>Ga0209794_1000085_pt1 | contig 245464 bp, 201 predicted proteins | sample EBPBio232013_DNA_FD_185869 | JGI IMG/M metagenome (GOLD analysis project Ga0209794, IMG submission 185869) | Wastewater treatment Type I Accumulibacter community from EBPR Bioreactor in Madison, WI, USA - Reactor 1_5/23/2013_ DNA (SPAdes)... | ecosystem: Engineered > Bioreactor > EBPR >...
ACGTCCAAGATCACGAAAAGTGCCGGAGGAAGACGAAAGTCTTCTTCTTTGGCATGCCCAAGATCTGAAAAAGTGCTAGAAAACACGCTGCAATTGGAGCATTGACTTTTGGCCGCCCTCATGGAAGCTGAAAAAGAAAGAAAAACCGGCGCCAAGCGCCGGTTTTTCAGCGCCTAGAGTTAGGGAATCAAGACCTTGTCGATGACATGGATGACACCATTGGCACATTTGATATCAGTGGCTGTGACATTGGCATCGCCGACTGAAACTTTGCCATCGGTTACTTTAATCGGCACACTGGTGCCTTCCAGAGTTTTGGCCGACTTCAGTTTCACTACTTTATTGGCCAAGACTTCGCCATTGACCACGTGATAGGTGAGTACTTTGGTCAATTTTTCTTTGTCTGCCAAAAGCCCGTTCAATGTTTCGGCTGGCACTTTGGCAAAGGCATCATCATCGGGGGCAAAAACTGTGAAAGGACCCTTGCCTTTTAGGGTCTCTACCAATCCGGCTACACCAAGAGCTTTAGCCAGGGTGTTGAACTTGCCGGCGGCCACGGCGGTGTCAACAATGTCTTTTTCTGCCGCGGCTTGTGCCTTTTCGCCGCCGCCACTAGAACAGCAAGATTTTGCCAGTACTTCGGTCATGGGCGTGTAAGCCAGGGCAAATGCAAATACTGGGCTCAAGAGCCTGCTAATACCAATGGTCATAGTTTTGGAATACATAGATCCTCCAGCTGCCAATTCGGGCAGGTCAAGTGCAGTGAACGATTATAAGTTTGACCGAAAAGATCTTTTCAGTCAATCCTTTATTCGTTAATTGTAAAATGTGTCATGGAGGAAAAATGAATCTGACAAGACGCGAAAAAATTCTGGCAGCGGCCACCTGGCTCTTTGGCTACTACGGTTTTGAGAAAACCACAGTGGACGATATTGCCGAGCGCGCTTCTATAAGTAAGGGCTCGGTCTATTTAGAGTTTCAAAACAAAGAAGCGATTTTAGTGGCAGTGGTGCAGCAGTTTACAAGCCAAGAGCTTGAGCGTATCAATAAGCTGGTCAAAGAGGCTAAACCGCCCTATCTAAATGTTTTGCGCGAGCTTTTGCACGGTCATGTCATGTCTTACTGGTCTATTGCCAATGGTCAGCTGCATAGTCCCGAGGTAATCGCCTCGGCTAATCCGGCAATTATGGCTGAGATCATCAATTTTCAAGGCGCTATATTTTTGCAGATAGCTCATTTGCTTGAAAAAGCCGCCGCTGAAAAGGAAATTCCCCCGGCTCAGGGCTCTAAGAACTATTTCTTTCAAGCTGAATTGGTCTGTTATCTTCTTGCTGCTCTCTTTCCACCATACGACCGGCTTAAGGCTAGAGACCCTCTCTCATTCAACGAAGCCACACTGCGCAAATATGCCGAGAGCATGATTGATATGACTTTAGCCGGTGTGCGCGCTGGTCTTGGTTGAGCTAAAGATTGGCTCGGCTAATGCGGGCGCTTGACAACTTAAAGCAAAAAAAGAGACCGGGGGTTGCCAAAACAGCAGTTGCCCCGGTCTCTCTGCCTTTCTCTATGCAAGAGCGACGCCTTCAACAGTTGAGGGCGTCGCTCTTTTCTTCTTCTTCTTCTTCTTCTTCTTCTTCTTCTTGTTCTTGCCTTACTTGTCCTGCTTGTCGCTGCCGTTGCCGCGGTGTTGCGCCTCGTGCCGACGACGCTCGTCCTGGCGCTTCTGCGCTTCGGCTTTGCGAATGTCGGACATGCGCGGGCAGGCAGAACCAGCCAGACCGTCAAGCAGTGCCACGCGGTCTTCCACCGGCGGGTGGTTGTCGCCGAGGTGGCCGATCCACTTGCGCAGGCGGGCAAGCAGACCCTGGGGCGGCTTGGGATCGAGCCCTTCTTCGCCTTCATGCAGGCTGACGAAGAGCAGGGGCTCCATGCCGCCGAGCAGAATCTTGAGCTGGAGCGCCGCGCGGTTGCGGTTCATCCAGTCGACGATTTTCTGCAGAGCGGTGGCCAGCGCGCAGGGGTCGCGGGTCCAGTTGGCGGCAAGCACATCGGCGGCACTTTCGCGGCTGCGGCTGACGAAGAGCGTCACCAGCTTGACGAAAATGCTCATGATGTAAAAGACCACCAGGGTGATGAAGAAACCGGTGACAGCAGTGGCCGGGTCGGCGAAACGCTTCTTCTGCCGCTTCACCTTGCTGGAAAGCTTGTCGAGCAGACCGTCCTTTTCGTCAGACTTGTGGCTGAAGCAGGCATTGAACATGCCCGGTGCCGCACCAGCAAGCAGAATCGAAAAGAGAGAGCCCAGCACAGCCACCAGCGAAGTGATAGCCACGTCGCGGCTCTTCACGTGCGCCAGTTCGTGGGCGAGAATGGCCTTGATTTCGCGATCTTCCAGACCGACCAGAAAGAGACCTTCGGTGGCGGCGATGAAAGAGTTGGCGGGCGACCGACCGGTGGCAAAAGCATTGGGAATCGGCAGCGGCGAGATGTAGACCTGGGGCTTGGTGGTCAGGCCGGTGAGCGGGTAGAGTTCGTCCACCAGTCGCACCAGGCGCGCATGGTCGGGGTCGCTCAGGTTGGGGCGCTGGCAGCGCATCATCTTGAGCACCAGATTGGCGCTGTTCCACCAGCCAAAGAGCGGCAGGGCCACGGTGAAGACGAAGAGAATGACTGTGGCAACCGTGAGGTTGACACCGAGAAGGACCAGACCCGCAAAAGACAGACCACCCATGAGCAGAATGCCAAAGATAGTGCGAATCCAGTTGATGCGAAGCTGACGATCGATCGACTTCTGGTCGATGTCGCCATGCACAGGCTTGTGATTTTTCATGTCGAAGTCCTTGCGCTTACTGTTGAATTGTTTAGCAAGCAAAATCTGTTCCGCTTCTTGAGCAGATGAAGAGGCAGGCACTGAGGGTGCATTTATAGTTTTAGTTGTGTAGAGCCTCTAAAGAAAAAGCTGAAAAAAGCGGACCTAAGGACACTACAAAAAAAGCATCTTGAAAATCATCTGCCCCGCCCCCATGAGGAAGGGTGTTGAGATGAAAACTAATTTCCTCTTGGAAAGCCGGGCAGCAGATTAGCCAAGCTCTCGCCAAGTGCTCGTCAAGCGCTCGTCAAGGGTTCGCCGAGCTAGTGCCGAGCATGAGCCAAGTTTGGGCAAGTCACTCTTTCATTTGCTCTTTTGGGCACCATGTTTGCCGCAGCAACCACCGAGGTTGGCGCCGCTCGCGCTGCCGCTTGGCAAGGCTCTTTTGCCCATAGTGGAGCTAGTGTTGCCAAGGTCTTTGTCGGCACCGCTTTTCTTTGTTTCTTTATTGCCTGGCGCTTTGCCTTGGCTGCTGGGCTTTTCTGTTTGTGGTTGCCAAAGGCGTTCGCGGCGATACTTGAGCAAAATCTCGGTGGCGTCAAAGGGATACTGTTTTTCGTATGACTGGTCTATAACCTTTTGAATTTCAGCCAGAGATTTGCCTTCTTTCTTCATCTGCAAGGCTACAAGAGCTTCTTCTTGGCAGATATAACAGTCGACACCGTGGTCGCTGGTAAAGCAGTCAAGCAAGCTGCCGTGCTCGTCGGTGACGTCACAGCCGCAATAGCAAAATAGTTTGGCGCAAATATCGGGACAACGCTGGGCGGCCATATAGCCGAGTTTGGCTTTGCCGAAGTACTTTTCGGGGTTCAGTACCGGCTTGAGTTGTTCTTTGGTGTCCATGGCAAATGCACCGAGGCTGAATGTGAGCATCGCCCCCAGTGAAATGCCTATTGCCGCTCGTTGTCTCTCGGTCATGTAACAAAGTATAGACCGAGACTCTCTACTTTGCTCTTCGCAAAAGGTCTCCAGTTAAGCCTCGGCGCTGTCGTCGCCAAATCTGAGCTAGTTTTGAATTGGCTGCTGCCATGACCCTATGGGTTTTTCAAGAGGTTCTGATATGATGGCTGTCTATGCACAGTATGTATTTCGACGTTGTGGTAATTGGCGGCGGTCACGCCGGCTGCGAGGCGGCTAACGCTGCGGCGCGCATGGGTCTGAGCACCCTGATGCTGGCTGTCAATCTCGATACTATCGGTGCCATGCCTTGCAATCCGGCTGTGGGTGGGCCAGGCAAGACTCATCTGGCCCGAGAAGTAGATGCTCTGGGCGGGGTTATAGGCGAAGCCACCGATGCCACTTATCTGCAGATTCGCATGCTCAATTCCAGCCGGGGACCAGCTGTTCAGGCACTGAGAGCGCAGTCGGACAAACGCGAATATTCCATATGGATGAAAAACTATATGGAGTCTTTGCCCAACCTGACCTTGCGTCAGGGTATGGTCAAGAATCTCATTATCGAAAACAACCAAGTGGCCGGGGTCGAACTAACTTTTGGCGACCGCATTGGCTGCCGGGCGGTTGTGCTTTCGGCTGGTACTTTCTTGGAAGGCACAATCTGGATAGGCAAAGAAACAATGCCGGCTGGACGAGCTGGTGAGTTTCCAGCCATCGGACTATCTGGTTGTCTCAAGGCGCTTGGCTTTAACATGGGTCGTCTCAAGACCGGCACACCGCCTCGTATAGACGGTCGCACGATCGATTACAGCATCTTGCCCGAGGTGCCCGGCGATCCCATCCCGCAGTTCTTCTCGTTTCTCGATAAAAGACCGGTTTTGCCGCAGATTCCCTGCCACCAGACCCGCACCAATGAACGCACCCACGAATTGATTCGCAACAACTTGCACGAATCGCCCATGTATTCGGGCATGATTCATGGGGTTGGACCGCGCTACTGTCCATCCATCGAAGACAAGATTGTGCGCTTTGCCGACAAAGAAAGCCACTCGCTCTTCCTTGAACCGGAAGGTCGCTCAACTTATGAAGTCTATCTGCAGGGCTGTTCCACCAGTTTGCCTGTGCATGTGCAGCACGAAATAGTGCATTCTCTGCCCGGCTTGGAAAAAGCTGTGATGGTGCGTCCTGCTTACGCTGTCGAGTATGACTATCTGCCGGCTATTCAGTTCAGTCATGCTTTGATGGCTAAAGATTTGCCTGGTTTCTTTGCTGCCGGGCAGATTCTCGGCACTTCAGGCTATGAAGAAGCCGCCGCCCAGGGCATTATTGCCGGCATCAACGCTGCTTTGTATGCAAAAGGCGAAAAGCCTTTCGAATTGCCGCGCTCGTCTAGCTATACGGGCACGCTGATAGACGATTTGGTCACCAAAGAAATAGGCGAGCCCTACCGCATGATGACCTCGCGTTCAGAATATAGACTTTTGCTGAGACAAGACAATGCCGATGTCAGGCTGACCCCGCTTGGTCGTTCTATTGGTTTGGTTGATGACTATCGCTTCCGTCTTTTTACCGAAAAGCAAGAAGCCATCAACGGCGAAAAGAACCGCCTGAGAAAGACCCGCATCTATCCAGAAGGCGGCTTTGAAGAGTTACTGGCGCCTCTGGGTGAAACCCTCAAGCAGTCTGTCACTCTCGAAGAATTGCTGCGTCGTCCGCGCGTTCCCTATAGCGTCATCGAAAGCAAGGCGCCGGCTGATAGCGAAAAGCCTTTTCCTTTTGCCTTAGAAGTTGAAACCGATGTGAAATATGCCGGTTATATCGAAAGACAAAAGCAGCAAATCGAGCACACTGAAAAGTATGACAAAGTGAAGCTGCCGGAAGGCTTTGACTATAACAAACTGAAGCATCTTGCTAAAGAAGCGCGCGAGAAGCTCAATCGAGTGCGTCCTCAGACCTTGGGGCAGGCTGCCCGCATTGGCGGCGTTAGCCCAGCCGATGTATCGGTCTTGATGGTCTTTCTTGAACAGCGCCGTCGGGCTCAAGCTGAGGCTGGGCGCCGCGAAGAGAAAGTTTTGCAGTCATGACGGCCTGGCCTGGGCGGTCTTTGAGAAAGGCAAAAGTAGGGAAAGGCGTTGTTGCCTGTGGTCTTTTTGCGCATTCGCCACTTTCTGTAAAGCTGCTCTCTTTAATGCCGCGTTCTGTAAAGCTGCTTTCTGTAATGCCTCGTTCTGTAATTCCGCTTTCTTTGATGCCACTTTCTTTGCTGGCTTTTTTTTCGCTGCTCAGTCCAGCCGCGGCGCTCGCTTTTGATGAGAATGACCTCTACAAAGACAACAGCAGCCAAGCTTCTTCCAGCACTTTTACTCTCTCGGGCGGCATCAGCCATTCCGAGCGAATGGAGGCGATACCCGAGGGTGAGCGGGTTGGCACCTTGTTCTCTGGCGATTTTTCTAGTGTGGCGCGCTCAAATAATTTCGCCGGAAACAATTTAGCTAGAAGCAGTCTAGAGAGAAGCAATCTAGCTGGAAACAATCTAGCTAGAACAGGACAAAGCAGACCCAACCCCAACCTGCCTAGTGCCGCCAAGCAGCGCCCTTTTGCGCCTGTTTCTACGCCTCGATTCAGCACTGCCCCGACAGTTGACTATTCGATGATTGGAGTGGAAGAAGCAAGACGCCAAGCCTATCTCAAGAGTCTGCCCGCTGGTTCTAGGGACCAAGCTGCTGCCGATGCCGGTAAATCCGCCCTGACAGGCAGCGCCTTAAAAGGCAGTGCTCTTAAAGGTAGTGCCTTGAAAAACAACGCGAAAATCAAGGTGCCCCATTGGTTGGCTGGAACCTGGGAGCGGCGCGAAACCAACGAGACCAGCCGCTTTGACTTGGTCAATAAGAAAGCTTTGAAGGCGGTGGGGCGACAGGCGGCAAGAGTGGTAGACGTCTTTGGCACAACCAAAGACAAGAACGGGCAAGTGTATATGAGCATTCCCCTTAATGCTGCCGGCTCTGTAGATAGGGGTGGTTTCATTGATTATCACCGGGTGCTCAGTTATCAGCTGGTCGAAACCGGCAAGAACAGTTGTCTGGTCAAAGTACAGGCCCGGCATAGTGTGGTTGATAAGTCTAGCCGCCGCGTTGTGCAGTCTTATCAAGACGAAGAGTTGAACAGCTATAAACTTTTGGCAGCGGGGCTCTTGCGCACAGATAGCTCGGTCAAGGTCTTTGACGAAAAGGGCTCGCCAATACTTTTGACCAAGGCGGTTTCAAACGAGCGCCGCATCAGGGGTTTTTGACGCCGAGGCGGTTTAAAACGAGCGCCGCATCAGGGGGGGGTGACGCCGAGGCGCCAATCTGGCTTGGGGCTAAAGCTTGGGGCTAAAGCTTACGCCCTCGAGATAAAGGGGCAAACAAAGTCTGTTCACTTTCGCTTACCGGCGGTTTTTCGTATTTTGTCACCACTGTAAAAATCGTCGACTTCATTACACTGCGCACCTTTTCGAAGCTCTCGGGCTTGCCGTTAGATATAGAAACATCGACACGCTTAAGGGGCAGATGCTTGAGCTTTAGTAGTCCCTGGGCGGTGATGCGAGTTTCTGGTATCTCTAGATTGTTCAGACTAGTGAGGCAGGCTAGAGTGGGAATACAACCATCGTCTAAAAAGCTGTCCTCGGCTAGATCAAGTCGTTTTAGGCTTTTCAAAGCGGCTATGGGCTCGATGGCTTTATTGGTGACACGGGTACGGGTCAAGCAAAGATGCCATAAGTTTGGAAAGGCTTTGGCCAGATCGGCAATGCAAGCCAGGTCGGGGTCTGTGTTTTGCAGCTTGAGCTGCCTGAGCTCTTTCAATACACCGAGCTTTTTGAAGCATTTGCCGGTAATCGAAGAGTTCATGGCTGTGAAAGTAACTAGATTGGGCAGGTTCTTGATTGCTTCCATGCCGCGGTCGCTAATCTCGCAGCGGTCAAGGTCAAGATATTTGATTGATTTGAAACGTGCCAGATAAAGCAAGGCCTCGTCGGCGCGGTCTTCTTCGGCGTCGTCCATGGCAAAGTATTTCATGCGCACGGCATCGAAAGCGTCGGCCGGCAGCTTATCTAACTGGTGCGGTGCCATGATGAAGTGTTCGTTGGGTAGAAACTCAATTAAATTGCCGGCTGGAATCTTCACCAAGCCCCGTGCTTTGACCAGCTTAGGGGCGCCGTCTCCGCGGCTTATGCTGGGCTTGTCGAAAATAAAGAGCGTACCGAACTGTTTGTTGCCGGGAAATTCTAGGACGCGCTCTTTAATGACGCTGGGGCGGCGATAAACGTTATGAAAGACATCGGTCTTTGTGCTGAAAGTGCTGTAGTTGAGCGCGTTTCCTTTTGTGGTTTTTTCTGCGGCAGTCTCATTGATCTTAGAATGAGCCAAGGTTGGAACTTGCTTTCTGTATTTCTCTTTCTCTTTCTCTTTCTCTCTATTTTTCTCGTTCTTATTGAGTTTTGCATTTGCCTCTGGTGCGCCCTGACAATTGCTGCAATTATTAAAAGCGGCAGCGCTTGTGGCTAAAGCCAGACCAAGTAAGAACACTTTTTGCTTGCCTATCTGTAACATCATGGGGCTCCGGCTTTGCGCCTATCTGCAGCGGCCTTGTCCTTAAGACCCATTTTCTCAAAGACTTTGGCTCTTTGCAGTAAAAGTCTATTATTGCTGCCCAGTGCCAGCGCTTTATTCAAGTCGTTGAGCGCCTCTTTATAGCGCTGCATCTCGAAGTAATAACCAGCTCTTCTCTGTAAAGCTAGTTCATCTATTTGATTGCGTTTTATGGTCTCACCGATGGTGGCAAGTGCCTCTTCTCTTTTGCCTGCCTTAAACTGGCAATCGGCTAGGCTAATGGCGACCATGTCACTATAGCCTTTGTCCAGCCAGCTTTTATAAAAGCGTATTGCTTCGTCGAATTTTCCTGCGTCTTGCAGGCAAGCGCCGTACATTTCGCGATCTCTGAGATTGGCATTATCGTGCCGATTGACGTATTTGAAATATTTCTCCATTTCTTTCAGGGCATCATCATAGCGTTTGAGATTGCTCAAAGCTGCTGCTTTGGTGCGGTGCGCCACACGACAGGGGCGGTCTGCCCGCAAGGCTTTATTGCAGTTAACCAGAGCTTTCTTGAAATTGCCGTCGGTCATATCGATTTCAGCCAGCATTCGAAAGGCACAGCCACGCTCCGGCGCAATCGTCGCCGCTCTGGTCAAATAGGTCCTCGCTTGGTTGTGTTGCGAACCATCCAAATTCTCGTTGAACAGCGCTTCACCCAGAGTTTCCAAAGCAATTGCATTATCTGGCTCAGCTTTGATGATTTTCTCTAAAATTGGTTTTGCCTTTTCTACTTTGTCGGTCTTTACCCAAAGTATGGCTTTCTGCAGTGGTGTGCGTTTTTCTTCGGGTATACGTCTGATTTGCCTGACCGTATCGGCTTCGCTATCGGGCACCTTGGGCGCAGCCGGGGCTTTTGCCAGGGCGCAGATGCAAATACTGGCCAAAAGCGAAAGAAGCAAAGCTAGACCAGCTGAAAGCCGCATCGTTATTTGATGATTCATATCAGTGAACCATGAATAAAAGGGTGTTGGCCAGAATGTAAAAGAAAGCAATGGCGATTGCGTCGCCTGCCAGATAATAGAACTTTTTCTTTGATTGGTAAGTAAGCCCGATGATCACCACACCTGAGCAGACAATCGCCGTCAAGGCTGACAGAGTATTGATTTGCTGAACGCTACGCAAGAGCGGCGCTTTCAAGTAAAAGAAGTCGGTTATGGCAAGAATGGCTACATTGAATAGATTGGAGCCAAGCAGATTGGCTACCGCCATATCGAAAGAGCCCATGCGCGCTGCCGCAACAGAAACGGTGATTTCGGGCAAGGAAGTGGTGATGGCAATCAGGGAAGACCCGATGAAACTCTCACCCCAGCCGGTTTGTTTCGCTATTTGCTCGGCCAAATCTGGCAGGTAAAGTGAAGCGACTACGATAAAAATTGAATGCACTGTGAACCAAGTAATGGCAGTCTTGAGCCCGTTCGACTCTTTCTCGTCTTTGCTTGTTGTTATTGCAGCAGCACTGTCGTGAATAAACTCCTGCAGTCGAGTCTTTTCATAGCTGTAGATTAGCTTCATTGAAAACAAGTAGACCACAATGAAGAGCAGGCTCATCGGATCGATAGAATTGAGAAAGGTAATTGAGGGCAGGTATTTACCGAAAAGTATATCGATAGCAGCAAGGGCTAGCAGTACAACTCCGAATCCGGCTGAAAGTTGGTGACCTTGTTGCACCAAGGCTGATACGGGGCGGGTCTTTGAATGCAGGTCGAGAGAGGCGATGACGAGCATATTGAACATACAACTGCCCAGTGTGCCGCTGACAGCCAGGTCTGGAACATTATTGAGCGTTACGGCTGAAATACTCGACAAAAGCTCAGGCAGTGATGTGACAGTGGCAAGTAGCAGCAATCCTACCCAGCTCTTCCCTAAACCGGTTGCTTCGGCTATGACATCGGCGTGCTTTGACAATTTGGTGCCGGCGATGAGAATAACGATGGCGCAAGCGGCAAATTCAAGGAAAATCATTCTTTGCTATTCGCTCCTTCTTTATTGGTTACTCTTGCTTCATCGCTATGGTTGCGCATCCAGTCGCAAATACTCACGAGCAAGTTCTTATCGAATTGTCCTTCTTCAAAAACTAGATGCTCTGATTTGCCGATTAGCATTAGGTCTTTGTCTTCGCAGGCAACTGCTTTGAAAAGCGAAATGGTGCCCTCTGGTCTGATCAGCAGGTCGTGCACGCCCTGAAACATCAATACCGGCGTGTCTTTTACTTGCCGAGCCAAGCTGTGGTTGCGAGAAACAAAGCGTTTGAACCCATATAATTCTCGGGCTGTGGCCGTGAAACGACTGCTAGGGTCTGATGTCCAGGTCTCGCGCAGATCTTTCTTTTGCGTAGCTCTTGAAACAACAACCGGGCCAACATCAATCGGTTTGCGGCTGCCGGTGATTAGGCCCACTAGTACTTTACTGGCTGTTAGCCACTGTCTGTATCTTTGCTCTGAAGGAACAGCGGCAATCAACCCTTCTACTAGTTCAGGGTGATGGGCGCAAAACTGCAGGGCAATCGAACCGCCCATCGATTCGCCCAATATAAATACCGGCACGCCCTTGAAATCTTTGCGCAATTGGATTATCGAATCGTCTAAATCTTCCAAAGATTTCTCCAGGTCGATGCGGTCTCTTGCCTTAAGGGCTGTGTAGGCGCCGAAGCCTCTGACGTCGTAGGAGGCAACAATGAAGCCCTTAGAAGCCAGGCTTTCGCCCAAATCGGCGAAAGAGCGGCGGTGTAGACCGAAGCCTGGAACGCAGACAACTATGCCCTTGATTTCTTCGCGGGGGTCGGCCCACATGGTGCTGGCTGGCTCTAAAACGGCCACTCTTTTGCGCGACCAAGGCAGTTGATTTGCTAAACCGTCATCGGTTGAGCCTTCAGATTCACTCGTCGCGTTCGCTGTATGCGCAGAATAGTCAGTGATTCCGGTGTAGAGCCCGGGGTTGAGGAAATTTATGTCAGGAATCTTGCCAAGGGTACCGAAAATACGATCTGCGATTAGCTTCTCAAGTTCAGACGGGCTGGATGCGAATTGGGTCTTGGCTGCCTTCATTCGTTCTTCCCAGACCGGTACAAGTCTTTGATAGTTGGCATTGCGAAAGTTCCATACAGATCTTTCAAAGCAATGCATGGCGAGTTTGGGTGATTTCAGCTTCCAGTAAATATCATTGAGAATGCGCAAAGACCAGGCGTAGGGAATGCTGTCACTGCCATAGCGGGCTTTGTCTAAATAGGCTACTTCTTGATAAAGCGGCAAAGCCTTTTCATAGTCGCCCATTTTGATGAAGCTGGCGCCTAATCCTTCTAGACTGCGCAAAAGTACATCTTCTCCGACGCCGCCGTCTTTCCAGATTTCGATTGCTGTATTGAAGTAGCGTGAAGCTTCGTTGTGTTTTTCCAGTTCATAGAGGCATTCGCCGGCGGCACAGTTGAGTTCGGCAAGCAGTGTGTCTCTGGTGCCTTCTCTCAGTGAATTGAAGTCGAGCACTTTGCCGCTCAAGAGTCCTTTCAAAAGGTTCAAGGCCGGCACATAATCACCAGATTCGTAGAGGCATTCTGCCTCGGCCAGCACTGCTTTTGCTTTGAATGCAATTTTGCTATTCGGCAGAGATTTGTTGAGTTGGTTGAACTGATGGGCGGCTTTGCTGTATTCGCCGGCGTTATAGTGCTTGAGCCCTGATTCTATGAGGCTCTTGCTAGTGCTGCGGTGGTGACCGGTATGTTGTTTCGGCGCCTCCGGTCCAGCTTCTTGCTTCTTTTGTTCATTAGCCCGCGCCGGGCTGGCAAGCAAACAAATAGACGCAATAGATAGAAGCAGACTGGCGCTGTTGATTGAATTCATGATTTAGCCGCTGGTAGATTTTCTATGCACAATACGGTCTTGGCTTCGTGATTTCCAGTCTGTAAGGGCTAAGCGAGATAGTTTTGATTGCGGTAGAATGGCGCCTTAGCAAGGCAATGCTGAAGTTGTTTGATGCAAAGGGGTTGGGCATGGTTTCCTTTAAAAAGAGAGTGGCGACTGCAGGTGTTTTGGCGGTCAATCTGGCGCTGTCTGCGTGTTTGGCTTTGGCGCCGTCTGCAAACGCCGAACCGGGCTTGAGCTATGATAACGACCATGATGTAATCGTATTACCTGACTGCGATTTGGCTATTCGGTATAACCATAAAACTTTTGTGCCGGTAAAGGCTAAGCTGATCACCCAAGACCACGTCAGCTTTCTCAAAGTACCGCCCGAAAAGGTTGTAAAAATCTTCGAAGATTATGAATCTGCCGGGATGAAGACTGCTCCCGAACAGATTTTGCTTGAGTCTTATGACGTGGGCAAAATAGGAACTTTTGCATTCAACCGCTTCAACAAGCCTTTTCTTGATACGGCGCGGGTGAGAGAGGTGCAGTTCACCAATGAGAGAGTGGCAAAAGAGACCGGGCTCTCTGAAACTTCATTTCATGCCATTACCGCTTTGAAGAGTTTTGAAGTTGTGCCGAAAAGTGGAGAGACTCCATACTATCTATTTGTTATGGTTACACCGCCCAGGCTCAATATCTTTGTGCGCAAGATGCGCGGCACCAGTCGCACATTCGACTTTGACCCGGCTGTCATTGTTTCACAACTGCGGGTTGTGAACACCAAAGATTGCATAGCTAATGTAGATTTGGCTGACAAATCTGCTAGCGCCGGTAAAGATAGTGATACTAAAAGTGGTGCCTCTAAAGAAAGTGCTGCTCAAGGCGTCACGGCTAAAGAAAGTACGGCTAAAGAATGTACGGCTAAAGACGGTGTGACAAATAATGCTGCTGCGGTGAATGCCGCCCCAGCTGGAGCTGCTGCGAAGACCAAGCCGGTGCAGTAAATTAGTCTTTTTGTAGTTCTATAATTGTTAGCTCTGGTGGGCAGAGAAAACGGATAGGCAAGCCGAACATGCCCAAGCCGCGGTTGACATATGATGGTGGCGAGCCGCCATAGTAGCCGCGTTCGAAGAGTCTAAAAGGGGACAACGTCACCTGCCCGCCGTGGGTGTGACCGCAAAGAAAGAGGTCGGCTTTCAGGTCGGCGGCTAACTTGTGGCAGGCAGGATAATGGCTTAGTGCCAGGAGCATGGGCTGGGCATCTTTATTAGCTGAGGGGCTTTTGGCAGTGCTACTAGAGACGCCGTCAGAAGCCTGATTTGATGCGCAATTTAAAACAACACTTGAAGGACTATTCGAAGCATTATCCGAACCACTATTCGAAGCACCAGCGCTTTCATTATTGCGTTCGGCTTCTACTTGAGTGCGCGCGCTTATGTCTTTGCGGCGTTCTCTATATAGATTCAGTCCGACAATATTTATTTGGGCTTGGTCAGTCTCAAGTTTGACTGTTTCGCCGTCTATCAGTCTGGCACCGTTACTCTCAAAGAATTGTCGGCTTAGTCTGTCGTGGTTGCCGCTCACGGCAAAAGTTGGTGCAATTGCAGAGAGAGCCTTGATAAAGAGGGCGAATCTGAGCAAACCGGCTTTAGTGTTGGCTGCATCTCCGGTAAATACAATCAAGTCGGGTTTGATATCTTGCACCGCGGTTACAATTTGCCTTTCACCCCTATCTGTATCGTCAAAGTGAGCGTCCGAAAGATGGACTATTTTTAGATTGACCTTCTGTCCTCGGAGATGCAGATGGCTCCTTTCTAGAGTGTAGGGTTCATAAAAACTATAGAGCAGGCAAACAAGCTCAAAGACAAAAGCCAGGCAGAGTGCCGGTCTTTGCCAATTGTCCAGGCTGAGGCGCCAAGACAATTTCGCTTTCTTTGTGGCGGCTTGATACATAACCAGAGCCCCGCCGGCGCCAAGCAAAGCATAGACAGCGGCGGTTAGAAAAAAGACTATTTCGCTTATCTGATCGTTCTCTGTCATAGTTAGGGTAAATTATTAGCTCGGCTCAATTAGTATTGCCCAAGTGAAAAGGTAGTTTTGAAGCTCCTGAGACCACAAGATATCGGCTCTAAGATGAAGGTTGGCATATCTTCCTTCGGCTCTTGGATGCTTGGCGTTGGGTCGATTATCGGCTCTATGGCTTGGCTTATGCATGCGCCGATGTTGGCTCGCGCCGGTCCCCTGGCCGCTGTCACAGCTTGGTTTATAGCTGGTGTTTTGGCACTGCCGCTCGCCCTAATATTGATGGAGCTTTCATCGATGTTTCCTACGGCTGGTGGTCCATACGTTTATAAGTATTATGCCTTGAAGAGGCTCTTACCCGGAATGGGAGAACTACTGGGCTTCCTCACTGGTTGGATTTTTTATGCAGGCATTCTGGTAGGCTTGTCTTGCATGTCCTGCGGCTTGACCAATTTATTGGCTTCCGAAATTTGGGGGCAAGGCGCCGCCCCGGCTTGGTTCGGCCCGGTGGTGATTGTCTCGCTCTTCACTTTCACTACTGCCCTCAATTTTCTTTCGATATCGTGGGCAAGCAAAGCTAGTGATCTCTTTACCTTGCTAAAGTTTGGCATGGCTCTGGGTTTTGTTGCTTTGGTCGGTACGAGCGGGCATTTCAATATAGCCAATGTCATGGTGGCAAGCAGTCCCGGCGGCAATACAAATTTCTTTGAAAATGTTAGCTCGGTGCTTATGCTGGCAATGGTCGGTTTCTCGTTTATGGAAGTTTCTGGTTGTACTTCGTCTGAAACTGTTGATTCTACTCATTCTGTGCCAAAGGCGATTTTTCTTACTTTGCTTTCGGTGGCGGCTATTTATTTCTCAATGTGCTTTTCTATAGCCGGTTCTGCTAGTTTTCAGTACGACGCAGTCAAGCAAGTCTTGCATGTGCCCGGCACCAATGTGCTGGCTAACTGTCCGTCCATAGCCGGTTATTTGGGTGGTCCCTTTATCGGCAAGCTCTTTAGCGGGGCGGTATTTTTGTCGATAGTGGGTTGTGGCTTTACCGCTCTTTTGGGTATTGCGCGCGTTGCCTATTCTATGGCCGAGACCGGCTTATTCCCTCGGCGTTTTGCTGTGCTTGATGAAAAAACAGGTGTGCCAAAATATTGTTTGTGGTTTCAATTTGTGGTGGTCACCACACTTGGTATCATTGCCAATGCTTTGGCTGCCAGCGGAGTCTTTCCAGATGCCTACTCTTTTCTAGGCGATACTTTCGGCTTTATGTACGCTTTTGTGGCTATGCTCTATGGATTTTGTCTGCTTAGTTTGCGCTATACCGATCCTGATATGGTCCGACCCTTTCGCATTGGCGGCAAGGGCAATGCCTTGGCTTGGTTGGTCACTGTTGTCACTGCTTTAGTGTGGGGCTATGCTGCTCTTGGTTGTGTCGGCTGGCGCGAGCAACTGGCCGGCATTGTTTTGAGTTTGCTGGGTGTGCCCATCTATTATTTCTATAAAATGCAGTCGGCAGAGCAGAGCAGCTTAGACTGATAGTGGAAGAAAGGCGGGCTGGGTAAGATTATTTAGCCGCCAATCTGGGGTAAATAGCCAGAGTGGTTAGAGTGGTGGCGGCGGGCAAGCATTAGTTGGTCTTCTTAGAGGAGTAGGGATTCTTGGATTTTAGAGTCTTTCTGAAAAGGAGAAAGGTACAAAAGTATGGCTTCGGCAGCTCCCTGTCGCGCTTTGCCTGGCTGCTTTCGTTGTGTTTGATCGGTTCGGTTTCGCCTTGTTTGTCTGTTTCTGCTGCGCCTACTTCGAGCGAGGCCTCTAAAACTAATACTGTACATAAAGCTAGCTCTGCCTCTAAATCTAGCACTGCATCTAAAACTAGCAGTGCGTCTAAAACTAGCACAGGGGCTAAGAAAAAAACTGCTAAGTCTTTCAAGGGCTTGCAATATGTGCAAAATACAGAGTCGTTTGGACTTTTCGAAGTCTGGTTTAGCCCGAGCGCCATTCGAGTCTCGTCCACTTCTAATCGCTATATTCTTGCCACCAGCGCACCCGACTGGAAAGTGCGAGTTTGGCGCCCCGACCGCAAAGAAGCTTGTGAATGCACGCTAGACCAGTTCATGAAAGAAGATCAGTTTTTCACCAATAGGCTGAGCTATGCCTCTGACTTGCGCCAACCGCTTTCTATGAAGAAGGCGGTCAATAGGGGTGACAAGCTCTTGGTCTACAAATATCCGGCTATTGAGGTGGTTTCAGGCGCCGGTCTCTTTATGTCGGATAGATTGGATGAGAGCGGTTTGAAAGCCGGTGAGAAGCTTTATCCGGAGCTTATTTGCTTTGATGTGGGTGACCTGCCTGGTTTGAAGGTGCTCTATAAGCTCTTCAACATTGCCCCGCAGCCGGGCTTGCCCATTAGTGCTTTTGTCAATAAGGCGGGAGGCGGGCAGAGCAGTTTGATTAACTGTCAATTTCGCAATAGAGAATTCTCTTTTGACCAGTCTGCCGTCGCGATACCGGCGGGCTACAAAAGGGTGCCTTTGCACAAGCGGCTCTTCTTCACAAACAGTCAGGGCGATGCTCTTAGCGAATTTTATGAAGGTGGGCTTTGAGGCTTAAGCTATGGCGCTGTTGCCATTTTGTTTCTTGAAGTTCTCGACTACACCCTTGACGGTGGCTACATACTTGCTTTCATTGTTTCCATCTGACGAAGGCGCATAGACGCCAATCACCTGAGACAGATGGGTGAAGCCACGCTTGCCTGCATAAGATTCGTCGATTAGTCTAGCCCAGTCGCGGGCGCCTTCGGCCCAGGTGTCATAACGTCTGAAGGTGCCGTCGGTGCCGCCTGATTCGGGGGCGGTGCCCTTGATATTGCCGAGGCTCTTGTTCTCGTGTCCGCGGCCATATCTGCCGCAGGTCGATTCTTGCAGGAAGAAGCCCACCGCCACCGCCGGGTCGATGCCTCTTTCGGTGCAGGCATTGTAGAGTGCCTGCGAGAAGCCCGCTTCTTTGGCGGCCGGTGAACCCATTTTCTCGAGGAAGGTCTGAATTTGTTCGGGGTTGGCTGAAGGGGGACCTTTGATGGCTAGGTCGCCTTCTACTGGTCTTGGAATAGCGGTGCGGTCGATGGGACCGCTGGCATCGAGGCTGCCGTCGCGGTAGCGGCTGGTGGGTGCACTACCGATATTGGCATTGCCCAGTCTTTCGCCGCCGCCCGAAGATGGTGCATAGCTAGCCGGTTGTGGTCTCGGCGATGCCACTTCTTGCGGTTGTGGTCGGGGCTGCGCAGCTGCTTCCGGTCTTCTTTGCGGCTGACTATCACCGCCCACCGGTGCCGACTGGGCTGCAGCCAGCATGCCTTGCAAATAGTGCGGAACATTGGTCTCGTTGGGGTTGGCCATCTGCCAGTAGCGAATCTTTTCTTGAATTACGGCAATCTTGAGTTCTTTGGCTGCTTGCAGCGAACCCATATCTTTGCCTTCCATTTGGATGGTGACCGAACCATCCGGGTTGGGCGTAGTTTTGGCGGGATTGGCTGTAAGGTTGCCGTCGGCACCGACAATAAAGTCTGGTACTTGTCCGTCACCAGGGGTCGATACATTTATTTCTTTGCCTTCCCCTACCATGGCGCTCACTTGCGACCAGGCGGCGGAACTCAGTCCGGCTGGGCTGTCGCTCACCGCGGCGCTGGCGAAGGTGACCGGCTCGGGGGCGCGGGTTTTTTCGCCTATGGTGGAGCTGAAATAATCATTTTGGAAAGCAGCAGATGCGTCTACGGCTGCACTTGCACCAGGGTTGAATTCGAGACTATGTGAAACCACGGCGAACCTCAAAATCTTAAGGAAAGGCGGGACGTCATCCCTAGGGGTGCACTAAATATATGCAGTGCGCCCCCCGGTGTCCATGGTGCTTCTCCCATCAAGATCAGACGAAAATTGCAAACTTGTTGCAGCCTCAGTAAATTCATTCAAACCTTGCGCCGGTTACGATTCCACCCCCGGCTCTTTCTTTGTGCTAAGTTTTGAGTATGGCGGTTCGGCAGCAAATCTGTTCTCTTCTTAGCGGGGTTTTTCTGCTCTCCCCGCTTTTTGCCCTGCCTTTTCCCTGCCTCTGGGCGTTGCCAGAAAATTCGGGGTTTTCGCCTTCCTCCGCTTTTGTCGATGGCTCATGGCCAAGCGCCGCTGCTTGGTCTAAGACACCGGCTAAATCTCAGGTTTCTTCTAAATCTCAGAATTCTTCTCAATCTCAGGTTTCTTCTCAATTTCAGAATTCTTCTAAATCTCAGAATTCTGCTAAATCTCAGATTTCTTCTAAATCTCAGAATTCTGCTAAATCTCAGAATTCTGCTAAATCTCAGATTTCTGCTAAAGCCCTATTGCCCGCTAAAGCTCAATTGCAGCGTGCCTTGGTTGTTAAACAGCTTGAGAATACTGCCGGGCATTTTCAGATTTATCTCACTAAAGAAGCCATTCGTATCGACGGGTTCCAAGGACAGGCAAGCATAATCGCCAAAGCTCCTAGTTGGGAGGTTGTTTCGTTTAACAAAGAGGGCTTCCGCTATGCCATGCCCCTCGCCGCCTGGCGTCGCACCGGGCTGGGTGCCAATGCCACCGACCTTAGACCCTACTTTGCCGAAGATCAAAAGGTCAATCGCAGCGAGCTGTCTGCTTTTGGACGTAAAGCTGTCTGCTATAGTCGACGCCTGCGTTTTTTTGATGCTTCGAGGCGGGGCGCTCAAGCTCAAAATAAGCAGACTAGCGAAGCCGGGCAAATTAGATTGAGCCTGATTGCCGATATTGACTTATCGGATGGCGCCCAAAATGTACTGCGCGGCTTTTATAAGCTGCCTGACTATAAAGGGCTGCCGGTCTCGTTTTCTGTTGAAAGTAATAAGCAAAAGGAAGAATTTTACTTCACCACTGAGAGTTTCAAATATGAGCAGATTGACCCGGCGATCTTCCAAGAGCCCAAGGGTCTCAGGGCTGCTCAGTCGATAAACAGGGTCTTTTTCGGCAAGGCTACTGAAGATTTGATTATGGAATTTTGCAGCGAGCGCAAATGAAGAAGCTGCGAATGCAGATTTTGTCTTTAGTGCAGCAAAAGATGCACTAAGTCTAGGGCTAAAATATTCCAGCTCATAAACTGCGGAGCCCAGAGTGGAGCGCCGCTTTCCGCATCGTAGTTTTCGTAGAGAGTGCCGTGTTTTTCAATTGATTCGGCTAGGCATTTGACTATTCGGGCCGCTAGTTCTCGCGCCTGCCCTTCATAACCATAACCAAGCAAGGCCTTGACCGCAAGAGCATTAGGCAAAACCCACATGGGACCTTGCCAGTTTGAGACGATGGCGCGGCCGTAAAGACCGCGGCGCTGTTGATTGGCTAAGGGCTCGGAGACCGCATGAGAAGCCAGTCCGCAGGGTCTGAGAAAGTGCTGGGGATTGAGCATGGTGTTTTCGATTATTTGTCTGCCGTGCTCTTTGGATGCTATGCCGAAAAGAACAGGAGCCAGCCCTGTCCAGCTTTTTAGCTCAAGTTGTTCGTCTTTGTGGCGGTTGCAATAGATAGAGAGTTTGTCGTTGAACATCAGAGTTTCTATGCTATCTGTCAATGCGCTAGACTTGTCTTGCCAAATTTTGCAGGTGTCACTATTGGCGGTGCTTTTGTGCAACTCTGCCAGGGCTTGAAATTCCACAGCCAGATAGGTGGAAAGATCGCAGGCCTCAATTTCTCCGTCTATAAATCGGCAAAAAGAGTCATCTTCATCTTTGGCGGCTTCTCGCGGGGCAATGAGGGCTAGGTTGTCGTCGACACCGCTTTCTAGAACATTGCGCCAGCGGTAGAGATTGTTTTTGCTTTTGCGCTTCTTTTCAAAATAGGAAAGAAAGCTTGCCAGTTTTTTCAGTACTAAGGGGTCAGGGGTGGCCTTGCTTGCTTGGATGTAATGCTTGTAGGTGCCGGTTAGAAATGGTTTGCATTGATCGCCTGCGTCCCATATGCGTCCGGGTGAGACGGTGCGCGGAATATAGCCTTCTTCGTCGATGAGAGCTAGAAAGTTTGATACTACATCTAGTGCTAGCCCGGGGGCGCCAATCTCTTCAGCTTTGGAAGCAAAGAAACAGGCATCCCAGTCGTACATTTGCAGATAGTGACCACTTAGTGAGCGGTCTGCTATTTCGCTTTGGTCATCTGCACCGGCCTTTACACCATAGGAAGGCGTGACGAAGCTAAATGAGAGCAACTTATCGCCTTGCCCTTTGCCGGATTCTCGCGGTTCAGTCGGACGGGCGTTAGAGTGAATTTCTTTGTGAATACAGAGCGGGGCTTGTTCGCGCAAGAATTTCCCCACAAGTAAAATATCGGCTTTGGAAGCCACTTTTGCTATGTTTTGATTTGACATTTCTTTCAATTAAGTGAGATTCGCAACGGTTCAGGTGTTGGTGGTTGCTGTTCTAACAGAGCCTTTGGCGATGCTTCGAAGAACTGCTGCGTTGCGAATCTCTGTTTCCATTCAACACTAGGACCCTTTCTTCATTCTTTCAAAAGTAACGCGAACAAGAGTTCCGCCAGCTGAGCCTTCTTCCAATGTGATGGTGGCATTGTGAGCGAGAGCGATCTCTTTCACTATGGAAAGACCCAGTCCACTGCCCGAAGCTTCGTTGCCGAGTATGCGATAAAAGCGCTCAAAAACTCGCTCTCTTTCTTCTATTGGAATGCCGGGACCATTGTCTTCGACTAATAAAGTGACCGCTTCATTAGCTGTAACACTAACCGAAACTTTTCCACCTTTTTGTGTGTAGTGCACAGCGTTTTCCACCAGGTTAACCACCATGTCCATCAGTCCGGTTTCGTTGCCGTTGATGAGAGCCTGATCGCTGCTGTTTTTGAAAGTAAGGTCGATCTCTTTTTCAAGAGCTTCGGCAACTAAGTCTGAAGTTGCTCTCGATGCTATTTCGTTGAGGTCGAGCAGGGTTTTGTTTGTAGTAACGAAATTGGGCTCGACTTTTGCCAGTGAGAGCATTTTGTTCACCAAGTTAGTGAGACGGTCGCAGCCTGAATTGAGCTGACTCATTATTGGACTGACTTTCTCATCTTTGATTATTCTCTCCGCCAAGCCGACATAGGTTTTGAGACCGGCTATAGGTGTGCGAAACTGGTGCGCGGCGTTGGCGACAAAGCGTTCTTGGCTTTCGATATCTTTTTTGAGACGATCAAGCAAATCGTTGATGGCAATTACCAGTGGATAAACTTCTTCTGGTACATTACTGGTTTCGACCGGCTTCAAATCTAGCTTTGAACGTTTGCTCAGGGCTCTTTCCAGGCGCCTCAGTGGTGTCAGACCCTTCGACACCCCGGCCGAAACTGCAGCTGCTCCAAGCAAAATCAAGGCAATCTGGGGAATGACTATGGCGGAGAGAATGCGATTGGTGAGAGCGCTGCGGGCATTTAACGTCTCGGCTACTTGGACGAGCACCGGGCGATCGTAGGCATAAGGCGGAATCACTCTGATGCGGGCGATTCTGATTTTTTTTGAGTCGAGTTCGGCATATTTAAATACCGGTGTATCAGAATGCAGATTGCGCACCGGCTTTGGCAAAATGGCATCGCCGGCGATTCTTGTGCCGTCTAAGCCGACCACCTGGTAGTAGAGTTTATCGTCTGTATTATGTCTCAGCACTGCCTGAGCGGCTGGCGGCAGGTCTAGCCAGACCTTGACGCCGTCAAAGCGCAGTCTGGCTGCTACAGCTGCCGCTGTGTTGGCCAACTGTCCATCATAGGCATCGTTGGCAAAGCCGGCAGCCATATTGTATGCCATGGCTGAGGTAATCAAGCAGAGTCCGCAGAGTGGGATAAGCAGCCAGGACAATAATTGTCTTTGTATCGATCTATTCTGACTTTTCAAGTAGGTAGCCGAGTCCCCTCAGTGTACGAATCGCTACTTGGCTATTTTCCAGCTTTTTGCGCAGTCTGTGCATAGCGATGTCGATAGCATTGAACGAAACTTCAGTATCCCATGAAGAGAGCCTTTCAGTAATATGTTGCTTGCTGACAACACGGCCCATGCGCTGCAGCATTATCTCTAGAATGGCTAATTCGCGCGCTGATAACTCTAGAGTTTTGCCTTCCACCGCCACCGAGCGGGTGCTGGTATCGTAGGTGAGCAGTCCACAGCTGACTTCGTTGCGATTATCCCAGTTGTCTTTGCGCAAGAGGGCGCGAATACGAGCCTCTAATTCGGGCAGCTGAAAAGGCTTGCTCATATAATCGTTGGCGCCATAATCGAGTCCTTTGACTCGATCGTCGAGACCGTCGCGGGCTGTAAGAATAAGAACCGGCATGGTCATGCCCCGACCTCTAAGATTTTTGAGCACGGTCAAGCCGTCCACGCGGGGCAAGCCTAGATCTAAGATAATCAGATCGTAGTTCGCCAGCTTTACGGCAGACTCGGCGTCGTCGCCGGTGTTGACTAGATCTACTGTGTAGCCGCTGTTTTTGAGTACTTCACTCAAGCCCATGGCCAGGAAACGATCATCTTCTGCAATTAGAATTCGCATACAAGGACCCTTTTGTTGCTTACTTTCTTACTTACTTACTTACTTACTTACTTACTTTCTTACTTTCTTGCTTAAACAGTGGCTCGGACTTTTGTTGTGGTCAGCTTTTTTCTTTCAATCTGAACTAGTATCTCAAATTTGAATATTGGTTATTCATACCGAAGTATTTAGAACTGTGCAAATAATACTGCCTATTGCTCAATTGTACCCGCAAGAAAGAAAGCCTGCGCGTTTGAAAGATTGACGAAACCATGAGCTGGTTGGTCTTTGCTGAGAAAGTGAACTGAAAGGGGTTAAGGCTATAGTGGAATTATGGAACCTTCATAAAATTGAAGGCATATAAATTGAAAGCCCTGGCTTTGCAGGGCTTAGCTCAATTTGAGGAGAGATGATGAATATTTTGTCGTACCGCGGCCCTGGAGCCGGCGGTGGAGTTTCGTCTGCGCTTACGCGTCTAATGAATCAGCTGAGCGGGTTTAGTTCTGGTTATACGGAGCGGTCTGACTTTGCTCAAGGACAAATAGATATTTCTCGCCAGGGGAAACAGTTGCGCTGGTGGCGTCTTGAGGGAAGCGCAATCACCGATTGCGCCGACAGCGAATTTATCAGTCTTCCGGGCGCTGAGGTCATTGCCGGGCACTATCGTTATTGCAATGAGTTTCTTTGGCCAATCTTGCATGACATGCCTCAGTATGCTCGCTATAGCGACGCCGATCATGCTTTTTATGCAGAATTCAATCAGCAGTTTGCCCAGGCGCTCAAAAGAGCAAGAAGGCAAAGCTTTCTAGAGCGCTCCTCCCGCTCTTATTTTGTGCACGATTATCAATTGGCTTTAATGCCTTCTCTGCTGCGCAAAGCCAGACTTTCTGCTTTGCAGATTTCGGTATTCTGGCATATTCCTTGGCCTAAGGTAGTTGAAGATAGGCATAAGCAGGCAATTGGCGAACTTGCTCAATGCTTGGTTGCCAGTGACGTAATTGGTTTTCATACTTTTGAGTATGCTTTCAACTTTCTAAATTTTGTTGAAGAGCTTTTACCTGATGTCGAGCTTGACCGCCGCTCTCTTTCGCTAAGGTTGGCCGGCGGCCGCTTAGTGCGGCTCAAGGTTATGCCCTTGGGACTCGATTTGGATTTTTGGCAGAGGGCACCGCATAACTATTCTAAAGAGAGTGTGGCTAGTAAATTTGGACGTTATGTTCTATCTGTCGACCGCTGCGACTATACCAAGGGCGTATTGCCGAGATTGGCAGCCATAGACAATTTCTTCCAGCGCTGGCCAGAGCAGCGGGGTAAGCTGACCTTTGTGCAGATTTGTCAGAGAACCAGGGATGGCTTGCCTTCGTTTGATGACTATTACGCAAGATGCGTCAAACAGGCCGAAGATTTGAATAGTCGCCATGGTGACGAGTCTTGGAGCCCGCTGGTCTGGATGAAAGATACAGTCAGTCAAGAAAGTCTAATTGACTTGTATCGCAATGCATCGGCAATGCTGATTAATCCTATTAGAGACGGTCTCAATCTCACGGCTAAAGAGTTTGCTTCCAGCTGTGCCGATTTGAGTGCGCCAGGGGCTTTGTTGCTCTCAAGGGGGGCAGGCGTTTTCCATGAGATCGGAAAGTATGCCAATGAAGTTGAGCCTGATAATCGGGAGCAGATGTCGTTGGCAATCAGAGAGGCTTTGCTTATGCCTGAATCGATAAGAAAAAAGGCAATTAGTTTGATGAGAAGAAAGCTTGACGAGAATACCCTAGAAGATTGGTGGCAGGCTTTCACGTTTGCTGAAGTGGCTTGTGTTGAGCCTCTAGATTTTGAGAAAGAGCTGCAGTTGTTTTCGTCGAACAAGTTGGAGGCTATTGGTTTCTAATATATGACCGAGATGAAGTATGTTGTGGATAGCCGTCCCTTATGTCAAGGCATGCGCTTTGTTTTGACTGATGCCGCTCATCCAAGACATGTCTTAAAGCATGGCAATCATTTCTTGGTTCTGGATGCATCGGGCTTGATACCGGCTTGCAATACACTAGGCTATGGCTATTATCGAGACGATACCCGTTATCTCAGTCAGTGGGAGATGTATGTCGATGAGGTGCCGCTTTCTCTGCTTTCGAGCCGTTCTGATGAAGGTTTTGCCGGTACCTTTTTCTACACTAATGCGCAGACCAGCATCTTGCAACAGCAGAAACTGACCGTCCTTAGAGAGCTGGTCTTGTCTGATTCGGTGCTGGAGAAAATAACTATTGAGAATTTTCATCCTACAGCTGTCGAGTTTGAGCTAACCTTGCTTTTTCAGTCTGACTTTGCCGACATGTTTGAAGTGAGAGGGCTGAACTTGCCTGAGCGTGGGGAGAGAATGCTGCCGGTTGGTGATGCCGCCGACGGCAAGCTCTGTCTCGCTTACCGATGTCTTGACGGCGTTATGTTTGAGACGACTGTCGAATGTCTCTCGGTTCGTCCAAATAGCATCAGAGACGGGCGCATGACCTTTAGAGTGAGCTTGTTGCCCAGACAAAGTCAAACTATTTTGATTAGGGTGACGACCGGCAGCGGGGGCGTCTGCGCAGGCGGTGACGCCGATTTGGATTTCGCGACCACTCTCAAGAAAGTGCAAAGCGGATTTGAAGACTTTAGGTCTGATTTGACCATGCTAGAAACATCACAAGAGCTTTTCAATTTGTCTGTCAATCGTTCGTTGAAAGATCTCTATATCTTGCGGCAGTCAACCCCCCGTGGTATCGGTATTGGTGCCGGCGTCCCCTGGTATTGTGCTGTATTCGGGCGTGATTCGGCAATTACAAGTTTGCAACTTTTGCCGTTTGCCCCCATCTTTGCGAAAGAAACTTTAGCTGTTTTAGCAGCATATCAGGGACGTGAAGATAATACTTACAAAGCTGAGCATCCCGGGCGCATAATGCATGAGCTGCGACTTGGTGAGCTGGCTCGCTTGGGCAAGATTCCCCATGGTCCCTACTATGGCACGGTCGATGCCACCCAATTATGGGTCTTGTTGTTGGCACGGTATTACAAATGGACCGGTGACCTTGACTTTGCCCTTTCGCTTTATCCGGCTTTAAAGGCGGCTCTTGATTGGTTGAAATTGTCTTTGGTTGAAGACCAAGCGGGGCTCGGCGGCTATATCTCTTATTTGCGCGAGAGTCCCCAAGGCTTAGAGAATCAGGGGTGGAAAGATTCGGGCGATGCCGTCATGCACAAAGACGGTCGACTGGCTGAACCGCCCATAGCCCTTTGTGAGCCGCAAGGCTATCTCTACCAGGCGCTTGCCGAGATAAGCAGTTTGGTGCGCAGAGTGGAGGGAGGTGATGCCGCGCAGCAGCTGTTGGTTCTAGCCGAGGATCTGAAAGCGCGCTTTGTCAAAGATTTTTGGATGGAAGAGGAAGGTTTCTTGGCTCTTGGTCTAGACCGCTATGGCAAGCAGTTACAAGTGATTAGCTCGAATCCGGGGCATTGCCTGGCGGGAGGTATTGTCGACCAAGAGCTGGGCTTGCGTATCGCAGAGCGCATCATGCGAAGCGATCTGCACACCGAATGGGGAATTAGAACTCTGGCCGACAGTGCTTTGTCTTACAATCCAATCAGCTATCACAACGGTTCTATCTGGCCCCATGATAATTCTATGATTGTGGAAGGGCTTGCCCGTCTAGGAAGGCTCGACTATGTGCATGAGCTTTTGCACGAGCTTTTTGCCGTAATGCTTTTGCAGCCGGACTATCGCTTGCCTGAGCTCTATTGTGGCTTTGACAAGAGCGAAGCGCCGATTAATTATCCAGTTTCTTGCTCGCCGCAAGCTTGGGCGGCTGGGTCTATCTTTCAGTTACTGGCTAGTTGTTTGCGTATGGAACCCGATGCTGGGGCTGGCTTTCTGCGCATATCTGAGCCGGCTTTGCCCGCTTGGTTGGAGGAGGTGAATTTGACCAATTTGGCTGTGGGAAAGGCGCGCTTGGATTTGCGCTTTAGCTATAACGCCGGCTCTGGCTCGACCTCTTGCCAGGTGCTGCGAAAGCAAGGTGATATCAAAGTGATTATCGAATGTTAGTAGTTAGGTTGGGTTAGTAGCTAGGTTGAGTTAGTAGTTAGGTCGGCTGTCTAACTTTGATTTTATGCAGAAGATCACCGTTGACTATTTTGATATGGAGGATGTATGAGAATAGCGCAGCTGGCGCCATTGGCTGAGAGTGTGCCACCGAAAGCTTATGGCGGCACCGAGCTTGTCGTCAGTTTATTGACTGAAGAGCTGGTAAAGATGGGGCATCAAGTCACGCTCTTTGCCAGTGGCGATTCGGTTAGCGAGGCTACCCTTGTTTCTGGTTCGCCCTCTGGCTTGCGGCAGCACGAGCCGCGCGGGCAACGCTGGGCGGCATACGAAATAGAGCAATTATTTAGACTGCGCGAGAGAGCTTTTCAGTTTGACTTAATCCACAATCATATGGGTTATGTTTCTTTGCCGTTTCTGGCAGATTTAGTCGGGGCTAGCGGTTTTGGCAATGCAAGTGGAGCCAGCATAGTTACCACTTTGCATAATCCTATTAAAGACTACTGCGCCGATATTTATCTAAAGTACGGCTATCTCAATTTTGTGGCTATATCTGAGTCTTTCAGAAAGCTCAATTATCCCGAAGAACTTAATTATGTTGGCACTATATATAATGGCATAGATTGCAGTCTCTATAAATCTTGTGAAAATGAATTCAAGCTAAAGGGTGCAGGGTTTGAGCCGGGGATTGGTGCAGAGTTGGATCTGGGGATTCGTGCAGGGTTGGATCTGGGGATTCGTGCAGGGTTTGAGCCGGGGCGAGACTTAGAAAGAGTGGGCGCTTTTGATCGAGCTTGCAACGAAAGTGCGAACAAGCGGAATAAGTTTGACGATGGCTACTTGCTCTTCCTTGGGCGCATTTGTGGTGATAAAGGGGCTTACGAGTCCATAGAGTTTGCTTCTGCAGTTGGCCTGCCTTTAAAGATGGCAGGCAAGGTGGATAGTGCAGATCAGTCGTATTTCGATGAGCTGATTGGTCCTGTGCTAACTGGGCAAAGAACGGTTTCTTGCCCTGTAGAATATGTCGGCGAGATTGATGAAGCAAAAAAGATAGAGCTTCTTGCCGGTGCCAAGGCTGTAATTTATCCTGTCAAGTTTGAAGAGCCATTTGGTTTGGTTATTGCCGAGAGCATGGCGTCAGGAGTACCGGTTATCGCCATGAGACGAGGCGCCATCCCTGAGCTGATTATTGACGGTGTAACGGGAATAGTAGCGGATAGTCTGGAAGAAATGGTGCGGCGCTTTCGAGAGCAGTTCAGCTTGCTAGATAGTACTGCTGCACGCTTGCAGTGCCGGCAAAGAGTGGAAGAACGCTTTTCTAGCCGAGCTATGGCTCTCAGTTATCTGGCTTTGTATGAGCGCTTGAGAAAAGTTCCGGCTACCACCGGCGTTTAATTGGTCTGATATGCGTGAGCCGGGGTGCCGGGTGTGAAAGGCGAGATTTGAGATGTGAGAATTGAAATGCGCGATGTGAGATGTGAGATGTGAGATGTGAGATGTGAGATTTCAGATGTGAGAATTGAAATGCGCGATGTGAGATGTGAGATGTGAGAATTGAGATGTGAGATGTGAGAATTGAGTTTTGGTCAGTGTCGGCGGAGAGAGGGCGGTGACAAGTCTGCTTGAGAAAACTCTTTTGAGAAGATTGGAGGATTTCAGGCTCCGCCGACTGCTTATTGTTTTAGATCGCGACGGCACCCTGGTGCCTATTTGCGCTAACAGCAAGGACGCTCAGATGTCTGCGAACATGCGTCGGCTCTTGTCTGCACTTGCTGGTCTAGCAGACGTGCAACTTTGTATTTTAAGTGCCAGATCTTACATCTCTCTATTGTCTGATGACCTGGCTGCGACTACAGTCCTAGCTGGGAATTGCGGCTTAGAGATTCGCTTCTCTAATAGTCTAAGCCTTTTCGGTGCAGCCTTGAGGTACTTGCCTCTCATCTTGCAATGTCGAGACCAAATTGAGAGCGGTCTCTTGCAAGACCATGAGTTAGAGCTTGACCAATTGCAACTTGATGATCACATATTCAGTCTTTGTCTGCACTTTCATCGTGCCTCAGATGCAGTCAGAAGAACCGCTGAAACTCTAATCTTTGAGCTTGAGAAAACCTATCCCGCTCTTTCATTCAGTCGGCTTGATACGAGCTTTGAGATAGGGCCCAAGATTGGTTGGAGCAAGTACTGGGGGCTCTGGCATCTGGCGGCGCGCCTGGGTGCTTTATCTGAAAGTGCGGCGCGGTCAGCCGAGCAAGAGTTGGAGCAAATAGAATTTTATGGAGGCATTGACCCCACAGGCTATGTAGAATTGTTGGAGCATTTATCTGAGAAGCGCTCTGAACAGGCGGGTGACTCTTCTGCATTTTTTACTAATCGCTCAGAAGGCGCCTCTGGTGCTTTGCCCGTTCTTTCTGATGCTGTCGATTTGATTTATTTAGGTGATTCTGCCAATGACGAACCAGCCTTTCGTTTTGTCAATGAAAATGGCGGTTTAAGCATCAAAGTTGATAATGAATTGGATGAGAAATTCTACAAACATAGCGCCACTGCTATGGACACGGCGGCCAAGTTTCGAATTGCTGGCATAGCTCATGTCGAAGAACTTTTGAGCATCTTGTTGAGCTTGCGAATTTAGTAGCTCGGCTTTTTCGGTTCAGTCTTTGAAATTCGCTTACTTCTCCAACTTAATTTTTGTACTTAATTTCTGTACTTATCTTTTGTACTTGTCTTTGTAGTTTTCTTTTGCGCTTATTGCCAAGTGTTTATACTGTTTGCTAGCAGCTCTACTGTGCAAGCAGTTATTGATTTAGAGTGTTTTTACTAGCTCCTTTGGTTGTAGACCTTATTCGATGAAAATTACTATGCTGAAATTGTCTAAGGCGTCAGTTCGGTTATCTAGTTCTGCCTTTTGGGCGGCTTCTGCTTCGCTTGCGGCTTCAGCCATTTTTGCAGCTTATCCGGCTTGCATGGCTTTGCCTGCAGTTTCTAACCCCGATGTAAGCGAAATCAAGGTAGAGCCTGGTGCCGAGCCTGCAGCGCCCAATTTTGGTGTGGTGTCAGAGCAATTCTTGTCCGATTTCTCACGCTCTCTCAAGTGTTCGGTGAAGCTTGAGAAAGAGAGCGTACCAGCGCAGAAATCTGAAAAACCGGATAATCCCGATAAAGCAGGGCAAGCAACCACAGCCGGCGCAAATAGCCAGCCCGCTGCCAATGCTTCTAGTTCAGATGCCTTGAGTTCAAGTGGGTCTTCTATAGTTAGATACGAGGTCAAGTTAGCTTCTTCGCCGCGGCCTATTTCTTTAGTGCTTTATCAAAATCCCGATAAACAAATAGCCGCAGTCAGGTTGCGCACTAAGTTTGCCGATAAAGACAAACTTACCGCTCCGCTCTTGGTTGTGAAGAAGCTCTTAGATAAGCAGAGTGACGACCGCAAGGTGCTTGCCTCCTTCATTGATTCGGCGCATCAAGAGAATGCCAACTTTGGCATGGCTGATTTTGAGAACAGTAACCTAGTGGTCAAGTACACCGGCTGGTTTGATAAGAAGCATGACTATGCCATCGTCGACTTTTGCAAGCCTCCCTCAGCCGATTCCACTGATCTGGTGCCGCCCTCAGACTCTGCCAGTCCCAAAAAATAGATTTGTCACTCACAACTTTATTTGGTTCGAGCTAGATTCTGGCAACTAGGGTCGGCATGGTTTAGACTGTCTGAAAGCGGCACATCGTCTTGGGTTTTTCAAATTGGCATTAATGACGTCTCAGAAAGCTCGGAAAGCTCAGAAAGCTCTCAATGTTTTCAATGTTCTCAATGTTTTCTCCGCGGCTCTGCTTTTGGCATCGGCGCCTTTATCGGCGCAAGCTTTTGGTGGGGATAGTTCTAAAAAGCCAGAGACAGTCGTGGCTAAGACGGCTGCAGAAACCGGCGGTAAGCGCATTTTGCCGGTCATCTCAGAGCCTGTTGTTATCTACTTCCACGGACTTTACAGTAATTCAGCCGAGCCTTTCTGCTTGCCTGGCGGCAAGAAGGGGCTGATTTTTAATGCCTTCAAGCTGAATAGTCCGTCGCTTGAAATGAAGTCTTTTGAGTATGACAACGGCAAGGTCATTACCGGAGATTATGCCGATCTTGTGCAGCAATTCGATAGCTGTGTGAAAGATTTTGGCATCAATAATCGACGCATCATTCTAGTGGGCGTTTCGCTTGGCGGCTATGCCATGTTTCAAATGTACAATAAGCTTTCGGACAGCGCCAAAGACCTTGTTGCCGGTGCAATCTGCATTGGTTGTCCTGAGAACCTCGATACTTGCTTTCGCAAGACTCGCAGCGGACCTGTGCTTGATGTTTACAAGTCATTCGACGGTCAACTGGCCGACAAGAGTATTTCGAAACAACTGGCAGCTGGACGTGTGCCACCGGTGGTGGTTTTTGTCCGCTTTCATGAAGACACTTCGGTGCCGCATGCTGCAAATAGAGCACTCATACCTTTCATGAAGAAGAAGGGCGCCAACTGTCTCGAAATCGAAATTGAGGACAAACACGGCATTCCCAGTCAGCTAAATCTGGAACATGCCTACCAACAGTTTAAGGCGCTTGCCAATAATACGCCCGGGCTCTAATTTTCTTTTCGCCGAGGTTGACTCAGGTGAGAAAGTGCTCGCTTAAGGACCCGGGGGGAGTCTCGGGGTCATGCTTGGGGGCAGCCTGGGTGGCAGCTTGTCTAGCTTTAGTTCTACCAGGCCGTTTGGAATCTGCAGAACATCCGGCTTGCCATTTGGCTTGAATCTTCCAGGCAGAGCGATTTCCTGCTTGGTGAAAAAGAACTTCATGGCTTCATAACTGCTGTGTTCTCCGGGCCCGACCATCGCCTGCAGTCCTTTTGCGGTTAACTCAGGGGCGTTTGATTTCGCTAAAGCTGCGCTTTCCGGGCTTCCCAAAGCCTTCTGGTTGACGCCTGGAGCAAGGCGATTCCACATAAAGTCCAAATCATTGGGGTTCGCTTTCTTTGAGACAAAACTGCCGCCAACGTGTACTTCATTCACTCCGGCTGCTTTCAGTTTGTGCAGATGCTCGAGAAAGTCGCCTAGCAGCTGTTGTCTCTTCTCTCCTTCTCCAAAGGCTTGTGCGAATCGTTCAAAGTTCATGGGATATCTTCCCGGCATCAGTCTGCCTGAAGCACTGAACTCAAGCTGCTGCTTTACTGCAAGTCGGCGCATGGTTGCGTCCTTGAGGTGTTCGCGTCCGCTTAGAACCTCTTCGCCGCCACTTTGCAGAGGGGTCCTGCCTGCTTTCGCTTCTAGGTCTGCCAGGCGTTTGCCTGCTTCCAATGCTTTGCGCCCTTCGCTAACTTCTGGCCTAACCAAGCTCTTCACTAACTTGAGTTGTTCATCGGTGATAATGCCGTTTTGCGAAAGCTCCCGCACTGTCTTCGGTAGATCTTTTGTTTCAAGTCTGGCAGTTTCAGAAAGAGTGGCACTTTTGGAGCCTAAAACTGTCTCTGCTTCAGCCTCTTTGGCAAGAGTCTTTATAGCTCTGCCCCTTGAGGCAACTACGAGTGCAGCAGTGCCGGCGATAGCAACGGCGCCTAGGCCTGCTTTCACCAGCGAATCTTCGGATAGCGAAAGCAAGCTAAGTTTGTTCTCAGTGCTTGGAGGCTGGCTATCTGAGCTCTTGAGGGAGCTGGTCTTCTCGGTTTCTGGTTTTTGTTTGTCCATCAATCGAACTCTTGCATCCTGTCTCGAATATTCCCCTTAATGAAGGTTTCCAAGCGAGCTGGCTGGGCTTTTCGGCTCTTGGCCTGTGGTGTAGGGCAACTTGTTATCTGTGTTGATACCGAAAAAAGAGTCTGATATTTGCGTGGTGAAAAATCTGTCTGTTTTTGGCGCTTGATTCGTGGCGGTTGTCAGGCGCTGGGCGGTGCATTGGCGCTTTGTTTTTCGGGTTCGTTGGTTTTGGTTAGAGGGCTTAACCGTCATCGCTTAAGCTTTTGCAGTTGAAAAGGTCGCGAAATTAGTCGATCTGCATCAAGCTCTCTGCTGCGGTATAAGCACTTGCTCACTCCTAATTTCTTCGCCATAGGCAATAATCACTATGTTGCCCCAGTCGAGTTTTCTAAATTGAGCAGACATCTTATCCCCGATATATTTCTCAGTATGACCCTGACAATTGCACTTTCTGCGCCTGCTTTGGCGGCAGATAGCAGTGCCGACACCAGCGCCACCAAAGAAACGGCAAGAGAAGGCGCAAGCGAGGTTGCCTCTCCGGCGATTGTTGAGCCGAGCAATGGGAAGGATTCAGGGACCGGGCCGTCTGCCGCGAAGGAAGTTTCGCCAGCAAAGACCGAAGCATCTTCGGGTGGTATAGAAGCTCAAGCGAAATCAGGGAGCCCTAGTACTTTAGATTCAAGCAATTCGGCCAATTCGTTGCAGTCTACTCAGAAGGCTATGCCGAAACCGTCTACCCCTTCAATCGGGACTTCTGAACCCGTGCCAGCTTCGGGTCCAAAACTGCAAGCTTTTCTGAAAGCCAAATACATGGAATATCAAGCTGCATTTCTCAAGGCAAAGAGCTTTGAAGACTTGCTGCCTTATCGCACCAAAAAGCAACGGGAGGAAATGGAGAAGAAGCTCAACGAAGCTCGAAAGCCTGGAGCCGCTGGAGATGGCTTGAAGGAAATGCAGGGAATGTTCGACTTGATGAAAGCTATGCAGCCCAGAAACGTTGTGGTTGAAAGCGTTACAGTAACCGGCGATCGTGCAGAACTGAAAGCCAGCGCCTCAGACTCTGGAGAGATGATGGAATCTCTTGGCAAAGGGTTGACTGGTGTCATGCAGGGGATGGTGGAAGCACTGGTCCCTGCGCCTGGCAAGGCTGATGTCTCGCAAAAGATCAAGAGTTCGATGCCCAAGACGATAACCACTGGCAAGATTGTTATGTTGAAAGAAGCTGGTCAATGGAAGATGGACACCGAGTCTTGGTCCAGCACTTCTTCTAATGTCAATCCTGCAGAACAAGCGAAGAAAGATGCCAGCGCGCTGTGGTGCGCCAAGGCGTTAGATATGGATTATCCTCGGACGCCTGCCGCGGGTAGGATACATGGACAGCCTTTTAAGGTCCAAGGCGCTGAAATTTCGAGCCAGAATATTCTCACTATACGAGAGGGCAATGATTTTTTCGCCGATAGGCAGTTTGTCATTTTTCTCTTTGATGTAGATGGGCAGCCAGATAAGAAGCAGATTTTAGTCAAGAGCGGCGAACCTGTTTCGGGCAAATCAAAAGCGCACATTCATATGGGCTATAAGGTCGCTGGCAAAGATCTGCCGAAAACTGAGATGTTCTTTCCTTCGGACGGTTACGGTTTGAAGCTTTCCTTTGGACAGCGCAAGGGAGATTTGCTCCCTGGATATATCGTGCTTCGTATGCCGGACAAAGAGCAAAGTTTTGTGCAAGGTTACTTTTATGCCAAGATTGCTAAGTAGATATTAGTACCCTAAAAATACCCCGTTTTTAGCGGTCATTTGATTGCTTGACCCTATGGGTGCTTTTGTTTGGCCGCTGAGAATTGTTGCCTGAATTTGATTCTCTGACTTGGCTAAGGCTCAACCGTTAACGGTTGAGCCTTTTTGTCAAATCAAATCAGTTCGTTTTTTTTAGATCTAATTCGGTGAATTTTGGGGTGCCCGCTTGGAGATTTGTCTGATATTCAAAAGATATACATTCGACAATTCGACTGGCTCCTTTCTGTTATCGGTCGCATTTTGGGCGATTGGCTTCCAAGGGGTCTTAGTTTTTCTCCCGGCGTTTGGCTCCACTTATTGCCTGTGCCGTCATTGGGTCGTCTGGCCAGGAATGTTTTGGATATCTTGCCTTGAGATCCTTTTTCACATCTGGATAAGTGTTTTGCCAAAAGCTTTTCAAATCAGGAGTAATTTGCTGTATGCGGTAATTTGGAGCCAGCAGATGCATTAGGACTGGCTGCTTGCCTCGTGCTAAACGTGGTGTCTCAGCCAAGCCGAAGACTTCTTGTATGCGCACAGCAAGCACTGGTTCCTTGCCGATTTCATAGCTGATTTTTATAGAACTGCCGCTTGGCACTGCTATTCTTTCCGGCGCTTCTGACTCGATGGTACGCAATTGATCTCTACTCAATCTTGCTTTGATGACATCAATGAGTTTGCGGCCGCGTAATTCTTCCAGGCTTGTAAGTCCGTATAGCCACTCTTCGACCAGGCTGGGCGGCAGATTGTCGGGCTCGATCTCAGGTAGATCCAGCTCAGGTAGCCATTGTTTTAGACAGGCCAGGCGGCAAATATAAGAGTGGCTTTCCTCATCTAGCAAATCTCTCAGTGTGTATTTCTTTAATAGTCCGGTTAGCAAAATTCTTCCCAGGTTTTCGGTAGAATCCGGCAGCGCCACAGGTCTTTCTTCTAAAATCAAGTCTAGATATCGAACCCGGCGGACGGCGACAATGCGATTTTTGTCATTGTCAAAAAACACTTCAGTTTCGTGTTTGGCTGCCGCTTCCAGCCAGCGGCGCTCCAAATGAGAGGCTTGTCTAACCACGGTTTCGGCTTGTCCGAGATCGATGAGTTCTAGAGCAAGAAAGAACTCGCTATCATGCAAGGCCGATTCTTCTGATAGTTTGACGCCCCGGCCGCCCGTCATCAGTGCTCTGCGTTCGCCTGGGCGCAGTCGACAGACTCTGTCCGGAAAAGCTGCAAGCAGAATTTTCATTGCTGTCAGGTCTTCTTCTTGATTTGGTAGCGACGGAGTTGTGGGCGCCTTGGTGGCGCCGGCCAGCGAATACAGGTCTCTGGCAACTCTCAGCACTTGTCGCGCGGCCCCGCCTAGCACTTCTTCGGCACCTCCGACGAGGGGATAGCGCTCTTTCTTGGTTTCAAATTCGATAAGGGCGTGCGCTCTGTCAAGCAGGTCTGACTGCGATTTATGCCGAGCTGGCTGTCTATCTTTGCAGCGTTTGAAGGGTTCTTTCTCTGACAGCAAAGCGGCGCATAAAGAAATTAGATAAAGCAGTTGACTAGAAGCAGATGGTTGTATATCGAGGCAAGCAATGATTAGCCTGGCTAGTCGCGGCTGCAGCGGTAAGCGCGCCATCTTTTTGCCGATATCGGTGAGTTTTTCTTTTGCGTCGATGGCGCCAAGCAGCTTGAGAGAAGCTATCGCGCTTTCGATTGATTTTTCTGAGGGCTTTTCGAACCAATCAAATCTTCTTGGATCTTTCTCTCCCCAAGCCAATAATTGCAAGACTGCCTCTGCGAGGTCGACGCGTTCAATCTCTGGTTTTTCAAAGTCTGCCAGCAAGCTAAAGTCTTTTTCGCTGTAGAGCCGCAAGCATTCACCACTGGCGGTGCGGCCGGCGCGCCCAGCTCTTTGAGTCGCTGATGCTTTAGAGATGCGAGTCGTTTCAAGGCGGTTTAGGCCGCTGAGCGGCGCAAATTGATTGATTCGGCAAAGACCCGAATCGACGACGGTTTTCACGCCTTCGATTGTCAGCGAGGTTTCGGCGATGTTTGTGGCTAGGATTATCTTTCTCACCGCAGCAGCTTCTGAATTCGCTTGTAAGTTTTGGGGTGCATTGGCTTTGACCGGTGCGATTGGGTTGAGAACCGCCTGCTGCTCGTCCAGGCTCAGTTCGCCATAGAGCGGCAAGACGAGGAATTGTTCTGCCTTGCCCTGGGGTTTCAGGCGGCGATTTAATAGATCTTCTCCGCGGTCTTTCAATGTGTTCTCGCCGCGGTCTTTTAATTTGTTCTCGCTGCGCTCTCTCAAATCATGCTCGCCGGTCTCTCTCAAATCATGCTCGCTGCGCTCTGCCAAATCATGCTCGCTGCGCTCTCTCAAATCATGCTCGCTGGGCTCTTTCAATACATGCTCGCTGCGCTCTTCTAAAAGATTTTCTAGAATGTCTTGGGTGCGTCTGATTTCGCCTAATCCGGGCAGGAAAACCAGGATGTGCCCTTCACTTTGATGTAGCAGCGCCATCGTGTTTTTGGCTACGGTTTCTTCTAGATTGTCCAAGGGGGCGCGGCTCAAATAAGAGACTCGAACCGGATGGGTGCGTCCCGGGCATTCTAGGGTTGGACAGTTGTTGAGATAAGCGCTAATTGGCGCTGTTTCTAAAGTGGCAGACATGACTACAATGTAAAGGTCGTCGCGCAGCTCTTTCTTTACTTGCTTGGTCAAAGCAAGGGCTAGATCGAGGTCGAGGCTTCGTTCGTGGAATTCGTCAAAGATCACCATGGCAATGCCTTCCAGGGTTGGGTCTTCTTGAATTTTTCGCAGAAAGAGACCGGTGGTGGTGGTGATGATTCGGGTAGATTTGCTGACTCTTCGCTCGTGTCTGACTTGATAGCCAATTTCGTCCCCGACTGCGCCGCCTCTTTCTTGGCTTATTCTCTCTGCGGCGGCCCTGGCGGCCACCCTTCGTGGTTCAAGCATATAGATGCGCTGACCGCTCTCCGGCAAGAGCTGATCGAGCAAATATGGAGCCACCCTGGTGGTCTTGCCGGCCCCCGGCTCGGCTTTTAAGACCAGGCTGCGCTGGTCTTGCTTGAGCTGGCGGGCAATTTCTGCAAGAAGGCTGTCAATTGGTAAGGGTTCGAGGTTTCTTTCCATAAAGTTCTTTCTCAGCTAAAGAGAGTTTACCGCCAGGGCGGTATGCGCAAGTAGATTAAAAAATGAGAACTATACGACCGGTCTAGTAATCGCTGTTATAATGGAGCGCATTCGCGAAATTGGTATCCTTGCTTGCCAAAGTCGAGCCGACTGTTTTTGCGAGAAAAAGTTGTATCTGAGGTGTATTTGATGATTGCCGATGCCAGAAAAATTAGTCCTAAAGAATTGGTGGATAGTCTTAACTGGCGTTATGCCTGTAAAGCCTTTGATGCCAGCAAGAAGTTGAGCGATGATGTATGGGCGGCCCTCGAGCAGTCTTTGATTCTGAGCGCCTCTTCTTTTGGTTTGCAGCCCTGGAAGTTTGTGGTTGTCACCGATCAGTCGATTAAGGACCAGCTGCCTGCCCACTCTTGGGGACAGCGTCAACCTGCCGACTGTTCGCACTTGGTAGTGCTTTGTCGCCTCGACGAGATGGATGAAGCTTATGTGAATAACTATGTGGACCGCATCGCGCAGACTCGCTCAGTGAGCCGCGAATCTTTGACTTCTTATGCCGACATGATGCTTGGATTCTTGAAGAATCCAGCCGACAAAGGCGTATGGATGGAGAAGCAGTGCTACATCGCTCTTGGTACATTACTGACTGCCTGTGCCGTTCTTGGCGTTGATGCTTGTCCGATGGAAGGTTTCGATCCTAAAGCTTACGATCGTATTCTCGGCTTGGAAGACAAAGGTATTAAGTCGGTTCTGGTTTGCCCCTTGGGATACCGCGCCGAAGACAAATATGCCGGTCTGAAGAAAGTTCGCTTTGATTCTTCCGAGCTAGTGGTGAAAATCTAAGGCTCTCAGTTTGCTGGGTTTGTCTTAGGCTTTGGTCGCTATGGGCAATAAATGTTTCCTGTTTCCTGTTGCCTTTTGCCGGTTAATCGCCTGTTCTTGTCTGATTTGCTGCTGGTTCGCAGTAACTGCGTGTCTAAGTAGCTGTCCCAGGCGGGAGCAGGCGCTTCTTTTTGCAGTAGCCGTTCAGTGCTGACTCGGCGCTTCTGTGGGTCTAGCCGCGCCTGTAGGTGTAGCTGTTCTTGATTGAGTCGCTGTCCCTGCCTGAGTCGCCGCGCCTGCAGGTGTAGCCGTGTCCGGTTGAGTCGCCGTGCCTGCCTGAGTCGCCGCCCCCGGTTGAGTCGCCGCTCCTGGCAAATTGGCTTGTCCAGGTTCTTTCTTTACGTCTTCGACTTTGTCCTTGAGATTCTTCAAGCCTATTTCGAATTGTTTGCCGCTGCAGTCATCGACATTCATGAAGACACTCATAACCTTTGCCGGCAGAGCGTTTTTGCCTGTCATAGTCCAGACTACATTGGTGCCTTCGAGGTTGGGCGTGAGGCTGAAATCTACATTGCAGGTGCCTTCGAAGGGTTTGATGAAGTCCAGCCTGATCTCTACTTTTGACTGTGGAATAGCTTCTTTCATTTCCATACAGCCGGCTCCGACATTAGCATTGCCGTCCCAGCGGTACATTGAGCCTTTACCTTTTTTCTCACCGCCGAAACTGCGTTGCATCTTTGGATCAACGTTCTCCCAGGGGGACCAGTTTCGCCATTCGTGAAAGTCTTCGATGAGGGGATAGATTTTGTCGGCTGTGGCTTTGATTGAAATCGAGCGCTCAACTTTGAATTCGTCAGGCTTGCCAAGGGTGATTAGCAAAACTGCCGCTACGGCTGTGACGATTAGTCCCAAAATTATCAGAAGCAAGTTTTTCAAAGCTTATCCCCCACCGCTCTTCATCATTGTCTTTGCCGTCATCGCCATCGCTTTTTCTTCTTCAGCATAACCGATGAAGATTCGAATTTTTGAATTTCCTGTTATATCGGCATAGCCAAATTTCTTTCGCTCTTTTTCTTGCAGAGCTTTGTCGCGGTTCTTTTCTTGATCTAATTCGGCATGCATAAATTGCAGTTTGTTTATGAAAGCGGCTCGCAGTTCGGCGCTATTTTCGCCGGCGCCGCCGCTAAAGACTATGCGGTCTAGTCCGCCCATGGCAAAGGTCATGGCGCCCGCTTGGGTGACCAATCTATAGACATAGGTTTCCCAGGTTTCTTGCAACAAATCGGTCGTTTTTGCTAGCCCAGTGTCTTTTACTGTGGTTTCTTTTGCTCCAGTTTCTTTTACTTTAGTTTCTTTGACTCCAGTTTCTTCTGCTCTGGGTTCTCTTGCTCCGGGTTCTTCTGTCAAATTGCATGTTAATTCGTCGAGCAGACTTTTCAAGTCTGTCTTTCCGCAAAGTCCCAAAATGCCGCTGTCATTGCTCAGCATTCTTTCGGTCTCTTGCGGCGTCAAGCCTTTGGTGCGCATCAGATAAAGCAGGGCGCCGGGGTCTAGACTGCCCACGCGGGTATTCATGATCAAGCCGTCAAGCGGTGTGAAGCCCATTGTGTTATCAAGGCTCTTGCCTGCTCGCACGGCTGTTATGGAAGCGCCGGCGCCGAGGTGGCAGACCAGCATGCGCTTGTCTTCTTCTTTATCTTGCGGGAAGAGCCCGGCAATATAAGAACTATTGATGCCGTGAAAGCCGTAGCGCTCAATTTTGAGTTCTTGAGCCAGGTCTCTTGGCAGGGCGAAATTTTTTGCATAAGCCGGTCTGGTGCGGTGAAAGGCCGTATCAAAGCAAGCAAAGTGCGGCACTGCCGGTAGTGTTGATTCGACCGCTTCGATTATGGCCAGGCTGCCTGGATTATGCAGTGGGGCAAAAGAGCTAAAAGCCTTTATCTGAGCCTTGATATCGGCGTTGATTTCTTTGGGTGCGTCTAGATTGCCCCCGTGCACAACTCTATGTACGGTGGCGGTTACTGCAGTTTTTAGGGATCGTTTGAATTTCTTGTCGAGCATGATATTCAGTGCCGCTTTGCGCGCGATTTCTTGTCTTTCTTGTTCGCTTTCGCCCTTGGCTAAATTGACCTGGGTCTTGAAGACTTGGTTTAGCTCGCCGTCAAAGATGGCTGTTTTGATGCTGCTTGAGCCATAGTTGAAGACAATAATCATGTCATTCTCCCTTCAGTAATTTCAGCACTGGTTGCGATTCTGTCAGGTCGCTGGCTCGTTTGCCCTGTTTGTCGACAATTTTTTTGTCGGCGCCTAGTTTGAGCAGATATTCGGTTATCACCGCATCATTAGCCATGGCGGCATAATGCAGGGCGGTTCTGCCATAGCTATCGCGTCCGTTCAAATCTGCACCGGCGGCAAGCAATCGGTCGATAACCAGGCGATTGTGCATTCTTGCGGCAAGGGCTAGGGGTAGGGTTTCATCGCCGGGGCGCCCATTGGGCTTGGCGCCGTTTTCAATAAGCAGTTTACAAGCATCCTGGCAAGAGTTGGCAATGGCCACGGCTAAAGGGCTGAGATAGAAAGGCGCACTTTCACTTTCTTCTTTATTTTCAGGTTTGTCTTCTTCTTTGGCAGCCTTCTTTCGCTTATGTTTTTTTGCGGCGGAACCTTTTGGGCAATCGTCAACCGAAGCGCCGGCTGCCAAAAGCGGTTTGATTAGATAAACTTGCCCGTCGAGAGCCGCCCAGTGCAGCAAGGTTCTGCCGTTGGTGTCTCTCATTTTGACAGCGTTTTTCTCTTTCAAAACTTCTTGCAGTTTGCTCAAGTTACCCATGGCTACTTCGGCATAAACAGTCGTCTCAAAGCCGCCTTCTTTGAGATGTTCCGCCATTTCTTTCTCGCGCTTCCAAAGGGCGTACTCAAGCAAAGATTGGCGATCCTCTCTATTTTCTGGCTTTAAATGCAGGGCTAGAAGGGTATCGATTACTTTCTGTGAGTGCAGGCGTATGGCATTCAAATAGAGAGTACGCACATAAAACTGGTTGCGGCTTCTTTCAAATTGTTCTTTGTTGTCGGCGATCATGGCGCAGGCTTCTTCAATCTGCCCCCGCTCCATTAGTTTGAGAATCATAAAATTAGGCGGCGCCTGTCTCAGCAGATTTAGCTTTAGCTTTTCGGGCGACCGTATGACACTGTCATTGACCCAGATTGGTTGGGCGCAAGCCGCTTCTGTCATTAATGCGCCGGCTGAAAAGATGCCAAACATACAAGAGCTGGAAAGAATGAAGATGAAACTGTGCGCTTTCAAGAAAATATCCTGCTTTAGTTTGCCTAATTTTACAGTCAGAAAACCCTGGGCTGGTCCTCCATAATAACGGATAACGGCATCACAAGCGGCAGCACCTTTCGTGTTCTACTTTAGTCTGCTTATGCTTTCCGAATAGCTAAAAATCGCACTAATTGGTACTATTTACAAGGTCCATCCTGGCTCTTCCATGCTGTCTGGCTGAACTGGACCGGCAAGGTGAAGCCGTTCAGGCAAAGCAAGGCTGTGTCGAACTGCTTGTCAGATTTTCTAATATAAGCTCGGCAAGCAAAGCAATTAAGAATAAGTCAAAAAACAAAAGCTAAAGAGTAAAGCTAAAAACAAAGGCCAGAAACAACAAGCCAAAAATAGGCAAGCAAAGCGGACCAGCAAATAGGTATCAATAGTTATGTTTTCGTCATTGTCAAAGTTATTGCCTTCGCTTTTTTTGCTCTGCTTGGTCTCTTGTTTGAGCGCTTGCAGCATTTTGCCCGGGGGCATATTGAGCGGCGAAAAGAGTGCTGAGCAAGCCGGCGAGCACTCAGATAAGCCAGCCGAGTCCGCCGGTTCAGGCATGCCGCCTTCACCTGTCGTGGTGGCGCCGGTTGAAAAGTCGATGGTGCGCTTTACTGATAGTTTTGTCGGTACGGTTAAAGCTAGGCGTTCAGTGATTATTCATTCTCAGGTAGAAGGCTGCATCACTAATATTTACGTACAGTCAGGTGATGTGGTCAAGAAAGGGGCGCCGCTTTTCGAAGTAGACATCGCCAAGCAGAAGGAAGCCCTGGCGAGCAAACTAGCCACCCGCGAGTCGCTCTTAGATGAAAAAGCCACGGCTCAAGAACGGCTGAAATCGCTCTTGGCTGAGAGGCAAGCGCGTGTATCCAATCTTGATTTTATGAAGAGTCAGTATGAGCGCTATCGCGGTTTGAAAGCAGAAGGGGCGGTGGCCCAAGAAAGCGTAGATCAGTATTTCAACCAGCTTAAGGGGGCTGAGGCTGATTTGGCTTCCAGCGATGCTCAGATTAAAGGGCAAGAGGCTTTGATTCGCAAAGCTGAAAAGATGCTCAAAGAAAGTCAGTTTCAAGCCAAACAAGAGGAAGTGCAGCTATCGAGGCACACAGCCCAAGCGCCTTTCGATGGTGTGGTCGGCGACGTGCCGGTGCGGCTTGGGCAGTATGTCGATACCTCCTCCGAGCTCACCACCATCGATCAAAATCATCCCCTAGAAGTTTATGTGTATGTTCCTGCCGATCAAGTGCATAAGCTCAAGCTGGGCTTGCCGATTGAACTGCTTGATGTGGCCGGTAAGCTCATCGGCAGTTGTCCGATTACTTTCATTTCGCCTGAGGTGGGGCGAGACGACCAAGTGGTTCTGGTCAAGGGTTTGTTTGATAATCCGCAAGATAAACTGCGCTCTAATCAACAAATTACAGCTCGTTTGATATGGCAGAGAGCCGAGCGGGCGCTGGTGCCGACCACAAGCATTATGCACATCAGCGGGCAAGACTTTGTCTTTGTCGCCAGACCCGCCGAGAAGGGCGGCTTTGTGGCCAGGCAGTTGCCGGTCAGCCTTGGCGATATACAAAACAACTGTTATGTGGTGCTCTCTGGTTTGAAAGATGACGACAAAGTAGTTGTTTCAGATGTGCAGAGGCTGTTTGAAGGGGCGCCGGTGGTGCCCAGTGAGCGCACCGCCAGCGGTGCGGGTGCCAAGCCTGGAGCAATGTGAGTGGGCAAGATAAGCAGCAATTGTCATTTGGTCGTCTCAAGAGAATTCGAGAGAATTTGAGCGAGTTTTAGCACTTAGCGCGTAAGTAGTAGATTTTATGTTTGTAGATTTTTTTATTAGGCGTCCCATTTTTGCAACGGTTATTGCATTGATCATAGTGCTGGCCGGTGCTGTTAGTATTCCCACCCTGCCTCTGGCAGAGTATCCTGAGATTTCTCCGCCCAAAGTGTCGGTTACTTCGGTCTACACCGGCGCCAGTGCTCAGGTGGTGGAGTCGGCGGTGACAACCCCGCTGGAGCAGCAGATTAACGGCGCCCAGGCGGTCAAATACATCAGTTCCACCAGCGGCAATGATGGTACTTCCACTATCAATGTTACCTTCGACCTCGAACGCGATATCGACTTGGCGGCGGTTGATATTCAAAATCGTTTGTCGGGCGCTTTGGGGCGCATGCCTGAAGAGGTCAAGCGCACCGGCGTGCAAGTCAATAAAGTTTCGAACTCTTTTGTTTTGGCAATCGGTATATTGACGCCGGACAATCGATATTCAAGCCAGTTCTTGAGTAATTATGCCGATATTTATGTGCGCGATGCCCTCAAGCGCGTCAAGGGTGTAGGCGAGGTGCGCATCTTTGGCGAAAGAAAATATTCAATGCGGGTATGGCTTGACCCCTCTAGACTTTCGGTCAAGGGCATCACCGCCCAAGATGTTGTCTCGGCTGTTTCTGACCAGAACATACAGGTGGCGGCTGGACAGATAGGGCAGGCGCCTTTGCCGGCTGGACAGATGTATCAGATGAGTGTGCGCGGAGTCGGCCGCCTCAAGTCGGCGGCTGAGTTTGAAAATATTGTCATTCGCGCCGGTAAAGACGGACAGTTGATCAGAATCAAAGATGTCGGCAGAGCCGAGCTGGGCGCCGAAGACTATCAAACCGTGGTGCGCTATCGCGGCAAAGATGCAGTCGGCATCGGTATCTTTCAACGCCCCGGTTCGAATGCTCTAGACATATCGGAAGGGGTGCGGCGGGAGATGGCTCAGCTAGCCAAGCGTTTCCCGCCCGGAATGACCTATGAATTTGCTTTCGACACCACCCGTTCGGTGAAAGAATCAATCAAGGAAGTGCTGATTACACTCGCTCAGGCGATAGCCTTGGTGGTGGTGGTCATCTTTCTCTTTCTGCAGAGCTTTAGGTCCACCTTGATTCCGGTCTTTACCATCCCGGTTTCACTGATTGGCACTTTTGCCGTGATGAAAGTGCTGGACTTTTCCATCAATACATTGACCCTCTTTGGTATCACCCTTGCTACCGGTCTGGTGGTAGATGATGCCATCGTTGTTATAGAAAACATCACCAGATTGATGCATGATCGCAATCTTTCGGCGCGCGAAGCCGCCTCTCTGGCCATGCGTGAAGTAACCGGTGCGGTCATTGCTATTTCTTTGGTTTTGGCTGCGGTGTTCGTGCCTGTAGCATTCTTCCCCGGCACAACCGGACAGCTCTATAAGCAGTTTGCTCTTACTATTGCCATTTCAGTCGCAATTTCGACTTTGAATGCTTTGACTCTCACCCCGGCTCTCTCGGCACTCTGGCTAAAGAAAGGCAGTCATGCCGGCGGTCCCCTCTTTAAGCCGGTCAACTTTGTCATTGATGGACTGCGAAATCTCTATAGCTGGTCGCTTTCACTGGTGCTCAAAGTCAAGTATCTTTTCTTGCTTCTTTTCGCCCTGCTTATGGTGGGCACCTATTGGCTTTCTAAGGCGGTGCCGACTGCGTTCATTCCAGAAGAAGACGTGGGCTATATGATCGTGATTGTCCAGGCTCCGGAGGGGGTTTCGCTCAACTATACGGTCGACGTTCTCAAGAAAATAGAAGCTGTACTCGATAAGCAACCTGAGATAGTTTCTTCCTTCGGTGTAGCCGGATTTAGCTTTACCGGCACCAACCCGAACAATGCCATTGTCTTTTCTAATTTGCGCGACTGGCATGAGAGAGCGGGTGATAAGGCTTCGCTAAAGGGTCTAATCGAACGTTTGCGTGCTCCGCTTGCCTCTGTCGGCGGTGCCATGATCATTCCTTTCAATCCGCCTTCTATTCAGGGGCTGGGCAACTTCGGTGGTTTCGTTTTCGAATTGCAAGATATGTTCGGTACCGACGTACAGCAATTGGCGCGCGTCACTGGGCAGATGATGATGGAAGCCGGGCGGGAGAAAGAAATCACCGGTGTTTTCTCGCCATTTACAGCCAACAGTCCCCAACTGATTACCACAGTGCTGCGTGACAAGGCTAGGGCCCTCAAAGTTCTAGTCATCGATGTCTTTCAAACTCTCGAAATCATGTTGGGCTCTCGCTATGTCAATGACTTCGACCTAGGCAACCGCATCTATCGTGTCTATGTGCAGGCCGACGAAATGTTCCGCTCCAATCCGCGTGACATAGACAAGCTCTATGTGCGCTCGCAGGGCGGCGACATGGTCAGCCTTTCGCAGCTGGTGCGGGTCGAGCGCTCTACTGCGCCGCAGACAATCTCGCACTACAACCTATTTCGCTCTGCCGAAATGAACGGCTCAGCCGCGCCCGGCATCTCCAGTGGTCAAGCTTTGGCGGCGATGGAGCGTCTGGCTAAGCGCGTTCTGCCCCAAGGTATGAGCTATGAGTGGACCGGCATTTCCTTAGAAGAAAAGGAGAGCGGACCGCAGACCTTCCTTCTCTTTGCTTTGGGAATCGTAGTTGTATTTTTAGTGCTCGCCGCTCAGTATGAGAGTTTTGTCGATCCGGTCATCATTTTGCTGTCGGTGCCGCTTGCTATGCTGGGTGCTTTGCTTGCGCAGTGGTTGCGACATCTAGACAACGACGTCTTCTGCCAAATAGGTCTTGTGATGTTGGTGGGCTTGGCTAGCAAGAACGCTATTCTTATCGTCGAGTTTGCCAATCATCTGCTTTACGCCCGAGGGCTAGATAGCGAGGAGGACCTTCAAGAACAAGCGGCAGATGAGACAGCGGCACCGGAGGCGCTACCTAAGGCGCTACCTAAGGCGCGGTCAGTTTCAATTGATGAAGCTGTCAAAGAAGCTTGCGCTATTCGTTTTCGCCCCATACTTATGACTTCCTTGGCCTTTGTCATGGGTATCTTGCCCCTAGTCTTTGCCACCGGAGCCGGTGCCCACAGCAGGCATTCACTAGGAACGGCTGTATGCGGCGGGATGGTCGTTTCTACTGTATTGAGTTTGTACTTTGTGCCTGTTATTTACTCGGTAGTGAAGAGCTTTATGCATAGGCTCAATCGCGGTCGGCGTAGGCACTAGTCCCCATCGAGCGCAGTGAAGCTGGTCTTAGCTGCAGAAACTATTCCTAGCTGTAGAAGCCGGTCTTAGCTGCAGAAACTGTTCCCAGCTGTAGAAGCGGGTCTTAGTTGCAGAAACTGTTCCTAGCTGTAGAAGCCGGTCTTAGCTCTAGAGACTGAACAGAGTATTGAGAAGACAGGTTAAGATTTCGCTCTGCTAGAATGGCAGAGGGCTTTAGCCCTTCTGGTTATCGGACATTGAGATATGCGTCTTGCATCAAAGAAGTACAGTGAGAAAATCGGCGGCAAGGTTTTCGCTGCAGCGCTTGCTTTGAGTCTTCTCGTCGGTATCGGGCAAGATTCAGCCGTGCTGGCTAGAAGGGCTTATTCAACTGCTGAAGCCGAAGGCTACACCGAAGAGGCTGCCGCCGAGAAAGTCCCAGCCGAACAACCTTCGCCTGTTAAGCAGAGAGGCGCTTCTGAGAGACGGTCCGGCTCTAGTAAGCGTATGAGTTTGCCCAAACCCAAGGTCGATTCTCGTCCCTCTGGAGAGGTAGGTGCTGACGACCGCGAGCGCGCGGGCGATCTGCTTAAGTCTAAGCCTTCCCAGCGAGACAGCCGGGATAGAAAACTGTCGGTTTCTGGCTCTACCGCTGAGACTCTCTCTGAGGCAATGCACTATGCCGACAATATGCAATTTGCTCAGACTACGGCCTTGCTCGATGCTGCCAGACTTTATCGAAATCTATCGGCGCAGGACTATGCCGAACTTGCCCAGCTCTATCTCAGGGTAGAACACTATGACAAGGCAAAAGAACTGGCGGACATGGCGCTTTCTCGCGGGCGTAAAGACCCAGGGATTGTCAGTACTGCAGTTGATATTTATACTGCGACCGGCTATTTCGATAAGGCTGTGGACTGCGGAACAGCCTTTCTAGAGGGACGCAAGAACAAGAATGTTACTCAGTCCTTGGCTCTGGCTCTGGCTCGCTCTGGAAAATTGCAAGCGGCCTTCGACTGCATAGCAGATGGCTTTAGGCAAACCAATAGCTCACCTTTCGAAGCCCGAGAAGTTCGCGCCGATCTATTGGTGAAGATAGGCGCCTACGGTGAGGCTCTCGATGTATATGAGGGACTTGAGAAAGCGAATCCAGAAGAAGCCTTTTATGCCATTTCGGCGGCTGAGATTTTGTGCAAGTTGGGCAGACCAGACAATGCCTTGGCTAAACTTGATAGAGCGGCGCGGGTTGCTCCTCTTGATCCGTCTTTATTTGCCTGTAAAGTGACAGCGCTTTCTGCTCTCAGAAAAGCTGCTGATGCCGAAGCCGCTGCCATAGAGCTTGTTCGACTGCAACCAGGGCGAGAGGAAAGTTATTTGTTGGCGGCCCAAGTCTTTGCCGATCAAAGAAAGCTGGACCGCGCACTCTTAGCTGTTGAGCAAGGAATCGAAGCGCTCGGAGCCTCTGATCTCTCCAGCGACTCACGGAGAACTGATAGTAAAAGGTCAGTAAGGGCGGCTGCAGAGCTTTCTCTTCCTGCCAGCAGTTTAGCCTTTAATCATTTCGAAACGAGGTTGCCCCTGCGGCTTTTGGTCGAGAGATTCAGGTTGTTGCTCAGCCTAAACAAGGGTAGTGAGGCGCTCAGCCAATTGAGTCAGAGCCTTTCAAACTTACCTGGTTCGGTGCCGCTCGAGGTGGCTTTGGCGCAGTCGCAATTGAAAGAAGGTCCACTGTCGAAAGAAACCATTGCAAACCTGCGCAAGCAGTGTGGCTGGACAACCGAAGCCAAGCTGCTATTGGCAAGAAACGAACTGGCTGTGGGGCGCTACCTTACTGCCGCAGCTACATTTTTGGATGCCTACAAGAGAATTTTGCCTGGTGATTCGAGGCGTGCTTCAGTTGGGCTATGGATAGCTTTGTCTTTGGCAATGGGTGGTGAGAAAGAGAGAAGTGCCAAGGCTGTCAGTGCACTCTTTTATGAAGTTGAGAAGGGCGCAGATTCAGGACCGAGCCTTAAGCTTTGTAAGGAGGTTTTGTCAATTGCCACCAATAGCTGGAAAGATACCCGCGGTCAGGAATCAGCCGCTCAATTGCTATCTGTAGAGAATGTTCTTCAGGACGAGTTCTTTACGGGCGCATTCTTGCTTGCTTTTGGGCATGAAGCGGAGGGAAAGAGTTTTTTAGAGGCTCTAGAAAAGGAAGCTCCTGCTTATTCGGATGCCTCAGTCATGGCAAGCTTTTTGCTAAAGGCAAAAGGCGCGCCTTCATTGTTCGGGTTCTCCTTGGCAAGTTTGACTAATTTGGGCTTTTTGATTCCGGCCTTGCTTGTCATCTGGACTGCAGTTGGACTTTTGATCTTCTTTAGGCGGAGGCGATTGGCTGTTTCGACAGGAAGCAATTCTTTCAGAGAAGAATCGACGCGAAATCCAAAGAAGCGGGAATTACAACAAGTTATGGGGCTTGATGCCTCGGAAGCAAGCAAGCTAGGCGAACAAGGAAGCATACTTAAGCCCGGTTCTAAGTCTTCCTGGAGCCCGGAAGAACTTCTCGGGCGCATTAAGCCCACATCTGAAGTCAATGTTGAAGCAGTCGCTTCTCAGACACCTACCGGGGGGGATAGCCGTTCTCGCGCTGGCAGTTTGGACGCCTTGGCTGAGAGGTACTCAGCGATGACCGCGGAAGAGAAAGCTATTCGGGAAGCCAAGGTTTCTGGGTCTGGAGATTCTGCAAGCTCCGAGAGTAGCGAGCGCCTAACCAAAACATTCGGGGTGCGACGCGGTGAAAAGTTCGAGTCTTTGGCAGAAATTGTTCAACCGTTATCGGTTGAGCCTCTCAAGGATGCTCAAGCGCCCCAATCTGTCGAGGTTTCCGCCTATGGGCTCGAACCTGAGCTCCAACCCGGTTCACTCAGTCAGAGCGAACTTTGGGCTTCTAAACTAAGCGAAGTGGACTGCAAAAATGTAACGCCGGCTCCACCTGACAAGTCATTCTTAATTGAGTTTGGCAGTTCTGAGGAAGAGAGGTCTTCAGACGGTTCAATTAGTTCGAATCTTCATAGGGGTGCCTTTTCCGAAGAAAAGTCCCATGGGAATGAGTCTCTTGATGATTCAGTAGAGAGCTCTCTTAAGGAACCCCTCAAGAGTCTGGAAGCTGGACTCAGCGAAGTTCCGCCGCGGTCAAGTGAGGCTGGACCGGAGACTATTGTCCCGAACCTTGAGGACAGTCATGGTTATTTCAAAAGAAAAGCAAGAAAAGCGTTGACGCAAACTGATGGTTTGCCGGTGGGCTCTGGGGTAATCGAAAATTCCAGAGCTTCTGAAACTTCCAGAGCTTCCGAAAATTCCAGAGCTTCCGAAACTTCTAAAACTTCCGAAACTTCTAAAACTTCTGAAACTTCTAAAACTTCCGAGACTTCAAAAAACGCCGAAACTGCCGAAAACTTCGAATCATCAGAATTTGGCTTGGCTCAAGATGCTATGGAGCCCCAGGGAGCCGGTTCGGAGCGATTGCCTGGGTCTAAATCTGGTTTGGGGCAATCGGCTGGCTCTGGGGGCGGCCTTGGTCCAGAGTATCGGCCGATCCAGCTTGGCTTGAATGAATTGCGACCGGTCTTGCTCTCCGCTGCATCAAAAGCCAAGATTATTTGGCCTCTCTGGCCGGGACAGCAGCCCACCGAGTAGATGTTCTGAGGCGCCCGGCCTTTAAGTCGAGCTGATAAGCCACAAGCCTAAACAGCATGCCTAAGGGGCAGATATAGGCTCGTTCGTTAACAGTGACCTTTTTCTGATTACGCCTGGACAAATTAGACTTTGCAGCTGGCTTGTTAGGTTTATTTCACGTGATCTGTCTAGGCCAGTGGTCCGTTCTTTGTCGAAAACTTGTGTTCTTTGGGTATATACAGGGGGTGTCTACTCTTAAGGGGTCGTGTGGTTTGAGCAACGACAGAGTTCAGGGTAAAGATGTTGGACCTGAGGCGGCAAATGACCGTAAGCTTTTGAGCGAGCGTAATCTGGCTGAAGCCGGCACCTTTTTTGTTCAGTCGAACCAGCATTCAGCTCTAGAGACAGGTAAACTCGCAGATAAAGGCGTCGTGCCTCGTGTGGTCTTGGCTGATGCCTCGGCCGGAATCACTTTCGGTGATGGGCTGAAACCTTCAGAGTCAAAACCTCGAGGCGGAGAAGTTCAGAATCCGCAAGAGCGAAGAGGCGGACGTATCGATGACGGCTTCTTTGCCAATACCGTGGAACAATCTGCCGGTGATGGAGCGAAGATAAGACGTGACAGTGCCGGTCAGATTCGAGGGGTTGTCTATGGTGACGGCAGCTATACCGGCATAGAGCGAGATAGTTCAGGCGTAAGCAGAATTATTAGAGCCGATGCGCAAGGCAATGTGAAAAGCATTGATGCTCGCCAGCCGGATGGAAGCTGGGAAAGTACATCTTCAGATGGAACTAGCCTAAAGAGAGGCGCACCTAGAGTGGCTGTGCTTGATAATGGCAACATTGAATTTCAGCGGGCAGACAATGGCAAGGACGTTTATGGAACTTCAGGCGGGCGCGTATCTCTAGATGCTCGAGGAAGAGCCGTCTCGAGCGTGGACAGAAATGGACTGACTAGGGATTACACATATAGCGCCTCTGGCGACTTAACAGCCATGAAGGTTGCCGGCAAGGATATGGTGGTTCAGGAGTGGCGAAAGGAAAACGGTCTATGGAATGCCTACGACAAGGACGGTAAGAATACCGGTAGGCAGTTTGTCGGGATGGTTAGCGTTGATGCGGCTGGCACGGTCCGCACCGTTGACGGAAAGACTGGCGCGGAAACCATTCTCGGACTCGATGGAACAAGAAAGACAGTTAATCTTGAGAGTAGAACCCGAACTTTTGATAATGGCTCCAGGGTGATTTATGATAGTGCCACTGGTTTTCCAGGCAGAGCGGTCTTTAGAGAAAACTCTTACAGGCAGTACGACATTGGAACCGATGGTGCAGTCAACAGCACTAAGTTTTTCAATAGCAAAGGGCTTTTGCAGTCTGAATTGCGTCGTGAGAACGGCAATTGGAATCTCTACGATGGGCAGGGTAAGCCAGTTCCAGTGCCGCCCATTAAGGATGTAAGGGTCGATAACGAAGGCAACATGCGCATAGATTGGCGCACTGGTAGCCATCACATTTTAAAGAATGACGGCTCTGCTCTAAGGTATGACGTCGCTGGAAAACTGCTAGAAACAGAAGGATTCAACGGTTCCAAGAGGCAGTTCGCTTACGATTCTAGGGGTGAACTTTCAGAGGTACGCTTTAATCTCAAGACCGGTGAGCCGCGAGTCGCCAAAAGAGAGAATGGAGCCTGGAACATTTACGACGGGCAGGGTAAACGTTCTGGTGGCGACCCTATAGACAGTATTAGTGTAGATCAGAATATTGGCATGATTACTTGGGTGGAGCGGAAGAAAGATACAGTGCTGCGCATTCCAATTCTTGGTGATCCAGTCAAGACAACTCTTGATGGAAAAATCGCCAGAGGTCGTAACTAGTCAACTGGTCCGTCAGCTAGTTCGTAATTTAGTGGTTCAGCCAGTTGGACGGCGAGTTGGACAGCGAGTTGGGCAGCTAGTTGGGCAGCCAGTTGGACGGCGAGTTAAGCCGCTAAGTAACTCGTGCATTGAGTCTTTGAGTCAGTTCATTTGGCGTGAATGTTTGTTCTGAGACTCCACTGTTATTTACCCTAACAGTGAAGCGGGTCGCTGCCTTGAATACCTGGAAAGATTTTCAGTGACTTTGGAACCGACACAGTGACTGCTGTGCGTGATTGTCTTATGTGTTTTGCGCCAACATAGCCTCGCTCCAAGCAAGAATCCATAACTGAAATTGATACGGCTTTGCTGTCCCCATGAGAGAGGCTCTGTGCAACAGACAGATAGAAATTCAGGTACTTCCTGCTTATTCCTCCTACTGTATCCGAAACAAAGGCAGTCAGAGCTCTAATTCTGTTGCTTATGTTTTCTGTCGAGATAGTGTCCGTGACTGCTAATTTGGTGCCGAAACATTCGTTGTTTAGACAGAGTCTGGAACCCGCACTGATTGCACAGAGGGGGCTCCACTCAGTGTTGGACTTATTTTTGCTGTCTTCTGTTGTGTTCGTTTGAGCTGCTCTCGTGGCAAACAGTCTTGCGCCTGTTTCGGTTCTAACTAAATTCTCCAGTTGCAGTATCGAAACCGCTGCCACGATTTGCGCACAGTCGAGACCAGACTTGGCTTGAATTGCATCTATAGTTTCAAGACCGCTTTGGATCAGTTCAAAGACCAGTCGTTCATCTTCAGATAACAATGTTTCCAACGAACTGCCTGTGGTATCGGTTTCCTTTGAGGCTAGTAGACTTGATGCATTCGCAAAGTTTTCATCACCGTTAGACTCGGTAGTTTCGTAGAATTCTACATCTTGATATTCATTTCTGACTTGTTCGGATTCTGCCTCCTGACCACTTTTCGAGTCGTTACCTTCTCTTTCGAGATGTTGTTCTAATTCTTCTTCGTGACTTGCTTCAAGCCAGGGTGGAGTCGCTAGGCTGCGCCTTGTGAATAGTCCGTCGAAATGAAGAGAACTAACTCTGTCGACCTCAGTTGTTCTAGTTTCTGCGATGGCTGCAAGAATACTCTTTTGAATGTGAAGACTAGAAGAATTTGCTAGCCCTACAATTGCAGCTAAAAAACAGGCATTCAGCACAGCGCCATGTTGCAGAAACCAAATTGCGGCGTACCAGGCCCAGACATTTCGGACTCTCTCAAAGAAAGTGCCAGTAGATAGGCTGAAGGTTCTTTTGCATTTATTGCACTTCGCTGTGCGATCTGCCGCGCTGATCTCAATATCAGCAGATGCGCAAGTTCTGCAGGCTAGAATTGATTTTTCGGAAATCCGTGCAGTGAAGTCCTGCCAGCAGCTTTCGTTATTGGGATACTTCTCTACAAACTTATCCCATACAGATATTAGGAAATCAGCTTCTTCTTTTGATCTTGACCGTGCTTTGATCTGAGTTCGACCTTTGCTGGCTTTGTTCATCTCTAGAACCCTCGTTGCTGCTATAAGGTAAGACGTGTTTTGGGGAGAAAAAGTTCAACGATTTTCGAAAAAAAGGGTTTAACCGTTATCGGTTAAACCCTTTCTAGTCAGTGCAAAGCCGCTACCAAGTGGCGTTTCCTGTCACTGATCTGCTAGATTAAAAAATTTCGGCGAGTTTGTTTACTTGCCCACGCTCACCTTGGCTTCTGCAACTTTGGCAAAAAAGTCTTCGCCTTTGTCATTTATTACAATGAAGGCAGGGAAGTCTTCAATTTCGATCTTGAAAACAGCCTCCATACCTAATTCAGGGAAATCTATAGTTTCGACTTTCCTGATCGAATCTTTTGCAAGTCTGGCGGCTGCACCGCCTATGGTGCCTAGATAGAAGCCTCCCCAACGCTCGCAGGCTTCGCGAACTATTTTTCCTCTGTTTCCTTTGGCAAGGGTTATTAAGCTTGCCCCTCTAGACATAAGTAGGTCTGAATAACTGTCCATACGACCTGCCGTTGTTGGACCAAATGAACCTGATGCATAACCATCTGGGGTTTTGGCTGGGCCAGCGTAATAGATGGGATGCAGTTTTGTATACTCCGGAAGTTCTCCGCCGTTTTCTATGATTTCTTTCCATTTCGCATGGGCAATATCTCGAGCGACGAGCATCGTACCAGAAAGCATTAGCCTGGTGCCGACTGGCTTGCCAGAAAGCATCTTCCTGATTTCTGCCATTGGTTTGCTGAGGTCGACCTTGATAGATTCAGTTTCTAGGTCGTCCATTTCAACCTCGGGAAGATACTTAGCCGGATCTTGTTCGAGTTGTTCCAGCCAAATGCCATCTTTGTCTATTCGACCGAGAATCTGCCTGTCAGCGCTGCAAGATACTCCAATTCCTATCGGCAAAGAGGCTCCGTGTCGTGGCAGTCTGATTACTCTGACGTCATGGCAAAAATATTTGCCACCAAACTGGGCGCCGATACCAAGCTCTCTTGTTATTTCCAGGACTTCTTTCTCTAACTCTAAGTCGCGGAAGGCTCTGCCGGTTTTGTCTCCTTCGGTTGGGATCGAATCAAGGTAGTGGCAACTTGCAAGCTTTACTGTCTTTAGGGTCATTTCGGCAGATAGGCCACCGATAACAATTGCTAGGTGATAAGGTGGGCAGGCGGAGGTTCCTAAACCTGCTATCTTCTCAACGAGCAGTTTCCTAAGCGATTGCGGATTGAGAACTGATTTTGTTTCTTGAAGTAAGAAAGTTTTGTTCGCCGAACCACCGCCCTTTGCGATAAAGAGGAATTCGTATGTGTCACCAGGCTCGGAATAAATCTCTACTTGTGCGGGCAAGTTGCTCCCGGTATTGGCTTCCTGATACATAGAAATTGGAGCCATTTGGCTGTAGCGCAGATTGCAGTCGCCATAGGTTTTTTTGATGCCTTCGCTTATAGCGACTCCATCATCGGTTCCGGTCATTACTTGCTCGCCTTTGTGGGCTACAACAATGGCTGTTCCTGTATCTTGGCACATCGGCAGGGTGCCCCCGGCAGCAATCGCAGCATTTCTAAGAAGTTCGAGTGCGACGAAGTGATCATTAGGTGATGCTTCTTTGTCGTCGAGAATCTTGCGGAGATTTTCCAGATGGCTTGATCTCAGTAAATGAGAAACATCTTTGAAAGCTTCTTTCGAAAGCAGCGTAAGCGCTTCTGGCTCTACCATGAGCATTTTCTTGTTCCCGAAGGAAGTCTCTTTGACATGCTCCTTGGTCAAGAGCCTGTAACTTGTCTTATCCTTGCCGAGCTGGAAAATACTGCTCTTACTATGTGACATGACTCCTACCTCGATGAACTGCAGATGCTTAAAAAGAACACTTCAATTGGTTTTTTCCAGCAAATATCGATTAAAAGAGCTGAACCAATTTATTTGTTGGACGAATGAATATGTTGGACCGACGAATAAATTGAACCAATTTATCAATGGAGCGAATAGCCAATCCTGGCTTACAAACGGTCGTGGAGGTTTTAGCACTCCAAACCTCCACTAGTCTATGCTGTTTTCGGTGCTTGCTTAGCTCAGCTCCTTGATTTTTTTATATTGTTCATCTGCTTCTTTTGCGCGGTTTTGTTTGTAAAGAAGTCTGGCATAGGTGTTTAGAAGCTCTTTGTATTCCTGATCTTTCTCATTCAGTTCGTTTTCTTTCATTGCTATCGCTTGTTTGAGAAGTGGCTCTGCTTCAGCTAAATTGCCAAGGGAATACTCGGTTTGGGCTAAGGCTATCAATGCAGATGCAAAGGTCTTTTGAGCCTTCTTCTTGTCCTCTAACCTTTTCTCTTCTGTCTGCTTGCTCTCTTGTGGCTTGGTTTCTTGTGATTTGGCTTCTTGTGGTTTGGTTTCTTGTGATTTGGCTTCTTGTGATTTAGTTTCTGGTGATTTGGTTTCTTGTGAGAAATTGGCAGCAGTTTCTGATTGGTCAAAGTTTTTTAGGTTCTTCTCAGCAATTGCGAGGGCTCTTTTGAGCTTGTCTTTTGCTTCTTTGTGTTCTTCTATCAATCTGTGTTGCGAGCTGTATTCGAGAAGGATAGGCACCATCTCTGGATTGTCGGTGTTGCCAAGTTTTTTAAGGGTGTCAAGGGTTCCATCAAGAGCGAACATCTTGATAAGTGTGTCTTCTTTCTTCTTGTGAAATGCCCGGTCCTTATCGGTGGTGTTGTCTGTGAGCGTGGTCTGCACGCCACCACTAGTGGTGAAGCTTTCGCCTTTGCTTATCTTTTGACCGTTCCAGTAGACTACTTGGTCTTTGCCGCCTTTATAGCCGAGTGTGTAATTGACCGTGAACGGAGCCTTAAGACCCTTAGGAAGTGGCGCAAACGGTGCCGCTCTTTTCACTCCGATTATTGCTAGTTTGTCAGCGTTTTCGTCACCGGAGCTTTTTATTAGGGTGGCTGCAATTAGGCTGCCGTCTTCATTCAGTTCTATCTTTACTGGAACCTGAATGAAGAGTAGCCTTTTGGGTACCCACCAGGTTCTGAGAATCCTAGTCCACATATCGTCGAAGTAGGGCTTCATTTCTACTCCGTCTGCGCTCACTCCACTTTTGCAGGGAAGGGCAAACTGGGCGCTAACTTTGGGGACACCGTTAGGCAGCTTCCCAAATGGGGCAGCTTTGGCTATGGTCTTTAGTGCTAAGTCGTCGATTTCTTTGTCCCCGCAGGATTCTTTCACTCCCAACTCGGAAATCGAACCATTCGCTTCCACCGTAAAGCGAACTACCAGTTTGTCGTTAATTGCTTCGCCTTTCGCTTTTGGTGGATTCCAGAGCGGTCCAATTTTGTCGCTCACCCCTTTCATATAGGGTCCTATGTCAACTTTGTTAGATTTTTGGTCTGCCGCCTTTTGTGGGCTGGTTTGACAGTAGGCGTTCGTATCGACTGATAACGCCAAGAGTCCCGCAGTCAGACTAAGGGTTAGGTAGATTGCTTTATGCGCGAGAGTTGGCATTTTTTTGTCCTGAGTCTTGATTGGGTACCGGAATACTTTTTTCGGAAGGCTAGTTCGGTATTCGCCTTTATTCGGCTGGTGAAACTGTTAGTGTAACTGCCGTGCCGAATGAACAGAGATCTTTGGCGGGAGGGGGGGATCCCGGCCAGTTGGCATTATTGTCGCTTAATGGCAAGGCTAAACCGTTATCGGTTGAGGATGTCAACTCCAACTCGGGCGGCTTCGGCTTAGAGGTAATTGCTATCTTAGCCGGATAGAAACACTTAATTAGTTCAGTTCTTTCTTTCATTCCGCCGATTCCCATTGAATGCGAGCCGTCTGCTTCGATCCTCACTGTTTTCGGGTCGAAACCTTTGCCGTTGTCTCTGATTGTAAAGGTCGAGTCGCCGATTTTAGATGCTCTAATTTCAACCGTGACCGCTGTCGCTTCAGCGTGCTTCTCAACGTTATTCAGACACTCTTGAATGATCCGGAAGATGTGCAAGGTAACCAAATCTGGGTATCGTGGCAGTTCTCCTTGAAATAGCAATTTTGTCTCAATGCCGGTCCTTCGCGTCACTCTGTCAAGTAGGTCTTCCACGCCTACTTTGAGTCCCCATTCTTGGAGTTGGCGGGGCGAATACTCATTTACCAGGTCTCTTAGCTGCCTGACTATTTCGTCCACAATCTCAATTGTTTCTTCGCTCGAAAGTTTTCTATCACCAGACAGATAGCGCTTAAGCATCATCAAGTCTGCGATAACGCTGTCGTGGAGGTCTCTAGCTAGTTGATTCTTCAGCTCTTCTTGTTGGTTGAGTAACTTAAATAGAAGATTGTTTCTCTGTAGCTCTAGGCGTTGTTCGATAGTGTTGAAGGGTTTGCCTTGGTAGAGAAAACTTTCCGTAGGCTGAAGATTTTGGTTTGGTTTAGTCCTTTCTGTATATGCTACTTCAAGAACTTCGTTGAGGAGCAACTCCAGTTGAAGCTTTGCTGCTTCACTGGAAAGCTTGGTTTTATTGGCAACCCAGACTAGCTTTTGTCCAAGTTCGATTAGTTGAAATCTGACCCTGAATCGAGAGCCGAATTCGGACATCGTAATGTGCGGAACCTCGCGCTCCGGCACTAGAAAGAATTCTACGATACCAGTTCTGTCTCGCTCGCCGGCTCTACAGCTGACAATTAGAGGCGCTCCAGTCATCTTCCAGCGAAAGTAGCTGGTAGGCAGCCTCGTCTTTGAGCGCATTTCTTGTTTGGAAACCCAATCTATAGGCTCTTGCAATTTAGATGGATGGCTGAATTGCAGGTTGGTTCTAAATGCTTCATCAGGAAAACGAGTTTTTACATGGTAGTGAGCCAGCTTGTATAGTGCGGACGAAAGCTCTTCTGCTTTTTTGTATAGCAGTGCTTTGTCAACTTCGTCCGCTCTTACCAGGGTTTGTGGTTTAAGCGCTTTGTCGAGAAGAATATTGATTGGTTCGAGTTCGCCTTTTTGGGGTGTCATATCAGAAATAAGAGTTAGTTTTCGCTGTCAACGCTGCCGAAACCGTTTTGTACCGCCCATGCAATCAACTGTTCTCTGGATGATAGTCCTAGCTTCAATTGTAGAGTCTCGCACTGCTTCCGGGCTGTGGCCACAGATGTCAGTCTATGATCGGCAATATCCTGATACTTCATGCCTCTTCCCAGCATGCTGAGAACCTCCATTTCGGCACGAGTGATTTTTTTGTATGTTTTGGTCACTTCGTCTGAGATCAAGCCCGACTGTCCTTCCATCACAGCCGTAATTGTTTCAGCAACCTTGGCCACTCTCTCGGATTTGAGCAGGTAGGCCGATACTCCCATTGAAAGCACAGACTGAATGAAAGCGACTCGGGCCTCGGCAGAGAATATGATCAGTTTGGTTCGTTCGCTGGCGGTTTTCCTGAATGCCTCTAGCGCTGCTTTGGGTCCTAGATTGCCTGGGAGGTGTAGGTCCAAAATAACTACATCAATTTCGGAGTTTTTTTCCCTTAGCAACCTTAAACCGTCATCGCTTGAGGTTGCGCTGCCGATAACTTTGAAACCAAATTGACTTAGTCCTAGCGTCAGTCCATCTAATGTTGCAAAGTGATCTTCGACGATCAAAAGCCTGGTTTCTGATGACATCCGTTTTTTGAAGGCCCCTTAGAGTGGTTGACGACAAACTTGCACATTATGTACCCAGGAGTAGCCTACTCAGTTTGTTTTTGTGAAGCTTTCATCTGAGCTGGTGGTTTGAAAAAGGTTGTTTCAATTTGCTACTGGATTGGGTTAGAGTCCTGCGCTGCCGGGAAAGTAGAAAATGTCTGTCAAATTTGTCAGATGATTTTTGTGGCAGATAATTTTGAGGACTGGTCATGCCAAGCTTGGTTGGGAGAGTAAAGTAGAAACAAGGGGTGTTGTCTGCACCCAAAAGACCTAAGTTAAGGTCAAGTTTCATCAGCTTTCCTACTTGATTTGTTATAACCAGTACGTATCTCAAAGCTAATTCATGGTGGTCCGAGGGAAGCAGTGTCGTTCAATTTTCTGAAAAAAGGCGCCAGTACTAATCGATACCCGACCGATATTTTGATCGGCGAGCTCTTCGTTAAGGCTGGGATTATCACTCAGAAGCAGCTGGACGACACTATCAAGAACACCGCAACTAAGCATTTGCACATGGGGCAGATGCTCACAATGGCGGGCTTGATTAACCATCGTGATTTGCAGGCGGCGGTCGATGCTCAGGCGATGCTAAGAGACAAGATTATCGAGATGCCAATGGCTGCTCGTTGTCTCAAGATTGCAGTAAAGACAGGAGCCTCGTTTTCTGAGCTTGTGCGCGAAGAGCAAGCCATCGCCGATCAAGCTGAGACGAAGACAAACCGGCTTGGTGAATTGTTGATGGATGCCAACATAATCAACAAAGGTCAGTTCGGTCAGGCTATGGGGCGAAGCCTGGCAACTGGTCTGCCGCTTGGACGCATACTCGTTCTGAATAACTCCATACCAGACAGCCTTTTGAGGTTGGCTCTTGAACTGCAAGTGCGTGTTCGAGATGGCATGATTGAGCGTGATGAAGCTATTGATTCTCTTCGCGCTGAGGCGATTAAGGCTGCGGTTGAGGCACCCAGCGAAGGTGAAAGTGGCGATGACTCGTTCGATGGCCTAAAGCCTGTATCCAAAAAGAAAGTTCGCATAGGTGAATTGCTTGTCAAAAGCGGCTTCCTCAACGAAACAGATGTAATTAGCTGTCTAGAGCTTGGCTTATCTTCCGATCGTCAGATTGGCGAAGTGATGGTAGAGCAAGGCTATATTTCCTTTGAGATGCTAAATGTCGCTCTTGCTGTGCAGCAATGTATAGAGGAAGGTCGTTACAACCTGCAAGAGGCTGCAGAAGCAATTAAGCTAATGCAAGCCAATGGACGCATATTTCCTGAGATTCAGGATCGCATCAATGGAACTTATGTTCCTCCTCAGACTACTGAGAACGATCCCGGTTACAGCATGCATGAGTCGCCTAAATCTTCGTCTACAAAACTAAAGCAGCTCTATGATGGTCCGGAGTTGCACGGGGATTTTTCTGGAGGCAGCGATTCAACACAGTTAGACGAGGCACCTTCTTTGGCAACTCTCATGCGTTCGGTTGCAGGCGAAGGCTCATTTGATGAGCCGCAGACTAAACCTGAAGATGCTTTGCAAGGATTTGAGCAGCTTACCGATTCTGCTAGTGATGATGCGAGAGCGCGCAAAGAGAGTTCAACCGATGACGGTTTAGGTCTTGGTACGACTCATGACAGCTCTGCCGAACGCTCATTAGAAGACCTTCTTGCCTCTGCCGAGAGTTCGTTGGTTGGTATCCAAGCGGGCGAGGGTTCTTTTGAGAATTCCGAGTCGGTAGATTCTGCCACTGAACCTTCTGTCGGAGCTATATCTTCCTCCAGCTCCGGCGCTTTTGAATCACTTTTGTTGGCTTCCAACGTAGTTAATCAGTTTGACATTGAAAAGGCATTTGCTCTGATTCGCGAAACACCTGAGATGTTCGTGGATGTTCTGAAACTAAGTGGTCTTCTTACAGAAGTCGGTAAGAATGCTGTTTTGGAGTGTTATCGACTGGTGAAGGCTGGAGAGCTTTCTGATGAGCATGGTGTTCAAGTGCTTGATTACTGCATAAATCAAGGGAGATTGCGCGATCTTACTCTTGAAGGCGCCATGCTTGAGCTTGGTTGGACCAGAGAAGAATCCGCAGATTCTTTACCGGTGGAAGATTCCATCGCTGCTGACGCAACCGCAAGCGAAAGCATAAACGAGCTGGAACTCATAGCTAATGTTTCGGGCAAAGCAGTTTCCGTAGATTCGATGGAAGCTGAGTCACCTCAAGCCGGCGTCGAGGCTGTTGCAGCTTCTGGCGGAGAATTGGTTGATGCCGCTGAGACTGGAAGCTTGCTCAGTTTGTTTGGTCTATCCGGCGAAAATCAAAGTGCTAGTCTGGATGAAAAAGCTGACGAGAATGTCGGAAATTCTGAATTTGAATCCAGTGGACCCTCTGCCGATTCTCTTATCGCTTCGCTAGCCACCCAGGCTTCGCCTGAAGCCCAAGAAGCGGAGGAAGAAGCGGCTCGTGAAAATGCTGCGGCATTTGAGACTACCGCCGTGTTTAAGCAGGTTTCGGATAGTGAAGTGGAAGCAGCCGCAAGTAAAGCTCTCGATGCTGATGCTGGCAAGGGCTTTGATGAGGGTCTGTCACTCGATAGTCTTCTCGATAAGTTGCAGGATGAGCCTGAAGAAGCTGCCACTCCTGTTTTTTCAGTCGAATCGGTGAGTTCTGAAGTTGGACTCTTGGCAGATGGAGATTTGCCGGAAGTGGGTCTTGGTGATCTGATTTCTTCCCTTTCGGAAACTATAGATTCGGCCGTGGGCGGCGCCAACTTACAAGATGAGCTGAAGTCTGCCGTCGAAGCTCAAACAGAGGAAGATGTAGACCTGCGCTCACTGTTCTCTGGTCTTGGCGGATTGTCCGAGGCTGAAGCTGAACCAGCGAAATCAGCCAGTCTCAGACCAGCCCCAGCCCCGACGCCGGCTCCAGCGCCAGCCCCGACACCGACTCCAGCCCCAGCCCCGACACCGGCTCCAGCGCCAGCCCCGACACCGGCTCCAGCGCCAGCCCCGACACCGGCTCCAACGCCAGCCCCGACACCGGCTCCAGCCCCAGCCCCAACACCGGCTCCAGCCCCAACACCGGCTCCAGCGCCAGCCCCGACACCGGCTCCAGCGCCAGCCCCGACACCGGCTCCAGCGCAACGTCCAGCTGCTTCAAGTTCTCGCTTACCTAAGATGAGCGAGGCTGATATGAACGCCGCCAAGGCAGCTCAAATTGCCGCTATGTCTTCTGCTCTGACCGGTATGGCCGAAATGTATTACGAGCAAGAGAACTTTCCGGAAGCCCAGAAGGCGTACGAACGTATTTTGAGCTGGCGGCAGAGTGAGCTTGGTCCGAACCATCCTGATGTGGTGGATGATTTGAATAACCTTGCCGGCGTGATTTGTGTGCAGGGTAATTTTGCTGAAGCCGAACCTCTTATAAGAAGAGCAATTGAAATTCTGGAAGGATTTGAGACTCCTGAGCCCCTTAAGTTGGCTGAGAACCTTACATCTTTGGCGGGTATTCAGTTCCAGCAGGGGATTTTCGACCAAGCTGAGCCTCTACTGGCCAAGGCGCTAGTTCTGAAGGAACAGGAGCTGGGTGCTAACAATCCTGAGTTGGCTGATAGCTTGAGAGATTTCGCCAAGCTCCTCAAGAAACTTGGCAAACTGGAAGAGGCGGAGAAGCACTATCACCGAGCCAAAGTGTTGCTCGGTAAAGCTTGATCCGATTTAATCTTCTGGGCTGAAACTTTTTTGTTCCTCATACGTACTTCTCTTGTGAGAGATTTTTCGCAAGCAGAGAGGTATATATGTCGTTTTCACAGATCTCGCTCTTGGCCGGTTTTTCAGCTTTTGCCCTTTTCTTTAGCTTGAACGAACCCGCCCAGGCTGGTCGTTTTCGGACCTCTGGTGCAAAAGGGGCATTGTCTGGTTATGCGCAGCAAGGGCAGTATGGCGCCAGAGCTGGCATGTCGGGCGTGGCTTACGGGCAGGGGGCTGCCGCCGCTCGAGCTGCAAGATTTCAGGGTCCAAATGGAGGCGCCGCAGCCCGTGCGGGATTTTCTGCGGTGGGTGCGCAGGGCTTGCTACATGCCAGTGGCTCTGGCGGCAATACTGCAAACGGCGGCAGTTGGCAGAGAGGCGGCGGTACCTTGATCAAGAAAGGCGAAGGCGGTGCTCATCAGAGTGCGTTTAGTGGTACTACCGGCGGTGGAAGCTCTTTGTCGAGGCAGGGTGAGTGGCAATATAAGAATGGTGAGGGCGGGACTGCCCAAAGAGGTTTTCAGGTTAGTGGTGCCGGTGGTGGCAGCGCTGTTGGTTATAAAACCAATCAGTATGATGCTCAAACCGGTACTGGTACCAGCACGCGTGGCCGGGATTATAACACCGCCAGTGGTGAGTCTTACGGCTATGACGCCAGCACTAGTTACACCAAGGGGCAAGGTTTCACCACCACTGTTGATACTCAAAACAAGAGCGATTACACAGTGCAGTACCAGAAGGGCTCGAAACCGGTGGTGCAGACAACGGGGGCGCCGCCTGCAACTAGTCCTGCTCCCTAAGGCAGATTTGCTCGTTCAAGCATTTCTGTAATAGCAAGATTTCTCTAGTAGCAAGCATCTCTGCGTCCTAAAGCATTTCTGCATCCTAAAGCATTTCTGCTGTACTCAAGCCCAGAAGTTACCTAGCTGTACCGATTTGGTTACTTGGGTTTCCTTCCAGAGCTACTGCTTCCAAAGCTACTGCTTCCAAAGCTACTGCTTCCAAAGCTACTGATTGAAAAGCTATCTATAAAGATTTGTGCCGCCACCATCTACTTCCCTCCGCCAAAAACGGAGGGAAGTTTATTAGTTGCAATTTATCTGGATATTTTGAACTTTTTGCTCTGAAATTACGTCTTACATATTACGAGGACGGACAATTCCTCTCCCAAAGAAAATTCGAGATCAAATTAGAAATCATGGAGAACCATATTATGAATAGAGTAAATGTTACCGGCCGACGCGCCTTCAATCTATTAATGGCCCTGTCGATACTCGGCGGTGGCATGCTGTTCCAGGACGCCAAAGCTGATCCGCAGGGCTATGGAGTCAATGGTAGACAATGCAGACAACAGAAGCGCATTGCCAATGGTATTCAGTCAGGTTCGTTGACTGGAAAAGAAGCTTATAGACTAAGCAAGCAGCAAGTACGCCTCAACCGTCGCGAAAGACAAATGCGCGCCGATGGCGGTGGCTTGAGCTGGGCAGAAAGAGCCCGCCTAGAGAAACAGCAGAATCAGCTCAGCAAAAACATTCATGAGCAAAAGCACGACGAGCAGACTCGTTAATTAGAGCGCTGGAGCTTACTGCAAATCAGTAATAATGGCGTTGGCTTTCGGTGCGGTGAACAGTTTATAACTTAAGGTGCCTAAACCTGCTTCCGCAGCAGTAAAGGCAACTGCACCGAGAGCTAGTGCCTTACCTGGTGCTCCGGCACGGAAAAGAGGCTTGGCTGCAACAACTGCTGCTGCACCGCTGAGACCGTGTTGTTTTAAATCGAGTGTAGGAGCGTTGGCAAAAGCCTCGCTCAGAGAAGTGCCGTTTCTTTTGGCGCTCTCAAGCACGTTTAAGTCTTTGCGACTGATGCCGTTGTTGTCCCAAACAAAGGCATCTCTGTTCAAACCTTGCAAGTTATCGAAATGTGTTTCGCTAGCCTTGAGCGTGCCTGCAAGACCAAAGCGCAAGCCTGGATCTTTGCGCGCGTCCTGTAGTTCATCTTTGGTTATGAACCCATCACGGTCTTTATCTAGAACATCGAAGTTATCTCTAAGGTTTTCAATCAAGCCATCGGTATCTACTTTAGTGACGGCTTGGGCGCCTTCGTCCAGCATACGATTGAAGTCGCGCTTAAATTGGTTCAATGCCGGAGCAATTTCTTTAGCCGCCTCACCGGCTCTTCTCTGCAATTCTTCTGCCGATCTTTCTATCTCGCCGGTGACCTTAGGCAGTTCTCTCGACAGATCTCGCCCCGCCTGGTCAATTCTTTCCTTTATCTGGGGAAGATGCCTTTCAGCTTGGTCTGCGAGACCTTGGGCGCCATCGACAATCGGATTGTCGCCGGCTTTGCCTTGCGACTGTCTCTTAAGTAATTCAAAGGCTTGCTCTAGGGCATGACCTGCTTGTCCAGAAGCCTCTCCCTGCGGAAGGCGGAAGCAATCTTTGCTGTTTTCGCAACCCATTCAAATTTCCTCAAAGAAAGATTTATAGCGACCTGTCGGTTTACCATAAACCCACACACTATGGATGACAATTGGGGGAATTACGCTCTTGGCACCACTTAAAGTATTTGTTGACTTTGACGGCACAATCACTACGCAAGATACTTTAGAAGTGCTCATGCAGAGCTTGTGCGAGCCGGCTTATCGCGAACTCGAAGATAAATGGGTGGCGGGTGAGATGGGTTCGAAAGAGATTCTTCCCCTCCAACTGCCTTTGGTCACCGGTGGTTGGCCGGCAATGCTCAGAGAGCTTGAGGGTTTTGCTGTAGACCCTACTTTCAAAGATTTTGCCGTTTGGCTAAGGTCGTTAGACATCCCTTTGTATGTCGTCAGCGATGGCTTCGACTTCATAATCAAGCATATTCTGGGGCGGGAGGGCTTGCTCGAAGGAGGTTTGATCGCCGGCATCAAGACTAATCAGATCGATCTGCATCCAGATGGCTCGATGACTATTCAGTTTCCATTTTCTCGGGCTGACGAAGCCAAGCCTTGTCGCTCGGGAACTTGCAAATGTCTTGCCGTAGAAAGTGAGAAACCGGCCAAGAGCGTAGTAGTTGGCGATGGGCTCTCGGACCGCTGCTGGGCTGGCTTTGCAGACATTCTCTTTGCCAAGGGTCGCCTAGCTGATTATTGCCAGCGCGAAAATCTCTCCTTCCGCCACTTTCAGAACTTCGCCGATGTGCAAAGTGAGTTAATTTCTCTAGAGATAATTGATTAAGCCCAAGCCCAAGCCCAAGCCCAAGCCCAAGCCCAAGCCCAAGCCCAAGCCCAAGCCCAAGCCCAAGCCCAAGCCAATTCATGCTGTGTTCAACTGGCTGGTCTATGCTGGTAGAGTCGTTTGTTTTGTTGTTCGGAAATATCCGCCCCAGGGGGTCGTATGAAGAAACTTACTGGTGTTCTGCTTCTTTCCTCCGCCCTAGCGGCTACAGTGGGTTTGAGTTATTTGAGTGAGGCGAGAGCAAGCTACGAAGAACCTAGCTGGAAGAGCCTCAAGAAAGACGGCAAGTTTGAGCTAAGGCTCTATCCATCTGTGGTTGCGGCTTCCGTGACCGTGCCCGTCGACAATAAAGATAGTAAAGCCATGAATAAGGCTTTTGGAATGCTGGCCGGCTATATTTTTGGCAAAAATAAGAGCAAAGCCAAGATTGCTATGACTGTGCCTGTCACTGAAATTCGCAAAGATGAGTCTGAGAAAATCGCTATGACCGTTCCGGTGGTTAGCGCCCGGAGTGGTTCTCGCTCTGATATGACCATGTCTTTTTACATGCCTTCTTCCTACAAGATAGAGGATCTGCCCGAGGCTCTCGATAAGAACATCCAGTTTTCTGTGGTGCCCAGTAAGACTTATGCCACAGTGAGATTTTCAGGTCTGGCTGGGTCTGATTCAATCGCCGCCAATACACGTGAGCTGAAATCTTTCATTGAAAAGAACAAACTAGAGATAGTAGGTGAACCGATATCGGCTTATTACAATCCGCCCTGGACTTTGCCGTTTTTGAGACGAAACGAAGTCTGGCTCGAAGTAAGAGCTGAAGTTAAAGCAGAAGGCAAAACAGAAGGCAAGTCGGAGTAATCAGTTCTAGCTTGCTACCATCCTGCTTGTCGCTAATGAAAGCCAATGACAGCTACTGAAAGCTAATTAAAGCTACTGGTGGCCGCTGCCCATTTCTATAATTCGTTGCTATATGAGTTCTTTGAGAAATTTCTTCAAAGCCAGCTCATAGAGTGGAAGGTCGCAGTCGGCAAGAACGCAGTGGCCGCTATTGGGTAGCATCAAAAGATAACTGTCCGGCTTAGATGCCCGCTTTAGTTTTAGCGTTTGGCTGGGTGGAATGTAAGTGTCCCTGAGACCGGTAATCATTAGGCATGGAGGGTGGTCGCTCTTTAGATATTGCAAGTTATCCAGCTTTGGTTCTGGAAAAAGAAAGTCCGGGTAAATTTTCGATATCGGTGCAATTTCTCTTGCTAATCTCGCTGGTGAAGTAAATGTGCAGTCCAGAATGATTGCCTTGACTGGTTTAAGCCCTGCCAAAAGGCAAGAAACGCCTCCACCTAGTGATTCACCATAGAGAACAATCTCTTGGGGTTGATAACCCAAGCTCAAAGCATAGTTGTAGACAGCTAAACAGTCGGGTTTGAGATTGCGCAAGCTAGCCTTGCCTTGCGAGCGACCATAACCTTGATAGTCGTACATTAAGATATCGAAACCGCTATTGATGAAGAAGCCTAGGCGCGGATTCTGGTTGGAGAATCGAATGTCTATACATCCGCCGGTGCCGTGAGAATAAATGACAATGCCCTTTGCTTTGGGCTGTCTGTAAAGTGCGGCTGAAATGAAAAGCTGCTTGTCACCTTGCTCAATCTTTGCCGGCAGCGCCGCTTGAACTGCTTGAATGGCTTGAACTGTTTGAATGGCTTTTACTGTTTTTACAGATTCTTTCGCCGAATTTGATACAGGTATCTTCACCGAAACCGCTGCAACCGCGCCGACGCGGTCTCTTATCTGGTAGCTTTCGGACATTCTCATCGGAAAGAGAATTCTAGAGTCTATGAAGTCACTGTGGAAAATAGGCGCCAGAAACAAGTAAGTTGAAACAAGAACTATTGCTATTAAGGTGAAGAAGAAAGCCAGTAGACGTAAGACTTTTCTATTCTGGTTCCGGCATTTTGTCAGCATAGCAATACCCCGCATCGGCGCTATGATTCGCACGGAGCAATCTCTCCGTGCACCTGCATAATTGCCAATCTAACATTGCCGCCAGCTTCTCGGGCGAGGCTCAAACAGTTGGTTAAGTGTTGCCGCCAATCAAAATAAGTACATATCAAACTAAGTGCATAACAAAATAAGTACTGGGCAAATTAGTCGCTAGGCAATTTAAGCGTCAGTCGATTAGATTTGTCAGTCAATTTGATTGGTGTTTAATTTAGCTTGAGGGGCACTCACCCTTTTGCAAACGAGGGCCCAGTTCATAATCGCCTTTCTCGGTTTTATAGCCGAGATAGACATCGTTGGTCTGGGGCACCCTTTCAATCCTCATGCCTAGAGCGTCCAGATCTTTATTCATTAGCGCTATGGCGCCGTCTTTCTCTCTATCTGGCAGTTTGCGGATACTTTCCTGCAACTGTTCGTATGCCTTGTCGCCCTTTTCGAATCTCTCGATTGAAAAAGGGCTTTCCTTATCATCAAGAGTCTCTTTGAAGTTTTTGGCACCTTCTACAGCACTTTGAGCCAGTTCCTTTTGCTGCGGGCTGAGATTCTGCGGCACGTCCTTTCTCGGTCCGTTGAGAGCGTCGATGCCGGCTTTCTCATTGTCGTTGAATTCCAATGCCATTTTGTGGTCCGGACCGCAATTGTCATAGCCGGGAATCGGTACTTCATCAAAATCAAGCATGCGCTCTAGAGATGCTGAGTTATGTATTTGGTATTGCCCAATCTGCGATTGATAATTCTGCATATCGTCGGCAGTCACTAAGTCTCTGCTACTGCCATCCAGGAGGGGCGCCTTTTGAGACTCTACTGCGTCGGCAGAATCTTTTCTATCAGCCATATTGTGCTCCCAGAATCGAGGAGATGCCCAAACCGAGAATATTGTACCCACTGAAGAGATTTTCTAAAGAAAAGTAAGACCTGGGACTCTTGGCTTTATAGACTTCGATGGTCTTGTCTGAGGCACGCCCGACTTCTTTGCATGTTTAATCTAGCTCAGTCTTAGCGGCTTTTAGCGCGCCACTTCGATGGTTTGCTTGATTTGCATGAGCGGATAGCTCTCGCGGCTCAAATTGGCGGCTCGACTAATTTGCGAGCGGGCTTTTTCTTCTTTACCGTTTATATGATTCATCAACGCCGATGCCGCAAGCGATAAGCCGCTTTCTTCGCTTCTGTTTTGCTCAATCAGCTTGGTAAGTACTTCTTTGCTTTTCTCTTGCTTGCCGCTGGAAAGCAAGATGGCCGCTTCCATGAGGCGGCTTTCTTTCTTGAAGTTCTCGCTTTCTTCGGCTTTCCGGGCATAGTCCAGTGCTTCGTCGTAGCGACCCAATCTCGATAGAGATACAGCTATATTGAGCCAGCATTCGTGGTCGTTTTTGACCATCTTATCTACCTTTTGAAAGGCTTTGAGGGCGTCTTCCGGTTTGTTTTCGCTGAGAAAATAATGACCCAGTTCAAACCAACCGTCGACCCAGTCGGGATTATCTTTGAGTAATTGGTCGCATTTTGTCTTTAGTTCTTCGCGGCGACCGGCTAAATTGGCGAGTCTTAGATAGACTGCCTGCATGGCCAGATCCTTGGGGCAATAGCCGACATAGGCTGAAGCGGCCTGGAAAGCGCCATTAAAGTCGCCTCTCTGTCTCAATATTTTCGACTTGGCCTTCAATAGATTGAAGTTCTCAGGGTCGATACGAGCGGCTTCATCGAGGGTGGCGATGGCCAGTTCTGCTTTCTCAGATTGGGCGGCATAGCAGTTGGCTAGGTCGATATAGCTTTCAATTCGTTTAGAATCTGCCTTGATTGCTTCTCTGAATCTTTCGGCGGCTTCTTGATAGCGCTTCAGTCCTTTTAAGGCGATACCTTCGTTGGTCAGCATCAAGCGAGTGGTCGTCCCCAAATGTTTGGCGGTATGCAGGTCACGCAACAAGCCGGCAAAGTCGCCCATTGCACCATATGTGCCACCGCGATTGATATAACATTCCTGGCTTTTGCTCGAAATCTTGAGGGCGGCATTATAGTCTTTCAGAGCGCCTTGGAAATCTTTGAGCATGTATTTGCAATTCGCTCTCTGGAAAAGAGCGTCATAAAAGACTGGTCTGATCGTCAGGGCTCTATCGTATGAGGTAACTGCTTTGTCAAAATGTCCAAGTCGGCGATAGCAATTGCCCAATAGATAGAGGCAATCACTGTTTTCGCCTCCTCGCTTGATGGAGGCAAGCAGGTCATGGGTTGCCTCGCCGAACTGACCAGATTCGTACAACAGGCGGGCGCGCTCCAGCAAGGCACTGTTGTTGGTGGCATCAAATCTTATGGCGCTATCAAGAGTCTTGAGCGCTTCTCTCTCTTGTCTGAGGTCTTCTAGATTAATCGCCTTCAAATACAAGAGCTTAGAATAGATATCGGTGCGGCTCCTCTTGTCGGTTTTCAGCATCTGCTCAATCGCTTCTTCTACGACTTTCAAGGCTTGCTCGGGTGCCTTCAAGTCGTTTAGATAGAGGGCCTTCAACTCGTAGGCATCGAGATCTCCATCTCTTTCAATGGCTTTGTCGAGATGACTGATTGCTTCGTCTTTTTTTGCTTGTTTTGAAAGAATCTGGGCCTTCAAAATATCGGCAGTACTCGATGGTCCAAGCGATTTTTCCATGTCATTGACTGCTTGCATGGCTATGGCAAAGTGACCGCGAGCCAAGGCAATCGCTGCTTCTTGCTTGCATATCAAAAGTTTAAATTCGCCTGGATTTTTGATTGCTTTCAGTTCATTTATAGCTTTGTCGTAGTTGCCCATGGCCAATCTAGTGTTGCTGGTGCAAAAGGCGAGAATAGCCTGGGCATCGGCATATTCTTTCTTTTGACGCAGATTGCGCAATAGCTCGAGCAGCTTTTGGTTCTCACCTTTCTTTTCATAGAGGGCGCAAAGTGCATAGATTGCCGCGATATTTTTGTGGTCTGCAGCAAAGGCCTTAAGATAATCGTCTTTGGCAAATTCGAAGAAGCCCTTCAGAGATAAGCCGTGCTCTTTACTAAAGCGAGCTCTTTCCATATAGTCGGCGCTGCTTGAAAGAGGCATGGTCATTGCCTTCATTCTTCGCGCTTTGGCGGCATCTTCTTCACCCAGACGGCTCAGTATATCGGCCAGTTGCAGTTCTTCTTTGAAGTTTGCCGTCTCTCTCAAAGCAAGCAGCTTTTCCAGACTTTCTTTAGCCAGCTCTAAATTACTGTTCTTGAAAGCGATACCGGCGCGTAACTTAAGGGCAGAGGCATAATCAGGCTTTATTTGTATGGCCTGATCCAGGGCTTTCAGCGCTTCTTGGTCGCGCTTCAAAAGCAAGTCTAGCTCTGCCTTTTCAAAATATAGTTTGGCCCCTTTGTTTTCTTTTGTCAGGGCGGTGTTGATCAGTTTTTCCGCTTCAGACAGCATGCCTGTTTCTATATAAATCAAGGCGGCATCGGCATAACCTAGTGAACTTTCTGGAAATTGTTCGATTATGCTATTGAAGCATTCGAGAGCCTTGAGAGGCATGCCGGTGACATAAAAGGCGAAACCACGCCATTCCAAAAGATTTTCATCAAGAAGGCTGTTTTTAGTGCTGGTTGTGTTTGACTTTTCTTGAGACTTTTGATCTTGCTTTATTATCTTTTCTTGTTCGCTTAGATAATTGGTGTCATCAATGATGCCCTGCCAGTTCTGGGCGGCAAAATAAGCCGCTACTCTTATCTTGCGTGCTTCGTGATAGTTGGGTGTCAGGGCCAGAGCCTGTCCGGCTGCCGCTATCGCTTTGTTATATTCGTGGGCGCCCAGATAGGCGCGGGCGATCAAAGTATAAATCGGCGCCTTAGCGGGAGCGTTCAGGGCGTATTTCTCAAGATCTGAAACTGCGGTTTTGTATTGTCCAAGAGAAGCTTTGGCTGTGCCGCTTGCTAGATAGAGCCAATCATCTTTGTGGCCGCTCAAAAGCAATTTGTTCACATCTTTTAGGGCCCGATCATAGTCACCCAATTCAAAAAGCGGCACTAGTCGAGCCGTTAATAGTTCAGTATCTTCTTGCCCCGATTTAACCAACAGGTCGTAGTCTTCTAAGGCTTCTTTATAGCGTTTTTGGGCGACAAAAAAGCGGGCTCTCAACAAGCGAGGCATGCTGTCGTTGCCTGCATTCTTGACGGCGCTGTTGAAAGCTTTTTCAGCTTCTTCACTTTTGCCGTTTGTGGCCAAGGCGGTGGCTAAAATCAAGCTGGCGGCCGGGTCATCTGGGTCCAGTTTGTTTGCTTTCTGCGCCAGTGCCAGTACTTCATCGTTGCGCTCGGTGAGAGCCATAATCGCCGCCTGTCCGCGATAAACTCTGGCATCTAAAGGGATGGCTTTTTCTAATATTTTGTAGTCTGCCAGGGCTTCTTCATAGCGTTTAAGTTTGAGAAATAGTTCGGCTCTAAACAGTCTCAGTTTGTGGTTATCTGGATTCTTCTCTACCGCTTCTTTCAGTTCCTTCAGACCGCTTTCACTCTTGTCGGTACTGAGCTTTAAAAGAGCCTTTTGATAAATAGCTTGGCTATTGCCCGGGCTAAGCTGCAAGGCTTTTTCATAGCACTGCAAAGCTTCTTTGGGGTGTTTCAATATGGCTTCCAAGTTGCCTTTGGCCACCCATACTTCAGCCGTAACATCAGGCGCTTCAATCAGCTTATCTAAAAGTTCTTCGCCGATTTTGTATTGACCTAGAGCGACATGGCATTCGGCCAGCATCAATCTAAAATTTAAGTCCGGCTTATAGCCGAGCCCTAAAGTTTCTTTGCCATATTTGAGGGCTTTGTTGTAATCATCTAGGTGATAGGCAGTAGAGGCCGCAAGCAGAAAGGGGAAGTAATCGGTGGGATAGGCTCGGCAGGCGGCTTCTAGATCATGCAGTGCTTCTCTGTAGCGTTTTAGCTCATAAAAGCATGCCCCCCTGACAAGGGCGACGCGCGGATTATCCGGTGCCTCCTCGAAGGCGCGATTGAAATCTTTCAGGGCGCGCTCTCGCTGATTGAGCTTGACAAAAGCGACACCCCTTTTAATCAAGGCTTCGAGATTGTGACGGTCGGAAGCAAGAATGCGGTTGAGAATCACTACCGCCGCCTCATAGTTCCCGGCTTCGAAGGCTTCGGCCGCTTGTTTCATCGGGTTTTCCAAGTTTGGCAGGGACAAACCCGGAACCGCCTCGGCGGCGAGGGAAAGAAAGCCGAAAGACAGCGCTAGAGAAAGCGGCAGCGCTGCTGTCAACACAGCAAGTCTTTTGCCTAGGGCTGTCTGTTTAGATGCCAAAGTCTTATCTCAGGAGGTCTCGCGACGGCTATCTCTTGACGGCGCCCTCTTAAGCGCGCTGTAAAAGCTATATTTTACTAGATGGTGGTCAGTCCGTCAGATCTTTTACTTCGGCAGCTGTCACAGGCGTCATCAACATGGTCGACATATCATCGGCCATGTCTACCACACCGACGGCTTTCTCTGGGTTCTGTCCCGGCGCATAGACTGCTCCGCCGCTATAGCCTCTGATCGCCCTCATGTTGAAGCGGTCTAGCTTGCGACTGCCATCGTCGTCGGCCGGCGGTTTTTCCGCTCGCAACTGGCGGCTGGCGTCTAAGCGGGTCAGGGAAGATGAATAAGTGCCTTCAGAAACATAGACTGAACCTGAGCTATAAGGTTGACCAAAAGTGATGGCTTTGTCGCCCGGCTGAAATTGCTTTTCTGAATCTACAAATTCGATAGGGTGGCAGATGTCGTCGCTTTTCGGTTTTATTGAGACCACAGCCAGGTCTTTTTCTGGCTTGGCTTTGTGAAGGGTGATATCATAGGCGGTGCCGTCGGCGGTCACTGCTTTGATTTCGTCAATGTTGTGTTTCTTGCGAGTTGCATCCGAGACCACATGATTGTCGGTCAAAATTTTGCAACTGCCGCCGTCGTCTTTGACCATAACCCCGGTGCCGCCGCCAATTGTCTGCCCCTGGCTCTTTAGTTCAAAAAGTACGGTGGACGGTCTGGTTAGGTTATAGAGGTTGAGCACCTGTTTGTCGTCATCTGTGCCAGTGAAGTCTTTGAAATTGCAGCCGGGGTCCATTTGCCCCAGTTCCATAACGGGCAGTTCGCCTGCGGCCGGCTGCTTCGGGCAGCGGTTGCCGCCGATGTCGTTTACTGTATCTGATTTGTGCATAGAGATTTCAGCCATAGAGTCAATATCTCACCGGCAATGTGAAAGTTCTGTTCACTGCCCGGCTTTAATAGGGGAGAATACGAAGGATCTTAATCTTTTACTTGAAAGACTCAGGCTCGAAAATACTATATAAGTTCTGAGTCTCTAAGCAGAGCCTTCATTTCTCTTCTTATGTCTTTGATCGAGTCGGTTATCGCTGCCGCCTGATGCCAGTCATTGTTGCGGTTGGCTTGCTCTAGAGCCGCTAGCTCTTCTTCAAATCGATTTAGCACATTTTCTGTCGAGATTTGATCGTGGCTATGACTGAGTGCAAGGCGCCGCAGCCTGCGCAAGACTTTCGAGGTCTTTTCCAAGCTTGCGTCATTAACTGGTCGATTTCTATGGGGCGAATCTATCTCAAGATCTTCAGTATTCTCGCTATTTTCAGTTTTTCTTTTGCGTCTCTTTTTTTGATCGGCTTCGATGGCGGCTGTTTGTTTCATCACTATTTCGGTGATGGCATCATTGCTTGCTTCGCCCTTGGTCGTCTCTTCTTGTGCGTCTTCTTGTTCTTGTTTTGTTTGTTTGCCGAGTTTCTCTTGTTTTTCTTTTGCATGTTTTTCTAGTGCATGTTTCTCTAGTGCATGTTTTTCTAGCATCTTTTGCAGCATATTGGTCTCGATGCCGAGCATATCTATATATTTGCTGAAATCAATAGAGTCGTTGTCTATTAAGGCATTGATTGCCTGGTCTAAGTATTTTCCGGTGGTTGAGTACTGGGCCAGTCGTGCTTTAGTGGCTTGGTTGATTAATGTCCCGGCGCGGCGGGTGGCCTCTAACAGTCTGCCTAGATTGCGCTTGTCTTTTTTGTCTGTCTGAAAAATTAGAGAGCTTGGAAAATGACTTTGATCTTCTAGTACCTGAGCTGCTACAAAGCTTAGCCAGACGAGCCCGGCATCGGTTTTGGCGGCGATTTCGCCATCGCTGCCGGTGTCAATAAGTTCGATGGCGTCTTGCAGGTATTGAGTGGCTAAGCCTAGTTTGTCTTTCAGCTCTTCTGAAACAATTAGGTTCTTGTACTCCACCAAAAGTTTGAACTCAATCAGAGCTTGCAGCAGTCGTCTAATCTCTGCCCTGACAGGGTTCTTCAGGTCGAGCGTTTCACTAAGCCGGCTATCTTCTTTGTCGGCATCGGTCGAAGCGAGATTAGGGCAGGCGGTGGCATGCAGAGCCGCCATGTCTAGATGCAAAAGCGCTCTTTTGGCAAAGACAATTGCCTCTTCAAGATCTTCTTGCTCTAAGGCTTTGAGAGCTTTCTCATAGGCTCTTTGGGCTTTGCCTCGGCGCATACTGCAAAGAGGGCTGTAAACTCCTTCGTTTTTCTCGTCGCGTTCACTCAAGCGCACGCTAATCTCTTTCAGAAATTTGCTCAAGTCTTTGCGCAAGCGTCTGTCGTCTTGATTGCTATCGCCTCCGAGAAAGTTCATTGTCTCGGCTCCTGCAGCGGGTCTAGACTGTCATAGATGCAATTTAACTCTTGCTTGAGCTCGTTCATCAGCGCTTTGATTTCACGCTTTATAGACTGCTTGGTGGGAATCAGGTCAAGAAAAGCATTTTCGCCAAGCTGATGCTCGGTGAATTCGGCCTCTAATATCTTGCGGGCAAAAATTAGATAAAACCAGGCTTTGCAGCAGTGTTTCTCGGCTCTTTGCGGTTTGTCTAAGGCATAAAATCTCACTGCCTGCGTGAGCGCGGTGCGAGCGTTTTCGCACGATGTACTAACCAGTTCGCTTTGATGATAGTCGGCTCTAGCGTGTTCTTGCTCAACGTCAAAGAGAGTTTCTTCGGCCAAGACCATGGCCCTTAGTAATTTATCTTTGAACTTGGAAGAGCGGTCTATAGGCAAGACTTTATTTCCTGAGCTAGTTGACTGCAATAAGTTTATCTCAAAGAGAGAGAAGTTATGTATACTGGCAATATTGCAAGTCGTGACGGAGGTAACGGTTATGTCGAAAAATTGCAAAGATAAAATAGCCGGAAATCTGCACCAGTCCGGGCACCTTTAGCCTTATCATCGATATTCATGCAGGCGAAGGCGGGGCTGATGCGCGTTCCTTTGCTTTAGAGCTCTTGGGTGCTTATTGCAAGTATGCAGCACTGAATCACTTGCTTAGTGAAGTTGTCTATCAATCAGAGTCTTCTTGGTCTCTCTGTATAACAGGGGAGCGCGCCCGCGCTTGCTTTGGCGACGAAGCCGGTAAGCATGTCGTACAGCGCGTTCCTGCCAGTGAGAGCCGCGGGCGCAGGCATACTTCGGTGGTGGCTGTGGCGATTCTGCCTCTCTCGAAAGAAACGGCAGCTTTTCGCTTGCCCGAACAAGATGTCGAGATAAGCACCCAGAAAGGTCATGGTAAGGGTGGTCAGAACCAAAATAAAGTAGAGAGTGCTGTCAGGGTGATTCACAAACCTACCGGGCTTTCGGTCTTTATCAATGGCCGCGACCAGTATCGCAATAAGGTATTGGCTCTAGAAATCTTGACCGAGAAAGTAAGGGAGCGAGAAAGATGGCTGGCGCAGGAACACCTCAGGCAGCTCAAAGCTTGTCAGCTCGGAGACGGTGCCCGCAGTGGCAAGCGACGAACTTATAACTTCATCAATTCTTTCGTGCTTGATCATCTCTCTGGTTGCAAGACCACACGGGTGAAAGAAGTTATGTCTGGTCGCTTTGACCTGTTGAAAGGCTAGCCTGCCGTGGTTAGCTAAATCTGGTATAGCTCTTATGTCTGGCTAAACATTGGGTTTGACCAAGGCAGTCAGTTCTTCCTGACTGAGCGGGCTGACAAAGGTCAGGTCGGTGCCGGCGGCGGTGTACTGCACCACCGCTTGGCGCCCGATTTTTCCTTGTCTCAGCTTCTTGCCGTTTATCTCTATTTCGGTCGCCTGGGCAATGGTGATGGTGCCGCTCGGCGCCTGGTAGACATCTATGCAATTGACTCTTTTATCTGTTTTAGATGTATAGCAAAGTCGAACTAGTTTATTGCCATCTTTCACTTGTACAAGATCGCTACCTGAAAGCTCAAAGCTGCCAAGCTTTGAGTCAAGTACCGCAAAGCCTGCCAGCTTGGTCATTTCATCACCGGCCTTGCGCCCCACAAAGTTTACCAAGCAGTCTTGGCAGTTGGTGTTGTCGGTATTATGGCTGGTGGCATCGACTATTTCTGCCAGTCTTTGTGCGGCTGCTTGCTCTTTCGCGTTAGAGCTTATTTTGCTGGAATTTGACTTTTCGGTTAGACTTTTGCCGTTTAAAAAGGCTAGCCCAGTTAAAGCAACTAAGATGGCAGCCATAGCCATGGTTATTGACTGTCGTCTTTTGCTGCGACCACTTTCTTTAGCCAGGGCGGCGCTTAAATTTTTCTCTAGATGGGCTGGTACTGGCTCTTTCTCGAGAATATTTTTTATGCCGGCTTTCACCGCAAGAAATTTATCCCACTCTTCTCGGCAATGCGGACAAGAGTCTAGGTGACCCATCAGCTCGGCTGTTTCGCCGCTTGATAGCTCATTGTCTAGAGCTGCCCCGATCAGTTCGCGGCAGTTTCGGCAAGTCTCTCCCTGGCTGGAATTTTTCATTTCTCTCCTCCAGCTTTCTCTCTGGTGGGGTCGCTACTCTCTTTATTCATTATTTCGAAAAGGGCATTTCTGGCTCGCGAAAGTCTGGACATAACTGTACCAATTGGAATTGAGAGCAAGTCGGCTATTTCTTTATAACTCAAGTCATTTACTTCTCTAAGCAAAAGCGGTGCTGCAAATTGCTCGGGTAGATTGGCGATGCCCCGCGCTAGCGCTTGGCTTTGTCTTTCTTGCTCATCCTTTTCGATTAATGCTGTCTCGGGGCTGTTGGCTGGGTCGGGCAATTGACTCAGTAAATCGCTTTCATCTTCAAGCGAAATTTCGCTCATGCCCGACCGGCGCAGGTGGTCTTTGATTGAATTTGCCAAAATGGTATACAACCAAGCGCGCGGATTGGAACCGCTGCGAAAACCGGCATAGGCGCGATATGCCTTGATGAAGGTGACTTGCACGAGGTCTTCAGCGTCTTCGCGTTTGTTCACTCTTAAGAGGGCAAATTGATAGAGTTCGCGTGAATATTGTTTGACCCAGTCATTTAGTACCGAATCGGCTGTATCTTTCTTTTTTTGGCCGAATGCAAACATTATTATCGCAATTACTCAAGTAGCTCTCAGTGTCTTTTCTTAGGACGATAGTGACAGCCTTGACCCGGGTGCTTGGCAAAGTAGTCTTGGTGATACTCTTCCGCCGAATAGAAGTTGGTCAATGGTTCTAGACTTGTGACTATCTTGCCCGGCATTTGCTTTTGCTCTTCGGCGATGGCTGCCTTTACAACCTCAAGCTCTTTTGCATCATTGTAGAATATCGCCGACCTGTACTGATCACCAATATCGGGACCTTGGCGGTTGAGAGTGGTCGGATCGTGCAAGTCGAGAAATTCTTTGGTGAGCTGCTTCAAGCTGGTTTTGGTGGGGTCGAAGACTACCCTCACAGCCTCGGCGTGACCGGTTGTATGTGAGCATACATCTTCATATGTAGGATCTTGTTTCTTTCCTCCTGTATAACCAACTGTGGTATCAAGTACGCCGGGCAGTTCTTTGAAGGCTTGTTCGACACCCCAAAAGCAGCCGCCGGCAAAGTAGGCAACATCGTGACCTTTCTTGCGCTCGATGGCATCAGTTTCTTTGTTATAGACCGAATCTTCTGCAGCCCGCGCCTGAGCCTGAGCAAGTTTTCTGCCTTCATTTTCTTTGGCGCTGGCTATTAGAGCTTCTTTTTTGAAGTCTAAAGAAGCGGAGTTGATGCAATATCTCAGTCCGGTAGGTGCCGGACCGTCATTGAAAACATGCCCTAGATGCGAGCCGCAGTTGGAACAGACCACTTCGTCTCTTTCCATGCCGTAGCTCATATCTTTCTCTACAGTGACGCCTTTGTCGGCTGCCGGTTTATAAAATGACGGCCAACCAGTGCCCGAATCAAATTTAGTGTCTGAAGAGAAAAGCGGCTCGCCGCAGCCTACACATATATAGGTACCTTTATCGTGGTTGTTCCAGTATTTGCCTGTAAAGGCGCGCTCGGTACCTTTCTCTCTGGCTACATGGTATTGTTCGGGGCTTAGTTTTTTGCGCCATTCGGCGTCGCTCATTTTCATTTTATTTGTTTGGGGCTCACTGTTTGCGGCGGGGCTGTCTTTGGCTGTGACATGAGAAGCACTGCAGCCCGACAGGGCGAGGCTGAAGACCAGGGCTAGAATGGTCGGCGAATTCGATTCTTTGGTTCTCATCATTTTCCCTGCGTTCATTTAGGGGTTCAATCTAATAGTGTATACGTCCGGCATTTTGATTTATTCCAAAAAATTATTGCCAATTTGGGAATAAATCACTTTCACCGCTCGTTTCAGTTTATGTGAGGCTTTGCCTCGGACAGAAATGAGGAGATATTAAATGCAAGACAAAGCTAAGTCTAAACTGGCTGCTGCCATAGCTGTCGGTCTGGGTCTTTCCCTAAGTTCAGCCGCCCGCGCCGGTGGTATTGAAAGTGGTAATGCCGCTCCAAAATCGGCGGCATCTAGTTTGTCGAGCAAGATCCTGCTTGCTCAAGCTGTCGACGACAAGTCTCAGCGCGGTGTAGAAGCCGGTTGCAAGGGCAAAGAAGGCTCCTGCAAGGGCAAAGAAGGCTCTTGTAAGGGCAAAGAAGGCTCCTGCAAGGGCAAAGAAGGCTCTTGTAAGGGCAAAGAAGGCTCCTGCAAGGGCAAAGAAGGCTCATGTAAGGGCAAAGAGGGCTCCTGTAAGGGCAAAGAAGGCTCCTGTAAGGGTAAAGAAGGCTCATGTAAGGGCAAAGAAGGCTCCTGCAAGGGCAAAGAAGGCTCTTGTAAGGGCAAAGAAGGCTCCTGCAAGGGCAAAGAGGGCTCCTGCAAGGGCAAATAATTTTCAAGCCTGCCCAGGCATGAGGGTGATTGGGGGAGCTTTGCTTGTTTCGGGTGAAGCTTCCCTAGCTCACTTTTGACTTCATTTCTTGCCATTCGCTGCGCAGAATGCTGCCTATGGCGCAATCTAACTTGCGCTCTCTTACGGTCATAAAGCTTCGCAATCTGCCTTCACTGGTGATGCCTGCCTGTCGCCACTGCTTTTGCACAATTTCATTGTCGGCGGCTGTAATAGCCTGCACTCTAAAGCAGTTTTGACTTTCGAAAATCAAATCAATAATTTGCCTAAGAAAGTCTAGACCAAGACCTTTGTTCCGATACTCTTTATCCAGCACCCGTCCAAATTCAAGATGGTCTTCATAGCGATCACAGCGCCAGAAATGTGCATAGCCGAGCTTGGCTCCATCAGCTCTTTCGTATAGATAGAACCATTCTTCCGGACCAAGCAAGCTTGTTTTGTCGAAGCGCTCCTGCCAGTCGCTAAGGTTATGATCTTCCGCCTCTACATAAGCACCTAGCTGTTCTATATCGCTAGTCCAACGCAATAAATCAGGCAGATCTTGGCGTTCAAACTTTCGCAGACGCGCTTGCAAGTCAACCACCCGCCTTTGCTGCCAGCGGTGTCAGGGGCGCTTTCTGTTTGTTGAGATAATCTCTAATTTGAGAGAAAGCACTAATCAAGTTATCGACTTCGTCTTCTTCGTTGCTGGCTGTGATTGTGATGCGCAGAGTTTCGTCGCCCCTTCTTACCATCGGATAGGGCGCCAGTGTGATGAGAATGCCGTTATCCCAGAGAATTTGCGATGCCTTTACCAAATGTTCGGTGTCGCCAATCCAAACCGAGACGATTGGGAAGTTAGTATCGTTATCTATATAAAAGCCTAAGCCTCGTAGACCTTTGATGGCGCGGTCGGTGAGCCGATAGAGTTTTTTACGCAGAGAGTCACCGCGACTCTCGTTGACTGCCAGGGCTGCAATCAAGCTTTGCAGCGAGGCGGTGGGGCAGGGACCGGACAGGTCATAGGGTGTGGCATAAGCTTTGAAAAAGCTCTTTAGGTTAGGGCTGCAAGATATGAAAGCAGCCAGTGATGAATAGGCTTTAGACAAACCACCCAGGTAGAGTACATTGTCATAATTCCAGTCGAAATGGCGTACAACGCCATTGCCCTTGTAGCCGTATGGTAAGTTCGCATCGGGTCTTTCACCCACGACGCCCCAGCCATGGGCATCGTCCACATAGACAATGGCATCGTATTGGGCTGCCAATTTAGAGAGAGTCGGAATATCAGCATAATTGCCGGTCATGCTGTAGGCGCCGTCCACCAGAATCATTTTTTTGCGATTATCTTTGTTCTCTCTTAGCAGAGTTTCAAGCTGATTCATATCGCCGTGGTTGAAGCTCTTCAGTTTGGCACCGCTGTCTCTCGCCATTTTGGCTGCTTCATACATAGTCATGTGGGCTTGTTTGTCTAGAAACATAATTCCATCATTGCCCATCATGGCAGGGATGACGCCGATATGAATGAGCGTCACCGTGGGTAGTATCAGTGTCTCTTCGGCGCCGATAAGATTGGCTAAAAGCTCTTCCGCTTGCACATACAAAGATGGGCTCGCAACTAAGCGGCACCAGCTGGGATGGACCCCCCATTTTTTGAGAGCCGGTTCAATCGATTCGATAATTTCATTGTCTAGATCAAAACCTAGATAGTTGCATGAGGCAAAGTCGGCGAACCATTTGTCGCCAAACTTGATCTTGCGCCCGTCGATTGCCTTGGCTTCGGCATCGAACATTGGACTGGCTTCGAGAACCGACCTGATATCAGACCTCTGTCCTTGCAAGTTAGCTTCAATCAGTTTGTCAAAAATTCCCATGGTTTCTCCCGATTTAGTTCTTTCTCGCGCTTAGTTCTTGTGAAAGTCCGACTCTATCTATTTTGCCCGTAGATGTCTTGGGCAGCTCGCGCCGCAAAATATATTCGGCAGGCAGCATATAGCTTGGCAGCTTCTCTTTTAATTCTTCTTCCAACAGCTCTTTAGATATTTTGTTTTGGCTTGAGACTATAAAAGCATGCAGTGTATTGCTGTACTTTTCGTGTGGAATGGCTATAACTGCTATTTCATCGACGCCGTCGATACTGCTGATGGCTGCTTCCACTTCTCCAATTTCTACTCTATAGCCGCGCGTCTTCACCATACTGTCGGCTCGTCCGTGGTAAACAATATTGCCGTCTTCAAGAAAGCGACCAAGGTCGCCTGTGCGGCAGCAAAGAGTGGGATAGTTATGGAATGGACTTTGAATCAATCTTTCTCTGGTTCTCTCCGGGTCATTGAAATAGCCGGCAAAGACCGTGCCTCCTCTGATGAGAATCTCACCGATTTGACCAGGGGCAACCGGTTTTAGATCTTCATCGACTATAAAGGCCTCAGTATCGTGCACCACTTTGCCTATCGGTACCGAATCCCAATCTGGCTTTATGTCTTGGGGTCCATAAAGATGATAATAGGTGACGATATTGGTCTCGGTCGGTCCATAGATATTTGATATTTGAGTATGGGGTAGTGCCTGAGCCAATTTGCGCAGATAAGGCAGGGGGAAGGGTTCACCGGCGTAGAGCAGTAAGCGCAGGTCGGGCAGCCCACGCTCTAAGTCGCCTTTCGAAAGCCAGCCTATATAAGTGGACGGCACAGTGTAGATAATGCTGGCCTTTTCTTCTCTCATAAAGTTGAGCACGGCGGTTGGCTCTTTGCTGCTGTCCAAGGGGGCAATAAGCAGTGTGGCACCGGCGGCGAAAGTCGAGAAAATATCAAAGACCGAGAGGTCAAACTGCAAGGGGGCGCGGTTGAAGACTCTGTCTTTTTCAGTCAGCTTAAATTCTCTCTGCATCCAATCTATAAAGGTAAAGGCATTGCGGTGGGTGATCATGATGCCTTTAGGGCTGCCGGTCGAGCCCGATGTATAGAGAATGTAAGCGATATCGTCCGCCAAAGTGTTTTGGCAAGTTGAGTGAGAAAATGGCTGTGCAAGTATCTCTCGGGTGCTTAGGATTTTGCCGTCGGCTTTATTTGGCATTTTGTCGTCGAGGCAAACAAGCTTTTTGATGCCGAATTCTCTCAGGGCTAATGCGGTTGCTTCAAACTCAGAGTCATAGAAAAGCACTTCGATACCGGCTCTTTCGATGACTGAGCCAAGCCATTTTGCCGGTGCCAGGGTATTGAGGGGCACATAGACAACGCCTGCTCTAAGGGCGCCAATCATGAGGGTGATTGCTTCTTTGCGCACTCGCGAGAGAATACCCACCGGTTTAGCTTCGCCTTTTGCCGCGCCCGCCTGTTTGTGGCAGTTCTGCTCAATAAAATGAGAGCAGTAAGCTTGGGCTTCTTGGTCTATTTCTCGATAAGTGAAAGACTGCTTGCCTTGTCTTATCGCCTCGCTATCAGGTCTAGTGCTAAAAGTCTGGTCTATAAAATGTTGGATGAGATACTTCATTAATCTTGCTTTGTTTGGTTTATTGCCGCTTCGTCATTCTTTATGCAGGGAATAATACCAAGGTTAATTCTTGGAATTTAAGCAATTATGATATTCCCTTAATAGAAATCTTTGTGTAGACTCTAGGGATGTCAAGAATTCCCTCCCTTACTTTTCCTTTCAATTTATCCGAGGTCTAATCCATGGGTGCATTACTACCAGACGATTCGAATTCTTCAAAGCCCAACAGTCCTGAAGACTTCGCCAATCGCTTCGATAATGTTCAGAACCAAGCTCAGGTGGAGGCGAACCTCAACCTACTTTCTGACAGCCTGAATGGCAAGAGCGCCGCAGATACGCTCAACTTTCTCAGGCAGATTGATAGTAAAGAGCAAAATGGCAAGGGGGCCGATATTAGCCTCAAGAGCGAGAATGGCAAAGACTATCTCGAAATCACTTCGCCTTTCAGTAAGCAGCCTATTAGGGCGCAAATTACCGACTAGTAGTTAGTTGCACTCTAAACCTGTTAAATTAGGCGGACATGTTCTCAACTGAACATGTCCGTTTATGCTGCTAAAAGGGCGTCAAGCTAATGCACATTGATGAGATTTCCTCATTTTATGGTGAAGACCGCGGCTGGCTCATGTTCGATGCCGAGAAATTGACACCCGAGATTAAGGCTTATCTTGAGGCTGAAGTGGTGGCACTTGGTCAAGTTGTCCACCAAGGAGGCTACAAGCGCTTGGTGGAAGTAGGCTGCGGCTGGGGGAGATATTTAGATTGGGCGCTTTCTGGTGGGCTTAGTTATGTGGGGCTTGATATTGTGCCCTGGCTGATTAAGATGGCTGAACTGCGGCTGACGGCTGCCCGGGTGAAGTATCAAAATCCTCTCTGTTCGGTGCATTTGCATGAAGCAGAAAAGCTTGCCGAATTGCCTTTCCTAAAGCGCTCGGGGCAAGAGACTTTGGTTTGGTTTCCATTCAATTGTTTTGGTAATGTCTCTAAAATTGACCAAGTTATCGATTCACTTTTAAGTTTGGGTCTGGATTGCGCCATCTCAACTTTTAAGACCGACGCGGTTTCGACCAAGGCCAGGCGCGAATACTATGAGTCATGCGGCTACAGAAATCTCAGCACTCGCATAGTCAGATCTGGACTCATCTTTAATTCTGAGGAAGGCTTTCATGCCAATGCCTATAACCGCGCCTTTCTTTCTGATTATTTTGTGAGAAGGGGCTTCAGCTTGCGTTCTGATCTTGACTTACCAGTCGGTTATCTAATGCATTTCACCCTTAATCACAAGCCCCAGTCTACCCTGAAACCTGACCTCAACTTGTGCTCGGCTGTGCAGGCAACAAGGCGAGCCGTTGCCTGTTTTATCGCCAACGATAGCCTGTTTTTGTCAGGGCACGCACCGGCTGATTTGCTGGGTATGAAAGAAGGGGTGGGCGAACTGACTCAGCTTACTTTCGGTAGGGTGAGTTTTCTCTCTGCCTGTGCCATAAGCGAAGGTACAGTGCTGCGGCTGCATGTTTCTTTGCCTGACAGTACGCTGCACGCCGATCTGGTTGGGCATGTTCTCGATAGCGAGTCTTTTGGCGATGGGCGTTTTGAAGCAATTGTTCAAATCTCCGGAGCCGACAAGCTTCTCTGGGAAACAGTTTTTGGTTAGGTTTTGGATGAGAGGTTAAATGGTCACTTCCAAGGAAGAGAATCTCAATTGGCAAGATTACAGCGTCAGCAAGAAAGTAAGCCTTGATAATTATGTTGAAAAGCTTCTATTGCCATTGGCGCTCTATAAACAGATGCCCCTCTGTCACGAGGCTGTAGCCGATTTTTTGCAGAGACCGCAGAGCGAAAGAGTAGAATTGCAAAAGGCTTTTTTCAAAGAGCTGGATGACTCTGCCTTGATGACGCCATATTGTGGCTTTATAGCAAAGACCAAGCTCGACGCCTTGCGGTCTGACTTGGAAATTTATAGTCGCTGCATGCTTTATTTGGCTAGATTGGCAGCCCATGGCGGGGCTTTTACAATTGAACAAGACAAATATCTCAAAGCACTCAAGCCCGAACGTTTAGCTGCTTTGAAATCGGCTCTGGCCACCTCTAAATTGAATTATGCCGAATGTCCAGACGGGCAAAGGCTCTTTGCTCACATAGATAGGCAGCCGCTTTATGCTGAGATGGGCATAGACATAATGTCTTCAGGTGATAATTTGGTGCTGGCTGAGTTTCAAGTTCGCTACACTTCCCCCTATCCACATCTTTTGGCAAAGTTTTTTGATGCATACAAGCGACTGGTGCCAGATCTTTTTGAGCGATTTAAGCCGCAGCGCGAGCGCTTTGCCGATAGACGGGTGCTCTTTATTGAAACCGCTTACGAGCATATGTCTAGTATTATGGATGGTGCTCCTGAACGGCTTTTGATAGATGCTTGGGCCTATTTGGAAAACTACGGTGCTAATTGGAAGGCGCTGGCAGATAGCGCCAACATGACCTATACATTGTTTGATGATTTCAAGAAAGAGCAGAATCTTACTGAGCGAAAGTATAGACGCTCCAACATTTTTGTTTTCAATCAGCCGTCTTTGCATCTTTTAGATCCTGACGAAGCTGTTTTTCAGCCAATCAATTCAGAAAAGCTGGAGACTTATCCGGAACTGGCTTGGCCTGGGCTGGCCCGCAAAGTCTGCGATGGCAGCGCCTATTTCTTGAACTCACCGGTTACAGATTTGATCAACGACAAGGCACTTTATTCATTTTTGCCTGATTTAGCCGCCTTGCTTTATGGCAAAGAGCCGACACTGCCTGTTATCGAGGCCGTCCCCGCCTGGTCGCTGGCAGATCCAGCCGCCCCAGATCGCGACATGCTCGAAGTGGTAAGAGCAAATCAGGCTGATTACGTCATTACTCATCGCTATTTAGAGGGTGGCTTGGGCATCAGAGTCGGCGCCAAAGAGACTGAAGAAGAATGGAGCAGTTTTCTGGATACATTCGTAGCCGACAGACCTTATCTCTATGTGTATAGAAAGTACTTCAAAATGGAACCGGATGTGGCTTTGCGATTGCTTGTCTCTTCTTTGGGGCAAGATGCTCAGCTTAGTTCTGAACCAGAAATGGCATTTACCGATACTGTCTACGGACGTTTCTCTCCCGATGGACATATAACAAGCGAGACAGCTTGGTGCTTTGGTGTCTTCGCTGGTGATTTATAGGGGATTGAAGCAGTTGCCGCCTTGTCTTCTAACTGGCTTGCATGCTTAGTTGTTTGAAGCGGGCTAGGTCTTTGCTGGGCGGCTCGCCGAAGAGTCTCTTGTATTCTCGGCTAAATTGCGAGGCATCGTCATAACCTACTTGAGCCGCAGCGCCGCCCGCATCCATCCCTTCAAAAAGCAAAAGTCTGCGAGCCTCTTGTAAGCGCAGTTGTTTTTGGTATTGCAGGGGACTCATAGAGGTAACTGTCTTAAAATGCTGATGAAAGCTTGATGTACTCATGCCTAAGTCTTTAGCTAGTTCTTCTATGCGCAGTGGTTTGTCGAAATTATTGCGCAGAATACTCACCGCTTTAGCCATTCTATTGCTGTGGTCTATGCTGATCATCTGTCTCAGCCGACTTGCCTGGCTGCCGGTTAAGAGTCTATAAATGATTTCTCTCACTATCAGTGGTGAAAGAATGCGGAAATCACTCTCGCTCTTAAGCAATCTCACTAGGCGCAAAAATGCATTCAAAAGATCTTCGTCCAATTCGTTCACTGCTATAGAAGGCACATGACTAGGCTCAACAAGGTTTTCGGCGCCAATTTCGCTGACCATCATGGCAATCAAGGCGGGGTCTAAATCGAGCTTCAAGCTAAGATAAGGTGCTTCTTTAGTCGCTTCTACCACCCTGCTGATTACCGGCACATCAAGAGAGGAAATGAGATAATTTGCGCAGTCATAGCGCAAGGTGTCATCGCCCATTTGCACTTCTTTGGCGCCCTGGGCAATTACACAGATAGCGGGCGAGTAAACACCATGTACCGGCTGTGATGGAGCATCTAATTTGACGAAGTGCAAACCCGGCGCTACTTCTGAAATGCCTTCTTCGGGACGGGCTAGGGCGATGGCGCGGGCTAACTCGCAGCGGTCTGGGTGTTGTTGATAGTTTAATGTCATTTGTGCTCTTTCGCCTGCTCTTTTAGCCTGGAGAATTATCCAAGTATTCTGTAATTTTGTCATACCAAACAAGCTCGTGCTTTCTTATCATTTTAGTATTGCAGCAATTTTAGTCTAGGTGCAGAGGTGGCGGGCTTTCTGCCTGTTTTGGAGTGATTATGCAAAAGCGAAAATTAGGAAGTGAAGGATTAGAAGTGTCAGCTCTCGGGCTTGGTTGCATGGGCATGAGCTTTGCTTACGGTCCGGCTGTAGAAAAGAACGAAATGATCAGCCTCTTAAGGCAGGCTGTTGATGAGGGTATTACTTTCTTTGATACTGCCGAGGTTTATGGACCGTATACTAATGAAGAGCTGCTGGGTGAGGCGTTTGCCGGCTATGGCGATAAAGTGGTTGTAGCCACCAAGTTTGGTTTCAAGCTCGATCCTAGTGGCAAAGAAAGATGGCTCGGTCTAGACAGCAGCCCAGCCAACATCAAAAGGGTTGCCGAAGCGTCGCTCAAGCGCTTGAAAGTAGAGGCGATAGACTTGTTCTATCAGCACCGGGTTGATCCTGCTGTGCCAATAGAAGAAGTAGCCGGAGCTGTAGCCGAGCTAATCAAAGAGGGCAAGGTAAAGTACTTTGGACTTTCAGAAGCCGGTGCCGAAACCATTCGCCGTGCTCACGCCGTCCAGCCTGTTAGTGCCGTACAAACAGAGTATTCGATTTGGTGGCGGCGCCCTGAAGAGGCGGTACTTCCAACTGTTGAAGAGCTCGGTATAGGTTTTGTACCTTATAGCCCATTGGGGCGCGGTTTTCTGACTGGCAAGATCGGCGTCGATACCAAGTTTGACGAGAGCGACTTTAGAACTAAGTTGCCTCGTTTTACCGCCCAGGCTCTTGCTGCCAATCAAGAATTGCTCGATGTTTTGAGTGAATTGGCAAAGCGCAAAAGCGCCAGCCTCTCTCAGATAGCACTGGCTTGGTTATTGGCTCGTCGTCCCTGGATTGTCCCTATACCGGGCACCACCAAGTTGGCACGCTTGCAAGAGAACAATCAAGCTGTCCAACTTGAGCTGACGCCTGAAGATATGGCTGCTATCGAAGAAGCCGCATCTGCTGTGAAGATACTGGGTGAGCGGTATCCGGCCGAACTGGAAAAAATGACAAATATTTAGGAGGATAGGATGCTGAAGACTGCTATCAAAACAAAAGCTTATGCAACCACCGGTGCCGACCAAGCACTCATTCCCTTTGAGATTGAGCGCCGGGCGCCGCGGGCCGATGATGTTCTAATCGACATTAAGTACTGCGGGGTCTGTCACTCTGATATTCATAATGCGCGTAATGAATGGGGCGGAGCGCTTTATCCGATGGTGCCCGGACATGAAATAGTTGGCATAGTAACCGAAGTCGGCAGTGAAGTGACTCGCTTTAAGCCTGGCGACAGGGTCGGTGTTGGTTGTATGGTCGATACCTGTAAAGAGTGCTCGGCTTGCAATCAAGGACTGGAGCAGTATTGCCAAAAGCAGGTGGTGCTCACCTATAGCTCTGTGGAGTTGGATGGTGTTACCCGCACCTATGGCGGCTATTCTAGGCAGATTACTGTGCGCGATCGTTTTGTGGTAAAGATACCCGACTCTCTGCCTCTGGAGAAGGCTGCACCGCTTTTATGCGCCGGTATTACCACATATTCGCCTCTCAGACATTCGCAGGCTGGTCCTGGAAAGTCTGTGGCAGTGGTTGGACTTGGTGGTCTTGGGCATGTGGCTGTGCGTTTGGCCGTGGCAATGGGGGCGAAAGTGACTGTAGTCAGCCGTTCTTTGAATAAGAAAGCCGACGCTGCCGCAATGGGTGCCGTTGACTATATCGCTACTTCTATTGATGAAGATAGGGCGAGAGGGCAAGAGGCCTTTGATCTAATTATCAATACTGTTTCTTCGAGTGCCGATATGGATAGCTATTTAGGCATGCTCAAGCTAAACGGCACAATGGTGCTGGTCGGCGCCCCACCCGAGCCTTTATCGGTTAATCCTTTTGGACTATTGATGCGGCGCCGTGCTTTAGCTGGTTCGACCATTGGTGGTATGCCCGAGACTCAAGAGATGCTTGATTTTTGCGGAGAGCATGGGGTCACCGCCGAGGTGGAAGTGATCAAGATGCAGGATATAAATCAAGCCTATGAGCGCTTGCTTAAGTCTGAAGTGCGTTATCGCTTTGTGATAGATATGGCTTCTCTCTAGAGAGGAAGCAAGTAGTTGTAGGAATTTGGAGGAGCCCCCACCTATAGTGGGGGTTTTCCTCTTTGCGGCATTGGCATTGAAGCTTATGCTTGATACTTATCAGTGTCTAGCAGAGTCTATTTTCTATGTTTCTTAGCGAAAGACAAAAACAAGCCAGAAAGAAAGTGCAGAGCGTTGTTGTTCAGAACCCCTGTTCAGTTTCTTGGGATGATATGAATGGCGATGAGCAAACTAGATTTTGCAGTCAGTGCAAACTCAATGTTTATAATTTGAGCGCCATGTCCGATACCGAAGCTGCTGCGGTTCTAGCTTTGAACGGAGCAGACAAAGCCAGACCTTGTGTTTATTTTTATCGCAATAAAGAAGGTCTGATTATCACCGACAACTGTCCACGTCTTTTGCGGCGTCATCGAGCCAGGCTGGCCGTGGCCTGTCTCACCATGCTAACCGGCATAGTTTGGGGTTTGACTCAGTTTGCTGTGAGCAATGACATCAGCACCCAGGGCTTGTATGTTGATCCCCGTTATGGTTATCAATCCAATCTTAGACCCTGGTATTCGCTTGACTATGATATTGCCAGAGACCTTACTGCAAAGATGACCATGGTCTCATTTCTGATTTGTTTCTTCTTTCCTAAGGCAAAGCATATTTCGGTCAAGCGCGCCCTAGTAGAGCTTCTTGTACTGGCAGTGATACCGCTTTTGGTGTACCTCTTGGGCATTTTTGTAATTAACAATACCGGTGGTCTCGGGGGCGGCTCTTAAATCTCTCGATTGCCGGTGATCATCTTCATTTTATCCACATCCATTTGAGCTGTAGATGGCTTAAATCCGCCAATTTCGATATCGAGAGCCAAGCCGCCGCTATAGTAACTTTTGCGCGGCTGTAGGTCGATTTCTTTGCCGTCTATTGAACGAAATAGTCCGTAGCCTTTTTCGGTCTCGCCGGCGTCGCTGTCGCTGTAGGGGTCAAAAAGAGTGAGGTTTGTGCCTAGACGCCCTTTGCCTAATTCTTTTGCTACTTGTTCGTCGCCGCCATATTCTGATATCTCTGCCCAGTTTAGTGGATAGCCTGCTAGAGGCTGACCGGCATGTTTGCCTCCGTCTTTCAAGCCCAAGTTAGCGACATCATTTCTAAATATGATCACCGGGGTGACACCGGTGTGCACCTGGGTCGATACCATGCACTGAGCTTGCGCATGCGATGTCACCCCTTTGGGAAAGGGATCTTTGTCTAGAATGCGGCGCGAGATTGAACCGTCGCGGGCAAATTCATAAGTGAATATTTCGTTGGCATTGACTTTGAATTGTTCATTGACCATTTCTAGAACGGCATCAATTTTCGGTTTGGTATGACCGTTTCGCAGCCAGTAATAGAGATTTTCGGCAAAGATCTGCTCTGTTGATATAGTGGCGTCTTTGGCTTGCTCTACCATGCGCGCCTCACTGTCACTGGGATAGTCGCCGCCTTCGACGTTGTATCTGGTGATCTCGCTGTTTTGGAAATTACCCGGTGTGAGAAACTCACGCCAAGAAGATAACCCCGGCACTGGTCCAGCTGTAAACCGCAAGGTCATGGCGCCCTTTGGTCCGGTCTCGGCAAGGCAGAAAGGCTGCGCACAGGCAACACATTCAATTAGCGGACTCTCTCCAAGGAATGAGGTTATTACCGAACTTGCCATATTGTTTAAAGCAATTACGCATTTGAGGCGCACTATCGAGCAAATATGCTCTTTGTCTGCTGGTCTGAAGTTTTTAGGATCGACCTGGCAAGAGTTGTTGGAAACTGCGGCAAAGGTGAAGGAACGGCCGGCTGCCGGAATATTTATGAAGGGTCGGTATTTGTCGTTATGTACTTGTTCTGGATGGACTCTAGCTAGATGGCGCGGTGAAGGCAGGCTCTGGCAGCTATCCACCGCCCCTTCCAGCCAACCAGTTTCCATTTCAACCGACTTGAGAGTGAGACCAGGCGGCAGACCCGCCTCGATCATCTCTTTTACTTGTTTTACAGATTCTATTTTGTTGCCGTGTAGATCCTCCATGGTTGAGCCGCGTTCAGCTGGTTTCAGAGAGGCTGCCAGAGCCTTGTTTAGTAGCTTTACCGTATCGTCGAGCTTGTCTCTGTCTTGGCTTACATAGCGGTTGATGTAAGTACTGCCGAGTTCGTCGGCAATAATTGTGTTTTGACGCACCGTGCCCATCAGGGTATTGACGCCTGTCACCGGCAGTGGTTCGCCGTCGTCTGCGCATGTGGCTTTGCCAATGGGCGGATAATTGCTGAGCGATACATAACCGAAATGAGGATCGTCGACAATTACACGCGATAGATTATTGGCTGCCACAAGGCAGGCGGCTTCAACACTGGTTTGGGCGCGAGATCTGTCGATGTAATACAAGGCCAACTGACTGACAGTGATGAGGGTCGGCAAGATTATGAAACAGATCACTGCTACGGTGAGCAGCATGATACTGCCCCTGGGGGCACGGTGTCGTCTATTCATGGTTCCACCCCGGTTTATTTCTGCTGACGTGATCTGGCTATGGCTTCTCTTTGCTGTCTGATCAGTTCACGCTGTCTCTCAACCTCAAGTCTTTGCTGCCTAACTATTTCAAGGTTGCGTTGCACGTCAGGAGCGTTGGCGCCAGTGTTTTGTTGGGCTTGCTGTCTAATCTGCTGGCGTTGTTGCTCGATGCGCAATCTGTCTTGTTCAATCGCCCTTCTTTGCGCTTCTACTGCTTCTCTCATCTTCTGCACGGCTTGCTGATTGGCGAGATCTTGAGCGCTCTGACCGGGATTAGGGTTTGGATTGGGATTTGGATTAGGGTTTGGATTGGGATTGGGATTCGGGTTGGGATTTGGATTGGGATTTGGATTGGGATTCGGGTTGGGATTTGGATTGGGATTTGGATTGGGATTCGGGTTGGGATTGGGGTTCGGGTTAGGGTTTGGATTGGGATTTGGATTCGGGTTGGGATTCGGATTGGGATTGGGATTAGGGGTTGGATTGGGATTGGTAGGTGGAGTGGTAGCTCCCAAGTTTGCCACCAAAACTTTCATCTGCGGTGTGTCCTGTCCGTTTACTGGGTTGATCAGGAAGATATAGTCAGCCGGATACCAGGCTCCTGCAGTCCAATAGGCATAGCCTGTCCAGGCATTTTTGTGGGCATGCATGTACTGCAACATCGCCGAGAGTGAAGCGCAGGCACCGGGGTCTTTTGTGACGCCTATTTCAGAGAGAAATGCAGTCTTCCCATTTGCTTCCAGCCAGTTTGTGAAGCTTGATAGAGTCGCTACCGCGTCTGTGGGTGAGAGATAGTCTGTATGTTTTCCCGAGCCATCAAAGTCTAAATATTGGTGCACATCAAAAGAGAAATTATTGATTGGATCTGTGATTTTGATCATCTCTGCGGCATTGAGCTGCAGATAATTGACAGGGTGCATCCAATAGGTGGCGGGCACCAAGATCAAGTTAGTGGCGCCTTGAGCTCTGATGCCGTCAATGGCTGCCTGAGCTGTAACACGCCAGGTGGCTGCGGTCATAGAGCCGCCTACCGGTTCGTTCATCAAGCCAAAGACAACCTTGGGATTGTTCTTGTAATGTATTGCCAGTTTTGCCCAAAAGTCGGCGAACATCGAATTGGGGTGACCGCCGGGCACGCCCACGGTCTTATTGTAATAAGCCCCGTAGTTGTGTGGGTCGAGAATGACATAGAGTCCTCTTGAAGTGGCGTTGTTGACCACGTTATCTAGCAATGCCAGCTCTCCCGAGCTGAGCGCGCCGTTGGCTGTAGGTTGCATGCGTTCCCATGAAAAGGGCACGCGCACCACTGTTAGACCTTTCGATTTGAAATAGGAGAGTTCTGAAACCGAGGGATAGACATAGTTGGTGTTATAGATGCCTGGAACAGTCTGGGTGTTGAACTCACCACCAGATATGTTGACGCCTTGCAGTCCCATGCCGCCATTACCGGCGGTGGCGGGAGCGCTGGCGATTGTGAAGCCGAGAACGGCGGCGCATAGTCCTGACCAGAATGCACGGACGGCGCCGGCAACCGGCTTGCGCCGGCTGTTGGAAAATTTTGACATAATAGTATTCCTCGCAAACCGGAAGTTCCAAGAAGGGAACCCGGAGGTCGTCATAAAAGCGCCTCTTTGTCTGAGGTCAGAGTGACTTTGCGAAATGACGGATGAACCTGCGAAGACGATTCATCTGAAGTATCTGATTGGTGGAGGGAAAAAGACGCTGTAGAATATGTAAGCCCGATAGCGAAATGACGGTAACGCTTGGGACTGAAAATTTCTTTTGAAATTCTCTGCAATTGGTGTAAACCTAATACCTGGCACCTTTACAGATGTTGAACGGCTGGTAAAGAATGTAAATTGTTCTTCGACCGGGTAGAACTAGAGTATGCTCGACATAAACATAGATAGGTCAAATTGATGAATCTCTCGGAAACCAGATATAAGCAGTTCTCATTTACTAGATTTCTACTTGTCGGTCTGCAGAGCCTTTCTTTGGCTTGTGCGGCTTCTGCTTTTGGGGTTAGTGGATTAGAAGTAGAGGCCAAAGAACCGCCCAAGAAAGCTGTTGCTACCTATTTCCCCATGCAAAAGGGCACCTGGTGGAAGTACCGGATTACTCGGGGAGACAGCGTCTATGACTTTACTTTACGAGTTGTGGATGTGCAGAAAGAGAACAATGAAGATGTTTATGAGATTGACACAATCGCCCAGCAGACCATAAAAGATTGGTATGTCAGGCGCGGCGACCAGATTTTGCGTTTGCGCCAGCATTTTGGCGATAATCCCAGTGCTAGAGTTGTTTTTGAGCCTCCTTATTTGCTCATGGTCGATCCCTTAAAGTTGGCCAGCAATTGGCAATGGCAAGGCAAGGGCATGCTCGGCGTCAAAGTTGTCGACAATAGTCAGGTCGAAGCCTTTGAGGATCTAGATCTTGAAGTGGGCAAGTTTAATGCCGCCAGAATAGTAAGCAATGTCAAGCAAGACAAGTCGCGCCTGCAAAAGATCTATTGGTACGCTGCCGGTGTGGGTTTAGTTAAATCAAAAGTGACAAACGGTGATGTGTCCTCCATCACCGAACTTATAGACTATAGCTTCAAGCCCCGCAAATAGCCGAGCTTGAAGCTATGCTTGTCTTTGCTGCTTTTCTGAGCAAAAGCTCTTTACTGGCTTTCGGCTAAACTAAAAGAATCCTCACTGAAGGGGTTTTCAAAGCCGCCAAGCGCCTTTTCTACCCCAGTGACAAGACCTGTACCCAGTCCGCCAATTACATTCAATGTTTGCCCTGGAATACTGGCGAGCATAAGCGGTGTCGGTCCATCATTTCTAATAGTCTCTTGGGCTAGGGCTTTGCTGTATTTGCCCATTATTTCGCCTTCTTTTCTTAGGGTCGAGATAGCCGGACCGACCACCAGGGCGGTGCTTACGGCAATTACCTTGACAGGCAGCATGGCGGTCTCTTGCAAAACTTTCTCGCCTTCATTGCTATCGCCTTTAGCTTCCGCTCCTTCGGCGGCAAAGGCGCCGGGGGCTAGCATTAGAAGTGCGGCAAGGCTGGGAATAAGTTTCTTCAGGGGTTTCATGGTAAGCTCCTTTAAGTGATTGATTTAACTTGCATACTGGGTTCGCACCATTTGAGCTTAGCCAAACCGAGAAGAGTATTCGTCGCCCTTTCAACAGTTTGTTTATTGTTGGCAGGCAGCAATTGGTCCTGCGCGCTGGCGCAAGAGGCTCAGGCAGTGCAGAGCGGGCAAATAGAAGAAAACGTCAATAATCTAGAGGGGGCTTCTAAAACTCGTTTTAGATTGAAGCGTCCCGCACCTGCTAGCGGAACCGGTTCTGGTGCTGATGCTGGTGTTGGTACTGCCAGCGGTGCTGCTCTTAATGGTGCTGCTCTTAATGGTTCTGCTACTGATAATGCTCCGGCTCTCAGTATTCCTGGTAATACTAGCCCTGCTGCTTCAACTATATTAAAGCCGGCTACTTTAGGTGTTGATGCTCTCGATAAGTTGGAAAACGCAAAAAAAACAGAGAGTAAAGATGACAATGCCGGCAAGCAGATATGGCGCCCGGGTGTGATTTTGACCGGAACCGCCGGGACGGAAGTATTGAGCTTGACTTGCGACCTCAGTTTGGCCGCAAAGCAGGCAGCCGACAACCCCACTAGTCCTGAGGCTGCTTTCATTCATGCAGTCGCCCTGACTCGCTCTACCAAGGTGGAAGAAGCTTTGCAGGAAGCCCGCCGCGCTAGGCGTCTGGCTCGGGAGACCGGCGACCCTGATTATTTCAACCGAGCTGTGAAAGAGTATGAATTGTCGCTGGCGCACGAACCTGAGAATATCTGCGTGCGCTACAGTTTGGCTTGGGCTTATTATATGCAGGCTTATCTGCTATGCGAGCGTGTGCGCAAAGAAGAAGCCGCCGCCAACCCCGTGCCTGTCCAGCCTCGCAAAAATAAGAAAGGTCTCGGTGGACTCTTGGCTGGAGCGGCCATTGTCGGCTCGGTATTGGTGGGCGAGAAACCGCCGGCTGAATTTTTGCCTAAGATTCCCAGCGCCTTGCAAGGCGCTCCTGCCTGGCTAATTCCTAATATAAAGTCTTACTATCAAAAAAGTCTGGTAGAGTTGGATGAGGTTGTGAAAAGAGACCCAAACAATGCTTGGGCCTTGGCTTATCGAACCCACCTTGGCGAAGAATACGACGGCAATGCCGCTGCCGCTTTGCAAAAACTTAAGTCGTTGAAACAGCGCTTTCCTGATAATCCGGCAGTGGCTTTCTTTTTTGCCGATGCCTCGATGCGCAACGGTGATATTGCCAGCGGTGCCGGTTCTTTGGGGCAGGCTTTGAAGATGCGCCTGGAGGGCAAATAGTAATTGCTTGAAGCGAAAAGAGTAATCTGCCCCCATGACTGCCCCGACACCTGTTCGATGATTGCGCAGGTGGAAGACGGCAAGGTCATCTCTGTAGGAGGCGATGAAACCCAGCCTTTCACCCGCGGCTTTCTTTGCACCAAGACCAATCATTATCTAGAAAGGCTTTACAGCCCTGATCGCATATTGCATCCCTTGCGCCGAGTCGGTGCTAAGGGCAGCGGTCAGTTTGAACAGATAAGTTTTGATGAGGCAATTGCAACCATCGCCGATCGCTTCAATAACATTGTCGAAGAGTTTGGCGCCGAGGCTATTTTGCCCTTTAGTTATGGCGGCAATATGGGCAAGCTTGCTTTTGCCTCCATGGACCGTCGATTTTTTCATTATCTTGGTGCCAGTCAACTAGATCGCACCATATGCGCCACCGCTGCCACCGAGGGTTATCTTTATACCATGGGGGCAAAGATGGGCACCGACCCTGAGGGTCTGCCGCATAGCCGACTAATAATTGCTTGGGGCGCCAATCTTGTTTCTTCAAACACGCATATAATGCCCTTCGTCAACGAAGCAAGAAAGAATGGCGCCAAGTTTGTAGTAATTGACCCTCATAAAAATCAGACAGCTAGACAAGCCGATATCTTTTTGCAGCCTTTGCCCGGCACCGACGGCGCCTTGGCCCTGGCTGTCATGCATGTGCTCATCAAAGAAAGTCTTTATGACGCAGATTTTGTCGAGAAACATACAGTTGGTTTTGCCCAGCTGAAAGAGCATGTTGAAAGTTTTACACCAGAGTGGGCGGCTGCTCAGACTGGTTTGACCGCCGCTGAAATAGTTGATTTTGCCAGGCTTTACGGCACAGTAAAGCCTTCTTGTATCAGGCTCAACTATGGGCTAAGTCGCCATACAAATGGTGGCATGATGGTGCGTGCCGTCAGCTGCTTGCCCGCCTTGGTCGGAACTTGGGGCAAGGTCGGCGGCGGTGCCGTGCTTAGTGTCAGTGGCACTTTCCCGCTCAATCAGGCGGCTCTAGAGCGCAGTGACTTGTTGAGGCGACACAATAAAATTCCGCGCACAATCAATATGATCAAGTTAGGCGAAGCTCTTGCCGATAGAGAACAGCCAGTCAAGGCACTCTTTGTCTATAATAGTAATCCGGCGGCGGTGGTGCCAGATCAAAAACGTGTCATAGAGGGTCTTAAACGGGAAGATCTTTTCACAGTCGTGCATGAGCAGGTGATGACCGATACTGCCCTTTATGCCGATATAGTCTTGCCGGCGCCGACAGTCTTTGAAGATTTTGATCTCTATGGTTCTTACGGGCACCTATATCTGCAGTTGAATCAGCCGGCGGTGCCACCTCTTGGTGAGGCGACTGCCAATGTGGAAGTTTTTCGTGCCCTAGCCAAAGCAATGAACTTTACCGACCCTTGTTTTGACGATAGCGCCGAAGACATGGTCAGACAGGCTCTGCAGGCTGTGGGACCGCACCAAACGCATTTAGACGGCATTACTTATGAACGTCTAAAAGAAGAAGGCTTTGTGCGACTGAATGTGCCCTGCCCCTATGTACCTTTTGCCGATGGTCATTATCCGACCCCAAGCGGCAAGATAGAGCTTTACAGCGAAAGCATGCTTAGGGCGGGGCTGCCGCCTTTGCCCGTTCACAGCCCCAGTCTTGAAAGTCCTGAGGCGGCTCCTACTTTGGCGGCGCGTTATCCCTTGCGTTTCGTCAGCCCGGCTGCCCATCATTTTCTCAATAGCAGCTTTGCCGACATGCCTACAATGCGCCGTCGCGAAAAGTATCCTATTTTAGAGATGAATAGTTTTGATGCCGAAGCTCGCGGCTTGCAAGACGGCGTTTGGGTGAGGGCTTTCAACGACCGCGGCGAGACATTTTTTAAGCTGAAGATTACCGATGCCGTCAAGCCGGGTGTCACTTGCCACGTTAGTCTTTGGTGGCGAAAATATTCGCCCGGCGGCAACAACTGCAATGTCTTGACCAGTGCCGAGGCGGCTGATATGGGTGGTGGTGCTACTTTTCACAGCTGTCTTATTGAAGTGCAGGCTAGCGATGAAAACTTCGACTGAAGGTCTGATTGTTTATAGAACTAAGTTGTCTGGCTTTTGCCTTTGCTTTCTTGCCCTTTTTCTTTTGACTGCTTGCAGCAAAGCCGAGCCGCCCAAGCCCGAGTCCGAGATACCGCTCAAGGCGGTTGTGCCGCCGCAGCTCTCTATAGATGCTGTGCAATTTGACACTAGTGGCTTGAAAGGGCTTGAGTCGACGCCAAATTGCAAACGATGGAGCAGTGGTCGGGCTCTTGAAGTGTCTTTGCGCTGCATTGAGATGCCGCCTGATATTCCTTGTGCCTTGAGCAATAAAGAAGGAATTAGAGATTACTTTAGACGCTGTGCCATACAAGGCGGCGGCGGTCTTGTGGAAGCTGATGTGATCAAGATTGGGCAAGTGCCTTGTGCCAGGACAATTGTGAAAGTACCGCAGCAGCCCAGTGGTACTGCCTATGTCGGCTCTATCACTATTCCGCTTGCCCAGGGCAGTTATATCATCAGGGTGCAGTCTGTAGAAACAGGCATAACGGGTATGCGCGAATCGGCTATTTTGAATAATCTAACTGCGGCCGGCAAGGTCACAATCAGTGATGGTGGCGTTTTGCAAAATTGGGAACGCGACCCTTATGACCCCAAGATCAAAGGTGATGACTTGGTCTTGCGCAATCAATCTGAAGACGAACGTTATGACAAGCTCTTTCCTACTCATCCGCTCACCAGGGTGCGAGTGGCGCTTAAGGCTATTTTGCGAACGATCAAGCTTGACAAGTCGGTTTTGATGGCACCACCGTTTTTGGGTCCTTGATCTTTTAGTTTTTTCGCAGCACGGCGGCTGCGGCTAGTCCCTCGCTGAATGGGCTAATTTGCTCAAACTTGGGTGCGATAACAAATTTACCTTGGTGGTTGATGAAACCCATTTTCTTACCATCCGCGCTCACAGGAGCCAGCCCATCTTTGAATGTAGGTGATGTGTATCCATCCAAAAGTGGGTAAATAGATTTTTGTACTTTGAAGCGGGGAGCGATTACAACGACACCGTTTTTATTGATGAAGCCTAGGGCGCCATTTTCTGTAAACGGGGCAAGCCCTTCTGAAAAGCTGCCGACGCATTGATATCTGGCAGGGATTTTTACTTTGCCTTGGTAGTCAATAAAGCCAGCGCGGTTCTTAACCACATATGGTATCAGTCCTTCGGCTGGTTTCCCTAGCTCATCAGCCTCTAGTTTGATAATTGTTCCATCTGCTTTCATAATAGCAGTTCGGTTTTTAGGAGCCATGGCTAGTTCAATTACTGCTATGCCGTCAGCAAGTTCTTTTGCTTTTGTGCAATAGGGTCCTATCTTTCGACCACTTCTATTGATGAAAAACCATACTTCTTTGTTTTTGAAGAGCCCTTTGACTAGGGCTAGTCCTTCTTTGAATTGGTGGGCTTCTTGGTAGTTGGCTGCTAGTACGAGCTTGCCTTTGCGATCTATGAAGCCCCAGCGGTTTTCTGCTATTGAGACCGGCGCCAAGCCTTCGCTGAAGGGTAGTGCATAGATAAATCGAGAGGGTATTATCGAATTTCCGTCCATGTCTGTATAGCCGAATTTTCTGGCAAGATTGCATTCAAGAATAAGACCGTTGCCTATAGAGTATTTCTTTTGAAGTAAATTCCTCTTTTTCTCTGGCGCTAGATTGCCTGCTTTGTCGACAAATTCAGGGTCGTGCCACCGATGATATGGGCTGGCGTTTACAGATGCATAGCCGTCGCTAAAGTCACTTGCATCACGAAAGATTGGTTTTATCGCCCATTGACCAGATTTATCTATGAAGCCATAGATGATGTCGTTGCGAGCCAAATAGCTATCCGGGCATAACTTTCTAAGAAGAAAGTGCGGTACTTCAACCTTGTTTGCGCCGCTTAGAATGCCAATATCTATAAGCTCGCAGGTGCAGGTGTTTTTGGCTTGTGCCAAGGTCAGGCAATCCAAGAAGCGAGGCTGGTAGCCGGTCGATTGTTCTATCTTCTTCTTTTGAGCAGAGTCTAGCATCAGTTTACTGCAAATATTTAGACTAGCAATTTGAGCTTTATTCAGAGTCAGAACAGATTTTGGGCAGTCCAGAGTTTTTCCTGAATTTTTGAAAGGAATGCCATCTGCCGTCGCGCTCGGAGCAAGAAGCAAGAGGCAGAGTAGGCTGCTTCGCAGGCTTGCTCTAAGTTTCTTTCTTTGAGCTTTTAAGATATTGTCAGGCATCATTTCTTTTGTCTGTTTTGGTCTTTTCTCAAGATAGCAGAGAAAAAGGCGGTCTGCTATCTTGTACGGCTTGCGAGGTTACTCGCGCCGGAGGCGAAGAAGATTCTCCCATGACGACAAGTTGCTTGGCTTGGAATCCCTATCAAAGACTGACAGTGACAATATATCGTCCGGCAAGGAATCCGTATTGGATCGAACGAAAAGACTATTCTATGTGTGTTTTCGTGCGACCAAGGATCTCGGATTGTACTCTACACCAATGACGTCAACGGCGCCCGGTCGAGGCTGCTGCAATATCATGAGGAAAAAATTCCGTGGGCGATTCGGCCCAATTCTGATTCAACAATTCTTGCACCGTAGTCAGTACGCAGCAAATACCAAGGCAGATAATTTTTTAGCGCTCGATTCTGTGTCCTGAGCCATTTTCGTGCTCTTTCATGGGTGCCGAATACTTCAACCGCGAAATCATGAATCCGAACCAGTCTAGCCACTAGATCAGATTCGTCCGCTGTCAAATGCTTTTTCTTGGTTTTTCTTTTGGCCAGTGTTCTGGCTGGAAGAAATGTTTTGAGTTCCGCGCCATCAACTATTCCTTGAGTTTCCAATGCGTCTAGTATTTCATAAGGTAACCCCTGGTTGAGCATGTCGAACATTTCAACCTCGGAATTGACCGCTTGCGGTAATTTGGCAGTAGCGGATAATGCCCTGATAACTCTTTCTTTGTCCATGATTTCACCGCTTTGCCAACTGCCTTTGTTGTAGCGTTATTTGGCGTGTGCTGCAAGCGTCTTGAGGGAGCGCTCAGTCTTTGCTTGTTTCGTTGATCATTCTAATCATCAAATCTGGACTGTTTTACAAACCCCAGCTTTAGTTCACTTTATTCATCCTAGAGTTGCCTCAGCCCCACAACCTCACTTCCCAATCCACTAGAGCCTCGGTTAAAGCTTCCGGTCTCTCGAAAGTGGTCCAAAGATTGTTTCGTATTCTTTTGTTTTAGATTTATTCTCTTCACTAGACTTGCTGCGCTTTTTGTCTAGGTAGGTCATTATTGTCAGGTCAGGGCGTGCTTTCTTTATCTGTTCCAAGCCAGCTTGGGTGAGACCGGCTCTTCTGATATCCAGCAAACCAAGATTCTTTAAGGGGACAACCAAGGGGACGAGATCGTCTTTGACATTCTCATTGCCCGATAAACTCAATATTTCAAGCGATGGTGTTTGCGTTAGAAATTTCAGATTTCTGGTGGAAATTCTGGTGTGTGCCAGGTTGAGCACTCGAAGACTTTTGTACTGTGAAAAATACTCGAGGTTTTCTTCCTTTAGAGTGTTGTTGCTTAGAATAATGATTCTAAGCATCTTTAGGTCGGTTAGGTCTTTTAGAAAGCTGCCATCTATTTCATTAGCAAAGAGTCCAAGGTACTGAAGATTCTTCATGCTTTTCAAGGCTTTTAGTCCCGCATCACTCATCTCCGACTTTTCTAAATCCATCACTACGACACTGGTAAATCTAGCTAGAAAAGGCATAGCCTGGGCTGACCTGCCTTCGTCGGCATCGTCCATCGAAGCGTAACGCATGACAATTCCATCAAATGCGTTAGCCGGTAGGCTATTTACTGAAGACGGATTCAAGAAGAAATTGTGGTTGGGGAAATAGAAGACAAATTCACCAGGCGCAATCTCAACTGTTCCTTGCGCCTTGACTGAGCGACCTAGTTTTTCATCGTGGTTGAAACAGGGCTTGTTGAAAATGGCTAGACCGCCAATTGACTTGTCTTTGGGAAAATTGAGCAGGCGTTTGGGATATGGCTTCCAGGCGAGGTTGCCCCACTCATATTGATTGACAATTCTTTTCTTCTTTCTTGCCTCGGGCTCTTTGGCGCCTACCCACAAGGGCGCTAGGCAAGAGCTGGAAAGAATTAGACCAACTAGGCTCAAAACAAAGACTGCCTGCTTTCTGCAAGGGCTGTTTTGGTACCTGATATTGAATATTTGCTCTATTAAACGATTATTCATGGCTAAGGCTTTGTTCGACAGTAATATTATTGCATTCGTTTGTTTCGTAAGCTGCCTAGAGAAATGAGAATTGCCATTATTGGTGCGGGGTTTGCCGGTCTTGCCGCGGCATACCGGCTTAGGCAGGCAGGCTTTAGCAACTTTTGTCTCTTTGAGCGCAGCAGCAAGCCCGGCGGCACCTGGCGAGACAATACCTATCCGGGTTGCCAGTGTGATGTGCCTTCGCATCTCTATTCGCTTTCCTTCTTTCTCAAGCCTGATTGGTCTCAGTTATATGCCCCGCAAGCCGAAATCCAAGAATACTTGGAGAGTTTTATTGCTCATAGTCAGCTTGATGAAAATATAGAGTTCAATAGCTTTGTGCGCGCTGCTGAGTTTTTAGAAGATAGCCGCCAATGGCGCTTGACCATAGAGCGTTTGGGCGATGATGGTCCCCAAGTGCAGTTATTCGATAGTGTCATATGTGCCACCGGACCCCTTAATCGCCCTGTTATTCCTGCTTTGCCAGGGCTTGATACTCTTCGGGGTCAGTATTTTCACTCTTCCGCTTGGCCCCAGTCTCTCGACCTCAAGGGCAAGAAAGTTGCTTTAGTGGGAACCGGTGCCAGTGCTATTCAAATTGGACCAGGTATTGCAGAAACAGTGGAAAAGCTATTTATATTGCAGCGCACCCCGGCCTGGATTATGCCACGCCAGAGCCATCCCTATGGTGCGTTCTGGCAAAAGCTATTTGCTGCTTTTCCTATGCTCATGCGTCTGCACCGCTATTTTCTCTACTGGCAGCAAGAGGTGCGGGCAGTTGGCTTTCTTGGTCTTGGTCCGCTTTCGGAAATGGCGCAGCTTTTGGCTCGGCAGATGGCTCTATGGCATCTAAACAGAGCCGGTCTTTCTAGAGAGCTTAGAGCTTCGCAGATACCTGATTATAAGTTGGGTTGTAAGCGCATTTTGCTTTCCGACGACTGGTATAAAACCCTGAGGCGTGCCAATGTGGAATTGATACCGCAGGCGGTGGTAGGCTGCAGCGAGCAGGGCGTCCTTTTGGCAGATGGTGTCTTGAAAGAGGTCGATACTATTGTCTTTGCCACTGGTTTTGCCGCCACCGACTATTTCGCTCCTCTTACGGTCAAGGGCTTGGCTGGTATAGACCAAAAGACAGCTTTCGCTCAAAGCGCGGCCAATTATCTCGGCATCTGCAAAAAAGATTTTCCCGACTTTTATATGATGGTCGGACCAGGCACTGGGCTGGGTCACAATTCTATTATCTTTATGATGGAATGTCAGCTGCACTTTATTTTGCAGGCATTGCAATATAAAAAGAAAGTCTCGGGTTCGGAAAAGAAGGCGCTGAGAGTGAGTGAAAAGGCGCAGTCTAGATATTACGAGGCCATACGTAGACGTATGAAAAATACTGTTTTTGAGAGTGGCTGCAAAAGTTGGTATCAGTCAAAAGACGGATTTGTCGATATACTGTATTCAGGTTTCACATTTGAGTATTGGTTGGCTACCCGTCGTTTTAAGGCACAAGATTTCATTTTTGACTAAGTCTGAGTATTGTTCGAATAAAGCGAATTTGGCGATCTCTTTTAGTGTGCTCGCTATTTTGTTCGTTTGCCCGGCACTTTCTAAAGATGTCGTTCGCTCATCTAAAACCAGCGCCAACAGGCTTAAGGTCTGGACTCTTGAACAGAAAGGGCATGCCGGAGGCAACTTTACCGTCAATATTTGTCCCGAGGCAATTTGTATTAGAGCGCGAGATTTCGATTTTTATATTGTTTCGCGCGCGCCGCTCTGGGATGTTTATGCATACAATCCAAAAGCAAAGACCTACTTTAAATGGAGGCTCGATCAGTATGACGGTTTGCGCAAAGATATGATCTTTGCCTCTTGGTTGCGTGACTATCGTTGGGTCAAGTTTGGCAAGAGTTTCGACAAGAAAAGCAAATTGTCTTTGTTGTTATACAAGGTCGATACTGCAAGTGATACCGTGTATGGTGAGTCTATAAAGGCTGCCGTCTTATCGGGGGCTGCCGATATTCCTGTCTCTGCCTCGGCCTTAAGAGTGCATTGTCGCACGGTGAAAGTGCCGCAGGTGAAAGAATTGACTGTTGCCGGTGATATACCGCGCTCTTTGTTTGGTCTGCGTTCAAACGGCGCCTATTTTGCCACATATTCCGCCAAGCCCGAGATTATAGATGGCAGTCACTTCGACTTGCCTAAAGGCTATAACTTAGTTGCTACCGACACCTTGGTTAGTGGCGGTGGTGATGCCGGTTTTGCCGAGTTGATACCCGATCTTGATCTCAAAGACAAGAAAAAGCACTAGATTTTCAATTGACTTAGACTTAGGTGCCCGACTCTAGCGCCTTGGCGTTGGCGCTCAGGCTCATGCTTTCAAGCTTGTCTAGGTCGGTGGGTAGGTGCTCGGCTTGGCTATAGTTAGAAATTTTGGGTTGCCCGAAAGAGTTGTTCTTTGTATCACCAATTAGGGCATCATTGCTGTGTTTCACCGATGGTGCTGCATGAGCTGTATGCGGTGCCTGGGTGTGATGCGGGGCAGCATGAGCTGTATGCGGTGCCTGAGCGTGATGCGGGGCTGCATTATGACTTGGGGCTGCATGGCTATTATGATTGAGATGGGCTGTGTGCTGCGGTGCATGATGCGCCAAAGAGGCGGTATGTTTACCGCTCTCGGCTAGATGCTCGCCTGAGGGCATCTGCAGTTTGTCGCCTGGATGAATCAGGTCTGGATTAGCGCCGACCACGTCATGATTGGCTTGATAAAGGTCTGGCCAGTGTTCACCGCCGCCTAGATGCTCTTTAGAGATATCCCAGAGATTATCGCCTGGTTTGACTGTGTACTCGCTGGCCGCCGAGGCGATGTTTTCGCCGGCGGCACCCGGCAATTGCAGTTCCGCTCCCGGCATAATCAGTCTGGGATTTTCGCCAATCACACTCTGATTCATTTGATAGATTTCGGTCCAGCGTGTGCCGTCACCGAGTTTCTCGCGGGCAATGTCCCAAAGGTTATCGCCGCTCTTCACAGTATAGTTTGTGGTTTCGGGCTGAGCTTCTGCTTGTGCTTCAGGTTGTGCCCCCGCCTGTGCTTCTGGGTTAGCTTCTGGTTGAGCTTCGAGTGGGGCTTGTGAGCCGGATTGTTGTCCCTGTATCTGGCTATAGTTTGCTTGCTGTCCGTTTACAGCGCCTTGAGAATAGCTATTCTGAAAACTAGAGCCGAAGTTGTTTGGATCATTACCGCCCGCACCCATGGCACCATAAGCATTGTATCCACCTTGACCTGGCGCAAAGTTGAGATTGCTGCCTTCAAAAAGGGGCTTGCCGGCTGGGTAGGGTCCGTTAACATTGAGCTTAGGCGCATTGGCGAAGCTTTCGCTGAGAGGGCTGCCGCCTGCCAAGCCGGCTGAGTTGGCATTGGCGAAGAAGTCTTTACCGGCGCCCAGCTGTTGGAAAATAGGGGCGTTCTCGGGCAGCATAGAAAGATTACTAGTGATGTCTCCGCCGTCGGCATCGAGTAGGCTGAGATCGCTGCCCCCGTCTCCATCAATAAGACCGCCGTCGCCTCCGCCATCGGCCAGTCCGTCGCCTAAAGCGCCGTCTAGACCATCAGGGAAGAAGGTGGATGGGTCGAAAACATTGGTGAGGGCTTCTTGCACCGGGGCAAAGAAAGCGCCGAGGGCTTCAAAAAAGTTACCCAAAAGGCTTATGTGCCCGGGCATTTTGAGAATCATCTGAATGAGCGGCGACATCTGCTCGGCGCCAGGGGTCAGACCGGGTGCGCTGCCTATAAGTGATTCGCCGCCGGGGCTGACTGCGCCCAAGTCAAAGTGGTCCATTCTAGGCAAGAATTTGTCGGCACCGCCGCCTGCACCAGCACCTTTAAAGAATGTATTGGCGGCAGAGACGTCCTGAGGTTGGCTCAGTTCTGCATTGAGATTGAGCGAACCAGCACGAAAATCTGAAACGCCTTTGAGAGCGTCCGCATTTTCAACGGGTAGCTGTTTATCTAAAGACATTTATTGGTAAGGTCTGGCGAAAATTTAGGAAGCCCCCCATTATTGGGGCTATTCCGGGGTGTTGTCAAGTGAATTCTAAGCTTAGACGATCGGTCTAGAGTCTAGGCTTTGCTTTGTGTTTAGTACGACTTTCTTTTCTCGTACTTACCCCACTGAATAGCTTGTCAAGAATCTCTTTTTGATCACAATAGTATACATAAGCGAACCGCACAAACTGGCGTTTGTAGGGAAATTCGGAGACCTAATAGGAAGCACTTCAGAAAATCCAAAAGATTTAGGAGATTTAGGAAACTCATCTGGCGTAATGGTTCGCTGCAACCCCCAGACAAAAGAATAAGGAGGCATGCTCAAGAAATTTTCACGTTGTTTCGTTTAAACATGATTCAAGGAGTAATCACCACATTAGCGAAAACCTGGCGCAAGCCAGAGTGAGAGTTTCTCTCCGGTGAGTTGGTACCCGCAGGAGGCGTGGCACCGTAAGAGCCGGCTTAACCTAAAGAGTATGGCTATTTTTAACCAGCTGCTACCGGGAGGTGAGACGCAGCTGGTTTTGTCCCCTGATACCGTATGAGGTGGCGCCTCATCGGCAGGTAAAAGTATATTGGCGGCAGCATTTTCGGGGAATTTATAGATCATGAAAACTGCACCGAGAATATCGGTTCATGTCGGCACGCATTTTCAAAAAGAGGAGAAGCCAAAGAGCAATACTGCAGATCTTTTCAAAGGTTATTCTGAAAAGGTTATAGCCGCAGGTTACAGAGCATATTTGCGCGGTGACCGTCTAGATAGTCGCTGCTTTGAACACTTTGTCGACAAGAGCAGACAGCATAGAGAGAAACAAGAAAGGCTCGGTGCCAAGCCGCACCGCGTAGTGAAAGTCACCCAAGAAATAAGCGATGGTCGTTTGCGTCGGTTGGAGGGGCGCCACGTCTGGGCTTTGACTTTGAGAGAAAATATTTCGCAGTTTCTGCTCTCGATTTTTCGACTAGACAAAAATGTTAGAAGGCGAGGTTGAAAGAACGCCACATACTTTGTGTGTAAGGGGCTTGAGCAGGGCTGAACAAACTGCCGCCAAAATTGCCCAGGCGGAAGTTTAAGGCAGTGCCGCCATAGGGAGCCATGGCGCCATATGGCGAATAGCCTGAATATGGCGAGTAATTGCCGTATGGTGAGAAATTGCCATAGGGCGAATAGCCTGTATAGGGCGAGTAGCCTGAATATGGCGAGACTCCGTATGGAGAAAAAGTGCCATAGCCGGGCGTATAGCCGTAGTACATCGGGTTTGGAATGAAATTGCCGGTGCCGTATGGTCCTATGCCGTATGGACTATAGCCTGTATAAGCATTGCCGCCGAATCGTTCTGCCAGACCGCGATAAGAAGGTGTAACGGCATAGCCCAAGGGTGGTGCACCAAATGGAATACCATAGCCATAGGTGTATGGGCTGGTAAATCCTGGAGCGACTGGGAAAACCGGGTTTATCTGCCAGGCATTCGGCAGGGCTTGAAACGAAGTTTCAAGTTTGTTGGTAAACGGTTTGACCCCACCGGGAGTATCATCTTTTAGTGGAATTATGCGCCCATGTTCGTTGGTGGAAACGCCGACGCGGCTCAAATCAATCGGCAGGGTTTTTGGTTTGGCTTTCTTTTCAGGAGTAACATCCTCCATAAAAAGATTGCCGCTATTATCGAAAAAGCCCTGTCCTGTTTGATTCTCTTGTTCAGGCGGCACCTGATTGGTTACCTGTGCCAAAATCGGCAAGGCTGAACCATTTAGCCAAAGCGCAGCTAGTGAGGCTAGGGAAACGAGCCTAATCTTGCTATTCATTAGAATTGGCTGGACTATTATCAGCTGGGGCTTGAGGCTGCAGACTTGGGTCGACAGCCGGCTGCGTGCCGGAGTTGACCACTGGTACAATCTCGGTTGAGGCAGCATTGCCGCCGCTTTGAGCGCCGCCTGAGGCGACGTTTTCGTAGGTGCTGCCGGGACCGGCGTTGTCACTGAAGACATTTTTGACCTTGCCGATGAGAGCGATGATGGGCTGGTAGATTTCGTCTGGCAGTTTAGTTGAGACCGACTGGCTGATGCCCATCTTGGCGCCGGTCACTTGGGCAACCGGCTTTTGTTCGGCATCTAGACTTAGTTTAGATGCGATGATGTCTACCCATACTTTCACCTTTGCTTTCAAGCCGCTGATATTGCTTATCTGCACTGTGCCGTCGGGTGTTTCGTTGAAGTCGAAAGTGATGGTTTTGTCAAAGCCCACATGCGATACGCCTGGGGCATTAATGGGCTTGACCACTTTTTCGCTCAAGGTGACTTCGATATGCTCGCCGCCATCTGTTTTGGCGACGCCAATTTTGCTGGCTCCCACTTCTTTGAGAGCGGCTGAGGCTTCGGTGCCGAGTGTGCTTGGATCTATTTCTCTATAATTAGCGCTCAGTTCGGCAAAAGCCTTGTCTAAATCGCTATCGGCTTGAGCTAGTTCAACTGAGGCTTCTCTTGCTTTATTGAGTAAATCTGTGGCGCTGACGAAATCTTTTTGAGCCAAAGCGCATTGACCCAATCGGCGCATGGTTTTCATTGCCTGCTGCTTGCGGGCGGTCTGGGCGTCTTTGTCGAGGCTGTCGATATCTTTGTTCAGCTCAGTCAAGAGCTTGTTGAAGCTGGTGCTGGCTCTTTTGTAGTCGCCCTGATCGAAGGCGGCCTGGGCTGTGGCATCCATGCGGTCTAGTTTACTTTCCTGGGCTAAAGCCCCCTGCTGAAAGGTCAAGCAAAGTCCGAGAGATAGTGCCAGGGAAAGGTTTATGCAATTTCTTGAAGCGCGCATCGATTTCAATAGCCTCGTCTAACTCTATAGTTGTCTAACTCTATATTGGATAACAGCATTATTGCCAACAAGATAAATGTTACTCTAGATGCACCCCGGCTTGCATGAGATTGTCTTTGTCTGAAGCCAAAACCAGCCAAAATAGGCTAAAAAAGAGGACTAGCGCTAGGTGTCGACTGACAACGAGTTGGATTCTGTAGAGCTGGCTCCCAGGCGAGAGATTGTCTCCTGGGCTATGTTTGACTTCGCCAATTCCAGCTATACAACGGTTGTCACTACCGCCCTCTTTAATCAATATTTTGTGGGCACCATTTGCCGAGGCTTGAGCAGCGCCGAAGCCACAGTCGCCCTTACCAATTCACTTGGTCTGGCTAATTTATTGGTGGTGCTTACAGCCCCTGTCATCGGTGCCTTGGCTGACGCCGGCGGTCTAAAAAAGAAGCTGCTTTTCATCGCCACTGCGGTCTGTGTTGTTGCCACCGGCTGTCTGGGCTTTATGCAGCAAGGCGATGTGTGGCAAGCCATGGCTCTTTTGGTCGTCTCGGCTTTTGCCTTTGGTTCGACTGAATATTTAATTGCCGCCTTTTTGCCTGAAATTGCGCCCAAAAGGCTGATGGGCAAAATCTCAGCCTTTGGCTGGACCCTCGGTTATGTCGGCGGGCTCATCGTGCTTGCTTTCAGCTTGCTTTATGTTTGGTTTGCCCAAAAGCAAGGGTTGACTGCCGGCGACTATGTACCGATTATTTTGTTCGGCGTGGCAGTGGTCTTTGCCCTTGCTGCTTCGCCCACGTTTTTATTTCTAAAAGAGCGCAGTACTAATATTAGTGCCGGTAATAGTACTAATACCAATACCGGTGTCAAATCGGCATCCCTTTGGCTTGACATCAAGGCATCTTTTCTGTCTGTGGTCGGCACCATATCTAGTGCAAGACGTTATCGAGATCTCTTTGTTTTTCTCATTGCTCTTTTCTTTTTCAGCTGCGGCACCACCACCGTTGTGGCGATAGCGGCTGTCTATGCTGGTCAAGTTATGTCATTTACAACCCAAGAAACTCTTGCCATGGTCATGCTCGTGCAGGTTGCCGCCGCTGTTGGTGCCTTTGGCTTAGGTTTATTGCAAGACAAGATTGGCTCTGTTCGTACTCTGGCGCTTGCTCTTATACTTTGGACTGTCTCAATTGCCATGGCGTATTTTGCTCTTGATAAGCCTTTTTTTTGGTTGGCTTCCACCTTGATGGGTGCAGCAATGGGGGCTACCGGTGCCGCTTCCCGGGCTCTGGTCGGGCTCTTGTCGCCTGCCGCTAAAGCAGCTCAATTTTTTGGTCTATGGGGGCTGACTGTAAAACTTGCCGCCGTGGTGGGACCGATTACATATGGTCAGATAACCGCATTAACTAAGGGAAATTACCGCGCTGGCATACTTTCGACATTGAGCTTTTTTGTCATCGGGCTATTGTTAATTTTCTTTGTGAACGAAAAGCGCGGCAGGAACAAAGCTGCAGTCACCACTGTCAGTTAACTAAGTGGCGGCAATTGCCGCAGTTTTTAAAGGAGGTAGGTATGAAGCAAGTACCTCGCGAGTATATAAGAGTCGGACGCCCTGACGTGACCGAGAGCACCCTCAATGGCTTTGTGATTGATGGTGAAGATATGGTACGTAGACGTATCGCCGAAAGTGAAAGGTCCACTGCCGAGATGCTTGAAAAGCTGGCAGGGGACCATTCTAGAGCTGTTAGAAAAGCGGTGGCGGCTAATAAAGCGACACCACTATCGGTGCTAAAAATATTGGCCCGCGATTTTGATGTAGATGTGCGCTTTTCTATGGCTGAGAATAACAATCTTCCAGAGTCGGTGCTTTTTATACTGGCAAAAGATGAAAATCCTTATGTCAGTGCAAGAGCGCAAGCGGCGCTGGCGCGCAAGGCTAGCTAGTTGGGCAATAAACTAGAGTAAAGTCGGCTTAGAGAGCAGAGATTTGTTTGACTGATTTTGAAGGAAATTCTTGAAAAAATCATGCAAATAATCACGTAGATCTATCTATCTCATTTCGATGAGTTGTATTTCTTCGTGCTCTCTAGCCGGCTTGCGCTCTTGCAGCACCACTTTTACCGAGGGCAATTGCTTCTTGATGAAACTGCAACCTGAGCGGTGCAAACCAACCGGCTTGGCAATGATCAGTTCTTTCAGATTTTTCAAATAGCCATAGTCTTTGAGATTGGCATTGTCACTGGCGCAGTTATAGAGTGTAAGCTCTTCTATATTCTTCAGCGAGCCCAGTGTTTCAAGATGCTGGCTCTTCAAAAGTGCCGAATCAAGCTGTAAGCATCTCAGCTTGCCGAGGTCTTGTATCAGTGCTAAACCCTCGGCGCTGACGGGTCCGGTAAGGGTGAGATTGGTTAGATTTTTCGCCTCTTTCAGTTTGCTTAATAGTGCAGGGAAATCTTCATCGGTGCTGCATTTTAGCTCGGTTAGATTATTCAATATTTTTAGTTGAGCCACTGCCCGGGTTGCCACCGTGCTTTCATCAAGTGCCAGTAAGCGCAAATTAGTTAGCTGGTCCAGTGCCCCTAGTTGTGAATCATTGAGAACGACATTTCTTAGTACCAATCCACGCAGTCCCTTTAGTTTTGTTAGGGGTTTTAGATCGGCATTGCTTAAATTGACATTGGAAAGTGTCAGCTGAAACAGATCGTTGGGTTGAAAACCGGTCAGCATGGCAAAGCTTGAGTTGAATGAGCTGCTGGTAAAGGCCAGGGGGATACCCTTGTCTATACTAATGCGCCCTCTGGCAGTGATTGGAATGCTCAGTAATTCCTGCACGGCTTTGTTATAGATAGAGGCTTCTTGGGGAAATTTGTATAGACTGGGGTGCACGGCATAATTGAGTGTGCCGATAGAGTATTTGGTGGGAAAGTCAAAGACTAGTTCGGTACTTTCTTTTGATTCGCGCTCGTTTTTGTATGACGCTGCAGGAATCGAAGTCAGATCATTTTCAATCATCGTGTCCGGCACTGGCAAGCTCGATTGGAAGCTTGAGCTAAGTTCGTCACGGTTAACTTCCGAAAGCTTAGCGCCCCGGCTATTGGTTTGAAGACTAACTTTATTGCTATTTTGATTACTGTTTTGGTTATTGCTTTCGTCGCTTTTGCCGTCTTTGGGCAAGAGAGAAAGAGCAGTAACAGTCATAAGCACCATAGAGATCAAGACTGTGGCGGCTAGTATCCAGGGACCGGAGCTTTCGGCTTTAGCTGTATCAGGTTCGTCTTCGTTTCGTTTTTTCTTTTTCTTACTTTTGGGAAGGCGGTTTGGTTCTTTCGACCTGGCTGCGCTGGCATAACTGGTTTGTGAAAGATCTTTGCCGGCTAGAATGCGCTTTAGATCTTCCGCCATTTCTTGAGCGCTTTGATAACGATCTTGCGGCAGCTTTGCCATCGACCTGGCTACCACGGTCTCTATTGATTTGGGAAAGCTTCTGCCGCTCTTTTCTGATAGCGATTTTGGCAGTTCTTCAAGGTGCAGCATAACTGTATCTAGAGGACTGCCGCCGTCTAAAGGAACTTGTCCGGTAAGCATTTCATAAAGAGTGCAGCCGATGGAATAGATATCAGATCTGGTGTCTACGGCTTCGCCCATGCATTGTTCAGGGCTCATATAAAAAGGGCTGCCGAAGATCTCACCGGTGCTGGTCATATATTGGTCTTCTGATTCGTCGTCAAGACCGGCTAACTTGGCAATGCCGAAATCGAGAATTTTTACGCTGATTTCGCCGTTTGCTTCACTGGTCAAAAGTATATTGGCCGGCTTTAGATCTCTATGAATGATGCCGTGTTTATGGGCATAGGCGATGCCGTCCAATAGCTTGAGAACCAGCTTGACGGTGTCGATAAGATTGAGCGGACCCTTCTTGAGAATGCGTGTTTCTAGGTCTTCACCTTTCAAAAGATCCATAGCATAGAAAGGTAGTCGGTTGTTATGAATGCCTAAGTCATAGATGTGCACTAGGCTGGGATGTGATAGTCCGGCAATGGCTTTGGCTTCTTTCTGAAAACGTTTCCAGTTAACTTCATTGACCAATTCGGGCGATAAAATTTTGAGAGCGCATTTTCTGCCTAAAGCCAAATGATTCACTTCATAAACAGTGCCCATGCCGCCCCGACCGATGGGTTTGGCAATTTGAAAGGCGCCACCAATTATGGTGCCTTCGGGAATGTCTTGCGTCTTTCGTTGCGGCTTGGTGTTATTGCCCCAGGCACGAGTGATTGTGCGCCGCCTTCTGTCGTCAATATTTATTTTGGGTTGACGGGGCGGCTCCACTTCGATCCTTGTTTCAGCCTTTATTCTTGTTTCAGCCTTTATCTTTGATTTTATCTCAGACTTTTAGGTAAGCCTAGTTTTTGCCAGTCTTCTGCTTCCATGACCTCAGTATAGCGCGTGTTGGGGATGATCGTTTTCAGTTTGATCCAATCATTTTTGCTCCATGATTCACGCGGAAAACAAACTGCAAGCGATTCCAGCTTGCTGAAATGGTTCTGGAAAGTTGTCAGAGAGGCTGGTGTCAGTGCCACTCTAAGCAGAGTCAGGCGCCTTAGCTTCTTGAGGCTCTTCAGTTTGGCTAGTTGCTTATCGGTCAATTCAGATCGATTGAGGTCCAACTCTTCGAGATTTTGCAGAGTTGCTAGATTATCTATATCTCTGTCGCTGGCTTTGCCCTGTATCTTCAGTACGCGTATATTCCTTGAGTTTCTCAGCTTTTCCAACAACTGCGAATAGGAACCTGGCAGTTCTTTCACATTCAAGACTTGTAGGTTTTGCAAAGGCTTAAGGCTAGCCAACTTCTCAAGTGTAATCTTGGTTTTCTTAATTTCTAGCTCTTCTAGTTTGGTTAGTTTGCTCAGATAGTCGATTGATTGATCTGAAAGATTGGTTTCTGATGCATTGAAATATCTCAGCCCTGTCAGCTTAGCTATGTTGGGCATCAGCTCGTTTACGTTCGCCTTTAGCTCTATAAGTGAAATCCCCCAGAGTGCATCTGCATCAAAGCCGGTGATTGCCCTTGAATCTATGCAGACATTGGGGTGTGCGATAAATAGAATGCTGGCATCGGCTGGTACCGAGACTGTGTCTTTGCATGCGATATTTCTGGAATAGAGAATCGCACCTTTGGCGTTCTTGGTTCTGCAGACAAGCTTGCCAATCTTCACTCCGGGAATGAAAGAAAAGACCTTTTCTTTCTTATCTTCACTGAGTGTGGGGCCAAATCTTTGACCTGTATATCGAAGATTTTCTATTGATTCTGATGTAAGACCAAGGTCGTAGACATTGCTGTCTTTCAGCTCAACTGCCGTATTTGGCTCTGCAACTTTGCTTTCTGGTGCAATCTTTGTTGCAATCTCTAGATCTTTGGGCTTTTCTTTAGGCGCTGGCTGCGATGTTTCTTTCGCTTGAGTGTTTTTCGTTGCAGCATTCTTCGCTTGAGTGGCTATGCGTGGGGCGTCGGTTAGTGCCTCACCTTTGACGTTGAAGTTTTTTAGTGGGCGATAGAGCATCAAAGAAATACATAGAGCGCAGGCAAGAGCCGTTACTATGCCGGCTGAAATCAAGACTTTAGCTGCTTTCTTTCTTTCAGGCTGGCTAGTATCTTCCTCTTCGTTTTCCACCGAGTTGAACTTGAGTGTTTGCCTGATGGTCACCCTGCCGCTGTCTAGATTCTCTAATTTGCCGTCTTCTATAGAGTTCAAATAAATTGGCTGCAGACCTTTGCCCTGCTCGATTCTCTTGAGGTCGACCGCCAGGTCTTGCATGCTTTGATAGCGGTCGTCTGGGCGTTTCTTCAGGCAGCGTGCAACCAGGTGTTCGATTCCTTCGGGAAAGTCTTTACCGGTCGCCTCTTTGAGAGTCGGCGGGGTTTGCGACTGGTGCATACTGATAGTGATGAAGGCGTTCTCGCCCTGAAAGGGCAACTTGCCTGTAAGAGACTCAAATATGGCGCAGCCGAGTGAATAGACATCTGAGCGGGTGTCTACTTTGCGACCTGTGCACTGTTCGGGGCTCATATATAGAGGGCTGCCAAAAATTTCGCCTGGGGCGGTCAGTCCTTGATTGGCGAGTGTCTCAATGCCCGATTGTTTGGCAATGCCGAAGTCAAGTAGCTTAACTGTAGGGCGGTCGTCGTTTTCAACCACCAGCATTATGTTGGCCGGCTTGATATCTCTGTGCACAATGCCGTGGCGGTGTGCGTAAAAAAGACCATCGGCGACCTGTTCGATAATCGGTATCAGGTCTGAAAGCGGCAAGGGACCAAGGCGACTGAGAACGCTGTCCAGTCCTTCGCCTTCTAGTAAGTCCATGGCATAGAAAGGCAGGGTTCCTTCGTGCAGTCCGAGGTTATAAACTTTGACGATATTGGGGTGGTCGAGCTTGGCAATCACCTTGGCTTCGGCTTGAAAGCGCAGCCAGTTCTGATTCTCGGCATCTTGCTCGGTTAAGACTTTGAGGGCAAAGTCCTTCTCTAAAACTTCGTGGCGAACGCGGTAAACGCAGCCCATGCCGCCCTTGCCTAGTTTGCTCAAAACGCGGTAGGCGCCACCCACGAGGGTGCCCCGCTTCAGTTCATTGCCGGCTTGGCGAGGGGTTTTGCGTTCTTGAAATTGGCTATTGAAATGACCGCTGCAAACCGTCGAGTCGGCTTCCGGTAAGTTTAGTAAGCGTTGTCCGCTGCTTTCCTGGGATTCCATTTTGAACTCCGTATAGAGTCAGACGAGCACAATTAGAGTCGGTTGGCAAACCGAACTGCAGTTTTCTACTCTTCTAATATCTATTTACCCGGCTGATATATTTATTCTGTATCCTTCGCCCATGTTTAATTCTTCGGCAAATGCCTTCTCATTTTTCGTTTTTGGGCGCTATCAATGTTTTTAGCCTTTGCGCTATCATAGGCAGACTTTAGATTTAATTTTGCGAGCTGTTCAGGCGGAGTACTGACCGATGAGCCGGGCTAATTTAGTTTTTTATATAAACGGTAAGAAGCACGAGGTGGGCGGTCAGGCTGCCTTCCAGCCACTTACAGACTATCTGCGCTATGGTCAGTCTTTGTGCGGCACCAAAGTAGTTTGTGCCGAAGGTGACTGCGGCGCCTGTACAGTTCTAGTCGGGCGTGCCCGCACTGTCGGAGCGCCCGGGTTTAGCTATGTGCCGGTTAATGGCTGCATTCAATATCTCTATCAGCTGGACGGCTGTCATATTTTGACCGTCGAAGGGGTGACCGGTTGTCAATCTGATGATGCGGCCGCTTGTCGGCTCAACCCCGCCCAAGAGGCGATGGTGGTTGAGAACGGTTCGCAGTGCGGCTTTTGTACGCCTGGCTTTATCATGTCATTGTCGGCTTTAGCCTATTGCGATTATTACAAAGACTATATTGGCAAAGACAGTCTTGCTGAAGACAGTCTCGCTAACCAGACCGATAGTCTAAAGTCGGCATTAACCGGCAATCTCTGCCGTTGTACCGGTTACGAAGCCATAGTACAGGCGGCGGTCTCTGCGCGTTACGAGCAGTTTCAGGCGCTTTCGCAAGTCTATGACGAGCAGGCTATTTTGAAAGATCTTGAGCCTTTGCTCTCTGTCGATGTCTCTGTGCAATGGCAAGACCCAGGGCAATCTGGACCGGTAAAATCTGGACCGGCAAAATCAGAACCGGATCAGGCTGCGACAACGCCATTGTCGCAACGTCAAGTTTTCATACCCTCATCGGTGGCTTCCTTGTGCAGTTATCTGGCTGAAAATCCAGATGCGGTGCTTGTGTCGGGCGGCACCGATGTTTCAGTCAATATGAATAAACGAGAGTTTAAGCCGCTTAAATTGGTCAGCACCGCTCGCCTTGGGCTAGACCAGCTAAAACAATTAGACAAAGACGAGCTAGAAAAATCAGGACTAGTTAAATTAGGGCTAGGCAAATTAGGGTCAGGCATTTTAAAAGTCGGCGCCAGTGTCAGTTTGGCTCAGTTAGAAGATTACATGAAAGAAGCCTGCTCCGAGTTTTACAAAATACTCTGGGTATTCGGTTCGCCCCAAATTAGACATGCCGGCACCCTGGCCGGCAATATCGCTAATGGCTCGCCCATTGCCGATAGTGTGCCCTTCCTTATGTTGGCGCAGGCTTCTATCGAGGCAACTTCAGCCCAGGGAACGCGGCTTGTGCCTATGAGCGAGTTTTATTTGGGTTATAAAAAATTGGCTCTCAAACCCGGTGAGTTTATCAGTGCTGTCTATATACCTATGCCGGTCGCTCAAGAGAAAATCAAACTCTACAAGGTCTCTCGCCGAGAGCATCTAGACATTTCAAGTTTCACAGCTGCCTTTGCTCTACAAATTGAAAGCGGACTGATCAAGCAAATTAGGGTGGTGATGGGCGGTATGGCTGCCACTGTTATGAGGCTTGGCGAGGTTGAGAACTTCCTCATCGGTAAGCCCTTCAAGCTGGAAACATTTAAACAAGCAGGCAAACTAGCTGCTTCCAGTCTGGCGCCGCTCACCGATGTGCGCGGTTCGCGAGAATATCGTCTAAAGCTGGCTGAAAATATTTTTTCGAAACTTTATCATGAGATTGAAGAAGAAAGTCTGGTGAAGAAATGAGCGCGCAGAGTAAAGATAAAGGCGGACTCAATCATGATTCGGCACGTTCGCATGTGAGCGGTCGTTCGATTTACATAGACGACATGCCCTGGCAAAAAAACGAGCTTGTCGTCGATTATTTCGGCTCACCTGTGGCTCACGGCAAGATAAAGTCTTTAGATCTTTCTCTGGCGAAAGCAGTGCCAGGGGTAGTGGCGCTTTATACCGCCGCCGACTTGCATCACAACAAATTTGGACCAATATTGCAAGACGAAGTGCTTTTGGCGGAAGAGCAAACCGAATTTATCGGGCAGCCGATTGTGGTTATCGCTGCTGAAAGTTATGAGTCAATCAAGCAAGCAAAGAAGCTTATCAAACTTGATATAGAAGAGCTTCAGCCGCTTTTGAATGTCGATGATGCCATCGCCGCCGGTGCATTTATCGATCGTGAATATGTGATTGAAAGAGGCGATGTGGCTCAGGCTTTTTCCGTCGCCGAGCACATACTGGAAGGGCGCCTGGTTATGGGCGGTGCCGATCATTTTTATCTTGAGTCGCAGTCATGTTTGGTTTATCCGGGGGAAAATAAGCAGCTGGTGGTGCATTCTTCCACCCAGGCGCCCACCGAAGTTCAGCATGTTGTCGCCCATTTGCTTGGTTTAAATATGAATCAAGTGGTGGTGATAGTGAAGCGCATGGGCGGCGGCTTTGGCGGCAAAGAGTGTCAAGCTACTCATCCGGCTGTTATGGCTGCTCTTGTTGCCTTGCGCACTGGTCGTCCGGCGCGCTTGGTGATGAATAAAGACGACGACATGATGTACACCGGCAAAAGACATCCCTTTCAGAACGACTACAAAGTAGCCTTTGACGGCGAGGGGCGAATTCTCGCTCTAGAAGCGAGGCTGTATGCCGATGGCGGCGCTTACAACGACCTTTCTACTGCAGTTTTAGGGCGAGCCCTCACCCATATCGATAATGCCTATTATCTGCCTAATGTTAGTGTCAAAGGGCGCATCGCCAAGACTAATTTTCCGCCGAACACCGCCTTTAGAGGTTTTGGTGGTCCGCAGGGTGTGCTTACCATCGAATGCATAATGGAAGAAATAGCCGCCTATCTCAAGGTCGACCCATTTAAAGTTCGTCGCGTCAATTGTTATGGTATCGAAGACCGCAACACTACTCACTATGGACAGTTGCTTGAAAATAACAGTTTGCCTGAATTGTTTGACCGTCTGGCCCAAAGCAGTGACTATGAAAAACGACTGGCTGCCGTGCAAGAGTTTAATCGCAACAGCAAGACCCATTTGAAAGGCTTGTCATTGACTGCGGTGAAATTTGGTATTTCATTCACCAATAAATTTCTCAATCAAGCCAATGCCCTAGTCAATATCTATCTTGACGGCAGTGTCCAGGTTTCAACCGGTGCCACCGAAATGGGGCAAGGTGTGAATACCAATATAAAGGCTATAGTCGCCGATGAATTTGCCATCGACTATGAGCGCGTCATTGTCATGGCCACTTCCACCGAGAAAAATAACAATACTTCGGCTACGGCTGCGTCTTCGGCGACAGACTTGAACGGCTCGGCGGCACAGTTGGCTTGTCGAGCGATCAAGGGGCGCATGCAGCAAGTGGCGGCTGATTATTTTGCCGCTCAAGAAGTGGGCATCGGTGCTTATCCTGAGCGCATTCGCTTTCAAGACGGCATGGTCTTTGACGAAAGAAAGCCGCATCTGAAGCTGTCTTTTGATGACTTGGTCGGGCATTGTTATCGCAGCCGCGTCAGTCTGGGCGAGCGCGGGCATTATGCCACACCGTCCATTTCATTTGATTGGTCAAAAGGAAAGGGCACACCGTTTCTTTATTACACCAATGGCACCGCCGTCAGCGAAGTAACCATTGACCGTTTCACCGGTGCCCTCAAACTGGATAGAGTCGATATTTTGATGGATATCGGCAAGTCTATCAATGAAGGGCTGAACCGTGGTCAGATAGCCGGTGCTTTCTTTCAGGGTATGGGCTGGTTGACCATGGAAGAATTGCGTTATTCGACCAAGGGCGCCTTGCTCAGTCATTCACCCACCACTTATAAAATTCCCGGCATATTCGATCTGCCCGAGCACTTTAAAATTGATCTTTTAGATCGCGAGAACAAAGTCAATGTGCGCGGTTCAAAAGCTGTGGGTGAGCCGCCTCTTTTGCTTGGCATATCAGTTTGGACTGCCGTCAAGCACGCCCTTTCTTTTCTTTCAGGCGAAAATATTCCGGTGCTGAATGCCCCGGCATCGGGCGAAGAGATTTTGCAGCGCCTAACCCATTATTTGGAAGGTGCCGAAGGCGGCTTGCCCAGTTCTGATAGCGCTTGGGGCGTGGGCGGTTCGGTTTTATTGCGGGGACGCTCGACCAGCCGAGTTAAATCTAAAGTAAGCGAAGCAAGGCGATAAGAATTGCAGGTGCACAGTTGACTGACGATTTACTGAACACTGCTCTATCGCTTAGAGACAAACAAGAACCTTTCGTATTAGTCAAAATTGTGCAAACTGTCGGCAGTGTGCCGCAAGAAGCCGGTGCCGGCATGATTGTCTCTAAAGCCGGTCGTGTTGATGGTACTGTTGGTGGTGGCAAGCTGGAAGCCCGATGTCTTTTAGAGTGTGAAGACATGCTCAGTGGGCAAAAGAAAGAGACGACACGTTTTCATAAGTGGAGGCTGGATAGTGATATCGGCATGACTTGTGGCGGTTCGGTGCAGGTATATTTTGAGCTTTATGCGGGCAGTACTTGGCGTGTGGTCATCTTTGGTGCCGGTCATTGCGCTCAAGCTCTTTGTCGAGTTTTGTCTGTTTTGCCTTGTCGTATTGTAGTGGTCGACAACCGCAGCGACTGGCTGGCAAAGCTGCCTGAACATGCCCATATAGAAGCTGTGGCGGTGAACACTTATGCCGATTATGTCGAGAATCTCGCTGAGACTGACTTTGTTGTATTGATGACCATGGGGCACAGCACCGATAGTCCGGTTCTGGTCAAAATCTTGCAACGCTTCCAGGCTAGTTTGCCATATCTTGGCGTCATCGGCAGCAAGGCTAAGCGCGCTCGGCTGGTGCAAGATTTGCAGGCGGCACACTTGAGCGAACGCAGTGATTCCTTCTTTTGTCCGGTCGGCTTAGACATAGGCGGCAATACCCCGGGCGACATCGCTATTTCAGTAGCCGCTCAGCTTTTGGCCGTAAAAGATAAGCTTGGCTCAAAAACTGAGCCTTAAACTAATTTTGGCACTTCGAGCCAATCTTCAATGCAATATTTTGCCCCTAAAGCAAGCAGCTTTTCCGACTGCTTGGCTCTGTTCTGCGGCGGGCAAAAGCCTAAATAAGCAATGGTGGTCAAGCCTGCTGCCACCGCTGCCTTTACACCAGTGGCGCTGTCTTCCACAGCAAAACTAGTCTCTTTCTGCGCCCCGGTTTGTTCAAGCGCCCGCAGATAGACTGTGGGAGACGGCTTTTGTATATCGGTGGCTTCAAAAAAATTGGTCCCGAAAAACTGGGCTAGTTTATTGCCTTGCCCATTGCTGCTGTAGCGCATGGCTGCTAGTCCTCTTTGAATTGGATTGTTTGATACAAATGCAAATTGAAAGCCGGTCTCTTTTAGTATGGTCAAGGCTTCGATCAGGTGCGGTGCCATATCTACTCCACTTGCCTGCAAGGCTTGCATCATGCGCCATTCGCGTTGATCGTAGAGTGCCTCAAAGGTGACTGCAATATTGAAATGCTTAGCAAGGTTTTGACAGAGCGTTTCTCTGCCTTGCCCATGAAAGTGTTCTTGAAATTCATCGACAGTTAGCTCTCTGCCGGCATTTTGACTGTAGAGTTGGTTGAAGCGCGCCACCAAGGACGGTATTGCCATCGCCTCTGTGCCGAGCATGGTATTGTCGCAGTCAATGAAGAGCCACCGCCCTTGTCCAGCTTTCAAATTCACCTGTCTTCTTCCTGTGGGGCTTCGATGCCTTTTTCATGGGCTTTCTGCACAAGCATCTCATAAAAAGCTGGAAAACCTTGCATGACTGGGAAAATCCAGATGGTTTCTCGCGATTTTGACGATATTCTAAAACCTTGGGCCCAGCCTATATAGTCGACGGCAGCGATGTCTTGCCACTTTATGCTGCGCCTTCTGCCAAAGGCGTCCGAGCCCTTTATTTCGTCTTGATTGTAGTATGTTGCACCGCGGCTCATAGCTAAGATGGTAAAGAAACTGAGAGCGACAAAAAAGCCGAATACACAAAGCACCCAGACCATGGTTTCGGGTTTTGTTTTGCCTGGGTGCAGATAGGCAATTACTGAAATGCCTGAAAAGAAAGCCATGGTGACATACATAGCGGCATAATAGCCTTTGCTATAGTCGAGTTTGAAATATCCATCTTTTTCCTTGACTGTGCCCTCTTTAGGGGCGATGGCTTTCATTATCATCGGTGTCACCACCGAGACGACAAGCACTGTTCCGGCGGCGCTCAAGAGGTCTGCTGGCATTGGCCCGAATCTCCTTCTCGCTTTTGTCTGTCCGCCATATTGAGCAACTGCTCTCTAATTATTTCATCGGCTGATTTGCTGTTGACGGCGCTATATCTTGCTTTCAAAATATCAATTATCTCGCCGTCATGCGGAAAGCGCCCAAGCATCATCTTTGAGAAAATGCGTTCTTGACCGGCATCTATTTCAAACAAGCCGCCGACCGTTTTGTGCAGTTCGACTCTAATGCCAAATTCGCGCCCAATTGCAAAAGCAAGGGCTTCTGCCCTCGGCTCATAGCCGCAGCCGCCGCAATAAGTTATAGAAAGGGCACTCAGTTTTGGTTTGGGGCTGTTCACTTTGTATTGAGGTGACTGGCGTTGTTTGACGATCACTAAAGTAAAGACTATTTATCGTCTAGTCTTCTGTTTAATTGTACCCGCTTAGGTTTTCTTTCGTTCTGAACGAGGAAACTTGGGCTCGATTGTCAGGGCTCTTCTTGAGAGTAGCGATTACCTGACTTTAGGTACGGGTATGACCATAGAACATTGGAATCTCTTTTCTTTGGCAATTAAAGTAAAAAGACTGTGAGCAATTTAAATCAAGAAAACCCCCGCTTCAGGGCTACTGGAGAGATGGCTGCCCTTTCGGCGGCAACTATACTGGAGGCGGCGGGACCGAGCCCGGCAGAGGCGTCTAGGTCGGAAGCCGAGAAGCTTTTTATCAAACGCATGGCGGCTGCCGAAGAATTAGCTAAGACAAGCCCCGCACTTTATCAATTGAAGATTGTCTCGTGGGCTGTGCTCGGCTACTCGTTCATGATTGTTATGCCGATCATTTTATTCTCGGTGATTTTGGTTCTGATATTTTTCGCTGTTAAGTTTCATCTTGGTGTTTATGCCATTAAGCCCTTGGGGCTAGCTGTTATTGCTATGTTGGCCGCCATTGGTTGTTATTTCAAAGCATTGTTTGTGCCCTTTCCCGAGACTGAAGGCATAGAAATCAAGGCTGCCGATTATCCTGATTTGTTTAGGCAGGTGCGCGAACTAGCCAGTCAGGTAGGGGTGAAAATAGACAGAATCTATTTGGATTACCAGATTAATGCCGCCGTGGTTGAGCGTCCGCGCTATGGACTTTTGGGCTTTTACGAGAATCACCTCATACTTGGTTTGCCTTTGATGATGATTCTCACCCCTGATGAGTTTAGATCTGTTATTGCCCACGAATTTGGACATTTGGCAGGCGAGCATAGTCGAAAGACTGGCTGGATATACAAGATGATCGGTCGCTGGCAGACGATTTTGCAGGCGCTTAGTGCAAGCGACTCACTATTGCTTTCAATCAATCTCAGATTTTTTAGTTGGTTTTATCCTTATTTTCAGGCTTTAGCAAGTATCGTCACCAGGCAGCATGAAAGAGAGGCCGATAGATTGGCGGTTGGCATAGCTGGTGCCGAGAGTCATGCCAGGTCTTTCTTGCAGATCATAGTGAGAAGTGACCGTCTCTCCAGCTACGATACCAGAGAGCTGCTACGGCAATATCCCCATGACGGACCGGTGCCCAGTGACTTTTATCGACGTTTGCAAGAGCACATGAGGGCGCCTATTAGCGACAAGATTGCCGCTATCGATTCTGTAGAAGCTGATTTGTTGTCTATACCTTCACCCTATGATAGTCACCCTCCCCATGCCGAGCGCATAGCTTGCTGTCAAAAGGTGAGCACCCTCGATAATCTTTTGCCGAGGCTGAAAGCTGAGAAATTGATCGATAGATTTGACTTGATGGCCCCTGTTAAAGAAACGGCTATAGAAAGCTTTTTTGGAGCACAGTACGAGAAGCTGATGGAATTCTGCTGTCAGGATTTTGTCAAGGTGAACGAAGAGAACTGGAAAGAGCGCTCCAAAAATTTCAAGCAAATGGAAGAGCGTAATGCTGAACTCGAGAAGAAGCGCAGCGAGGGACAGACACTTACTGCCGAAGAAGAATTAGAGATGGTTGTGAACGTGCATTTGCTGAAAGGCGTATTTGAAGCGGCGCCGCTCTATGAAGAATTGCATGATCGTTATCCTGATAATCTTGAAGTCTCATACCAGTTGGCTGTGCACAACTATTACGAGATGCACGACAAGGACCGTGGTCGTCAACTCTTGGAAGTGGTGGCAAGAGGCGGCAAACAATTTCGCTCTGAGGCCTGTGCCCTCTTGATGAGTCACTTCAACAAAGCCAATGACCATGCCAAATATCAAGAGTTTGAAAAGCTCTACAACAAGTATGCCGAAGAAGATTATTTCTATCAGGCTGAGCGCAATCAGGTCAGCGGTGCCGATAAGTTCAAGGCTCATTCGGCAAGCAGTGAGGAAGTAGAAAAAATCAGAGCAGCGGTGGCTTTGCAGCCGTCTGTCAAAGCTGCCTATTTGATAGAAAAAGAACTGAAGATTAGTCCGGAAGATCGTCTCTTTGTGCTGGTGGTGCGCCTCAAGGTCGACCCCGAAGGTTTTGGCGGCGATTCCAATCTTACCGTTGCGCAAGCAACATTCAATAGCCTTTGCACTGCAGTTCCTTTTCCTGCCGGAGGCTATATCTACATCATTTCTTCCGGCAGTGATGCCCTTTTGAAAGTGGTCAAGTCTATCGATAACGCTCTCATTCTGGGGCGAAGCTGATAAACTTAGTTTTGAATTGCGCTCTGTGGGAGACCTTGTATGGCGAAGAAAGCAAATAGCAAGAAAGTTCAGGCAACTGTAGCCGCCAGTGCTCAGCCTGCTCATGATCCAGAAGTGCACGAAGCGAAAGAGAAAAACAACAAAGAAAAGAACGGGCACAAACAGAAGAAGCAATTCAAAGAGCTAGGCAAAGAAACCGCTGCCGTTAAGCAGAATTATGACAATCCAGATCCTGAGATTTTGGAAGTCTTTGATAATCCGTTTAACGATAAGAAAGCTAATCGCAATAACGTCTGCGGCACTATTCATATCGAAGCACCTGAATTTACCACTGTTTGTCCCATTACCGGTCAACCCGACTTTGCCAACATCGTGATCGACTATTGCCCCGACAAGCTCTGTGTGGAAAGTAAGTCACTCAAGCTCTATCTTGGTGCTTTTAGGCAACTACCCGAGTTTCACGAAGCCTGTGTCAACCGTATCGCCAACGACTTGATTGACAAGCTTAAGCCTCTTTCACTTACTGTAGAGGGACGCTTTACGCCCCGGGGTGGAATTCCATTTTGGCCCAAAGCCTTTTATGAAAAGTCGCGCAAATAGATAATCTTTCCAGCCAACAGTTGACTGTTTGAGGCGGCTGTCAGGAGGTCGGGTGCTTCTCTGGCGTCTACGGCTCTGCTTCGCTCCTTGCAATTCGTCTTTACTAATGCCCACTTTACGAATGCCCTCTTGGGCTTGACATTTTGCTAAAATGATTGCTTCGTATATATCGTGCCAATAGTATTTATGTTTATGTCTATGAGGGACGCATGGCTTCGGCTTTGGTTGTATTTTCGGGCGGTCAAGACAGCACAACCTGTCTTTATTGGGCTAAGTCTCAGTATGAGCGGGTGCATGCCGTTACCTTTTGCTATAACCAGAGACATGCAATCGAGATAGACAGCGCCCGCAAAATAGCAGCAATGGCTGGGGTGAGTCATGAAGTCATAGATCTTGGCGCCATTTTTAAGGGGCTAAGCCCCCTTACTGATCACAGCTTGCCTGTGGATCATTTTGAAGTTGAAGATTCTAAAGAGCCCGTGCTGCCATCTGGTGTAGCAACAACTTTTGTCCCGGGACGCAATATTCTTTTCTTTACCATCGCCGCCAATCGCGCCTATGTGCACAATGTCGATAGTATCGTGGTTGGTGTGGCCCAGCAAGATTATGGTGGCTATCCTGATTGTCGGCAAGACTTTATCAGCAAGCTGGAAGCCGCACTGGTAAGCGGTCTAGACCGCAAGCTGGAGATCGTTACGCCTTTGATGAATATGACCAAGAAAGAAACAGTTGAGCTTGCTCAAAGCTTGCCTGGCTGTCTTGATGCTTTGGCTTATTCCACCACTTGTTATGAGGGGCACTTTCCGCCTTGTGGTAAGTGTCATTCTTGTGTTTTGCGTGCCAAGGGTTTTGCCGAAGCCGGTTTAAATGATCCTCTTTTGGAAAGAGCTGCAATTGCGATAAGTAAGGTGTAAGAATAAGGTGTAAGGATATGGAACTGGTTAGTCGTATGCAGTTTAATGAGAGCGAAGAGCGTCTGGCTCTCTCTACCGTTACGGCTTCGCGGCGACTGCAGTTTTGCGCCGGTCATAGAGTTTATGGTCACGAAAGTAAGTGTGCCAATCTGCATGGTCATAATTATGTCGTCTTTTTGTATGCGCGCTCAGAGAATGAACTGAACGGAGATGGGCTTGATAGCCTGGGGCGCGTCGTAGATTTCGGGCAGCTTAAGTCGCTTTTTGCCCCTTGGATAGAAGACAATTGGGACCATGGCTTTATTGTTTCCAGAAATGATCTAGAAGCACAGCAAGCACTGAATGTGATACCGGGGCAAAAATTGTTTGTCATGGACAACAACCCCACGGCAGAAAATATGGCTCGCTATATTTTGCTGGAATTAGCACCGCGTCTGCTTAAGGGCAGTGGTGTTCGTCTTACCAAAGTGGTGCTTTGGGAGACCGAGAACTGTTTTGCCGAAGTGGAGTTGGTTTAGGTCGTATGTTTGGAACCAATCCGGTCAGGGGGCAAGAAGCCGGAGACGGAAACAGTCTTTGGGTGCAGGAAATTTTTTACACCCTGCAAGGCGAGGGACCTTTCACCGGTGAACCCTCAGTCTTTATTAGGCTGGGCGGCTGCAATCTTGCTTGTTATTTTTGCGACACCGACTTTGAATCGTCCACATGGCGCCCTACTCTTGCTGAGATATTCGATAAAGTGGCGGCTTTACAAGCTAAAGCCAAGCTGGTTGTTATCACCGGCGGCGAGCCCTTTCGTCAAAACATAGCGCCTTTGGTCGGCGGTCTTTTAGAGCGTGACTTTACCGTGCAGCTTGAGACCAATGGCACACTCTATCAAGACTTGCCCTGGTGCTCTGACTTGTTTGTGGTTTGCAGCCCCAAAACACCACTTTTAAATGAGCAGCTGGCGCTGCATATCGATGCCTATAAGTATCTAATAAAAGAGGGTGAGACTGATGAAAGAGATGGTCTGCCTTCTTTTTCGACCCGTCAAAGCGGCGCCCCCGGCGCTATTGCCAGACCCTTGCCCGGCAAAAGTGTCTTTGTCATGCCTCTAGACGAGCAAGACGAAGAACGTAATGTTCTCAATATCAAGGCGAGCATGAATGCCGCTCTTAAGTTTGGATATCGGCTAACATTGCAAACTCACAAATATTTGGGGCTGCGCTGAATGCTGTTTGCTAAAATTAGGCAAGTCGATAAAGACGGCTTTCTTATCGTCGAGAGCAGTACCGTCGAGAGCAGTACTAATGAACACTACTGAGAACGCCAAAGAGGCGCAAAAGAGATCGAAGAAGTCAGGACTCTCCTTGCTGGTTGTCCTGGGTAGTTTGCTTATTTTCATTGCTACTATTTCGATTGCATATTATGTTGGTTGGTCAAGCACTTGGGACAACTACCGCAAGCAGCCGCTCATAGGCGAAGCGCCGATTCAAATTCAGCTGGTTAAGGTCGTGAAGAATATTCCGGCGGGCGGCAAAATAGACTCTGACAATGTTGAAGAAGTGAGAGTGGTGATGCCCAAGGTCTATAGTGACTCATTCGGATTTGCTGCCGACTGTATGGGCGGGCGCCTCAAGTGGAGTTTGCGAAGAGGCGAGTATGTCTCAAGACATGACCTTCTGCCTGAAGTGGGAGGAGATGAATGAGCGACCAAACCGTGCAAAATATTGAGCAGGGCGCTGCCGCTGTAAAGGCTAAGACCTATAAGCCCTTTGCTTTGTACATGTTGCTTTTGCCTTTTATGGCCAGCTCGGGCTTTCTTGCTGGTAAAGAAATCGCCCAAGGCGAATACAATTCGCAGAAGATGGAAAAGATTAGCAAGCAGGTGCGCGTCGTTAAGCTAAAAGTTGATGTGCCACCGGCAGTAGTGCTAACCGAGGCGATAGTCATGCCGGCGCAAAAGGCTGATGTAGTTTTTGAAGAAGTGGATATATTTGTTAATCGTGCCATCGGTGATGAAGTAACTAGCCTTAAGTCTATTGTCGGCAGAAAGACCAAGTATGGCTTGAATAAAGGACAAGTACTCGTGCAAAGAGATCTTGAGTAAGGGCATATATTGTGGTTTAGGCTCTATTTCTATGCCAGTCTCACTGCTTATGCGGTGCAGTCTGTTTATTGGATACTACGCCTTCTCTTTGGTTTGAACAGCTTCTTTTGGTTTGGCTTTATTCCTTATGTCTGGCTTGGGCTTTTGCTCTGGTCGGCACTGGCTTTGCTTGCTTTATTGTTGAACGGGCATTTGAGGCGGGCAATGGCGCCTCTGGTTTTTATTTTGGGTACAGGCTTGGCTTTTGGCATCGAACAGTTGGGCGTATTGGCTGTCTTTTCCGATACTCTACCGACATACAATTTTGGTCTGCTTACCCCCTATCTAGAGCTGGCTGTGCTTTTCGGTTCGGCTTTCGCTTTATTTGTATTTGCCAAAGAGCCGTTTACTTAGGGGCGCGGCGTTTACATTTCTTTTACGGGGTGCGGGCTAATCTAAGCCCATACCCCACCAAAATAACGCGAGTTTTCTATGACCAAAGCAAGCGCCGACCTGGTTGAGACGCAGAGCAAGCGTCCGCAAGATGCACTTATCGGTACGAATGTTGAAGGCGCCAATAAGAACGGTGCTTTGCAGACAGAAGCCGATAATTTGAGGTTTGCCAAGCCCAATGGCGATAAGGAAGCGCCAAAATTGGAGACGCGGGCTGAGGTGGCCGGAATTGAAAGTTCTAAAATAGAGAACTTTAGAGTGCCCTCTGAGCAGGCAATCAAGACTTTTAAGAGCGAAAATTTGGCCATGGAGAGAATAGGGTCTGAGATCTTTAGGGACAGCTCGGCAAGGCATCTAGCTCGATTGGAATCTAAAGACGGGCAAGGCGGTATTTCTAAGGTCGATATGGAAAAGTATTTGACTGCCGCCAAGGCTTACAAAGGCGGCGACAAAGAAAGTCGTTATCCAAATGATTTCGTCAGGGCGGTCGATACCTTGCGCCGTGGCTATGATAGTGCCGAGTTGCAGCCCTATAAAGACGAGAAGGGTAATTTCAGCAAGCAGTCTTTTGGACGCGGTATTTTTGACAGACGCGACCGTCTGGCTGAGCTTGAGAAGCAAGCGGCAGAGAAAAATATTGCTAAAGCCCCGGATAAAGCTTTAGATAAGGCTCCAGATAAAGCTTTAGATAAGGCTTTAGACAAAGCCCCGGACAAAGCCCCAGATAAAGCTCCGGACAAAGCCGGTGCAGGTTCGCTGCCGATATCTGAGCAAAACTGGAACAGCAAGGGGCTGAGAGAAGCTTCGACAATTAGAGCAGGCGAGGGACCGGCTGCCGCTGCCGACCGTATTTTGCAAGCCCTGGGTGGCGACTACTCACGCGCTCAACATAAGCAACTAACCCGCGCCTTGAAAAATCAGTATATAGATGACCATGGCGGCAAGAAAGATTCTATCTTTGGTTTGAAGGTCGGTCACAGTATGCTTGATTCGCAAGAATCGCTAAATAAAATACTGGCGCGACTGAAAGATAAAGAGCTGATTGATAAGCTCAAGGGCGGCTAAAACTAAGTTGTCTAAAAGTCCCCGCAATGGGGATTTTTTTCTTTTTGAATTGGCTGGAAAGTGATTCAAAACTATCACGTCAGTTTCACGTGCTCGCGCTTAGATTGATAGCACAAAGAGCTGAGGCGCAAACGCAGCAAAATTGAAACCTTTTCGTGGGGAGGTAGAGATTCGCGTCCGGTAGTTCGAAAGAGCTATCGGGCTCGATTCTTTTGGTTGGCTGTCTGGAGAGCTGACTGCAGATTTTTCCTGGCTCTATTTTCATTCAAGCAAAGCTAGTTGCTTGTCTTTCTCCAAAAGCAGCCAGTAAAGAGGGTCGAGAATGTTTTCTCTGGGGTCTACGTGCGGTTTGGTTATGGGGTTTGCTTGCTTAAGAGGATGACCGTTATAGATAATTGCGATGTTCTTGTCGAGCTGATCTTTGTAGTCGGCTACCAAGTCGGGTCTGCCGGCACTATCGGTCAATAGCAATAAATTAGATAAATACACGTTTTTAGCAGGCAGCGGCATCGACTTGTCGTCTTTGTCTATGGCCCAGGCTTTCTGAAAGGCTTCCAAAGCATTGGAAGGTTCTCTTGCTGCCTGCCAAAGTTGACCCAATGTGGCATAGTCTCTAGCTTTACCCAGATAAACCTCATCGATGCCGTAGATTTTCTCTTTGGTGCGCAAGACTTCTTCTTGATACAGCGCTGCTTGCCTCATGTCCAAGTTCCTGCGGCAAGCTCTCACTGTCTTCAACAGATCATCGAGATGTTCTCCTGGAGTACTTGGTACAGCATTGTCCATATCATTGACCAGGGTGAAATAGTATTGAGCCAGTGCCCAATTCTGCATGGGCTCTTGGCTGTATATATGGGCTAACTCTCGGCGGGCGTCGCGCGCTACAGCCAAGTCGCCGTCTGCAATTGCTTTCTTTTCTGCTTCTTGCAGCTTAGCTATCTCTGAGACATGATCTGCTTCACTTATGGCGCCTTCACTGGCTTCGGTTTCTGCAACTTCATGCTCTGCCTTGGTCAGTCTAGGTTCACTCTGCATTCGATTGCTTAGTGTCTCAATAAATCTATGGCAGACAAGCTCGGCTGGCTCTCTCTCTTGCACGTTTGCTGCCCCATCATGTCCTTGTGTTTCAAGTTCGGCTCTGGCGATTTTGAAGGCAACGAGGGTGTCGTCGACTCGATCGGCTCGGCGAATGTATTCTATCGTTCTCAAAAATGGGGTGTTGACGTTATCTGTGATTGCTTGTTCTTGTAAGGCCATGCATACAACCTCGTTAATGCAATTGTGTCTGGCATATGCAGCAGTAAGGCTCCTAGCCATTGTTTCAAGAATATATTTTTTCGGATTGGTTTGATTGGGTCTTTCGCTTTTGCTGTTGGCGACTTGGCTAAGCGTAGATTTGAACTGATCATGAAAGGGACGAACTAGACACCGCCATTGTTCTGCAGTCAGTTCGTTTTTTTGGTCGATGTTATAGAGCGAGTTATAGACATCGGTGGTGGCTTGATTGCTGTAGGTTCTTTCATCCTCGAACCTCGCATAAGGTATCAAATTTGCTAAGCCATTCATGGCATATTCGTGCTTCCCAAGCGAACTATAGGTTTGATAAACCTTGATGGACTGGAAAAGGCTATTCGGGAATTGGGGCTTAATACTTAGTTGTTCTAAAAGTTGCAGATTGCCCAAGATCTTTGCCGGTGCCGATAGAAAATTGGCCTGAAAAGGAAGGAGCGCAACAAAAATGAGTGACAGCAGAACTAGTTCTTGCATAAAAGGTTGCCAGAATGGCTTTTCTTCTGTTTTGAAATCCAGCTCTTCGTCTTCTGCGACACTTATGCGTTTTTGCGACTTTTCTAAGGCTTCCCTTCTCAGGTCGTCACCGACCTTCAATATATAGAGAACCGTCGGCACCGCGGCCACCAAAGTGTGCTTGTAGAAAACCTGACCGAGGCTGCTGTTGTGAGCGACAAGCAGGTCTTGGCTGAGCTGCCAACCTTCGTATAGACAAAAGAGAGCGGGGCTTAAGGCGACAAGGAAGCAATTGAGCAAGACTTCAACCATTCCTTTGAATGCGTAGTTTAAAGGATGGCTAAACAAGAATACGCCCGAGAATAGCACCCAAATCAGGCAAGACTTCCAGCCTGCTGAGAGGGTGAAACCCAGACTTTTGCGCAGTCGAAGAATAAATCCGGTGTTTGCTCCAGAAATCATATTAGCCTGTTTTTTGGTAATTCCTTTTACCAATATAGCCTTTATATGCTTCGAATCTCTGGGATTTTCACTGGAAAGTGTTTGGAGCAGAAGATTGTGACAATTCTAGGTCTGAATTAATGCAATTCATGGTGATCTTACGTAGGGCGCCTACTGGGCATTCCCCGATATCTGGACTATATTGAGTCATCGACTCCAGCAACCTTTACGTGTTGCACCTTTAGCTCCCCCGCTAAGCCCCAGCTTTCTATAAGGTACGGAGATTACATCTGTGGTGGAATCACATAAACCAATTAAGTTTTCGCATGGAATTTCAGCCGGCTCTCTAGGCGGTGTCTCCATGGACGCAGGCGCCGATGCTTCCGATAGCACCGCCTCGACCGGTGCTCGTCACGCCCGCGGCAAGTTTCAAGCCGATTCACTGAACGGCAGACGCGGCATACTCGAGCAGACCAACACCACAGACAACACAGCCCCTACTGGCTTGCACGGTCTGACCATTTCTGAAGGCGCCTTGAGCCCCAAGAAATCTCTCGATGATTTAGCCAAAGCCGGAGTCATTGCCGATAGCCGCAGCAAAGAAACCACCAATGTCGGCGACGGTAAGTCTGAGCCCAGACCAATAACCTCTTTTGAGAAGCCCAAAATTGAAGTAGGTTTCACCGATACACTCGAGCAACAGGGCAAAAAGCCCGACTTGATCGTCAGAGCCGACGGCAAAGTGGAAATGCTCAACAACCCTGAAATCTTGAGCTCCGGCAATGTTGTAGTCGGTCTTGAGCGTGCCCCTGGTGCTGTCAATCCTACCGAAGCCCAACAGAAGTCGGTCGGCGAACTTTATAAATATCTCGATGCCCGCATCAAAGAGCAAAATCCTGCTCTAGCCGGTAAAGGCGTCGATCTCGAAAATCCGCAAGGTCTTGTTCCCGAAGAAGCCGCTGCTGCCGCCCGTCGCGCTGGTCAACGTGCCAACGTACCCGATGGTGCTGATGCTGGTTCGGTGCAGAGCGGCAACCGTTATTCCGGCAACCGTGCTGGTGGTCGCATGAGTTCCGGTGATGTCTCCGATATGTTCCCTGGACGCGATTTCCGCTCCAGAAACGGACAAGTCGATGCCGTCGACCTCATCAAAGATACTGTTTCCAGCTTGAACGGTTCGCGCGGCAACCACGAACACTTCGGCTATCGCCGTGGACGCGGTCACGCAGTTGGTGCCTACGGTCTCACCGCCGATCACTTCCAAAATTGGCTCGCCAATTTAGACATCGAAGCCCTCGAAGAACAAGAGCGTAAAGGTCTTGTGCCCCCCGGCACCGCCGCCCGCATGAAGAAGTTGAAAGAGCAAGTAGCTAAGGGTGAAACCCCCGATGTGCTCAAGAAGATGCGCGACACTGATCAGAACTCACTGTCTGATGCCGACAAGAAAGACATACTCGGTACTTTCGGCAAAGAAGTACAAGAGTTGGCTGCCAAAGATTTGATCAACGGCTATTCCAAATCCATTGCCGAGCAGAACCCCGGCAAAGAAGTCGACCCTGGTCAGATTGCTTTGGCGATGCACTTGGGACGCGTTCCCAATGCCGAAGACATGGCCGACAGCGGCAACAAAGACTATATGAGCGCTGCCAGAAACAAATGGCAGTTGGCTGCCGCCGCCACTCAGAGCCGTGGCGAAGGCTTCGACTGGAGCGGTGATGCCAACGGTATCGTTGCCGCTTCCCAGAACGCCGACGGTCAGCGCATGTGGACTAGATTTGCTGCATCGGTTAATGGTGGTCGTCTTGGTTGCGCCGCTTCGGTATCTGAAGTGCTGATCAATGCCGGTTATAACGTCACACCCGATGCCGGTGCCCACAACCTGGCTATGCAACTACTGCGCAAGGGCGGTGAGAAAGTACCGATCAATCAAGTCAGACCCGGCGATGTAGTCTTCGGCGGACCTGGCCGCGCCGGTGGTTCGGACCACATCGGTATTGTCGAGAGAGTAGACAGAAACGGCAATATATATGTAGGCGCCAACTCTTCCAGCCGTGGACGTTGGGTCTCCGACCAGCCCCTGATGAGCGCCTTCGGTCGCTTCGTCAGAGGCGGACAGCCTCTCTATGGTATTCGTCTGCCCGGCAGCGACACCAATAACAGCAATATGGCTTAAGACATAGCATCAGTTGCTCTCTAAATATTGCCTTTGTGACCCTGCTAGAATGATTAGCGGGGTTGAAGATGAAAGACAAGTTTCTACTTGCAACAGGGCTCAGCTGTTGTTCAATTTATTTCTCGGTTTATGCTGCATGGGCTGAAACCTGGAATGAGATGCGGTCTTACGAAGAAAAGCATGCTCCCAATGCCGTTAGGGTGATTATCGCTACTTTCAAAGGCAAGCAGTATGCCGATGCTGACAAATTTTTGCAGATCGCTCGCAGCAATAAAGAAGATGCCGGCTATATCAAGGCGGCGGAGAGCGCGGTTGCTCTCAGTCGGCGTCAGTTTAAGCAAGCCGATGAACTAGCTAAACAGGCATTGCAAATCGACCCGCAGAATTCTCGTTTTCTAGCTCAAATGGCGCAAGTTAAGGCAAACTTGGATGACGATCAGGCTGCGGTGTCCTACTTTGTTAAAGTACCAATGGCTGCCAAGCCTAACCCTGATGCTTATATGATCGCTTGCGCCGGTCTAGACTCAATGGATGAGCTTGAGAAAGCTTATGTGGTAGCCAAGAAACTAGTCGAAATTAGCCCAGAGTCTTACCAAGGATATTGCCGTGCCGCTAGATTTGCTCGCGGGTTGGCAAAATTTTCTGAGGCCGAGAAATATGCAAGAAAGGGAGTAGAACTTGGGCCTTTGTATAAAGACGCACATTTTGTCTTGGCTGATTCTCTGTTTGGTTCGAAAAAGTGGAAAGAATGCTTGGCTGCCTGCGATAAGCTACTTGCTTTGCCCACAGCCAAAGGCACCAGAGAGGGCATTTTGGTCTTGCCGATGAAGGCACGCTGCTATGAAGGACTGGGTGACTATCAAGCGGCGGTAAAAGCCTGGACCATAGCTCTTGGTCAGTTGCCCGATCCTCGCAAGTGTCTAGCCGCTCGCGCCCAATGCTATAAGAAATTAGGCAATCTAGCCGCTGAAAGCAAAGATTTGGCTGAACTTAAGCGTCTTGATGCCGCTTATTAGCTGGTCTTTTAGGTTTGCTTCTTAGTATTCCAATCGTGCAGCAGTTTTTTGATCGGAATACTGACGCTTATCTCGGTCTGTGTGCCCGGTATGGTTATCGGTGTTTCCATGACCAGCTCTTTGTTTTTGTCATGCTTGAGATAAGTGGTGCCTTTGACGGCAAAGTTATGTTTGCCCAGAGGTGTCTTGAAACTTAAGGCAAAGCCTTGGTTGAAACTGCAGCGCAGACCATTTTTCTCTTTATCAAAAAGCGACTGAAAGTGAATATGCTTGCCGATAATCACCGACTCTATTTCGATAAGCGGAGCCACAGGCATCTTTAGCGGTAGTTTCTTTTCTCTTTTCAGCTTTATATCGACTTCCAACTCAGCCGGCGGCTTGGGCTTGAGGTTGAAGACCTCGATATCGGTAAGTTCACGTGTCAGCTCGCTAATTAGGTCGGTGCCTGTTTTAAAGCCCTCTTGCAGACCTCCTTGCAAGCTTTCTTTGCTGCGACGCGCTAGCCCCGATAAAGATTGCCAGGCGCCTTCCAGGTGAAAGCGCGCCAGTTTCTGGTTTTCTGGGCAAAAAATATCCTGAAGTTTGTTCTCCAGCTCTTCTAGGGCTAGTTTAGCTGCTTTTGATGCGTCTTTGTCTGTATCGTTCACTGGTTTAGCTGTTTCAATAAAGTCGGAAATTTGGCATTCCTGACTATATTAAGGCTAAATCTAGACCGCCGGAAGTGTCCTTAAGCTATTTGCGCAAAAGTCTTACAGTGTCACGCATGGTCATATCAAGAAAAAGCAGGGCAAAGACCGTCAGAAGGGCGCCGAGCAGACCTGCCCAAAAGAAAGCAGCCACTGTTTCTATAGTCTTAACGCTGGCATCGAGTAAGTTTGTGCGACTTTGAACATCTAGGGCTGAGTAGACGCCAATCACAACAAAAGCCAGTAGGGTCGACCAGCTGTACAAAGCCGATGGCACACGCGGTTCTCTTTTGATGGTTTGCATAAACACGCCCTTTGTTCTAGAGAGAAGACATACTAATTTCGATATTAGGGGGCGTCGGCACCAGCACCATCAACCGCAAGGTGGGTTCTTTTTTGAAACCAGTGCTGCTTTAATCTTTTATCTTGAGTTTGAGCTTGTTGTAGACCTGCAGCTCTTTGTAGACTTCTTCCGTGACGCCCGGAAACAACTGCTAGGCAAGCATTTGTCCCTTGCGGAACATGCGCATCACCTCGAATCCTTAGAAGAATACGGCTGAGGTAGGTTGAAGATGACCGTCAGTAGTGGATTTTCGTCTGCACTGATTCGGAACTGTCTTTTGCTGTCAATCGCGGTAATGCCGCCGGTAATACCAGAACAACGATAGAAATTTCTGATTTTGTTCAGTACATTTGCCTACCCCACATTTTGGTGTTGACCCTGACAGTTATCGTGAAAGTTGACTGGTTTCTTATCAGCCGCAAAAGGGAATAATGGGGCAATCGTAGGAGAGGTTGGCCCCTGTATGGCTGATGTGGACGAGAAGAGAAGCCGCAGTCCATTGGATCGCCAAGGGCTAAAAGATCAGCCGGAAGCGCAGGCGGCGAGAGTGGCCGGGGCTGCTGATCTAAAGGCGATGCAATCGCTTAACCAAAATGCGCACAATGGTAGTGCTGGCGGCGACCAGTTAGAGAGCATACAGATAATCGCCCTGGACGATGGCGGCAAGCAAAAGGTAGTAGCTGAGCGGCAAAAGGAAGTAAAGCCGTTACCGGAGATAACGACCGAGTATTTGAGAGAGAGAGCAAAGCAGCTACCGGAAGGACCGGAAAAAGACCGCTACAGGCAATTGGTCAGAGAGCAAATGGCGGAATTGTCGCCGGAAGCAAATGCCAGAGCCGAGCGGCTGGCGCAGGTGAACGAGAGGATAAAGGCGGCGGGGCGCGACGAAGGCGGCGTACACGAGGTAATGAGGGCGGAAGTTGTTGCCAAATATTCAGGGCGAGTAGAGCACAATCAGCCGATCGAGAACACGGAAGATGGATGGTTAGCGGCCGGGCAGGCGATAGCCAGCTTGCCTATAGAGAAGCAAATGGAAGTGATAGGAGCCGGGCTGCTTGCCGGGGTCGAGCAGTACCAGCATTACGAGAGAGAGCGGGCAATAGGGCAGGTGATAGGGACGGTCCAGGGCGTAGGGCAAGTTGCAGCCCACTAAGAGATCCGGTCCACGATTTGGTGAAGACGAAATAGAATGCAAAATTCTGCACATTGGAGTCAAAGATGGTTCGATGACTGCTGAGCAGAGAGCCGTTTTTGAAAAAGTTGGCAAGCAAGTTCGGGATTACAACGAGAACCTGCCCATGGGAAAAGCTCCTATCAAACTGAAGGTTACGGTAGTTAAATGAAAGAAAGAGAAAAACTTAAATGTGGAGTGGGTTTCTATTTGATGGCTGATCGGGCGATTCTTCCGACTGAGGCCATTACCGAGAACCGCCTAAGAGTGGACATTGAGCCGGTTACGGTTTTTGATTATCGAAATCGTGCTGAGTTTATAGCCGCTTTGGAAAAGGCTATAGCCGCTGGCAATCCCGTAGTGCCAAATCCGACAGATGAAGAATTACAGACCTGCGGTGATGGCTTTTCAGAATTCAAAGAACCTGCCGGTCTTAAGTATTCCGGGCTTCCAACATGGGATGAGCTTGAGAGGAAATCGATCTTAGCTTCCATTCGCTGCTATCCGTCCGGTTATCTCCTGGAAGTTTTTGACCGAGCCAATGATGGTAAATGGAGTGAGGACACAGCATTAGAATTGCGGTTACCTGCCAATGTTGGGCTATCTGGCGTGGTCGATGCGATTCTTGATCATTTGAAGAGCCGTAAGGATATACCTGGCTCAGTAGTGGATTTCAACCAGTCGAAGACAGTGAAAGGTGCGTAGGGGGCGAGTGCGGCTATCGCCTTGGGAAGGAGGGTTGACCCTCCCCACCCTGCACAGCTCAAGACTGGCGGCTTTCCCGCATCCGACTCCTACCTTAGGTCTTGACGCCAAAACGCTCCAGAGGATAGGGAAGGGTGATATGTCCCCATGGGAGCCAGCGACCTGAAATTTTATACATGCGCTCCCAGGTGAAATGGTCATTCTGGCTTCGGTCGCGCAGCGCCTTCATCCAGATGCCAATCACTCGGAATCGAAAAGTGTGTAATGCTCACAGATTAGTTGGCACTCCGTAATAATTGAAGCGTCCAGTTACTACTGGAGGGATCCGGGACCATAAAGTTTTCCAGAGAGTTAAAACGCCCGGCGGAAAAGGCTATAACCCAAGTGCTAATGTCACAAGCTGAGGATATAGTCAGTAGCGGAAGGTTGCTAGGCAATGGCTTGGACGCGGCAGGCAAGGTGTGAATTCTCTCGCTATTAGTCACACATTTATTCAAGCTACCGTCAGGGGCATTTCTACACATTCTCTCGCAAGAGCCTAAGCCTGAAGTTCTTTCCAGCCAGACCTGACGTTTACCGTGAACAAAAACCGGACAAAATTAAGTGATTCAGGGCGTTGAAGCGCTTCGAGATTGAGTTTTCTATTCAATTTTCTGAGGAATTAGTATGGACAGACTTGGCGCTGCTGAAACCACAAATAATGCATTTGCTTTTTCTCGTGAAGAGGATGCTTTTGCAAGTAAATTTTTAGAGCAGAAACAATTTGTCGATTGGAAAATTGTTAATCCTAAAGCAGAAGACAAGAATCAAGTATTTGAACCATCTGCCCCAGCAATAGCAGTACCAGTCGATGTAATAGTCCCTCTGCCTCAGGTAGAGAAAAAATATTGCCCTCAACCACAACAGAAGAGCCATTGCCCTCGACCAATCCGAAGGTAGAGGATTTGGGCAAATGGTTTTTGAAATTTGGTGATATTTATGACACCAGTGGCAATGGCATACTTGAAAGAGGTGAGATTGACACAGCCTTAGCCAACGCTGAGAATTCTCCTAATCAAAGAAATGACAAACTCTATCTGCAAGCTAGGGAAGAGGAAAAGCTTTATTTGGAAGTTTTGTCAAATTCCTATTCCACTGTGGCTAGTGCTCATGACGACGAATTCGGGTTTGACGATTTAGTAACCAAAAAGGATCTGGAGTCTTTCTCTAAATGGGTAGAGTTTTACGAGAACGACTTGGAACGTCTGAAGGAGGTGGCACCTGATACTTACCAGACTATAAATTTTCTTCGCAACGAGTTCAATCAGTTAGATACTGATGGCGACAGAGAAATCACTAAGCCAGAGCTTGAGCAGTATGCCGCTCGCGAGGATCTAACGGACGAACAGAGAAAAGCAGTAGACGCATTGAATAGTCCTACTTTCTATAAAATCGCCAATATCGATAAATCAATTAGAGAGCAGTTCTTCGATGATGTCTTCAAGTTGGATAAGCTTTTCGGAATGGAGCCCTCGATTACAGTAGACAGGTATACCCGCTACATGAATAAAGCACTTCCTAAACCTTGGTCTTCCTACTTCAGTATATTTAGATCGAGGCAGATAGCGTATGGGAATGTTGACGATATGCGGATACACAAGGACGGCTTGTTCCGATTCTTTAGCTCTCCTGAGGATTTGGCTCTTTAAGTTTGTCGCCTCGAATTGATAAAGCATCCAAACGAATGTTCTGCAGGCAGAGAGACGGCAAGGCTGCTCAAATTTTGTAGAGCCTAGGCTAGCGTGATTTTGGGATAGAGACCCGGAATCACCCTTAAATGTCCTTCTTCGATCATTTCGTCGATTGTTTCTAAAATTGTCTCTTGTCTTCGATGCGAGCAGGCGCCGTAAAGTTTCAATTTATCGAAACCTTTCTCGGTAATTTTCTTTGATTTACTGCCCGACAAGATGGCCGCTATTGTTGTGCGCCCTACCTGTCCTTTTAACTCGCCTACAAGTGCCATTATGGCTGCGTGCAGATTTTCACCGCGATTGACGCCTTTTGGGCTGGTGTCAACAAAACTCTTGCGTTCCACTGCTTTGCCGAGGGCACCAAAGGCGTTCTTACCGAGGGTAAAGGGCTTTTCCGCCTTTTGTCCGCTGTTTTTATTGCCCCGGGCCGGGCTGCAGATATCGCAGCCGGTGCAGTCGCCGTTCAGAGTCTGACCAAAATAGCCCAAGATATTGCGACGCAGGCAAGTGCGAGAAAGGGCATAAGCAATCATTTTTTCAAGGCGGTCGCTGTCTAGTTCTTTGCGGCGCTTTAATATGTCTGTGTCCAGCCAGCTAATTTCTTTGATTAGCTTGACCCGACCTTGATCCATGGCGATCATGCTCAACTGGTTGAACAGGTCTAGTGTGCTTATGAGCGGACTGTCCTTGATTTCAACATTGGCCAAAATTGTTTCTCGACTATGGCTTGTGTTTTTGTTCGCCTTTAGAAAGTCATAGACTTCAAAAACCTGTTTGTCGCTTGGATACTTGTTATTGGTCAGCCAGCGCTGGGTGTAAATGTCTTTCGACTGATAGAGCAGGGTGCAAACAGCATGGTTGCCGTCTCTGCCGGCGCGACCGGCTTCTTGGTAGTAGTTTTCCAGGGTGGAGGGCATGTTGTAGTGAATGACCCGGCGAATACTTGCCTTATCCACTCCCATGCCAAAGGCATTGGTGCAGACAATTACTTTCACTTGATCTTCTTCGAATTTCTTTTGCATAGCTTTGCGCATGGGCAAAGGCATACCGGCATGGTAATAAGCTGCTTTGATGCCGGCGGCGGTGATTCGCCGCGATAGGGCTTCTGCTTCTTTGCGCGTGGCTGCATAGATTATGGCGCTGCCTGGCTCGGTTTTGTTGAAGTTTATAGCTGTGCCGTGGTCTATCTCTAGAGTTTGTTTTAGCCTTGCTATGAGATGACGATCTTTATCGTCGGGGTTGTCGCATTTCTCGACCTCTAAAACCAGATTGGAGCGATTAAAGTCGCCCTTGACCACAGTCATATCTAGACCAAGATTGCTGATGATGTCTGATTGGACTTTGTTGGTGGCTGTGGCGGTGAGAGCCATCACCACCGCCCGCGGTACCAAAGGCAAAAGACTTTTCAAATGGCGATAATGCGGTCTAAAGTCATGACCCCATTGGCTGATGCAATGGGCTTCGTCGATGACCAATAAAGCCACGTCCAGTCTTTGCAATAGGTTTATAAAACGCGGTGAATCGAGTCTCTCCGGCGCAATATAGACCAGTTTGTAGCGACCACTAAGCATGCCTTCTATGCGGTCGTCTATTTCTTCGGCGTCGATTGTACTGTTTATGAAAGTGGCGTTATTTATGCCGCGCCTTCTCAAGCCGCTAATTTGATCTTCCATTAGAGCGATCAAAGGTGAAATGACCAGGGTTAGTCCGGGCAGCATCTGACTTGGTAGTTGGTAGCATAGCGATTTGCCATAGCCTGTGGGCAAGAGATTGAGCGTGTGCTTGCCGGCCATGGTCAGGGCTATCGATTCGGCTTGCTTTTCTCTCAGGCTAGTCAGACCAAAAAGTTTGTGCAGCACTTCTTCCTGTGTTTTCGGGACATCTTCTTTCGGTAAATTCTCTAAGGATACCGAGACCTGCGAATTGAGAGTGCCGCTGTTCATATTGATCTTTGCCCTGCTGCCTATTTTGCCTTGCGGCGCCATCTGATAAGTTTAGCGGTTTTGTCGCATCAAAAAATGTGCAAGAGCACATTTTATCTTTAGCTTTGCCCGGGTTAGGAAGCCTGATGAAGGTGTCGTATATGCGATTGTCTGGGTTCGCATATCTCAATTAGGCGGCAGGCTTTTTATTTTGCTGTGGAAAGCTTTACCGGGCTTAGTTCTTCATAACCTGATAGGTTGCAGGGGATTCTTTGAAAATCCCAATCGGGCAGTTTCATGACTACCATTTCGACAGTCGTGTAGACAAAACTGCCGGGCACGAGGTGGCCACCATAGGTGGTGCCCTTGTTGTCTGCTACGGCTAGATGAATGTGCGAGCCGGCGCTTGAGACCACGCCCGTTTGCGAGACTATTTCAAAGTGACCGCTCAATGTGGTGCTCTCTTCGTTATTGGCATAGCGCAAATTAACTTTGGTAAGCGAGCCAACCAGGCAGAGAATGACGCCGGCCTTGATATCATTTTCGGCAATCAGAGCGTCTATTTCGCTAAAGAGCTCTTGGCCGGGCTTCAGTCTCTTTACCAAAATTGTATCTGTATTGGTCATCTTCAGGCTTCGCCTTGGCTAGACTCGGGGCTGCCGACTTTGTTATCTTGTCTGTTTTCATGCCTGTTTTCATGTTTAGATTCTTGTTTGTGCAATTCGAAACCCTTGCGGCTTACTCGCGCCTTTCTCTGCGCTTCGATGGCAAAGCCCACCATCTTTTGCCATTCAAAAGTATCACCGGGTACGCAAGCAATGCCAAAGCTATAATCCCAGTCTGAATGCCCTTCTTTCAGTTTGCCGAAATGTCTGGCGCAGATATCTGAGAAGTTGGAGACGAACATAGCGGCTAAGTTGCTGTCTAATCCGGGCATCAAAAGTGCAAAATGTTCTTCTTCAAAGTGAGTGAACCAGTCTATTGAGCGTTTGGCTTCCACGATTTCGGCCAAAGCCATATGCAGAGCCTCTTTGTCATTTATTGATAGTTGTGATGGCAATTTTCCATGTTTTCTAATTTCTAAAATGGCGATGCTGAGCGGCCACATCTGAGTGCGTGCTCTTTCAAACTCGCGCTCTATAAGCCAGATAAGAAACTCGAAACGGTAGAGTCCGGTGCGAGTATCATGCAGTTTTGCCGAAAAATCATCGGCTTGTTGTTTGTTGTAAGCCCATTTTGTAGTCAGGCGAGCGGCTATATCTTCAACATCCATGCCGTCATTCGAGATATTGACCATACCGGCCTGCACCAGCCGATAGAGAGCATGCAGCCAGACATGTTTTGGTAAGTCAGCTAGTTCCACGGCATCAGTAACAATCGGGCTTTCGCAAAGGGCGATAAAGAGTTCCCAGATGCAGTCTTCCCACTCAATTCCGCGCCCTTCCAGTCTGGCTCTAAATTCGTCCTTGTCAGAACAAAATTCTTTGGGCATTAGGGCTGAATACATAGTCAAACCAAGCGATTTGAGATATTTGTTTTCGTCAAACAAAGTGGCTGCTTCTAGTAGAAAGCTTTGAAAGCGCACTTTCAGTGTTATCTGGGGGGCGCGTTGCTCGGGTAGAAAGCGAAACCAGCCTTCTTCCTGAATAATGAAGTCGTAAAGCACTTCCAGACCGCTGTCTTTCAAAGAGCTGGCATGGACCGGCTTACCTGCATCAAAATAGATAGACATTATGCCGTCTTTGCCGCTAACTTCTAAGACGCCGGTGTTGTCGTTTAGGGCAATTGTCTGCAAGAGCCCGAGGCTGGGCATGGTCTTGAGATTGCCTTCAAATATTAGGGTTTCGCGGTGACGCCTTTCTTGTTGGGCAGCATAGCCCACCGGCGGGCCATTCACCCGGTGTTCGTTGCGCTTGTCAACTTCGAACGGTTCGGAGCTGGCGCCGAAGCTTCCACTGGCGCGGCTGGCTGAATTTGGGACTGACGGCTTGGCAGAAGATGGAAAATCGGAGCCCGTAAATTCAGGCTTACCAAGTAGGTCAAATTGGCTGGCGGCGGGCGTTTCGGGGCTGTAGCCAGCGGAGGCTTGGGCTTTTGCTTGAAATTCTTTTGGGCGATTTTGGTCCTGTAAATCAACCGATATCGGTTGATTTACAAAGCTACCACTTGACGAGTTTGAATTGATTGTATCGAAGCTGCCGCCCATGGTGAAAGGGTCTTGCCCCTTTTGGTCAAAGTCGCTGGCCGCCATATTCAAATTCATGTTCAAGTTGAGGTTGGCATTCATGCCGGCCAGGGCACTGGCGCCGAAAGCTTGGGGTTTGGTTTGCAGAGCGCGCCAGAGGTCTTTGATATGGCGCAGCACCTCTTGGGCGTCGACTGTATGAATGATTAGCTTTTCGCCCCGTCCGCCGCTTTCGGTGGATGGTTCGATGGTAAAAGTCATTTCCCCTGTATCTTTGTGGCAGACTGCCGACACAAGCAAAGATAGGGTGCCGCTAAAGCCAAGTGAAGTGAGGTAAAAGGTCTTGCCTGGCTTGCTTGCCGCCCTTTGCATCATTTCTTGAATGTTGTCCGAATCGGGAAAGGCTTTGATGCGATGCATCGTTTGGTTGTTTTGCGGTGCCAGTTTTGCCTTTTTGAGCTTTTCGAAGGCGACGCGCTCTTCGGTTGTCAGGTTGTACAGCTGACCTTGGTCGAGAAACATGTCAAAGATGTCTGAGCGTTCCAGCTTCGACTTCTTCAAGGCTTCGCTGAATTTCTCAAGAGCTTTGAGATAGGCTTGGCGGGCAAGGTTCTTCTGACCGGCTGATTGTTCAAAAAAGGCTTGCATAGTAAATACCCGGGCCGCCAATAGTTCGGGAGGATGTGGCAAAGAGCTCATAAGTCCCTGCAGTTCTTCCATTAAGCTGCGGCAGCGGGCTAATCTTCCTGCTGCTTCGGACGCCAGGGCTGAAGCCGCCAACTGTCTGGCTCTTTGCAGATTTGAGAAGATCGAGTCGATGATTAGCTCAGCGGCTGGAATGTCCGCGCCGACAAGTTCTTTGCGAATCATAAGGGACTGATCGAACATGCGGTCGTGGCGGCTGGTGTTTTCATGCCGACTGAGGGGGTTAAACTCTGAAAGTTCGACCAATTCATCGGAAAGCTTGAGGAAGAAATGATCGTCTTTGGGGCTCACTGTCTTGAGTGTGGCTAGCAAGATTTCATCAGAAGCTTTGAAATTGCCGCTGAGCGAGAGAGCCTTGATCAGGTTGCAAGCTGTTTCATAACCATTGGCAGTTAGTTCGGGGTTTTGGCCCAGGCGGGCTTTGAGTTGATTATAGGCTTCTGAAAGGCGGTTATCTTTGATTAGTTGAGCTATGCGGTCATAATCAAAATTGCTGGTACTTTGCAAGCTTTGCCTTCCTTAGCTGTCTGCCCGTAGCCATATATCTTTCATTAGTCATACCCTACCCCAGCCTCGATCATGTTAATCTGTTTAATCTTGACTCCATCTGTTTCTATCTAAGATAAGCCGTGTTACCTCTAGGCGCTTGGGCTGATAATGCTTATGTGAAGGTATCGTGGGTGATGGCGTCTTCACCAGAGCGAAATGCAAGTGCGCAATACAAGAGCCAAATTCGAGAGCCAAATTCGAGAGCCAAATTCGAGAGCCAAATTCGAGAGCCAAATGAATGAAAAAGGTTGTGTCTGGTGATTTAGCTATGGCTCTACTGAAATCGCAAAAGACAGTCGGCTTGAGGGTAGCGGCTGGCTCAAATACTAGCTCAAATACTAGCGTTAATAGGCTTACCCGTGACCTTCTGGCTTTGTTTTTGCTTTTGGTTTTGGGTTGTTTGTGCTGGCAGACAAAAGCTTTGGCTGTCCAGCTCGACGGAGCCGACTTGCAGTTTCGAGAGGCTCTGCAGGCTTACGAAAAGAACCCATCGGATCATCGCTGTGTTTATAACCTGGCTGCGCTCACTAGTCGGCTCGGCGATAGAGAGCAGGCGCTGCCTCTATTTGAAAAAGCTGTACAGCTCGATGGTGATGATTTCTATTCACATCTTGGACTTTGTCAGTCATTGGCGATTGAGTATCTTCTCGATAAGAAAGACGGAGTGGCTCAGGCTCTTCAGTCTGAGCAAACATGGAACCGTGTTTTGAATGAATTGACGATTGCCGAGACTTTGCTGTGGCAAGATCGGCGCCTAAGTGGCGAGCGCAGGCTGGAAGCCTTGATCTTGCTTTGCAAGACTGAGATGCAGTTGCACCAGTTTGACAAAGTCTTGTCTCTTTTGCAGAAGGTGCGGGCCCAAGAGCAGTCTTTTGGGGATGGCTCATATAGTGAACTAAAAGAATTTGAGTTGCTTTGTCGCTTTGCCGCCATAAGCGAAAGTAAGGCAGGAACTAGCCCAGAGAGTCAGGCAAAGCTTTATGCGAAATCTGATGCAAAATCTTATGCAAAGTCTAATGCCGAATTCTATACCAAATCATATTTAGATCCCGGCAGTCATTCTAAGAAAGAGATTGATTCTTTGGCGGCGCTGGCTATTGAGATTTTGAGCGCTGATAGAAAGATCAGGAGTGCTGAAACCTTGCGTGTGGTTTTGGGCGGTATAGTGCCTTTGGTCAATCAACAGCAAAATCAAGATCAATTGTTGGCGCAGCTGCAAGCGAAAAGTAAAGAGCGGCCGGGCCTCGGGCGACGCGAAGCAGAAACTAAAAGCAGAACAGAAACTAAAAGCAGAACAGAAACTAAAAGCAGAGCAGAAACTAAAAGCAGAGCAGAAACTAAAAGCAGAACAGAAACTAAAAGCAGAACAGAAACTAAAAGCAGAGCAGAAACTAAAAGCAGAGCAGAAACGAAAAGCAGAGCAGAAACTAAAAGCAGTGCTAAATCTCAATCTCAATCTCAATCGGCCGCCCCTTATGCCAAGCTTCTTGCTCTGGCGGCGAGGCAAATCGAGCGTAGTTTTCCAGATGACGCTTCTCTCTGGTTATTGCTCGCCCGCCTTGAAGATACAGCTGCCGAGAAGCACTACAGGCGCGCTTTGGCTCTCAAGAAAGAAAGTTTGGCGGCAAATCTCGGTCTGACTTTGGTACTTAGCAGACGCAACCTATCGTCCGCCCGTGCTCAACTCAAGAGCTTTGAAAAGATCCTGGCTGCTCGCGAACCCGGACCCGAAGTCGTAATTGCCGGAAAGGCAACCTCTATGGCTCTTTCTCTCTTGCCTAAAGCTAAAGCTAATTCTAAGTTCTCTTTCGGGGCTGGTACTACCAGCAGTGGCGCTGCCTTTGCCGTGCCTCTAAAGATAGTTCGGCTTGATTGCGGTTGCAGCCTCGGTGCTGCTCTTTTGCAATTGAGTCAAAGAAGTGATTTGGGCTATATTGGTCTGCAGGCTCGGCAGGGTGGACGCGGTTTGCTTATTTTTACCGTGCCAAAGGCGGCTCTTGGCTTTTCCCAATATAAGGGGCAAGACCTGGAAATTTCGGCGCTAGTGCCTGGAAAATCGGGGTTTAGGCGCATTGCTGATTTCTCAGAATTGGCAGATTCCATACTTACTTTTGAGGCGGCTTTCTATCTGCCTGCGCTTGAATTGGGCAATGCTGACTTTCCGTCTTTGCCCCTGGCTATATAAAGCTTATTTGATTTATATCTCAAACAGCCTCTGGCTTTGTAAACTTTACCTTTAGCTGGCTGGTCTTTTGCCGCCGGAAACCAACGGGCTGTGTGGGAGGTTGAAGATTTCTGTGGGTCGCCTTAAGACAATCAACTTTAAGCGCTGGATAGACGAGAATCGTCATTTGCTCAAACCGCCTGTCGGCAATAAGCTTGTTTGGGAAGACCGCGAATTTATCGTCATGGTCGTCGGCGGACCCAATAAAAGAACCGATTATCATGTCAATGGCGGTGAAGAGTTCTTTTATCAGGTGGAAGGCAATATGACCCTGAAAGTCTATGACGAAGGGTGTTTGCAAGATGTACCGATAAACGAAGGCGAGATTTTTCTTTTGCCGCCCGGTGTGCCCCATAGCCCACAGAGACCTGAGGGGACTGTCGGTTTAGTGATCGAGAAGAAAAGAGAAGAGGGCGAACTGGACGGTTTTGTCTGGTTCTGTCAAGGTTGTGGAGAGAAGCTCTATGACGAGTATTTTCATCTCACCAATATAGTCACTCAGTTTCCTCCCATATTCGAACGCTTTTATGCCTCGGACGAAAACACCACTTGCAAAAAGTGCGGGCTGAAAATGACCAAGCCTAATTAATTGGTCTAGAGCTAAAGATGCCAAAGCAGAAGATGCCCAAAATAGATATTCATACCCATCTATTGCCGCAAGATTTGCCTGATTGGAAATCGCAGTTCGGCTATGGCGGCTTTATCAAGCTTGAGACTTTGCCCTGTTGCAAACGGGCTCGTATGGTCAGAGACGACGGCAAATTTTTTCGCGAAGTGGAAGAGAATCTCTGGTCGGCACAGGCTCGCCTGGCTGATATGGCAAGAACCGGAGTAGATAAGCAGGTGCTTTCCACTGTACCTGTCATGTTCAATTATTGGGCTGGAGCGAAAGATACGCTTGCCTTGGCTAAGTATTTGAATGACCATCTCGCCTCGGTTGTGCACGAGCATCCAGAGCGCTTTTATGGTCTTGGTACCGTGCCTTTGCAAGATACCGAACTGGCTTGTCTAGAACTCGAGCGCATCATGAAAGAGCTTAGGCTGAGCGGGGTGCAGATTGCCAGCAATGTGGGCGAAGCCAATCTTTCAGATGAACGGTTCTTTCCTTTCTTTCAAGAATGTGAGCGTCTTGGTGCTGCGGTTTTTGTCCATCCTTGGTATATGATGGGCGAAGATAACATGCAGAAATACTGGCTGCCTTGGCTGGTGGGCATGCCCGCTGAAGGCGCTCGCGCTATAGCCAGTATGATTTTCGGCGGCATCTTTGAGCGTTTACCCAAGTTAAGAGTTGCCTTCGCCCATGGTGGCGGTTCCTTTCCCTTCACTTGGGGGCGTCTAGAGCATGGCTTCCAGGCCCGTCCAGATCTTTGCGCAGTAGATAATCCCTATCCACCCAGTCGTTATTTAGGCCGCTTTTGGGTTGATTCTTTGGTGCATGATAGGAAAGCCCTGCAACATGTGATCGATTTGGTCGGCGCCGAGCGTGTTTGTTTGGGCAGCGACTATCCCTTCCCTTTGGGTGAAAATGAGCCCGGCAGCTTGATTGAAAGTACAGTCGGCGACGGCATCAAAGAGACTGTTCTATATAAAAGTGCCAAGCTCTTTCTTGGTTTAAGCGACAGAGATTGAAATTGAGAAGATATTGAAATAGAGAAGAAATTGAAAGTAAGTAGAGAGTGGCGATTGACTGATTTTGAAAATAGAGTTTGCAATGCGAGGAGCGATTGAATGAGTGCTAGCTGTCAGACCGTAACCTATAAATCAGATCTCGATTTTGCCCGCTCTATGGACGCGCAAGATGAGCTAGCCGGCTTTCGCGACGAGTTTATTTTTCCGCGCAAATTGACCGGACAAAACGGTGAAAGTTGCGTTTATCTAGCCGGCAATTCGCTTGGACTGGAACCCAAGAAAGCCCGCGACTATATCATGGAAGAGTTGGATGATTGGGCCGACTACGGCGTGGAAGGACATTTTCATGCCCGCCATCCCTGGATGCCCTATCATGAATTCGTCACCGAAGCCTCTGCCAGACTGGTCGGCGCCTTGCCGTCTGAAGTGGTGGTGATGAATACTCTCACGGTCAATTTGCATCTGATGATGGTTTCTTTTTATAGACCGCAAGGCAAGCGAGTAAAAATTGCAATTGAGAAGGGTGCCTTTCCTTCAGATCAATATGCTTGTCAGTCGCAGTTGAAGTTTCATGGTTATGATGCGGCTGAGCATTTAATTGAGTTTTCGCCGCGCCCGGGCGAAGACACATTGCGCACCGAAGACATGCTTGCCGTAATCGACGAGCACAAAGACGAATTGGCGCTTGTGGTCTTGGGCGATGTCAATTATCTCACCGGGCAGGCTTTTGATGTGGCCACCTTGGCGGCGCGCTGTCGCGAGCATGGCATTTTGTTCGGGCTCAATTTGGCTCATGGTGCCGGCAATTTGCTTTTGCAATTGAACAAATGGCAGGTAGATTTTGCTGTCTGGTGTTCCTACAAATATCTCAACGCCGGTCCCGGTGGCCTCGCCGGCTGCTTTGTGCATCAAAAGCACGGGCAGTCTTTCGACCTGCCGCGTTTTGCCGGGTGGTGGGGGCATAACAAAGCCAATCGCTTTAAAATGCCTGATCAATTCGAACCCATGGTCGGCGCCGAAGGTTGGCAGTTGTCTAATCCGCCAATTTTTCAGCTGGCTGCCCTGCGCGCTTCACTCGATATATTCGACCGTGCCACCATGCCAAAGTTACGGGCTAAGGGCGATCTGTTGACCGGTTACTTGGAATATCTTTTGAATGAAATCAAAGATAGTGTCGAGAGCAAGCGCCCCGGCTATCTTTCGATTATCACACCCAGTGCGCCTGCCGAGCGCGGCTCGCAGCTTAGTCTGCGTTTTCAAGGCGGACGAGGCATCTTGGAGCGTTTCAAGGAAGCCGGCGTGGTCTGTGATTTTAGAGAGCCTGATGTGATTAGAGCTACCCCGGCACCGCTCTATACCAGTTTTGAAGACGTTTATCGCTTTGCCCAAGTGGTCAAGCAATTTGCCGAAGTTTAGAGGAGTAAAGCTATGTCTGGTGAAGTAAAAGGTAGCATCGAAGCTCTGCCCGAGAAGGCGGAAGTGGCTCTGGTCGGCGCCGGTTTGGTCGGCTCGCTCTTGGCTATTTTGCTTGCTAAGCGTGGTTTTCAGGTCGATGTTTTTGAAAGAAGACCTGATATGCGCAAAGAGACTATATCGGCAGGACGTTCCATCAACTTGGCTATTTCCACCCGTGGTATTCGCGCCTTGGCCAGAGCCGGCATGGACGCCAGCGTTCTCAGTCAGGCTGTGCAGATGCGTGGGCGCATGATCCACCCCAAACTAAGTGATGGCGTGGCGGGCGAATTGTTTTTTCAGCCCTATGGCAAAGACGACAGTGAGTGTATCAATTCTATTTCGCGGGCAACCCTCAACAAACTGCTCATGGACCGAGCCGAAGCGACAGGCAAGGTGCGCATTTATTTTAAGCAGAAAGCCGAGGGCATTGATTTTGGAGGCAATAGACTGATGCTGGAAGATGACCATGGCACAAGAGCGGCAGTGCTTGCCGACATTGTCATTGGTACAGATGGTTCGGCTTCTCGTCTGCGTGACGAGATGATGAAGCGTCAGGGCTATAAGACTACAGTTTCAAGACTCGATTACGGCTACAAAGAGCTGGTCATTCCCCCCACCGCCGGTGGTGGCTTCGCCATGGAACGCAATGCTCTGCATATCTGGCCGCGTGGCAACTTTATGCTCATCGCCTTGCCTAACTTTGAAGGCAGCTTTACTTGCACTCTCTTTCTGCCCTTCGAAGGTCCGGTCAGCTTTGCCAAATTGACCGATAAGGCGGCGGTGGCAGACTTCTTCCAGAAAGAATTCCCCGATGCCGTGCCCTTGATTGAAAATCTAGTCGAGACCTTTTTTGAGAATCCGACCGGACATATGGACACGGTCAAGAGCGGTCCCTGGAATGTAGGTGGCTCGGCTATGCTTCTTGGTGACGCTGCCCATGCCATCGTGCCCTTTTATGGGCAAGGGGCCAACTGCGGTTTTGAAGACCTGACTGTTTTGGACGATTGTCTGCAAGAGCACCTCGACCAGGGCGGCAGTCTTGATATAGATAGCCACGCTAACTCTAACTGGAAGAAAATTTTTGACGAGCTATACAGCCGGCGCAAAGTCAATTGCGATGCCATTGCCGATATGGCGGTCGAGAACTTCACCGAGATGCGCGACAAGGTGGCCGATCCTCGCTTTATTATGCTTAAGGCTGTCGAGAAGCATCTTGAGAAAAGCCTCAAGGGTCTCTACCGCTCTAGATATTCCCTGGTCTCATTCAGCAATGCACCATATAAAGTGGCGCTCGATGTGGGTGTGATTAGTGATGAAATTTTGACGCCGCTTTGCAAAGACATTGAAAAGCCGGAAGACATAGATTTGAAAGCGGTGGAAGTATTGGTGAAGGAGAAGTTGACACCACTTCTCAAGGACTTGCCTGCCCTGAGCGAGAGTCTGGCTTAACCCCTCGATTCTGATAAATAAAACTCTGCTTTTTTCTTGCGGCGGCAAAAGCCCATGCTTGGCTGATCTTGCATTTTCTATTGCTTGCTTAAGTAAGACCAGGCATTAATATAGCATTGCTTCCGCAATGCATTTTGCCTAGAGAGTCGGCGTGTTTGATTTTTAAGAGAGCGAAACTGCATGGTGCAGTTGGCTTGGTTTTATGTATTTGTCTGCTTGTTATTGCCACTAGTTTAGAAGCCCAGGCCAGGGGACGAAAAGCAAACAAGCGCAAGCCGGTGCAGTTTGCCGGTAAAGTGATAGCCGTCAGCGATGGCGATACTATTAAGGTCTTGCGCGATAAAGTACCACAGACAGTGCGGCTCACTTTTGTCGATTGTCCTGAGAAGAGGCAGGCTTTTGGTAGCGCTGCCCGAGAATATACTGCAGCACTTTGCTTCAACCGCACCGTGCAGGTGCGTGAGCTGGGCAAAGACAGATACAATCGCAGTTTAGGCGAGGTGGTCTTGCCCGACAAGCGAGTGCTTAACTATGAGCTGGTGCGCAGCGGCTATGCTTGGTGGTATGAACAGTTTGCACCAAAGGCGGTGAACTATCAAATGGCGCAAGCCCTAGCGCGCCAAAAGCGGCTGGGGCTCTGGCGCGAGAATAGTCCGACACCGCCTTGGCAATTTAGAAAGCTGGCAGGGCGCAATCAGAAATTGGCCGGCTTGGATGGCGGAGCCAATATTTCAAGAAGAAGTCTGGTGGCAGCAACTATTCAAAAGGGCGACGACTAGGGCAATAAAGACTTTCTTTGCTTCTGATTATCTTTGCTTTTGATTTTCTTTGTTTTTGATTTTCTTTGTTTCTAGATTTTCTTTACCCCTAGGTATATCTGGCTGTTCAAAAAGCCGCGGTCTTCCCAGTCTGAGTTTTCCAGCTTTTGCCAAGCAAGTGGGTTTGGCGAGGTGGCAGGCTCACTGCTAGGCGCACTGCTAGGCATAGTTGGCATGTTTTCCACATTTAGGCTGCCGGCAGTGTCGAGCATACTGCGCAATAAGAGCACGCCACCCGGTTTGAGTAGCTTGGCAGCAGCGGCTAAGATCTTTATTTGGTCAGCCTTTTCTAGATAGTCTAAGTCGTTAGACAGATTAATCAAGTCATAGCTTGCTTCTTCTTGCCGGGCCAGGGTTTTTGCTAGACCGTTTTGAATATGTATGAAGTTCAGATCAAAGTCTTGTGGCCTTACCGGCACGGTCAGCCAGGGGGCGCAATCGATTTCAGAGCCGAGACTGCGATAGCGACCGGCAAGCATTTGTTGTAAATATGGGTTGCTTGTGGCGGCAAAGTTTTTGAAAGCCCAATACAGGCGTTCGCTGAGATAGGTAGAGAGCGCCTTTTCTTGGGCGAAGTACCTGGCTAGAGGCGTATCGCCAAAGAGCAGAAAGCAAGCATCTTGATTGAAAACTGTGTCGAGGGCATCGTCTAGATTATGCTTTAGGGGTGAATTTGGTCCGAGCAAGCGGGCTTGCCAGGCTGGAACATCGAGATTGAGTAGGTTTTGCCAGGACTTTTTGTGAATTTTGAAATGCTCGCGCAGGGTCGGCAAAAGAGCTTCAAAACGACCGCAGAGATCTGGACCATTGAGCGCTACATAGTCTAGGGGACCGAGTATTTCTTCGGGCAACTCTAGTTCATCAAAGAGACATTGTAGGCTGCGCTTTCTCATTTTGGCGTCCATGGGTAGGTGACCTAAAAGCTTTAGTCTTTTTGATGGAAAGGCATCTTGCAGAAGATAGAGCTTGATCTTTGTCAGAGCCAGATTGCTCAAGTTTTGGTCGACAACAGTCAATTTGCTCAGTGGCACTACCGTTGAGACATAAGCCGCCGTGCAGCCAGCCGACGCGGTAGTCAGAACAGTTTGCCGCCCTTGTCGTTCCGAGAGTATTTTTGCCTCTATTTGTGCGTCTTCACGCATTTGCCCAAAGCGCAGCGGAAGAGTCTTGATGTGATTGCTCTCAGCGCAATGCTCAGCTATCTGTATGTTTAACATACATGCCGCCTCCGATAGAAAAATAGATAGATAATTAGATAGACAGAAGAGTTGGAAAAGAGAATAAGAGATGCCTTTATCCGCCTTCATTTGAGGCGGTGACTTGCTTTATTGTCGGGCTGGGGATGAGTTGACGGTTGACCGGCACAAACAGTTTGTAAACTGTTTGGATCTTAATTGGACGAAATTTTGAGCTATTTGATTGGTTAGTAGCCGGTCGTTAGTATCTGGTATTTCTTGGCTTGCAGCGCCGTAATCACTGCTGTATGGTTTTCCGGCACCTTGATGAGAGTGTCTTTTCTATTTGTGTTTCGATGCCATAGTGTAAAGAAGGCGCGGCTTTGTTGTTCTCTTTTTCCGCGCCAGTCGCTACTGAGAATCATCGTCAGCGCAGGCAATTTAGCTCTTTCTTGCCAAGTCAGATTTTGCAACTTTGACAAAAGCGAGAGCTTTGCGGTTCCGGCGTTTTCGCCGAAGGCTTCTTTTAGCTCGTCGGTCAGTTTTGATATCTCTAGAGCCGGTGGATCGATCAAAACTATTTCTTTGATTCTAGCCTCTGCAAGTCTTGGCTTCGCCTGTGGCGAAAGCACCCAGGCGGCTACTATTTGAGCCCCGGCCGAATGACCGAATAAGACTATTTTGCTCTTTTTATAGCGCTCTAGTTTGACCAGAAAGTTTATTGCCCGATTGCAGTCTTCTATCTGGGCTGGGTATTTGAAGCGTGGCGCCAATCTATAGTTGATGCTGGCATAGTCTTGCCTGGCACCGATCAGGCTCTTGGCCAGCTTGGCGCCATAAAGTCGGTCTGCTTTATCGCCACTTTTCCAGGCCCCGCCATGTGCGCATATTATTAAGTCTGGACTAACTGTGTTTGAGCTTACTGGGTTTGGATGAACTGGGTTTGAGCTTACTGGGTTCGAGCTTACTGGGTTTGTATTATCTGTGTTTGTTAGTGCTGGTGCTGCCTCTATGCTTGTAGGGCTGGCGCTGTACAGATCTAGCTCTAGAGGCTGTGGACCATAGGCTAAGGTGCGGCAGGTGGGCTCGGGCTCTGCTTGCTGCTCTAGCTTGGCTGCTTCAACCGGGCGGCAGGCTAAAGTATAACTGGCGCCACAAATAAAGGTGCAAGCAAAAACGCCGACTAAACTATAGATAAACGCGCAGGCTAGAAACCGCAAGGTCGCCTGATTGGAGATTTCTATGGCTTCAGCCTTATTCGCCAAAGTCTACGACATGTCCTTCTTTGACGAGTTCTTGTTGGTGTTTGCCCGCCAGAGGGCTTTTGTCTAGGGTCTGGGGAAGACCCTTATCGTCGGCATCGAGACATTTTTTTAGGTCGTTGAAAGTGCCTGTCAGTTCAAATTGGTCGAAGACATAGGGTATGCCGTCTGAACCCAAGGTACCGGCTGCATCTGTTATATGAAAGTGTAAGTGGGGACCGGTGGTGTTGCCTGAATTGCCCAAGGTGGCGATGTGTTCGCCTCTTTTGACGGTTTGACCAATTTTTACTTTGGGGCTGTTTCGCAAGAGATGGGCGTAGAAAGAATAGAATACTTGCCCTTGCTCGTTATGTTTGACTGTGATTGTGTTGCCGCCGGGAAAGTCTATATTGCCCGATGGTTTGAACTGGGGTTGATTCTCAAACTGGTCCACCACGCCGACCACTACTCCGTCCGCTACGGCATAGATGGGCTTGCCGTAACAAGTGGCGGATTCCATACTTGTCACCGGTTTTTTTGTGGTGTAGTTGTCGGCGCTCAATTGCACCCAGTCTATGGCGAAGCGCTGGGCGCAGAGTAGCTGGTTATTGATAGGGAAAAGGGCTCTGCGGTGACCAATAAGGCTGGCATAGCCGCCAATAGCCAGCCAACCTTTACCTCTCAGGGGTGGGCTGATGACAATGGCGGCACCGCCTGTGGTGAGGGGGGCGGTCTCTATGATTTTCGCAACCGGCTTTTCATCTTTGGCACCTAAGACCGGTGCTCTGTAAGATATTTTTTGCCTAAAGCTAAGATCTTCCGCCGCCAGCGCCTTTTCCAATTCGACATTGATAAAGACGATAACACTAGCCCCTGGACGCAGTTCGTTGGCAACAGACTTCTTATCTGGATTGAGTATTTTGCCCTTTAAATCTGCATCTTTGAGATTGAGAACGGTTTCTTCTTTGTTCTTTTGATGGGCAAGCACATCTATCTGATCTAGCTTGATTGTATGCCCGCTGAAGTTGGTGATTTTCAATTCCCACAGCCAGTTGTACTTGCCGTCGCTGCCTCTAAATTGCCGGGGTTTGGTGGTGGTACTGGTCAAGAGTTCAGTCCAGGGTACCGGTTTGGTCGCCTTAGCAATGTCAGACTGCAAAGAATCGGCAGAAGCCTCTTCGGCAAGGCTCGCTGGCGGTGCCAACAAGTTGAGAGAGAGGGCGGTTGCTGCCGAAATAGCTATTTGATAGGCGAGTTTCATCTGTCTTCTTTCGAGCGGGGAGAAGAATAGATGATACACCCTTGAAAATTTGCCGCACCTTGGCTTTCGCCCTATGAGAGGCTATTGTGCTTGGTCAGCCGGGACCAATGTATTTAGTATTTGCTTGAGCTCGGCTTTGTGCATCAGATAGGCATCTCTTTTGGCTGTGGTCAGAGAGAGTTCCATGACCATTGTGCCTTTGTGGGTTTCATAAGGAATGAAGGCGCCGATGAAATGACGCAGGACTTTGCCGTCTTCGCTATTGACGAACTTGCCCTCTATCTGAACTGCGGCTTGCCCCTTGACCCAGATGAGGGTGGCGTGGTCGAGGTGGAAGAAGGATTTTTCATCTGCTTTTAGTGGTCTTTTGGCGATGCTGTATTGATTTCTGCCGACTGTAGCCGGTCCAAGAAACTCGGCAAGCTTGACTATTGAGTCGGCAAAAAGAATCGGGCTGGCGGTGCGGAAGCGATAGCGGTTTACCAGGGCGATTAGCTCTTTGCGGGTGGTTTCGCTGAGCGCTAGGCTGGAGAGCCTGACGGTAAGACGTGTGGCAGGGTCGCCAGCTAGTTCGAACTGTGCTCGGCGGTAGAGCTTTGAAGCGTAGCTGTTTTCTTGCCAGAGGCGGTGTAGATGAATTGTCTTGACCGGACCTAGAGGAAGATTGTGGGCAACTAGGTTTTTTTCGCTTTTCTTCTTTTCGAAACAGTTGCTATAGGCTGAGATGAGCTGCACGGCACTGGCTAGTTCTTGCTTGGGTGTGACCGGCGGTAGGTCGGCAAAGACGACCTGTTTTTCTTGGGCGGCTGAGCTATGCATGGTGAGCGGCGGCGGCGTAAGCGGCAGCGTTGCAGGCGGCATGACCACAGAGGCATTGTTCATTCTAGAAAACCCGGTAGTAAGAGGAGTGGTCTATATAGTGACGGCGGCGAGGTGAGATCTTCGTGAAAGTGCCAGAGCTTAGAATCGAGAATTTCGTGAAAGCTCCGGGGCTCAGTATTGAGTTTTTGGACTTTCTTTTTAACTTGTTGATTTACTTGGGACGGCAGACTTTGACATCGGTCAAGCCACCATTGCCGAGGAACCGACGAAAGGTTTCACTTTCTACATCGACCACTCGCTTCAGTCGCGGGTGCGGCCCCATGTCGTTCACTCGGGCGGCAAAACTCTTGCCGGTGTTCACATCTTGAACAAAGACGGTGAAGGGCTTCTCTCTCTGGTTGTCGTAGTTTGGAAGCGCCACTGTCGGCACACCTCTGCGCAGAATCTCTGTGGAAGCGGTGGGTTTGCCGTAGAGTCCATCGCCTTTGCCGTAGTGCGATGCCACGCCCTGGACGCATTCGCCGGGGGCGAGTGAGTGGTATCTGTTTTTGTTAGCATCGGCGCTTTGATTTTTGCCGCTGCCTTCATCGATGGTCAAATTAGGCAGAGGATAGCCTTTGACTCTATCTGAATCTGGCTTGAAGTCTATCTTCTTAGAGTCACTTTTAGAGTTGGGGTCATAGGCTTCGATGTTGAGCATTTTCTCGGCGACCTTAAAGTCTTGATCGCCGGGTTTCTTTACTTCGTTGAAATTGAAGGCGCGTTCGGCCATGCACTGTCTCCTTCTAAGACAACGCACATAGAAAAACTCTGCTGCCTAGAGGGCGGGCAGACTAATCGTTGTGGGGTGGGTGAATTTTGAGGTGGGTAATGAGGCTGAATGGGTGAATTCGGTGAGGTGGGTAGTGAGGCTAGAGGGGTGAATGCCTGAAATTGAGATTTATGCCCTTATTTTGCATATTGCATGTAAGCAATTTGTGAATTGAAACAGATAAGCCAAAATACAAAAGCCCCAAAAGAAAAGCCCCAAAACAAAAGCCCCAAAACAAAAGCGATTTGTCGTTGGACAAATCGCTCATCAAGTCAAAAGGAGCTTGGCTTTCTATTTAAATAGATACCCCCGCTAGCTGCCATTTAAACTAACGATTTACATAGACTTTGAACTTGTGCATGGGCTGTTGCTGAAAAGCTGGATGGGAGGCGTCTTGCATGGCACGTCCAGGAAATTGTCCGCCCTGTGCGCCGTAGCTTTGTCCTAAGCTCTGCCCGTAGCTTTGTCCATAGCTTGGACTCATGTTTTGTCCATAACCAGCTCCGAGGTTTTGTCCGTAGTGTTGTCCATAGCTTTGTCCATAAGCTTGGCTTGCTGCTTGTGGGTAGCCTTGTCCGAAGCTTTGCCCTAGCTGACCAGGAAATTGGCCGACTGCTTGTCCGGCTGTTTCTCCGAATTGTTGGCCTGCCCCGCCTTGTGCAGGCGCTCCTGCCGATGCCTCAAGGGCGTTGCCAGAGGGCGCCTCACCGGCGGCTTCTTGTCCAGCTTCTTGTCCGGAGAGTCCCATTTTGTTTATATCTTCTTCTTGTCGGCCTGGCTCGACTCCTGACCAATCCATGACAAAAGGAATGACCATGACTGTGAAAACAATCAAGGCAATCACTATTGGCGTGAAGGTGCGCGGTGGTACCTTTGTTAGGGGTCTGGGTCCAAAGAGTCCTGGGCTTTGTCCCGATTGCATGCCCTGGCTCCAAGATGCAGATTGGTCCGGATGTCCACCAAAGTTTGAACCGCCGTCGCTTCCGCCTCCACCGGCGAAGTTATGTCCCATGCTCTATCCTTGCTTGATATTTGATTTGTGCCGCCTGCCGACCCTATGTTAGCTTCTGCCTGCGGAATAACCAAGAGTTACAGTGGGAATATCACCAGTCAATTAATTTTTGCCGGCTGAATCTCACGGGAAAACCTTGCTAAAGCGCGAGCTTCAGAGCTGGATTATTGCCTGTGCCAGACTAGCTGAAGGTTGGCAATGAAAGAATGCGGTCTGCTTTGCCTTTGCATTCTTCAATTAACTCAGCATTGGGCAGGTCCGTGCTCTCTACTTTGGCGATAGCGGCAGCTTCGCTTTTGCCTCCGGCTTTATGCCTGGCAAGCAGCCTTTCTTTTGTGGCTGACTGGTCTGACTCTAGATACCAGACTTCATCTAGATAATCGCCTACTTCGCGCCAGGGCTCTATGTCGAGCAAGAGATAATTGCCTTCGACAATGACGATTTTGTGCGCGGGCTCAATGAAAACACCGTCTTCTGTCGGTTCTTCTATCGTGCGGTCGAAGGTCGGCCAGCCGACCCTGCGGTTTGCCTCTTGTATCTCTTCAAGCTTATCAAGAAAGGCGTCTGCATCGAAACTGGCTGGAATGCCCTTAAGCTCCCAAAGACCCATCTTCATAAGGTCATCATTTCGTCTGTGAAAACCATCCATCGGTGCCACGACGGCTATGCCGGGACTAAGCTCGTCAATCATGTCTTTCAAAAGTCGAGCTACTGTACTTTTCCCGGCAGCCGGAGCACCGGCAAGACCAAGTATGTATCTGTATGTGCCGCCCTCGCTTTTGGTGAGAAGCTCGTTGGCTAGATCTTTGATGATGTTCAATGTAGTCATAAGAGCAACATTGTAGTCATAAGGGGGGCATTTTTCCAGCCATTTGAAAAGAGCCAGGCTTGCAATGACTCGAAGCTTACAAATTACTTGATTGGCACATGAAAGAAATCTCCTGGATTGGTTGAAAGCAGAGTATGCAAGGGCACCTTGTTATAACTGGCTATCTGCATAGCAAATAGGGCGAAGCTATCACCTTTTGCAGGTTTACCGCTTTTGAGCTCATAGATGACCTTGAGCAGATTGATGGCATTTGTTCGCAGCGTAACAATGACCATGGTGTCTTCATTCATGGCTTGATTTCTCTCATGTCGGCTTTTAGCAAGAAAATCGGCAGTTGATGCTTTTCAATGATTATCTTGATAGAGCGTGAATCTTAGGTGAAGGTTGTATGAAGGTAAGGTGAAGTGATGAAATAGACCGCTCTTTTGTCTGTTTTGTCTTTTTGTAGCCTTTGTTTCTTTTGGCACCGAGCAGCGAGGACTTGAATGCTTCAGCGATATCAATCGTGGGAGAAACTAGCTTTTGAATATTGAATCAAAGAAATGTCGAAACCATGGCGAACCAATGAAGATTTGAGAATCAGTTGAATTCTTACTTTGTTTTGATGCCTGGACAGCTGCCTTAAGCTATGCGCCTCTTTGGTTTTGCAATCATAATATTTGATTCCCGCAATGCTTGGTATCAAACTGAATGTCGTGAAGTTTCCAAATGCAATTCCGGCGAGTTGAGTGATTGGTTGATTTGTTGATTGAGTCGGCGAGACTCAAAAGGCAAATTCAATGAATTTGGTTCAGGTATAAATTGGACCGATATCGGTCCAATTTATAGGCAAGTTGTTTTTTAATTTTTTTCTTCCTCAAATTTTGAACTTTTTGGCTCGAAATTACGTTTATCAAATTGAACGAGCTGAGGAGAGCGCCATGAGTGACGATAGAAATTGCCAGTCCAGGAAAATGGACATGTTCGAGCCCGCTTACCACGAGACCAGGCAGCTATTGCTGTCAGAGTTTAGTGAGCGATTTCCCAGTGATGAAAGCTGCTGGTCTAGCCTAGTTCAAGATTTCTCGGCTTGTGGCAGGCTTAGATGTCGTTGGTGTGGTGCTGAAAAGGTTGAATTGCAGCAAGATTCAAGAACCCTAAGCTGTAGTGAGTGCAATAAGAAAAGTTCGATAACTGCTGGAACTTTCTTTCATGGCATCAAGAAAGTCAGAGCGTGGTTCTTCGCGATTTGGATTGTAGAGAGAGAGTTTTATGTGAGTTCGAAGTGGTTTGCACAAGCAATTGGTATATCGCAATCTTCTGCTCTCCATATTCTTAAATCTACTCTTTATTTGATCGAGGAAAATTCGGGTGTCTTCGAGAATGTCGGATTTGGTCTTGGTGAATTTCGACTGTTTTTTAGGAAGCGCTCCGTGCTTACTCCTGCCTTGGTTAAACCTTCTTGCGAACTTCAAGAGGGTGCAGGTGACCCAACAAATCATGAGAATTACACAAGTAACTCAGATGGTTCATGGGTTGATGTGACTGCCTCTGAAGAGGACTCTGTTCGCGGGGCTGTCATTTCAGCGCTAAGGGAAGGTAGTAGAAGTCTTGATGAAATCAAAAGTATATCTAAGCACAGTAGCAGTGATGTTCTAGCAGCAATCACAGATCTGGAGCTTGACGGTGAGATCTCTGCAATCGCTGGCAACAGATTCCAGCTGTGCCAGAAAGTGGCATCAGGACTACTTAGTCTCAAAGAGGAAGTGATGCGTAAGCAATCTGAAGATTCAAAGTCCATTTTCAACGCAGCCGCTCTTTTCAGCAGGCTATCTTTAGGAATTGTAGGAGGTGTTAGTCGAAAGTACCTGAGTCTGTATCTTGGCTTCGCCAACAGTTTGGCGGCACGTGATGTGGTCTCTGCATTCATGACTATGTGTATAGAGAGCCCGTATATTGGGTCTAAACGGCTAAGGGCATATGCTAGTGCTGCTATTCTTCCGATTAGGCTGAGTGAACCGTACCTATCGGATTTTCAGGATCAGGTTTCTCAGGCATTTTAGGTAGGCTAGATTCGCGTTTTTGTACTTGCAAGGCAAATTTTTGTTGAAGCAGTCCGAGGTCTCCTTTTAAGTTTTGATTGAACGCGATGCCTCTCCTTTCTGAAGGAAATGGTCGTGGTCCTTTGGAATTTTAGAAGAGTGCATAATTCCGTAATGGTGTCTTTCAGAGGCTGGCATGTGCATTCAACTAGCGATGAGCTAGGTGAATGCACATGCCTTGCCTAACTGGGTTCAGAAAAGAAGAAGAGGAGGAAGCTATTCAGCGCTTCCTCCTCTTCTCTTTGATTGACAAATTGTATCTCACTATTTGCCGTTGGTCTGGCAAACAGTTGACTCTATTATTTCTCCGCCTTCTTGCCGGCTTCGATTTCGAGGGTTATGGCTACATCGTCTGAGATTACAGTGCCGCCGTTGTCCATCACTTTGTTGTAGGTGATACCAAAGTCTTTGCGTTGAATTTTGGTGGTTGCAGAAGCGGCAATCTTTGTGTTGCCCCACGGATCTTTCACTTCTTTGCTGGGTCCGTCAACAGTTAAGACCACTTCTTTGGTGACTCCCTTGATAGTGAGATCGCCTGTGATGGCGAGTTTGCCTTTACCCAAAGACTTCACTTTCTTAGATTTGAATGTCATTTTGGGAAACTTTTCAGTATCGAAGAAGTCGGCGCCGCGAAGGTGTTCGTCGCGACCCTTGTCACCAGTGTTGACGGTGGTGGTGTCTATGGTGGCATCGACTTTGATGCTGTTGGGATTCTTGCCGTCGTACTCGACTGTGCCGGCGACATTGTTGAATGTGCCTTTGACATTGGAAATCATCAAGTGTTTGACTGCGAAACCGGCATCTGAATGCGAAGAGTCAATGTTCCAGACATTCGCACTGGTCGCACCGGCAGCTTGCACAGCATTGTCTGCGATGGTAACTGTAGTGCCCAGCGCAAGCAGCGCGCTGAGTGAGAAGACAGAGCTGATTGCGAAAGTTGAGTTGAGGTTTAGGGGTTTGAAGGCGGATTTCATTGGGTTCTCCTGGTGCATTTTTACTGAGTTTTGTTCGTTTTTTTGATGGCTTTTGATTAGTCTTTAGCTTAGTTTTGGTGTGTTTGTTACTGCTATCTGATTCGTTTGTTTCTGACTTTTGATTTGGTACTTACTTGAATAAAGTTCCGTTTTTATCGGCTCAGAGTTCGCTTGCTGGTGCAATTCAATTGGGTTTCGTTTGGCTATTCGGGTGTGTGCTCTGGTCTTTTGCCCTTGCTGGTCAATCTGTCCAAGATAAGAGGATTGACCAGGCTTCTGAACTCCAAAGGCGCCATCGAGTTGACCACCACTTTTGTGGCGCCCTCTTTCATTGCTTGTAATTCGGTTTGGGTTTCAGGTTGCGAACTTAGGCAGAAGACGAATGGAATGCCTTGAAGTTCCTCGTCAAGCTTTAGCTCGTAGAGAAAGCTGAAGCCATCTCCGTCAAGCATTTCAAGCGGTGAAACAATCAGCTCTGGAAGATTTTTCTGAGCCAAGAAAAGAGCCACAGACATCGCTCTTGCCGTGACAATTTGGTAATCAAGTGGTTCGAGTGCCTCTCGAACTAAGTTGGTTGTAGCTTCAGCTGTGCCTGCTACCAGTATTTTTGGGGTTTCCATTAACTAAGTTTTGCCTCTAATGCAAACTTGCCTTGATTCGCGTTAGTCTAGCGCACATTCTAGGGAGAAATGAACTATGGAAAAGCGCATACTTGGCAAGACCGGCATGGAAGTAAGCGTGCTTGGCTTTGGTGCTGCTGAGATAGGCTACGAAGGCGCCACCCAGGCGACAGTGGATCGGCTCATGCAGGAAGCGCTGGACGCTGGTCTCAATGCAGTCGATACAGCCGAATGCTATTTGACAAGCGAGGAAATGCTCGGCCAGTCAGTGAGTCATAGGCGCTCAGAGTTCTTTCTATTTACAAAGTGCGGACATGAAGGAACCTTTTACAATCCGGCCTGGAGTAAGCCTGAGATAAAGGCTAGCCTGGATAGAAGTTTGCGTCGTCTCAAGACCGATTATGTAGATCTTTTGCAATTGCACAGTTGCAGCAAGGAGGTGCTCGAGAAAGGCGAAGTGGTGGAAGCCCTTCTTGAATTGAAGCAGTCGGGAAAGGTGCGGTTTATTGGTTATAGCGGTGATGGAGTAGATGCTCGATATGCAGTTGAGATGGATGTGTTTGAGACTCTTCAGACCTCTCTTTCTATCTTTGACCAAGAGTGTATCGATTTGACTTTGCCTCTTGCTAGAGAAAAAGGTATGGGTGTCATTGCTAAGCGTCCGATTGGTAACGCGGTTTGGCGCTTCCCCTCCCGTCCTGATAATAGCTATGTGGTCGAGTACTGGGAGCGCATGAGGGCTCTGGGTTACGACTTCTTGGATGGAAGCTCGGAGTCTATCGGAGCAAGAGCGCTTCGCTTTACTTATTCGGTGCCGGGTGTGCACACCATGATCGTTGGAACCAAGGTTCCGGGGCGCTGGCGTTCGAATGCCTTGCTTCTCGAGAAGGGTCCGCTCAGTCAGTCGGAAATGGATGCCATTCGTGAGCAATGGTTGCAGGTATCGAAAGGGAAGAACTGGGTAGGACAGGTATAAAGCCCCATCCATGGTTTCAGTTCGGTAAATATGACATCGGCTTTGCTCTTGTTTAATGCGCTTTTGTTGGGGTTCCGCCACGGTGTTGATTGGGATCATATTGCCGCCATTGTCGATATTATTGGTTCCGAGAAGAGAGTGGGCGTCGAAACTGTTTTGCAGGAAAGTTCAAGGGCAATAAGAGCGCCTATGCTTTATGCTCTTGGGCATGGGCTTGTGGTGGTTTTTCTTGGCATCATTGCTCTTTGTTTCGCCACAATCTTGCCGGCTTGGGTCGACCCCTTGATGGAGCGATGTGTCGGACTGACTTTGCTTGGTTTGGGTCTCTTCGTAATTTACCGATCTCTTTGGACAAGCGGCGGTGAACACCATATTGAAAGCCGCGGAGCCCTGCTTTTCGACTTGGTCAATGATCGGCTCGGTCCTTTTGCGGTGCCAAGAAACGGTTTGCTGGCGGCATTCTTAATTGGTGTCATTCACGGGATCGGAGCCGAGACCGGTTCGCAGGTATTGATACTGACGGCGGTGGCAGGGCAAGGGGCTCTTGTGACCGGCGTCTTTATGCTTCTTTCCTTTGTGCTTGGTCTCTTGCTCTGTAACTTGCTGGTGGCGGCGCTGGGATATTGTGGTTTTGCTGCGGCTTTACGTTCGAAGGTGTTTTCTAAAGTCTTTGGGCTGACAACCGGCTTTATGGGTATTTATGTCGGGCTTGCTTTTCTATTTGGAAATGAAACCGGGCTGCCTGATTTACAAAGGATATTTGGCTGAAGTCAAAATTTTATTTTCGGTAAGTGGCTCGGGGCAGGCTAAGATTAGATAGAGCAAGCGAGTGCAGGAGTAAAGGTATAAAGCTATGTGTACCGAATGTGGTTGTGGGCTTCCGGGGGAGCCAAAGTTCAGCGGCGGAAAAAAGTCCCAACACGACCACGAGCATGCGCATGAACATACGCATGAGCATACACACGAACATGGGCATGAACATACACATGAACACGGGCATGAACACACTCACGCTCATGAGCATACACACGAACATACTCACGAGCATGAACATGCCCATGAGCATGAGCCTGGGCGCATGCATTCGCACTCGCACAAACATTCACATTCACATTCGCACTCGCACGACCACGAGCATGCGCACGACCACGAGCATGCGCACGACCACGAGCATGCGCACGACCACGAGCATGCGCACGACCACGACCACGAGCACGACCACTCGCACGACCACGACCACAAGAACACCGTCGTGGCTGTGCATAAGAGCATCATGAACGCCAATAATCTGCAGGCGGCTCGCAACAGAGGCTTCTTTGCCGGCAGTCGCGTACTGGCTGTCAATGTCCTTTCCTCACCAGGCGCCGGTAAGACCAAGCTACTGACTGAGGCAATCAAGATGCTCAGTCAGAAGGAAGTTGACGGTAAGACATTGAAGTGCGGCGTTGTGGTCGGTGACCTTGAGACGGACAATGATGCTGTCCGCCTGCGTCAGTCCGGTGCCCCAGTGGTGCAGATATCTACGGGCACGCTTTGTCATCTTGATGCTGCCATGCTCGCGCGCTCTCTGTCTGAATTGTCGGCTGATCCGACGCAACTCGATATTCTTTTTATTGAGAACGTCGGTAATTTGGTTTGTCCGGCTACTTTTGACCTCGGTGAGGGGCTTCGCATCACGGTTCTTTCAGCCGGCGAAGGTGAAGATAAGCCGCTCAAGTACCCGCCTGCCTTCCATTTTGCCGACTTGGTCGTCTTAAGTAAGGCGGATCTTGCCGAGGCTTGCGAGTTTGATCGCGAGCTGGCTCTCAACAATATCCGTTCGCTCAAGCCGGAAGTGGAGATTGTCGAAGTTTCGGCAAAGACCGGAGCCGGTTTGGATGTCTTTTGTGAGAAGCTAGTCGAGCGCTTTCTTTCGCTCAAGCAGCAAAGTGCACTGGGCTTATTGCTTTAGTAGAGAGCTGGAAAGTGCTGGAAAGATTTAGAAATGCATGAACTTTCGATTGCTCTGAGCTTGATTGAACTGGCTCGCGCCGAGCTTAAAAAGAATGGCGGCAGCAAGGTTCTTGCCCTGAATGTCAAGCTGGGACCTCTAAGTGGTGTTGTAAAAGAAGCTTTGCTTGCTGCATACGATTTGGCTGTTAGCGAGAGCGATATGAGCGCGGCGGTTCTAAATGTGGAAGATGTACCTGTTACGGTTTTTTGTTCAGAATGCAAGAAGATTTCTACGCTCTCTGGAAACTTTGGTGGAAGCTTGCGTTTTGTTTGCGGTTACTGTGGCCAAGCTACAGGCGATGTGCGCAGCGGCGCCGATCTAGATCTGGTCTCGATGGAGATAGACTAGCTTGTTTTGACGTATATTTTGCGCTTATTTGGTTTGTACTTGCTTGGTTTGGAATCGGGTACTATTAAATAAGCTCGCTTCCTTTTTAATTAGTTCTTTTTTTCTTGCTTGCTTTCTTTCTCGGGAGTTCGATTGTGTGTTTAGCCATCCCCGGTAGAGTTGAATCTTTCGTAGATGCAGAGCGGCGTATGGCTCTTGCCGACATCTCGGGTGTCAAGCGTGAGATAAGTGTAGATCTCTTGCGCGGCGAGGGGGCTCAGGTAGAAATTGGTGATTGGGTGCTCATACATGTGGGTTTCGCCATGAGCAAAATAAGCGAAAAACAGGCGCGCGAACAGTTGGAAGTCTTGGCTATGTTGGGTGAAGCGGTGGCGGCTGCCGAAGAGGCGCGCGGGTACGGTCAGTCATGAAGTTTGTCGATGAGTTCCGCGATCCCGAGTTGATTAAGTCGACGGTCGGTGAAATCGAGTCTCTTATGCAAGGGCGCAGTTACAGAGTCATGGAGGTCTGCGGCGGGCACACTCATTCGATTTACAGATTCGGCTTGGAGCAGTTGCTGCCCTCTAGTCTGGAGTTTATTCATGGGCCGGGCTGTCCGGTTTGTATTCTGCCCATGGACCGCGTAGATGAAGGTCTGAAGCTAGCGGCGCAGAAGAATGTGATTTTAGCTGCCTACGGCGACATGATGAGAGTGCCTGGGCATTCGGGCAGCGCTTTAGAGCTGAAGGCGAGCGGGCTCGATATTCGAATGGTTTATTCGCCGCTTGATGCCTTAAAGATAGCGGTAGATAATCCCCAAAGTCAGGTGGTTTTCTTTGCTATCGGCTTTGAGACAACGGCACCGGCCACGGCTCTCACCGTGCTCAAAGCCCAAGAATTAGGGCTCAGTAATTTTACTGTTTTTGTCAATCATGTTACTGTCATTCCGCCCATGCGAGCGGTTCTTGATGATCCCGATCTCAAAATCGACGGTTTCATTGGTCCTGGTCACGTTGCCACCGTCATTGGTGCTTGTGCTTATGACGAAATAGCTAGAGACTATAAGAAACCGGTTGTGGTCTCTGGCTTTGAACCCCTCGACATTTTGCAGTCTCTGGTGTTGCTGCTTAGACAGCTCAATAATGGTGAAGCTCGGGTTGAGAACCAATACGCGCGGGTGGTGCCCTGGGCGCCCAATGCCACTGCTTCGACTGTGCTTGCCAAAGTCTTTGAATTGCGACCCACTTTCGAATGGCGCGGGCTTGGTGCGATTTTACAGTCGGCTGTCAAACTTAGAGCGCAGTTCAGTCAATACGATGCCGAAGTACGGTTCGCCGAAGTTTTGGCAAATCATCGCATCGATCTAGAAAAAGATCGAATCGAGCGAGGTCGAGGTCCATCGACCCCTTGCGGTGAAGTTCTGAAAGGCTTGATCAAGCCAAATCAATGCGCTCTCTTTGGTAAAGAGTGTCGACCGGAAAAGCCGCTTGGTGCTTTGATGGTCTCTTCAGAGGGGGCTTGTGCTGCTCATTTTAACTATGCGCACGAGAGAATCGATTGAATTCGCTGAATTTACTCAAGAGATTGAAATGACCGAAGAGAGCGAGTTGATTAGACAAATTGATGAGACTGAAGAATTTTGCTGCTGCTGCTTGGAGGAAAGCCGTGCCCATAAGCTTCAAAGATGAACGCATCGAATTAGCGCACGGCTCGGGTGGCTTAGCAGGACGTCGTCTGATCGAGGGTTTGATAGCTCCCTATTTCCAAAACGATTTGCTTTCTAAATTGAGCGATGCCGCTGTCTTTCCTGTCCAAGCCGGTCGCATGGCTATGACCGCCGATAGCTTTGTGGTGAAACCTCTCAGGTTTCCAGGTGGCAGTATCGGCTCACTGGCGGTGCACGGTACAGTCAATGATCTCGCCGTCTCGGGTGCTCGCCCTCTTTATATTTTGGCTAACTTAATCATCGAAGCTGGTTTGTCAGTTGCCATATTGCAGGAAGAACTTGCCGCCATGGCTCAGGCAGCTTCTGAAAGCGGAGTGCTCATCGTCGGCGGCGATACCAAGGTGGTCGAACATGGCAAAGCCGACGGGCTTTATATAAGCACTGCCGGAGTCGGCGTTGTCGAAGCACCCCGAGCCCTATCGGCTGAAGCCGTCTCTATTGGCGACAAGGTGATTTTAAGCGGCGCCATAGGTGATCATGGCATTACCGTGCTTTTGGCCAGAGGCGAGTTAGATCTGTCCGCCGATATCAAATCAGATAGTCGCTCGGTCTGGCCCCTGGTCAAAGCTTTGCTTGAAGCCTGTCCTCAAGCTCTGCGCTGGATGCGAGATCCTACAAGGGGCGGCGTCTCAGCATCACTGAACGAGCTTGCCGCTGATTGCGGCTACAGCATTGTTCTAGAGGAAGAGTCCTTACCGGTCGATAGAGCGGTGCGCGGTGCCTGTGAAGTTTTGGGACTGGATGTACTGCATGTGGCCAATGAAGGACAGTTTTTGGCTATTGTTGACGCCGCCTCGGCAGAGATTGCTCTTGCGGCGCTTAAGTCGACCCCTGGGGGTTCTAGGGCTTGCATTGTCGGCGAGGTGGTTGAGACTAAGAAGTCACCCAGGCTCTTGGTGCGCACCCCTTACGGCGCCAGTCGGGTAGTCGATATGTTGGTCGGCGATCAGTTGCCGCGCATTTGTTAACCAATGGCAAGCCACCGCTGTGTCAATGTGAGGGTGAAAGGTATTGTTCAGGGGGTGGGTTTTCGCCCTTTCGTCTACGTTCTTGCCACAAAGTATAAGCTGACTGGCTTTGTACTCAATGACACAATGGGCGTCGAAATCGAGCTTTGCGGACCCGCCGACGACATTGATTGCTTTCTTTCCGACCTCAAAGTCAAGTTGCCAGCGGCTGCCAGAATTGACGAAGTAACATTGCAAGAAATTGATGCGGATTCGACAAGCAGAACCTATACATCTTTTGAGATTGCCGAAAGCCGCCAGCTTGGCGGAAATATTGCTACCCGCATATCTCCCGATTTGGCAGTTTGTCGAGATTGTCTGAGCGATTTGTTCGAAGGAGACGGGCACGGGGCTTTAGAAACCTATTTGGAGAATTTTTCAGAGATTTTTGCGGCTGGCTTTATAGAGGTCCGTGCAGACGCAGGTTTTGCAGATAAAAGCTCTGCAAATACAGGCTCTGCAGATACCGGCTGTGCAGATATTGGCTCTGTAAATCCACACTCTGCAAGTACAGGCTCTGCAGATATAGGCTCTGCAGATATAGGCTCTGCAGATATTGGCTCTGTAGATACGGGGCACACCAAAGGGCTCTCGGCTTTAGACGCAAGCTCTTCCGCCCCGGAGAACGCCTATCATCACTATCCCTATGTCAATTGCACAAACTGTGGACCTCGCTTTTCCATTATCAAAGCTCTTCCTTACGATCGTCCATTTACCACTATGTCAGCGTTTCCCATGTGTGCTGCTTGTTCTTCCAGCTATCAAAACCCGCTAGATAGAAGATTCCATGCCCAGCCGGTCGCTTGCAATCAGTGCGGACCTAGTTATTTTTTGACTGATCCAAAGCTCTCCAACGGTTCAACAATCGGTTCAACAATTGCTAGAGGCGATGAAGCCATTAGGCGGGCGGTAGAGGCACTTAACGATGGCTTGATTTTGGCTATCAAGGGCATAGGCGGCTATCATCTCGCCCTCGATGCCAGCAATAAGAACGCTCTTATCGCCTTGCGCGAACGTAAGTATCGTCGATCCAAGCCCTTCGCCATAATGGTGCCCGATCTTGCTTCAGCTCGCCGACTCGCATGTCTTGACGAAGAGGGGCAAAAATTGCTTGCTGCAGTTGCGCGCCCCATTGTTATCGCACCAGCAAAGACCGAGAGCAGTTTAGCGCCATTTCTGCACTTGATCAGCCCAGACAATCTTGATATCGGCTTACTATTGCCGTACACCCCTTTGCACTATTTGCTGTTTGCTGCTGGTGCACCTGCAGCAATGGTATTCACAAGTGCCAATATTTCGGGCGAACCGATTGCTTATCTTGATGAAGACGCCTATGCCGATTTGCAGGGTCTAGCCGATCTTTTCTTGATCGGTGAAAGACCAATTCAGAGACGCATCGATGACTCTGTTGTGTCGGTGGTCGGCAAAGAACCTCTCATGGTCCGCCGCTCTCGAGGCTATGCACCTGATGCTGTTGCCAGATTACCTAGAGAGCAAGACTTCATTTTGGCGCTGGGCGGCGATTTGAAGAACACGGTCTCTTTGTCTGTCGGCGGGCAAGTCTTCATGAGTCAGTATGTTGGCGACTTGGAGCACTCTTCTTGCTTTGATGCTTTTGAAGAGACGATTGCGGATCTTCTCTCAATGTACAAAGTGCCGAGGTCTAACCTGGTGGTGGCATACGATCTTCATCCCAACTACAGATCATCTCGTAACCGAGATAGCATCGAGGCTTCTAGGTTTATAGGAGTACAGCATCACCGCGCCCATATTGCTTCTGTTTTGGCTGAGCACAATAAGATGGACGAATTGGTCTTGGGCTTGGCTATGGACGGAACCGGCTATGGTGATGATCAGGCAATTTGGGGCGGAGAAGTTTTTCTAGGGTCGGTGCGCTCGGGTTTTGAGCGGATTTGCCATCTTGATTATGCTCTATTGCCGGGTGGTGATGCCGCCGCTCGCTTCCCGCAGCAAGCTCTGGCTGGTTATCTAGATGAAAAGACCAGAAATGCCCTAATGAGCGAATCCTTTTTTCAATTTGATGAACACTATTCAAATGCAGTGAAAATGATCGAAAAGAATTTGAGGGTATTCAAGAGTTCTTCGATGGGTCGTCTCTTTGACGCCGTTGCCGCCCTTTGTGGCTTTGTTGGCGAGGTGCAATTTGAGGCGCAAGCTGCCATCTGGCTTGAACATCAGGCTCGTGGGCAGTTGAAAAAAATTGGCGAAATTGACAGGTCAAAATTGGACCGATATCGGTTCAATTTTGAGGGTGAAACGCTTGACTTCAAATTTGCCCTCTCGGCTGTGGTCGAAGATCGCCTGAACGGCGTCAAGCCCGGCGCTGTGGCGCTTTCCTTCCATTTGGCATTGGCCGTGTCCTTGGCTGACGCCCTAGAAGCATTGTCTTTTGCTCATCAAGTCAGGATAGTTGCCGCCTCAGGCGGCGTGATGCAGAACAGTCTTTTGTCCGACTTTCTACGAGATGAATTGTCAAGGCGAGGGCTGGCTTTGTTGCTCAATAGAGCGGTCCCGCCAAACGATGGTGGTTTATCTCTTGGCCAGGTTGCCTTGGCAAGTTTCAGCTAATTCCGTCTGGCTTATTTGCCTATTTGGTTAATTGCTTTGAGTTGGTTAATTGCTTTGAGTTGGTTAATTGCTTTCAGTTGGTTATTTGCTATGAGTTCTTCATTTGCTCTTCTTACTTGCTTTGCTTGCTCGCTTCAATACTTATTCTTTCTTGTTCAGATAGCTCGCGACCAAGCTTCTTTGCAAATCCCAGGGCAAAGCGCAAAGTTGTTTGAATGTCGGGATCATTTAGGGCTCTAAACAGATCAAAAATCCCAATGCGTTTACCTGGTTGCTTGGCCTCAATCGAAGATTGCACTGCGATTTTCGCTACCCTGTCTACGAGTTCGACACTTTCCTTGCCAAAAATTTCTGATGCCAGCAAGTTTTGCATCTGCGGTGACTGAATAATCTGAGTCAGTTGAAAGGCGGTGTTGCGAAGAGTGGGAAGGTCGATAGCCTTGATTTGTGCTTCAAGGCTGTCGCCGGATGAGGCCGCTGCCGCGCGCAGCTTTTGCAAGAGACCGTTCAAATTGTCTGCGTATTCTGGTCCGCGTCTTAGTGCTTGCAGAACCATGGTCACTAAATCTGACACTTCATCTAAATGATTGAGTAGTTCCAAAATAGAATCGGCTGTATTTTCATCTAAGATTTTTTCTTCCAGCATTAACAGACTTTTTGATCTAGAAATTCGCTCTAGTCTGCGAACCGTTTGAGCTAGTTCTTCCAGTCCGCCTTGGTGGCTAAGATCTCTTACCTTACTCACTAAACCATTTATGTTGTCTGCGTATTCCGGTCCGCGTTTCAGACCTTCACCAACTAGATCCAACAGAGCTAATACTTCATCAAGTCGATCTAGTAAGCGACTGAGATTCTGCGATGTCGCTGCATCTTGCAGCTTTTCTTTCACACAGACGAGTGTTGAATCGGACCTCGACATCTTTTATTTCCTTCAAAATTTCATGTGGCGATTTCTCTACTATAGCCAAATTTCGCTGCAAAAAGATCTTCTCGCCGAGCGCAAAGAGAGTAAGCTGGTAGTATGTTTTTTTTCTGAAAAAAGGGCATTCAAAAAGGGGTTTCCTCAAATTTAATACTTACCCAAAGGTAAGAAAAGCGGGAGGTTTGGAATGGCGACTCTGGTTTGGCTTCACGGTGGAGCCTGCAACGGCAATACGCAGTCGTTCTTGAATGCTGAAGAACCGACCATTGTCGATCTTGTCACTGACTTTGGTATCGAGATTCTATATCACCACTCTTGCATTCCACTTATGGGTGAGCAAGCTAAGGAAACTTTGCAGAAAATTCTTGCCGCTGGTGGACCAGATATTTTTGTCTTTGAAGGCAGCGTTATTCAAGGACCGAAAGGTACCGGGCGCTATGATATTTTTCTTGATCGACCGATGAAAGATTGGGTGGCTGATTTTGCCGCCTCGGCCACATTCACAGTGGCTATAGGCGATTGTGCCTGCTGGGGTGGCATTCCAGCTACCAAGCCAAATCCCACTGATTCTATTGGTTTGCAGTATCTCAAGGGTGCCAAGGGTGGCTTCCTCGGTTCTGAATATAGATCAAAAGCTGGTCTGCCTGTGATTAATATTCCCGGCTGTCCGGCTCACCCTGATTGGGTGACGCAGATTTTGGTGGCGGTTGCCACCGGCCGTGGTGCCGATGTGGCGCTTGATGATCTGCAAAGACCTCAGACTTTCTTCAAGACCTTTACCCAGACCGGCTGCACTCGCGTTCAATATTTCGAATGGAAAGAACCGGTGGAAGAATTTGGTCAAGGTACTAGAAAGGGCTGTTTGTTTTATGAGCAGGGTTGTCGCGGTCCGCTCACTCATTCACCCTGCAATCGTATTTTGTGGAACCGCCAGTCTTCAAAAACAAGAGCCGGCATGCCCTGCATTGGCTGTACCGAACCGCAGTTCCCTCATAACGATCTAGAGGTCGGAACTGTTTTCAAAACGCAAAAAGTTTTTGGTGTCATACCTAAGGAAGTGCCGGAAGGAACCGATGCTCTCAGCTATTCGGTGCATGCGGCTGTGGCTCGTGCCGCCAGCCCAAAATGGGCTAAAGAAGACATGTTTGTAATCTAACCTAAACGGCAAAAGTTTAAGAACAAATTGTTCGCAGTCTAAATTGGAGGACTCATGGGACAGCAAGTAACTCTCGATGTCGGCGCCGTCGGCCGCATAGAAGGAGACCTTGATGTGAAGGTCATGCTCGAAGACGGCGTGGTTGTCGATGCCTGGACCGAAGCAGCAATGTTTAGGGGTTTCGAGCTGATATTGAAAGGCAAAGATCCGCAAGCCGGCTTGATTGTTACTCCGCGTATTTGTGGTATCTGCGGCGGCAGCCATCTTTATAAATCAGTTTATGCTTTAGATACTGCCTGGAAAACCCATGTTCCGCCTAATGCCACTTTGATTCGCAATATCGCTCAGGCATCCGAGACATTGCAGAGTATTCCGCGCTGGTTTTATGCACTTTTTGCCATCGACTTTGTGCATCAGCCTTTTTCTAAAAGCAAATATTTTGACGAAGTGGTGAAGCGTTTCTCGCCCTTTGTCGGCACCAGTTATGAGCCGGCTGTGCAGACTTCTGCCAAGCCTGTAGAAATTTATGCACTCTTTGGCGGGCAGTGGCCCCATTCCAGCTTTATGATTCCGGGCGGTGTCATGTGCGCCCCTGGTCTTTCGGAAGTGACCCGCGCCCATTCTTTGCTTGAATATTGGCGCACCAATTGGTTGGAGCCCATTTGGCTTGGCTGTTCAGTGGAGCGCTGGCTAGAGAACAAGAGCTTTGAAGATGTCTTAGCCTGGATTGATGAGTCCGAAAGTCATGCTAATTCTGATTGCGCTCTCTTTATCAAGTTTTGCATTGATAACGGCCTCGATAAAATTGGTGCCTGGGATGCCAATTATCTTTCTACAGGAACTTATTTCAACGAGCATCTCTATCAAAGACCGACAATCGATAGCCGCAATAGTGCCTTGATTGCCAGGTCGGGTGTTTTTGACGGTAAAGAGTTTCATGACTTTGACCAAGCCCGAGTGAAAGAAGACCATACCCATTCCTTCTACAAGGGCTCGGCTATGTTGCATCCTTTTGACGGTGTCACCGAGCCGCTCGACCCGCTTGATGGTCGCAAGCAAGATAAGTACTCTTGGGCCAAGTCGCCGCGTTACGATATACCGGGCAAGGGCTTTTCACCAATGGAAGTAGGTCCACTCTCTCGCCAGGTTATGGCGGGGCGTCCGGATGCTGCCCCCTGGCAAGACTATGATCCGCTCTTTCTTGATTGCGTCAAAAAGAAAGGCAATAGCGTCATGGTGCGTGTGCTTGCACGCATGCACGAGGCGCCTAAGCTCTATCTTAGAGTTAAAGACTGGCTCTCTAAGGTCGATCTGCACGACAAGTTTTATATCAAGCCGGAAGAACTTCCCGAAGGCAAGGGCTTTGGCTCTACCGAAGCGGCTCGCGGTGCCCTCAGTGATTGGATATCTATCAAGGACGGCAAGATTGATAATTATCAGGTCGTCACCCCGACTGCCTGGAATATTGGTCCGCGTGATTCGAAGGGGCAGAACGGTCCTATTGAAAATAGCTTGATTGGTACAGAAATCAAGAATCAACATGATCCGCTTGAGATTGGTGTAATTGCCAGGAGCTATGATTCTTGCCTCGTTTGTACCGTACACTGCTACGATAAGAAGACCAACAAAGAACTGGCTAGTTATAAGGTTGGTCCACAGATGGGTCGCTAATTAGTTGGACAAAGTGAAAGATGTACTTGTAATCGGCTGCGGCAATTTGCTGCGCGGCGATGATGGTGTCGGCCCGATCTTGGTGCGTCGTCTTTTCGAACTTGGCATTCCCAGTCGCATGCGTTTGGCCGATGGCGGCACCGCCGGTATGGACGTGGCTTTTGCCATGGAAGGCGCTAGCGAAGTGGTTCTTGTCGATGCTTGTCGCAGCGGCGGTAAGGCCGGTGAGCTTTATGAATTGCCCGGTGAAGCGGTCGAAACGCCGCCCCTAACCGGCATCAATATGCACGCCTTTCGTTTTGATCATGCCATTGCTTTTGGGCGCTGGCTTTTGAAAGAGCGTTATCCCAAGAAAGTGACGGTCTTCCTGATTGAAGCCGCTCAGTTCGAGCCCGGTGCTCCTTTGAGTGAGCCGGTGGCAGCGTCTATGGAAGACTTGGCTCGTCTGCTTTTGCAAAGATATGGCGATGCTTCGCTGCAAGCTGTTGGCAGCCAGGCTGGCACTGAGTCGATACAAGAGCAAGCGCCGGAGCCAACACGAGAGCCTACGCAAGAACCTACACAAGATCTTGCCCAAGCTCCTAAGCAAGATCCCAGCACAGACTCTCATTCAGAAACAGAGCCGGAAGCCAGCGTCGAGTTTACCGGCAAGGGGTATTTGGTCATTCCAGTACACCTGGCAAATCGCTATTTCCCCGGTGATAGTTTGGTGGCGCTGATGCGCGATTCCAGGCTCTTTCTTTTGCCGATTCGCAATCAGGCTTCGGGCGGCTTGCTTATGAAACACCGCAACAGCAAAGGTGATCGCAGTGTCTTTATTGATGAAGTAACCAGGGGGCGGGCAATCAAAGGCGTATTCAAGGCTGTCTGGCACGAAGCCGACGCCGCACTAGTGGTGGAAACAAATGTCTGAGGATAGCTATCTGTTGTTGGGTTTGGCTGATGGACCGGCGCAGGCTTTGCTCTTGCCTGAACTATCTGAACTGTCAGAACTATCTGAGGCAGATCGTCTTTCCTTGAGAGATTTTGTGCAGGGCAAGGGCAGCGAAGATTTTGAAGAGTATTTTCAAAGCAGTGCTTTAGCACCGACTCTGCGTTTCTATAAATTGGCTTTGGACGGTGATTTTGCTGCTGCTATTAAAGCCTTAGATAACACTTGGGCCGCCGCAATTGTTGCTTACAATACTTTTGTGCTAGACGATTCGGCTTTGTCGCAAGCGCCGCATCAATGGAAAGAGATGCCCGAGCTTTTGCAGCAGCTGGCGGCGGCAGTGGCTTTTTATCAGACCGGTATATCTAGCGGGCTTTGCACCCAGAGCCATGCCGCTGCTTTAAAATCTAAAGAGCAGAGTGCCCTTGCTGCTGCTTATCTGCTTGTGGCACGGGGGCATTTCTTGGCTGGCCAAGGCGAGCTGGCGGAAAGTCTTGAGAGTTTCGACCGCGCTTTTGAGCTAGCCTCTAAACTTTCGCCTTTGTTTGCGGCGCGAATTTATCATGATGCTGCTTCTTATCTGATGCAGGCTGGTTTTGAAAAGTCTATTGAATATTTGGAGCAAGCTCATGCTGTACTCGATGGCACAGCCTTCGTCAAGATGAAAGCTACTTTGTCGCTAGATTTAGGTATTGCATACCAGTCATTTGCCCTCAGTGCGAGGGTGAGACTCTTGAAGGCAATTGATTCTTATCAAAGGGCTTTGCTCTACTTTAGAAAAGAGAACCATCCTGCCCAGTATGGTCTTGCTCAGATGAATCTCGGCATTGTCTATATGTCGATGCCAATGAACGAAGAAGCAGAGCGTGTTAGACCGGCTATAGCCGTGCAGGCACTGCGCGAGGCCCTTAAGGTCTTTGACCGTGAGCGCGATCAACTGATGTGGTCGAGTGCCACCCTCAATCTTGCTAATGCCTTGCAACATGTGCCTAGCACCCACAACAAAGATAATCTGATTGAGGCTGTCGCTCTTTATCAAGAAATTTTGGCGGTGCGGCGCCAGGAAGACGATGCCCTGGCTTTCGCCCGTGTGCACGCCAACTTAGGCAATGCCCTCGCTCATCTTGGTGCTTTTGCGCAGGCTCGGCAATCGCTTGATGCGGCCAGGGCAATTTTTGAAGAGAAGGGTGAGGGCGATAGCGCCGAAGCCGTCTTAACTATAATGAGAGAAATGGAAGAAGCTAGAAAATGATAGTGGTGAACTAGGATTGGTGGCATAACTTGGAACTCTATGAGAAGCGACTCTTTGAAGAAGTCTTGAATCTTGCCGTATCTCAGTTTTGTGAGCGCGTCACTCAGCGCCTACAGGGCGGCGACCGAGCGCTGGCTGTTTTGCGTGAAAACCCAGAAGCAGACGGCGTTTGGCTCAGTCAATATACTGCTAATTTCTTTCAAGACAATTTGCTGGACAATACCGCCGGTGCTCTCTTTATACTTTCTGCCCTAGAGAGGCAAAAGTTGTCCATCCAGTTTCAAGGCACCGCCGGTGATGCTATGCAGGTGGCGGCGCGCCAGGTTTTTTCGGCTTTGCTGTTGCGCAAAGCGATAGAGTCTATAGAATCTAGCCTGGCTTTTGGAGGTTGACTGTGTCTGAATCGGAAGTGTTGGCTAAGCTGGCTGCAGATGTCGATAGTGCTTTGGCGGCTGCACAAGATCTTGACGAAGAAACAAAGAAGAAAGTTTTGAAGTTGAAAGAAGCGCTTGAGGCTTTTCACAAAGAAGGACTGGTAACCTTGGTGAGAGCAGTGAAAGCCGACGAGCGGGGCAAAGAGCTGCTTTTGCAGGCTATGGAAGAGCCTTCTGTTTATGCTCTTTTTTCGATGCACGGAATAATCAAACCATCACTGAGAGCGCGTGTTGTCGAAGTGCTTGAACAGGTAAAGCCTTATCTAAGTTCGCACGGCGGCGACATCGAATTGGTGGACGTAGAAGAAGACGTCGTATTTGTGCGCTTGCACGGGGCTTGTGCCGGATGTTCGATGAGCGCCCAGACTCTGCGCGACGCGGTGGAGGAGACCATGAGAACTCGTCTGCCTCAGATCAAACGGGTAGAGCAAGTGACCGACATGGCTGTGTCCGGCTTCCTTTCGATAGATCAAGATAAGGGCTGGGTGGAAGGTCCTTTGCTTGAGACTATAGCTGAAACAATGAATGATGGGGCTGTTTATTCGATGTTGCAAGAAAGTGTTTTGCTTATGCAGTCTGAGGGCAAGCTCTTCGCTTTTCGTAATGCTTGCCCTCATATGGGTTTGCCCCTAGATGGCGGCAAAGTGGAAGGTGAAACAATCACTTGTCCTTTTCATGGTTTTAAGTTTTTGCGCAGCACCGGCGAATGTCTGACCGCCCCTGAGGTGCAGCTTGAGCCCTTCCCTCTTAAAATTGTGGAAGGTCGTATTTGGGTGCGTCCCCAGTGACCGCTTTCTCTCAAAACTCTTTCTCGCAAAAATCTTTTTCGCCGAGCTCTTTGCGCTGGTATGGTGCCGCACCCAGTGCCGACCGCAATTTCAGCATGGCTCTGCCCGATGCGCAAGCTCGTCGCGGACAGCTCTATTGTCCCCGCGGTGTTTATTTTGATGATGATTATTTGCTTGTCTGCGATTCAGGCAATCACCGTCTGCTAGTCTGGAAGATAGGGGATGACCTTCCTCAGAGCCACAGTGAAGCCGATTTTGTCATTGGGCAGCCCGACTTTGAGAGTGAGGGACCGAAGCTCTTGCATTTGCCCACCGGTGTGACCATGCACCAGGGCATGCTGCTTGTCGCCGATGCCTGGCATCACCGCATCTTAGTTTGGTCTAGGTTGCCGGATAATGGACAGCCCCCCGACTTTGTCATCGGGCAAGATAGTCTTGAGCAGTCACAGCCTAATCGTGGTGCTACCGTATCTGATAGCAGTCTTTACTGGCCCTATGGTCTAGCTTTTGTGGAAGACCGGCTTTATATAGCCGATACAGGCAATCGTCGGGTGGTCTATCTAGATCATTTCAGCAAGCTTAGCAAGCGTGATTTTTCGCAGAGAATAAAATTTGATGGTCTCTTGGGTCAGGATAGTTTCGCCTGTGCCGAAGAAAATCGCGGCGCCATAGGTGCTGCCAGCTTTCGCTGGGCTCATGATATTTGCGCATCGAGCGAGACTTTATTTGTTGCCGATGCCGGGAATCATAGGGTCTTGGGCTTTCCTCGGCGGCAGTCAGATGATTGTGCCGCCAGCTTGGTGCTTGGCCAGCGCGATTTTGTCAGCTGGGAAGAATTTCCTTATAGACCGCAATCGCCTTCGGTCTTGCGTTTTCCTTATGGCGTCAGTTATGACGATGGTGTCTTGGCTGTGGCTGACACCGCCAACAATCGGGTGCTGCTCTTTGAGAATCTGCCCAGTCAGGGTGCTGCTTTGCCGGCTCAAGCTGTCATTGGTCAGCCCGATTTTGCCAAGAACGGTGAGAATAATTGGAAGGAAGTAACCGACAAAAGTCTTTGCTGGCCCTATGGACTGCACTTGCACAAAGGCAAATTGGCTATAGCTGATTCGGGAAACAACCGCGTACTCGTATTCTCGATATAAGCGCTTGTTTCAAACGCTTTTCCGGTGGGTAAATAATCGCTTTAGGGTCCAGTTTTGGATTTCTTGATGAGTCATACATCCGGCGAGTTTCTTAAACCAGATCTAGCGGCCTTGCAGGCCGCTTCCGATGACATCTCCTTTGCCGGTGCTTCAGGCGGTTCAGGTGGTCTTGAGCTTGTCACCGGTTTGTTTGGGCAGAAACTAGTGGCCGGTAAATATGAAGTGCTCAATTTCCTTGCCTCCGGCGGTAGTGGCACCCTTTATGTTGCCCGCAATTTAGTGACAGGCGAGACTGTCGCCTTGAAAGTTCTTGAGACTGATTGCTCCGGTCGTGGTCGCGGTCATATGCCCGATGGGCGACTAATTGCTCGCTTCTTGAAAGAAGGACGTACCTTAGCCATGCTTTCTCATCCTGGTGTAGTGAAAGTGTTAGATAGCGGCTTTGACCTCGGCATCAACAAGTATTATTTGGTGCAACGTTTTTTGCCTGGTGAAACTGTAGAAGCTTATCTGGAGCGCAACGTCGAATCTCCAGCCTCTTTTGTTTTGGAATTTCTCTGGCAGCTCGGTTCGGCCCTTAGTTATTGCCATTCGATGGGTGTGGTGCACCGCGATATAAAGCCAGCCAATATAATGATGCAGCCTCATCTAAAGGGAAAGTTCGTCTATACTCTCGTGGACTTTGGTCTAGCCCGTTATGAGCGGGGGAATTTCAGCTTCCTCACCCGCTCTCGTGAGGTGTTGGGCTCTCACTTTTATATGAGTCCCGAACAGTGCTTATCAGAGACTATAGACGAGCGCAGCGATATTTATTCTTTGGCTCTGGTTGCATATGAGTTGCTCACCGGGCGAAAAGCCGCTAGTACCGGCAGCCCTCTTAATGTGCTCATGTCCCATGTCAACGGTCTCAATCTGCCTGAGTCTCTTTCTGACCCTAAAAATGAACTATCAGAGCGGCTCTATAAAATCATCCTCAAAGCAGCCTCTAGGCGCTCAGAAGACCGTTATCAGAGTCTAGACGAGCTCTTGGTGGAGTTGCCCAGACCTGAGTGGCGAGAGTGGAAGTAATCTCAATCTGAGTTTGAATTAAACATACAATCAAGCTTGAGTCCAATCACCTTTCTTTGCATTGGCAGTCTGCTAGAGAAATTTGGATGCTTTCGGCCAATTGATTAGTCGTTTGGTTTGCTTTGAGTAATCATCCATTTGTACGACTGAATTCAGTCTATAGGGTAATTCCAGTTAGATTGTTTCCTTAGTATTCTTTGGCAAGGTGGTTGCAAGGGTGATTTATGGAAGCCGAAAAAGATTGTGTATGTACTGGTAGTAGACCTTGGTTTCGGACTGTTGCCGCTAATTTCAGTCATCCTGTCAGGCTGATTGCATATGCGCGCAGTGAATCTGAAACTAAGTGTCTTGAGCAGTTTGACCGAATCGATGAGTTCTGTAATTCTAATAATTTCGAGTTGGTTGGACGATTTCGAGATATAGCTTCAGTGCCTGGTGTAGGTCTGCATCAGGCTATCCAACAACTTAGTCATGCAAACGGAATTGTGGCGGTAGATCTTGATCGCTTCGTTCACCATCACCAAGATCGTTTGCTCGACTTGAAACCACTTTTGCATCAGTTCTTCTGCTCTGGCACTCGCTTCCTAGTCACTATCAAGGAAGGCGTCAATACTCAGTCGGCGGCTGGGCAGAAGGCCGCTTTGGAAGTTATGGACAGTCTGAAAGATCCCTTGGAAGACTAGGATAAAGAATTGGCAGCCTTAAGCATGGCAGATGCGCTTTATTATCGCTGCTTTTCAAAGCAGCGAATCTTGCAAGCATAATTCACAATTTAAATGCTAATGGTGGCTCGTCTGCCCTAGGCTGGCCACTGCTCTTTTCACATACTTCTTGTCCGATTCCCAGGCTTTGGGCAGGAAACCAACCAAACTAAGCAAGTGTTCTTTGCCTTGCATAGCCATTTCATCATCAGAGAAAGAACCGGCAGCCAGACCCATGCCTTTAAATGTCAGACCTTTCTCGTCGCCCACTTCGCCCCGATAAAGCTTGAGCCAAGAAGTAACGCAATTGCCAAAAGTCTTTTCGTCTTTGAAGCGGGCTCGCTTCATTTTTGCTTCCAGTGAAAGAGCATAAAAATAATGCACGTCCACATCTTTAGGAGCAAGCGCCATAGCCCTTTCCATCTGGCTGACGGCCCGGTCTACGTCTCTATGGCGCAAGGCTTGTTGGGCTTTCAAAATAAGAATGCGGGGGCTTTCAAATTCTTCAGAGGTGATATCGTCGTACTCGCGCATCACTGCTTTGGCTTCGGTCTTACTGGCGTTCTGGTTGGTGCTTGAGCCGGCATTTTGACTCAAAGCCGGCTGTTCTGTTGCAGCAGAAATAAAGACAAGATTCCCCGCCATTAAGAATGACACTGCCCATATTTTGCCAACTGGTCTAACTTTCAAAAATCTAGCCTCTCTGCGGAAAATTGCGGTATCTAAGTTTCCAAAGTTCTCCAAAATTCTCCAAAGTTCTCCAGAATTCTTTAGGGACTACCAGTTGAGAATTTGTGCTTTCACTTCAGCGCCTTCCGGTGCGTATTCAAGCTCTTGGGCAAAATGAATGAGGGCATCGGCTTTGACCAAGCCGGTCAGCATGTGCGAATCTTGCCCTCTTGTGGGTGTAGCCAGATAGGGCGGTTTCCAGGTTTGGTCTTGTTCGCTCGGGCTGCTGTCGTTTGCAGCCAGATTGGCTCTGACAAAATCTAGGCGTCCGGCTTTTTTCTTGAGAGCTGCTTGCAGACGGGCTGATACTACATGCGGTGCGGCGCTCTTTTCGCCTTGCAAAATCTTTAGCGCCGGTTTGACAAATAATTCAAAAGTAACCAGGGCTGAAACAGGATTGCCGGGCAGACCAAAGATAAACTTGCCGCCGGGCGCCACTGCAAAATACACTGGTTTACCTGGCTTGATTGCCACCTTCCAAAAAACTGTTCTTACGCCTTTTTCTTCCAGCGACACTTTTACATAATCACGGTCGCCCATAGAAACACCGCCCAGGGTGATGATCACGTCGCTTGTCTCAAGCGCCTTTTGCAAAGTTGCATCAACACTCTCGCGGTCATCGTTTGTGTGCAGGCACGAAACCAAGCTGTTGCCAGTCGCGCCGCTCTGTTTGTGGAAGTGCATGCCGGTTAGGCAGGCTCTGATTGCATAAGAATTTGAATTGTAAATTTGGCTGTCAGAAAGTTCTTGCCCTGGTTCTTTTAATTCATCACCGGTAGAAACTATGGCGATGCGCGGCTGTTTATAACAGTTTATTTGGGCTTTGCCGACCGTGGCTGCTAGTCCAAGCGCAGGTGGGGTGAGCTTGACTCCGGCATCGAGCACGGTCTGGTCTTTTTCCATTTCTTCGCCGGTCATGCGAATATTTTCGCCTATGCGGGCTCGGCAATTGACTGTTACTACTCCGGCTTCTTCTTCTTGGCAAAACTCGCGCATCACCACTGCTTCTACCGCATCGGGCACAACTGCCCCGGTCATGATTTTTATGCACTGCCCGCTCTTTAGTTCGCTGAGGCAGTTGGTGTCACCGGCAGACACAGTATCAATTAACTTGAGTGTGCGCGGCGTTTTGTCACAGTCTTGCAGGTCGTCTACGATGACGCCATAGCCGTCCACCGCCGAATTGTTGAAACGAGGCAAGTCAAAGGGGGCTTTTAGCGGCTCAGCCAATACACGAAAAGCCGCTTGATCGAGCGGCACAAGCTCGGTTTTCGGCTTTTCTTTGCCGCATTCTTGCAAGATCAGCTTTAGCGCTTCATCATAGGTGAGCAAGGTGGTTCTCTCCTTACTTTTTGCCGTGGGCGCTGCTGTGTTCATGCGTTTTGTGTTTATGTCCATGGCCTTCCATCATTTTGAAGGCATGCTTAATTACCGGAAAGAGAACCTTGAGACCGTCTTGCACCGCCTGCGGTGCACCGGGCAGGCTGATGATGATGGTGCGATCTCTTTGCCCGGCAACGGCTCGGCTCAGCATAGAAAAAGAATTACGCTCTTGTCCATAGGCGCGCAGGGCTTCCGCTATACCCGGCAGTTCTCTTTCAATCAGTCTTGAGAGAGCCTCTGGTGTTCTGTCTCTCGGTCCCAAACCAGTACCACCGGTTGTGATCAGCAGATCGGCTTTCAGTTCGTCGCAAATGCGGCGGGCGGCGGGCACAATTTCGGCTTCGTCATCGGCCAAAATAGTGTATTCCACCACTTCAAAGCCTTCTGCGGCAAGGGCGCTGGTGAGCAGTTTGCCCGATATGTCTTCGCCCTTGCCTCTAGATAGGCTGTCAGACAGCGTCAGAACCGCTGCCTTTTGCTTGCTTTCTTTCTCGCCTTTGCCGGTGGTTTCGTCGCCGTCATGGGCGGCATAATCACTTTTGCCGCCGCGTTTTTCTTCTAGGGTGACTTGCTCTATAAGCATCAAATCGTCGACCATTTTAGCCATGTCATAAATAGTCAAAGCCGCCACCGAGGCTGCAGTCAGAGCTTCCATCTCGACCCCGGTTTTATAGATGGCTTTGACCGTCACTTTGATGACGATGCAGTCTTCGTCCAGGTTGAATTCCACCCCGACATAGTCGACCGGCAGTGGATGGCAATAAGGAATAATCTGGCTGGTGTTTTTGGCTGCTTGAATAGCGGCTACTTTCGCCACTTCCAACGGGTTGCCTTTGGGTAAAGTATGGTTCTTGATTTGTTCGATGGTAGAAGGGCTCACCCGCAAAACAGCCTTGGCTAAGGCTGTTCTTAGTGTGCTTACTTTCTGGGAAATATCCCGCATGGCGCTTAGCCTCCTATCTCTATCATCGAGCGATTGTCCCGGGCGGCAATTTCTTCCGCCGGTGGGTGTGCTTCCGGCTTTCCGGCAAGACAGCCCCTGATCATACCCCGAAGCTCTTCATCGGAGGCGTTTTGCCTCATGGCATCGCGAAGATTTATTTCGGCTGGGTAGAAAAGACAGCTTTTCATTGAGCCGTCGCTGGTCAGTCGCAGTCGGTTGCAACTAGAGCAAAAGCTCTCGCTCATCGAGGTGATGAAGCTCAAACTGCCGCCCCCGGCTAATTCGAAGTCGCGTGCCACATCGCCTGCTTCTTGCTTGGCGGGGCTTAGCTGAAAATGCTTATCTAGAGTGGTTTTCATCTCTTTGAAGGTGACCACTTTGTCTATTTGCCAATCGTTATCTTTGAATGGCATAAACTCGATGAAACGCACATTTATCTTGTGCTCAGAGGCAAAGGCGGCAAAGTCGAGTATTTCATCGTCGTTGAAGCCGGCTATTACCACCATGTTCAACTTCAGCTTGCTAAAGCCGGCGGCAATCGCCTCGTGCAGTCCGGCTTTGACAGCCTCAAAACAAGACAGCCTGGTGATTTGTTCAAATCTTTCGGGCTTGAAGCTATCTAAGCTGATATTGATGTGGCTCAAGCCCTTTTCTTTCAAAAGTGCCGCCTGCCCAGCCAGCAAAGTGGCATTAGTGGTCATGGCCAGGTCTTTCAAACCTGTAGTATTCAGCCCTGATTTATTTAGCCCGGATTTATTTAGCCTTGATTTATTTAGCCCTGACTCTCTAAGCCTGGCTAGTCTGGCGACCAGCTCTGGAAAGTCGCGCCTGAGCATGGGTTCGCCGCCGGTCAGTCTAATCTTATTGACGCCCATGCCGACAAAGATTGCGGCGAGCCTTTCTATTTCTTCAAAACTAAGTAACTCTTCTCGCTTCTTCCACTGTAAGCCCTCTGAGGGCATGCAATAGCGGCATCTCAAGTTGCAGCGATCGGTGACCGAAATGCGCAAATATGTATGCAGTCTGCCAAAAGAATCGATCAGGGGCATACTCAAACCGAGACTTCTCCGTGCTCATGCTTGGCATTGTGTCCATGATGACTGCAGTTCACCCATTCATGGCTGCCGTCCAGATAATGCTCTTTCTTCCAAATCGGCAATCTGTGCTTGATTTCGTCGATTAGATAGCGACAACCGGCAAAAGCCTCGCCCCTGTGACCGGTGCTTACGCCGACAAATACTGCCACATCTCCAACATTTAGATGACCGGTGCGGTGCACGCAGACTATGCGGCTCAAGCCAAATTTGAAAACTGCTTCGGTCATGATGCGCTCGGCTTCGGCGCTGGCTAGGCTTTCGCAGGCTTCATAAAAGAGTGATTTGACTGCTTTGCCTTCGTTATGATTGCGCACAACCCCTTCAAAGACCAAAATGGCACCGTCTTCAGCTGTGCCTAGTTTCTCTTTGAGAGTACTAGAGTCAATCTCTTTGTCGGTAATTGAAAAGCTAATCATTTATTTTAGTTGCTCTCTCCGTCTCTCTTTGGTCTAGCCGCCGGCGACCGGAGGCACGAGTACGACTTCCGACCCATCTTTGAGTTGTTCTTGCCAATCGCAAAAGCTGTTGTTGACTGCGGCGCGCAGTGCTTCTCTGGGCAGACTAAAATGGTAAAGCCCTTTCAGCTCATCAAAAAGCTCCACCAGGTTAGAGGCGTTTGTTTTGAGGTCTTCCCAATCTTTGCCGGTTTCTTCCCTGAGCATGGCGAAGTACCGAATTTTAATGGTTTTCACTGTGCAGTCCCTCTCAGGCACAATGATATTACTCTAGCTAAAATAAGATATTTAAGGATTCTTAGCCTCAGGATACTTATTGGCGGAAGAACTGCAAGGGCGCCCCGGGCCTGCCGATGAACACTTGTTTTTTGAAACCATAGTGTTTGATTACTTCTACCGCTTGCTTGGCGGCATTTTCATCACTGCCAAAGTCGAGCATCCATTCATCACCGTTCTGGCCTTGCACTACTTTCCAGCTGTTTTGCACTTTCTCGGCTTTTACTTCGCCGAGATAAACCGGCAAGCTGTCTTCTGGTACTTTCATTTCTTTGACTAAGCTTTCGGGAATGCCCTGCGGCGCCTGATTGTCAATCAGAAAATATTTCATCGAATTGCTTTTGCCGCAGCGGCAATATTTATTAAAACCATAGCTCTTGATGGTCATCAAAGCCTGTTCGGCGGCTTCGCCTTTATCGCCAAAATCGAGCAACCAAGTCGGTTTTTCACCCAGCGATCCAAAAATGTAGAAGCGGCCATTTTGCTTTTGCAAATAAAGCTTGGCAGGGTCGAACTCTATACAGTTCTCTTTAAAAGAAAGCCCGTCATGATCAAGCTGCGGCACCATGGCTTGCAGATTGATATAAGGCAATTGCACTTGCTCTTCTATTCCACCCTGCAGGGTTTCGCCTTGGGCAAGGGGCAGCATAAGCGCATTAAAGGCAGAAAATAGTAAGGCAAACAGCCCCAGGTGTTGCCACTGCTTGTGGTGGCGTGATTTTCTTGCGGTTGGTCTATTGAGAGCTTGTTTCATTGTATTAGAATAGCAGCCGGCTGTATAAATATCGGCATAAACGTAGTAATTTATATAGCATGACTGAACAAACTACAACCCAAAGAAAGCAGGCGGCTTACGGCGCTTGGCTATCGCCTATTTCGGCTGCCGATGTGGCGGCAGGCTCTTTGAAATTAAGCCAGCCTCTTTACGGCGCCGACGGCAAAACGCTTTACTGGCTTGAGGGTCGCCCCCAAGAAGGTGGTCGACAAGTGCTTGTCAGGCGCGGGTCAGACGGTCTGGTCGATGTCAACCCGGCACCGTTCAGCGTGCGCACCTTGGTGCATGAATACGGTGGTGGTTCTTATACGGTCGGTTTTGACAAAGGTAAAGATCGAATCTTTGCTGTCGGCATGGCCGATCAACAAATTTATGAAATAAGTGGATGTGGCGAGAAGGCTTGTTTTCAGGCGGTAACCGAGGCGAAAGGCATGCGTTTTGCCGACTTGGTTTTCGACCCCAGGCAAGGCGGCTTGATTGCCGTTGTGGAAGATCATACCGGCGTCGATTTGACTGATGCGCCTGGTTTAGAGGGGCTAGCCTGTGAGCCTATCAATTATCTGGCTTCCATTGCCGTGCCCGCTCGGTCTGAATCTATAGAGGCGCAGTCTTTGCCAAAAAGCCCTGCCCAAGCCGGTCAGCTTGCCGAGCCGATGATGCTCACTTGTGGCTACGACTTTTTCTCTACCCCGCGCTTTAGCCAAGACGGCAAAAAACTTGCCTATATGGCTTGGAAGCATCCTAATATGCCTTGGGATGAAAGCGTTCTTTTCATCGCCGAGGTAGGCGCAGACGGCTCTATCACCAATCATCGCAAAGTGCTTGGCGGTCCTGATGTTTCGGTCTTTCAGCCCCAATGGGGAGCGGACGGCACACTTTATTTTGTCGGTGACCAGAGCGGCTATTGGCAGCTTTATGCCATCAAAGACTTTTATGAGCTTGAGCCGGTGCCTGTTTTGGGTCCTGAGGCCAGCAGCGAAGGCGTCGAACTCGACTTGCTGAGGCAAAGCGAATGCGGTTTGCCGATGTGGGTCTTTGGTCAGTCTACCTATGCCGTTCTAAAAGATTGTCTGGTGGTCGCTTACAACCATCATGGCATCTGGCGTTTGGTACGCGTCGAGCCGGCTTTCGAAGGCGAAGACATGCTTGGTTATGTAAGCAAGTCTCGCGTGCAGGCCATCGACGCCCCTTATACCGAATTCGCCTATCTGACTGGCGGCGACAAGCGGCTCTGCATGCTGGCCGGCTCGGCGCAGATTCCCAACAGTGTGGTCGAGTACGACATAGAGCAGGCAGTTTTTCAAACCATAAAATCTGGCGCTGCCGGTCTGCCGCCTAGCGGCTATCTGTCCAGCCCAGAGGTAATTGAGTTCCCCACCGAGGCAGGCAAAACTGCTTTTGCTTTCTACTATCCTCCTGCCAATCTAGACTTTGAAGCACCGGCTGACAGTCTGCCGCCGCTCATAGTCAAATGTCACGGCGGCCCCACCGGCTGCGCCTCCAGCTTGTTTTCGCTATCGGTGCAATATTGGACCTCGCGAGGTTTTGCCTATGTCGATGTCAACTATGGCGGCAGTACCGGCTTTGGGCGAGAGTATAGAAAGCGTCTCAATCAAAATTGGGGCGTGGTTGATGTTCAAGATGCCTGCAATGCCGTGAAGTATCTCACCGGCGCCGGTAAGGCCGACCCGCAAGCTGTGGCTATATCTGGGGGCAGTGCCGGCGGTTTCACTGTGCTTGCCGCTCTCACTTTTACCGACGTATTCAAAGCCGGCGCCAGTCATTACGGCATCGGCGATCTAGAAGCTTTGCTGCGCGATACCCACAAGTTTGAGAGTCGCTATCTAGATAACTTGGTGGGTGCTTATCCATTTAGCAAGGCTGTTTATCAATCTCGTTCGCCCATCAATCACATAGATAAGCTTGCTTGTCCGGTCATTTTCTTTCAGGGGCTGGAAGACAAGGTGGTGCCGCCCAACCAGGCCGAAGCCATGGTCAAAGCCCTAAAAGCAAAGGGTATTCCTACTGTATATATTGCCTATGAAGGCGAGCAGCATGGCTTCCGAAAAGCCGAAAACATAATCTCTACCCTTGAATCAGAGCTTGGTTTCTTTCTCAAGGTATTCAAGATAAAGCATCAGCATAAAATTGCTGAACTGCCTGCCTTTGCCTGATTTGGGCTCTTTACAGATAATTTAATTGTCAATAGCGAAGATTCACTTGCCATTCTCGCAAGTGTGGCTAGAATAACGCCATGCGGTAACATCTTTTCGGGAATCACAGCGGTGCCTCATTCTAGTTTCAGCAAAGACCACAAGCCCGGCGGTAAATGCAAAAAGAAAGAGCGCACCAGGCTCTTGGTCTGCACCGAGGGCAAGCACTGCTCAAGGCTAGACTCAGAGGACGTTCTGAAAGTCTTGCGCAAAACTATCGAAAAATGTGAGCTCGATAATGTATTAAAGGTGAAAAAGTCAGACTGCCTGGGGCTCTGCAAACATGGTCCAGTGGTTTCGGTGGAAACCCATGGCGTTTGCTATGGCGGTGTCACCGAGGCTGACTGCAAAGACATTATCGAAAGACACGTGGAAAAGTCTAAGCCGATCAAGCGCCTACACATCCACAAGAAAGGCAAGAAAAGGAAGTAAGCTGTCGCGTTTGCTCTGAAAGTGCGGTAAATTAGTCTCTGGTTAGTATTTGAATAGCGGGAGGCTATATGGCTAACGAGCCCGGTGCTGAAGTCAAACCTGTTGAGCCCTTGTTTACTCGGGTGATATCTGATTTGCGCAAAAGCAGACCGCAGTTGGCTGAGGCTTTACAAGCTAATTCGGCTGTTCTAGAGCGAGTGCGCGACTATGAGAAGCAGACTGCTCTGGTCATTCAGCAGGTTTCGCTGGCGGCGGCGCGCGGCGAAGACATTGAAAAGCTGGCTCTTTTAGACCCGGTTACCGAACTGTATAATCACCGCGCCTTTATCAAAGAGTTGAAGGCTGAATTGGCTAGAGCCAAGCGCTACAAGCATCCAGCTTCGCTAATAATGGTTTCGATTGATTCTTACGACGATCTCTTTAGGCAATATGGGCAGCTAACTTGCGACGCTTTGCTCAAGATTGTTTCCAACGCCTTGCGCGGTGCTCTGCGCGAGGTCGATGTCGCCTGTAAATACAGTGAAGCCAATTATGCCGTCATCTTGCCCCAGACAAACTCAGCCGGGGCAGCACTGGTTGGTGAAAGAGTAAGGCAGCGCATCGGCAATCAGGCTATAGTGCACAATTGGCACAATTTTTCGGTGACTGCATCGGTGGGTGTGGCAACTTTCCCCGAGCATGCAGGTGAGTACGATCTTCTGATAGCATGTGCTATTGAAGCCCTAGATACCGCTTTGGTAAGGGGCGGCGACCGGGTAGTTTCGGTTTAAAGCAAACATGATTTCAATAAGAATGCGAAACTGGTGCAAATTACTGGTGGTTTCACTGTGCAGCCTCAGTCTGTCTGGTTGCAGTCTCTTTCTCAAACAAGTGCTCAATCCAGACGTGAAAGAAACGCCGGTTGAAGTTTCTGAAGCCCTGAAAAATCGGGTTTTGCGAGAAGAGCGGGGCGGCTGGGTGCGCTTCAAAGACAATCAGCAAGACGCATTTGAAGCGAGGCTGCTCAGTGCTTTTTCGCTGAACGGCAAAGACTATGTCGTTGCTACCACCACCGAAGGCGTGGTGCCCAATCAGATTTTGGTCTTGGCGGTGAAAGAGCCTTACAAGAATGGCACCAGCTTTGAGATCATCTATAACAAGAAAGAATTCCAAGACGTGACTGCATTTCTTAGCAAGCATAAAAGCTTGATCAAAGGAAACCTCAAGCACGATGATAAAACCTCTCGCTTGAAAGAGGCATCAGAGCTTAAGATCAAAAGCATCAAGCTTGAAGGCACTTATTATGAAGTGCAAGCAGTGGGGGAGCGATTTGGCACTCCCTTTGAGGTAAAGATCTCTATTTTGAAGGGCATGGAGCCTGCTTTGCTGCCTGACGGCGCTCAAAATCCTAAGCGTTTGCTTTATCGTAAAGCCGTAAAAATTGAGTCTTTGGGCGGCGTTTCAGATCCCTTTATCGACCAGTTGACCAGCGACTTTCAGATAATTGACGGCACCGACAAAATGAATCAGTTGACCACTTTTGAATGTTGGCCCTGGACCAAGAAGAGTTTCGATATCATGAAAGATGAAGTCGATCTGCGTCTCTTTATGATGGATAAAGGGCGCAGTACCGAGTACACCGACTGGCATCTAATCGTCAATGTGCCGGCTAAGATATTAAAGATAAAGGCAGATAGAGAGCTTTTCCGGCGAGGTCTGGTGCGCAGTTTGTCTGTGCCGCCGCCGCCGGAAGAGAAGTTATAAGTTGATAGCTGCTCTTGTCTCTAAATCAACGCTTCACTTCAACTTGCGCCTGATCTAGTTTTTGTGGTGCTTCCGCCATAGTGCCGCTGAGCACTTCTATTTTTGACTTTCCAGATGCATTGATGGTGCTTTTCATTTTGCATGACTGTAAAGATATTTGGGCCTGCTCAAAAGAGACAACAGGGCACTGCAATAGTGTATTGACTAGTTTTACTTTAGATGAATCGTGCGCGCCGATATAGCCGCCACTGCCATCACAGGTAGAGTCATTAATAGTTGCTTCGCCGTCGCCGAAAGCAATTAGTTCGCCAAATATGCTTTGACTCAGTTTGAGATGAGTTTTTGAGCTGGGATAGAAATTCCATGACTGCACAGATGAGCCGCCCAAGTCGACACTGCGGTCAGAAAGGCTTGTTGGGAAAGCTTGTATCGATTTATTTTTGATGCCAGAAACTTCATAACGCCCCGGTTGGGTAAAGAGCACGCCTACTGCCCTTAGATTAGTCTTGTTGAGACGCACTTGGGCGCCCGAGTCGACCACCAAACCCCACATTATGTTTGAGCTTTGTCTGATTTGTATGGCAAATTTTGCGGCAGCCGGAGCCAGCCAATTTTTAACCGCAGACTCTTGAGGAAGCACAATTGCAGCGGGATTTTCTTTTGTGAAAATGAGCCAAAATAAGAGCCCTCGGCAATCTGTAGCGCTAATTTTGGCCCCAGGTGCTATGACAAATTCGCCAAGGTCTTCTACTTTATGCAAATCTATTTTGTTGCCGGGTTTGAGCTCTACTGTAAAGCCTGACCCCGAGAATCTGACATTATTAAACTCGGCTGTACTGGCACTCTCAAGATTGAGCGAGGTCATATATGAAGATAGCCAGACAGAATCTGTCATGACAAGCTTTCCGCCTCGCTTGAGCTTGATGGCAAGATCGTGAGGCATGCGACCTTCGGCTCTGACTCTGGCTCCGTTCAGCGCCAGTGTGCCACCGTCGATAGTGATTGGTGCCCGCAATATTACTTGCTTTGCTGCAATTGTAAGCTTGCCGCCTTGGCGAATTTCGAGGGGGCTATCTATGGTCAAATTTTCTGTAATTGTCTCAGGCTTGGTCACCACTTTCGGTGCAGAAATTGTCTTTGGCTCACTGCCTCTGACTAGGCGCAAGTTATCTAAGCGCAGTATATTTGCCTCTTTTGCCTCTTTGGCGTTTAGTAAACTGCCTAGTTCGACGAAGCTCAATATGTTGCCTAGTTGCTCTGGTTGTACGGCAGTTTTTTTGACCGGTGAATCATCGTTTATCTTAAAATCGCGGGGCGTAAGCATCACATGGGTCCACTTGCCGCCTGTCAAAATAATTGGTGCATGAAATCTAGCCCGGTCTTGGTCTTCAATTTGGACTGCGGTAAGAGTATTGTTTTTTGACCATATGTCGAATTCAACTAACTTTAGATTGCTAATTGGCACGGCTTTGGCAAGAGCCATCGCCTTAAGTCCTCTTGAGACTCGCCACTCTAGAGTTTTCTTACCCCTATCTGGGCTGAGACTTTCTGAAAGCGAATCTTGATAGTGCTTGCCGTCGCTGCCAATGACGAGCCAACCGGTGGCGTTGCCGGTGTCGACAGTTTGTGCCTTGGCGGCAAGAGTCAGACCTGTGCAGGTAAGTGTGAGCAGAAGGCTCAGGCTTAAGTTCCTAACTTTTCTGATTGATGAAAGGCGAATCTTGACCATATCTGGAAGGTTGAGGTGATTAGGCTGTCAATTATGGCACGCTCTAGATAGGTAGTAAGATTGAAAATGTTCCAGTTTGCATTGGCTTTTCTGGGCTCTATCTTTTTGTTTGTTGGTCGTTGGTTGTTGGTTGAGCATGCAGAGAAAGATAGATATTGGGCGGCGGCGGTGATGGCACTGGCAAGGAGAAGGTCGGACAGGTTTTAATATTAATGCGTGAATTTTTGGCTGGGCAAATCTTTGAGGTTTAGATAATTGATTCCAGGTGCTTCGATGTGTGGGCGTGTAAGCGTACTAGTTGTTTTGCTATTTCTAAACCTACCTGTCATGGCTCAGAGTGAACAGTCGCTGAAAGACGGTCTCGCCGCCTATAGCCGGCGCGATTATCGCACTGCTGTGCAGCACCTTAGCCTTGTCACCGCCAAAGGCGCAGCTCAGCCAGCTGTCTATCTGTATTTGGCTTATGCGTTTAAAGGATGCGGTGACCAGCGTCGTGCTCTTGATACATACTGTCAGCTCATGAGTAAGTACCCAACCAGTCCCGAATCGCAGACTGCTTTTCATCAGGCTGTGCGAATTGATCCGCTGGTTGCCAGCAGATATTCATCAGTTTTGCCGGCAGCAAAAAAGGTGACTTCTGCTCCAGGGCAGGAGGCTTTTATAGCTCGTGTGTTTATAACTCCTCCTCAATATGGTCATGCGCCAGTGAGTGCGCGCACCGTCGAGCTCGTAAAGCAGGCGATTCGCAAAGTTAGAGCGCCTTACTATAAGATGCTGAGCGAGAGTGGCGCCACATTTACAATCGCGCCCAATAGTATGGATAGATGGCCGGGTCACAAAGATTTAGAAATGAAAGCTGATGGGACAGACAGCGTAATTGGTGAGATGGGCGGGCAAACCTATCATAGAGACAACGGCGGACCAGATATTGGACTCTTTGAGAGGCCGATGATTAGAGGTACAACCAAACTGCAAGAGCCATTTACTGATGAGTCCATCTATCATTGTGCCATTCATGAAATGGGACACGGTATAGATGATCTCATGCGTCTTTCGCTCAACTCTGAGTTTTTGTTGAAGCACAAAGACGATGTTGCCGCCATGAGCGAAGAAACTCGGTCTGAGAAGACATATTATCTGAAGCCTATGGAAGCCTGTTCCGAGATTACTGGGGCGCTCATCGGAGATAACGTGAGTGATTCTCAAAGCAAAGCTGTTATGCAGGCGTTCCCGCGTTCTACTCAGTGGCTACGAGCCAAGCTTGGTATTTGGTGATGCCATAGCCGGATATTTTGGACCTTGGATAATTTCAAGTCTAATACGAAACCGTTACAGCAACCTCATGATTGAGCAAACCATGCGCATGCGGGAAGATTTGAAGGTGAAAGCGGAAAGACTCTGGCAGAAGCTAGTGCGATTGGAGAGCCAGCCAGCGATCGGGATGGAAATCATCGATTTGGGAAGTTCTAGCATTCGGCAATCTGGTAAGTACGTCCTTGAGATAGGCAACCGAGTTGATGCCGAGGCGCTTACAAGTTTCGATCAAGCCAAGATCGTTGCAGCGGTTCGTCCGCCCTCTTCAGAGCCAGCAAAGAGCCAGTTCCTTCGATTATGTCAAATTTTCCATAATCGAAGTTATGCAAAATCGATAAATATGTCAACTTAAACTGGCGCGCAACATTATCCTTTTCAGTCAGCAGCTTAGCTTGTAGGACAGCTGACGTTTCTGACTCGGCAATTCACAAATAGTAGCAAGTTCAGGTAAAGTGAGAGAGCTCGAAAGCAAGTTATGACAACCCTCTTGATGCATATACAGTAAAGAGTAATGCCCGAAGAGAGAGAGTAAAACGGTTCAGGGTGGAAAGTTTTTTATCAGTCGTAAAAGGGAATAATAGGGCAACCGTGGGAGAGGTGCGCCCCTGTATGGCTGATGTGGACGAGAAAAGAGGCAGTAGGGCAGTGGAGCGCCAAGGGCTAGAAAATCAGCCGGAAGCCCAGGCGGTGAGAGTAGCCGGGGCTGCTGATGTAAAAGCAGTGCATGCGCTTAACCAAAATGCTCACAATGGCAGCGCCGGAGGCGAACAGAACGAGAGCATAGAGATAGTGATGCCGAAAAATGGCGGCGGGTATGAAGTGCTGGCCTCAAGAGTGAAGGCACCGGAGAAGCAAGAGGAACAGGCGCAAACGGCAGAGACAGCAAAGATAGAGCCTGTAACAGTGGACTTCTTGAGGCAGAAGGCGCAGCAAGGGGATATCTGGGCCAGGTCGTTCATGCCGGAAGTAGAGCAAGCGTACAAGCTACCAGCCGGGGCTACACGGGACTTGCTTGTCGATCAGGTGCTGAAGAAAGCAGAGGTAATCTTTAGACCGGAGGACCGAGTAAAGACGCAGCCTGAGCAGCAAGTAGATGACCAAAGCCAGACAAGTACCGGGGCAATAATAGCGAAGCAGGCAGAAAAGAACCCGGCAGTGGAACCAGTGAAGGCGCTATATGACTGGGCTAACAAGTTAGAGTCGGGACCGGAAAAGGAAAAGCATCAGCAGCTAGCAAGAGAGCAGCTAGTAGCGCTAGAGCCGCAAGCGAAGGGAGCTTTAGACGCCCTGGACCAGAGGCGGCGATTAGCTGCGAAGCAAGAAGACCGTGAAGTACATGAGTTCCCGCCCAAGCTAAGAGACCCAATGCAAGGGCATGTCAGCTATCCAGAGAAAGAGATAGAGGGGTTGAGAAGGCTAACGCCAGCAGACATTAAGAAGCTAGCCAAGGCGATGGAAGCAGGCGGGCCAGCGGCGGAAGAATCTATTAGGCAGACAACGCAAGAGATACTTGTAAGGACCGGAGAGAGCGGACGGGATACCATGCTAGCCGGTATTAATCTATTGGTGGGGCTCTTCAAGTATGACCGAGATTTGATATTCAATCCAGAGCAAGCGAGAGAAGATGCAAGCAAGGCAGGCGAAGCACTAGGGCTCTTGCTTGTAGCGGGAGTGGAGATAGGCGTCGGAGCAGCTGCGACAGCGCAAGAGGCAAGGCTAAGCGGGGATTACAGCCTGCCTCTGAGGCGAACGGGTGAGGCGCTGAACCGGTGGTATGAGAAACAGAGCCCGGCCGACCAGATGGCTATCATGTCGGAGATATGCGCGGGGTGTGGCATAGGGGCGTTTGCGGGAGAAGCGAAAAAGCTGAGCAAGCCCGGTGCATTCATGGAGTTTCTGAAAGAAGGGCTTTCGGTATTGCCGAGGAACCCGGAGGCGGAAAGCAAGGCGCTGGAGGCGCTTGCCGGGGTGCTCAAGAGTCGGCAGGTGATGAAGGAAGCGGCCGCCATGGGCACGGTGGAGAAGGCAGGCGAAGTGGTCAAGGAAGCCCAGGAGAAGGGCTTAGGCGACTACATCATGGAGATGGTGCAATTCTTTCCTGAGCGCGGAAAGGAAATACTAACCGATAGAAAGCTGCGTAAAGAGTACGGTTTGACGAAAAAAGAAGCAATGAAACTGTCAGAAGCCGAGTTAGCAGCCTTGAGAATAGAGCGCATTGAAGCTAGCTATAGGACAGTGTTTTACAAGGCATATCCACATTTAAAAGGAACAGGGCTTGAGGTACATCATGCCTTGCCGCAATCACTGCGTGATAAGTACCCAGGGCTATTTAAGGCTAAGGAAGTTCATTCTCTCAAGTATCTGAGTGGTATTCCTAAGACCGCAATCAAGGATGGAGAATCAGTCCACGACCTTGTTACAGACAGTTGGGAGCAGTTTAAGAAGATAAATACAACAGCCACCAGGCAGCAAGTACTTGAACACATGCGCAAACTAGATGAAGAGTATGGGCAGTTCTTCGTGCCGCCGTTGAAGAAAGGAGAGCGATGAATTTCTATACATACCGGCCTCAATATTCAGGCGGTTATGGAGAAAACACTGTCTACATAGGTCAGAGGTCTGACCATCCCTGCATCGTGTCTCATCTCCACTATGAATTTAACCGCTGGCCTCAAGATGATCTTCAGGGGTGTACTTTTCACTACATAGGCACAGCAAGATTAAGAAGAGCCTTGGAAGCCTTGCGTCCGCCCGTTACCGGGATTGAATTTACTGACGTGGAAATATCAGGAGACGACCAAGAATTTAAACACGTATGGCGAGAAGGTCGCCCGGACTCAGCTTTAGGCAAGTGGTATTGGTTCAAGATAACGGGTAGGGCCGGGCTGGATGATTTCGGAGGCGGACCAACAGAGGACTTAGTAATCTCGGAACGAGTGGTGACGGTCCTTTTGGAGAGAATGACAGTGATAAATCCGGGGAGGAAGATCCGGCCATGGCATGGCGAGATTGAACCAGCGGGAGTACCCCAAAAGGGGGCGCCGACGGAGGGGGAGTCCTGAAACACGCATGAATAGCCGCTCTACAATTTTGCGTAATGAACATTGTATGTTGGACTTGACTTCGGACAGGTTGATTGACTCTGATCGAAAGTCGGGCGAGGCTATTCTCGGGCGCGAGGATAGCAGGAAAGGGAGAAACCAGTTTTGAACATATGATTTTCAAATCAGTGGGTTAGATTCGGACTCACTTTCCTGATCTTGTCCTCTAAGGCAGAACACTATCTTTAAGCAAATCGGCCGGATTTAGCTCGTATACAAGGTTCGCCCTAGGCAAGATTCTGCCTGGCGCTCAGCAATAACACTACTAGAAAGAACAAAAAATGTACCAGCTTGGAATTGATATTTCTAAGACCAAATTCGATGCATGCCTGCTGTTAGAAGACAAAGCTCCGCATAAAACTTTTGGCAACTCATACGATTGGTTCCAGGAGTTGCTGTGTTGGCTAAGAGAACATAAGACAAATGCTGTTCACGCATGCATGGAGGGCACCGGGCGGCTTTGGGAGCCTCTTGCAGACTTCTTGCATGCAGAGAAATTTGTCGTTAGCGTTGTGAATCCAGCTCGAATAAAGGGATTTGCTCAAAGTGACATGAGGCGTTCGAAAACAGACAAGATTGATGCCAAAATAATTGCTCGGTTTAGTCGTGCGCAAACGCCCATGGCTTGGGTTCCTCCTCCGCCGGAGATAAAGGCTATCCGCGACATGCAGCGATATGTAGAAGAGCTCACGGAGCATCGAACCCAAGAAAAGAACAGACTACAATCCGGAGTTCTGGACGAACGCGTGCATCGTTCGATTGGGCAGCATATCGAGTATTTAGACAATGAAATTGAGACTTTGGAGACGGAGATATTAGAGTTGATCCACCGCTATCCAAAGCTTCGTCGAGACTATGATCTCTTAACCTCCATAATTGGCGTAGGGCAAACCGCTGCAGTGACATTCTTGGGAGAATTGTCAGCCGCCAGTCACTTTGCCAGCAGCCGAGAATTGGAAGTATTCTGCGGAATAACTCCCCGACTATTGCGCAGCCTAGATGAAGAGTATGGGCGGTTTTTCGTGCCGCCATTGAAGAAAGGATCACGATGAAATTTTATTGTTATCAGGTCGATGCAGCAGGCAGTTACGGTGACAATACGGTGTATGTGGGAGATCCCAAGTCGTATCCACCCGTTATTTCACATCTCCACTATGAATTTAGCCTCTGGCCGGAGGAAGATTTGCAGGCAGCCGTTTTCCATTACATCGGTACAGAAAGGCTACGTACAGCCCTGGAAGCCTTGCAGCCACCAGTTACCGGGATTGAATTTGCTGAAGTGGAAATATCAGGAGATGAAGATGAATTTGAGCGAATGGAAAGGCAAGGGCGGCCAGACTCAGCTTTAGGCAAGTGGTACTGGTTCAAGATAACTGGTAAGGCCGGACGTGATGACTTTGGAGGCGAGCCAACAGAGGATTTAGTAATCTCGGAGAGGGTCAAGGAGCTACTGATTGAGAGAAAGATGGTAACAAGTGTGTCGTACTCGTTTAGCGAGTATGAAGGCGAGATCGAACCAGCGGGAGTACCCCAAAAGGGACCGCCGACGGAGGGGGAGTCCTGAAACGCGCACAGGGTGGGCGGTTGCAGAAGGGTGCAATGAAACACAAGCGATGTTATAGGACTCTGGGGGTGTTGGAACGGGCAAAAATCAGGGGTTCGAACACGTCGAATAAATCATCTGCGGCATAAGTCAGTCTCATCCACTACTAGAACTGGTAATGAGTAAGGCATCTGTTGGCGCAAGTGCGGCTAGCTTCTGGTCATTGGAAAGCGTCACCTTTAGTGCCTACACCAAACTGAAAGACTATTTCTTGTCTATCTAGTTTACGAATCAATTCAGAATATTTTGGGTGCTTTTTCAGCTTGGTAGTGAATTTGTCCAACCAGGGCTGTATTTCTTTCTGTTCGGTAGCTAGATAGTAATAATTCGGCCCAAATGAGAGGGCGGCATCAAAGCTAGAGATAGCGGATAAAGAAAGCAGCAAGAGGAAGACACTTTTGAGTTTCATAGGTTTATCACAGAGTATGAGCCAGAGGATAAAGGAACAATACAGAAAGCGGTGGTGCTTGGCAAGTCCTGTGCTTCTTTAGCTTATTAACGGCTTTCGGTCTGAATTTAAGGCTGAAGCTGTATCTGAGCCATGACAATTTGGGGGGGTGGGGAGTGAACTTTCGGCGTCGTTAGTGAGGAGCTAGTAGTTCTCGAGATGATTAGCTTGCAAGCGTGCATATCTGATGCGACTTACCTCGTGATAGTCCCATAGACGCAAGGCTCTCTGCACCTCAATGGACTTGTAGATTCAATCATGACGACTCTGTGCGTTGCTGAAACATCAGGCGCGCAGGCTCTGAAGCTTTTGAGAAGCAAACAATAGCGAAGTAGTCAGATGCAGTCTGAGCCTTTCTGAGCATTTCGCAAACCTAATGGTTCTTTCTCTTCAAGATGAATTCATTTGGAATAAGCTCAGCTGACAGCCTTAAAGCTGCCCCAGCTGCTAGTACACCGAGCCCTACGGCGCCACCGCGTGCCACAATTCGTGTTGCTATTCCTGCAGCCATGGCTGAATCGCCAACCAGCGAATAACCGTATTTGATAATATCTCTTTTTTCTGAGCTGCCGATTAGGCGATTTATGTCCGTTAAACCTTGTTCTGCAATCACTATAGCTGCAAATGCTGGAGCTACCTTCGTACCAACTTTGGCTGCTCTCAAACTCGCTAAGCCGCCCATACCTAACCATGATGCAGTAGTGGCGACCTCTTCCGTGCGCGCTGTTTGTATCATGTGACTTAGACCACTTACATAGCGACCGAAATGGGTTGCTGGCTTATTAAGCACAGATTTTAGATCGGTAGCTCTAGTGGTCAAATCCATAGTTGGATACGGAGATGCCCGATCTACAACTGAAGCGACTTCCAGGTCTTGTGTCTCTGGATTTTTCTTAAACACTGGTGCGCCGGATGCCCCCTTTTTGGCACCTAATTCGATATGGTCGAAGACGCGACTTAGTTGTTGTTTGAGCGAGGCATACTCAGACGGACTCTCTTTCTTGAGTTGTTCGTAGTAGCTCAATAGTGACTTTTCGCCTATTCTGTCAATGAAAGCCTGTTCGCCGGTTTGAGTGATTTTCTGGCGGCCAAGTTGAAGCTGAAGTGGAAGTGAATCTGAATGATTAAGTGAGTACAGCTTTTCACCAGGAACTGAATATTTTTCTGCAATCTTTAGGCGTCTCGCATCACTAGGAGCCTCTGTAGCAAAGCCTAATACTGCGGTGTCGGTGGCTTCATCAATTGTGCTGTTTGAGCCGAGATGATGGCGTCTTCCCTTGCCATCGATGGCGACTACCTGACTCGCCCCGGCAACAACATGCTGAGCAGTTAGAATGCGCCCGTCTGGTGTGAGCCAACCTGTACCTGATGTCCTTTTGTCTGTCTGTATTTGAAAAATCGCTGATGAATACTCTTGGACTAGTTTGCGACATGCTGTGTCGGTCTCGCATTCCTCTTGCTCGGAAGGAGACCTGAACGTTATTTTTGATAATTTCTCGTCTATAGTAATCGACCCCCTTCCTTGATCGTTCTGCCGAACATAAGGTTTTTACCGTGAAAGTTTTGTGAGTTCAGTCAATCACCATCTGGGTCTAGTGAGATCGTAAACCTGTCCAGCGACATAAGCCCCCACTGCAGCACAGGCTGGCTTGGCAAATTGCACTACCGGGTGAGGCACAACTGAGCAACCGGCAGCGCCCACTGTAGCCCCATATCCTTGAAAGGCCGATTTTTTGATAATATTTGTGGCTGACGGAAGATCACCTTTGACTGCATGGATGCTCGCTGCTCCATAGTCCAGCACAGGTGAAAGAGCTCTCGCGCCGCCGGCTGCCGCAGATTTCACACCAGCTATTCCTTTAGCAACTTCGGTTGTTGGCAGAGTCGACTGGGCACCCGTCACTGCTCCTGCAATGCGTTCTAAATTGGACGGTGTTTCGGAAGCGCCTGGTGCCGCACCTCCATTAGATAGGGGGGCTTCGGCTCTGCTGTTATCTTGAGTCGATGACCCAGCAGTTGATGAGTCCCGCCCGTGTGGATTTGAGGGAGTGCAGACCCTGTTATTGCTTCCATAAATGTCAGAGGAAAAATCCAAACTTTGCACATCCCTTTCGCCCAAAGGTCTGTTAGCCGAAGTTTGAGATTCTTGCTTGTATTGGTTGACCTGTTCTTGCACAATATTTTGGGCACCAGTGTTTTCTGGTGCGCGAGGCGCCTCAGCGCGCTCTCCGCTTGTTTCAAACGTTGCCATTTTAGAGAACCTAGTAAGTGAAGAAAAATGCAATAAAGTTGCATCCTCAACCTAAGGGCAGCATCGTGAAAAATTCGTGACTCTGATTAGAAGAGGAGAATGATGCTTGATTGAACGGTTGATTCGCACTTGAGTTTTATTAGGTCTCATCCATCGAATGGAAAATATTTGCTTATGATTGGTGGATGGTCAGAGCCGAGGAATATGACAAGGTACTAGCTGCGGAGCGTGGCGTGTCGAAGTGGACGGGCTGATGGGCTTGCTAAGCTTTGACTGCATGCCTTTTCCGCCTAGGGACTAGTCAGTTTGAGAAAGCTGGGGGAGCGTAACCCCTGCCCCTACTTCCCTCTACCCCGCCTGCTATTGCCGCCAATGCGGTCCAGCTCTTTCAAGGCAAGGAAATATTCGTCCATGTGTTGATCGCCCATGCGTTTCACTTTTCCTAGATAGCCCGATGCCGCTTCTGTTTTTCCTTCTTCGGCAAGCACAAGACCGACAAGGGCGCCTTTGGTTGAGAGTGCGCGCGCGTCCTTGCTTGTTTCCATAAGTTTTTCAGCGGTTATTTCTTTTCGCAAGAACATAAGTTCCGGGCTCTTGCTAAGGGCTGGCTCGGTGTCTTTGATATAGCTCAGCAAGCTTTTGCTTGCTGCATCTTGCTTTAGCTTTTGATAAGAAAAGACCGCCCAGATGGCTGCCGAGAGCGAGTTCTTGCCTTTGCAATTGCTTCCCTTTAGGTAATGCTCAAAGTCATTGGCTGCGTTTTTTAAGTCACCGGCGACAAAATGGACCATGCCTCGATCAAAATAGGTTTCATTACCGGCAAGCTTTGATGAGATCATGCGATTGTACAGATTGAGCAGGCGGTTGTACTCTTTTGGGTTCGCCTTCATGCTGGTGGAAAATGGCATCACCGCGGAAAGATCGTCGGCTGCTTGCTCGAAATAGCCTTGTTTAGCTGCTATTTGAGCCCTGGCTTTGTAAGACTCGCTATCATCATAGGCGGCAGTAAAGCGTTCAAAGTCTTTCAAGGCTTTTTCATCTTCACCAATGGCTTGATAGCAAAGACCGCGCAATTTCAAGGCGCTGCTGGTCGTTTCATCGTGCTCTATGGCTTTAGTACAATTGGCAATCGCTTCTTTGTAGGCACCTTTGAAATACTGCGCATGGGCTAGATTGTAATAGGCCTGAGTGTAGTCCTTTTTGAGTTGCAGCGATTTTTTAGCATCGCTAATGGCTGCATCATAGTTCTTTAGACCTACATAGAGACTTGCTCTTACCGAATAATCTTCGCCGCAAGGTTCTTCACGCAGTTGAATTACTTTGTTCATATCTTCCAAAGCTTCTTTTAGCTTGCCGTTGTGTTGATTGATGATGGCTCGTTTTTGAATGAGATAGGGGTTGCGCGGTTCAATCTTTAGGGCAAGATTGATTTTTTCCATGGCTTCTTTACTGCGCCCGCTATACAGTAAAGCCATCGACAAGTTATTCAACAACATCGTCGAATTTTTATTGAGGGCAAGGGCACTCTCAAATGCTTTGGCAGATTTTGGGTATTCGCCCATGCCCAGATAGGCAAGCCCGATACTGTTCCAGCTGTTCTCGCTCTTGGGGTCATATTTGAGGGCAAGCTCGGCATAAGAAATCGCCAGCTTGTAGTTTCCCGCTTGGTATTCATAACTGGCTTTCAAAGAATAACCGAGAGCATAGCGAGGGTTGCACTGTATGCACTTGTTTATCGCTATGCGCGCCTCATAGAGTTTATTCTGGTGGCAGAGTATGTCGCTGCGCCAATAGTAGGCGACATGGTCTTTGGCATCTTGATTAAGGCAAATATCGATTTCCTTAAGTGCAGCATCATAATTTTCCTGGTCATGCAAGATCTCAATTTTTTCGTGTCTATAGCGATTTTCTTTGGCATTTTCTCTTATCAGCTTGTCTGCCAACTGCTCAGCGGCTTTTCGTTTGCCTGCTTTGTTTAGAGCTGCAATTTGTTTGCAGTTTTGCTCAACTTGGGTTGCCACCTTGTTGGGGGCTTCGGCCAAAGCCGCGTTCTCGATCGACAAAGAAAACGCCATTGTTGCAGCAAGCAATAATGGCAAAGCCTTGCCGATGTGCTGATTCAAGAGTGACACTGATTTAGGGGAAACTACTTTTGAATTCATTGCCATATGGTAGCAGGCATGAATACATAGATACCGGTTTTGCTAGATTGCCGCCCATTTATCCCAGTTATTAGTGGCCTGTGTCTATTTAGCTTAATCATCGGTTTTAGGATTTTTTTCTGAGGGCATGTTCTTAATTCTGCCGGGCTTGCTTGGAGGTTTCAGTAAACATGCTAGAGCCCCCTTTTATTAGAGAGATTAGAGACTCTAAGTCTGTTTTGATAGTCGGCGCCGGCGGCGGTTTTGATGTTTTTGCCGGCTTGCCCCTTTATTTTGCGCTGCGTGCTAATGGTGTGCGGGTGCATCTGGCTAATCTATCTTTTTCTTTCCGTCATGGTGCCATTTTGGGTCGAGAAATTGGTAAGAACATTGTCGGTGTAACTTCAAACTCACATGGCAATGAGTATTACTTTCCAGAAGGATATTTAGCTAGGTGGCTCAGTCGCAAACGTATAGACGAAGTAATTTATTGTATTCGTCCTACCGCCGTGCAAGGCGTTGTGGCGAGTTATGAGCTTTTGCGCAAAGAACTGCAGTACGACATGATGGTCTTGGTTGATGGCGGGGTCGATTCGCTCATGAGCGGTGATGAGTCGCTTATCGGAACCCCTCTTGAAGATATGATTAGTCTGTCTGCTGCTTTGCAGATTGATGTGAAGAAACAGGTTTTGTGTCTTGGTTTTGGTGCTGAGACTGATGTCTGTCATTTGTATGCCCTTGAGACTATATCTAAGCTGATCAAGAAAGGCGCATTTCTTGGCGGGCTGATGCTTAGCCCTGATATGCCCGAAATGCAGATGTTTAAGGAAGCAACTGAATTTGTGTTTTCTGCAATGCGTGGTTATGAAAGTGTCATTTGCAGCTCGATACTTTCGGCTATGGAAGGCTATTTCGGTGATCATCATCGCACTAGAAGAACTGTCGGCTCTGAGCTTTGGATTAATCCATTGATGCTGCTCTATCTCGCTTTCGATGTGACCAAAGTGGCTGAGAATGTCCTTTACTTTGATAGCCTTGCATCATGCCAAACTATCGAGGAAGTGCGCAAAGTGATCATGGAATTCCGGGCAAGGACACCAGTTAGACAGTTGCCATCTTTTCCCATTAGATGATTGTCGTTGTCATGCTCTTTGGGCGCGCTAAAATTGGCGCATGAACGAGCCGGTCAAATCTGAACTAACTAAAGACGAAAGCGCTGTTGCCGTGTCTGGTGAGAAGACAAGCGGCAAGACTAAAACCGTAGCTGTTATCGGCGGCGGACCGGCAGGGCTTATTGCCGCAGAAGAGCTAATTAAAGCCGGTTTGTCTGTTGATGTTTACGAAGCCATGCCCACCTTGGGGCGAAAGCTTTTGCGAGCCGGGTTGGGCGGCTTGAATATCACCCATAGCGAGCCCTTTGAGAAGTTTTGCAGTCGTTATTTTGATAGACAAGATTGCTTGCAGCCTTTTCTTGATTGTTTCAAGCCCGAGGCTTTGCGCAACTGGGTGCATGAACTTGGCATCACCACCTTTGTTGGCTCCTCTGGTCGTGTCTTTCCTGCCGAAATGAAGTCAGCGCCTCTCTTGCGGGCTTGGGTGCATCGTTTGCGCAGCGCCGGCGTGCGCTTGCATGTTGGGCACCGCTTTCTTGGTTTTGCAGAGACTGTGCCTCATCTTAAGATTGCCGGTCCCCAAGGAGAGTTTTTGGTGGCAGCCGATGCCGTAGTATTGGCCTTGGGTGGCGCCAGTTGGCCGCAGCTTGGCTCTGATGGTGCGTGGGTGAGTTGGCTTGCCGATAAGGGCGTGCAAGTTATGCCTTGGCAGAGTGCCAATTGTGGATTCGAGCTTTCTTGGAGCGAGCATCTGCTCAAGAAACATTCGGGAGCACCGCTTAAGTCAGTGGCGATGAGCTTTTCTGATATTAACGGTACGGTTGAGAGCAAACGCGGCGAACTGCTTATCGCTGATTATGGCGTCGAGGGCAGTCTGATTTATGCTTTTTCTCGCAAAATCAGAGAGCTTCTCAGTGAGCGCGGTGCAGCCACTGTCTATCTTGATTTGTATCCGGACCGCAGTTATGAGCGTCTCTGGGGCGATCTTTCCAAACCGCGCGGCACTCGCTCTCTTTCGAGACATTTAAAGGCCTGCCTTGGCAAAGATGAACTAAAGCGCGCTCTCTTGTTTGAGTTTTGTCGGCGCCAAGATTTGGAAAACCCTAAGATTTTAGCTGGCTTGGCTAAGGCTTTGCCTTTGCGTATTGCCGCCCCGCGACCTCTGGCTGAGGCGATTAGCACCGCCGGTGGTGTAAGTTTCGATTCGGTCGATTCTAACCTTATGTTAAAAGATTTGCCCGGTGTTTTCGTCGCCGGAGAGATGCTCGATTGGGAAGCACCAACCGGTGGCTATCTTTTGACCGCTTGCTTTGCCACTGGGCTTTGGGCTGGGCGCGCGGCGGCAAGTTGGGCAAAAGGCTAGAGTTTGCTATAATTTTTGCGGGGACGACCCCACAGTGCATCATTCGGGACGGCCCGCCAGTCTCTGAGGTGCTAGTAATGTCTTGGCTTTATTTGTTTTTTGCTGGTTTGTTTGAGATAGGTTGGGCTGTCGGTTTCAAACTCGGGGCATCGCCTGCTAAACCTGGCGTGCTTGCTCTTACGATTGTGTCTCTTATTTTGAGCATGGTTCTGCTTGCCCTGGCTATGAAAGAGCTGCCCTTTGGCACAGCCTATGCCGTTTGGACTGGTATCGGCGTGGCAGGCACATTTATTATTGGTCTTTCTTGCTTTGGCGATCCGGTCAATCCGGTTAGAATTGCTAGTTTTGTCTTTTTGCTTTTGGGTCTGATTGGGCTCAAGCTGTCGTCTTAGCGTTGATGTCGCCGTAGCCGCCGCCGCCTGGTGTCTCTATTTGAATAGATTCGCCGGGTTGCAGCAAGACGCTATCGCAACTCTTTAGTTCAACTGTCGAACCGTCGGCTTTGATATGCAAGGTGCGACCGCTTTTGGCTGCGCCACCACCGGCGATGCCTTGTGGGGCGGTTAGTCTTCTGCCTGAAAGTATATTTGCTTCCATCGCCTCTAGAAAGCGGAGGCGTCTTATGCAGCCGTCGCCGCCTTTGTTTAAGCCTTGCCCGCCGCTGCCTTTTCTAATTGAAAATTCTTCCAACAAAACTGGAAAGCGATTTTCTAAAATCTCGGGGTCGGTCAATCTAGAGTTGGTCATATGAGTTTGCACGGCATCTTGCCCGTCAAAGCTGTGGTCGCCATTGTGTCCGGCGCCGGCACCGCCGCAGACTGTTTCATAGTACTGATAGCGGGCATTGCCAAAGGTGAAATTGTTCATAGTGCCCTGACTATTTGCCAGTCTGCCTAGGGCTTGATAGAGTGCATCGACAATTATCTGCGAGGTTTCGACATTGCCTGCCACCACGGCTCTTGGGTAAGTGGGGGCAAGCAAGCTGCCTTCGGGAATGATTAGTTCAATTGGTTCTATGCAGCCTTCGTTGAGTGGTATGTCTTCTTTTGTCAGGGTGCGGAAGACATAAAGAACGGCGGCTCGCACCACCGCTTTTGGCGCATTGAAGTTTGAGGCAAGGGCGCTCGAAGTGCCGCTGAAATCTACTTTGACTGTCTCTTTTTCTTTGTTTATTTTGATGGACACCTTTATGCAACTGCCGTCGTCTGTATGACATGCGGCTGTGCCATCTTGCAGCTCATGCAAAATGCGTCTAATTGCACCGGCAGCGTTTTGGCGCACATGGGTCATATAGGCAAGCACCTGCCCTTCGCCCCTCTCTCGGCAGAGATTTTTAAGGGCTTCAATGCCTTTGTTATTGGCTGCCACTTGGGCTTTTAGGTCGCTCAAGGTTTGATTGATATTGCGGGCTGGGTGCTCACCTTTCAAAAAGAGAGAGCGAATTTCGTCTTCTAAAAGTAAACTGTCTCTGACTATCAAAACATTGTCCAGCATGGCCCCTTCTTCTTCGATAGAGGTGCTGGTGGGCGGCATAGAGCCTGGGCTTATGCCGCCGATATCGGCGTGATGTCCGCGCGAAGCAACGAAAAATCTGATTTTGCCCCCGAGATAAACCGGGCTTATGGCGGTGATATCGGGCAGGTGGGTGCCGCCGTTATAAGGATTATTAGATAGATAGACATCGCCTTCTCTAAGCTCTTTAGCCGAGTCTATAAGGCTTTCTACGGCTTTGCCCATCGAGCCTAAATGTACCGGCATATGCGGGGCGTTGGCAATCAAGCGCCCTTGACTGTCAAAGACTGCACAAGAGAAATCTAGCCGTTCTTTGATGTTTACCGAATGGCTCACTTGCTGCAGAGTTGTGCCCATCTCTTCGGCGATAGCCATAAAGATATTGTTGTATAGCTCAAGCAGAACCGGGTCGCAGACAGTTTCTTCAGGGCTGTCTGTTGGCTCTGGCTTTGCACCTATTTCTTGCGCTTTATTTGCAGGCGCAAACTCAGACTCAAGCATCTGCGAGTGATTGTTTTTAGCAATGCCGCTTGCTCTGAAAATCTCAAGAGAACCGTCGCTTTCTACTTTGGCTTGCCAGCCTGGTTCAATAATGGTGGTGGCAACAGCGTCGGCTATTAGGGCTGGCCCTTGCACTACTTCATTTTGTCTAAGTTCATGCAAAAGCAGGGGGTTTATTTGGTGATAGCAACCTTGGGCATAGAGCCTGTGAATACCAGTCGCTGCCTTGGGTTGATGAAAATAGCTTATCGGCAGAGTTTGGTCGTTTGCAGCTAATTGCTTATTTGAATTTTCGCCATCTGTGCTTGTTTCTATCTGGCTAATTGCTTTGATGCTTTCTTTTAGTTCTACGGCTATTTCTTCAATAATCAGCTCGGCATTTTCAAGATTGAAGCCAAAGAGCTTTTGGTGGCGCCTTCTGAACTCGTCTTTGAGACGCGTCTGAACTTCAGTTTGTTCAAGGTGCTCGCCTATACCAAGAGCAATTTCAATTACCGAGTCAGAGCCTTGATAGCGCAGAAAGACTAGTCTCTTTTCTGTGAACTCTAAGATTTGGGGATTTTCTTGCCAATTTTCTTGCGAGTTTTCTGGTGAATTATTTCTGGAACTATCTTGTGAATTTTCCAGTGACTTTGCCATTACCAGTTTGACCAAGTCGAGCAAGAGGGTAAAGTCGTGTGAAAGCGAGGCGGCATCAGCAAGCGGCTTTCTTACTGTTCGTCTTTCCATGGCGCTGAGCGCCGTTCTGCCGATGCCATAGGCCGAGAGCACGCCGGCTAGGGGGCTTGCGATTATGCGTTCTATACCAAGTCTCTCTGCAATCAAACAGGCATGCTGCCCGCCTGCGCCGCCGAAAGAGATGAGAGTTGCTTTCTTTAGGTCATGTCCTTTTTCGGTGGAGACACGGGCGATAGCTCGGCTCATTTTTTCGACAGCTACTTTGAGAAAGCCAAGGGCGAGTTCTTCTGGCTTTTGATAGCGTTTCAGACCTGTCTTCGCCACTACTTTTGCACTCATCTCTTGCATTAGTTTTTGGGCGGCATCAAGACTTAGGGGCTGGTCACCATTTGGTCCAAAAGTTTTGGGAAAAAGGTCGGGAGAGATGCGTCCTAGAAGCAAGTTGGCATCTGTAACGGTAAGCGGCCCGCCCTTGCCGTAGCAGGCTGGTCCTGGATAAGCCCCGGCGCTATCTGGTCCGGCAAGCAGTCTTTCACCATCAAACTTTAGTATCGAGCCGCCCCCGGCGGCCACAGTGTGTACAGCCACTATCGGTGTTCGCACCCGCACTCCGGCGATAATTGTTTCGTATAGTCTTTCGGGTTCTTTCTCAAAATAAGAAACATCGGTGGATGTGCCGCCCATGTCGAATGCTACGGCTGGTCCCCCGCCACGGCTGAGGTTGAACATATGAGCGCCGACCACGCCGCCCGCTGGTCCCGACAAAAGAGCATCTTTGCCGCTAAACTGCGAGGGGCTGGCCAGTCCGCCGTCCGACTTCATGAATGATACCGGTATTGGTGCTAATTCTTTTGCCAGGTTTTGGGTATAGGCTTTGAGCGGTGGTGTGAGATAGGCATCGGCACAAGTGGTGTCGCCGCGCCCGACATATTTGATCACTCGGTTTACTTGAGAAGACAGCGAAATTTGTTCAAAACCGGCTTGGCAGGCAAGCTCACCCAATTGCTTTTCGTGAATGTCGTTTAGATAGCTGTGCATCAAGAGTATGGCAACAGCCGGTGGTTCTTTATACTGACGACGCAGTTCTTTCAGTGCAGCCAGTGCCTGGGCGGTGTCTATTTCTTTAAGCACGCTGCCGTCGGCTTGCATACGGCAGTCTATTTCGAGCACTCGCTCGTAGAGAGGGGCGGCTCTTTGTATGTCTAGGGCGAAGATGTCGGAGCGTGCCTGGTAGCCGATCAAAAGGGCGTCGGCTAGTCCTTTGTTGGTGATAAGAATTAGGGGCGCGCCCTTCCTTGTCAAAAGAGCATTGGTGGCCACTGTTGTACCGGCGCGCACTTCGGCTATAGTCATATCGAATTCTTGGCATTTTTCTTTGACAAAAGCAAAGAGTTCTTCGATGCCTTTTCTGGTGGCGGCACTGGCTGCAGCAGCCTCACCGGCATTGTTTGTGCTCAAAATTTTGTGCACATAAAGATGCCCATCGGGTGCGAAGGCAACCAGGTCGGTGAAAGTGCCGCCGCGATCGACACAGATAGTCAAGCCATGTTTCTTTTTCATGGCACAATTTTATGACAGAAACGCTATTCAAAAAAAATGCTTTTCAAGAAGAGCTATTCAAAAAAAGCTCTTTAAGAAGCGTTTGTTGCCGCCGAAGAGAGACCATCCAATTGTCTGGCAGTGGTGTGGAAAGCTTCGGAGACAGCAGGACCTATCTTGCCCGATGTGAATGAGAATGCCAGCGCGCAAAGTATGCTGACAAAGGCAATAAGGGTCGCGTATTCGGTGAGAGCCTGGGCGCGACTGCGTTTCTTCCTTGCAGATAGTGGTTTAGTCTGCCATAAGCAGACTTTCAAGTTGTTCATGGAGACGTGGTAAGCCCTAAAGAAAAGAGATGAAAGGAAAAAAGAGAAAGGTAAGAGGGGGAGAACTAGTTGGTTTGGGCAGGCTTCCAGGCTCATAATATTAGTAAATAGGAAATAAGTGAGAACACTTTTGAGAAATATATGAGCCTTTTTCCATCATAGCAGAAGTAAAGAAGTGGATGAATGGCCTATTCCTTAAGGGTTTGCCCTTAAACCTCTGGCGAGCAGCAGGGCTTTTGTTGCTTTCAATTGTCTTTCATAGCTTTCGTCTGCAAAGTAGTCTTTGTACTCGCTCAGTAACTCAGGCTTTGTATTGACTTCGGGCCAGTGCATGCGGTCCATCCAAAACTTGTTCATGCCATTCAAGAAAGGGCTCAGCTTTTCTAGCAGTCTTTCTGGATTGTGCGGCAGGAGCGGTGCCAGCGAAATGAAAGTATTGATTCCTGCTTGTTGTAACTCTTGCAGAAGTTCCAGCCTTCTAGCTAAGGCAGGCGCTTTAGGCTCAAATTTTCTGATGATGTTTTCGTCGTCTGACGTGATACTTACGCCCACTGAAAGTGCTGGTCCAAAGCTTTTCAGCAAGTCTAGATCTTTCAAAATCAGGTGAGAGCGAGTATGCATGGTTAGTTTAGCCGGCTTATAGAGAAGTAGTTCCTTCAGGCAGGCTTGACTGAGCCGATATTTGAGCTCCAAATATTGATATGGATCTGTGGCCGAACTGAAAAATATACGTGAACCGAAAACCAAGGCTCTTTCTTTTCTAATTAGTTGGGGTGCATTCATCTTTACTTGCACCCAACTGCCCCAAGTTACTTCGTTGCGGCTGGCTGGAAACTTAGGTACATAGCAATAGGAGCAAGCGAACTGACAACCTGCATAAGGATTGAGCGAAAAATCGTAAGCCTCTGCCAGCGAGCCGAACTTTTGTGGTGTAAGGATGGATTTTGCAATTACTTCTGTAACTTGAACCATATCATCAATATACATACAAAAGTATGTATTGGCAATGGGCTCAACCTAAAATGCTAAAGTAATTGGCGGTGAGCCAGCCCTGCATACGGAAATTTCAATTTATGATGGAAACTGATAAAGCCCCTCAAACTAAGCCGAGTAGAGAAGAATTATTGGCTACCTGGCAGAAATACAGTGAGGAAGGACATAAGGCTCATCAAGATAGGCGCTATGCTTTCGCCGAACTGAAGTTTATCAATGCTCTGAAAGCGGCTGAGGCTCTTGCCGATGGTCTTAAATCGTCTGAAGTGACTGGCGCTGCTAAGGAAAAATTGACGCCTGCAGAGCAGGCTGGACAATTGGAAGACCTGGAAAGATTGACTCGTGGTCTAAATAATCTGGCTGCACTCTATCAGTTGCAAGGCAAATATCAGATGGCGGAAGAGATGTATGAACGCTGTTTAGATATAAAGCTTGATTTGTTTGGTGAATTGCACTTGGACACAGCGGTTAATTTGCACAATCTGGCTACTTTGCACTGTGCTAAGAGACGCTTTGAAAAGGCCGAAATACTCTTTAAGCGCGCTCTAGAGATTAGAGAAAAGCTTTTGCCAGCAAATAGCCCCGAGATTATTTCCTTGCTGAAAAACTATGCCGTCATGCTCACCAAAGTGCATAGAGAAGACGAAGCCAAAGAAATGGAGAGACGCATCGAGTTGTTGCATGAGTAAGGAAGATAGCGAGTTCGTAAAGATTCGCTTTCGTCTTGAAGTTAGAGACCAATGGCCTCCAGTAGATAGCGAGGGGCTTTGGGCGGTTCCGCTAGGTGAGAACCGGTATCGTCTAGATAACACGCCCTGGTTTGTACGAGGCATCGCCTGCGGCGATATTGTAATTGCCCAAGCTGACTCAGACGGGATACTTTGGTTTGTAGAGCGAGATAAGTGGGGTGGACATATGACCATCAGAATCATACCTCGTTCTGATTCTCAAACTCCCCTCACCCTAGCAGATGTGATTGCCAGGCTCAATGGCACGGGTATTGGTCTGGAATGCGAAGGCTTACAACAATATGGAATTGTTGCCATTGACGTCTTGCCAGTTTCTGAATCAGATGGTCACACTGGTTTGATAAAGCTCAAGGACTGTCTCAGTAAGGGCGAAGCTGATGGCTTGTGGTATTTTGAAGAAGGGCTTGTTAGCGAAGCCTGGCTGCAACTCTAGCGCGCTTTAGTCTTAGTAATCTAGACCCGACTTATTCATTTGTTCTTGGTTCTTTTTCAAGCTGGAAGCAATAGCGCGATATTGAGCCGCCTGGCTTTTCTCGCCTGACTTTTCTAACTGGTCGGCTAGTCTATTCAAGAGAGCGGCCTGGCTAAAAAAGGCATGGGCGTTGACGTTCAACTGAGAGGACTCTTTTAATAGACTGATCGCTTCGCTGTCTTTATGCTGAGCCAAGAGACATTCAGCCAGTTCGAGAGTGGCTTGGGGTGTATGTATTGCCCGCAGACCGCGTTCTTCTTTTTTGACACCATCAAAGTATTCTCTAAAATAACCTTCTGCTGTTTTGAAGTCGCCTTTCTTCATTGCCACATGGCCAAGTCCGGTCAATTGTCTGGCCAGGTCTCGAGTTTGATAGTTGGGCACAGGCTTGCCCCAGACATGCGAAACTTCTTTGTTTATCTTGAGCGACTCTTGGTAAAGCGCTTCCGCTTCATCTAGCTTGCCCAGGGCAAGCAGTGTGTCGGCTAGTTCATCGAGGGCAAAGGCGAGATTGCCGTCATTGTATAAGCGGCGAAAGAGGCTGAGGCGCTGTCTGGCTAAGGGCTCAAGTGCTTTATAGTTCTTTTCTTGTTTGAGTGAGCGGGCGCGCTTTTCTAAATCTGCTAGTTGAGAGTCAAGGTTTTGTTTGTTCATGTCATCAGAGTGAGCAGGGGCACAGGCTATGAGACTGCAGACCAAGCTGCCTGGTAAGGTTGTCGCCAACTCTGTCGCCAGGCTGGCAATTAGGCTCAGGGAAAGGCTGGCGATACTTCTTAGCTTTCTCTGCTTTAGTTTTGATCTCGGCTCTTCTTTCATGCTTTTCTGCTTCTGTCTTTCTCTTTTTTGCCAGGGTAAAGCTAACTACTGATGATCTTTGGGCATTAGGAAGACTTTTCTATTAGGGAATAGCAGTTTTCTGCAGTTTGTATATTGAGTGTATATGCGGTTTGCGCAAGGCTTATGCCTGTAATGGTTCAAGCTTATGACATTGATCTATATGGCTAAGATTGTCTATTGATGGGGTGTTTGCTAGCTGAAAAATATTTGATTAGACCTTTTCCGGGGTACTTCCGTATGGCTGAGGTTGCGCTATTATAAATACATAAGCGGTGAGCGACGGCGATTGTCCGAAGCTTCGAGCCGAGGGACCAAGTGGAAACGTCAGGTCTGCGCAGACCAGAGACTGTAGCTTGCGAGTCCGCCTATTGCGAATTCTGACTAATCGCAAGGGAGATATCGAGTCCACGCAAGGGACTGTCAGACGATAGCAAAAAGCCACTGTGGGTTAAACCAAGTGGCTTTTTTGTTGTCTATAGCAAGCTTGTTTAGAAACCGAAGGGGCGAGCGCCCATGTTCATATATGGATTGACCGGCATGCCCATGGGGACGCTGTTATACATGCCGTAATTGTTGCTGTAAGTATTGTTGTAACCGCTTCGGTTGGCGGCTCTAGTCATTAGGACCATCGATGTTACTGGAATGGCAACCGCTGCGGTGGTGCCTAGTATTCTGCCGGCTGCTCCCAAAGCGCTTTTCAGTTTGCTTGCTTTGCCGCCACAGCCGGAATACTGTGATGGATTAGTGCTGGTGTCGGTGTAGGCAGCGCTGTTTCTATAGGGATCATCTTGTCTCTGATGCGCACTATGGGAATTCTCTGATTCTTGCGGAGCCCCATAGAGAGCCTTGGAATTTTGAATGGCTTGTTCTTGTATCTCGTAAGGTGTCGGCTCTTTCGGCTTGTAGTTTTTTCTCACCTGCCCTTGATACTGCTGTGCGGCATATTCTGGCTGCTGGCTTTGATAGGGCGGCTGCTGACTTTGACCGGCTGCCTGCGGGTTTTGATTGGCGGCTTGCTGAGCGTAGTTGTCTGGCCCGCCATAATTGGCGCTGTAGTTCATGTTCATATATTGGTTTTGGTACTGGTTCTGTTGGCCGTCGGGTTGGTACTGCTGATATTGGCTAAAAGCCGGTTGAATCGACGAGGCAGCACCGACAATGGTCAAAAGGGAAAGCAAAGCTGCACCCTGGCAAGAGCGGTTTAGAAGCATATTAAGCCTCTCCTGATAGTAAGTATGCTGGTGGCGAAGAAGAAGGGAGCTAGTAGGGCAAAATTTTTGTTTGTCTGGTATTTGTTCGTCTTGGTTTTGTTCGTCTTGACATCATAAGAACGAATTGTGTCGATAGTATGGCGAAATAGATTAAATCTAGAGCTAATCTAGCCGGCTGGTAAGGTGAAGTAAGTGACCGTGCCTCTACCGGCTTCCGATTCTGCCCAGATGCGACCGCCCATACGCTCCACATTGGTGCGGGCCAGTTGCATCGACAGTCTTGAGCCATAAGTTTCGATGGCATGTTTGCCTTCGATAAAGCCGGCAAACATGTCTTGCAGTTCCGATTCGGGCAGAGCCGGTCCAGAGCTTGAGACGCCGATGCGCATTTCGTTGCCGCGCATCTGGCTTTCAATACGTACCCTGCCACCAGCAGCGGTGATGACAATCATGCGCTCCAAGACTTGACGCAAGATGCCCATAATCGCTTCACGGTTGCCGTTGATGGGCGGCAGTCCGGTTACTGTTTTATAGTCGAGAGTAAGCTGTCTTTCTCTGGCTAAAGGTGTTACTTCGTCCAAAGCATCTGCCACCAAGCGCGGTATCGCCACTTGCTCTTTGGGTGCTACCGGCGGCGGCACATAGCCGCCGTACATCATAAGCAGACTGTCTACTAGAGCAATCATCTGCTCATAATTGAGATGCAGTTCACTGAGAGATCTGCTTACAGAGGGGTGCAAGGCATTGGCATTATTGCTCAAGATCGCTTGCCAGCCCATTTCGGCAGAGGCAAGCGGCGCTCTGATATTATCTTGCAGCATGGTCACTATTTCTTGCCGCAAGAGCTGGTTTTCGCTGCGCAAAGACTTGTCGCGCAAGACCATAATATAGCCCTGGATATTGCCGTCATCGCCCGAAAGGGGCTGCAGATGCGCCAGCACTTCGATTTTCTTCTTGCCGTCTTTAGAGTGCAGCACGCCTTCAGGATAAAACTGTTCAATCAAGGCATTTGGATTGCCGCCATGTTGGGCAAAGGCTTGCCCAACGCTATCCATATGAGAGGGCTCGCCTGGTTTTCTCACTATGTCAAAGCAAAGTCTGCCGGCTATCTCGCCTTCGCTGGTGCCCAGCCAGTTGAGAACAATAGGGTTGCCGTGCAAAATATTGCCAAACTGGTCAAGCAAGAAATAGCCTTCGGTGCTCGCTTGCAATACAGCATCGAGCTGTTGCTGCACCAAAATGGCTTGACGATTGGCTTGGTTTATTTGTCTTCCTAGTTCGGCAATTTGCTTGGCCTGGGTGGTGATCTGATTGTTCAGCACATCCACTTGCTGGTTAGATTGCTCGGCTATCTGATTGCGTTCTTCGACTTCTCTCATCTGTTTGGTCAGCTGAGTTTTGAGGTTTTGGGTGGTCGAACGCATAGAAAGCACAGCCGTGTCTATAAGTTCGCCCAGGTCGTACCATTCGCCGGTCAGACCCTCTAGAGGGGGAATCACTTGTTTGTTATTGGCAATGGCTCTGGTTCTCTTCAATAGCTTGCGCATCGGCTCATTGACAGAGGCGGCAATGCGGGTAGCCAGAAAGACACCAATCAAAATGCCCAGCATACCGACAAGGCCGCCCAAAATAGCTGTTTCAATTGCTTTATTGAGCAGGCTCGGCACTGGTTTAGCCAAAAGTATGATTGAGTCCATACTGGCGCGGGCGCCGGTTTGTTGGTTGACATTGATATTGGGCAGATCTAGCCACCAGCCGTCGCTGCGTTCAAAGCCGGGGGCGGGCACCAAGAGCTGATCTATAAGAGGAATGCCGGTGATGGCGGCAAATTTTGTTTCAGGATAACCCTTGGGCAGACCGCCTTTATTGAGGTCGGCAAGAAAGCGATAACATCTTTGCTGGGGAAAATCTTGCGACCAGGCCACCACCTGACTTTGTCGAGCTGAGTAGACAGCTAATTGCACCCCTTGGGCTCTTGGGTTTTCAATGCCTATGCGAGTTGCTGTTGCCGATAGAAATTCTTGGTTAATTGGTTGATTTACAACTACAAAACCCTTGGGCAAAACTTTGACCGAGCTAAAAGAGATGATGCCGGTCTTGTTGTTAGAGAGTGTGCCTCTATAGGGATGCTTGTTGTTGACGCAATCTGAGAGAATCTCGCAATCTTGCTTAAGTGGATAGCCCGACTGTTGCGGTGTGTCGGTGCTGAAGACAACCGCTCCCTTTTCGTCGATAAACCAAATTGAACCGGCGAAAATCGCTCTTTCTGAATATTCTTTGGCTAGGTTGCCCAAGCCGTTTCTATCTTTTGCCTCAAGTAAGCCGCGGGTGCGTGTGTCGTTGGCCAGTTTGCCGGCAATTAAGTCGACATATTCGATGGTGTTCTTGCCGGTCAGCTTGACCTTGAGCAAGGCACCTTCGTTGTTGTCGCAAAGAGCTTGGGCGGCTTCGCCTCTTGTATTCCTGAAGTCAATAAAAACACTGTAGCCGACATGACCAATGACAACACTTGTCACAACGATGACTAATGCGAAAATAAGTCGGCTGGAGAGATTCAAAGAGCTGGTACCGGTTTATATTCAAATGTGCAGAGCCAATAAATAAGAAGTTTAACCCGTTTAAGGGCTGCTCTGCCAAATAGATAGCCTAAAACTACTGGGTGTTTTGGGCTTTGCGATATTTAGCTTGAATCTGAATAGCTCTAATAAGCTGGTTCGGTCCGCAATAGCCCATCTCCAGAAGAATCTGACCAAGGGGCTTGGCTTCTCTTCCGGCTTCTTTGTCTTCAGATTGAATGCGCAGAGCTTCCTCTAGCTGGTAGATAGTTATGCATTCCAGTTCGACAAGAATTTGACCCAAAAGAACTCGATTGAGATCTGGTTCGCTATTCTGGTTTTCGGGGCTCTTTGGCGATTTTGACATCTTAAATCTGCAGGATGGTTTCGATATTAATAAAACAGACCGCTGGACGCACCCGGAAGTTCAACTTATGGCTGCTGGGTTTCCCCCCTGACCAGGTTCGTCGGCTTCCGCCACGCCCAACGATCTGTGAGGATCATTATAGAGCAAGAGATTGCCAAGGCGCGTCGATGTTAATAGAAGATAGACAAACTACCCGAAAATTCACCTTTTGCTTCCGTTCCTTATAAAATATGGCGTTAATCATGATGCCACCCGAGACAATTACATCAATTTTGCATGGCAGCTGGGCCATTCAGGTCCTCAAGAGTGCAGTAGAGCTTGGGCTTTTCGATGGCTTAAGTGAGGGAGCTTTGACCGCTGCGGCTTTAGCCGAGAAACTCGGCTATCCCGTCAAAGGGGTCTCTTTAATGCTGGATTCTCTGGTCGGCATGGGTCTTCTGGAGCGACCTGATTTGGCCAGTCATCAGTTTGGTAAGCCCAAAGAACGTCTTGATAGCCCGGCTCTTTATGCCCTTAGTGATTGTGCCGCTGCTTATCTTGTCAAAGAGAGCCCGCTTTTTATGGGCATGTATCTCAAGCAGCATGACGAGCTTGATAAGATGTGGCGTTATTTAAAAGATACGGTCAAGTCCGGCGAACCGGTTATGCATGTCAATAACGATGACAAGGCGTCCGAGATTTTCCCCCATCTGGCCGAATCGATTATTCCTCTTAACTATGCCATCGCCGAAGACGCCTGCCGTTTCGTCTATGAAACAGTGCTTTGTGGCGAATCTAAACCACTCAAGGTGCTTGATGTTGCCGCCGGCAGCGCGGTTTGGAGCATACCTTTTGCCCGTGCCCATCCTGGTACCACTATTAGTGCTCTAGATTTTCCTGCCGTGCTGAAAGTAACCGAGCGCATTGCCGAAAAGTTTGAGGTGAGGGACCGCCTTAATTTGTTGCCGGGCAATTGGCGCGACGTTGAGATTGAGCCTCAAAGTTACGACTTGGCCATTCTTGGTCATATTTTGCATTCAGAAGGCTACGATCTTTCTGAGAAGCTGCTTGCTTATTGTTTTGACTTGCTTAAACCCGGCGGTACTTTGATTATTGCTGAGTTTTTTGCCAACCGTAATCGTACAGCCCCCTTGCACCCTTTGATGTTTGGTTTGAATATGTATCTTGCCACTAGCGATGGTTGCATATTCAGCATCGAAGAGCTTTCGGAGATGGCTCTGCGCACGGGCTTTCATCGGGTGATTCGCCATAACAGTGTCGACTATGTGTCACCGCTTCTCTTTGCCGTCAAATAAGCCGGTTATTGAGATGGAAAATATTGTCTTTTATGTCAAATACAAAGTCGAAGAAGTAAACCAGGGTTATTGGGAAGTTTATCGTCGTTTGGCTCTGCCGCGGCAGTTGGTGGCGGTTTATTTTTTTGCTTTTGCCGTCTCTTTCGGTTTTGTCATTTTGCGCTCGGGGCTGCTCAATTTAGAAACAGGCGCCATAGTTGATGAAGGTCGTTTGGTTTTATCTCTCTTTCTGGCTTGTCTTGGTATACCAAGCTTGGCTGCTGGTTTAGTGGGCATGGCTCTATATTCGGTGGTGATGAATAGCTTTAGCGATCGTCCCAACTTTCATTTTCCGGTGGTCTATATTCTTTCAGAACAAGGTGTTTCTATTTCTTTTGCCAGCGGCCAAGGCACTATGGAATGGAACAACCTGATTGCTTGTGTTGAGACTGGGCGCTATTTCTGTTTGGCTGCTTCGGCCACTGACGTTTTTGTTTTACCCAAGCGCTGTTTGACCAGCGACGCCGATGTTGAGAAAGTAAGACATTTCTTGGTCTCGAAAGTGCGCACATACTTGCGTCATTCCGGCATCGACCCGGTTATAAACTATGAAAGCGCCCGCATTTTAGCGGTGGAAATAGACGGCATTGTTCATGACGGGGCCGCTGCGTCTAACGATCAAGTCGAGCCCGAGAAAGATAAAGAAGCAGTTGGTTTGGCTGTGCAAGTGATCTATCAAGCCGGTGAAGTGAAGGAAGCCGAGCGGCTTTTCTTCTTTCGCAAACGCATGCCTGTTCTGGCTCTCTTTTATCTTTCGGCAATCGGTATTTTCTTTCCGATGGCTTTTGTATTGAGTCAAATATGGGGTGTCGAACATCTCGCCTACGAAATTTTCGAAAATTATGGCTGGCTATTTCTCGCCATGCTGCCTGTTTTCTTTATGCATGCTCTGTGGCTTTATGCTGGTACCCAAGCTAGAGCGGCCGAATGTGAAGTAAACCAAGAGCCTTTTGTTTTTGAACTGAGTGAACAGGGCTGCGGGGTGAGAGCGCAAGAGCATTTTGCCATGTTGGCTTGGTGGCATTTTGAGGAAGGTTGGGAGACAAAAGAGGCTTTGATGCTTCTTTTCGGACGTCTGGGAAGAGCTATGTATGTCATTCCTAAGCGGGCTTTTCCCGATAGAAGAGGGCTGGCTTTTGCCCAAGATTTGGTTAGTCGCAAACTAAAGAAATTCAAGAAGCTGGAAGAGTAGATCTGGAAAGAGCTGAAAAGGGCGACACCCGACTTGGCTTAGTCTGGTGTCGCCCCTGGTGCTTTGTCGCTAACTAACTAATTCAAGAAATTAGCGAAAAATGCGGTTGAGACCGCCGTAACCGATGTTTCTAAAGCGCTTGAAGCGCTTGCCTCGTTTGAAGTGACCGTAAGCGTTGCCGTTACCGTTACCTATGCCGAAACCATTGCCGCGTCTGCAGTTGTTCCAATTATTGTTCTGCCAATTATTCTGGTTCCAGTTATTGTTTCGCCAGTAATTGCGATCGTTATCGTGACTCCAAGCTTCCGGCGCCGAAAGACCGGCTGCACCGACCAGGGCTAGCGCCAATGCCAACCTTTTCATATGCATACCTCTGTGAAAGAAATAACAAATTTAGTGAATACGAAAGAAGAGACGGCATCACTCTATAAATGTTGCCGCCATTCTAGATAAATTAAAGCGTTTTAAAAATTAGGCTGTGCCTGTGTCGGGTGTGCCGTCTTCGTCGTCCAGTTCAGGGTTGGAGGTGTTGAGGCGCAAAAGTTCGCGCCGCCACTCAAGGTCTGCCTGGGCTTCTTTGATGAGATTGGAAAGACCGAGGAAATCGGCAAAAGAAAGGTCAATAGCCATGCCGATTTCAAAGGTCAATTTCACTCTTTCGAAATTGTAGGCGCAGGAAAGGCAGACAATATGGTCTGGTCCGCAGACTTCAATAAGTTCGTTCTCTTCGCATTGCAGAGGGTCTTTCTGCCAGTTGAGATACTCTACGAACTGTTCGTCTTCCAAACTTTGTTGCAAGAGCAGTACCAAGGCTTGGTACTGAGTATTGGTCATATAGATGGTTACTTCTTGCCGTCTGAAGTCGAGGGCGAATTCTCCTGCTTCTTTATCTAGATAGAGGTCGGCGAAGGCATTGGCGAAACTAATAGTTGTCTGAGTGCTGGTCTTCATTTCTTTCTCGATTATTTGAGCCAATTGGCAACGTCTTTGGCGTGGTAGGTGATAATCAAATCAGCACCCGCTCTCACTATGCCCGTCAATAGTTCCATTACCACCCTTTTCTCGTCTATCCATCCGTTGGCGGCAGCGGCTTTGACCATGGAGTATTCCCCAGATACATTATAGGCTGCAATCGGCAATTTGGTCATATACCTGGCTTCTGCAATCAGGTCCAGATAAGGCATTGCCGGTTTGACCATGACCATGTCGGCACCTTCGGCAATATCCAGTTCGATTTCGCGCATGGCTTCGCGGGCATTAGCCGGGTCCATCTGATAACTGGTGCGGTCGCCAAACTGCGGCGCTGATTCGGCGGCTTCGCGGAAGGGACCATAAAGGGCTGAGGCAAACTTGGCGCTGTAAGCCATTATCGGAATGTTTTCGAAGCCGTTGGCGTCTAGAGCGGCTCTTATAGCGGCCACTCTGCCGTCCATCATATCGGAAGGGGCGATGATATCGGCGCCGGCTTCAGCTTGCGAAACAGCGGCGCGAGCCAGAATCTCTAGGCTGGGATCGTTCAAGACCTTGCCTTCGTGCACAATGCCGCAATGGCCGTGGTCCATATATTCGCAAAGGCAGGTGTCGGCAATGACAAGTAAATCGGGAAAGTTGGCTTTGAGAGCGCGTGTGGCCCTCTGAACGATGCCTTGCGAATGCCAGGCCCCTGTGGCCTGCGAGTCTTTCTCTTTGGGAATGCCAAATAAGAGCACCGACTTGATGCCTAGAGCCACAACTTCAGCTGCTTCTTTCAGCATCAGGTCTATGCTTTGCTGATTGATGCCGGGCATCGATGAAATGGGGTTTCTCACCCCTTCGCCTTCGACGATAAAGAAGGGATAAATGAGCTGTTCGACACGCAGATGAGTTTCTCTAACCATGGCTCTCAGAGGAGCTTTAGCCCTAAGACGGCGCATGCGCACATCGGGGGTGACTCGGGGCAAGACATAGGTGAGCGATTTGTCTTCTGACTTTGTGCCGGTTTGCGACTCTTTCATTGCATCCTCAATTTTGCTTTTAATCTTTCTTGTCTCAAAAGATAGACAATAAATATATCGCCTGGCGGCGCTTTTGCGGCTCTAATTGGCTCAAGTTAAATTGTTTGGATATTTTAATGATGCCAAGAGTGTCTTGATTAGACCGTCCAAGCTGAATTCTTGCGATACCAAGTCGACTTTACCGAGGCAGTCGCGGCAGGTTTGCGCCGTCACCGGTCCAATTGCAGCAATGCGGGTATTTTGCCAAAGCTCGGTCTTGTCATGGTCTTTGAATAGCTGAGCGAGATTGCGTGCCGATTGTGAAGAGGCGATGGTAACAACATCGACTTGACCTGTCTTGAGCTTGTCTGCCAGCTCTGCGATGCTTTGCCGGTCATAATGGGGCGCCTGGGTCTTGTAGATTACGGTGCTGGCGAGCTTTGCCCCCTGCCCTTGCAATTCTTTGCTGATTACATCTCTACCGATATCGGTTCGCGGCCAAAAAATCGAAAGCTCTTGTAAAGTGACGCCCGGCGCTAGGGCCTGGGGAAATTCTTGCACCAGGCTTTCGGCTACAAACTGGCTGGGGCAAAAGGCAACTTTCAAGCCACTTGCTTCAATCAGGCTCTTGGTGGCCGAGCCTATCGCTGCTATAGAGGCTTGCTCTAGTAGTTTTTCGCTGCCGGTTTGCTTGAGGCGGCGCCAGGTGCGCTCAAAAGCATTGGCCGAGGCAAAGATAATCCAGTCATAACTGCAATTGATTGTCAGTCGGTCAAATTCGGCAAAATCAGGATCAACAAATTCGATGGCTGGAAATTCCAGGGTTTGGGCGCCTAGGGCTTGCAGGCGACTGCTGAAACTTTTCGCTTGTTCCGCTTCTCTGGTGATCAGGATGGTCAAGCCATCCAGCCTTTCTTGGCTTAAGTCGGTCATGGCTGTCCCCTTTTTAGGGAGGTGATACCACATTTGGTATAGAGGCGCGCAGCTCGTTCAAGATGCGGTCAGCGCCCAGCTTTTCTAAGGCTTTTGCCAGGGCGAGTCCTAAGGCCGCTGCTTCTTGCCCAGGGCCCTGCACACTATCTTTGAAGATCTGGCTGCCGTCTAAAGATGCCACACAGCCGGTTACATGCAAGATTTCTTCTTTAAAGGCGGCATAGACACCAGCCGGTACCGAGCAGCCACCGCCTAAATGATCTAAGCAGGCTCTTTCTGCATCTACTGCCTGCCTGGTGCGACGGTCTTCGATGCCCTTGAGAAAGTCGACTATATCTAGATCGCTGCTGCGGCATTCTACAGCCAAAACACCCTGTCCGGCTGCCGGGACGATTTTGTCGCTATCAAGAAACTCTTTGATCTTGTCGCCCAATTCCAGTCTGACAAGCCCTGCTGCCGCCAAGATCATGGCGTCGCACTGCCCTTCTTCCAGTTTGCGTACCCGGGTTGGAATATTGCCGCGCATGTCGACGAAGTTTAGATCGTTTCTGAGGGCTTTCAACTGCGCCACCCGTCTGCGACTGCTGGTGGCTACCGTGCTGCCTTTGGGCAGGTCCATGAAAGATTTGGCTTTCTGACTGAGAAAAACATCGCGGGCATCGACGCGGTTTAGAACTGCCGCCAGCATCAAACCGGTCGGCAGATCTGTCGGCAGATCTTTTAGACTGTGCACGACCAAATCGACGCGACCATCGAGTAGAGCTTCTTCTAACTCTTTGACAAAAACGCCGCGGCCTCCTAGGGCAGAGATCGGACGGTCGAGCACTTTGTCACCACCGGTGGTGATATGCACTATCTCTATTTCTAGATTGGGGGCCAGTTGCTGAATTTTTTCAACTATCTGATCGGTCTGCAAGAGAGCGAGCTTGCTCTCTCTTGTGCCGATAGCCAGCTTCGTTCTTTGCAGGGTCACTATGCTTCCAGCCCGCGTCTAGCCTTTTCCAGGCGTCTGCGCCCTTCTTCCGGGTCTAGATGAAAGAGAGTGCGCAGGGCTTCGGCTTGTTGCTTCAGTATTTCGTAGTCTTTGGTCGCTTTCAGTTGCACAGTCGGATGATGCAAAATCTGATTGACGATGGCGCGGCTTATCGATTCCATTTCAAACCGGCAGCCTTCGGCACTTTTCTCGCCTTGGTCTTTAGTTTTGGCTATTTGTTCCAAACGAATTGCTTCGATTTTTTCGCGCAGCTCGGCTATGGTGGGCACCACCAGCTGCGAGCGCAACCAGTTGTGATAGTCTTCAAAGTTGGCATAGACAATTTCTTCTGCTTCCGAAATGATTGCCTCGCGCTCTGCTTTGTTGCGGCTGACAATCTGTGACAGGTCATCGGCATGCGCCAGTTCTACCCCGGCTAGTTGCGCCAGGGCCGCATCGGTATTGCGGGGTACCGAGATATCGACTATCAACTGCGAAGGCGAACCTTGATGGCGATAACGAGCCAGTTCGTTGGCTTTTAGTACTGTGTCGTCGGCGCCTGTGGCGACAATAACCAAGTCGGCTTGGGCTGCCAGTTCGTGCCTTTCGGCAAAGTCAAAACCAAATTTGATTTTTTCTTTGTTGCTCAGTTTATTTTTGAGAAAGTTTTCGATTCTTTCTTTGTTGCGATTGACCAAGACAACCGGCCCCGAACCGCCTTCGGACAAGAGATGCTTGACGCAAATCTGTCCCATTTTGCCGGCACCGATGACCACGGTCGACTTTTCTTTCAGCGAACCAAGCTTTAGATGTGCTAATTCGAGGGCTGCCGAACTAACCGAAACAGCTCTTTTGCCCATCGATGTTTCGGTTCTCACTCTTTTGCCGCAATTGAGCGCCAGCTTAAAGATAAAGTCGAGCATCGGCCCGCAACTTTGTCTTTCGAGGGCATTTTGATGGGCGGCTTTTACTTGCGACATTATTTGGGCTTCGCCCAAAATCATGCTATCTAAGCCAGAGGCGACGCGCAAAAGATGCAAGACCACGTCATCGCGCAAGAGTTTGAAGTTAGGTTTGAGGGCGCCGTGATCGGTGACATGCTGCACCGAGGCAAAGAAGGCTTCGATGTCTGCCATGCCGCCTCTAACGTCGTCTACAACGGCATAGACTTCGGTACGGTTGCAGGTGGAAAGTATGGCTGATTCTTTGATATGGGGAAAGCGTTTGAGAGCTTCCAGAGCATGACCGACGCAAGAGTCGGGAATACAAAATCTCTCCCGAATAGAGACCGGGCTGAAATGGTAATTGATGCCGCTGACGATTAGGTGATTCATGCTTCCGCTGCTTTCTGGATATCTAGTCGGGCGACTGCTTTGCCGAACTGTCGTATATCCTGTGCTTCCTCTGAATTATAGTCACGGCTTGGCTCGATAAGCCTGAGTATGAGATCAGGGTAAAGAAAAAGTATTGATAACCTCGGGCGATTTTATTACTCCTTGACAATGCCGGCTTTTGCCTGCTTTTCTCAAACCTGTTCAATTTTTGAAGGCAAGGGCTGTAAAGGGGCGCCCGGTAAAAATTGGCTGCCGGTTGCTTTAGGCTGCAAAACTTGCAGAAAATCTCACATAAAGAAAGCTAAATAATCGGGGTTCAGGTCAAAGCAACGCAAAATCTTTCGGACTCTGCGTATTACTTAGGGCTTGCGATAGAGATTGCGGATGCGGCTGATATCGCCCGGCGCCAGGCAATTTGAAGGCGTCGAAGAAGAGTTGGAAAAATACATGATGTCTCGGGGATTTGTGCTGTGTGAAAGCCCCAGTGCATGACCTATTTCGTGCAAGGCGGTGGTGTAAAACTCTTCTTCTTGCTCGGAAAGGTTCTGGCGGTCGCTTTTCGGGCTGACCAAGATATAGACTATTTCTTTTCTCTGCCCGTTGGCGCCGGTTTCGCTATGGGTCTCGCCGGCGGCAAAGCTGTGTTGCAGTTTGGCTTTGTCGTCGGTCCACTGACATTCGATGTCGGCATTGTCGCCCGAGCCGACAAAGGTAAAAGTTATTGCCCGCTGACTTGCTTCCGACCAATCGCTAAAGGCTTTCTCGACTAACTTTGTGTGGTCGATGCCGCTGTTTTTCACCTGCGCCTTACCGGCGCTGTTTGCGGTCCAAACCACTTTGCTTTTCCAGATGCTTGGCACGAACACCTTTAGGGGCATCTGGGCGCGCGAAAAGACTTCATAACCTTGATTGAAGTCTTCGGTGGCTTGTCCGCTGCGTTCTCTTGCCCTGGCGTTCTTGAAGTCTCTTTCGTAGTAGGCTAATTCGTCTTTTATTTTTTTGCTGTCCGGATCATCGGGAAAGCGCTCGATAAACAGTCTTCTAGTGGCTTGCAGTCCCTCTAGATTGCCGCGGTCAATTTGGCATCGCATCAGGTTGTTGTAAAAGCGCTTTTCTTTGGGAAATTTAGCCACGGCTTCCAAAAGGGCTGGTTCTAATTCATCAAAGCGGCGGGCTTTATAAAGACAGTACGTTAGCTCGTCGTAGGCGTCGTACTGACCTTTGGCTATATCGCGGCGAGCTGCCTGGGCTCTTGCCAGATAGCCGTCGGTGGCGCTCTCGTCTTTCTTTTGATTCTCGCTTTTGGGGCTCTTTAGACTGGCAGCCAGATCGCTTACGCGGCTTAAAAGCTCGGGCTTGTCTTTGAAGCGTTGACGTATTTCGTCGAGCAAAAGACCGGCATGATAGTCGTCTTGGCATTTGTGATAAACATAGGCCAGCCGCAAAGTCAGCTCGCCGTCATTGGGCTCCAGTCGATGGGCTCTTTCAAAATACTGCCAGGCCTCTCTATATCTTTCAAGATGCATAAAGCAGGTGCCGAGAATGTCTTGCAAGTTGCCGTCGTTGAGTTTGATTTGCCCAGCCGGCAAAAGATAGCGGGCGGCGTTGGCATAGTCATTCTTATCATAATAACTGTAGCCTATGTTGATAAAGCTTCTGATTTGCTCTTCTGTATAGGCGGGCGACTTTGGCGCTGCTTTAGCTTGGCTTGTCTGTTTGTTTGCTTTAGCCGCTTGCTGCGTCGAGCCCGGCAAGCCAGAGAGTGTCAAGCCGACCAGACAAGCCAGCGTCAAGCCAGTCATTTTTAGCTTTATCTTTTGGCTAGGGGCCGGCATCTTCATTATTTTCTTGCTGCGGCAATGCTCTCTTGGGGGTGCAATCTCTCGGCCAGCCAGTTTAAGCCTTCCATGATGCGATAGGTCGGGCGGGCCAGCATGTCATTGCGTGGTTCAGGTTGAAAAAAGACTCGACCTTCCTTAACCGCCTTCAGGTCTTTCCAAGGCGCCTGCTTGAGAAAAGATTGGCCTTTGGCTTCGTGGGGCAAAATTACTACTTCGGGGTTTTGCATGACCAACTTTTCTAGGCTATAAGTCGGATAAGCGTTTTTGATCTGACCGGCTATGTTTTTGCCACCGCAGGCGGTGATGACTTCGTCTAAAAAACTGCCGCTGCCCACAGTCATCAGGGGCTTGGGCCAAACACAGTAAAAGACGCTGGTTTGGCTCTTCTTGCCGTTTTCCATTCTAAAGGCGGCCAGTTCTTTGTCGAGTTTTGTCTTCAGGTTTGTTGCTTCTTCTTCTTTGCCAAGCAAGCGACCCAATTGCAGTATGTTCTTGCCTATGTCTTCCAGTTTTTTGTTTTCCAGCATTATGGTCTGAAAATGATTGCGATCAAGGGTGGCGGCGAGAGCCTCTTGCCCTGAGACCAAGAGCACATAGTCTGGGTGCAGCGACTTGAGCTTTTCTAGATTTGCCGATACGAAAGTGCCGGCCTTGGTCACCTGGCTGACACTGGCCGGAAAGTCGCAATAAGTGCAAACGCCGACCAAACTATCTTGAGCGTTGAGGGCGGCAAGCAGCTCGGTATTTGAAGGGGCCAGTGAAACCAGTCTGAGCCTCTGGTGCCGGGCTGGTCCGCCTGATTTTTTCTCGTTTTTGCCTTGGGGCGATTGAGCCTGGGCAGGTAACTGCAGTGAATTGAAGGCGGAAGCACCGGTCAGCCCGAAAGCCGTGACCCAAACCAGGGTCTCGCCCGCCTTCCTTCTCACCTCATTGGTTTTCTTTTCCAAGCCAGTTCCTCACTTCCTCCAGGCGCTCTTGCATAGGCGCATATTTAACAGTATAGGTTTTGTGGAGGAGTCCAAAATCATACAGCGTCATGCGGGTGAGGCGATCAATTTGTTTCTGGTAATCAAGATCGGTCCAGCGAAAGCCGTCGTCGACCGGCTCAAACATCGGCGGTATGTAAATTATGTGAGTATAGGTCTGGGCTTGCGCCTTGGCTAGGGTGTAAAACTTTTCGCTGTCATAGGTCATAGCCTTGCAAATGTTCCAACGTTGCCATAAGACCCAGGCATCTATAGCAGAGCGGTCGCTCAAATAGCTTGTTTCGCCGTTTTCTTGAGCAATTTGCTTCTCTAGAACGGCAAACTTAAATTCTTCTTGTTTCTCTAACGGTATTTCGCCCGGATAGGCGGCTCCCCACTGGCGGCAGAGTTCTCTTGCCGTTTCGGGAATGACCGGTAAAGAAAGAAGCGGAGCCAGCGCTTCCACCAGGGTGGTTTTGCCGACTCCGCTTGCTCCAGTGACTATGATCTTCACTAACTCGTCTTTTCGGTTTGATTCTGGGTTTTGCCGTTATCGCCGCCCTGAATCTTCATCTTCAGAGCTTCGGTCAAGTCTACACCGGTTAGTCCTTTGACCATGGTTAGACTTTGGGCAGCTACTCCCATTACATCAGCCGATATTTTGCTTATTCCGGTTGAGTCTCCACCGTTTGAAAGCAGGGTGATATTGCCCACTTTCGCCAGGGGAGCAGCAGCGGCTTGCACCAGCTCAGGCAGCTTCTCTACAATCATGTTGGCGACGGCTGCGTCGTTGTACTGTTTGTAGGCTTCTGCTTTCTTAGCCATGGCGTCGGCTTCGGCTTGACCTTTGGCGGCTGTTACCTGGGCTTCGGCTAGACCTTTGGCTCTTTCTGCCTCTGCTTCAGCCATACCGACAGCGCGGCGGGCTTCGGCTTCAGCTATAGCCTTTAGTTTCATCGCTTCAGCTTCAGATGAAGACTTAAGCTTGAGAGCTTCGGCTTGACCTTGGGCTTGCAGCTTCATGGCCATGGCATCGGCTTCGGCGAGCATTTTGCGCTTTTCCTGTTCGGCTTGCGTCATCAGTCTTATACGCATCTGTTCTGCTTCGGCCGGCTTGGTGATCTCGGTTTCCAAAGATACTTGGCGCTTCGCCACTTCCACCTGTTGCAGTTCAACTTCTTTTTGAGCTTCGATGATCTTGATCTTCTGAGTCTCTTCAATTAGTTTTTGCTGCGACTGCGCCTTGATGATGTCGTACATCATGTCGGAAGCAGCCTTGGTGCGCGAAACTTCAGCTTGATACTGGGCTTGCGACACTTGGAAGTTTTTGGATGATTCAGCGACACGGGTGTCGGCGGCGAGCTTAGCCTTGGCACCTTCCTCGGCGGCTTGCGCTTGCGCTATCTGAGCATCTCTAGAAGCATTGGCGCGAGCAATCTCGGTTTCTTTTGTCGCTTCAGCTTCACCGATGGCGGCGTTTCTTTTGGCTTCGGCAGTTTGTTTCTTCCCGAGAGCTTCCAGATAGCCGACTGTATCTCTAATTTCTTTGATGGTGAAGGAATCTACAGTCAGACCCATCTTAGCCAAGTCAGCTACAGACACTTCTTGCACTTTGCAGGCAAAAGAGTCAAAGCTCTGAATTAGCTCTTCTACGGTCATCGTACCGAGAATGGCTCTTAGATGACCGACAAGGGTTTCGTGAGCAACTGTGGCAATCTCGTTCTGGCTCTTATTGAGGAAGCGTTCTGCCGCTGTTGCAATGGCTTCTTCGTCACCTCTTACTTTCACCTGCGCGACACCGTCAACATAAATTGGGATACCGTTTTTTGTGATCATCGGTGCTTGTGAGTGCACCTCGATTGTCATGACTTCAAGCGAAAGAATATTCTTTTGATGAATGAGAGGCATGACAATTTTGCCTCCGCCTCTAACGATTTGCGGTCCACCAGGCGTGAAACCAGTTATTAGCATAGCTTCGTTGGGTCCGCATTTTTGATATAGATTGGCGAAGAAGTAACAGACGAAGATTAGGGCTACGAAGCCCAATCCAAAGCCACCCCAGAGCAGCATGGTGTCCATTTGAAGATCCTCCTGTCGGAGTTTTGCCGACTTTTATTCTCTTTTGCCATATTCCCTTCTTGCTGAGGAATTAAGGCGAGTGTCCGATATTTGTTTCCTGGTTCAATTGCCACTATGCTAAACCAGATATGGTGGCGCAGACGGCTTTAGAGCAAAAACCTTTATAATCTTGACAACCGGCTGAAAGGCGCACCAGTTCAGCTTTCTTCGTTGTATGGTTCGACCATGACAAGGTGTCCTTCTCTCTCTACAATCAAGACTTTCGAACCCTTTTTAATAGTCTCGTTGCCGTTTATAGCTTTAGCGGCAGCATTAAATCTGTTCTGACCAATGACATAGGTCACCTCACCGGTGCCGCCTTCGGCAATGGGGGCACTTACCTCAGCCACGTGCCCGATTGCATCACTTGATTTGACAGTATTTGAAACGTTCAATTTGGCTGTCACCAAGGCAAATAGATTGCGCATCAAAGATACCGAGACAATCCCCACAAGAATTGCCGGGATGAGGCTGAAAATACCGAGAAAGGGCAGAAACGTTTTGAGGGTGAGACCGGACAGTCCGACAAAGCCGGTAAAGACAGATATAGAGGTGGGGTTGAAGATGCTCAGCACTTGCATCAGAAAAGACGGTCGCGTCGATGTGACAATGCTTGTTTTGGCGGAGTCGTTGCTTGGGGTTGAGTTGTCGTGACCGTCGCCTGACTGGCTATCACCCGTCTGACCATCACTATGAGTGTGACCGGCATGTGCCACCGCATGACCTTGGGTTTGTCCAAGGGTGTGCTCGGGCAAGCCATGCCCGTGGCTATGACCGTCTAAATGCAGGTGATTGCATTCACCGTCGCCGTTTTCACCAAAACCGCCCATGAAAAATGAGACGATGATGAAGCCCCAGCCAAAGACTGTGCAAGCTAGATAAAGTTGGGTGAGTGTATCGGCGAACATGGTCGCACCTCGATTTAAATATTCAATTAGATACCCTTTGGCGCCGGCTTCAAAACCGCAAAAGCCCAGGCAAAGCTAAAGAAAAGACTAAATCGGCTTATGTTTTGCCCGGGTACAATAGAGGCACATCGGAGCAAAACTGAATTGGAACTAGCCCTTTGTCATAGCAATATGGATTTTGACTGCCTTTCGGCGCAGTTTGCTTTGACGCGTCTCTATAAAGGTTGTCGCATGGTTCTCAGTGCGCAGTTGACCGGCAATGTGCGCAATTTCATTGCTTTGCACCGCGATAAGTTGCCTATACAAGACATTCGTTATGTCGATATGAGCAAAATAGAGAGAGTTTTTCTTGTCGATTGTCAGAGTTTTGATAGGCTCGATGAACTATCGCGCAATCTGCTTGAGAAAGGGATGCGGCCACATCTAGCTGGTGTGGTCGTGTTCGATCATCATAATCATAAGTCTGCTTCTAATGACGAGGCACCTAGTTATATTGCCCCCGGCTCGCAAATAGAAGCGGTAGGCGCTTGCACGACCTTGGTGGTGGAAAGGCTTATGAAAGAAGGCGTCAAGCTCAGCCCTTTTGAAGCAACTGTTATTGCCATAGGCATCTATGAAGATACCGGTGCCTTGACTTTCTCTGGTGCCACCGCCCGTGATGCGGCGGCGGTAGCCTATCTGCTTGGGCAAGGTGCCGATGTCGGCATGATTAGAGATTGTATGAAAGTACGCTTTGAAAGCGAGCAGCAGGAACTTTTTGAGACTCTCTTGAAGGCTGCCTTACGCTTGGAAGTGGATGGACATAGATATGTCATCGCCTCGCACAAGGTACCAGAGTATATTGACGGTCTGGCGGTGATGACCAGGCAACTTTTAGAATTGGAATCTTGTGAGGCCGCTTTTGCGGCGGTGCAAATGCGCGACCGGGTACATTTGGTTGGTCGCAGCGACAGCCTCGCCGTCAATGTACAAGATATTGTGCGCGAATTTGGTGGGGACGGACACCGCGGTGCTGGGTCGGCTGTTTTGAAGGGCGCCAACCCTGAGCATGTTAAAGCACGCTTGGTTGATATTCTTAAGGCGCATTCCAAGCCGCTGCCCAATGCCGAGGCTCTTATGCGTAGCCCGGTGCGTACCATCAAATCTGATACCACGATGGAAGAAGCCGGACGTTTGATGCTGCGCTATAACATTGATGGTTTGGTGGTCATGGATGGCGACTCTATGGTGGGAATAGTCTCTAGGAGAGACATAGACCAGAGTCGTCACCATAAACTAAGTCATGCCAGAGTCTCTGGGTTTATGAGTCATCCGGTCATCAGCGTTGATAAGCATGCCACCCTTGATGAGATGCAAAAGCTGATGGTCAGCCAAGATATTGGACGTTTGCCTGTGGTTGACGATAATGGACATCTGACCGGTCTAGTCAATAGACAAGATATTCTCGATGCTTTGTCGGCTGATTCTGGGCGCACACACATATATGAAAAGTTTAGCCAGTCAGGCTGGGCCACAGTGCACCGCAGCGGGCAAGATGTCAGTCTCGCCCAAGAGTTGCAGCAGCTGCCCACTGTTTTGCATGAAACCATCGAAGCCGTGGGCAAGGTCGGTGATCAGCTGGGCTTGCGGGTTTATACCGTAGGCGGTTTTGTACGCGATCTGCTTTTGCACTTGCCAAACTTTGATTTAGACTTTGTGGTTGAGGGACCGGCCATCAATTTAGCCGAAAAGCTGGTCGAACAAGACAAGCGCTTTAGTCTGGTTGCCAGTCATGAACGCTTTGGCACCGCCACTTTACGCTTTGGCGATGAAATGTTGGTTGACCTCTCTACGGCTCGCACCGAGTTTTATGAGTACCCGGCTGCCTTGCCCCAGGTTGAACCGTCTAATTTGTCGCAAGACCTTTTGCGCCGTGACTTCACTATCAATGCTCTGGCAGTTTCTATAAACAAGCAACAGTTCGGACGTTTAGTCGATCTCTTTGGTGGTCTTGCAGATCTTGAAGCTAAAGTGATTCGCATTTTGCATCCCTTTAGTTTTATCGAAGATCCCACTCGTATAGTGCGCGCCGCTCGCTTTGCCGGCAGATTGGGTTTTCATCTAGATGCAAAAACCAAAGAGCAGGCTAGGCGCGCTGTGGGTATGGGTATCTTTGATGATTTGGGCGGGGTGCGCATCAAAGAAGAATTGAAGCTTATATTGGAAGGACCGGAACGTATCAAGACGCTATCTCTTTTAAATGAGCTTGGCGGGCTGGGTTATCTAGATCGGCTGCTGCATTTTTCGACTTCGGTTAAGGCTTCGATGCGGCGAACTGAACGGTTGCTCACCCGCATATCAGATCTTGAAATAGGTGATGCTTGGGTTGTCTATTTGGGGGTTCTGCTTTCTGAGTTGCCGCCGGATCGCGCCGAAGCCGTTTTGTCCCGCTTGCAATTGACCAACAAGCAAAAGGAAACAGTGCTGGACGGGCTTGACTTACATCGTCATATGCCGGTTGAGATGCGGCAGTTGAAGCGTTCTGAGCTTTTTCATTTGATGAAGGAAAGACCCTTGGGTGCTTTAGCCATTGCTGCTGCAGTAGCCCAAGTCGGCACAGATTTGCGCCGCTGTCTAAAGCTCTACATAGACGAGCTAGCCCAAGTAAAACTGGAAATCGGCGGCAAAGATTTGTTGGCTTTAGGCTTTGCCAGTGGACCTCGTTTGGGTTTAGCCCTAAGCGAAATCTTAGACGCTAAAATAGACCGCAAAGCTGTTGGTCGCGAAGCCGAACTGAAATTGGCAGCTGAGATTTTGGCTGGTAGTTTGAGGTAGGCGAGATGGCTCGGGTAAGACGTTCTAGATGAGATGGCGCTATGGCACGAAGTCTGTCTATTCCGTCAAAATATTGAATCCCACTTTATCTGAGATAAGCCCCAGATTGAGAAGTACGGTTAGGGCGGCATTTGATACTTCGAATTCAAAGGGTCTTAGCTCGTCATTTTCAAATTTAAATTGAGAAACTTCAGCTATTCTTTCTTCTTCAAATCCTAGTCCTCTCAAGCAAACTTCGGCTTGCCCGGTGGTCATTGTACTGACAGTCCCTCTGGGCAAGTTTTTGACAGGCTCCGAGAGCTTGGGCGAGAATGAAACAGACCACTCATCTGGTCCTAAAGGTGCTAGCTGTATGTTGCCACTAATTTGTCCAATCAAAACTTTCACCTCAAACTAACGCTTCTATTCAAGAATTCGACTTTCACCAAGTTGAATTCTTGAACTTCATATCGAAAGCACACTCACCGCCTGTGGTGCTACTTCGATTTGCATTGGCGTCGTGCCAAATTCATCACCGTCGATCATCGCTGGTATGGCGCCGCTGCGCTTGTCTTTCTTGGCACCGCCTTCGCTATGCCCGGTTAGTCTGTTGCGCAATTCGTTTATGCCGCTTTCGATAAAGCCGAAGGGTCTGAGCCGCCGCACGGCCTCTATTTTTACCGACTTGACTTTGCGCACATAATAGGGCGGTTCGCCGCTGCTCAGATTGAGATTGCTGTCTTTCGTCGCAGCAAAATGAAAGCCATATTTCAGATAGTCGCTGAATTCTTTTGGCGAAAGAATGCAAAGATCAAGCAATCCGTCGTGCATCGAGGCTGTGTCTGATAAACGCCCGACCCCTAGGTCAGATATATTAGTCACGAAAATTCCTGTGGCAGAAATCTTAAATTCTTCGCCGTCGGCATTAATTCTGAATAGAACCGGCGCTTTACTCAAGGTTTGCACCATAGAACCAGCATAGGCCAATATCTTCCAGGTTTCTTTGTCTTTTTTATCGGGGGCGATGATGGCGTCGCTCAGTGGTCCAACCCCGGCGGCTGCGGCAAAATAATGCCCGTTCATAAGACCCAAATCTATTGTCAAGGGTTTGCCGTGCAAAATGATGCCAATGGCTTTGTCTAGGGGATCCAGCAGCAAGTTGTCTTCGTATATATTGAGGTTGCGCGCCAGCAGATTGCCTGTACCCAGCGGCACAATGCCCACTGGTGTAGTGAGCTTTTTTCTGGCGACTGCATCGATGACCATGCGCACTGTGCCGTCGCCTCCGGCGGCGACAATTAAATCGTGGGGCTCAGTTATGTCTTGCAGTATATTATCGGCAGTGGTATCGACCGTGGTGCTACTGACATCAACCCTGTAGCCGGCTTTGGTGAGGCGATAAACGATCGTGCCGAGCCATAGCTCGGGGGTTGAGGCCGAACCAGATTTAGGGTTGTAAATCAGACTTGCTTTCTTTTTCAGTTTTCTGACCTTTGTTTTTGCAACATCTAATTTTCTCTGGAAGGCTAATCTGGCGCGGGAATTAAGTCAAGATGAGAAGGTTGTCATGCGTCCCTGGCTTCACCTTTTGATATTTAGCTTGCTTGCGGTAGTCAGGAGCCTATAAAATCCCTATGTCCTACTGCTGGCTTTTATATGCACCCGGCGGTCTTTTTTACTTAGACTCTGTGTGATACCGTTTAGGGTGGCAAAGTTGACAATTAACCAGATTTCAGTATTGTATTCCACACGGCGTAGCAATCTACTTCGCAGACCACTGCGACAGAAAGGCAGGAATCTAGTGTTTACCATCAAGAGAGCGAGGGCTGCAATAACGCTGGCAGCTTCCGTACTTACAATCGCGGCATTGCAAGCTCCTCAGCCTGTTTCCGCTCGCTCAGCAAATGAGTGCTCTGAAGAATTGATGCATGGTAAGACCTACACAGTAAGCAAAGCAACGGTTAAAGCTCCGCCTGAAAAGGTCTGGCAGATTCTGACCGATTATGACAATGCATCACGTGTGTTTCCGCAAATGAAAAAGTGCAAGCTTATGCAAGATCACGGTCATACAAAGATCGTTAAGCACGTGATCTCGCCCTCCGGCTTGCCCGGCAGCTATGAATACACAGTCGAAGTGAAAGAGACCGCTCCCACTGCCATGGAATGGCATAGAGTTTCGGGCGCTTTCAAGCAGGTTGATGGCTATTGGAAGCTTGAACCCTTGGATGGTGGTCGCACCACCTTGGTTACCTATGCTTCTCATGTGGACGGCGGCATGTTTATACCGCAAGCCCTCATTAGACGTCAGTGCAAGATCGACATGCCAGGCGTGCTCAGCACACTTAAGGCTCAATCAGAGAGCCAGACCAATGTGCAGATCGCCGGTCGTCCTCAACACCACAATCAATAATTTAGCCAATAGACCAATGGTCCAAGTGCTTTAGTAAGGCTGCATAGCCTTGCAGAGTGTCGGCTTGGCGGTTTTGACCTGATAAAAGGTCGGGAAAAACAGCCAAATGTTCGGCAGCAAGGCTATAGCAGTCTTCTTGGTTGCATGGTTTCTCAAGGGCAAACAATAGTCTTTCCGGCTCTATGGCAATTAGGCGGGCTTGATGTCGCTTGCGCCAGCGCCGCAGATATGCGGTCATCAATGCCGGGCTTGGAAACTGCCCGCCGCCCCAGTGCAGGGCGGCGCAGAGATCTTCTGCCTGGGCTTGCACTAGACCTATGTAACCGGGATAACCGGCTTCCAACTCTAAAGACTGCTTTGGTCTTGGGGCGTCCGCGTCCGTCTGCTCTCCCTCTATAAAGACTGTTTCTTCCAGTCTGCTAGCCTGCCAGTTCTTCAAATAGGTGTCGTCGAAGTTGTCGCCTTCCTCTAGATAGCTTGCCGGGTTGAGACCTTCTTCTTGCGCCAGGGCTAGTGTTTCCATGTGTATGGCCAGGCTGTCGTCATTACCAAGAAATACCGGGGTCATTCTGCCGTCTGCAAAGACCTCAGCAGGCGCTTGTCTTATCTTGTTCAAGACTTCAAGAGGCTTTTCTTCGCTAAGGAAGGTAAACATTGACATGCCCGTCCCTGCTTGGCTGTCATCGCCACTTAGGCTGACTTCGACCAAGGCCGAATACCTGATGGAGAGCGAGTCGAGAAAGGCTCTAGTCTTTTGATTACTATTCACTGAGGTGAGTTCTCCTTGTTCTGTGTAGAGGTCTTATCTGCGCTTAAGCGGCCCCGACTCATTTGTCTCATAAAAGCTGCTAAAATAAAACGCCAATAGAAAAGCTGATGAGGAGAGGTACCGAAGCGGTCATAACGGCGCCGCCTCGAAAGCGGATGGGCGCAAGCCACGTGGGTTCGAATCCCACCCTCTCCGATCTTTCACTTTGTCAGTCTGTCAGTCGAGTAACACTCAGAACCTGACTGCAAGCAGAATTATAAGCGTCCTCCTTGAAAGGGGGCGCTTTTCTGTTTGTGCAATTAGGCTTTTGAAGATGGTATCGCGGGCAGTATTATGGTTGGCTTGCTCGCAATGGAGATTGTTTGCCTGGTTCTACATGAATTGTTTGAGCATGCAATACTTGATGAATCAAATTGTTTGACCATAGGGCAGTTTTGCAAGATTATTTATGCCTGATTATTTTTCATGAGAGTCTGCTAGATAGGTGGAAAACACTGACTGAGCCAATGAAAATACAAACTTATAAAAGGCAAATTGCAGCGGCGTTGATTGCCTTTGCGGTGCCGGCTGTATTGGTTGGATCTGCTTTTGGTCAGAGGTGGTTTGATATAGGATTGAGAGATTCAGAGCGTTGGTCTCATTTGAGTGGAGAAATAAGCGCCGGAGAGACCGCTGACCTTCGCGCATCAGCACTTCTTTTGGGTTCTATTGTGGGTATGGCTGCAGGTGGAGCAAGCTCTATACTTGTGTTTCTACTGACTCGCCGCCGATCTTCCTAAACCAGTGCAAAGAACTTCTACGTGCTCAAAACATATAACGACCAGTCTAGAGTAAGTCAGGATTAGGCAACTTCACGGTCCACTACCTGCCATCTATCCTGACGATATTAGGGACTAGCCCATATAAGATGTCATTTGAATTGCCAAGTCAAACTTAGACCGCAAGACTTAAGTACTTGAGCCAACCAGTTCTTTAATCTCTGCTTCGCTAAGCGCCCCTTCGGTGTAAAAGCGCGGCGGGTAGTCTGCCGTAGGCACTAATCGAGAACCGGCTATCTGTGCCACTTTTATAAAGGGGGCAAAGCCTTCGATCTTTTGTGCTTCGCCTTCGCCAGTTACTAAAGCTATTTGTTCTGTCAGGGGCAGCAGGGTCTTGACCGACTGCGACCAGGTTGTAACACTGCTGACCGCGTAGTCGCCCTCTGTTTTCTCAAGAGCTTGATAGAGCGCGACAAAAGGTGCATCGGGCATGCCCTGTGTGCTTTCATCAAGCAATTTCTTTTGTTCGGCATAAATTGTGTTGTAATACACAACCGCCATGCGCTTAAAGAAATTGTGGTGGGGCGAGGTTTCAGGCGGCAGAAAGTCTTGCAGTTGTCCGTCTCTGACCACCATGGCGATGGGTGGCAATGGATGCGGCATCGCTTGCGCTTTCTCGAAAGCTTCGACCATTAGGGTAAGCCCGTCTTCTTCTTCCGAACCGGTAATCAGTAGTATGTCGTTATTTGGCACAGCCAAGACCATCTCACCCTTGACCGGCAACTCTTGGAAAATCTGCGGGAAAATCAGTCGCGCCCCTTCATAGCTGTCGTTTAATACCGACTGATAAAGACAACAGGGTCCGCCTTCTTCTCGCGACAAACCATTGAAACCACCGGTAGTGGTAAGTGCGGCCAGATTTTCCACTGCCTTTTCAAATATTGTGTTGATCTGTACGCCCCATTTTTTGACGGTGTCGCGATCGACATAGAGTTTGCCTTGGGGCTTGTCAACAACAAAAATCAAGCCTAGATGATTGGTCAGCACCGAGCAGGGCAGAAAGGGCAGCTCTTCTTGTGTGTCGGCATTTAGGGTGCCTCTTTGGCTGCTCATATATTGCATCTGCAAGCCCACCAGTACCACATTAAACAATGGCATCGCCGAGACAAGAAGATGTGGTGCCGCCTCTTCGAAAGTTTCGGGCATTTCCACCGGTTCGGTGAGCTGCACTGCTTTGTCTACAAAGGTAGCCTTTTCGCTTTCGGCGGCGTTTGAATATTCCTGATAAAGACCTTCCAAAAATAACAGCTGGGGCATGGTTTCTTGGGGCTCTTGCGGTTCGACAAGTTTGAGAGCAAAAGACTCTTCGTCGAACTCCCATTTATGGGTCGGACGGGCTTCTGTTAACCGCTTGATGACTTTCTTGGCAAATTTCTCTTCCGGGCTGCCCGGCCTGAATCTGTCCCTGAAACTACCCGGGTTTGACTTTGCCATTAGTGCTCCTGACCTTTAGGCCTGACTAGTTTTATTGAATGCTTTGACGCTCAATTTTACTAGAGCATGATATAAGAAGACTATAGTCAACGAACCCGGGAGATTGTCAATGAAACTTAAGTCTTTGTGGCTTGCTCTACTGTTGCCGGTTGTGGTCACTTGCGGCGGCTGCAAGAAAGCTGAAGATGTTAAGGGCAATTCCTCCGGTGCTGCTGAAGTGCAAGCTGATATTCCCGCACCCCAGAGTCCTCACCAAGTGCATGTTTGGGTGGTTGGTAATGCCAATATGAACCGCACCCAGCTCAAATATACTGAGAACATGGCTAACAAGATCTTGACTGCTTGGCGCCCTGTGCCCGCTAACAGGAAATATTTAGTCTCTTGTGAATTGCTGGTGACAAGACCGGGCTATTGTTCCAATGTGCACCCGGTTGGTGCCTCTGCCAACCAAAAGTCAATCGAAAAAGCACTCGATACTGTTCGTATGCAGGCACCCTTTGGTCCGCTACCGGCTGATTTTAAAGATGCGCCGGTAGAGTTCAAAGTTGACTTGATTTATAACCCCAGCAAGTAGTGAAGACTTAGTGAGGTTCAGAAGCGGTTATTTCTATGTTGCCGCCTGGCTGGGTCTGACTTTCTTATCTCTCGCCGCTCTTTACCGAGATTGGGGGCATCCCCTCACCGGTCAGTCAGATCAATGCATGTATCTGAGCATGGCCGAATTGCTCTTGCAGGGGCGCATTCCCTATGTCCAGTGTTTCGACAATAATCCACCCCTGATTATCTATTTAAATGTAATACCAGTGGTGGTGGCAAAGTATTTTGCCTTGCCTCTCACGCTCGCTTTTAATTTGTCGGTGACCATACTGGCTATTTTTTCGTCGACGCTCTCGCTTGCCGCTCTGTGGCTCTCTCGTCGCCAAGTCGTCATCTTTGTCTCGCTTTCTTTATCTGTCTTACTGTTTGCCTCTTTCAATTTGTCTCTCGCCCTAGATTATGGTCAAAGAGAGCATTTGTTCTTGCTTTTCTACTTTCCCTTTTTTGTTTGGCGTTTGCAAAGGGCTATGGAAGCCTCTGCCAAAGAAAGTCTGTTTAGCAAGATTTTTGCTGCCTTGCTTGGCTTTGGTGCTGCCCTTGGCTTGGCTCTTAAGCCTTACTTTGTCTTGATGGCTGCTTTTGTGGAAATGATTTTATTGGCAGTCTCGTTTTTCAACCGCGATGGCGATTTTAAGGGACGGATGGCGTCTTTGCTAAAGCCCGAATGTCTAGCACTTTATTTTGGGCTCGGTCTTTATGCTCTGCATTTTTTGTTTTTGCCTGCGGCCGTGAGAAATGGTCTCTTTCAGTTTGTTTTGCCTATCTATCAAGCTGGCTACGATTACTACACAAACTCTTTCCTCTTCAATCTCACTTCATTTTGGCGTACTGACTTTCTTTTTCTAGCCTTTGCCAGTTTATTGACCCTTTATATTTTGCCCCGAGCAAGAGTGGCTACGGCTATTGTCAGCATTGCCTTTGCTGCTCTTGCTTGGATAGCTACAGCTGTCTATTTTTACGCCGGACAATCTTGGCAGTATCATCTACTGCCAATCAGATTGGCTTCTATGCTTCTCTTTTCTAGCGGTCTTGTCTCTCTCTTTTCTCTATGGCTGGCAAAGACAAAAAATGAAACTAAATGGGAAGGATTGTTTCTCGCTTTGGCGGCTGTCTTTGCCCTTGCTTTTCCGGCTGCCAGGGCTTGTCAGGTGTACCTGCAAGGGCAGGAAGAAGAAGCAACTTTAGAGAAGTTTGATCTGGCATTTATTGGCTTGAAAGGGCTTTGTTTTGAACATGAGATAAGCCCGGCTGTGAAAACGATAACCGAGCATGCCACTGCTAGCGATACCGTACTCTTTCTTTCTACCGCCATGGCGCCTGGTTATCCGGCTATGGTGCAGAGCGGGCGCAAGCCGGGCTCGCGCTTCATTCATGCCATGCCCCTCGTGGTGGCAGATTATGTTGTCGAAGTTAAGAAACCACAAGATCTGAAGTGCTTTCAAGATATGCGTGCGCAGATTATTGACTGGTATCGCCAAGATATCGACAAGTACAAACCTGTTTTGATTTTTGTGCAAAAGCAAACTATGTCTGAGCTTGTCGACCGCCTCGGACTGCAGTCATTTATTTTGCAAGATTATGTCGCCTTGCCCGAAGTTGGCGATGCCTACGGCATGACCGTCTATAAAAGAAACCCCGCAAAAGATAGTGCCAAAGGGGTAAAGTCGCCTTGAGTACTTCTAAAGACACTTCAAAAAATACTTTTAAAGATGCTTCTATAGGCACTCCTCTAAATATTTTGAGACTTTCTCTGGCGGCTTTGTTTTTCTGGCAAATACTCTTTGTCGTTTTTATAGATGCGCCAATCTCAGCCACAGTAGATTTGGCTATGCAAGCCTGCAAGCGCCTTTTGGCAGGTGCAGTCATTTATCGTGATTTTTATTTTGATGACTTACCGGTGCTTGCCTGTTTGAGAATGCCGGCTATGTTTTTGCCGGTCAAGGCTTCGCTGGCTAATTTGTTTCTGGTCTTGCTCTATCAAGGTCTTCTTTCGTTTGTCTTATTGAAAATTTTAAGGGGCGCCGCTCCCAATGTCAGTTCTACCGGTATTTATGCTGTTAGAACTGCAGGTATCTATAAAAATTTTATGGCGCCCGCCATTTATGCCGGGTTGCTGGTCTTTGCTCTAACAGCATTTCTTTTTCAGTCAGGCACTTATCAATCTTTGCTTTTTTTCGCCTTTATTCCTCTTTTGCTTGCCGATCTTTTGCAGCAGCGGGGCTGGTCTAAATTTGCTTTAGGGCTTGCCTCGGCTCTTTGTGCCTGCCAGATAAACTTTCTGCCTTTGCCATTTTTATACTTGATGTTGCTAGATTTAGATCTTTTGCCCAAGGAAAAGTTAGAGCGCTTTGGCTTGGTGGTGTTGCCTGTCTTGTTCGTTCTTCTCCTTTCTTATGCTCTATGCGGCTTCGATGGCAGGCTCTTTTTTGACCAGGTGCTCACTTGTCGGCGCGGTTTTCTTAGTCTCGATAATTTTATGCTTCCATGAGGGCGGCCAAAAGTCAATGCTCCAATTGCAGCGTGTTTTCTAGCACTTTTTCAGATCTTGGGCATGCCAAAGAAGAAGACTTTCGTCTTCCTCCGGCACTTTTCGTGATCTTGGACGT
>Ga0209794_1000089_pt1 | contig 230104 bp, 220 predicted proteins | sample EBPBio232013_DNA_FD_185869 | JGI IMG/M metagenome (GOLD analysis project Ga0209794, IMG submission 185869) | Wastewater treatment Type I Accumulibacter community from EBPR Bioreactor in Madison, WI, USA - Reactor 1_5/23/2013_ DNA (SPAdes)... | ecosystem: Engineered > Bioreactor > EBPR >...
AACCTGAAGTTCGAAGTCTCGCTGATCGCGCCGATCGCCATGGAAGAGAAGCTCCGCTTCGCCATCCGTGAAGGCGGCCGCACCGTCGGCGCCGGCGTCGTCTCCAAAATCCTGAAGTGATCTCGGAGGCTCGGGGCGGCGCCGGCGTCGCCTCGAAGATCCTGACGTGATGAGATCCCGCAGGAGGGGCAATATTGCCCCTCCTGCCGAAAAGAACCGAGGGCGCGCCGGGAAACCAGCGCGCCTTTCTGCTTTCCCTCCCCGGACCCCCGTCATGACCACCATCGCCCTCTATGCCGCGGCCGCCCTGGCCGAAATCGCCGGCTGCTATGCCGTCTGGGCCTGGTGGCGGCTCGGCGCCGGGGCCTTCTGGCTGCTGCCCGGTCTGGCGGCGCTGGCGCTTTTCGCCTGGCTGCTGGCGCAGGTTGCCGCGTCCCAGGCCGGCCGTGCCTTCGCCGCCTATGGCGGGATCTACATCACCGCCTCGCTCCTCTGGCTCTGGCTGGCCGAAGGGCGGCGGCCGGACCTGTGGGACCTGACCGGCGCCCTCCTCTGCCTCCTGGGCGCGGCGGCGATCCTCTGGGGGCCGCGCGGCGCCTGAGGCAAGACCGCGTTAACCATTCCTAAAAGGTTAACGGGAATCCTCGTCCCCTGGGGCAGAAACGGGGGTGTTCATGCTGGCCTGCGCGCGCACGGTGGCCTTTGACGGGCTGGAGGCCCGTCTGGTCGAGGCGCAATGCGTCCTCAGCCCCGGCCTGCCCGCCTTCCATGTCGTCGGCCTGCCCGACAAGGCGGTGAGCGAGGCGCGCGAACGGGTGCGCGCCGCGCTCGCCTCGTTGGCCATCGCCCTGCCGCCGAAGCGGATCACCGTCAACCTCTCGCCCGCCGATCTGCCCAAGGAGGGTTCGCATTTCGACCTGCCCATCGCCCTGTCGCTGCTCGCCGCGCTGGGGATCATCCCGGTCGACGCGCTGGCCGAAACCGTGTCGCTTGGCGAACTCTCGCTCGACGGGGCGCTGGTGCCGGTGCTGGGCGCCCTGCCCGCCGCCATGACCGCGGCCGAGGAATCCTGCACGCTGATCTGCCCGCGGGCCTGCGGGGCCGAGGCCGCCTGGGTCGGTGCCGCCCGGGTGCTGGCCCCGGCCAGCCTGCAGGATGCCATTGCCCATTTCACCGGCCGCGCCCCTCTGCCTGCCGCCCGCCCGGGCGAGGTCACGCCCGCCGCCCCGGCCCGCGACCTGCGCGACGTCAAGGGCCAGGAACGCGCCAAGCGCGCGTTGGAAATCGCCGCCGCCGGGCGCCATCACCTGATCATGGTCGGCTCGCCCGGCTCGGGGAAATCCATGCTGGCGGCGCGGCTGCCCGGGCTGTTGCCGCCGCTATCCGCCATGGAAGCGCTTGAAACCTCGATGATCCATTCGCTCGCCGGGCTTCTCGACGAAGGCGGCATCTCGCGCACCCGCCCCTTTCGCGAACCCCATCACACCGCCTCGGTCGCCGCCATCGTCGGGGGCGGCAAAGGCGCGAAGCCCGGCGAGATCAGCCTGGCCCATAACGGCGTCCTGTTCCTGGACGAATTGCCGGAATTTCCCCGCACCGTGCTGGAAACCCTGCGCCAGCCCATCGAAACGGGCGAGGTGGTGGTGGCCCGGGCCAATGCCCATACCCGCTATCCCTGCCGCTTCCTGCTGGTCGCCGCCGCCAATCCCTGCCGCTGCGGCTATCTGGCCGAACCGGGTAGGGCCTGCAACCGCGCGCCCCATTGCGGCGAGGATTATATCGGCCGCATCTCGGGCCCCCTGATGGACCGTTTCGACCTGCGGCTGGAAGTACCCCCGGTGGCCTGGTCCGACCTCGACCTGCCGCCCACCGGCGAGCCTTCGGCCACCATCGCCGCCCGCGTGGCCCGGGCGCGAGCCGTGCAGGAGGTGCGGTTCGAGGGGATGCCGGGGCTCCGGGTCAATGCCGATGCCGAGGGCGCGCTGCTGGAAGAGATCGCCGAACCGGACCGCGAGGGAAAGAAGACCCTCGCCCTGGTGGCCGAACGCTTCGGCCTGACGGCGCGGGGCTATCACCGGGTGCTGCGGGTGGCGCGGACGATCGCCGATCTGGACGGCTCGGACCGCGTGCGCGCCCCGCATGTCGCCGAGGCGATCAGCTTTCGGCTGCTGGTCGCAGACAGGACAGGATGAAGCGCGCCGTGTGATCGAGGGTCTCGTCGGCCTCGGGTAGCCAGCCGTGCAGCATCGGCCAGACATGCGGCAGATCCCCGGCGATGCGGATCTCGGCGCCGGGCAGGCGGCCGCGCATGCGCTGGGCGTCGTCGCGCAGGATCTCGGTCTCGGCGGCATGGATCAGCACCGGCGGCGGCGCGGGGAATGTGGCATAGAGAGGCGAGAGGCGCGGATCGTCGGCATCGGCGGGACGGGCGCCGCCCAGGATCTGCGCCCGCGTCTCGGTCAGGCGATGCGCGGGCAGCACCTGATCGCGCGAAGCATTCGTGACCAGCGAGGCACCGGAAAAGGTGAGGTCGGTCCAGGGCGAGAAGGCGAAAAGCCCCGCCGGGACCCGCCCCGCCCGACAAAGATGGCCGAGCAGCGCCAGCGCCAGCCCGCCGCCGGCCGAATCGCCGCCCAGAACGATGCTCTCGGGCCGGTGCCCGCGCCGGATCAGCCCGTCATAGGCGGCCAGCGCATCCTCGAAGGCGGCGGGAAAGGGGTGTTCGGGCGCCAGGCGGTACTGGGCCACGAATACCCGGGCGCCGGTGCGCTGCGCCAGCGCGGCGGCCAGAGCGGCATGGGTGCGGGGGCTGCCCATGAGATAGGCGCCACCGTGAAAATAAAGGATCACGCCGCTGTCCTGCGGCTGGTTCGAGATCCACAGGCCCGGCACCCCGCCCTCCTCGGCCTCCAGGATCAGGCTGCGCGGCGGCAGGCGGCAGAAACGCCGCGCCATCCGTTCGAAATGCGCCCGCGCGGCGCGCGGATCGCGCTGACGCGCCAGCGACGGGCGCGTCAGGTTCAGCCCGACGAAGCGGGCGACCCGGGCCTGCCAGCTCATTTGGCCGCGCGCCGGGCTTCCAGCGCCTCCCAGATGCGGGCGGCCACGTTGATGCCATCAAAGCGCTCCAGCTCCTGAATGCCGGTGGGCGAGGTCACGTTGATCTCGGTCAGCCAGTCGCCGATCACGTCGATGCCAACGAAAACCTGGCCCTTTTCGCGCAGGAGGGGGCCGATGGCGGCGCAGATCTCGCGGTCGCGGGCGGTCAGTTCGACCTTCTCGGGACGGCCGCCGACATGCATGTTCGACCGAGTCTCGCCCTCGGCCGGGACGCGGTTGATGGCGCCGACCGGCTCGCCATCGACGAGGATCACGCGCTTGTCGCCCTTGGTCACGGCCGGCAGGTATTTCTGCACGATGAGCGGCTCGCGCGAGAAGCCGGTGAAGAGCTCGTACAAGGACGAGAGGTTGCGGTCGTTGGCGTCGAGGCGAAAGACCCCGGCCCCCCCGTTGCCGTAGAGGGGCTTCAGGATCACATCGCCATGGCGATGCTTGAAGTCCTTGATCTCGTTCAGGGATCTGGCGATCATCGTCGGCGGCGTCAGCTGCGGGAAGGTCAGGACCAGCAGCTTTTCCGGGTAATTGCGCACCCAGAACGGGTCGTTTGCCACCACCACCTTGTCGCGGATCAGGTCCAGCAGATGGGTCGTGGTGATATAGGCCATGTCGAAGGGCGGGTCCTGGCGCAGCCAGACCACATCCATGGTCGAGAGGTCCAGCCGCTCCTCCGGTCCGAAGGCCACATGATCGCCCTGCACCCGCTTGACGGTGAAGGGCCGGGCCCGGGCCACGACGCGCCCCTCGTCGAAGGTCAGCTTGTCGGGCGTATAGACCCACAGCTGATGCCCCCGCGCCTGGGCCTCTTCCGCCAGGCGGAAGGACGAATCCGCGTTGATATTGACGCCCTCGATCGGGTCCATCTGGAAAGCGATACGCAGCGCCATGACACCTCCTGCCGATCCGCGAAGGGATCGCCGATCCGGCATCCCCTGCGGATAGATGGCTCAGACGCGCCGGAGTTTCAATCGCTTCGGCCGCTTCCGCACGGTCTTCACACAGGCGTCAGGCGCAAAGCGCGTTCTCCAGGATCTCGATCCGGCCCAGTCGATCGATCAGCGCCACGTCGAAACGCGCGGGCGTGTTCAGCCCCGCGGGGCAGGTGCCCAGGAATTCCGACGCCGCGTCATAGAGGCGCTGGATCTGACGGGCCGACAACCGTTCGGCCGCCCGCGCATGGCTGCGGCTTTTCTTGACCTCGACGAAGACGAACCCGTCGCCGTCCTGCAGCACAAGGTCGATCTCGCCGCCCTTGCCGCGCCAGCGATGCCGGACCAGCGGGAAACCCCGTCGCTGATAGTCGCGCGCCACCTGCCCCTCGGCCGAAAGTCCCGCATGATAGGAAACCGATCCGCTCATTCGTCCCCTTTCCCGAGCGCGAGCGCCCGCTGATAGACCTGCCGCCGCGGCAGGTCGGTCGCGCCCGCCACAGCATCCACCGCCTCCCGCAGCGAGGCGCCCGCCATCGCCGCCCGCAGCATCCCGTCCAGATCGGGCGCTGCATCCCGCGCCGCCGCCTGGCCCAGCAGCAGCACGATCTCGCCTTTCAGATCCCGCCCGGCAATCACTGCCGTCACCTCGGCAAGCGAGCCTCGAATCACCTCCTCGAACCGTTTGGTGAGTTCGCGGCACAGGGCGACCTCGCGTTCCCCATATTCCCCCAATTCATCTAACAATCGGTGAATGCGCTTGGGGCTTTCGTACATCACCAGCGTCGCGGGGATGCCGGTCACCTCGGCCAGCCAGCTCTTGCGGGCGCCGCCCTGCGCCGGGGGAAAGCCCAGAAAGCAGAAGCGGTCGGTCGGCAGGCCCCCCACCGCCAGCGCGGTCAGCACGGCCGAGGCGCCGGGCGCGGCCAGGACCGGATGCCCTTCGGCAATCGCGGCCCGGGCGAGCTGAAAACCGGGGTCGGCGACCAGGGGCGTCCCCGCCTCGCTGGCATAGGCGACCGACTTGCCTTCGGCCAGAAGGCCCATGATCCGCGGCCGGACCTGGGCGCCGTTATGGTCGTGATAGGCGATCAGCGGGCGGCCCTTCAGGGGCACGCCATGGATCTCCATCAGGCGGCGCAGGCTGCGGGTATCCTCGGCCGCCAGAACATCCGCGCCGGCGAAGAGGTCGAGCGCCCGCAGCGTGATGTCGCGCGCCGCACCAATCGGCGTCGAGACCAGATGCAGCCCCGGCGGCACCCGCCCCGGCCGCGCCGAATGGGCCTCGATCCCGGCGGAATGCCGCGCGTCCTCGTCCCCGGACCCTTGCGTCTCGCTCATGCTCGTTCCACAGACACGTTTACTTCACCCCCGGCGTTCAATACTTGTGCCATAGTGTCGCCCGCGGCGAACGCCACCGCAACCCGCCCTGCAAGACCTGATCCGTGAGGAAGTCGATGGATAGCGAAGCCCCCGCACGCAAGCGCCAAGACCGCCAGCCCCTTTCCATCCTGTCGTCGACGGCTCTCTCTGCTCCCACCCGCCGCGGCGCGCTGCTCGGCCTTCTGTCGCTGGCCGCCTGCGGACCGATCGCGCTGGGCGGGTCCCGCGACGCGCCGGTCAACACCGCCGAACCGGTGGCCGTGGGCCTGCTGGTGCCGGCCGGCTCCGCGACCCCGGGCAACGACATCCTGGCCGCGAACCTGGAAAACGCCGCGCGGCTGGCCATCGGCGATCTGGAGGGCGTTCAGATCGACCTGCGCGTCTATGCCACCCAGGGCGATCCCGCCGTCGCCGCGCAGGTCGCGCGTCAGGCCATCGACGAGGGCGCGCGCATCCTGCTGGGTCCGGTCCATGGGGCCGAGGCGTCGGCGGTGGGCACCGCCGTGGCTGCGCTGGGCATCAACGTGCTGTCCTTCTCGAACAACCCGGCGATCGCGGGCAACAACGTCTTCGTGCTGGGCCTGACCCCGGACAATGCCGCGCGCCGCGTCTTGTCCTATGCCATGGCCAACGACCGCGGCCGGGTGATGATCATCGGCGAGCGGACCACTGCGGGCGAATTGATGATGGCCTCGGTCAACCGGGCCGCGGCCGAGACCGGCGCGCAGATCGTCGCGACCGAGACCTATGATTTCTCGCAGCAGGGGATCGTCGCGGCGCTGCCGCAGATGGCCTCCTCGGCGCGGTCTTCGGGCGCGCAGTCGATCCTCTTCACCGCCGACAGCGCGGGGGCCCTGCCGGTGCTGGCGCAGCTTCTGCCCGACAACCGCATCGCCTATCCGCAATTTCAGTTCATGGGCGTGACGCAGTGGAACATCCCGCCTGCCACGCTGCAATTGCGCGGGCTGCAGGACGGCTGGTTCACCCTGCCCGACCCGACCGTCACCCAGCAATTCGAATCGCGCTATGCCGCCGCCTATGGCGCGACCCCACATCCGATCGCGGGTTTGGCCTATGACGGGATCGCGGCCATCGGCGCCTTGCTGCGCACCGGCTCGCCCGAGGCCCTGTCGCACAGCGCGCTGCGCCAGCAATCGGGCTTCGTCGGTGTGAACGGCGTCTTCCGCTTCCTCTCGGACGGCACCAACGAGCGCGGCCTCGCCGTGGCGACGATCCGGAACAACGCGCTGGTCATCCTGGACCCGGCGCCGCGCAGCTTCGCCGGCCCCGGCGCGTAGGATCCGTTCATGGACAAAGCCGCCGCCCCTTTGGCCCTTGCCGAGCGGCTCTATGCCCTGCCCCCCGCCCCCGGCCCCGACGAGTCCCTGATCGTCGAGGCGGGGCGGATCTGCGACCTCGACGCGCTGGAGACCGCGCTGCGCGAAGGGCTGGCCGGACAGGACGACGCGCGCGAGATCCGGGCACTGACGGTCAAGGTGCTGAGCGAGGCTTTGCGGCAGGGCAACGCGGTGCTGCATGCGGCGCTGGCCCGCTCGCCCCGCGATTCGCGCAGCTATGTGCGGGCGCAGAGCTGGCTGACGGATACCGTGGTCATCGCTGCGTTGCGGGTGGCGCAGCTGAACCTGCACCCCAACGGCGCGCCGACCAAGGGCCAGCGCATCGCCGTCATGGCGGTCGGCGGTTATGGCCGGGCCGAGATGGCGCCCTTTTCCGACGTGGACCTGCTGTTCCTCGCCCCCACCAAGCTGAGCGGCTGGGCCGAAAGCGTCATCGAATCGACCCTCTACATCCTGTGGGACCTGAAGCTGAAGATCGGCCATTCCAGCCGCACGGTCGATGATTGCCTGCGCCTGGGGCGCGAGGATTACACGATCCGCACCGCGCTGCTGGAAACCCGCTTCCTGACCGGCAACGCGACGCTGGCCAGGGAATTGCGCGACCGGCTCTGGTCCGAGCTTTTTGCCAATACCCAGTCCGATTTCATCGAGGCGAAGCTGGCCGAACGGGCCGACCGGCACCAGAAGCAGGGCGGCCAGCGCTATGTGCTGGAGCCCAACGTCAAGGAGGGCAAGGGCGGGCTTCGCGACCTGCAGACCCTTTACTGGATCGCCAAATACATGCACCGCGCCCAGAAGGCGGCCGAGCTGGTGGGTCTGGGCTTCTACACCAAGCCGGAATACGAGAATTTCCGCGCCGCCGAGACCTTCCTCTGGGCGGTGCGCTGCCATCTGCACATCCTGACCGGGCGGGCCACCGATACGCTGAGTTTTGACCTGCAGCCCGAGGTGGCGCAGCGCATGGGCTATCTGGACCACGGCGGGCGCCGCGCGGTCGAGCATTTCATGCAGGATTACTTCCGCCACGCCACCCGCGTGGGGGAATTGACCCGCGTCTTCCTCACCGCGCTGGAGGAGCGCCACGTCAAGCGCGCGCCCAAGCTTCTGGGCCTGCTCAGGCGGCGCAAGAAGGTCAAGCCGGGCTATAGCGTCGAGCTGAACCGGCTGGATATCGAGGATCCGAAGACCTTCCTCGCCGATCCCCTGAACCTGCTGAGGATCTTCGAGGAGGGGCTGCGCACCGGCATGTTGCTGCACCCCGATGCGATGCGCCTCGTTGCCGCCAACCTCGACCTGATCGACGCCGACATGCGCGAAAACCCCGAGGCCGCGCGTATCTTCCTCGACATGCTGCTCAAGCACGGCAACCCCGAGCGGCCGCTCAGGCGGATGAACGAACTGGGCGTGCTCAGCGCCTTCATCCCGGAATTCGAGCCGATCGTGGCGATGATGCAGTTCAACGTCTATCACCATTACACGGTGGACGAGCACACGATCCAATGCGTCAGCGCCCTGGCCCAGATCGAGCGCAAGGAGCTGAAGGAAGAGCTGCCTCTCTCTTCCGCGATCCTCGACGCGGGGGTGAACCGCAAGGTCCTCTATGTCGCGCTGCTGCTGCACGACATCGGCAAGGGCCGGCCCGAGGATCACTCGATCCTGGGCGCGCAGATCGCCCGGCGGGTGGCGCCGCGGCTGGGCCTGAACCCCGAGGAATGCGAAACGGTGGAATGGCTGGTGCGCCATCACCTGCTCATGTCCGACATGGCGCAGAAGCGCGACATCGCCGATCCCCGCACGATCCGCGATTTCGCCAAGCTGGTGAAGACCAAGAAGCGGCTCGACCTGCTGACCGTGCTGACCGTCTGCGACATCCGCGGCGTCGGGCCCGGCACCTGGAACAACTGGAAGGCCATGCTGCTCCGGGCGCTGCATGCCGATACCGCGGCGGCGCTTCAGGACGGGGCCGAGGCACTCAACCGCTCGAACCGCGAGGATGAAGCCAAACGCGCCCTGCGCCGGGCGCTGGCCGACTGGCCGCGCGCCGATCTGGCAGCCGAGACGGCGCGCCATTACGGCCCCTATTGGCAGGGCCTCACGCCCGAGACGCATGTCGTCTTCGCCCGGCTTCTGCGCGACCTGCCGACCAACGAGATCCGCATCGACCTGAAACTGGTCGACGACCGCGACGCGACCCGCGCCTGTTTCGCGCTGGCCGACCATCCCGGCATCTTCTCGCGCCTGGCGGGGGCGCTGGCGCTGGTCGGGGCCAACATCGTCGACGCGCGGACCTATACGACCAAGGACGGCTATGCGACGGCCGAATTCTGGATCCAGGACGCCGAGGGCAAGCCCTATGAGGAAGCCCGCCTGCCCCGCCTGCGCAAGATGATCGAAAAGACCTTCGCCGGCGAGGTGGTGGCGACCCAGGCGCTGAAGGACCGCGACAAGGTCAAGAAACGCGAACGCGCCTTCCGGGTGCCGACCAAGATCGTTTTCGACAATGACGGGTCGGATATCTACACGATCATCGAGGTGGATACCCGCGACCGGCCCGGTCTGCTGTACGACCTGACGCGGACACTGGCCGCGAACAACATCTACATCGCGAGCGCGGTGATCGCGACCTATGGCGTGCAGGTGGTCGACAGCTTCTATGTCAAGGATATGTTCGGGCTGAAACTGCACGCGAAGACCAAGCAGGAATCGCTGGAGAAGAAGCTGCGCGCCGCCATCGAGGCGGGGGCGCAGCGGGCGGCGCAGGGGTGAAACGGGCGCTGAACCCGATGCCCGATTGGGTGGCTTCGGCGCTGGACGAGGCCGGGCTCAGGCAAGTCTATGACGCGCGCCCGCCCTATCAGCGCAACGATTGGCTGGGCTGGATCGCCCGCGCGAAACTGCCCGACACCCGCGACCGGCGGCTGGCCTCGATGCTGGCTGAACTCAAGGCCGGGCAGGGTTACATGGGCATGGACTGGACACCGAGAAAATGACGCCGATTCGCCTGGTCAAGGGGTTTGCCACCGTTGGCGGCTGGACGCTGGCCAGCCGCGTTCTGGGCTTCGTGCGCGATGCCTGGATCGCCGCCGTACTGGGCACCGGCCCCGCCGCGCAGGCCTTCATCGTCGCCTTCTCGCTGCCGAACATGTTCCGCCGCTTCTTTGCCGAGGGGGCCTTCAACACCGCCTTCGTGCCGATGTTCTCGAAGAAATACGAAGCGGGCGAGGATGCCGAAGGCTTCGCCCGCGACGCGCTGTCGGGGCTCGCCTCGGTGGTGATCGTGCTGACCCTGATCGCCCAGGTGGCGATGCCCTGGCTGGTGCTGGCCATGGCCTCGGGCTTTCAGGGGGACGAACGCTTTGACCTGGCGGTGACCTACGGGCGCATCGCCTTCCCCTATATCCTGTTCATCTCGCTGGCGGCGCTGGCCTCGGGCGTGCTGAACGCGACGGGCCGCTTCGCCGCCGCCGCCGCCGCGCCGGTGCTCTTGAACATCATCTTCATCGGCACCTTCTGGCTGCTGCCTGTCCTGGGCTGGGATCCGGGGCTGACCATCACCTGGGCGGTGCCGGTGGCCGGCTTCGCCCAACTCGCCCTGGTCTGGATCGCCGCGAAACGCGCGGGCATCCGCCTGCTGCCGCGGATCCCCCGCCTGACGCCCGAGATGAAGCGACTGGCGCGCATCGCCGCGCCCGCCATGCTGGCCGGGGGGGTGGTGCAGGTCAACCTGCTGGTCGGCCGTCAGGTCGCCAGCTATTACGGCGATGCCGTCGCCTGGCTCTATAACGCCGACCGGCTCTATCAGCTGCCCCTGGGCGTGGTGGCCATCGCCATCGGCGTGGTGCTGCTGCCGGATCTGTCGCGCCGCCTGAAGGCCGAGGATATCGAGGGCTCGCGCCACTCGATGAGCCGCGCCACCGAATTCGCGCTGGCGCTGACCCTGCCCTCGGCCGTGGCGCTGGTGGTGGCCGCCGTGCCGCTGACCTCGGTCCTGTTCGAGCGCGGGCTCTTCGGCCCCGAGGATACGCGCGCCACCGCCCTGGCCGTCGCCGTCTATGGCCTGGGCCTGCCCGCCTTCGTTTTGCAGAAGGTGCTGCAGCCGCTGTTCTTCGCCCGCGAAGACACGCGCCGGCCCTTCAATTACGCGCTGATCGCCATGGTGGTGAACGCGGTGTTGGCGGTGGGCCTTGCGCCGGTCATCGGCTATATCGCCGCCGCCGTGGCCACCAGCCTGGCGGGCTGGGCGATGGTCTGGCAGCTCTGGTCCGGCAGCCGCAGCATGGGCGCGGCGGTGCACCTCGACGCAAGGCTGCGCAGCCGGGCGCCCCGGATTGTCGCCGCCGCGCTGATCATGGGGCTAGGGCTGGCCGGGCTGATCTGGCTGATGGGACCGCTCTTCGCTCTCGCCGGCTGGCGCTATCTGGCGCTGCTGGCGCTGGTACTGGGCGGTGCCGTGATCTATTTCGGCGCCGGTGCCGCGATCGGCGCCTTCCGGCTGTCAGATTTCACCGGGGCGATGAGGCGCGGCCGCTAGAAGACCTTGCGGCCCACGGCGATCAGGATCACGGCGCCCACGAAGCCCGCGATCAGATAGCCCAGGATGCCCGAGAAGCTGACGCCGACCAGGCCGAAGATGAAGCCCGCCACCGCCGCGCCGACGATGCCGAGGATGATGTTCACGATCACCCCGGTGTCGGATTTCATGAACATCGAGGCGAACCAGCCCGCCAGACCGCCGATGATGATGGAACCGATGATCCCCATTGCACACTCCCTCCGTAATCCCCTTCATGTAGGAAGTCGCGCCCGGCCGACAAGACGCCTCAGCCGCGAATCCGCGACCTGAGCCGCTGCCAGCTTCCGGGCCCGAGGACCAGCGCCGAGGCCGCGAAACCCAGCGCGAAAGCGGTCAGTTCCGCCATCCAGGCGGGCCCCGTTTCGGCCAGAAGCGCAAAGGCCAGCCGCGCGCCGATCAGCACGCCGATCAGGGCGAAGGCCCGGCGCTGCTTTCCCCGGTCGCCGTGGGCATCGCGCCAGCGCAGCCAGGTGACGGCGCCGACCAGGGCAAAGGCCATCGGCATCCCGCCCAGCAGCCAGCCCAGCTGATCCTGCGACGTGACGAGGCCGAACAGGAACGCCGCCCCCACCGGCACGGCCAGCGCCAGGACCAGAAAGCGGATCGCCCCGAAACTCTCGCCAACCATCTTGCCGAGCGCCGCCAGCAGGACCACGGCGAAGACAGCATGCATCAGGCTGGCATGGACAAAGCCATAGGTGACGTACCGGACCAGATGCATCGGCGGAAAACGGGCATTGTCCAGCATCCATTGCTGGATGCCGCTGGAAAAGGCGAAGCGCTCGATCGCCCGGACCCGCCAGCCGACCCCCTGCTGGCCGCCAATCACCCCCTGCCCGGCCAGGCTGAGCGTGATCTCCACCGCCAGGATGGCCAGGATCAGCAGCCAGACCGCTCCGGGCAGCTTGTTGATCGGCGAGGAGTTGAGGTCGCGCAGCAGGCGCTCGTCGTCGGGGTCGCTCATCGGGGCTCCGGCAGGGTCCGCATCGGGTCGGCAAGGGGTCGGTTGACGCCCCGCCGCGCCAGCGATAAGCGAGGCGGAGCCGTTTTTCCACCATGGAGTGTCGTCCATGACCGACGCCAAGGCCCCGACCGCCACCGCCGATGCGAACCCCGGCTTCACGCCGCGGGTGTTTTCCGGGATCCAGCCCTCGGGCGGGCTGACGCTGGGCAATTACCTCGGCGCCATCAAGCGCTTCGTGGAGATGCAGGGCCAGGGCGTCGAGACGATCTATTGCATGGTCGACATGCATGCGATCACCGTCTGGCAGGATCCCGAGGCGTTGCGCCGCCAGACGCGGGAACTGGCCGCGGGCTATCTGGCCGCGGGCCTCGATCCCACGAAATCCATCCTCTTCAACCAGAGCCAGGTCTCGGCCCATGCCGAATTGGGCTGGATCTTCAACTGCGTGGCCCGGATGGGCTGGATGAACCGCATGACGCAGTGGAAGGACAAGACCTCGGGCAAGGATGCCGAGAAGGCCTCGCTGGGGCTTTTCGCCTATCCCTCGCTGATGGCGGCGGACATTCTGGTCTATCACGCGACCCATGTGCCGGTGGGCGAAGACCAGAAGCAGCATGTCGAGCTGACGCGCGACATCGCGGCGAAGTTCAACCATGATTTCAAGGTCGATTTCTTCCCGATGACCAACCCGGTGATCGAGGGCGCGGCGACGCGGGTGATGAGCCTGCGCGACGGCACCAAGAAGATGTCGAAATCGGACCCTTCGGATGCGGCGCGGATCAACCTGACCGACGACGCCGACGCGATCTCGAAGAAGATCAAGAAGGCCAAGACCGACGCCGAGCCGCTTCCCGAGAGTTTCGAGGCGCTCGCCGACCGGCCCGAGGCAAAGAATCTGGTCAATATCTACGCGGCGCTGGCCGGGATGACCAAGGAGGCGGTCCTGGCCGACTTCGCGGGCCAGGGCTTCGGCGCCTTCAAGCCGAAGCTCGCCGATCTGGCGGTCGCTTCGCTCGCGCCCATCTCGACCGAGATGTCGCGGCTGATGCAGGATCCGGCCGAGATCGACCGGATCCTGGGCCAGGGCGCCGACAAGGCCGATGCCATCGCCCGGCCGATCCTGGAAAAGACCTACGACATCGTCGGCATGATCCGCTCGCGCCGCTGAGGCACCCGGCGGCGGGAGGCCCGCATCAGCGCGCCCCGCCAGCGCCGGGCCGGCCCCGCGGGACCCAGGGCGCGGCCGGGTTCCTGCCCCTGGGCGGGCGTCACCGCCCCCTCCCCCGCCCCGAAGGACGCACCCGGGCCCATCCCGAAGCCGCCCTCGGTCATCTACGTTCCGAAAATATCCTCGGGGGTTTCTCAAGGGGGTGGAAAACCCCCTTGTGCGGGGGGCGGCGCCCCCTGCTTGGTCGCCCAAGGAGCGCGCGCTTGCGCGCGCGACGGGGGCGAAACCCCTCCCCCGCTTCAGGGACGGCCCCCTCCTCACGGTTCGCGCAGGGCCCGGGCGAAATGGTCGCGCACCGGGTCGATCAGATAGGCCAGGGGCGTGCGGACACCGGTGGCGATGAAGGCCTGCACGCTCATCCCCGGCACCAGCGCATCCTCGCCGACCGCGCTCAGCGTCTCGGCCGTCGGCACGATCTCGACCCGGAAATGCCGCGTGCCGGTCCGCTCGTCGGCGAAGGTCGCGGCGGAAATCGCCGTCACGCGCCCCGGCAAATCCGGCAGCGCGCGCCCCGTCAGGCCGGGAAAGCGCAGCATCGCCAGCTGGCCGAGGCGGATATGGTCGATCTCGTCCGGGCTGACGCGCAGGGTCAGCACCGGCTTTGGCGGCGCCGCGAGGATCTGCATCACCTCCGCGGCCGGGCGCAGGACGGTGCCGGCGGCGGCCAGCGTGAGGTCATGCACCACGCCCGCCGCCGGTGCCCGGATCTCCAGCGCGGCGAGGCGGCTGACCAGGGCCGCGCGCCGCGCATTCAATTCGATCAGCTGGCGCCCGGTCTCGGCGAATTGCAGTTCCGCCTCCTCGCGCCGCGCGGCGCCCAGCGACGCGGCCTGCATGGCGATTTCGGTGATCTGGCCGCGGAGCTCGCCGTCCCGGGCGGCCAGCGCGGCGCGCGATCCGGCCAGCCGGGCATTGGCACGGGCCAGTTCGCTGAGCCGGGTCCCGGGGGCAAGACCGCGGTCGCGCAGAATCTGCTGGGCGTCGAGTTCCTGGTGCAGGATCTGCGCCTCGGCCTCCAGTTCCTGGCGCTGACCGATCAGCCCCTGCAGCTCGGCCTCGGCCTGGCGGCGGCGCTGCAGGAGCTGCGCTTCCTGCCGTTCGAAGGTCTCGCGCCTGGCATCGTAGAGGCGCAGCTGCGCCCTGAGCGCCCGCATCCGCACCCGGTCCTCCATGGCCGAGACCGGCACGACCGGGAAATCGAGCCCGTCGCGTTCTGCCCTGAGCCGCATGAGCCGCGCCTCGGCCTCGACAATCTGCGCCTCGATGAAGTCGAGTTCGGTGCGCGGGGCGGCATTGTCGAGCGCGATCAGCAGCGCGCCCGCCTCGACCGTCTGCCCCTCGTGGACCAGCAATTGCGCGACCACGCCGCCGTCGGGGTGCTGGACCGGATGGCGATAGGGGGCGACATCGACCTCGCCCGCCGCCACCACGGCCGAGACGATGGCGGCGCTGGCCGCCCAGCCGATGAGCCCGGTCAGCAGGATCACGCAGGTGGTGACGCCCAGCAGGATCGGTGCGCCGGCCCTGAGTTCGGGGATCTCATCCATCGCGATCGCGCCCCCCGCCGCCGCTGCCCACCACCGCCATGTGATTGCGCACCATCTCGCGCAGGATGATGTCGCGCGGGCCGAAACCGGTCTGCACGCCGCCGTCCAGCACCAGCAGGTCGTCGCATTCGGCGATCGAGGTGGGGCGCAGCGCCGTCACCACCACCACCGCGCCGCGCGCCTTCAGCGTCCGGACCGCGGCGTTGAAGGCCGAGGTGCCGTCGGCGTCGAGATGCGCCGAGGGTTCGTCCAGGATGACCAGCGCCGGATCGTTGTAAAAGGCCCGCGCCAGCCCGACACGCTGCACAAGCCCGCCGGCCAGATGCGCCACTTCGGGTTCGGTCGAGGTATCGTAGCCGTCGGGCAGCGCGGTGATCGCGGCGTGCACCCCCGCCAGCCGCGCCGCAGCCTCGATCCGGGCGGGATCGGCCTGCGGGTCGTGGCGGGCGATGGCCTCGCCCAGCGTGCCCGGCAGCAGCGCGAAGCGCTGCGGCAGGTAACCGATGCGGGTGACCGGCACCTTGGACAGCGGCACCTCGCCCAGCCGAAGCACCCCGGCCGAGGGCGGCATCGCCCCGGCCAGAACCCGCGAAAACAGGCTCTTGCCCGAGCCGCCGGGCCCGATCACCCCCAGCGCCGTGCCGGGCCGCACGGTGAAACCGTTCAGCCGCAGCACCGCCTCGCGCCGGCCCTGCGGCACGACGACGAGGCCGCGCACGCTGAGCGCACCGCCGATGGGACCGCTGACCGGCTCAACCGCGGCGGCGGTCGCACTCAGGAAGCCATCGAGCCGCCGCCAGCCCGCCAGCGCCACATGCAGCCGCCCCCAATGCGCCGCCAGCTGCTCGACCGGGGCCAGGGCCCGGCCCAGCAGGATCGAGGTGCCGACCATCAGGCCCGGCGAGAGCTGGTTGTCCAGCACCAGCCAGGCGCCCAGCGCCAGCGTCGCCGATTGCAGGAACAGCCGGAAGGTCCGCGCCAGCGCCGACGAGCGCACCGAGCGGTCGGTCGTGGCCAGAAGCGCCGCCAGCGCCTCGCGCCGGTAGGTGCGCCAGCGGGCGACCACATCGGGCGTGAGACTGGCAACGCGGTCGCCGCCCTCATTCTCGATCGCGACCTGAAGCCCGTCGGCCGCCGAATCCTGCCGATGCGCGTTGCCCAGCAGCCGCCGCTGCTGCATGTGCCCCGAGAGCGCCATCAGCGCCAGCACGGCACCGCCCCAGACCGCCAGCCAGCCCAGATAGGGATGCACGACATAGAGGAGCGCGAGGAAGGCGAGGGTCCAGGGCAGGTCCAGCAAGGCCTGGGCGATCTGAGAGCCCAGTAGGCGCTGCACCGTATCGAGGTCATGCATGGCCAGCGCCGCGCGCGGATCGGGCGGATCGCGCAGCCGGGCGCGCAGGCTCGCCTCGAACACGCGCGTTTCCAGCTCATGCCGGGCCCGGGCCCCGATCCTGAGCAGGATCTGCGCCCGGGCCGTGTCGATCCCCGCCATCATCGCGTAGAGAAAGGCCACCAGCGCGAAAAGGACGACGAGCGTGGCGGTGGACCGGCCGGTCAGCACCCGGTCATAGACCTGCAGCATGAAGATCGGGCCGGTCAGGACCAACAGGTTGGAAACCGCGCCGAAGACAAGCGCCGCCACCCACAGGCGATGCGTCTTCGACATCCAGATTCCGGCCGTGATCCTGTTCGGCATGCGCACCCCGACACACGGGGATGTGCGGTTGCCCTTGTCACATTCCCCTTTTACACCACCCTTAGGACCGAGGTGCTAGTATTCGGTAAACCGGCGCAGAGGAGGCACGCGTGAGACATCGCTGGCTGGCAGCATTTTTCGCCATCGCGCTGATCGCGGGTTGCGCACGCGCGCCCGCGCCGGGGGTCAACGATCCCTATGAATCGACCAACCGCGCCTGGTTCGACAGCAATCTGCGGCTGAGTTCGGCCATCACCGGCAGTGACGACGCGGTGGCCGATGAGGCCGACGCCGGGGGCGCGCCGCGCCGCAGCCCCTTTCGCCACGCGCTGAGCAATGTCGGCGGCAACCTGGGCCTGCCGTCGAGCATTCTCAACGACTTGCTGCAATTCCGCCCCTCCCGCGCGGCCGAGAATACGGTGCGGCTGGTGATCAACACGACGGTCGGCCTGGGCGGGCTTTTCGATCCGGCCGGGGCGATGGGTTTCCATGGCCGCCGCTCGGATTTCGGCGAGACGCTGCACCGCTGGGGCGTCGGCGAAGGCGCCTATGTGGTGCTGCCGCTCTATGGCCCGTCGACCGAACGCGACACCGCGGGGCTGGTGGTCGACATGCTGATCGACCCGCTGCGTTTCGCGCTGCCCGCGCCCGAATATGGCTACAGCAACGCCGTCCGTTTCGCCGGAAGACTGGCCGATGCGGCGGAATATTCGGACCTGCTCGACGCGAATGTGATCAATACCGCGGACCCTTATGCCCAGGCGCGCCTTCTTTATCTGCAGACCAGGCGCTATCATCTGGGCGTCGAAGTCGAGGAAGAGATCATTGACCCTTATGCCGATTTCTAGACCCACCCGCCGCCTGTTGCTGGCCAGCATGGCCGCCGCCGCCGCCGCGCCCATGCTGGGCGGGCCTGCCACCGCGCTGACCCAGGCGCAGTCGAGCGAGCTGATCGGGCGGGTGATGGCCGACGTGCAGGGCATCATCAATTCGGGCGGATCGGAAGCGCAGATGATCGGCCGCTTCGAGCAGCTTTTCAGCCGCTACGCCGATGTGCCGACCATCGCGCGCTCGGCCCTCGGCCCGCCGGCGCGCGGCGCGAGCGCGGCGCAATTGTCGGCCTTTACCGAAGCCTTCCGCGGCTATCTGGCGCGCAAATACGGCCGCCAGTTCCGCCGCTTCATCGGCGCCACGGCGCAGGTGACCGGCGCCCGGGAGGTTCAGAGCTTCTGGGAAGTGATCTCGACCATGACGATGCGGGGCGAAGCCCCGTTCGAGGTGCGCTGGCATGTCTCGGACCGGTCGGGGCAGATCCTGTTCTTCAACCTGATCATCGACGGGGTGAATGTCCTGGCCGCCGAGCGGCAGGAGATCGGCACCATGCTGGAACGCCGCGGCGGGAACCTGGACCGGATGATCCAGGACCTCCGGCAGGCCGGATGAGGGCCGCGCTGGCCCTGAGCCTGGCCGTCACGGCGGGCGGCGCCGGGGCGCAAAGCCTCTATGACGGGACCTGGACCTTTCTCGACGCCGCCAGCTGCCGGCCGGGATCGGATGCGGTGGTTCGCGTCACCCTGCCCGAGATCCGGTATTACGAATCCCTGTGCCGGCTGTCCAACCCGGTCCCCGTGCGTGGCATGGAGGCCACGCTCTACGACGCCGATTGCGCGGGCGAGGGCGAGACCTGGCACCATCGCCTCCTGCTGATGCGGACCGACGACGGGCAGCTTCTGCAGCTTCAGGATGGCTTTGCCCAGCTTCTGAACGCCTGCCCCGCCGAGGCCCCCGCTGCGGCGCCAGGGAAATAGCCCCCGCCGAGGGGCGAGGTGCAAGGAGAAGGCCAGCCCCGCGCCGGCCTTTCGCGTTCAGCGGCCGCCCAGCAGGCCGTTCAGGATCCCCATCACCGCGTCGCCCAGGCTGTCGCCGGGTGCCCCCTGGGTGCTGCCCGGCGCGCCGCGGGTGGTCGGCGGCTGCAGGTCGGTGTTGGGCTGCGAGGGCACGATCATCGGCAGCGGATGCAGCGGCATCCCCTCATGCACGCGGACCATGACCTCGCGCCAGATCTCGGCCGGAAGCCCCCCGCCGGAAACCCCGGTCAAGGGCGAGTTGTCGTCGTTGCCCATCCAGACGCCGACCACGTAATCGGCGGTGAAGCCGACGAACCAGGCGTCCCGCGCGCTGGTCGTGGTGCCGGTCTTGCCCGCCGCCTGCCGCCCGTCGGGCAGCCGCGCGCGCCGCCCGGTGCCATAGGGCGCGTCGATCACCTGCGTCATCATCCAGATCAGCCGCTCGGACGCCTCGGCGCTGATCACCCGCTCGCCGATGCCAGAGCCGATGGTCATGAGGGGCGTCCGTTCCCCCGCCAGCGACAGCGAGGTGAAACCATAGGGCCGCACCGACGAGCCGCCGTTCAGGATCCCCGCGAAAGCGGCCGTCATGTCCAGCAGCGTCGCCTCGGAAGACCCCAGCGCCAGCGAGGGCCCCTCGGCCAGTTCCGAATGCAGGCCGAAGGCATTGGCTGCCTGGCGCACGCGCTCGCGTCCCATCGCCTCGGAAATCCGCACGGCGGGGATGTTCTGCGACCGGGCCAGCGCCTCGGCCAGGGTCATGTAGCCCAGGAAATCGTTGGTGTAATTGCGCGGCGTCCAGGGGCCCGAGCCGGGGACGTTGATGGTCAGGGGGGAATCCTCGACCAGATCGAAGGGCTGATAGCCGTCCTCCATCGCCAAGGCATAGACAAAGGGCTTGAAGGCCGAGCCCGTCTGCCGCTGCGCCTGGGTGGCGCGGTTGAAGCCGCCGGTCACGTAATGCCGCCCGCCGACCATGCCGCGCACGGCGCCATCCGCCGACATGACGACCACCGCCGCCTCGGCTTCGGACCCTTCGCGCACCCGGTCGGCGAAGACCTGACGCACGGCCTCTTCGGCGGCGCGCTGGATGCGCTGATCCAGCGTGGTCTGGATCATCACATCCTCGGTCGTCTCACGTGTGAGGTAGGCCGGGCCGCTCTGCATCACCCAATCGGCGAAATAGCCGCCGGTGGTGCTGTCCGCCGCCTCGTGCAGGGTCGCCGGATTGGCCCGGGCCTGCTGGTATTCGGCGTCGCTCAGATAGCCCTGGTCATGCATCAGCCCCAGCACCACGGCGGCCCGTTCCTGGGCGCGTTGCAGGTTGCGGGTCGGCGCGTAATAGCTGGGCGCGGGCAGAAGCCCCGCCAGCATGGCCGCCTGCTGCGCGTTCAGCTCACGCGCCGAGATGCCGAAATAGCGTTCCGAGGCGGCCTCGAACCCGCGCGAGCTGGCGCCGAGAAAGGCGCGGTTCAGATAGATCGAGAGGATCTCGTCCTTGGAATAATGCAGCTCCAGCGCGAAGGCATAGGGCAGTTCCTGGATCTTGCGCCAGATCGTGCCTTCGCGGCAATCGGCCTCGTAGGCGGCCTCGTTCTGCCAGACCTCCGGGTCGAACTCACGCCCCAGGCACAGCAGCTTCGCCACCTGCTGCGTGATGGTCGAGCCGCCGGCACCGCGGAACGCCCCCCGCCCCGAGGCGATGTTCGAAGCGATGGCCCCGGCGATCCCGCGCGGGCTGACGCCGAAATGCCAGTAAAAGCGCCGGTCCTCGGAGGCGACGACGGCATGGCGCAGATGTTCGGACACATCCCCGGCCAGGGTGGATCCGCCGAAGGATTCGCCCCGCCAGGCAAAGACCGCGCCATCGGCATCGGCCATCGTCACCGAGCCGCGCGCGCGACCGTCGAGCAGGTCGGTCACGTTGCCGGGCAGCGTGGTGTAGAAATAGAAGGTCGCCGCCGCCATCACCAGGGCCGCCATCAGCGACACGCGCCAGAAAAAGCCCCAGAGGATGCGGAACACCAGCCGGAAGACGCCGCCGATAAAGCGCAGGACCGGATTGCCCGACCGCTTGGGCGGCGTCCGCCGCGGGGGTCTGCGCCCGCCGCCGGAACCGCCGCGAGACCCGCCACCGGACCCGTTGCCAGCCTGAGACCGAGGCGCCGAGGCGCGCCGGTCCGCCACAAGAGGAGGACGCCGGGTTCCGTTCGATGCCATACGCTGTTCTGCCCGCTGCCGTACCGTTTCGTGTCTTTGGCGTACAATACCCGCGCACCGCCTGCTTGTGGAGGCCCCCTCTCACGGCGATTCGCCTTCGTGATATGCCCGAATTTTAATCGGCTCTGCCTAATTGTTCATTTTTTGGGCAATCTGCCGGTTTCGGGGCCGTTTCCGGCCCGTCCCAGCGTTGCGCTTTGCCGCTTTGGGCAGCGCTATTGGCGCAGGACGCGCCCGTCGAAGGGCGCCCCTGGGACCGCAAGAAGGGGGCACACGTGAAGTACATCATCGCAGCAATCAAGCCGTTCAAGCTGGAGGAGGTCCGCGAGGCGCTGACCACCATCGGCGTGCGCGGCCTGATGGTCACCGAGATCAAGGGCTTCGGAACGCAATCGGGTCACACCGAAATCTATCGCGGCGCCGAATACGCCGTGAACTTCGTTCCGAAAGTGAAACTGGAAATCGCCGTGCCCGATGGCCTCGCGGATCAGGTCGTCGAGACGCTGTCGCGGACCGCACGCACCGGCAAGATCGGCGACGGCAAGATCTTCGTTCTGGATCTGGAACAGGCAACCCGCGTGCGGACCGGCGAAGCCGGCGACGAAGCGCTCTGAGCGACCACGGGACAAAGGGACCGACACACATGCAACTCAAGAAACTCCTTCCCTCTGCTGCCGTGGCCGCGATGCTGCCGCTGGCGGCCCTCGCCCAGGAGGCGACCGAAGCCGCCGCCGAGGTGGCGACCGAAATCATGGACAAGGGCGATGTCGCCTGGATGATGACCGCGACCGTGCTGGTGCTGTTCATGATCGTCCCCGGCCTGGCGCTGTTCTACGGCGGCCTCGTGCGCTCGAAGAACATGCTGTCGGTGCTGATGCAATGTACCTCGATCGCCGCCATGGTCATGGTGATCTGGGTGCTCTGGGGCTATTCCTTTGCCTTCGGCGGCAGCACCTCGCCCTATTGGGGCGGCCTGGGCAAGCTGTTCCTGGGCGGTGTCACGGCTGACTCGATGGCCGCGACCTTCACCGATGGCGTGGTGATCCCCGAATTCATCTTCATCGCCTTCCAGATGACCTTTGCCGCCATCACCCCGGCCCTGATCGTCGGCGCCTTCGCCGAGCGCATCAAGTTCGGCTCGATGATGCTGTTCATGGCGCTGTGGGTAACGCTGGTCTATTTCCCCATCGCCCATATGGTCTGGGACGGTTCGGGCCTGATCTTCAACCTGGGCGGCGGCACCGGCGCCATCGACTTCGCCGGCGGCACCGTGGTCCACATCAACGCCGGGATCGCGGCGCTGGTCGCGGCGCTGGTCATCGGCCCGCGCGTGGGCTTCAAGAAGGACAACATGGCCCCGCATTCGATGACCCTGACGCTGGTTGGCGCCGGCATGCTCTGGGTCGGCTGGTTCGGCTTCAACGCCGGCTCCAACCTCGAGGCCAACGGGGGCGCCGGCCTGGCGATGATCAACACCTTCATCGCCACCGCCGCCGCCATCCTGGCCTGGAACATCGTCGAAAAGATCACCCGCAAGCATTCCTCGATGCTGGGCGCCGCCTCGGGCATGATCGCGGGCCTCGTGGCCATCACCCCGGCCTGCGGCACCATCGGCCCGATGGGCGCCATCGTCCTGGGCGCCGCGGCGTCGGTGATCTGCTACTTCTTCGTGGCGGTCGTGAAGACCAAGATGGGCTATGACGACAGCCTCGACGTGTTCGGCATCCACGGCATCGGTGGCATCGTCGGCGCCATCGGCACCGGCTTCCTGTCCTCGACCGCCTTCGGCGGCGTCGGCACCCTGGCCGATACCGCGGCCGCCCAGACCTGGATCCAGATCCAGGCGGTGGCGATCACCATCGTCTGGTCGGGCGTCGTGTCCTTCATCCTGCTGAAAGTCGTCGACATGGTGATGGGCCTGCGGGTCTCCACCGATGACGAGCGTCAGGGCCTGGACCTCACCAGCCACGGCGAATCGGCCTATAACCACTGATCCCGCTCTCTCTCCGACGGGATCCTGGACCCGGGCGCACGCGCCCGGGTTCTTTCGTTTCGGCGTGGGGAGGGAGGCAGAGGGGTTTCGTCCTCGGCCGCAAGGCTTTCAGCCTCGCGCCTTCGGGCGACCAGCCGGGGGGTTTCACACCCCCCGGACCCCCCGTGGGATATTTGCAGAACGAAGAGGGAGGGGGGCGGCGCTGGGCCGTGCCCGGATCTCAGCCCCGGCGGATCGTATCGCCCGGTTCCAGCCGCGGGGTGAGCTGGATCTTGTGGCCACCCATCACCCCATCGCCGAAGCCCTTGCCGGCGATGATCGCCGCTGCCTTCTCGCCAATCTCGCGCCGGCAGGCATCGATGGTGGCCAGCTGCATCGGCAGCCCGTCCAGAAAATCGGTGCCGTTGAACCCGGCGAGGCCCAGCTTGCCGGGAATGTCATAGCCCTTGTCGAGGCAGTAGAGCAGCCCGCCCGCCCCGATCATGTCATTGGAATAATAAAGGAAATCGATGTCGGGATTGCGGGTGAGGATGGCCTCGGTCAACTCGCGCCCCTTTTTCAGCGCGGATCCCCCGGAATAGAGCTCGGTCGCGGCCAGTTCCAGCCCGTGCTCGGCCAGTCCCTCGACCAGCCCCTCCATGCGTTTGCGCGCGCGGTGGTCGTCGGCCATCTTGGTGCCGAGGAACCCGATCCTGCGATAGCCCGCGCCGACGATGGCCTCGGCCATCTGCCGTCCGGCGGCACGGTGCGAGATGCCGACCACGCTGTCGATCGGCTCGCCGTCGGAATCCATGATCTCGACGATCGGGATGCCGGCGTTTTCCAGCATGGCGCGCGCGGCCTCGGTATGTTCGAGCCCGGCGATGATCACGCCCGAGGGCCGCCAGGACAGCATTTCGTAGAGGACTTCCTCTTCCTTCTCGGCCGAGTAATTGGTCACGCCGAAGACGGGCTGCAGCCCGCTGTCCTCCAGCGCGGCGGAAATGCCGCTCAGCACCTCGGGGAAGACCATGTTGGACAGCGACGGCACGATCACCGCCACCAGATTGACCTGCTGCGAGGCCAGCCCCCCGGCGATCTTGTTCGGCACATAGCCCAGGGCGCGGGCGGCGGCGAGCACCTTCTCGCGCGTGGCGGGCGAGACATCCTCGCGGTTCCTGAGCACCCGGCTGACCGTCATCTCGCTGACCCCGCAGGCCTCGGACACGTCCCGCAGCGTCAGGGGGCGGCGGATCTCGGGTTGGCGGGGTTGCGACATGCGGCGGGCCTCCTTCGTGCGGAGGACCGGCATGACGCCCCCCTCCGCGCCCCTGATCGTTACGGCGAATGAGTCTTTCTAGACCGCGGCTTAGGCCAGTGTCAAAGCAAGGATGATACCGCAATCATCGACCCCTGCCGCGCGGTCCGGGCTTGCCTTGCGCCGCGCTTGCCGCGATAGAGGGGGCGGCGGCCCCGTGGCTCAACTGGATAGAGCAGCCCCCTCCTAAGGGGCAGGTTACAGGTTCGAATCCTGTCGGGGCCACCAAGAAACCCAATAAAATATGGCGTTTTGTCAGGGCCTTGCGAGGGGCGCTGCAAAAACGCCCGTTTGATTTCCCGCGAAATCGGGCGCCGAAAGCGGGATTTCTGTACAAAACCTGTACAAGTTCGGACGCGATTCCGCCCCTCTGAGGCCCTGCGATGAGCTGGCGCGTCGCGAACGAATGCGCCGACCGCCGGTTCGGCAGCGCCGCCCGCAAGCAGATCATCATGTTCCTGGCCGATAAGGCGAGCGATGACGGCTCGGGCATCTGGTGCTCCAAGGGCACGATCCAGCGCCACACCGAGCTGGGCGAAAGCACCGTGAAGCGGACGATCAGCGATTTCCTGCGCGAGGGCATCCTGATCGAGACCGGGCGCCGCCCCTGCAAGAACGGTTTCACCGTCATCTACCGCATCGTGCTGGCCCGCGTGATGGCGCTGGAATCGATGGCCGAACCCGACGAGGGGACGGGGTCCACAGTGGACCCCGTCCAGCCTGAACCCGGTACGGGGTCCACCATGGACGGGGTACGGGGTCCACGGTGGACCCCAAACCACCCTAAAACCATCCCTAAACCACCTACGCGCAAGCGCGCGGAGGCGGCGGCGGTGGAGGATGAACGGTTCGAGAAGATCTGGGCCACCTACCCGCAGGACCGCCGGCGCGGAAAGGCGGCGTGCCTGGCCCGGATAGCCGAGGCCGTGAAAGAGGGGATTGACCCCTCCGACCTGCTGCGCGCCGTGAAGGCCTATGCGACCGAGAGCGCGGGCTTCACGAGGTCCAAGGTCTGTTTCTCAGACAATTGGTTCGCTGACCGTCGCTGGAAGCGGTTCCTTGAGGATATGGCCGAGGAGCAGCAGGCGCAGACCGCTCTCGCAGCCGATCACCACGCCCGGCTGGCCGCGTGGATTCGCGACCGCAGCCCGATGTGCAAACACATCACCGCCCCGCAGGTGACAGCGCTGTTGGCGTCAGGGCTGGTCAGCGACGGCCAACTGCGCGCAGCGGGGCTGGCGGCATGAGCCGTGCGTTCTTTGCAGGCAGCATCGCGCATCGCGTCCCGTGCTCTGCGCCGCGCCTTCCGCATCGCGCATCGCGTCCTTTGCACCCCGTTTCGCGCTTCGGGCGCTGCGCATCGCGTTTCCCGCACCACGCCCCCTGCACCCCGTCCTGCCCCGCAAACCCACCAAAACGGACTCCAAGCCCCTGACCCGCCTCCGCTGACGCTGGGAAGCGGGGGCTTGGAGGAAGTTGGCAAGAAATAGGAACGTAAACTTCACATGCGCCACCATCGCAAACTGACCGACGACGAACGCCGTCAGATCCTCGAGGCCCGCGCCGGGGGCACCCCTGCCGCCGTTCTAGCCCACCGCTTCGGCGTCTCGACCCGGACGATCCACAACACGCTGAGCCGGGCCAAAGGCGTGCGCCCTCGCCCCACCACGACGATCAGCACCCGCCTGAGCGCGCGCCAACTTGCCGGGTTCCAGGCTGCGCTCGAGCGCCGCGGCATCGCCGACCAACCTGCCGCCCTGCGCCGTCTGCTGGGGGCGGCCGACATCCTGCTGCGCCCGGCCGACCCGGTCGTGCTCGACCATCTGCAAGCCTGGGGCGCGCAGGTCGCCAACGAAGGCGCCGCCGTCAACGATATCGCCCGCAAGCTCAACGAGGCCAAGTTGCGCGGCCGCCCGATCCCGTTCACCGATTACGACATGACCACGATCCGCACCTTCGCCGGGGGCCTGGTCGAATTCGCCGAGGGGTTCCGCATCCTGTGGCAGGCACAGCTGGCCGAGACGACGCGCCAGGTCGACAAGGCGTTGGCAGGGTTGGCAACAATGGGGCCTGATCCCTAAAGCAGCTCTTTCATCTGCGCCGCCCGCTGTATCGCATCGGTAGCTATCGGCGCGCTGACCGCCTCTGGCACTTGGTCGCCCACCGCCAACTGCGCCCGATCCAGCGCGGGACTCAGCCGATCCGTCATATCCCGCAACAGCTCCAGAGCGCGGCCCTTTGGCAGACCTGCAGCGCGCCCCTCAGCTTCAAAGTGGCGAGGCACGATCTCGTCGATACCGTAATGGCCATCGACCGACATCGCGAGCCGATAGCGCTTGCGCTGCAACCGTCCGGCGCTCACGACTGGGGCGATGCTCAGGATGTCGTAGAGCGGTGCAAGCCTGAACCGTCCCCGACGCCCCATACGCAGGCTGAAGTTCTTCGCGTGCCCGTCCGAAGCGCCGATCAGGAAGAAGAAGATCTGCGCGCGGAAGAAGGTCTCCCGATCCTCAATCGGCGTGTCGGATTCCCGCAGAAGCTCCATGATCTGGGTAATGTCCGGCCCGCCGAGCTTCTGGTACTTCATCGCGGAGGGGTAGCCCAACGACTGGCAAATATCCTCTTGCGCTATGCGCTTGAGCGTTTCGCCCTGCCAAACCCGGTCGAACCTCTCGACTGACAGGACGACCTGCCCGGAAAGGGTGATCTTTTCGACATGCGCAGCAGTCAGCCCGATTTCGCGGGCGAGAGTCATGCAGAACAATTCGTTCTCGACACTATCGCTGAGGTCGATCTGATCCGGGCCGGGCAGGATGCCCATGGGCGTCTTGAAGATATGGCTGGTCGGCGTGATGCCGCGCGGCTTGGCCCACTGTCCATCGATCCGCAGATAGGCCGTCTTCTCCTGCGCACCTGCGATAGAGATTCTGAAATCATCGTCTTCGCCCAGGGCGAGCGGCGCTGCGGCGAGGTTCTTTAGATCAGCGACCATCTCCTCTTCCGAAATGATGCGATACTGCATGTCCTGCCCCGCTGGCACTTCATCCATCGGCAGAAACTGAAGTGCCCCGACGCAATCGCGCCCCAAGGCCGAAAGCAGCGAGAACACATCCTTGCCCTGTGCCCCGACTCGCGCAGCGATCCTCTCGCGCAGCTCGCCCTCCGCATCCGGCAGCAGGTTGTCGAAGGCCGCGACGACGGGATCGCCCTGCCAGCTGGCCTTGGACAGCGGCAGGGCACTGGCTACCGGAAAGGCGGCGTCGGACACGAGCCAGGCAGGTTCGTATGTGAAGCTGATTGCGCCATCCGTCGCCCGCGTCAGGGTGCCGACCTTAGCTGTTTCACACCAGACAGCGGTCGTGCTTTGGCGTGTGCGGCGACCAACACGGGCAACGCGCGCCATCTTAGATCGTGTCCCGGTCAGCCAGACGGTCTGTCGCCGACAGTTCAGCACCAAGCGCTTCGAGGAGACGCAGATAGACATCGAGGCTCACCGAAACCACGCCGTTCTCGATGTCGGAAATGGTCGACTGCGCGGTGCCAGTCATTTCCCCCAGCTGCTTCTGGCTGATCTTCTGCGCAGCCCGCCGCGCACGCAGTACTGCCCCGGCTTGTCGCAGGCTTCGGATGGGGTATGCGGGCGTCTGTGCCATGGCGCCTTCATAGCTTCGCGGCGATTCCGTGTCAATATAGCTCAACGGCTATTATCTGATCGAATAGCCCTTGAGCTATAGCCGCCTCGGCGAGGGCTCGCGCCCTCGATTTATGAACCATCCTGCGATACGCTGAGATGCGGACGCCACAAAGGGTGGAAAGCGGACCTTCGCCGCGGCCACAGCGGCAGCACTAACGCATTGGGAAAGCGGACATTGGGCCGGAAATCCAGTCCCTTCCTCTGTCAGGCCACGCGATTAGGTCCAGTGGGGTAGGCTAATGTAAGGCACTCCCTTTACACCCTGCGGCGACATTCCGTAATGGTTGTTCAGCATGTGCGCAGATATACGCACTTCTTCAAGCTGCCCTCTTCCCGACCCGAAGTTTTTGTTGGACATCAAATGTACGAATTTCAAAAATGGCGAGAACTTTCAATAGGCTACGGCTGTATTCTTCCGGACATAGACCATCCAATGTCGGCCCTGCAGGTGCCGGGACTTCTCGCTGCATTGAGCAATCTGCAAGCTACTGCTCAGGCAGAATCGTTTGACGAGCTCCACAAAGTCAGCTCCTTGATTGCTGCGGAGATCATTCAGGCGCAAGCAAGCGCAACAGAAAACATCGAGCGCCTCTTGCTTGAATACCTTCAGTTCGAAGTATCTATTGCGCCTATTATGGCTTCGATTAGGAGAGGTCGTTTTGATTATGCTTTCGACTGGATACACAATGGTCTGAGTGATAGTGTATCTTCCAGTGCCGAACGAGAGTTCTTCCTTGAACGACCATTTCGTTTCATTGGCGTTTTCGTGGACATGTTGCCTGACATTTTTCCAAATTCTTTTTTGGAATGGGCTGACGGTTTCTTCTACTATTGCCGCCACCAGTCAGCATTGCATGCCCCAGCAGATAAGCTTGCTGACCTCTTAGAAGCCTCGGTTTTCGAGTTGCCGGCCAATATTACCTTAGCGGTAAAAGCTTCGGCAAGCTTGATGTTTTGGGGGAGAAGTGTGGGGCATCGAAGCGCGGTTAACGTCGCATCCAAGCTAAGAAGTCTCTACGATATCGATGCAGTACCGAGAGACATTAAAGCAGAGATTGCTAAGGCATTTACTACGCAGTGCTGCGACTTGATCGGAGAGGCTCACCACAGGTGGGCAAAGATTGTAGTGCAAGACTACGCAGACCTACTGCATCAACATGAGTCCTTTCAGTACCGCTTTGCTTCCATCGAAAAAGTGGGGGATTGGGATGAAAATGTAGATCGCTTAATTGAAGATGCGCAGGAATACTCAAGTGGAGTTCGAAAAAGTTTCGCGGCCTATACAGATTGGTTGATTGCCCTCGATCAGCGGACCAATTTGTTGAGCCCGGCGGCAAAATTCGCGCTGGACAACGATCGTGCGTCAGACTTCGCGAAAATTCTCGCCGCATGGTACAATGGTGAAATTGAAAAGGGCTCTGCTGAATGCAGTGTCATTTTGCCGACTGCCATTTCCGGGATTGGATTTCTTGGGAGTGAAGTTGGAATGGTCCCTTTTCGGAACGATTTTTCCGAAGCGACCAAGGTAGTGGAAGCGATGAATACGGTTACCAACAGCGCATTGGGAACAACGCGCACTGTACAAGCCGGTCCCGAGCTCGATCAAGCTCCTGGACGTCCCGGACAGCCAAACCGTGACTTTGCGGATGCATTCGAAAATGCATTGACTGGCTTTTACAATATTCCAATTTTAGCTGAGAAACTGAAGGGATCTTCCTCGTTTACGTGTTTTCCTCACTACATCCATCCACTGCAGGCGTTGCTGTCCCGGGAAGCGGACGACTGTTGGCCGCTGAGTTCAAGCCTGCAACCTCCTCTTCCAGATCGTCCGGTTCGGAAGGCGGCTATCTGGGCTTCGTGTGATGATTGGTATTCAGAAATGGAGGCGAAATCCGCGTCGCAGTTTCTGCGAAAGCAAGGAGTCGAAACACATGTCTATCTTGGGCTCGAACTTGGTCGGGATGACTTCTTGGCAATGTACTGTGATCCAGCCTATGACTTCATCCACGTAGTGGGGCACGGAGTTTTCGATCACTGGGAGCTCGGATCTTCAAAAATCCTAGTTAACCAGAGTGAGATCGTTGCTGTGGATGACCTTATCGGTGCCCATCAAGACTACGAGGGGAGACGGCTTCTTTGCTTAAACATATGTGATGGCGGTGTTTCAGATGGCTTAGGTGGGATACAAAAATTAGGACTCGCACCGTCATTGGCTTCACCTTCACAAGCGACGGTATCGCACCTTTGGCCTGTCGAGCCCCGAGTGGCTTCGGCCTTTGGATTGGCTATCTGCTCTGAGCTAGTCTCCGGGAAAAATGGTCATTTCGGTGCGTTCTCGGAAACCCTAAGAAAAGTCCGGGAACCTTGGGGACAACGCGTAATGACGCTTCGTGATCAGTTCGATGGCGAAATCATTGAACGACTTCAGAACTTCAACGCAACTGATGACATCTTTGACTGGGCGTCCCCTGTATTTTTTCAGTAGCAATGAGCAATCGCTCTTCATCCTACCGTGTCCCCAGATCAGGATGGGCAATGGCCTGAAGCGAACGACCGCTTCGACGCGTCGTACTGCTGCGCCAGTGGATAACTTCAATGTCCGCGATGGGCCGCGAGCGACCATGGTCGCTTTGGGCGGGAAGCGGGCGTTCGCTGCGGCACTAACGAATGTCCGCAACGAGAGCGCCGCTGGCTATGAAGTCAGTTGGCCATCTGGCACGAAAGCTGCGCAGTCATTTTGATCGGGAACCGCTGTCGCGGCACCAATCGATCCGCCCTTGCCTGATCCAGAAGTGACACCGGCACTCGTTCGTCTGCCGGACCGAAGGCGAGATCGTCGGGCGCGCCAACCAGTCAGAAATCGCTGTCCACCTGGGCCTACGGTTCCTGCTGAGGGATAGCTTGATAGTCTCGCCGCACCCACCAGGGCAATGGAAGCAGGCCCATTTGTCGACGCCATCGCGCACGATAGTCATCTCCCCCGGCACGATCTGATCCGGCGTCGGGTGTATGGGTGTTACCCTGGCGACCAGATCACTTTGTGGAATGAGACGGAAGAGCTGCAGGCTCCTCCGAAGAATGTCGATTATCATGCCAATCACCCGATGCGATCCAGAAACGGGTCGACGTCGCCGAGACCCCAGTATTCCTCGCTGCCGCAGACCGGGCAATCTGACCGAGGCTGCGCCGCCTGTGAGCGCTCGAGTCCCTTGTCGAGCTTGCGATAGCGTTGCCATGTCCATCCACCGGTTCCGCGGTAATCGACGAGACCGGCAAGGAGTTCGTTCACCGCCATGGTGGCCGCCTCAGAGGTGAAAGTGACCACGGCCGGCGCTGGATTGCCCCCTCCGCGGACGTAGGCTTCGGTCTTCTGCCGTTCATATTCGGCGGGGTCCAATCGCTGGAGGTCCTCCTCGCGAGCCCTGACGCGATCGACTGTGCCGCGGCAGCCCTGGCACGCCGACGTGGGAAACAGCACGCTGACCCGCGCGGCCATCTCGAGGAGGCCGGGCTCACCATCGTCACGGGGCATCAGGACCAGCCCGACATCGATGACCGGGATCAGGTAGAAGTGCGCTACGCGGTTCAGGTAGAGGCGCCCGGTGTGATCGTCCGTGCATCCGAAGATGACGTCGCAGGATTTCAGCGCGTCACGGATATGCGGTGCATCCACCCAGCCGTTCATCGACCGGATCTCGACGTCGAGACCCATCCTTGCCACCTCGCGAGCTAGGACGTCGGCCTTGGGCACCGCGTCGTCGGCGTCCTTCCGGGTGGCGCCGTGCAGACGGTTCAGGTTGGAGTGCTCGACCACGTCATCGTCGATGACCACGATGCGCCCCACGCCGAGGCGAGCGAGGAGCTGGACCACCGGGCTGCCGGTGCCACCGCAGCCGACCACGGCAACCGAGAGTTGCTTGAGGAGGCCATTGACCTCCGGCCCGAAGGCCAATGCCTGCCGGGACAGAATTTCCGACGGGGGCGGCACTTCGGTCGACTGGATCTTGATCCGGGTGCCGATGATAGTCACGCGATGACAGGGCAGAGGTGTCTTGTCGTCTTTCCAGACCCGCGCCCGGTAGATGCTGTCACCGACCTGCACTACGCTCACCAGGAGCGTCCCCTCGCCGTTCCGGTTTCGGGCCATGGTGAAGAGATCGCGCTCGTTGCGATCGTCTTGGCCGGAGAAACCATCGAAGCCTCCCGGGTGACTATGAACGATCGCTGGCACCAGGCCTTCCTCCTTGGCCCGGCGACAGAGTTGAGCGAAGGAGTTGGTGTTCCAGGTGACATGCTTGTCGCTGGCATCGACGCGGTCCTCCTCGGGGATCGCGATAACCTCGTAGGAGGTGTAACGGCTCCGTGGCTGGAGGTCCCAAGGGTCCTGAGAGATCTCGCTTTTGCCGAGCAGCATGTATGCGGCACCTTCGTACCCCCGGGGGTTAGCGAGCAGCGCCTGCAGCTTGTCGCGGTGACGGGCATGGAGAGTGATGTCGCTGCGTTTCATGCCGCCACCTCCAGGGCCTCTTCGACCCGCTTCAGCATGGTCCAGATGCCATCGGTGCCGGGACGCCACTGGTTGTTGTGGCGAGACCAGCGCTGCCACGTCTGGCCAGCATGAGTCTCCCGCACCTGCGTGCAGCGGGGCTCACGCTGGTCGGCAAGGAGCTTTAGATGCGGCACGGCGTAGAACATGTCGGGTGCGACCTCGGGATATGAGGGCGGCAGCAGAATCAGGATATCCGCCTGGGCGACCTGATACTTGCCTTCCGGCAGCGTGATCCCGGTGAGGATCACGCCCTTCTTCCCGCCTTCGATGACCTCTCGAACGGTGATGCCGCGCCCCTCGAGGTAGCGCCGATCCTGACGGGGGAGGAAGCTCATGCCGCACCCCCTTCCGTGGTCTGGGGCACGCCGGTGAAGAAGTGCTCCAGGCCAGCATCAGCGAGGCAGATCAGATCGGTGTCGCCGACCAGGATGTCATCCTTTCCGGGGATCACCTGCCAGACGGCGAACTTGGCGGGATCCACCCCGGCCAGCTTCTTGAGCACGCGCCCGCTGATGACCTTGTGGCCCCACTCGAGGCGCTTGCCATCGATGTCGAAGCGGTAGGAGTCCGCGCTTAGGAAGACCAAGAAGCGTTCGACCTGGCCGGGGCGCAGATCCGTGGTTTCCTCGAGGCGCAGTTCCTCGAGTTCACCGTTGCGCAGCACCTTGAACACGAGGTGTTCCTCGGCCTTCCGGAAGCCGGCCCCCTCGATGATCTGGCGGCCAGTGGGCGTCGGGTCATCGATGACGGCGTCGGTAAACTTCAGGTCTTGATCGCCGACCTTGACCTTGTAGGGTCCGTGGTCGCGAAGCTTGCGGCCGGCCTTCAACGCGGCCTGGATATCTTCGATTTCGAGCGGTTCGGTAGACATGGCAGCAAATCCTTTTCTTGTCTGCTCGACGCCCGCAGAAGGCGCCTTGTGCCCCCTATGCTCCCGAGACGCGGCCCATCGGACGCTGCCGCCAGAAAATTCGCAAAAAAGTTTCGCGCCGCCTGTCGCCGGTCCTATGGCAGCACAGTGAGGTCGTCACTTCTACCAGATATTGTTGATGAATTTTTGCACACAGCTTGTTATGGTGTGCTCTCCGTCGGCGCTCCAGGAGAACGAAGCCCTCGGAAAAATTCCCAAGAAGATGTCCGACAGGCGTCTTTTCGGGAGCATATACGAGTGACAGGCAATCGAGCGACTCATGAAAGACGACAAAGACGTAGACAGGTTCTACACCCCTGAAGACGCCACCGAGGCAATTCGAAACCTGTCAGCCGAACAGAAGCGAAGGCTTGAGGCGGCGGCCAAAAGGCGCGCCTGGTTCACAGGCGACCACAAAGGCCTGCTTCATGAGGCCATCGCAAGCACAGCAGAGGGGAGGAGACGATGGAACAGTTCCGTTGATATCGTGCGCCATCTGGACAAGGCGATGCAGAGCATCATGTCCAATGCCGCGAAGCGCAGAAAGGTCGCCGCCGACAATCGCGACGAGCTATTGGCTCGAGTCGAATGGCGGGGTGAGGAACCATCAACCGAGGCCGCCATCGAAACCCATGAGTATCGTCAGGAGCAACATGCCAAGGCCATCGAACTGTGCGGTGACGATTGGGAAGTGCAACTTCTCGTAGAAGGTCTGCTCAACAACAGCATGCCGGAAGAGCTGGTTGAGCTCTTCGGTAGCAAGACCTCATATGAAACGGTCCGGAGAAGAATGAATCGGAAAATTGAGAAGTACCGGGCCCAGGGTGATAACCGATGACGAAAAAGAAAGACCCTGGAGTGACCCGTCTCGAAGACGAGCTGGTGGAAGATGTCTTTGCGATGACCGACGCTGAGATCGAGGCAGAGCTTCGGGAAGGGGGCGTCGATATCGACACGTTCGACAAGGAAATGGACGATCTCTTTGCGTCCGCCCTCGCAGAGGGTGGGCAACGGCGCCTGCAGGACGCTCGCAAGGCGGTCGACCTGCATCATGAACGCCAGAAGCGGAAAGCGCAGCAAAAGTCCCAGGACGAGCTTCGCGCGCAGATCGCCGCGATCATCGCCGGCAACCCTGACCTTACGATGGCCGCCCGCAACTTCGAGAAGGAGCATGAAGGCGATCTGGAGGGGGTCCTTGCGGACCTGCAGGAGCTCACGGGTGACGATTGGGATGACGATGAGTGATGCGCATCATCCGTGATCCAGAGGAGTTGCTAAGGGAATTCGGCGTCTCGCGCCCCGACCAGATCGACTTGGAGGCCATCGCCTGGACGCAGAACGCGCGTGTTCAATACCGCCACCTGCACGGGTGCGAGGCGCGGATCATTGGTGCGGGGAACCGTGCGAAGATCTCCCTGAAGCCGGATGGGAACCCTCGTCGGAGGCGTTTCTCGCTGGCACATGAGATCGGCCATTGGCAGTGCCATCGGGGTCAGACCCTGATCTGTAAGTCTGACGATATCGAGACGGGCAGCATGATCGGGAAACTTCCTGAGCGTACCGCCGACCGCTTCGCCGCGCGGCTCCTAATGCCCGAGTTCCTGATCCGTGAGAGCCTTCGTGGCTACAACAACCGGTTTGACATGGGAACGATCAGGGCGATGGCCGAGGACTTCGACATGAGCCTGACGGCAGCGGCGATCAGGCTTGTCGAGCGCAATACGCAGCCGAGCCTCCTCGTCTGTCACACCTTGAAGGGACGAAAGTGGTTCGCGAGATCCCCCAAAGTGGACCAGCGATGGTTTCCGATGGAACACCTGGACAAGGACAGCCTCGCGTTTGATGTCCTGTTCAAAGGTGGACCCGAGGATAGGATGCTGCGCGCGAGCGGGGCGGACGCCTGGTTCGACAAGCCATGGGCGGACGAGATACCAATCAAGGAACAGACCGTGCGCATCTATGATGATGAGGTTCTGACGCTGTTGGTCGTGCAGGATGAGCGTATGCTTGCAGATTAGGGTAAGCGTCCGGCCTGACCGCTACCCGCACCATTTCCAAGGCAGCAGGTCATCGACCTTTGTGATCTTGTAGTCCGGGATACAGGCCAGGGTGTCGGCCAGATAGGCATGGAGATCGGCGGCGTTGAGCTTAGCCGTTTCGATCAGGGTGTATGCGATGGCGGCGGCCTTGCCGCCAGCCACGGGCCAAACCCGATCCCGGACCATCGTTCGAGCGTTCCCCGTTCCCTTCTCCTCGGAGATCACGACACGCGCGATCTTCGTGTCGTTGAACTCCACCATGAGGCCATCCACGCCCTTGTCCGCGTGTCGCATATGTGGCGACCGGATCAGGGCCAGTCTATCGGCACGGTGAGCTGCAATCCACGAGATGACTTGGAACATCCATCACGATGCGACGGGTCACCACTAGGGCCGACCTTGAGGAGGCCGCGTGCACCTTCGTAGCTTCCCTTCGGGTAGCCGACGTAAACCAGACCGTCCTCCTCTAGAATGGGTTCGGCACCGCGGACTTGGCCGACGGCCACGCGAGCAAGCAGCTCGGCCAACGCATTTTCGTCTTCGATCGTCCAGGTAGACCCAGCCCATAGATTTCCTTCTCGGACAGGTGTCAGCGCAATTGCCATGATAGTCAGTCAATCCTCTGCGGCCGGCAATAGCCAAGTGGGTGCCGATAAGGAGTGTGAGGGGTGCGCCAAACTATCAATGCCGATGCGTGAACGTGCAGCATTCCACTTGACTGGCAACTCAGGGAAAGCTTCGACAGCACAATTGCCTCACTCACGCTTTATCCGCTCTCTCTCATCAATCAATGAGCCGTAATACTTGCGAAATACGGCCTCTTCATCCCCCCGCAAAGGCGTTAAGCGTGGAGAAAAAAATGTTCTCCGCAGCGGGTCAATCAAGCGCATATCATTTGGATCAAAATCCTTTAGCGCCGTCTGCATCGCCCACAAGCCCAATCTACCACCCTCCTCTGGCAGAACCGGCTCTTCGCTAAAGTAGGAGTAAACCACACGGGTATATTCCCCCCTCACGCGCGCGTAGAAGGCATTCTTTATTCGAATCACGCCACCAAGGCCTTCGAAACATAGGACACCGTGAGCGCTCTGTGGAAGTATTTCCAAGCGCTCGTTTGACCATCGCAACTTCTCATTTATCAGAACAAGAATGCCGTCCTTTAATGCCGGATATAGACGAGCATACCGCTTGTTTGAGTTGATTCTTTTATCCGTTAAATCTGAAATATCTCCTGCTCCAGACATATGGATCTTTACATCTGTCCAAAAAGGCTGATAGAAATCGCCACCCTGACTCCTGTTGCCGCCGCTCTCCTTTCGAACATCCAAGCGAATATCTTCTTTTAGAATCTTGCGCCGTAGTTTCGGTGAGGCGTAAAATAACTGAAGCGCCTTTCGGAGGGGGATATCTAGTACAGACATGAATGGTTCTCCTGGACACAACAGCAAGCATTACTCAGGAATTCCAAAAAACAAGCCCCTACTGCAAGACGAGTGGTGAATTTTGCTCAGCATAAGGGTGGAGGAACGCGTCGGCTACATTCTTGCGTCATCTTTTGGGGAGAGTTAATTGAAGAGTCTTGGGAACCGACCGTCCGCAAGGGGCCTATCGCGCCAAATGTGAACTGCTAAAGCCAGTCGGCTGACCCCAGTTACTCCGCAGCAAACAACGTGGGCACTCCGGATACATCCACTTCCCGAGAGGCGTGCCAAGCATCATAGGCACCCTGCATCCTGATCCAGAACAGCGGTTCGTTCCCGAACAGCTTTGCCAGGCGCACGGCGACCTCTGGGCTGACCGGTTTGCGCTCTGCCAGAACGTCATGCAGATGCTGACGGGAGATACCCAGCATCCGCGCGATCTCGGCCTTGGACTTGCCCGTCTCCGGGACCACATCTTCGCGGAGCAATTCGCCCGGATGCGTCGGGCAGCGGTCGGGGTTCCGGCTCATATAAGCCTCCTAGTGGTATTGCTCGAAGTCCAGCACATAGGCGTCGCCATCTCTGAACTCGAACGTGATGCACCATGGCCCGTTCACATGGACCGTGTAGCGCGTCGGGTTGTGACCTCGCAGCGTATGAAAGTCGAAACCGGGAAGGTTCATGTCCTCGGGCGCGGTGGCGGCATCCAGGGCGTCGAGCCGCCGCAGGATGCGCTTGTGGAACCGCGCATCGATCTTGGACTTGCCAGTTTCCCAGAGGGCCTTCAGCTGCTTATTCGTGAACGTCTTTATCATTGCTATATGTAGTCTATCTGCTTACACGTGTCAATAGATCGCTTACAGCACAGCCGAAAGCGTGAAGGCACTCCTGTACTCACCGAAAAGGGAATCGCCGCTAGATCAGCGCAGGTGATTTGCTGTTCTGTCTTCCAGAAAGGCCTCAAAGGTGTAGCTCTCGAGGATCGATGCGCTGGACGCAAGCGGGCGCCCTAGTATCGCCTCGAGGGCCGCAGCTGTCCCGGCAATCACCGCTGCAGGAGCGAACCAAGCCATTGAACGGACACCGACACTGTCGGGCCAAAACAGGACCTGCAGCGCCGGGACGAGCAGGAAGGGGATTGCCACAAGATAGAGACGGCGAAGTGGCCTCATCTTGCGCTCGAGGGTTTCCGCCAGCGCTGCATGGTTGGCATGAAGATCGCGCTCCCATGCCAGGTACTCGTCTTCCAGCTGGCCGCGCAGGAAGTGGCCGCATCGGCAGTATTCGCGAGACAGGTACTCGATCTGCCCGCAAGCTGCGCAACAGATCGCATTGATGTTCGCGGCGTTAGGCCGAACCTCAGTCTGACGCGAAGGCTCCTCCGCCGCTGACCGTGCCTCGTCCGTCGGGAACAATCCCTCCCGTTCGAGGAAATCGTCAACTCTGCGGGATACGGAAACCTTCCGGGGCTTCAGAACGTGGACTTCGGCGGGAAAGGAATAGGTATTGTCAGACACTAGGCGACCAGCCCCAGAACGCTGTCGATGCGCCTTGTGTCTGGCGCATGGTCTGCGCCGCCCAGGGCATCGGCGTTGAGAAATTCGGCGAAGAGAAAGTCGATGGCATCCCACTTCTTTTCAGCCGTGACGCTCAGGCCGCGCTCCGAAATGCGGTGTTCGACCGCCAGCCCGATCTTGCGGTAGGCTTGGGTGATCTCGTCGTGCCGCCGACTTTTTCCATGCTCGGTGTCACCCTCCAGGACCCAGAGCGGATCGACGTCGAACTCCTGAAAAACCCGCAGCAGCAGCGTGCCGGTGATGTCTCGCTCCCCGCGTTCGTAGTACTGATAGGCGCTTCGGCTGATGTCTAGCCGCTGCGCCATCGCCTCTTGAGAGAGGTTCGCCATGCTGCGCACCGCCGCAAGACGACTCCCTAAGCCTGTGACGGTCATTATCAACCTTCTTACTGGTTGCATTGACCACAATCTTGGTTATATGTGCTCGTGAGAACCATAAATCGTGGCGATGCGCTCGTTCTGTCCGAATCCAGCGTACTTTTGTTTCGTTCTGAATGCAAAACGGAATTCTTCGCATCGATTTGTGAGCACATCGCAGACGAGGTGACGCATGACCAAACTTCTCGAAACACCCAAGGAACTGGCGGATCGTCTGGGGCTGCCTGTGACCAACATCCGCTATCTGATCCGCGAAGACATGCTGGATCACATCTACACGGCCCCCGGCAAACGCAACCCGAAGATCCCGAGCGGGGCCTGGGAGAAATATGTCTCGCAGTTCACCGTCACGGCTGCCCCTAAGACCGCTCGCAGCGGCCGGAAAGGGTGAGGCGATGATGAGCACCGAACACGCGGAACAGTCCCAGATACTCACCATCGGCAAGACACCCGCCCAGTGGGTCGAGATCATGGCCGGCCACGGGATCGAGATTTCCGAGCGCACGCTGCGCGAGAAGGCCAACGACACCGGCGCGTTCTTCCGGCTGGGGCGCACGATGCTGATCACGCCCGCGCAGATTGACACCATCTTCGAGGAAGGACAGGCATGCCGCTCGAAATCTACAAGCGTGGCTCCGTCTTCTGGGTCAAGGGCTGGGTCGAATACAATGGCCGACCGATCGCCGGTCCATACCGCCAAAGCACGCGAGCGACTACTGAAGCTGGCGCGCGGGACTGGATAAACGACGAAACGCAGCTTCAGATCCGCAGGCACCTGGTCGGCGAGGAGCACAGCCTGCGGTTTGCGGACGCGGTAAATTTCTACCACCCATCAGCCAAGGCAGCGAAGCAGCTTCTCCCAATCCTTGATGAGATCGGAGATATGCCGCTGGGCGCGATCACCGGTGCACTGTTGAAAAGACTCGGCCCCAAGCTGAAGCCGAAGGCTTGCACGGATACCTGGTGGCGCGAGATTGTGACGCCGGCGCGGGCGGTCATCAACAACGCGCATGAGCTGAAGGGAACCCCGCTCCTCAGGGTCAAGCGGTACGACAAGTTCGAGCGGATCGCCCAGGACGAGCGGCGCCGCAAGACCAGCCGGATCGAGCGGATCCCTGCGACGCGGGACTGGATCGAGGCGTTCTGTGCCGCCGCCGACCCTTACAACGCGGCCATGGCCCGGTTCATGTTCGAGACCGCAGCCCGCATTGATCAGGCAGTGTCCATCGAACCAGATGATCTGAGGCCGCGCACATGCGAAGTGCGGATCAAGGCGCAGAAGGGCCACCCGGAAGGCTGGATCACCGTCTCCCCCCAGATGATGGCCGAACTGATTGCGCTGAAGCCCAAGCGGCCGAAGAACCGCAAGACGGGGGCGATCCTGCCACCGCGCGTCTTCGGCTACGGTAGCCCGACCGGCTATAACAACCGCTGGAAGACGATCTGCAAACAGGCGGGCATCCCATACCTGTCCGCGCACCGTGCTGGGCGGCATGGGTTCTATACCGAACTGGTGGTGCGGCAGGGGGTCGATCCGGTCACGGCGGCCAAGGCAGGGCGGTGGTCAGATGCCACGTTGCCGATGCGTATCTATGCCCATGCAGAGGCGGATGAGGCCGAGGTCAGGGCGCGGTTTCGTACAAAGTATGTACAACAGACAGAACCCCAACCGGCCAAGCACAAGAAAACAAAGAAGGATTAGGAAAATGAATGAATCCCTCCTAAGGGGCAGGTTGCAGGTTCGAATCCTGCCGGGGTCACCAAAAAACCCAGCATCTGCGCCGCGCTTTCGGGTTCGCCCTCGGGTTCGTTGAGCCAAGACAGCGCCGCGCGTCTCTAGCAGGCCTGTCGCGTGACGCAGGTGCCGGGCGAGACCTGGACAGAGACCAAGCGCATGATCGTCGGGCGCGCCGAGGCGACGGGACACAACCGCAGGTCAGCGCGGCGAGTGCCGGCGGGCGGCCCGGATCGCGGAATTGCCGGGCGTGGGGCCGATCATCGCCGATCGGGCCCGCCAATCAGGCGCGTTGCGATGAGAAATTGCTGAGGTCAGGGACTTCGACTTCCTCGACTGGCCAAAATGAAGGCTGAAAGGGGCTTGAAACGCTTGACTGGCCAGGACCCTTTCGCCGTAATTTGGGACCCGAGTGGCAATCGCCCAAGTCGGCAACCCCCTTTTCCCCTGAATTCGGATTTTAGGAAAAAGCAGACCGGGAACTTTCTGAAACGACACTTCCGATTGGAGAGCGGAGTCAATCATGGGAAATGGTCCATTTGCGCATTCTGGCCTGCTCGCCGACCAATCCGATTGGCAGACATTGGAGGACCATCATCGAGAGGCCGGAAATCTGGCGTCCCGACGGGGGCAGTCAATCGGTCTTGACCGCAGCGCCGGCCTGGCCGCGTCGGTGCATGATTTTGGCAAGCACGATCCTCTCTTTCAGCGGCGGCTTTCCGGCGAGGAAATCCGCGTCGACCATTCCACCGCAGGGGCCGCTTTGCTGATGAAGCGTGCGCACGGCGCCGAGAAAATGGCGACGGAAGTGCTGGCCTATGCGATCCTCGGCCACCACGCGGGACTGCCCGACAAGGACGGATCGGATGCCGCGATGACCCGGCGGCTGGAGCAGTTCCGCGACGGGATCCCGGGCTCCGTCACCTCGGCGGCGGCGGTCGATCTGGCGCCGCTGCTGCCCGAAATCAGCGCGAAGATCCGCCCCGGGGGGCTGGCGGGCTTTGACCTGTCGGTCCTGGGGCGGATGGTATTCTCCTGCCTGGTCGATGCCGACTTTCGCGACACCGAGGCCTTCTACGACCGGCTGGAGAACCGCAACCGCGATCGGGATTGGCCCTCGCTCACGGCGATTCTGCCCGACCTGCGCGCGAGGTTCGACGCGCATATGGCCGGCTTCACGGCCGAGACGGACCTGAACCGCCTGCGCGCCGAGGTACTGGCCCATATCCGCGAGGGCGCCGCGATGCCGCCTGGCCTCTTCACGCTGACCGTGCCGACCGGGGGCGGCAAGACCCTGGCCAGCCTGGGCTTCGCGCTGGACCATGCGGCGCGCTACGGTCACCGGCGGATCCTCTACGCCATCCCCTATACCTCGATCATCGACCAGACGGCGGCCACGTTCCGCGAACTGCTCGGCGATATCGTGCTGGAGCATCATTCCGCGATCGACATCGAGGCGCGGGGCCCGGGCGGCATCGAGGGGCGCGACAAGGCCCGCCTCGCCATGGAGGATTGGGCCGCGCCCGTGGTGGTGACCACCAATGTGCAGCTCTTCGAGAGCCTGTTTGCCGCGCGCCCCTCGCGCTGCCGCAAGCTGCATAACATCGCCGGTTCCGTCATCGTGCTGGACGAAGCGCAGAGCCTGCCGCGCCCCCTTCTGATGCCGACGCTGCGGATGATCGACACGCTGGCCACGCAGTATGGCTGCTCGGTGGTGCTGTGTACCGCCACGCAGCCGGCCTTCGACAGTCGCCAATTGAAACAAGGCCTTGCGCTGGAGGGGCGCGAGTTGGCGCCCGATCCGGTCGGGCTGGCCAGCCGCCTGCGCCGGGCGCGGATCGTGCGGGGCGGCGTCATGGAGGACGCCGCGCTGATCGACGCGCTGCGGGCGACGCCGCAGGGGATGGTGATCGTCAACAGCCGCAAGCATGCGCTGGACCTGTTCCGGGCGGCGCAGGCCGAGGGGCTGGAAGGGCTGGTGCATCTGACCACCCGCCAATATCCGGCCCACCGCCGCCGCATCCTAGCGGAGGTGCGGGCGCGATTGGAGGCCAAGGCCCCCTGTCGCCTGATCGCGACCAGCCTGATCGAGGCCGGGGTCGATGTCGATTTCCCCAAGGGCTGGCGGGCCGAGGCGGGGCTGGACAGCATTGTCCAAAGCGCGGGCCGGGTGAACCGCGAGGGGCGGCGCCCGCGGGAGGACAGCACACTCACCGTCTTCGAGGCGCCGGGCCAGCCGGTGCCCGCCAGCCTGAAGCCGCTGATCGACGCCATGCGCAGTACGGCGGGCCGGCATGACGACCTGCTGGCGCCGGCGGCGATCCGGGACTGGTTCGACCAGGTCTATTGGACCCGGGGGGTGGAGAGGATGGGCCAACCGATGGTGGATGCCTTTGTCTTCTCGGGTCGGGACTTGGGCGGGGGCCATACCAACTTTCCCTATCGTTCGACCGCTGAGGCCTACCGGATGATCGACACCCTCATGGTCCCGGTGATCATCGGCCGCGACGACGACGCCCGGGCGGCCATCGCCCGGCTGAACGTGCCCGATGTCCATTCAGGCAATCTCGCGCGGGCCTTGCAGGCCTTTACCGTGCAGATCCCGGACAGGGCGCGGGCCCTGCTGCTCCAGAACGGCCATGCGCGGTTTGAAGCGCCCCATTTGCGCGGGGACCAGTTCTGCGTGTTGCAGGACCTGACGCTTTATCACGAGGACAGCGGATTGCGGTGGGAGGATGCCGAGTATTTAAGCGCGGATCAGAGCTTGATTTGAATAGGATGGCGCCCGGCGTGGGACGCCGGGCGCGCGCAATGAGAACGCAACGCTACACAGAGAATGTTTCGATCCGCGCGGCAAAGCCACGACCCGGTTGCACTATGGGGGTTCGATATCCAACTCAAGGGACATCGAGAACGACCCGACCTTCAACCGCAGCGAGTACCGCCTTCTCTTCATCAAGGACTCCTTTCAAGTGATGCTGGCAAGCATACGCGCAACCCCTCGACTAGTCCACAAGATTTAACGCTACACATAGAATGAAGATAGAGTTGCCAACCACGCACCAGAGCGGGAGCGGTCGTACCACCTCAAACCTGGCGCAGCTTTTTTCTTGCTAGACGTAGACAAGCCGATAATCTTGCAACCGGGAGAGAGTTCATGGCCTATGGTGTTCGCTTACTAGTCTGGGGTCAGCACGCCCTTTTTACACGCCCGGAATTGAAGGTCGAACGCGTCAGCTATGACGTGATGACCCCCTCGGCCGCGCGCGGTATTCTGGAAGCCATTCACTGGAAACCCTCGATCCGCTGGGTCATCGACCGAATTCATGTGTTGGAGCCGATCCGCTTTCAGTCGATCCGCCGTAACGAGGTCGGGCACAAGGCGCCGGCGGGCACGATAAAAAGCGCCATGAAGCGGGGCGATCTCGGCGGGGTTCAGCTTTTGGTGGATGAGGACCGCCAGCAACGCGCCTCGACCGTGCTGGTGGCCCCGCGCTACGTGATCGAGGCGCATTTCATCCTGACCCCGCGCGCCGATGCGAGCGACAGCGAGGGCAAGCATCTGGACATCTTCAACCGCCGCGCCGCGCGCGGGCAATGCTTTCACCAGCCCTGCCTCGGCACCCGCGAATTCGCCGCGCATTTCGAGCTGATCGCCCCGGACGCGCCCCTGCCCGCCCGCAACCCCGAGGCAGAAACCGCGGATCTGGGCTTCGGCGCCCCGCGCGACCTGGGCTACATGCTGTGGGATATCGACCATGCCGCGCCCGGCCGCCCCTCGCTGCTGTTCCGCGCCACGCTGCGCGACGGTGTGATGGAGGTGCCGCCGCCCGGCAGCCCCGAGGTGAAGCGATGAGCCTGCTCGCCGCGCTGGCCCGCGCCTATGATCGCCTGCCCGACGCGCCGCCCTATGGCTATTCGACCGAGAAAATCGGCTTCTGCGTGGTGCTGAACCCCGACGGGTCGGTGGCCGAAACCGCCGATCTGCGCGGCGATGACAAGAAACGCAGCCCGCGCCTGCTTCTGGTGCCGCAAGCGGTGAAGCGCACGGTCGGCATCGCGCCGAACTTCCTGTGGGACAAATCGGCCTATGTGCTGGGGGTGACGGCGGGCGAGGGCAAGCGCACCGCCGAGGAACACGCGAAGTTCCGTGAGCAACATCTGGAATGGCTGGATCAGACCGGTGACGCAGGGCTGCTGGCGCTGCACCGCTTCCTGGAGGGCTGGACCGCCGAGGCCTTCGCCCCGCCCCTCTGGCCCGAGGATCTGCGCGACCAGAACATCGTCTTCCGCCTGTCGGGTGAATACGAGTATCTGCACGACCGCCCCGCCGCCCGCACCCTGTGGCGAGCGATCGGCGCCGCCAATGCCTCCGATCCGCAGATTTGCCTTGTCAGCGGTACGCCGGGCCCGGTCGCGCGCCTGCATCCCTCGATCAAGGGTGTCTGGGGCGCGCAATCCTCGGGCGCGAGCCTGATCTCGTTCAACCTCGACGCCTTCACCTCTTACGGACACGAACAGGGCGACAACGCCCCGATCTCGGAAGCCGCCGCCTTCGCCTATACCACCGCGCTCAACCGATTTCTGGAGAAGGACAGCGGCCACCGTATCCAGATCGGCGATACCTCGACCGTGTTCTGGGCGGATTGCGAAGATGCGACCGTGGCGCAGGAAGCGGACGCCTGGGCGGCCCTGATGCTGGGCGGCAACGCGAAGGCCGGTCCAGAAGAAAAGCTCCTCGAGGCCAGGATACGCAGCAACCTTCTTCAGATGCGCGACGGCAAACCGTTGCAGCAGATCGCCCCGCATCTCAGCACGGGCGTGAGGATGCATCTGCTGGGTCTGGCGCCAAACGCCGCACGGCTGTCCGTCCGATATTACTGGACCGACAGTTTCGGCACCCTGGCGCAGAATTACGCCGCCTATCTGCGCGATGTTGCCATGGAACCCGCACCCGAGCGCCCGGTCTTCTCGATCAGGGCCGCGGCGTTGCGTAGCGCCCCGGCAGAGTTCCGCAACAATGTGCTTAAATATGATGGCGACCGCGTTTCCCCTCTGCTGGCCGGGGAATTGACCCGGGCCATCCTGACCGGCGCCCGGTTCCCGCGCGCTTTGCTTGGATTGCTGCTGATGCGCGTGCGCAGCGACCACGTGCTGGATCGCATCCGCATTTCCCTAATCAAGGGGCTGATCGTCCGCGACATGCGGCTTGAGCAGCGCTTGCCCTCGCGCCCTGACGGCACACCGATGGAGACCTACCTCATGCGCCCCGATCCCGAAGACCCGAATGTCGCCCGCCGTCTCGGTCGCCTTTTCGCCTTGATTGAACGGGCGCAGCTCGCGGCACTGGGGGACGGCATCAACGCGACGGTGAAGGACAAATTCCTCGGCCCCGCCGCAGCGACACCCGGCCGCGTCTTTCCCAGCTTGCTGATGAATGCCGAGAACCACCATCTGAAGCGGCTGCGCAACGGCCATTCGGATGCCGACTGGATCAAGGATGCCGCCCATGCCCGCGCTGTCGGCGCCGGACTGAACCGCGACATCGGCGAGCTCTGGGCCAGTCTAGAGAGGGGCGCGCCGGCGCAGCACAGCTTGGAAGAGCAGGGACTCTTTCTGGTGGGCTATTACCAGGAACGCTTTGTCAAACGGGACGAGTCAGCGGCGGACGCCGCCGCCAGCCCGGAAGAACACGAGAGTGAGGAGTGAGTTGATGAGCCCGATCCAAAACCGCCATGATTTCGTCTTTCTCTTCGACATCAGGAATGGCAACCCGAACGGCGATCCCGATAACGGCAACATGCCGCGGATCGACAACGACACGCAGCACGGGCTGGTCACCGACGTCGCCCTCAAGCGCAAGATCCGCAACTACGTCGATCTGAAGCATGGCGGCCGCCCGCCCCACGGAATCTACATGCGCGAGAAAGCGGTACTGAATACGATCCACGCCGAAGCCTACACGGCCCTGGGCATCAAGTCGGATGCCAAGAAGCTGCCGAAAGAAGAAGAGGGGCGCCGGATTACCCGCTGGATGTGCGACAACTTCTACGACATCCGGACCTTCGGCGCCGTCATGACGACCGAGGTCAACGCAGGTCAGGTCCGCGGCCCGGTGCAACTGAGCTTTTCGGAATCGGTTGACCCCATCCTGCCGCAGGAGATCACCATCACCCGGTCGTCGGTCACTAACGAGAAGGATGCCTCCAAAGAGCGGACCATGGGTCGGAAATACATCGTCCCCTACGGACTTTATCGTTGCCACGGCTTCGTCTCGGCCAGCCTTGCGGGCGACGCAACCAAGGGCACCGGCTTTTCGCAAGAGGATCTCGATCTGCTGTTTGAAGCCCTCTGCAACATGTTCGAGCACGACCGTTCCGCGGCGCGAATGGAGATGAACGCCCAGAAACTCGTGGTTTTCCGCCATGAGAACGCCCTTGGGAACGCGCCTGCCCAATCGCTCTTCCGCCGGGTGAAAACCACGCTGAATCCCGACGTGAAAGTCCCGCGCAGCATCGACGATTACACCGTTTCGATCGACCAGAACGACCTGCCGGCCGGGGTTAGCATGATTTTCCCCTGCGGCCTTTGACCCATGCCGGCCGAGATGGAACCCATCCCCCTCTCGGCCCTGCAGCACGCTGTCTATTGCCTCCGGCAGGCGGCGCTGATCCATCTGGAACGGCTCTGGGCCGAGAATCGGTTCACCGCCGAGGGCGATGTCCTGCACGCCGTGGCCGACAAGGGCGGCAACCGCAAGGCCCGAGGCGTCCGGCGGGTGCTGTCCCTGCCGCTGTCCAGCGAGCGGCTGAACTTGATCGGCACCGCGGATCTGGTCGAGTTTCACGGCGACACCCCGTTTCCGGTGGAATACAAGCGCGGCAAGCCCAAGCTGCACCGTGCCGATGAGGTCCAGCTCTGCGCGCAGGCCCTGTGTCTTGAGGAAATGACGGGCCAGCCGGTACCCCAAGGCGCGTTATTCTATGCCCAGACCAAACGGCGCGTGGTTGTCCCCTTCGACCCCGATCTGCGCGCCTTGACCGAGGCCACCGCGACCGATCTGGCGGCCGTGTTCTCGAGCAGCCAGACGCCGCCCCCCACGCCACACAAATCCCGCTGCCGCGCCTGTTCTCTGCAAGAGCTTTGCCGACCCGAGACCTTCGCCCGTCCGGTTCGGCAATGGCGCGACCGGATGCTCTCCAAGGCTTTGGAGGAGAGATGAAAAAACTGCTGAACACCGTCTATGTCACCACGGAAGGGGCCGCGCTGAAGAAGGACGGCGAGGCCCTGGTGGCCGAGGTCGACGGCATCGAACGGGCGCGCGTTCCCCTGCATATGCTGGCCTCGGTCGTGGCCTTCGGCCCGATCCTGATCTCGCCTGCCCTGATCGGCATCTGCGCCGAACGCGGCATCACCCTGGCCTTGATGGACCGTGCCGGCCGGTTTCAGGCGCGAATCGAGGGGCCGGTTTCCGGCAATGTTCTGCTGCGGCGCGCCCAGTACCGGGTGGCCGACGGCGGCGAGGACATCGTGCGCTCGATTGTCCTGGGCAAGATCGCCAACCAGCGCGCGGTGATCCGCCGGGCGCTGCGCGACTACGGGTCCGAGATGGCGCCTCCGGCCCGCGACGCGCTTGACACGGCCAGCGACCGGATGGCGATGATCCTGCGCCGGGTGCAGGCGGCCGACAGCGGCACCGATGCTCTTCGCGGGTCCGAGGGAGAGGCGGCCAATCTCTATTTCTCCGTCTTCGACGCCCTGATCCGCAGCCCCGACCCCGAGTTGCGCTGGACCCAGCGGTCGCGTCGTCCGCCCCTGGATCCGATGAATGCGCTGCTGTCCTTCCTCTATACCCTGCTGACCCACGACTGCCGCGCCGCCTGCGAGGCGGTGGGCCTCGACCCCGCCGTCGGCTTCCTGCATCGCGACCGGCCGGGCCGCCCGAGCCTGGCCCTGGACCTGATGGAGGAATTGCGCGCGCCGCTGGCCGACCGGCTGGCGCTGTCGCTGGTCAATCGCCGGCAGCTGCGGGCCGGTGATTTCCGCCGGATGGAGGGCGGCGCGGTGCTGTTGTCCGACGAGGCCCGCAAACTGGTCCTGACCGCCTGGCAGGAGCGCAAGAAGGAAGAGCGTCTGCACCCTTTCCTGGCCGAGAAGGCGCCTTTCGGTCTGGTCCCCCATCTTCAAGCGCAGCTTCTGGCCCGCCATCTGCGCGGCGACATCGACGCCTATCCCCCCTGGTTCTGGAGCTGACATGCTGGTTCTGGTCACCTATGACGTCAACACGCTGGAAGAGGGCGGAAAGAAGCGCCTGCGCCGGGTCGCCCGTGCCTGCGAGGATTGGGGCCAGCGGGTGCAGTTCTCCGTCTTCGAGATCGAGCTTGACCCGGCCCAATGGACCAAGCTGAAGGCGCGGCTGGAGGGCATAATCCTGCCCCAGCATGACAGTCTGCGGTACTATTATCTGGGGTCGAACTGGACCCGCAAGGTCGAGCATGTGGGGGCCAAACCGGCGACGGACCTGAACGGCCCTCTCATCATCTGACATAGGTCGGCCAGCGCAGATGCGGACCCTGAGCGTGCCGCCAAACCCGGGAAGGTTCGCAACCCGGCCAGCTCTTTGAAATCGTGCAAGAATTTTCGCCACCCCTTGTCCCGCCCGCCGCCGGGGCAAGCCTTCCCAGGCCTGTCCGCAGGCAAGAGCGGATTTTCACAACCCCCACAACGCGCTATACCCCCCACCGTCGCCCCCTCCCCGGGGGCGCGGATCGAAACCACAAGCATAAGTCCAGGAACGGGATGCCGGTCGGTCGCCCCCTCCCCGGGGGCGCGGATCGAAACTCCATGAGGCGAAGCTCACCCCAACGGCGGGCCTGTCGCCCCCTCCCCGGGGGCGCGGATCGAAACTGCATATTCGCGAGATTTAGGTTCTGGCGCCCTTGTCGCCCCCTCCCCGGGGGCGCGGATCGAAACCCGTCCAACTGGCGTCCGGCGGCTTTCTTGCCGAGGTCGCCCCCTCCCCGGGGGCGCGGATCGAAACACGATGTGCTGGGTGCCGCCCCGGCGATGGAGGAGGTCGCCCCCTCCCCGGGGGCGCGGATCGAAACTGCCGCGAAGCTGTCAGCCAGCCGGAACAGCACCGTCGCCCCCTCCCCGGGGGCGCGGATCGAAACCCATGCGAGCGCCGAGGCACCGCCGCGCAGGGGCGGTCGCCCCCTCCCCGGGGGCGCGGATCGAAACGGCCCCATGGGCGGACGGTTGGTGTCCCAGACAAACGTCGCCCCCTCCCCGGGGGCGCGGATCGAAACGGCTAAAAGTCTGTTCCTGGCCACCAAGCCCAAGCCGTCGCCCCCTCCCCGGGGGCGCGGATCGAAACTTCGGTCCGGCGAATAGGGGGGCAAGGCGCGGAGGTCGCCCCCTCCCCGGGGGCGCGGATCGAAACTCGGCGGCCCAAACCATGGCTGACCAGACCGCACGTCGCCCCCTCCCCGGGGGCGCGGATCGAAACTCTGTCATGCCGCGATCCCCCGCTTGCGGTCGAGTCGCCCCCTCCCCGGGGGCGCGGATCGAAACCTCGAATTCATCCAGACGCACCGGCGCGGCGAGTGTCGCCCCCTCCCCGGGGGCGCGGATCGAAACCGCGCCCTATGGCCAGCGACCGCGTGACGCTGCGTCGCCCCCTCCCCGGGGGCGCGGATCGAAACGGCGTCAAGGGCGAAATGGCTTCCGGGGACGGGATGTCGCCCCCTCCCCGGGGGCGCGGATCGAAACCTAGCATTGCGATTGGAAATATAGGAAAAGCGCCGTCGCCCCCTCCCCGGGGGCGCGGATCGAAACTCCGCGCCGATGGTCAAGGCCATCCTGCGCGAGATGTCGCCCCCTCCCCGGGGGCGCGGATCGAAACGGCCGCAGGTAGATCAAGTGCTTGTAGCTTCCGCCGTCGCCCCCTCCCCGGGGGCGCGGATCGAAACAAGCATGTCGGAAATATCTGCGCCATCTGCGATGCCGTCGCCCCCTCCCCGGGGGCGCGGATCGAAACCTGCGGCTGAACGAAGTGACCCGTCTGCACCAAGAGTCGCCCCCTCCCCGGGGGCGCGGATCGAAACAGAGGCCCGAGGAGATAGAGCATCAGGACCGGACCGTCGCCCCCTCCCCGGGGGCGCGGATCGAAACCTTTCGACAACCGCGCCGGAAGCGTCCAGTAGCGAGTCGCCCCCTCCCCGGGGGCGCGGATCGAAACACCGCCTGCCTGAATGCGCCGATCCCGGCCCGTGCCGTCGCCCCCTCCCCGGGGGCGCGGATCGAAACGGCGGCAAAGGTGCCGCTGAGGGTCAGGGCATCGCGGTCGCCCCCTCCCCGGGGGCGCGGATCGAAACGGGACGGGCCGCATCGCTATGCTGCTGGCCGGTCGTCGCCCCCTCCCCGGGGGCGCGGATCGAAACTGGCCTGCGGTCTTTGCCTTGGTCATGTGTCCCTGTCGCCCCCTCCCCGGGGGCGCGGATCGAAACTTCGCCGTGTCGCGGATGCCGACATATTGCGAAAGGTCGCCCCCTCCCCGGGGGCGCGGATCGAAACGCAAGGGCAGGGTCAGGCCGGTCCGCGGATCCGTCGTCGCCCCCTCCCCGGGGGCGCGGATCGAAACTTCGATACGGGCCTTCGCGGCAATCGAGGCCATGGTCGCCCCCTCCCCGGGGGCGCGGATCGAAACCTCGATATAGGCCATCAGCACATCCGCGATCTTCGTCGCCCCCTCCCCGGGGGCGCGGATCGAAACGCTGTCGATGAACTGGCGCACGCTCTGGACGATCCGTCGCCCCCTCCCCGGGGGCGCGGATCGAAACGGCCATGCCTGCGGGGTCCTTGCCGAAGGCCGTTGTCGCCCCCTCCCCGGGGGCGCGGATCGAAACCAGCGGAAAGTCTGGGCGATCTCACAGCCGAAAAGGCCGTCGCCCCCTCCCCGGGGGCGCGGATCGAAACCTTGCTGACCGTCAGCCTGCTGCGCCCGACCGAGTCGCCCCCTCCCCGGGGGCGCGGATCGAAACCGCGCCATCGCCATGCCGACCGACCACCCGGCCTAGTCGCCCCCTCCCCGGGGGCGCGGATCGAAACGCCCGCGCCGCCGATGCAGTCGTCAACCCCATGATGTCGCCCCCTCCCCGGGGGCGCGGATCGAAACCATGTCGCCGGGTCGTCCGGGTCCTGCGCCTCATCGTCGCCCCCTCCCCGGGGGCGCGGATCGAAACATGGCTGTTCCGCGGGCAGGATGCCCGGCCTCGGCCGTCGCCCCCTCCCCGGGGGCGCGGATCGAAACATGGACCCGGACGGGATCACGGGGCACGGCGTGGTGTCGCCCCCTCCCCGGGGGCGCGGATCGAAACCAAGCAGGTGCAGGCCGGTGCTGACGGCCGGATGGGTCGCCCCCTCCCCGGGGGCGCGGATCGAAACGGAACCGGCGCGCGCGAGGCCGGGGCCATGCTGGCGTCGCCCCCTCCCCGGGGGCGCGGATCGAAACGGGCCGTAGGCGTAGAGGGCGGCGCCCGCGATCAGGTCGCCCCCTCCCCGGGGGCGCGGATCGAAACCCGCCGAAGGGCAGCTCGCCGCTTTCCGCCGTCGCGTCGCCCCCTCCCCGGGGGCGCGGATCGAAACTCCGGCGACAGAGAAAGGTTGGCAGGGAGGGGAACGTCGCCCCCTCCCCGGGGGCGCGGATCGAAACGCGCCCTACGTCAACACCATCAAGGTCGCCGACCGCGTCGCCCCCTCCCCGGGGGCGCGGATCGAAACGCGTGACCAAAGCTGCCGGGGCTGGCGGAAACGCCGTCGCCCCCTCCCCGGGGGCGCGGATCGAAACAACATCACCGGCCAGACGATCGAGGCGGTGACGAAGTCGCCCCCTCCCCGGGGGCGCGGATCGAAACGCATGACATGGGAAACTCAGTACATCGGGCTTCCGTGTCGCCCCCTCCCCGGGGGCGCGGATCGAAACTTCAGCTCGTTCGACTCCAGCGACGAGATGTCGAGTCGCCCCCTCCCCGGGGGCGCGGATCGAAACTGGAAGCCGCAGCCGCCGAAGATCGACAAGGCAGCGGTCGCCCCCTCCCCGGGGGCGCGGATCGAAACTCTGGCCGCCATGTGCGCGGTCACACCGACACGCAAGTCGCCCCCTCCCCGGGGGCGCGGATCGAAACGCCACAATCGCCGCAATCGCACTGGCGCTGTCCGGGTCGCCCCCTCCCCGGGGGCGCGGATCGAAACATCCCGTCGTGCTGGTCTTTGTGGATTGGCCCGACGGTCGCCCCCTCCCCGGGGGCGCGGATCGAAACGCGGCCGCGCGCATGGCGCAGACGTTGGGGGTCCGGTCGCCCCCTCCCCGGGGGCGCGGATCGAAACAATAGGGACATGGCCGATGTCCCGGTCATGTCCCGGGTCGCCCCCTCCCCGGGGGCGCGGATCGAAACACGGAATTGAAGGCGCGGGGCTACGACGCCAGCAAGTCGCCCCCTCCCCGGGGGCGCGGATCGAAACAGCAATCAGCCCGTCGAGGTCGGGGATCACATAGCGTCGCCCCCTCCCCGGGGGCGCGGATCGAAACGAGGAAGCCAAGATCGTGCGGATATCGACCCCGCAGGTCGCCCCCTCCCCGGGGGCGCGGATCGAAACGATGATATCGTGCAGGTCCGCGATCTCCTCGAACTGTCGCCCCCTCCCCGGGGGCGCGGATCGAAACTGCCTTCCCCGCTCTGCCTTGAGGATGCCCACGATGTCGCCCCCTCCCCGGGGGCGCGGATCGAAACGCCAGCTCGTCGCGGACGTAGCGGTCGGCGCGGTGGTCGCCCCCTCCCCGGGGGCGCGGATCGAAACTCGCTGTGGTCGTAGAAGGTGCCCTTTTCCAGATCGTCGCCCCCTCCCCGGGGGCGCGGATCGAAACCTGACGGACACGCCAAGAAGACCGGCGATGTACCGTCGCCCCCTCCCCGGGGGCGCGGATCGAAACTGCGGCAGTTTTGGCGGCCTCGGCTTGGTCGCGCTGGTCGCCCCCTCCCCGGGGGCGCGGATCGAAACATCGCGTCCACCACGCCGGGGACGAGCGGAATGTCGAGTCGCCCCCTCCCCGGGGGCGCGGATCGAAACTCGGCAAGCATCGTTGCGGTTCGCGCGACATGCAGGTCGCCCCCTCCCCGGGGGCGCGGATCGAAACCGCAGGGCGCTGCTTCTGGTGCCCCGGAAGAACGGCGTCGCCCCCTCCCCGGGGGCGCGGATCGAAACTGCCCGGCCTGACCCGCCGCCGCGAGGCGGAGTTGTCGCCCCCTCCCCGGGGGCGCGGATCGAAACCGCGCCCCGCAGGAGAAGGGGCCGGACGCGGTCGTCGCCCCCTCCCCGGGGGCGCGGATCGAAACCTGCTGCCGTTGCCCGCGCGAATCCGTGGTCTCCGTCGCCCCCTCCCCGGGGGCGCGGATCGAAACATCGAGCCCCCACCGCTCACCGACGCACACGAGCGCCGTCGCCCCCTCCCCGGGGGCGCGGATCGAAACGTGGATTTTCCGGCCGTCCTTGTCGTGCTGGTCGGTCGCCCCCTCCCCGGGGGCGCGGATCGAAACGGCGCGGGGGGATGGTCACCGGCAATACCTCAGGTCGTCGCCCCCTCCCCGGGGGCGCGGATCGAAACCTCGGCCTGCGACAGAATGGCCGACTCGCCCTCGGTCGCCCCCTCCCCGGGGGCGCGGATCGAAACTATCCAGACCCGGAGCTGACCCGCGAGGAGCGAGGTCGCCCCCTCCCCGGGGGCGCGGATCGAAACCGGCCCTGGCAGAAGCCCTCGAATGCGACGTTGAGTCGCCCCCTCCCCGGGGGCGCGGATCGAAACAGGATCCGGGGGCGGGTCGATGACCGGATCAGCGGTCGCCCCCTCCCCGGGGGCGCGGATCGAAACATCGGTCGGGGCGCCGCCGCCATGACCGACCCCGGTCGCCCCCTCCCCGGGGGCGCGGATCGAAACCGCCCCATGCCCACCCCGGGTACAAAGGACAGGGAGTCGCCCCCTCCCCGGGGGCGCGGATCGAAACATGGACGGCCCGAACCGTGGCCTCGCGCGGCGCCGTCGCCCCCTCCCCGGGGGCGCGGATCGAAACTCGCGGAGAAGGCGCCGCAGGATGAAGGCGGTCGTGTCGCCCCCTCCCCGGGGGCGCGGATCGAAACCACCCCACGCTTCCGCCGCCTTTGCAAGCCGCTTGGTCGCCCCCTCCCCGGGGGCGCGGATCGAAACCGGTGCGAGCGCTCTCGATCCTCGCCTCTTGCAGCAGTCGCCCCCTCCCCGGGGGCGCGGATCGAAACATGTTGAGCGCGAGACGGCGAACCTCGACATCGCGGTCGCCCCCTCCCCGGGGGCGCGGATCGAAACGGTGGCCATGGTGACCTGAGAAAGGAGCATAAATGTCGCCCCCTCCCCGGGGGCGCGGATCGAAACGTCTGGGGCGCAAAGCGCCGCTGTGCGGCCGGTTGTCGCCCCCTCCCCGGGGGCGCGGATCGAAACTGAGATGGCCGTCCAGATCACCGTCACTCTTGATGTCGCCCCCTCCCCGGGGGCGCGGATCGAAACGCGGACATGCGAATCGGCTCCTAATGGCCGTCCGTCGCCCCCTCCCCGGGGGCGCGGATCGAAACGCTGACGGCCGGCGCGCATGTGATCGAGATCGAGGGTCGCCCCCTCCCCGGGGGCGCGGATCGAAACGGGATCACGCGGTGAAGCTGCCGCGCGTCCATCGGTCGCCCCCTCCCCGGGGGCGCGGATCGAAACACCCCCGCGCACGAGGCCCGCGCCCGCCAGGTGGGTCGCCCCCTCCCCGGGGGCGCGGATCGAAACCAGAGCGGCAACGCGATGAAGCGGGCTGCCGATGGTCGCCCCCTCCCCGGGGGCGCGGATCGAAACGGCATCGTGTGGGCGGGGACGAATACCGGGGCGGTCGCCCCCTCCCCGGGGGCGCGGATCGAAACCTGGTCGGGCAGGAGGGCGTGTTTCGCGACCTCGCGTCGCCCCCTCCCCGGGGGCGCGGATCGAAACCGCTCTCGGCGCAGTGCGGGGCATCAGACGCGGGTGTCGCCCCCTCCCCGGGGGCGCGGATCGAAACAAACACGAAGTACCCACCAAAGCCCAGGTGAGCGGTCGCCCCCTCCCCGGGGGCGCGGATCGAAACAAGGATTCGACCGGTCAGTATCTGTGGCAGCCGGTCGCCCCCTCCCCGGGGGCGCGGATCGAAACGGTCGAAGCCGACCGGCCGGACGCGGTGCGGGTGGTCGCCCCCTCCCCGGGGGCGCGGATCGAAACCCGCCGACCTGGGCGGCCGGATGGCGACCAAGCGTCGCCCCCTCCCCGGGGGCGCGGATCGAAACGGGCACTTGATCTCGACCATGCCGTCCGCTCCAACGTCGCCCCCTCCCCGGGGGCGCGGATCGAAACACGCTCTCGATTGTGATTTCCGCCTCGCCTTCCGGTCGCCACCGCCCCGGGGGCGCGGATCGAAACGCGTGTTTCATGGCAGCGCCTCCTTAGCGCTTGGCGTCGCCCCCTCCCCGGGGGCGCGGATCGAAACCCATGACCCTGCGCAAGATCATGGTGGATGGGCTGTCGCCCCCTCCCCGGGGGCGCGGATCGAAACTTCTGAATGGCTATCGACCGACGCGAGCTTAAGCGGTCGCCCCCTCCCCGGGGGCGCGGATCGAAACGGCTGGTGGTCTGAACTACCGGCTTTCGAGTGGACGTCGCCCCCTCCCCGGGGGCGCGGATCGAAACTGGAACGGCCGGGAGACCGAGACGCTGCCGGTGGTCGCCCCCTCCCCGGGGGCGCGGATCGAAACGACATCTTCGACGCAACGGGCGTGCGGGTCCTCTCGTCGCCCCCTCCCCGGGGGCGCGGATCGAAACGCCTGTCAGAAGCACGTGGTCGGCCAGCGCCTGCGGGTCGCCCCCTCCCCGGGGGCGCGGATCGAAACTGGCCGAAGAGGTTGAGCGTCAAACCGCCCGCGCCGTCGCCCCCTCCCCGGGGGCGCGGATCGAAACCCGTCCAGCCTGCTGCGGTGCCAGTTGCGGATCAGGTCGCCCCCTCCCCGGGGGCGCGGAGCTAGACGTTGCCCGTGCCTTTGCGACCTTGGGCGCTCAGCGCGCTCGCTCCAAGAGAACATGAGCCCTGACGGCGCTGTCATCCGATGGCGGCGGCGAGGGATCGTCCTTTGCGACGCCGCGACCGGGAGCAGGAAGGGCGGCCAGACCGCTGCAGCGGGCGCAGACGCCGGGAAACGGCAAAGCCTCGGCGCCCGACTGCCGCGCGTCCGTCCGCCGCGTCAGCTGTCGCCTCAGCGCGAGGCTGCGCGAGCCGCCGCGCAGAAGCCGGGCGCCCGTCAACGCCGGTCCCGACGACCCGGGCTCAGCCCCCCGGCATCGCCACCAGCGCGAGGTCGGTGGCGCCGAGGGCGGTGACGCCTTGCAACAGCGCGACCGGCTCGCCGTCGATCAAGATCCGCAGCCCGCCCGCTTCGGCGTCGTAGAGGGTGGTAACCGCGGGCTCGGGGCCCTGGCCGCCCCAGCCGATGGTCAGATGGTCGATGCCGGGCTCGAAATCGGCGACGACCGCCGGGTTGTCGGCGTCGATCCAGCCGTCCAGCAGGAAAGTGTCGGCGCCGTCGCCGCCATGGGCCAGATCGTTGCCGCCCAGATGCAAGGTGTCCTCGCCCGCGCCGCCGTTCAGCGTATCGGCCTCGCCCCGGTCGTTGCCGCCGTCGAGCCGGTCGTTGCCGCCGCCGCCCATCAGCAGGTCGCGCCCCTCGCCGCCGTCGAGCGAATCGTCGTCGAAACCGCCCTCGAGCGTGTCGTCGCCCTCGCCCCCGTTCAGCGTGTCGGAACCCGAACCGCCCGCCAGCCAATCCGCGCCCGCGCCGCCGTCGAGGATATCCTCGCCGCTGGCGCCCAGGAGGCGGTCGGCATCGTCGCCGCCGGTCAGCGTGTCATTGCCCGTGCCGCCGTCCAGCGTGTCGGAACCGGACCCGCCGTCCAGCCAGTCGCGCCCGCCCAACCCCTCGATCCAATCGCCGCCGCCGCCGCCCAGGATTGTGTCCGAGCCCGCGTCGGCAGCCAGATTGTCGGCGCCCTCGGTGCCCACGAGATAGCGGTTGGCGGGCAGTTCGGGCGGGTAGTCGCTGCCGGCGGTCTGGTCGGCGGGCGTGTCGTCGACCAGACCGGAGGGGAGCGGAGCGGCGGGGGCCGCGGTCGTATCGGCGGGCAGGGCTTCGGCGGGCAGGCTTTCGTCGGGCGGGGGCCCGGACTCTTCGCCCGCAGCGTCGATCAACTCGCCCGCGCTGGCGGAATCGGTCCCGGGGTCCTCGGCCGGACCCGCGGAATCGGGATCATCGACCGCATCCTCGGCCGTGCCCCGGACGAAGCTATCGCCCACCCCCGCGGCGACCGCGATTCCGAGCAGGCCGAGCAGAAACCACATGCAAACCCCCTGCCGCCCGCAGGCGGCACACCGTTACAGCGCCCAGAATACACCCGAAATGCCGAACAAACAGGGACCATTTCCGCCGGCAAAGCCAGAATCTGCGCGGGTGGTTAACTGCGGGCCGCGCGCACCGGCCCCTGCCCCCGCGATCCTGCCCCGCGCGAATCCGTTTGCCCTTTGACCGCCGATCGCCTATACGCGCGCATCCTCGCCCCGTCATGGGGTCAGGACCCTCCATGGGCCCGTGCTGGACGACATCCCGGCCGGTGCCTTCACCCTTTGACCACAGGAGACCCCGATGTCGATCACCGTCGAAGAAAAGCAGCGTCTGATCAAGGAATTCGGCACCAAGGAAGGCGACACCGGCTCGCCCGAAGTGCAGGTTGCCATCCTGACCTCGCGCATCAACACCCTGACCGAGCACTTCAAGACCCACAAGAAGGACAACCACAGCCGTCGTGGCCTTCTGATGCTGGTCGCCCAGCGCCGCAAGCTGCTGGACTACCTGAAGGGCAAGGAAGAGGCCCGCTACACCGCGCTGATCGGCCGCCTCGGCATCCGTCGCTGAGCAGCCGCGCCCCGCGCAGACGACCGAACGCCGGCTCATCGAGCCGGCGTTTTGCTTGGTACGCGGGCCTCCCTTGACTTCCCGGCTTCTGCGGCGCAGCGTGCGCGGGTTTCGACTTGGGGGGACCCCATGGCAAAGAGAAACCGCAGTTTCGCGGTGGTCGGCCTCGGCGCTTTCGGCAGCACCGTCGCCACCGAACTGGCCCGCTTCGGCAACCGCGTCGTCGGCATCGACATCGATGAACGCCGCGTCTCGCTTCTGACCTCGACCCTGACCAGCGCGCTGATCATGGACGCCACCGACGAGGCGGCCCTGCGCGAGGCGGGGATCGACAATTACGACGTGGCACTGGTCGCCATCGGCTCGAACCTCGAGGCCAGCATCCTGACGGCGATGACGCTGAAGCTGATCGGGATCGAGACGATCTGGGTGAAGGCGTCGAGCCGCACGCATCACCGGATCCTGGCCAAGCTGGGGGTCGACCGGGTGATCCAGCCCGAGCAGGAGATGGGCCGCCACATCGCCCAGATGCTGAACAACCCGGTGCTGCAGGATTACGTCAGCCTCGGCAACGGCTACAGCGTGGTCAATATCGTCGTGCCCGAGCGGCTGATGGGGCGCGAGCTCAGTTCGCTGGGGCTGGGATCGGTCTATGACCTGCGGCTGCTGGGGGTGATGCGGGGGACCGAGTTCCGGCATTCCACCGAAGACACGCTGCTGGAGACGGATGACAAGCTGATCCTTCTGGGCAAGCGCGGCGAGTTGCGCAGCTTCGGGGATTCGCTGTGAGACTACGCCGCCGGCTGAGGAAGCTGGGCGGCCGGCTGCGCGCCATCCCCCCGCCGGCCATCCTGGCGCTGCTCTACGCGGTGCTCATCGCTCTGGGTGCGATGGCGCTGAAGCTGCCGCTTGCGCATACGGGACCTCTAACCTGGTCGGATGCGATCTTCACCGCTACCTCGGCAGTGACGGTGACGGGGCTCGTGGTTTTCGACGTGGGCGCGCAGCTGACCTGGTTCGGCGAATTCGTCGTGGCCTTCCTGATCCAGCTGGGCGGACTGGGGCTGATGACCTTCGCGGTGCTGATCCTGGCGGCGCTGGGCATGCCGCTGGGCATCACCGGACAGGTCTTCCTGCGTGAGGATCTGAACCATCATTCCATGCACCGGCTGCTGGGGCTGGCGGGCACCGTGCTGCGGGTGGTGCTGGTCTGCGAGGTGGCGGGGGCGCTGCTGCTGGCGCTGACCTTCGTGCCACGGCTGGGCCTGGCCGAGGGGATATGGGCCGCGATCTTCCACTCCATTTCGGCCTTCAACAACGCGGGGTTTTCCACCTTCTCGGACGGGCTGATCGGCTATGCCACGGATCCGGTCGTCAACAGCGTGATCCCCGCGCTCTTCATCATCGGCGGCATCGGCTATGTGGTGATGCAGGACGTGATGGGCGGCCGCCCGCCGCAGGCCTGGACGCTACACACCAAGATCATGCTGCTGGGCACCGGCATCCTGATCCCCTGGTCGGTGCTGGGCTTCGCGGCGCTGGAATGGAACAACCCCGGCACGCTGGGCCAGTACGACAGCACCATCGCCCGGCTGGTGGTCAGCTGGTTTCAGGGCGTCACCACGCGGACCGCGGGTTTCAACACCGTCGACATCGGCCAGTTGCATGACGACACCTCGGTCATGTTCATCTCGCTGATGCTGATCGGCGGCGGCCCGGCCTCGACCGCGGGCGGCATCAAGGTCACGACCTTCGTCGTCATGCTGCTGGCCACCGTCGCCTTCTTCCGCCGCCAGACGCAGCTGCATGCCTTCGGCCGCTCGATCGGGCTGGAGCAGGTGCTGAAGGTCATGGCGCTGACCGCGATCTCGGTTCTGATCGTCTTCATCGGCGTCTTCATCCTGACCGTGGCCCATGACGGCCAGTTCATGGACATCGCCTTCGAGGTCGCCTCGGCCTTCGGCACCGTCGGCCTGAGCCGCGGCATCACCGGCGAGCTGAACGAGGTCGGGCGGGCGGTGATCGTCGCGATCATGTTCCTGGGCCGCGTCGGGCCGCTGACACTGGGCTTCTTCCTGGCCACCCGCACCACCCCGCGCATCCGCTATCCGCAGGCGACAATTCACCTAGGCTGACGCGGCGCTCTTTCCCTGCGGCTTCAGCGGGCTATATTCATCGGATCGGCGCGTATGGGGCGCGCCCAGTCCCGAGAGCTGCCATCGACGACCTTGTCCGCCCGGCCCCAGAGCCGTTTCCGAATGCTGAGCCCGCCGACCATGCCGAACGGCTTGTCGGGAGAGAGCGTCTCGACGCGCTGACCCGAAGCCATCTGATGGATTCGGGGGCCGAAGTCGTCTTCGACCGGGCGTCGCGGCTGGCCTCGCGCATTCTGGGAACACCGGTGGCGCTGCTGTCGCTGGTCGATGCCGAACGGCAGTTCTTCAAATCCTCGATCGGACTGGACGAGGGGCTGACCGGCACCCCGCTGAGCCATTCCTTCTGTCAATATGTCGTGAGCCAAGGCAGGCCTCTGGCGGTCAGCGACGCCCGCGTCCATCCGCTGCTGTCGACCAACGGCGCCGTGTCCGACCTTCAGGTCATCGCCTATCTGGGCGTGCCGGTTCGCGATGGCGAGGGGCAGGTGCTGGGCTCGCTCTGCGCCATCGACCACAAGCCGCGCGACTGGAGCGAGGGGGATCTGGCCGATCTGACCGACCTCGCCACCATCGTCGAGACCGAGATCGCCCTGCGCCGCGTGGTGGTCGAGCGGCAATTGCTGATCCAGGAACTGAACCACCGGGTGAAGAACCTGTTCTCGGTGGTGGGCGGGATCGTCCGCATGAGCCGCGCGACCGGCGAAAGCGCCGGGGCCCTGTCAGACCGCCTGCAGGCATTGTCGCGCGCCCATGCGCTGATCGCCCCCGCCATCCACGCCAACCAGCCGGCCGAGGCCGGGACCACCTTGCGCGCCCTGCTGGGCACGCTGATGGCCCCTTGGGATGCCGAGAGCGCGATGTGGCAGCTTCAGGGCGGGGATCTGACGGTCGGCGCCCGCGCCACCACCGCGCTGACGCTGGCCTTTCACGAACTGGCCACCAATGCCGCGAAATACGGGGCCCTTTCGGGCGAGACGCCCGGCGCCAGGCTGACCATCGACTGGGTGATCGGCGAGGAGGAGTTGCGCCTGACCTGGGCCGAATGCGGGGTCGCGGCCGCTTCCGGCGCCGCGCATCCGGGGGGCTTCGGCACGCAGCTGATCGGGCTGACCCTGCAGGGCCAGCTCGGCGGCAGGGTCGAGACGTGCCACGACGCGACCACGCTGCGCCACGTGATCACCATCCCGCTGAGCGCGCTGGCGCATTGAGGCGGGGCCCCTGCGGGCACCCCGATCTTTCCTTGACCCCTCGGGCAGGGGCCCGCACACTCCCCAAGCGCCAGCAGAAAGACCAGACGACGGCGCCTTTCAGTGTAAAATGTGTGGGAGCATGACATGATCCGGACTACGTTTTTCGCCGCCGCCGCCTTTCTGGCCGGCGCGACCGCAGCCCAGGCCCAATTCAGTCTCGGCTTTCAATGGGGCAATATTCCCCGCTGCACCTCGGGCAATCCCAACACCGTTCCGAACCCCCAGTTCACGATCCGCAACCTGCCGGCGGGAACCGATACGGTCGAGCTGCGGCTCGTCGACCTCGACGTTCCTCAATACAATCACGGCGGTGCAACCCTGCGGCTGAGCCAGTCCGGCACCCTGCCGCCCGGGATCTTCACCTACCGCAGCCCCTGCCCGCCCAATGGCGTCCATACCTATGAATGGACGGCGACCGCCCGTCAGGGGCGGCAGGTGCTGGGCACGGCCACGGCGCGCCGCCGCTACCCGGAATAGATCGCCGGGCGCAATCCGCCCGACACCAGCGGGGAAGGGGCGCTGCGCTGCGCGGGCTGCCGCTCGCGCGGCGGGGTGCCGCGGCCTCCCCCTTCCCCCGCGGCGTTTTTTCCTGTATGGCCCCGCAGCATCTGTGACGTGACGCTGTGACCCCGGCGTGATGCGAAGGATAGGGGTCGGCGGCAATGGGGCCGCCATAGACACGGGAGACCCGGCAGGGGCCGGGAGCGCTCCCAGAGGAAACTGTATGTTCAACATCACCAAGAAATCGATCCAGTGGGGCAACGAGACGCTCACGCTGGAGACGGGCCGCGTTGCCCGTCAGGCCGACGGCTCGGTCATCGCCACTTTGGGCGAGACCTCGGTCATGGCCAACGTGACCTTCGCCAAGGCGGCGAAGCCCGGTCAGGACTTTTTCCCGCTGACCGTTCATTATCAGGAACGCACCTATGCCGCGGGCAAGATCCCCGGCGGGTTCTTCAAGCGTGAAGGCCGTCCCTCGGAAAAAGAGACGCTGACCTCGCGCCTGATCGACCGCCCGATCCGCCCGCTCTTCGTCGAAGGCTTCCGCAACGAGGTTCTGGTTGTCTGCACCGTGCTGTCGCACGATCTGGTCAACGAGCCCGATATCGTCGCGATGATCGCCGCCTCGGCCGCGCTGACCATCTCGGGCGTGCCCTTCATGGGCCCGATCGCCGCCGCGCGCGTCGGTTTCGCCAATGGCGAATACGTGCTGAACCCCGATTGCGACGACATGGTCAAGCTGCGGGACAACCCTGAACAGCGTCTGGACCTGGTGGTCGCCGGCACCGCCGACGCGGTGATGATGGTGGAATCCGAAGCCTATGAGCTGTCGGAAGCCGAGATGCTGGGCGCTGTGAAATTCGCCCACGAGTCGATCCAGCCGGTCATCGGCCTGATCATCGACTTCGCCGAGGAATGCGCGAAAGAGCCCTTCGACTTCGACGCGCCGGATTACTCGGCGATCCTGTCGCGGATCAAGGCGCTGGGCGAGACGCAGATGCGCGCCGCCTTCGGCATCAAGGACAAGCAGGACCGCGTCAACGCGATCTCGGAAGCCCGCGCCGCCATCAAGGCGCAGCTGTCGGAAGAAGAGCTGGCCGACCCGCAGCTCGACACCGCGATGAAGAAGCTGGAAGCCTCGATCCTGCGCGGCGACGTGATCAACGGCGCGCCCCGCATCGACGGCCGCTCGACCACGGACATCCGCCCGATCACCTGCGAAACCTCGGTTCTGCCGCGGACGCATGGTTCGGCGCTGTTCACCCGTGGCGAGACGCAATCGCTGTGCGTGGCGACGCTCGGCACCGGCGATGACGAGCAATTCGTCGATGCGCTGACCGGCACCTACAAGGCCAACTTCCTGCTGCACTACAACTTCCCGCCCTATTCGGTCGGCGAAGTGGGTCGCATGGGCAGCCCGGGCCGTCGTGAGATCGGTCACGGGAAACTCGCCTGGCGCGCGCTGCAGGCCGTCCTGCCCGCCGCCACCGACTTCCCCTACACGATCCGCATGGTCTCGGAGATCACGGAATCGAACGGCTCCAGCTCGATGGCCACCGTCTGCGGCGGCTCGCTGTCGATGATGGACGCGGGCGTTCCGCTGAAAGCCCCGGTCGCGGGTGTGGCCATGGGGCTGATCCTGGAGGACGACGGCCGCTTTGCTGTGCTGACCGACATCCTGGGCGACGAGGATCACCTCGGCGACATGGACTTCAAGGTCGCGGGCACCGAGAACGGCATCACCTCGCTGCAGATGGACATCAAGGTTTCGGGGATCACCTTCGAGATCATGGAGCAGGCCCTGGCGCAAGCCAAGGACGGCCGGATGCACATCCTGGGCGAGATGGCCAAATCGCTGACCTCGGCCAATGCCTTCAGCCAATACGCGCCGAAGATCGAGACGATGACCATTCCGACCGACAAGATCCGCGAAGTGATCGGCTCGGGCGGCAAGGTGATCCGCGAGATCGTCGAAGTCTCGGGCGCCAAGGTCGACATCAACGACGACGGCACGATCAAGATCGCCTCGAACGACCAGGCGGCGATCAAGAAGGCCTATGACATGATCTATTCGATCGTGGCAGAGCCGGAAGTCGGCCAGATCTACACCGGCACCGTGGTGAAGATCGTCGATTTCGGCGCCTTCGTGAACTTCTTCGGCAAGCGCGACGGTCTGGTCCACGTCTCCCAGATCGCCAACAAGCGCCTGAACCATCCGTCCGACCTGCTGAAGGAAGGCCAGGAGGTGAAGGTCAAGCTTCTGGGCTTCGACGACCGCGGCAAGGTCCGCCTGGCGATGAAGATGGTCGACCAGGAAACCGGCGAAGAGATCGTCGAGAAGAAGGAAGAACAGGCCGAGTAATCGGTTCTGTTTGAGAGATACGGGGCCCCGGCAGCGATGCCGGGGCCTTGTCGTATTCGGTGAGCGGGCTTGACTACGACAACGGCGTTTGGCGGACGCATGAAAACGACAAAACACTTTGTCAGAGGTTTACCCCACCAATAGCTCCAACAAACTTGCTTGGCGTCGATCGAAGGATTACAACCGTCTTTGTTGTAGACTTTCGCCCCATCCGAGCACAACAAACCATGTCGAACCCCCTGCAAGACGCGGTGTCCTATCACTACGGTAAGTTCCCGCCGCGAAGCCTGTCCTATGAGGTCTTGCTCGATCCGGTATTCGAAACCGGCAATGCCCTCTCGCGCTACGATCAGATGCTGGCCGCGATGCATAACAGCGAGATCCTTTTGGCACCGCTTCGCAACCAGGAAGCGGTCGCGTCATCCCGCATGGAGGGCACGATCTCGACCCTGGACGAGGTGTTGCGGATCGAAGCCGAGGTCACGGACGATTCCGACGCAGCCTTCCTGCAAGCGCGCAGCGAGGCCGTCGAAACCTTCCTCTATGCGCGCGCCCTGCAACGGATCCAGCGCGAAATAGAGACGGGCCGCCCCCTCTCTGAGTTCCTGATCCGGCAGGCGCATCAGATCCTGCTCTCCTTCGGCCGCGGCGCCAATCTCGCCCCAGGCGCCTACAAGACCGAACAGAATTACATCGGCGAAAGGCGCCGCCAGTCGGTGAACTTCGTTCCGATCAGCCCCGAGGCCCTGCCCGCCGGGATGCAGATGCTCATGGCCTTCATCCAGGGAAGCCCGATGAATCCCCTGCTGAAAACTGCACTGGCCCATGTCGAATTCGAGGCATTGCATCCGTTCAAGGACGGGAACGGTCGGATCGGCCGGATGCTCATCACGCTGATGCTCTGGACCTCGGGCCTCATCCGCCAACCGCATTTCTATGTCAGCGCCTATTTTGAGCGTTACCGCGACGACTACATCGACGCCATGCGCCGCGTGTCGGCCGAGGACGACTGGACCGGATGGTGCCGGTTCTTCCTGTTGGGACTCAAGGAGCAGGCCGAGCACAACATCGTCGTAGCCAGCCGCATCTCCGCACTTTACGAAGAGATGAAGCTGCGGTTCCGGGAAGAGCTCAAAAGCGAATGGTCGATCGAGGCGCTCGATTTCATGTTTACCAATCCCAGCTTCAAGAACAGCAAGTTCACGGCGCATGACCGGATACCCGCCCATGTCGCGGCAAGCATGACCCGAAAGCTGCGTGAGGTCGGGATCCTGTCGCAGATCCAGCCCGGGGCGGGGCGACGGCCGGCGATCTACGGCTTCAAACCGCTGATCGACATCATCCGGGCAGAAACCGAGCTCTGAGCCCTGGAGGCGGCTGTGCCCTCGGATCCTTCGCGTTCTGGCGGGCGGTGCGTGCAAGCACGCACCCTACGGGCGCAGGTTCTGCTTGCCAGAACTGCGCCTTGTCACCGGAAAGGCGGCCTCCTGCCAGCGGTAGGGTGCGTGCTTGCACGCACCGGGTCCGGTCGGGTGGGATGTAATCCCACCCTACGGATCCAGCCCGTCAGAGCAGCGCTTCGGCGATCTGCACCGCGTTGAGCGCCGCACCCTTCAGCAGCTGATCCCCCACCACGAAGAGCGCCAGCGAATTGCCCGAGGGATCGCCCAGATCCTCGCGGATGCGGCCGACGAGGACGGCTTCCTGGCCCGAGGCCTCGACCGGCATCGGGAAATGGTTGCCCACCCGATCATCGACCAGCCGCAGCCCCGGGGCCACGCCCAGAAGCTGGCGGGCGCGCTCGACGGAAATGGGGGCGTCGAATTCGACGGTCACCGCCATGCCATGCGCGCGCAGGACCGGGACGCGGATGCAGGTGATGCCGAAAGGCAGATCGGGGCGGCCGAGGATGCGCCGGGTTTCGGCCACGACTTTCTCTTCCTCGCCGTTGTAGCCGCTGTCGGGATCGACCGCCGCGTTATGCGAGAAGAAGTTGAAGGCATAGGGATGCGGCAGGACCTTGGGCGTGAAGGCCTGACCCTCGAGATAGGCGGCGGTCGCCTGGCGCAATTCCTCCATCGCCGCGGCGCCCGCGCCCGAGGCGGCCTGATAGGTCGCGACATTCAGGCGCCGGATGCGGGCTTCCTGCGCCAGCGGCGCCAGCGCCACGGTCAGGATAGCGGCGACGCAATTGGGATTGGCGATGATCCCGCCATGCGCGGCCATGGCAGCGGCGTTCACCTCGGGCACCACCAGCGGCACCTCGGGCGCCATGCGGAAGGCCGAGGAATTGTCGACGACGATGGCCCCGGCCGCCACGGCAATTGGCCCGTATTTGCGCGAGATCGAGGCGCCCGCCGAGAACAGGGCGAGGTCCACGCCCCGGAAACTGTCCTCGGTCAACTCCTGCACCACGTGATCGCGGCCGCGAAACGACAGGCGCGTCCCGGCCGAGCGGGCCGAGGCGAGGAGGCGAAGCTCGGCCACGGGGAAATCGCGGCTGGTCAGGCTTTCGAGGAGTTCAACGCCCACCGCGCCGGTCGCGCCGACGATGGCGACGACGGGGTGGGCCGGCAGGCGGCGGTTCAGAACGGGGGCGGGGGCATCAAGGACTTCGATCGACATCGTCTTCTCCAAGAGAGGACGGGGACCGTTTTCCGTGTCGCGCCCCGTCCGGTTTCCGGCGGGGCTTTCGGGGTTCAGTTCGGCCGACCGACCGCGCACACCCGAAGGACCCCCGCCGGAGCGGTGGTTTTCATAGTGCGCTTGAGGGTCGATGCGAAGAACATGGCGCGGCAGGTAGCACCGGCCGCGCCGCAAATCAAGGGGCATCCGCGCCGGAGGCGGAGGGCATGCAGGATGGGCAAGATTGCCCATCCTGCGGGATCCCGCTCAGAACGGCAGCGGCGCGCCGTTGACGGTGACGCCGCCGCCGGGCTGCAGAACCACCTCGGATTGCAGGTGATCCTCACCCACCGGACGGCTCAGCCCGTTCATCATCATGCGGACGAAGAACAGCTGGTCCTGCGGCACCAGCCCCATGCCCTGCAGCCGGGTCAGCAGCCGCTCGCCGCCCACCAGGTCGAACAGGAACCGCCCGTCGGCATTGGGCCGCGCCTGGCCGATCTGGCCCATCAGCCCGCCGATCAGCGTCACCGCGCCCGCGCCGGTCAGGGCCGAATCGCCGACCTGCAGACGCAGGTCGTTCAGCGACACGCTGGACACATCGACGGGCGGCGTGTCGCCCTCGCCGAAATCGGGGCCGATCTCGCGCGTGAGGCGGCCCTGCGCGCCCAGATCCACGGTCACGGTCGCGGCTTCGCCTGCGAACTGGCCCGCGCCGACCATCGCCAGCAGCTCGGCCGAGGGCGCGAGGTCGCGGAACGAGATCATGTAGCGCAGCGGCTGGTCATCGGGCGTCACCACCAGCGGGAAGCCGAAGGCCATGTCCATGCCGCTCAGCGTGACCGAACCCGGGATCGGGCCGTAGCTGCCGCTCATCGACAGCGCTTCGGCGCTGCCGCTGATGTCGACGCGGCCGTCCACCGCCTCGATCAGCATCTGGCTGTCGCCGCCCTGGGTCTGCATGGCGACTTCGACGCCCTCGATCATCTGGCGCGAGGTCTGGGCCGAAGAGCCCGAGGTGAACTCGAGCCGGGCCGAGAAACCGCTGTCGAAGGCCCGGCGGATCGCGCCCTCCTCATCCGAGAGCATGTCCAGCTCGGTGCCGGTGAAGCGCACCGACGGCGCCGCCAGCGAGCCCGCCTGGCTGACGGTGGCACCATCGGTCGCCGGGTCGGGATAGGTCACGTCATAGCTGACATTGGCCGCCTGCAGGGTGATTTCCGCCGCCCCTTCGCGCGCCGCGCGCAGGCTGGCATCCAGCGCCTCGAACTGGACCGAGACGTTCAGCGGATCGGTCGTCGCCCCGCCCTTGCCGCCGGACCGGGGCGCGCCGCCGGGAACCTGCACCAGCGACAGATGCGGGAAATCCAGGTCCAGCGCGGCATTGGCCTCGGTCAGGTTGCCGGTGATCGTGCCGTCATGGGTGACGGTGAAATGCCGCGTCAGCCCGCCCGCGAACAGGATCGCCAGATCCACCTGCGCCGAGGGCGCCAGCGTGATCATCTCGCCCTGCGGTTCGACCCTGAGCGTGTCCATGCTGACGATCAGGTCATTGGGGCTCGCCGTCGGGAAGATCCGCAAGCCGCTCACCGTCACCGAGGCATCGGTGCCGGTCATGCCGGTGCTGGTCATGGTGAGCCCGGCGCCCGCGGCCATGCTTTGCAGATTGGCCCAGGCTTCGGGGGCGGTCAACGCAAAGGCCGCGCCGGGCTGGATCACGGACAGGCACAGCGCCATCGCCGTCGCGGGCGCCAGAAACCGGGGGGCGGCGCCCCTGGCGGAGGGTCGAAGGGAGATGAACGACATTTCGGGTGAACTCCTTTTCAGCCTTGCGGCATAACAGGCGCGGATTCTGGCGTGTGCCCCCGGGGCGTCAAGTGAAAAGCCGGTGTACAGGGATGGTCAGGCACGAATCTGCGCGTTACCAAGGGCCGCAAACGGAGGGACACCCATGCAGGACAGCACAGAGCGCGAGGCCGCGGTCCGGGGTCGTTCGGTCCTCATCACCGGCGCCAGCCGCGGCATCGGCGCCGCCGCCGCGCGCCGTTTCGCCGCGGCCGGGGCAAGGCTGGGACTGGCCGGTCGCCCCTCGGACGCGCTGGCCGCGGTCGCCGAGGAAACGGGCGCCACGCTCCTCCCCTGCGATGTGGCCGATGCGGCCCAGGTCGAGGCCGCGGTGGCGCGGATGGTGGCGCTGAACGGGCGGCTGGACGTGCTGATCAACAACGCTGGCGTGATCGAGCCGATCGCGCTGATCTCGGCCGCCGATCCCGAAGCCTGGGGGCGGCAGATCGACGTCAATCTCAAGGGCGTCTTTCACGGCCTGCGCGCCGCGCTGCCGGTGATGCTGAAACAGGGCGCGGGCACGATCCTGACCGTGGGCTCGGGCGCGGCCTATAACGCGCTCGAGGGTTGGTCGGGCTATTGCGCGTCGAAAGCCGGGGCAATCATGCTGACCAGGGCGGCGCATCTGGAAGCGGGTTCGCGGGTCCGGGTGCTGTCGCTCTCGCCCGGGACGGTGGCGACGGACATGCAGCGGGCGATCAAGAACTCGGGCATCAACGCGGTCAGTACGCTGGACTGGGCGGCGCATGTGCCGCCCGAATGGCCGGCCGAAGCCCTGCTCTGGATGTGCAGCGCTGACGCAGACGAATACCGCGGGGCGGAGGTTTCGCTGCGCGACGAGGGGATCCGCGCCCGGCTGAGGCTTGCGCGATGATCCGGCGGCGGGACGAGGGCGCGCTGACCCTCCTGATGCTGGACCGGGCCGACAAGGCCAATTCGCTGACCCGGGCGATGATGGAACAACTGCTGGCCGAGCTCAGGGACGCGGGCGCGCGCCAGCAGGCGGTGATCCTGACCGGCGCGGGCAAGGTCTTTTCCGCGGGCGCCGATCTGGACGAGGCGCGGGCGGGCCTGGCCACCGATGGAATCTGGGAAGAGCTGTCGGGCACGCTGGCCGCCCTGCCCTGCCTGACCATCGCCGCGCTGAACGGCACGCTGGCGGGTGGCGCTTTCGGCATGGCCTTGGCCTGCGACATCCGGCTGGCGGTGCCGGGCGCCAAGTTCTTCTACCCGGTGATGAAGCTGGGTTTCCTGCCGCAACCCTCCGACCCGGCACGGCTGGCGGCCCTGGTCGGGCCGGGCCGGGCACGGATGATCCTGATGGGTGGCGCCCGGATCGAGGCGGCCGAGGCCCTGGCCTGGGGTGTCGTCGACCGGCTGGTCGAGCCCGAGGCGCTGCTGCAGGCGGCAGAAGCGCTGACTGCCGATGCCTGCGCCGCGCCCGCGGGCCACGCCGGGCGGATCAAGACGCTGATCCCGCGCACTTGGTCGCACTAGCCTTCTGGCCGCCCGGCCCCTAGATTGGCCTCATGCGGATCCTGCGCGCCCTCTTCCTGACCTGCCTGGTCGCGACCCTGATCTCAGGTTCGGTGACCATGGCCTCGGCCCGCCATCAGGCGCGGGCGGTGGGCGAGGTGGTGATCTGCACGGGCTATGGCCTCACCACGATCTCGATCGACGAGAATGGCGATCCGGTCAGCGGCGAGGTGATCCTCTGCCCCGATTGCCTGCCCGCGCTGGCCGCCCTGACCGAGACCGGGAGCCACTTGCCCGAGGCCCCGGGCCGCCTGAGCCCGGTGCGCTACGCCCTGCCGCATGTGCCGACCCCCGCCCCCCCGGCGCCGGTCCACAGCCTGACCCGCGGCCCCCCTGTCCCGGCCTGAAGCCCTTTCCCTTTCAGACACCCAAAAACAGGACAGATCATGTTCCGCATTCTGCTTCTTGCCGCCCCGGCGGCCCTTCTCTCGCTGCCCGCCCTGGCCTGCGACGGCTTTTCCGTCGAGGACGGCTATGTCCGCAGCTCGACCGCGATGTCGACCTCGGGCGCGGGGTTCATGCTTCTGGTGAACAACGGCGACAGCGATTGCCGCCTGGTCGGCGCCCGCACCGAGGCCGCGGCCCGCGCCGAGCTGCACACCCACCAGATCGACGCCAATGGTGTGGCCCGCATGATCGAGGTCGAGGAAGGCTTTGCCATCCCGGCGGGCGGCACCCATGCGCTGGAACGCGGCGCCGACCATCTGATGCTGATGGGCCTGACCGCGCCGCTGACCCAGGGGCAGAGCGTGTCGGTGACCTTCGTCTTCGAGGACGGCAGCGAGGCCTCGGCCGAGCTGCCGGTGGACAACGAGCGGATGCCTGGCGCCATGGGCGGCGGGTCCATGGGCGGCATGGGACACAGCCACGGGAATTGAGGGGTTTCGCCCTCGGTTCCCTCGGGCGACCCGGGCGGGGGGCTGCTCGCCCCCCGCACCCCCTCGCCAAAGGGGGTTTTCCACCCCCTTTGGAAACCCCCGAGGATATTTTCAGCGCAAAGATGATCGGAGCGGGTTGAGCGCGGGCGGCGGCTTGCCCACATTGGGCCGGTCATGGCGCTGTTCCGAAAGCCTCCGCTGGATCTGCGCGCGCGTCGGCGACGGCGGGTGGAGCGCGGGATATTGGCGCTGGTGGCGCTTTGCTCGCTGCTCTGGACGGGCTGGTGGCTGCGGGATCTGGCGGCGATGCCGGTCTTCGAGCCGCTCGTCGCGCGGACCGAATCGCAGTTGGCCGCGGCCTATGACCGGGCGCTGACCCGCGAGGCGACGCCCGAGGCGCTGATCGCCCGGCTGGAGGCGCGGCTGGGTGAGGATCCGCGCGACTGGGTGGTGATCGAGGCGCTGGTCGAGCTGGCCGGGGCGCAAGGCATCGTCCTGCCCGAGCCGCTGCTGGACCGGCGCGCGGCGCTCGATGCCGAGGACAACGGCTGGATTGCCAGCGGGATCGATTGCCTGGCCTGCAGCTGGGACCTGCGCGATTGCACGCTGTCGGGCGCGCTGGCCTGCGGCATCGCCGTCAATGTCACCGTGCTGGGCGATCTGGTGGCCCTGACCCGCGAGGGGGCGCATTACGCCGCCGGCGAGCCGGTCGATCAGGTCGATGTCGGCATCGCCTTTGTCGGCATCGCCGCGACCGGGCTCGTGGTCTTCACCGGCGGCACCTCCTATGCGGTGAAGGTCGGCTCGGGCCTCTTGCGCGTCGCGCATCGCATGGGGCGGCTGGCGCCCGATCTGATCGCGCCCTTCCGCCGCGCCGTGGCCTTCGGCGTCGATTGGGCGCGGCTGCCCGCCGTGCGCTCGGCCGAGGACCTGGCCGGGCTGGCGCGACCGGCGGTGATCCGCCCGGCGGTCGAGGTGGCGCAGGATCTGGGGCGGCTGAACGCCCGGCTCGGTACGCGGCAGGCGCTGCATCTGATGGGCGCGCTGGACACCCCCGCCGATGCCGCACGGGTCGCCCGGGCCTCGGAGGCGCTGGGACCGCGCACGCTGGGCGCCTGGGAGATGCTGGGCAAGTCGCGGTTCCTGCGCCTGGGCATGCGGTTCTCGGACGAGGTGCTGGCGGCGATCTTCGGAATCTTCTCGCTGATGACCTCGGCCCTGGCGCTGCTGGCGCCACTTGTCGCGCGGCTGGGACGGGGAATGGGGCGGCTGGCGCTGAAGGGCGTGCTGCGTCTGGTGATCCGCTGAGGCTTCCGCGCCGCATCGCTGCGGGTTAGGCTGCGCCAAACCCAAGGAGCGCGCGCCATGAAAACCCACGCCATCGAGACCGATTTCGGCACCATCGCCGTGCAGGACAACGAGGGCGACGGTCCCGTCCTGCTGCTGGTGCACGGCAATTCCGCCTGCAAGGAGGTCTTTGCGCCGCAATTCGCCGCGCCGGACCTGAAGGGCCTGCGGCTGGTCGCGCCGGATCTGCCCGGCCATGGCCATTCGACCGACGCGCCGGTACCCGAGGCCGCCTATACCTTCGCCGGCTATGCGGCGATGCTGGAGGCGGTGCAGGCAGCCCTGGGGATCCGCGCACCCTGGGTCTTCGGCTGGTCGCTGGGCGGCCATGCGGCGCTGGAGATGATCGGCCGGGGCACGCCGGTGGCGGGGCTGATGATCTCGGGCACGCCGCCGGTCGCGCCTTCGGTCGAAAGCTTCATGTCGGCCTTCAACATCGACCCCGCGGCCGAAAACCTGACCGCCAAGCGCGATTTCACCGAGGAAGACGCGCTGGCCTATGCGCTGCACACGGGCGGCATCGGCGGCGAGGTGGACCCGCATCTGCTGGCCATGGTCCGGCGCACCGACGGGCGGGCGCGGGAGATCATGTTCACCTCGGCGATGACCAAAGGGTTCATCGACGAACGCGCCGTCGTCGCCGGGTTGGACGTGCCCCTCGCGGTGGCGAACGGGGCCGAGGATGTCTTTCTGCAACACGATTATTTCGACGGGCTGGAAGCGCCGACGCTGTGGCGTCACGGAATGCTGCGGATCGACGGCGCGGGCCATGCGCCCTTCCGGCAGACGCCCGCGACCTTCAACCCCCTGCTGGCCGAGTTCATAGGCGCCTGAGCGCATTGCCAAGCGGCGCACCAGACCCTAGGTGAGGGGCGTCAAACCGGAGATCCGCCATGCCCGCCCCCATCCCCGTGACCCTGCTGACCGGCTTCCTCGGCTCGGGCAAGACCACGCTTCTGAACGCGCTGCTCAAGGATCCGGGCATGGACCGGGCCGCGGTGGTGATCAACGAATTCGGCGAGATCGGCCTCGATCACGACCTGATCGAAAGCTCGACCGAGACGATGGTGCTGATGGCCTCAGGGTGCCTGTGCTGTACCGTCCGGGGCGATCTGGCCGAGACGCTGAACGACCTGCGCGAGCGCAAGGAGGCGGGCGAAATCGCCTTCGATCGCGTGGTGATCGAGACGACGGGCATCGCCGACCCGGCGCCCATCGTGCAGACGCTGGTGATGGATGGCGACCTCTCCTACGATTTCGCGCTGGATGGCGTGCTGGTGACAGCGGATGCGGCGACCGGGGCGCGCACGCTGGACCAGAATTTCGAGGCGGTGCAGCAGGTGGCCATGGCCGACCGGCTGATCCTGACCAAGACCGATCTGGTAACGGCAACGCAGCTGGCCACGTTCGAGCAGCGGCTGGCCGCCATCAACCCCGGCGCCCCCCGGCACAAGGCCGATCAGGGGCGGATCGACCCCGCGCTGCTGTTCGGCCTGTCGCCCACGCAGGAGAGCAGCGCCCAGCAGGCGCTGGCCTGGGTCGCGGCCGCGCCGAAGAAAGCCAGCCTGCCGCCCCTGTCCGGGCTGAAGCAGACGGTTCCGGCCGGCACCTCGCACGGGCTTTTCGCCAGCGGGGCCAGCGGCTCTGCCGCGCGTCCCAGCCATGACGGCCGCGTCACCTCGCAATCCATCGAGATCAGCGAGCCCATTTCGCCGATCGTCTTTGACCTCTGGCTCGAAAGCCTGATGAACTCGGCCGCCGCCGACATCCTGCGCCTCAAGGGCGTGGTGCATGTCGAGGGGATGAAGCATCCCTTCGCCCTGCATGGCGTGCAGCATATCTTCCACCCGCCGGTGCCGCTGTCGCATTGGCCCGAGGGCGACCGGACCACGCGCATTGTCGTGATTGGACGCGATCTGCCGCCGGGTTATCTGTCGGACAGTCTGGCCTTCCTGCGCTCGAAGCCGCCGGTCACCGAACACCGGATCTGAGTCGGCGGCCCGGGGCGGGTCCTGACCCTCGGCCGGGGCTCCGTCACCGCGGAGCGCCCCGGTTTTGCGCAACTGTCATCGAAACCGGCCAGATTCCGGGCGATGCACCGCGCGACCGGGTGTCGCAGCGCGCAGGATTTTGAGCGCAACTTGCGCCCGATCATGGTGAGGAGGGGCGCCCGGGTCAGGAATCGGCGCAGCACCGTTCTGGCGCTTTCGTTCTGGCGAGGAGGAAACAAATGTCCAACGAGTCTCGGTCCACCGGCGGCTTCGGCCCGCAGATCAGCTTCTGGTGTCATATCTGGCAATCGCAGCTCGAACAGAGCTTTCGTCTGTGGGGCTATTGGGCTCAGTTCCTGCCGCGCGACAGCGCTGCGCAACTCTCGGCCGAGGCCGAAGCGCTGAAACCCGTGGTCCGCACCACGCCATCCCGGGCCAAGCCCGCCACGCCGAAGACCGCCAGATCAGCGCCGAAACCGAACGAGACGAAGCCTGCCGCCCGCCCGGTCCTGGCCCTCGCATCCGAGACACCGGCCCCCCGGACCACCCCCAGCAAGAAGCCGCCCCGCCCCCCGGTCGAGACCAAGCCCAAGCCCGCGCCGGCCAAGCCGGTGGTGCATTGAGAAGGGAATGGCGCAGGCTGCGGATCCATGAACCCGCGACCGGAACGCTGCAGAGGCGGCGCTCGGTGACGGGCGGCCGTTTCTTGTTGTCGCCTTCTTGACGGGGGCGTCGTTGCGCAAATGCGTGAGCATATTCCGAGGCGCTCGCCATGTTTGCGCTGACTGCAGAGTGCCGTAACCACCGAACGACGCACAGAATTGCAGCTTTGGGAAGGGATGTGATCGTGCCCGGCCGCGCTCATCCGCCTGCGCCGCGACGCCGCCGCGCGCCGGTTCATGGCTCTGGATCCTAGGCCGCCGCGCGTCTGAGCCAGCGGCGGAAGGTCTGGGCGCCGGGCGACAGGGGCTCGGGACGGGTGACGATGTAATAGCCCAGCCCGGCCGCGTCGCCCTCGTGCAGGGCAATCAGCTGGCCCGATTGCAGATCGGGTTCGATCAGCGCCAGCGCCTGGATCGACAGGCCCAGCCCCGCGCGAACGGCGCTGACCACCATGCCGTTGCTGGCCATCTCGCGCGCGCCGACTGTCTGGAAATCGACGCCGACCACCGCGCCCCAGAGCCGCTGCTCGCTGGCGCCGGTCGAGAAGAACCAGTCATGCGCGGTGAGCTTGCCCAGATCCTCGAGCGAGCGCGCCTTGGTATAGCCGGGCGCCGCCACCACGGCGAAGCGGTTGGCGGTCAGCATCTCGGACTCGAGCCCCGGCCAGGAGCCGCCGCCGAAGCGGATGGCGATGTCGATGCCGTCGCGGCGCAGATCCGACAGCGCGATGCCGGGCACGAGGCGCACCTCGACCTCGGGATGCGCGGCCCAGAAACCGCCCATGCGGGGCATCAGCCAGCTCTCGGCGAAGGAGGGGGTCAGCGCCACCACCACCGGCCGCTGTCCGCGCCGCGCGCGCATCCGCGCCACGCCCTCGGCGATCATCGCAAACCCCTCGCCCAGCGCGGCGGCCAGTTCGTGCCCGGCCTCGGTCAGCGCCATGCCCTGCCCCTCGCGCAGGGCCAGCGGTTCGCCGAAATCCGCCTCCAGCTGGCGCAGATGCTGCGAGACCGCGGCATGGGTGACGTTCAGCTCCCGCGCGGCGGCCGAAAGGCTGCCGTGACGCGCCAGCGCCTCGAACGCGCGCAACGCGGCCAGCGAGGGGATCTCTTTCCAATCCATCCCCAAATGTTAGCACGGGTAACAGCTGAAAAACCATCCGAACTTCGGTCCGCGCGGCATTTCTGGCAGATTGGATGCCAGAAACCGAAAGGAGATTCCCATGTTCGGCATCCTCAACGCCACCTTCCGCGTCGCCACCCGCTCTGATTCCTGGCCGGATGCAGAGAAGCCCCCGGTCAAAAGGGCCAACCGCCCGCTGCTGCCCTGGTTCGACGAAACGCCGCGCAACCCGCGCACCGGGCTCAGGCCGGGTGAAAGCTGGACTGACAGGTTCTGACCCTGCTGCCCCAGCCTTGCCCGGCCCCTGTTTTCCCCCTGCAAACCCTGTCCCCGGGCCGGCATTGCCGCGGATTGGCCCGAGTGCTATCTCCGCAGCAAATTCAGGGTATGAACAGGAGCCGGGCATGGCCGCGGATTACATCGTCAAGGACATCAAGCTCGCCGATTTCGGCCGCAAGGAGCTGGATATCGCCGAAACCGAAATGCCGGGCCTGATGGCCTGCCGCGAGGAATTCGGCGCCTCGCAGCCGCTGAAGGGCGCGAAGATTGCGGGTTCGCTGCACATGACGATCCAGACCGCGGTGCTGATCGAGACGCTGAAGGCGCTGGGTGCCGATGTGCGCTGGGCGTCCTGCAACATCTTCTCGACCCAGGACCACGCCGCCGCCGCCATCGCCGCCAGCGGCACGCCCGTCTTCGCCATCAAGGGCGAGACGCTGGTGGATTACTGGGATTATACCGACCGCATCTTCCAGTTCGGCGGCGAGGGCGGCACCTGCAACATGATCCTCGACGACGGGGGGGATGCGACGCTCTACATCCTGATGGGCGCCCGGGTCGAAGCCGGGGAAACCGACCTGATCGCCGTGCCCACCTCGGAAGAGGAAGAGGCACTGTTCGCCCAGATCAAAAAGCGCCTTGCCGCCTCGCCCGGCTGGTTCACCAAGCAGCGGGCCGAGATCAAGGGCGTCAGCGAGGAAACCACCACCGGCGTTCACCGCCTCTATGACCTGCACAAGAAGGGCCTGCTGCCCTTCCCGGCGATCAACGTGAACGACTCCGTCACCAAGTCGAAATTCGACAACAAATACGGCTGCAAGGAATCGCTCGTGGACGGCATCCGCCGCGCCACCGATACGATGATGGCCGGCAAGGTCGCCGTGGTCTGCGGCTATGGCGACGTGGGCAAGGGCTCGGCCGCCTCGCTGCGGGGCGCAGGGGCCCGGGTGAAAGTGACCGAGATCGACCCGATCTGCGCGCTGCAGGCGGCCATGGACGGCTATGAGGTGGTGACGCTGGAAGACGTGGCCTCGTCTGCCGACATCTTCATCACCACCACCGGCAACAAGGACGTGATCCGCATCGAGCATATGCGCGCGATGAAGGACATGGCGATCGTCGGCAACATCGGGCATTTCGACAACGAGATCCAGGTCGCCCAGCTGAAGAACCACAAATGGACCAACATCAAGGACCAGGTGGACATGATCGAGATGCCCTCGGGCAACCGCATCATCCTGCTGTCCGAAGGGCGGCTTCTGAATCTGGGCAACGCGACCGGGCACCCGTCGTTCGTCATGTCGGCCAGCTTCACCAACCAGGTGCTGGCCCAGATCGAGCTTTACGCCAAGCAGGGTGAATACGCGCCCGGCGTCTATATCCTGCCCAAGCATCTGGACGAGAAGGTTGCCCGCCTGCACCTGGCGCGGATCGGCGTGAAGCTGACGGAACTGAAGCCCGAACAGGCCGAGTATATCGGCGTGACGGTTGAAGGGCCCTTCAAGTCTGACCACTACCGCTATTGACCCGGCCGGTACAGGGACCGAAACGGGGGCCTTCGGGCCCCCGTTTGCGTTTGCCCCTATCCGGTTGAAACGGCGGTTGAATCCCGCCGCGCTATCGGGTCTGATCCGCGCGACACGACAGGGAGACTGATATGCGGGTGATCGTCTACGGGATGGGCGCAATCGGCGGGATCGTCGCCGCGGCATTGGCACATTCGGGGGCCGAGGTGATCGGCATCGCCCGCGGCCGGATGCTGGAGGCGGTGCGCGAAAAGGGACTCAGGCTGATCAGCCCGGATGTGGACGTGACCGTCCCGGTGCCGGTGGTCGGCGCCCCCGACGAGATCGCTTTCCGCCCGGACGACGCGATCCTCCTGTGCATGAAGACCCAGGACACGCTCCTCGCGCTGGAGGCGCTGCGGCTGGCAGGCGTCCGCGACCAGCCGGTCTTCTGCATGCAGAACTCGGTCGCCAACGAGCGGATGGCGCTGCGGGTCCTGCCCAATGTCCATGGCATCACGGTGATGCTGCCCGCGACCTATCTGACCCCGGGCGAGGTGATCTCCTATTGCTCGCCGAAACTCGGCATGTTCGATATCGGGCGCTATCCGCAGGGTGCCGATCAGGCGGACGAGGAACTGGCGGCGCTGCTGAATGCGGCCGGGTTCGCCGCCTTCGCCGACCGGGAGGTCATGCGCTCGAAACACGGCAAGCTCCTGCTGAACCTCGGCAATATCTCGGGCGCGGCACATGGCGCGCGGACCGATGACAAGGCGCTGCGCCAGGCCCTGCAGGCCGAGGCCGAAACGGTGCTCGCCGCTGCCGGCATCCCCTTCGCCGATGTGAGCCAGGCCGATCCCCGCCGCCCGCTCTATGTCAACATCAAGCCTGTCCCGGGCCAGCCGCCGATGAGCAATTCGACCCTGCAAAGCCTGCAACGCGGCGGCGGGATCGAGACGGATTACCTGAACGGCGAAATCTGCCTGCTGGGGCGGCTGAACGGCGTGCCGACTCCCCTGAACGACGCGATGATGGATCTGGCGGCCCGGATGCTGCGCGAGAGGATCGCACCCGGCGGCGTGGCACTGGATCAGACCATGGCGGCGCTGGGACTGGGGGGGCGTTAAGCTCTGGTTAGGCTTCTGCCGCTACGGCAGGGTTGATCCGCGGGCGTTGCGAGGCAGTATTTCCCGGCAACCGAAGGAGGGGGCGATGAGCGAACACCTGGACCGGGGCCGCCGCATTCTTGAGGCGCAGCCTTTCAGCCGCTTGCTGGGGACCGAACTGGTCGCGCTGTCACCCGGGCGGGCCGAGCTGGCGCTGACCCTGCGCGAGGATCTGCGCCAGCAATACGGTTTCGCCCATGGCGGGGTGCTGGCCTATCTGGCGGATAACGCGCTGACTTTCGCCGGTGGCACGATGCTGGAAGGGCGGATCCTGACGCTGGAGATGAAGATCAATTACCTGCGCCCGGGTCTGGGCGAGCGCCTGATCGCCCGGGCCGAGGCGATCGGCGCGGGACGCTCGCAAGCCGTGTGCCGCTGCGATATCGTCGCCGTGGACGGGGGCGTCGAGAAGCTGGTTGCCGCCGCGCAGGGCACCATCGCCGTCGCGCCCGAGCGCCCGGGCACCCCGTAGGATGGGCCGTTCCGCGCGGCACGCGCGGGTTGGCCCATCGCCACCATGATCATGCCGGGGCACCCGCCCCTTGCGACCCCAGGGAGAATCCCGATGACCCGATTGATACCCGCCCTTCTGCTGCTCGCGGCGATCCTCTTCGCCGCCTCCCCCTTCTTCGTCACCAATTTCGCGGGCTTCAACCCGGCGCTCTTCCCGGTGCCGCAGGACAACCCGCCGGTGCAGCCCGCGGGCTATACCTTCGCCATCTGGGGCCTGCTCTATACCTGGCTGATCGTTTCTTCGGCCTTCGGCCTTTTCAAACGGGCCGAGGATCCGGCCTGGCAACCCGCCCGCCCCTGGCTGCTGGCCAGCCTCGGCCTCGGCATCTTCTGGCTGCCGGTGGCCGAACGCAGCGTGATCGGCGCCACAGTGCTGATCTGGGCCATGCTGGCCCTGGCGCTGGTCGCGCTCTTCCGCACCCGGCGTCATGACCGCTGGTGGTTCCAGGCCCCCATCGCCACCTATGCCGGCTGGCTGCTCGCCGCCTCCTCGGTCTCGGTCGGCCTGATCCTGGCGGGTTGGGGCGTGCTGGAGGCAACGCCCGCCGCGCTGGTGGCGCTGGCGCTGGCGCTGGTCCTCGGTCTGACGGTGCAATCCAAGGTGCTGCGCGCACCGGGGCTGGGCCTCGCGCTGATCTGGGCCCTGATCGGCGTAGCGGTCCGCAACGCCGATCCCCTGAACCTGCCGGTCCTGGGTCTGGCACTGCTGGGCGTCCTGGCTTTCGTGGTGATGCTGGTCCGCGGGCGGCGCCAGCGGCGCAAGGGCGCCTGAAGCCCCCGGGTCCTGACGGCTTCCCCGGAGGCCGTCAGAACAGCATCAGCACCCCGCCCATGATGGCGCAGGCGATCGCGGCATAGCCGCCGTCGATCAGGATCAGGACCTTCGGCCGCTGGGAAAAGAGGATGTTCAGCGCGATCCAGGGCGCGATCAGGAACAGCCCGATGCCCAGCCCCCCCATCACCCCCATGTTGACCGTGGTGATGGCCGACATGGCGAAGACATGCCGCATCATGCCCGCGACCAGCAGGATGCAGAGATAGGCGAGGGCATAGGTCACCGGATTGCCGCCGTCGCGCGGCGCGCCCTTCTCATCCGTCGGCACACCCGAGGCCGCGACCCAGGGACGCGAGAACACGCCATACCACAGGGCGCCGATGCCAAAACCCACCGCCGCCGTCACAAAGACCGCCAGAAAATCCATAGGTTGCGCTCCCTTGCCGCATTTTCCGGCAGGCTAGCGCGACATTCTGCCGCTGGGAAGCGGTAAGTCCGGGGCGGATTTTCCGCCTCCGGGCCAAGGCGCGGATCAGAGGCCGCCCATGCGGCAGACCAGATCCCATTCCGCCTCGGTCACTGGCTGGACCGACAGCCGCATCGAGGTCACCAGCGACATCTCGGCCAGTTCGGGCGTGGCCTTGACCTCTTTCAGCGTGACGGGTCGCGGCAGTTTCTGAACCGCGCGGATATCGACGCAATCCCAGCGCGGATCCTCGGTCGTGCTGTCGGGATGCGACAGCGCGCAGACCTCGGCAATGCCGACGATCTCCAGCCCGATGTTGGAATGGTAGAAAAAAACCTTCTCGCCCAATTGCATGGCCCGCATGTTGTTGCGGGCGAGGTAATTGCGGACCCCGTTCCACTCCTCGCCCTTGGCACCCATGGCGACCAGGTCGTCCCAGGAAAAGACGTCGGGCTCGGATTTCATCAGCCAGTAGGCCATCAGCCGATCACCTTCTTCCATTCCTCGATGCGGACCTTGGCGAAGAGCCCGGCCTTGGCATAGGGGTCATCCTTGGCCCAGGCCTCGGCCGCGGCGCGGTCGGCCACGTCGATCACCACCAGCGAGCCGGTCATGGCGCCGCCTTCCAGGAAGGGCCCCGCCATCAGCGTGACGCCCGAGGTGTTGAGATAGGCCAGATGCGCCTCGCGGTTGGCCTTGCGCAGCGGTTCGCATTCGGCCTTGTCGGTGCAGATGAGGGCGAAAAGGGGCATGGTTCCTCCGGGGTTTCTGGCAGTCAGGGGTCAGGCTTTGGCGCCGCGCTTGCCCGATCCGATCAGGGGCACGGCCGAGGGGTCGAGCGGCCAGCGGGGCCGGGCGCTGAGCGTGAGGTCGTCGGTGTGGCCCAGGCGCAGACGCTCGATCCCGGCCCAGGCGATCATCGCCGCATTGTCGGTGCACAGCGACAGGGGCGGCGCGGCGAAGGGCAGATCGCCCGCCACCTCGGTCAGGCGGGCGCGCAGCGTGGCATTGGCGGCCACGCCCCCGGCCACGGCAAAGGCGGTGACGCCGCGGCTGGCCGCCAGCGCCCGGCGCGATTTCTCGGCCAGCGTGTCGGCGATGGCAGCCTGGAACCCGGCACAGAGATCGGCGCGGTCCTGCCGGGTCAACCCGCCCTTCTCTGCCACCACGCCGTCACGGGCCCGCATCAGCGCGGTCTTGAGGCCTGAAAAGCTGAGGTCGCAGCCGGGCCGGTCCAGCAGCGGCCGCGGAAAGGCAAAACGCTTCGGATCGCCTGCTTTCGCCTCGGCCTCGACCGCGGGGCCGCCGGGCTGCGGCAGGCCCAGAAGCTTGGCGCATTTGTCGAAAGCCTCGCCCGGGGCGTCGTCGATGGTGCCGCCGAGACGGGTGAAAGCCTCCGGCCCCTCGACCCGCAGGAACTGGCAATGCCCGCCCGAGACGAGGAGCATGAGATAGGGGAAGGCCAGCCCATCGGTCAGCCGCGGGGTCAGCGCATGGCCGGCCAGATGGTTGACGCCGATCAGCGGCAGGCCGGTCGCGGCGCAGAGCCCCTTGGCCAGCATCACGCCCGAGAGCACCCCGCCGATCAGCCCCGGGCCCGCCGTCACGGCGATGGCGTCGAGGTCCCGCAGCGACATGCCGGCACGGGCTAGCGCCTCCTCCACCACCAGATCCAGCTTCTCGGCATGGGCGCGGGCGGCGATTTCGGGGACGACGCCGCCGAAGGCCGCGTGCAGCTCGGTCTGGCCGGCGACGACATTGGCCAGAATCTCGGGGGCCAGCACCTCGGGCGCGCCCTCGCCCGCCCTGACCAGCGCGGCGCCGGTGTCATCGCAGCTCGATTCGATGCCGAGGACGGTGAGACTCATGGGTTCCAGGGGGCTGCGGCCATTCCCAGCGGGGTAGCATCGGCGGCGCGGGCTGGCAAGGAAGGCAGGGGGCCTTCTGCCCCCTCTTGGCTTGCAGCCAATTCACCCCCGAGGATATTTGAGGCACAAAGAAGGCGGCTTAACGCGCCCTTAACCTTGATCTTTGTTCTACAAATATCCCGGGGGGCCCGGGGGGGCTGGCCCCCCGGTTCCGTCCCCTAACCCAGGAGTTCCCTCAGGGCATGGGCGAAGATGCCGACGCCGGGGGCGATCAGCGCATCGGGAAAATCGTAGAGCTGGTCATGCAGCGCCGGGTGCTCGGATCCGGCGCCGAGGAACAGCATGGCGCTTTTCGCCCCTGCCCCGAAGCGGCCGAAATCCTCGGAGGCGCGCATCGGCAGGTCGCCCGGGTCATGCAGGATCCCCTGGGCGTCCAGCGCGCGGGCGAGGACCGCGGTCGCCTCGGGGTCGTTGGCGCAGGCGCCGAAGGCATCGTGGACCTCGCACAGCACATCCAACCCGGCGGCGGCGGCTTCGCTCTCGACCAGCGCCCGGGCGCGGGTCAGGAGCGTCGCCAGATCCTCGTCGGTGAGGCCCCGCAGCGTGACCCAGAGTTCCGCCGCGCCGGGGGCGATGCCGAAGGCCGGTTCGCCCATCCTGATGTGGGTGATCGTGGCCAGCCGGAAACCCGGTTCCAGCGGTCCGCCGGGGCCGAGGGCGCGCAGCCCGTCGATCAGCCGGGCCAGTGCCGGGGTGGGGGCGCGGCCGGTCTCGGGCGTTGCTGCATGGGCGGTGCCGCCGGTCAGCGTGACCTTCAACCCCAGCGAGGCGCAATTGGCAGGACCGGGCGCCAGCCAGGCGCGGCCGAGCGGCACGCCGGGCATGTTGTGCAAGGACAGCGCCCAGTCGGGCTGCAGATCGGCGAAGCGGGGATCGGCCAGCACGGCGGCGGCGCCCGAGCCATCCTCCTCGGCGGGCTGGAACAGCAGCAGGGCGCGGCCCCGGGCAGGGCGTTGGCGCGACAGCAGCCGAGCCAGCCCCAGCAGGATCGTCGAATGCCCGTCATGACCGCAGAGATGGCCCTTGCCAGAGATCTGGCTGGCATGCGGCAGGCCGGTCAGTTCCAGAATCGGCAGCGCGTCGAGTTCGCTGCGGATCATCACCGTCGGGCCGGGCTGGCCGCTGTCATAGACCGCCGCCACCCCATGCCCGCCGAGCCCCGTCACCAGCGCATCCGGGGCGGGCAGTGCCCGGGCGATGGCCGCAGCTGTTTCGCGTTCCTGCCCCGAGACCTCGGGCTGGCGGTGCAGCGCCTGACGGAAGGCGGTGAGTTCGGCGATATCGGCGTTGGTCAGGCGCATCACAGATCCTTCGCGCATTCCCGAAGGATGTCCAATGCGCGGTCGCCGTCACCCAGCGCCTCGGCCAGGGCCAGCGCCGCCTTGGCCAGGAACAGCGGTGCCTGCGCCTCGCCCAGTCGGTCGAGATGGGCGGCGAGGGCCTCGTAGAGGGGTTCGGCGGGGTTCATGGGCGCTCCAGCATCGCGGTCAGGGTGGACAGGATGACCCGCGCATCGGCCGAGGTCCAGCGGGCAGCGACATGCAAATCCGGGCGGATCAGAAAGGCGCTGCCCTCGGGCGCGCCCCAGAGGGCGGGCAGGGAGAGGGTCGTGAGCAGCGGGTGGCTGACCTTGGGCGCGGGGCCGAGGGTCAGCAGGGTGAAATCCGGCCCCATCTTCTGCGTCAGGAACAGGTCGCCAAGATTGGTGTCGGGGATCAGGGCGCCCGGAACCGGGCCGGGGCCGGGCTCGCCCACCAGGGTCAGCGGGCTGTCGGCATAGGTATAGGGCGCCATCTGGCGGGGGTTCGCCAACTCGCCCGCCCAGGGAAAGCGCAGCGCCAGCGACAGGGCGGCGTCGCGCATCAGCCTTGTGCCGAAGCTGGGCGGCGTCATGAAGCGCGCGCTTTTCGAGGCATTGGCGAAGACATCGAGCGTGGCGCCCCGGCGTTCGGGCGTGTAGCTGTCCAGCACCCCCTCGCCCGCGTGGCCGGACAGGACCAGCGCCAGTTTCCAGCCGATGTTCTGCGCGTCGGCCATCCCGTTGTTCAGCCCCCGGACGCCGAAGATCGGCACGATATGGGCGCTGTCACCGATGAAGAACACGGGGCCGTGGCGGTACTCGTCCAGCGCCAGCGTGTTGGCGGAATAGACCGACCACCATTCCAGCTGCCAGTCGCCGCTCTCGCCGATTTCGTCCAGCACGCCCTGGACACCCGCGCGCACATTCTCTTCCCGCGTCGCCTCGTCAGCGCTTTCTCCGTCGCGCAACTGGTAGTCGATGCGCCAGATGTCGTCGGGCTGGCGGTGGATCAGCACGGTGCCGCCGGGGCGGCAGGCGGGATCGAAGAGGGCGCGGCGGATGGTCGGATAATCATGCTTCAGGCGGATGTCGGCGATGACGTAGCGCCCCTCGAAATTCTCGCCCTTGAGGCGCAGGCCCATCGCCTGCCGGATCGAGGACCGCGCGCCATCGGCGGCCAGCACCCAGCGGGCGGGCAGGTCGTAGGCGCCGGCGGGGTCGGTCAGATGCAACACCGCGCCCCCGGCCCCGGCGTCGATGCCGGTCAGGCGGGTCTGCCAGCGGGTCTCGATCAGCGGCTGGGCCTGGATGGCCTGCCACAGGAATTGCTCGATATATTGCTGTTGCAGGTTGTACATCGGCCGGAAACGCTCGTCGGCGCTGTCCGGCATGGTGAATTCAAGGATCTGCTGGCCGCGGAAGAAGCTGCGCCCGGTGGTCCAGGGCAGCGCCTTGGCCAGAAAGGGCGGCAGCGCGCCGATCCGGTCGAGGATCTGGAAACTCGAGCGCGACAGGCAGATGGCGCGGCTGCCGTCGTTGAACGTGTCCCGGGCCTCGATCAGGACCGACCGCTGGCCGTGCCGCGCCAGTTCCAGCGCCGCGACCATGCCCACGGGACCGGCGCCGACGATAGCCACAGGCACCGGGCTGGTGCGGTCCAGTCCGGGCGGCGGGGCATCGAAATGCGGATAGGTGAAATAGAGCGAGTCATGCTCGCCGCGGCCATGGGGTCTCATGCGATGCTCCGTCCGGGGTCGGGCCTTCGTTTACCCGGGTCCCGGCTTTCGATATGTCCCCTTTTTCAGGGGACGCAAGTTTCAGGGGGAGCGCATGACAGAAGCCTTCCGGCAGATCGGCGCCTGCCTCGACGCCCTCGGCCAGCCGGGTTTCCCGCTCAGGCTGCTGGATCTGGCCGAGCGGACCGGGGCGCGGCAGGTGATGGTCTTCGACCTGGGGCCGGAGAGCGCGCGCTGCCTGCTGTCGCGGAACTATGCACGGGCGGGGTTGGGCGAGGCGCTGGCTGGCGATTACCTCGACGGCTGGCACCTGCGGGATCCGCTGCGCCCGGCGCTGCGGCGGCTGCAGCCCGGGCAGCGCAAGCTGGTACGGGTCACAGCCGAGGGGATGGAGAGTACCTATCGCGAGCTTTTCTTCACCCGGCCGGGGTTGAGCGGCAAGACCTCGGTCCTGCTGGCCGGACGGCGGCAACGGCTGATGGTGAACCTTTACGAAGCCGGCGCGCCGGTCGATGCGGCGCTGGCCGAGCTGGTGGGCCAGCTGATCCTGATGCAGGCCGAGGCGGCGGGCGAGGCGCCCTATCCCCCCGCCCTGTCGGCGCTGAGCGAGCGCGAGCGGGCGGTCTGTCTGGGCATCCTGGCCGGGCAGAAGACCGAAGCGATCGCGGGCGGGATGGGCCTCTCGCCCGAGACGGTGATCACCTACCGACGCCGCGCCTATCACAAGCTGGGCATCGCCTCGCGCGGGGCGTTGTTCGGGTTATGCCGGGGGGGTGGGCCGGGGGTGGTGGGATGAAATCCCACCCTACGGAGGTGTCATCGCGCAGGGCCTTGTCCGGCATGTTTCAGGGGGTGGCGCGGGGATGGAATGGATCGCCGGGTCAGGTGCGCCGTAGGGTGGGGTTTCACCCCACCGCCCGGGCGCAAGCGGTTCACCCGTTGAGTGCGTGGTGATGGAACAACACCCCGCCCTTCTCCTCGGGAAACCCGCAGGCCATGACCGAGATCAGATCGACGATCCCGGCCTCGATCCCCAACGAAAGCGCCGTCCGCACCAGCGCGCGCAGCAGCCGGTCGACGATCTCGGCCTCGGGGATCGGCCGCGGTGTGACGCCGGCGAAGTGGGCTTCCTCGCGGGCCAGATCCTCGATCAGCGGGTCGATGACCCGCCCGCCGCCGCCGGGGTAGCGATACCAGCCGACGCCGCCCTTCCGTCCCAGACGCCCCTCAGGCACCATCCGGGCGAGCAGGGGCAGCGTGTGGCCCTGCGCCCGGTGGCGGGCGAAAGCCCGGTCCAGCCCGCGCAGATCCTGCGCCGCGCAGGGACCGAGGGTGAAGCCGAAGCCTTCGGCGGCGGCGTCGACCTCCCAGGGGGTCGAGCCCTGAAAGACCAGCGCTTCGGCCTCGTCCTCCAGCGCCGCCACCAGCCGCGCGCCCTTGAAGCCGGGCACCACCACCGGCAGCGCCCCCAGCCGCCAGGCCAGTCCCAGCGCGCGGGTATCCGAACCCTTGACGATCTCCATCAGACCGATGGCGGGCGGCGGCGCATCGGTGTCGACCAGCGCCACCGGCGCGCCCAGGCCTTCGCGCAGCGCGCCCAGCGTCACCCCGGGGCCGAGGCTGACCGCCAACGCCCCCGGCGCCGCCGCCATCAGCCCGCGCAGGAGGCTGCGCCGTTCCGCCGCCCCGCCGCCCGAAGCCTCGACCAGCAGGTCCGCGCCCTCGGCCTCGGCCATGTCGGTGACCAGCCGGATCCCGGCGCCCCGCCCGCTGCGCTTCAGGGCGTCCCGGGCGCGGGCGGCGTCCCACTCGTCGGCCTCGATCAGCGTCACGGCGGCGCCGGTGTCTATCAGCGCCACGGCCAGACCCAGCGCCTGCGGGCTGCCACCGGCCACAGCAGCACGGGTCACGGCCAGCGGCGCCCCCTGCGACAGGCGGGCGCGCAGCTTTGCCAGATGCGCCTCTGGCGTCACGAAAGGAAACCGCGCTCGCGGATCAGGGCCAGCAGATCGGCGAGCGATTCCTCGACGCTGCGGCCGGTGGTGTCGAGCTTGGCGCGGGCCTGATCATAAAGCGTCTCGCGGCTGGTGAGGATGAACTTGAGCTGGTCCATCGCCTCGGGGTTGCCGGCCATGGGGCGCATGTCGCCCTGGGCGCGGACCCGGTTCATGTGCTCGGCGGGCGCGGCCTTGACCCAGATGGTGTGAAAACTCGACAGCAGGGTCTTGAAGGTCTCGGGCTCGGAAACGATGCCACCGGCGACGGCTAGGATCATCGCCTCATGCGTGGCGATGACGCGGCCCAGCGCCTGCGCTTCCAGACGGCGGTAGCCTTCCTGCCCGTAGAAGGCCATGACCTCGTTCACCGGCATGCCGGCCTGTTCCTCGATCTCGCGGTTCAGCTCGACAAAGGGCAGGCCCAGCGCGGCCCCGGCCATGGCACCCAAGGTCGATTTCCCCGCTCCGCGCAGGCCGATCAGCGCGATCCGGTGGCGGCGCGCCGTCGCCTCGGGCTGCGGCAGCAGATGGTCCAGAACCTGCGCGCGCACTTCGGCCGGGGCGGCGCGGTAGAGTTCGGCGACCCTGAGCGCTTCCGAGGTCCAGGGATCGTCCTCGCCCACCAGCCATTCGATGCGGTGGTCCAGCGCATCCGCCACCCGCTGCAAGAGGCCAATGGAGATATTGCCCTCGCCGGCCTCCAGCAGCGCGAGATAGCGCGGCGAGACGCCCGAAACCTCGGACAGGACGCGGCGGGGAATGCCCTTCAGCTCACGCGCCTTGCGCACCCGTTCGCCGACGCGCAGGATCAGCGCCCGCACGGCCGCTTCGCCGCGGCTGTCCGGGTCGGGGGCGAGCGTCTCGCCGCGGAAATTGGTGATCTCGGACATTTCGGGATCGGCGATCATTTCGGAACAATAGTGCACAACCCTAGGCGATGCCGGAGGCCCAAACAATAGGCATCCGGCGCGCACCGCCGGTCAGTGCATTATCCTGCCGGGGCTTCGATCTGCCCCAGGACCAGCGCGCGGATCTCGACCGGGGGTGGTTCCTTGGCAAAGGCGCTGGCCTTGACGAAGACGCAGGTGAAGCGCCCTTCGAAGCAATGCACCCCGTCCTGATAGCCGCCCACCCGCCAGTCGATCGAGGTCTCGCCCAGCCTTGTCGGCGCCACCTCGCAGATCAGCCGGTGGCGCGGCGTCATCGGCGCCAGGAAATCCAGCGCCATATGCACGAAGGGCGTGCCCAGGTCACGGTCCAGATCCATCTGGAACCAGCCGCCGCCCAGGTGATGCTCCCACCAGCCATTGATCGCATCGAGGGCGAAGGCCGGAATCCGCGCCGTATAGACGATCTTCGCCGGGTCGCAATCGCCCCAGGCGATGCGGATCTCGTGCCGGTAGGGCATCAATAGGTCTCGACGTGGTAGCGGCCTTCGTCGCGCATCGCGTCGCGGGTCGCCTCCCAGGCCTGCCCGGTGCTTTCGCTGATCGAGCGGAAGGCCTCTTCGACGCCCTGCTCCATGCCCCGAAGGCCGCAGATGTAGATATGCGTCCTGGGATCGGCCAGCAGATCCGCCACCGCATCCTGTTCGGCCATCATCCGGTGCTGGACGTATTCCTTGGGCTGCCCGGGCTGGCGGCTGAACACGAGGTGCTTTTTCAGCAGCTTCTCGGGCACTTTGCCCAGGGGACCGAAATAGGGCAGCGAATCCGGGGTGCGGGCGCCGAAGAACATGGTCAGGTCGCCACTGCCGCCCGCCTTGCTGCGCTGGCGGCGCATGGTGAAGGCGCGAAACGGGGCCGAGCCGGTGCCGGTGCAGACCATCAGCAGGCGCGCCGAGGGATCCTCGGGCATCAGGAAGGTGGCGCCGAAGGGGCCGGTCACCTTGATCTCGTCGCCGATCTTCAGGTCGCAGACATAGTTCGAGCACAGGCCCTGTTCCTCGCGCTTCACGGTCAGCGAGAGGTTGTTGAAATTCGGCCGCTCCCCGTCGCGCGGGCTGGACACGGAATAGAGGCGCGGCAGATGGGCCTTGCCGTCCTTGTCGGTGCCGGGGGGGATGATGCCGATCGACTGCCCCTCGAGCACCGGGAAAGGCTGGGCCCCGAAATCGAGGATGATGTGCCGCACGTCCGACCCCGATTCCCCGGATGTCAGGCGGAAATTGCCGGTCACCCGGGCGGTGGCGGGCTTGCCCAGGTTATAGAGGTTCACCGAGGGTTTCGCGGCACTGGCGGGCGCCTTCGACTTGCCCCCGGCCCCGGCATGGGCCTCGGCCAGCAGGGCGGCCATGGCGTCATCCAGCGCCTCGACCCCCGAGGATTCGCCGATATCGGCCTGCGCCGGCAGTTCCTGCCACTCGAATTGCTCGTCCAGCGAATAGGGCGTCTCGACCACGCGCCATTCGTCGATGGAGCCGGTCGGGCAGACCGGAATGCAATCCATGCAGAAATCGCATTTCTCGGCATCGACCACGACGTTGTTGTCGTCATGGGTGATCGCCTCGACCGGGCAGGTCATCTCGCAGGTGTAGCAGCGGATGCAGATTTCCGGGTCGATCAGATGCTGTTTGAGGGGCTTGTTCATGCGCGGTTTGTCCGGGGGTGCAGCACCGTCTCGGGCAGACGGCTCAGTTCGAGCAGGCTCCAGCACAGGCCCGCGCAATCGACGCAGCCGAGGCAGGCGCCATTGCCAAGGGGCTTTCCAGAGGCTTGCAGGGCAGAACGTTCAACGGGCATCGGGACCTCCCTTCCGTTTGCCGGGCTGGCAGGCCGGGGCCAGGGGGCCCCGCCCTTCGTCATCATGGGCTGGCCGTGCGTCAGGCGTAGGGTGGGGTTTCACCCCACCGCCGCCCGCGGCCTGCCTCACGCCATGTGCAGCTTCACATATTCGAAGTCGCCGGGCTTGTTGTCGATGCCCACTTTCGGCGGCGCGATCCAGCCCGCGAATTTCCCGGGCTCGTAGACCGGCTTCATCAGCGACTGGATGAAATCGCCATCCGCGCGGGTCGGCAGCCAGTTGTCGCGCTGCGCGTCGTAGTCGGCGCCCGACAGCAGGTTCCCTTCCGGGTCGAAGGCCTTGCCCTTGAAGACACCGATCTGGCGGTGGAAGCTCTCATGCGGCAGCTTCAGCTCGAACTGGATCCCCGATTTCTCGATGATCTTGTTCCAGCGGCCGACGCCACCCGCCGCGTCGCGGGTGTAATCGTCGCGCAGGCGCATGTTGATCGCGGTCAGCGCCGGAACCTCGTGGCGGATCAGCTTGCCGTCAACGAAATCCCAGACCGGATAGGTGTCGCCCTTCAGCTGGTGGTCGTCGGTCAGCCGGTGCTCCATGTAGCGGCCCTTGATGCCGGCATTGAAGGCGTTGGCGGCGTTGGTCGAGACTTCCTGACCGAAGAGGTCCAAGGACAACGTGTAATGCAGGTTCAGCTTCTTCTGGATCGTCGGCAGGTCGATCACGCCCAGGGCGCGGATGCGGTCGATCTCAAAGGGATCGTCGATGCCGTTCTCGGCCATCACCTGACAGGTGCGCTCGATCACCCGGCCGACGCCGGTCTCGCCCACGAACATGTGGTGCGCTTCCTCGGTCAGCATGAAGCGGCAGGTGCGCGACAGCGGGTCGAAGCCCGATTGGGCGAGCGATTCCAGCTGCATTTTGCCGTCGCGGTCGGTGAAATAGGTGAACATGAAGAAGGACAGCCAGTCCGGCGTCTCTTCGTTGAAGGCCCCCAGCATCCGCGGCGCTTCTTCCGAACCCGAGGAGCGGACCAGCAGGTCATCAGCCTCTTCGCGGCCATCCTTGCCGAAGTATTTCTGTAGCAGGTAGACCATGGCCCACAGGTGACGGCCCTCCTCCACGTTGACCTGGAACAGGTTGCGCATGTCGTAGAGCGAGGGCGCCGTCAGGCCGAGGAAGCGCTGCTGCTCGACCGAGCCGGGCTCGGTATCGCCCTGGATGACAATCAGGCGCTTGAGCATGTTGCGGTATTCGCCGGGGACTTCCTGCCAGGCGGGTTGGCCCGCGTGCTCGCCACAGGGGATGACGCGACCCTCGACCTGCGGGGCCAGCAGGATGCCCCAGCGGTATTCCGGCATCTTCACATAGTCGAACTTGGCCCAGCCCTTGGGGTCGACCGAAACGGCGGTGCGCAGGTAGACCATGGATTTCTGGAAGTTCTGCGGGATCAGGTCATTCCACCAGTTGATGTATCCGGGGTGCCATTTCTCCAGCGCCTTCAAGACGCGCTTGTCGTTCGAGAGACCCACGTTGTTGGGGATCTGCGTGTCGTAGCTGACGTTGATGAGGTCGATCATGGGTTCCTCCACAAGATGGTGCGCAGTGAATGCGCACCGTACGGCTTGGGTCTGTAGGGTGCGCATTCATTGCGCACCCCTGTCATTCGTCACACGCGCTGCATGTTGTAATCGCCGCGCACGCCGGTGCCGTAGCGCTGCAGCGCGCCATCCTTGCCGGTGGCGTTGGGGCGATTGAAGATCCAGTTCTGCCAGGCGGTCAGGCGACCGAAGATCCGGGTCTCCATCGTCTCGGGGCCGGCGAAGCGCAGGTTGGCTTCCATGCCGGTCATCGCATCCGGGCTGAACGAGGCGCGCTCTTCCATGAAGATGCGGATCTCGTCTTCCCAGTCGATGTCGTCGAAGGCTTCGGTGACCAGGCCCATCTCCATCGCGTCGTCCGATTCCATCGCCTCGCCGATCTTGCCTTTCAGCGAAGTGACCGCCTCGGGCTCGCCGAGAAAGCGGGTTTCCAGACGGGTCAGGTCGTTGCCCATCGGGAAGGGACCGAAATTGCCCTCGGACAGGGTGACGGTGGCGACCGGGCGATTGTCGCCCTCGAACTCGCCCTCCATCATGTAGCTGCGGTCGGAGGCCCAGAGCAGTTCCGCCAGGAAGCCCGCGTAGCACGAGCCATTCTCGACCAGCGCCACCAGCGAGCGCGAGGTCACGTCGACCCGTTTCAGCACCCGCTTCCAGTATTGCAGGATCTCGCGGGCCAGCCAGTGATCCTTGTTTTCCAGTAGGAAGGCCTCATGCGCCAGCACGGCCTCAGGGTCGCCCTGGGTGCGGAACACCACGAGGCCCAACTCCATCTCGTTCAGGCGCAGTTCCAGGATCGCGTCGTCGAATTCGCGGGCGAGGCGCAGCATCCAGGATTGGTCACCCTCGGCCACCAATGCCTCGGCCGAGGCGGGAACATCCCGGTCGGGACCGTTCAGCGTGATCGTCGCCTTGCGTCCCTCGCGGTCCACATCGACCTCGACCAGCGAGTAATGGATCGAGCCATTCTCATCCACGGTCTTCTTGAGCGGGTTCAGCCTGATCCCCTCGCCCGTGGCCTTGTCCGAGGCTTCGGCGAATTCCCGGGCGCGCTGCGCGACGGTTTCATCGAATTTCGAGGTCGCGACAACCTCGTCCACCAGCCGCCAATCCTTGGCGCGCTTGCCCTTGATGCCTTCTTCCAGCGAGCAGAAGATATCGGCCAGGTCCCGGCGCACCTTGCGCTTGTCGGTGACGCGGGTCAGGCCGCCGGTGCCGGGCAGCACGGCCAGAAGCGGCACTTCCGGCAGCGACACCGAGGAAGCGCTGTCATCGACCAGCATGATATGGTTGCAGGCCAGCGCCAGCTCATAGCCGCCGCCCGCGCAGGCGCCCTTCACGGCCGCGAGGTATTTCTGGCCCGAATCCGCCTCGGCGGCCTCGAAGGTGTTCCGGGTCTCGTTGGTGAATTTGCAGAAGTTGACCTTGTGGGCATGGGTCGCGCCGCCCAGCATGCGGATATTGGCGCCGGCGCAGAACACCTTGTCCTTGCCCGAGCGCATGACCACGACCTTCACCTCGGGATGCTCGAAGCGCATGCGTTGCACGATATCGGCCAGCTCGATGTCGACGCCCAGATCGTAGCTGTTCAGCTTCAACTGGTAGCCGTCGAAAAGCCCGCCATTCTCGTCCACATCCATCGTCAGATTGGCGACGGCGCCGTCGTAGTCCACGCGCCAATGGCGGTACTGGGACGGGTCGGTCTGGAAGTTGATGCGCTTGGTCACTGGAATCCTCCCTGGGGTCCGTCGGCAGCCTTGGTTGCGATGCACAATAATGCCGACATGGTAAGCGGTAAATACCTATTTTGCCGAAAGACCGGCAGAAGTGCAAAATATTTCCACCAATCTGGGGCAGATTTTTGCATTATAGTGCATTTTCTGCCTCGACGCGAGCCCGGAGCTCGGCAACCTGCCGCTGATCCAGCCCCATCACCGACTCACCGCCGCGCCGGAACCCCTCGCGCAGGGCGGCCTCGGACAGCGGCAGGATGCGGACAGCGGCTGCCTCGCGGCCCATGCGGCGCTTCAACCCGGCATTGGCCAGCTGGATCAGGCCGCGCATGAGTTCCCGCTCGGCCGAAGCTTGCGGCAGGGCGGACCAGACGCCTTCCCAGAATTCATGCGCTTCCCAATAAAACCCCGCGCGAAACGCCGCCAGACCCCCAGCAAAGGCGGGGCTGGCGGCAAGTTCCTGGGCGGTCAGCCCCTCAAGCCCCGACAGCGCCGGGGCGAACAGCGCTGGGTCCGGGCGCGGATTACGGCCCGGCAGATGCGGCGCGGGGGGCAGCGGGGTCACACGCCCTCGGGCTGTGCAGCCTCATGCGCCATCAGGCGGGCGGTGAAGAAGCGCACCGCCTCCAGCACCGCCTCGGGCTGGTCGAACTGCGGCGAATGGCGACAATCCTCCAGCGCCAGCACATCGACCGGCGCATAGGAGCGGGTCTCGAATTCCGCGACCTGCTTCATCGTGCCGTATTGGTCATCGACGCCCTGAATGACCAGGGCCGGGACGCGCAGGTAATCGATCACCTCGCTCACGTCCCATTTGGCGAAATCTGGGTTCAGCCAGGCATCGGCCCAGCCCCGGAAGGTGGTTTCGGGGTCGCGGTGGTACTTGCCCATCCTGCCGGCCATCTCCGGCCCGAAAGCCTCGGCCGCGCGGCGGATCTCGGCCAGGCCCATCGGCTCGGTGAAGACATGCGGCGCCATCAGCACGATGCCCCGCACGCGGAAATCCTCGACCCGGCCGGCGTATTCGGCGGCGATGGTGGCCCCGTCCGAATGGCCCATCAGGACGAAATGCGCGGCGCCGATCTGGTCCAGAACCTCGGGCAGGACGTCCCTGGCCTGCCGGGTCATGTAGTCGATGGGGAAGGGCAGATCGCCCGCATCGGACTGGCCGTAATTGGCGCGCGAAAAGGCGAAGACGCCACGGCCCGTCGCCTTGGCCAACCGCTCGGGGAAGTCGCGCCACAGCGCCAGACAGCCCAGCCCCTCGTGCAGCAGCACGATCACCGGGCCCGCGTCGCGCTCACCCCAGGACGCCCATTCCAGCCGCTTGCCGCCCGCCGTCAGCCAGCCCTTGCCCGCGCGCCAGTCGATCATGCCGCCGCCCCCGGCTCGCGCAGCTTGAAGCGCTGGATCTTGCCGGTGGCGGTCTTGGGCAATTCCTCGACCACGGTGACCCAACGGGGATATTTCCACATGCCGATCTTTCCCTTGATATGATCCTTGAGCGTCTCGGTATCGAGCGTGGCGCCCTCTTTCAGCACGACGAAGGCGGCGGGCTTGATGAGGTCCTTGTCATCGGCGCGGGCGACGACGGCGGCCTCCAGAATGCCCGGATATTCCACCAGCGCCTGTTCCACCTCGAACGGGCTGACCCAGATGCCCGAGACCTTGAACATGTCATCCGTGCGCCCGCAATAGACGAAGCGGCCGTCCTTGGTGCGCTCGTATTTGTCGCCGGTGCGGGTCCAGTGGCCCTGAAAGGTGCTCAGGCTCTTGGACCGGCGGTTCCAGTACCCCTCGGCGCTGGACGGGCCGCGAACCAGCAATTCGCCCACTTCGCCCTCGGGCACGTCTTCGTCATGTTCGTCAACCAGCCGCACCTCATAGCCCGGCACCGCCACGCCCGAGGTGCCATAAACGATATCGCCCGGGCGGTTCGAGAGGAAGATGTGCAGCATCTCGGTCGAGCCCACGCCATCGACAATCTCGGCCGCCCAGAGCTTTTCCCAGCGCTCGCCGATATCGCGCGGCAGCGCCTCGCCGGCCGAGGTGCAGAGCCGCAGGGAATGGACCGGCGCCGTGCCCTTCTTCTCCTGCTCGGCCACCAGCGCAGCGTAAAGCGTCGGCACGCCGCAGAAGATCGTGGGCTTTTCCTGCGCCAGGATGTCGAACACCGCATCCGGCGTGGGACGTCCGGCGAAGATCACCGCGGTGGCGCCCGCCGCCATCGGGAAGGACATGGCATTGCCCAGCCCATAGGCGAAGAACATCTTCGCCGCGCTGAACACCGTATCATCCTCGCGGATGCCCAGAACCTGCGTCCCGAAGGTGTCGACCGTGGCCTTCAGGCTGGAATGGATGTGGCGCACGCCCTTCGGCACGCCGGTCGAGCCCGAGGAATAGAGCCAGAAGGCCAGCTCGTCGCCATGGGTTTCGACCGTATTGACCGGCTCGGCCCCGGCGACGAAATCGGCGTAGCTGATGCATTCGGTGCCGCATTCCTGCTTGTCGCCGATCACCACCACGGCGCGCAGGAAGCGATTGCCGTCGATGGCGGGCTTCACCGTCTCCCACAGCTGTTCCGAGACCACGAGGATCGAGGCGCGGCTGTCGTTCAGGATCGCCTCGTAGACCGAAGCCGACAGCAGCGTGTTCAGGGGCACCGGGATGGCGCCGGCCTTCAGCGCGCCCCAGAAGACCACCGGAAATTCGATCTGGTCGCGGACGATCATCGCGATCCGCTCTTCGCGCCGCACACCATGGCGGCCCAGCGCACCCGCGAAGATGGCGGATTGTGCGGCCAGATCGCCGTAGCTCAGGCTGCGTCTTGCGCCATCGGCCTCGCGAAAGGCGGTCTTGGCGGCGCGTCCCTCGGTCACGTGGCGGTCTACGAAATAGACGGCTGCGTTTTCGTTCATGAAAATCCTCCCGCGCGGGCACGGCCCCCTCCCGGGCCGGGCGCAGACTCGCGCCGCCGCTGTGCGATATAGTGCAAAGATGGGGCGACGATGCAAGATGTTTGTTCTAGCGATGCACTTTCTTGCACAATCCTCTCGAAAGCACGCCATTGCCGCCGCCGGTTTTCCGCCTCAGATTAAGGCCATTCCCCGCAAGGAACCGCCATGGCCCGTCTGCTGCATTATGCCGCCCATCCCAGCCCCCGCACTTCGACGGCAAACAGCGCCATGCTGTCCCGGATCCGGGGGCTTGAGGGGATCACGTCGCTCGACCTCTATGCAGAATATCCCCGCTACGACATTGATATCGAGGACGAGCAGCAGCGGCTTCTGGCCCATGACGTGATCGTCCTGCAATTCCCGCTGTTCTGGTATTCCTGCCCGGCGCTGGTCAAGGAATGGCTGGATCTGGTCTGGGAGCATGGCTTTGCCTATGGGCAGGGCGGCGACCGGCTGAAAGGCAAGCTGCTCATGCTGGCCGTCACCACCGGCGGCCCGCAGGAAGCCTATGGCGCCGAGGGATACCAGCATTACGAACTGAGGACCTTCCTCACGCCCTTCGAACAGGCAGCCCGGCTGGCCCAGATGCGCTTCCTTGCGCCCTATGTCCTGCACGGCGCCCTCAAGACCGAGCCCGAGGCGCATGCACTGGGCTTCCTCAGGCTGATGACCGCGCTCAGGGACGAACGGCTGGACCTGCGCGCGGCGGAGAGCGCCGATATCCTCACCCATGACACGCTGCCGCTGATGGGGATCAACTGATGTCCGATTTCCTGCTGCTCGCCTTCCTGTTCCTGATCGCCGGGGTCGCCGCGGTGCCGATTGCCACGGCGCTTGGGCTGGGTTCGGTGCTGGGCTACCTGATCGCCGGCATCGCGCTGAGCCCGATCCTGCTGCTGCTGGAGGTGGATGTCGTCTCGATCCAGCATTTCGCCGAATTCGGCGTGGTCATGATGCTGTTCCTCGTCGGGCTGGAACTGGAGCCGAAACGCCTGTGGGAGATGCGCAACCGCCTCCTGGGACTGGGCGGGTTGCAGGTAGGGCTGACCGCCGCGCTGATCGCGGGCGTGCTGATCGCCTTTCAGATGGATTGGCGGATCGCCGTGGCGGTGGGGCTGATCCTTGCCATGTCCTCGACCGCCATCGTTCTGCAGACGCTGGCCGAGAAGGGATTGCTCAGGGGCGACGGCGGGCAGGCCAGTTTCTCGGTCCTGCTGTTTCAGGACATCGCCGTGATCCCGATCCTGGCGCTGGTGCCGCTGCTGGCGATCCCCGGCGCGCATCATGCCGGGGCCGAGGACGGGCACGGCGCCGGCATGTCGCTGGTCGCCGATCTGGCGGGCTGGCAGGCGGCCCTGGTCACGGCGGGGGCCATCGCCGTGGTCATCGCCGGGGGCATGTTCCTGACCCGGCCGCTGTTTCGCTACATCGCCAAGGCCCGCCTGCGCGAGATCTTCGTGGCGACCGCGCTGATGTTCGTGGTCGGCATCGCGCTGCTGATGACGCTGGTCGGCCTGTCGCCGGCGCTGGGCACCTTCCTGGCGGGCGTGGTGCTGGCCAACAGCGAATACCGGCACGAGCTGGAATCGGACATCGACCCGTTCCGTGGGCTGCTTCTGGGCCTCTTCTTCATGACCGTCGGCGCCGCGATCGACTTCCAGATGCTCTGGGACGATCTGTTCCCGATCCTGGGGCTGACGTTGGCGGTGATCGGGGCAAAGGCACTGGTGCTGCTGGTGCTCGCGCGCGTCTTCGCGCTGCGGGGATCGGAGAAATTCCTCTTCGGCCTCGGGCTGGCGCAGGCGGGCGAGTTCGGCTTCGTCCTGACCTCCTTCGCGGTGTCCAACCTGGTTCTGCCCGAGGATATGGCGCCGCGCCTGAACCTGATCATCACCCTGTCAATGATGCTGACCCCGGGGCTGTTCATCCTTTACGAGCGGGTGATCCGCCCTGCCTTTGACCGCCCGGTCGAGCGCGAGGATGACGAGATCACCGAAAAGGGCACCGCGATCATCGCCGGGCACGGGCGCTTCGGCGGGATTGTCAACCGGATGCTGCTGGCGGCGGGCTACAAGACGACGGTGCTGGACCATTCGGCGGCGCAGCTCGACATGCTCAGGGTCTTCGGCTTCAACGTCTATTACGGCGATGCCTCGCGCCCCGACCTGCTGCATGCGGCGGGGATCGAGGAGGCGAAGCTGCTAGTCGTGGCCATCGACGACCCGGCGCAGGCGGTGGCGATCGTGCATCACGTCACCCAGAACCACCCGCATGTGCATATCATCGCCCGGGCGCGCGACCGGCACCATGTCTACCAGCTTTACAACGCCGGCTGCCGCGACGTGATCCGCGAGACCTTCGACAGCTCGGTCCGGGCGGGGCGTTCCGCCTACGAGGCGCTGGGCATGCACCCGTTCGAGGCCGAGCGTCTGGCGCGATCCTTCGTCAAGGCCGACCGCCACGCACTGTACGAGCTGGCGCAGGTCTGGGACCCCGAGATCCCCGAAACGCAAAACCCCGCCTATGTCCAGAAGGTGCGCGAGATGAACGAAGTGATGGAACCGGGCGCCGCGCTGGGCGCCTTCCGCGAGCGGCACGAGCGCGGGTGGACACCGCCCTCGCCCCAGGACACCGAAAGCGACCGCCAACGGATCGAGGCGGCGCGCGACGGGGCCTGAAGCAGGGAACAGGCGGCGGGCTGGCGCGTTTTCCTGGCAACGGACACCACGCCAACCGAAAGGACGATCCGATGAACGCCTATGCCGCCATCACAGAAGACCCGCGCCACGCTCTGGAGAAAGGGCTGGAAAAGGTCCGCGCCGGGATGCTGGGGGTCCAGGGCTCGGGCCAGCACATGCAGCCGATGACCCATTTCCCCGACTGGCCGCAGAACCGCCTGTGGTTCCTGACCTCGAAGGACACCGACCTGGTGCGCAGCCTGACGCCGGGCGCCCGGGCGCATTTCTGCATCATGGATGAAAAGCACGGTTTTGACGCCTGCCTCGCCGGGTCGCTGACCGAGGAGCTGAACCGCGCCAAGCTGGACGAATACTGGTCCCCTGTCGCCGCCGCCTGGTTCAAGGGCGGCAAGGAGGATCCGATGCTGACCATGCTGCGCCTCGATCTGGTCGATGCCGCGCTTTGGGGCAGCACCGGCAATCCGGTGAAATTCGGCTTCGAGGTGCTGAAGGCCAATCTGTCGAAGGACGAGACGCCGGATCTGGGCGTTCACCGGATCCTGACCTTCTGACCGTCAATCCCTGGGCAGCGACTCGGCGGTCGCGCCTTCGGGCGCGGCCGCCCTGCGTTTGCGCTCGCCGTGAAAGACCGCCTCAAGGGCGGCGTTCAGTTCCGCGCCCAGCAGCAGCACATAGGTCGAGAGCCACAGCCAGGTCAGCAGCACGATCACCCCGGTCAGCGCGCCGAAACTGCGCTGGTAGCTGGCGAAATTCTCGGCGTAGAGCGAAAACCCGGCCGAGGCGATCACCCAGAGCAGGCAGGCCACCACCGCACCCGGCAGCGTCCAGTGCCAGCTGCGGTGCCGCCGGTCAGGGCCGAAGCGATAGATCACCGCAATGCCGGCCGTGCTGATCGAGAAGAGCGCTACCCAGCGGATCACCGAGACGATGCTCTGCGCCTGCGCCTCATCAGGGAAAAGCGCCAGCAGGATCGGGATCACGGCAATGGCTGCCATCCCCATCAGCGCGCCGCAGATGACAAAGACCGCCAGCAGGATGATCGCCAGCCAGCGCATGATCAGGCCACGGGACTCGGTCTCGTTGAAGGCCACGTTCAGGCCCTGGATCAGGTGCCGCATGCCCCGCGCCGTGGCATAGAGCGCGGCGATCAGGCCCACCACCGCGGTGACGCCCAGCGCGCTGTGATCGGCGGCGACGATGCTGGAAGCCTGCTCGCGGATCAGGCTGGCGGCGCTGGGCGGGATGGCGGCGGTCGCGGTTTCGACCGGGCCGGTGATCTCGGAGGCGGAAAAGAAGATGCCCAGGATCGCCAGAACCGAGGCCATGGCCGGAAAGATCGCCAGCAGCGCATAAAAGGCGATGCCCGCAGCCAGAAGGCCGATCTGGTCGCTGATGACCTCCTGGTACATCCGCACGGCGACGCGCATCGCCAGCCGCGGCAGGGCTTGCAGCCAGCTTCCGCTCATGCCCGCCGCCTCGTGCCCGGGGTCAGCGGCCGCGCCATGACCCGCGGGCCGGTCAGCAGCGCCAGCCCGGGCCCGACCAGATCGGCCAGTGGCGGCGCCTCGCAATCGAGGCCGCCGGTATAGGTGCCGAAAGCGGGCAGGATCAGGTGGCTTTGCCCCCAGAGGAAGGCCGGGCGGCTCCGCCCCGCCAGCCGCGCCTTGGGGTGGTAATGGCCGCTGATGTCCGGCCCCTTGCCTGCGATATGGCGAAGGGCGATGCCTTCTTCGTGGATTTCCGAAAGTGTCTCGCCCAGCCCCGGCAGTGCCCCGTCGTCGTGGTTGCCGCTGATCCAGATCCAAACGAGCCCTTGCGCCATGGCCCCCAGCCGCGCCCGGTTCGCCGGGCTCAGCGCCTCGGGCGCGCGGTCATCCTCGAAGGCGTCGCCCAGGGACAGGACCCGGGCCACCGGCAGCGCTGCCAGCTCCCCCTCCAGCCGGGCGAGCGTGTCGGCATCCTCGTGCGGGGGCAGCAGCGCACCGCCGCGCGCCGCCATGGTCGCGGATTTGCCCAGATGCAGGTCGGCGACGATCAGCGTGCGCCGCGCCGGCCACCAGAGGGTGCCGGCGGGCCGTGCCTCGAAATCCTGGCCCGCGAAACTCAGCGGATAGGTCATGCCAGCCCCGCCTCCTGCATCAGCCGCTCGGCCTCGCGCGCCATCAGCCGTTCGCGGCCCTCGCCCTCGACCGAGACCCTGCCGATCTCCAGGACCAAGGGGGCCGACAGCGGCGTCAGATGCGGCGCAAGCGCGTGATCTATCAAGGGGTTGGAGCGCAGCATATCCTCGATCCGGTCGAAATCCACCAGCCCCCGGCGCGCCTCGTCACGGGTGATCCGCAAGAGCAGATGGTCGGGGTCATGGCGCCGCAGGGTGTCATGGATGATGTCCGAGGAAAAGGTCGCCTGCTTGCCCGACCGCCGCTGCCCCGGCAGGTTGCGCTGCATGAGGCCGGCGATGGTGGCGACATTGCGGAAGGTCCGCTTGATCAGCGAATTGCCCGACAGCCAGCCGTCCAGTCCCGCGCGCAGGGTGTCGGCGTTCAGCAGCCGGGCGGGATCTGTCAGCGGATCGACCGACCAGATCATCAGCGCATGATCGCTGGGCACAAAACCCAGGGGGCCGAGGCCCAGCGCCTCCATCTGCCGGGTCAGGAGCAGGCCGAGGGTCTGATGCGCATTCCGCCCCGCGAAACCGTACAGGGTGAAATGCCACCGGTCGCCGCGCGGGAATGTCTCGCAGGCCAGCACACCGGGACGGGGCAGGACGGACAGACGCCGCTGGGTTTCCAGCCAGTCGCGCAGGTCGGAGGGCAGCACGTCCCAGCGCCCCGGATCGCCGATCAGCGCCTGAATGCGATGCGAGACCTGCAGCGAACTCGCCATCTTCACCCCGCTGAAGACGGCGATGCGGGGTTGTTTGTGGGGGGCATGGCCGACCTCGACGACCATCTCGCGCAGGCGCTCGAAGGCGACGACCTTGCCGCCGATCAGGAAGGTGTCGCCGGGTTCCAGCGAGGCCGCGAAACTCTCCTCGACCGTGCCCAGCGGGGCGCCGCCGCGCGAGCGCGCCATGCGGACGTTCAGATGCTCGGGGTCGATGATGGTGCCGATGTTGAGGCGAATGAGCTTCGCGACGCGGGGGTCGCGCAAGTACCACAGGCCGCCGCGCAGCATCAGCCGTTGCCAGCGGTCATAGGCCTTCAGCGCGTAGCCGCCGGTGGCGCAGAAATCGAGGCAGGCGTCGAAATCCTCGCGGGTCAGGGTGCGGTAGGGGCCGGCGCTGCGAAACTCGGCGTAGAGCGCCTCGGCATCGAAGGGACCGGCGCAGGCGGTGAGCAGGATGTGCTGGCACAATACATCGAGCGGACCGGGACCTCGCTTTTCCCCGTCCAGATCGCCCTTGTTCACGGCTTCCAGTGCCACCACGCTCTCGATCACCTCGAAGCGGTTGGCCGGCACGAGGCGCGCGCGGGAGGGCGCGTCGTAGCGGTGGTTCGACCGCCCGATCCGCTGCACCAGCCGCGTGACCAGCTTCGGCGCGCCGATCTGCAGGACCAGATCCACGTCGCCCCAGTCGATGCCCAGATCGAGGGACCCGGTGCAGACCACCGCCCTGAGCGCGCCCGCTGCCATCGCCTGCTCGACCCGTTGCCGGGCCTCGCGCGCCAGCGAGCCGTGGTGCAGGCCGATCGGCAGGTTCTGCGGGTTATGCTCCCAGAGTTGCTGGAAGAAGAGTTCCGCCTGCGCCCGGGTATTGACGAAGATCAGCGTCATCCGCGCCTTCTCGACGGCCGCCATCACATCGGGCACCGCATAATGCGCGTTACCCCCGGCCCAGGGCGCGGGGGCGCTGGTCGGCAGCAGGGCGATGTCCGCCGCGGGGCCGGGGTCGGCGCGCAGCACGGTGGCGCCGCCCATGAAGGCGCCAAGGCCCGCGGGGTCGGCGACGGTGGCGGAGAGGCCGGTCACCGTCAGCCCCGGTGCCAGCGACCGCAGCCGGGCGATGCCCAGCATCGTCTGGTCGCCACGCTTCGATTCCGCCAGCGCGTGAATCTCGTCCACCACCACGCGCTTCAGGTCTTTGAAGATCTTCGGCGCCTCGGGGTACGAGGTCAGCAGCGCCAGCGATTCCGGCGTGGTCAGCAGGATGTTCGGAGGATCGACCCGCTGGCGGGCGCGCTTGGTGCTGGAGGTGTCGCCTGTCCGGTCCTCGATCCGGATGGGCAGGCCCATCTCGCCCACCGGCGCGGCGAGGTTGCGGGCGATATCGGCGGTCAGCGCCTTCAGGGGCGAAATATAGAGCGTGTGCAGCCCGGTGCCGCCGCCTGCCAGATCGACCAGCGAAGGCAGGAACCCGGCCAGCGTCTTGCCGCCGCCGGTGGGGGCGATGAGCAGCGTGTCGCCCTGAGCCTCCAGCAGCGCCAGCTGGTGCGGATGGGGCGCCCAGCCGCGCGCGGCGAACCAGTCGCGGAACTTGTCCGGCAGGATCATGCGCCGGCCTCGTCCAGAATGTCGGTCAGCGCGGTCAGCTTGTCCGCCTCGTCGGCCGGTTTGTCCCAGCGGATGCGGCTGATGCGGGGGAAGCGCATGGCGACGCCGGATTTGTGGCGCGTCGAGCGGTTAAGCCCCTCGAACGCGACCTCGACCACCAGTGCCGGTTTCAGCGACCGGACCGGGCCGAACCGGTCGATGGTGTTGGCCCGGACGAAGCGGTCGAGCTTGCCCAGTTCCTCATCCGTGAAGCCGGAATAGGCCTTGCCCACCGGCACCAGCCGATCCCCGTCCCAGAGGCCGAAGGTGAAATCGGAATAGAAGCCCGAGCGTTTGCCATGGCCCCGCTGGGCATAGAGGATGACCGCATCCACCACCATCGGCTCGCGCTTCCATTTGAACCAGGGGCCCCGGGGCCGCCCGGCAACATAGGCCGAGTCGAGCCGCTTCAGCATCACCCCTTCGATCACGGCGGCGGGCGGGTCGGCCCGCAGCGCGGCCAGTTCTTCCCAATCGGAGAAAGGGAGCCGCGGCGAGGCGTCGAAGCGGGCGGGGTCGAGGGTGGCAACGGCGACCTCAAGCCGCTGGCGGCGGTCCGACCAGGGCAGCGGGCGCAGATCCTCGCCCTGCCAGATCAGGATGTCGTAGAGCCTGAGCGCAGCGGGATGCGAGGCGAGCATGGCCTTGCCCGGCGCCTTGCGCCCCAGCCGCTTTTGCAGGTCGGCGAACGGCGCCACCTCCTCGCCCCGCCGGACCAGCAATTCGCCGTCAAGCGCGCCCTCGAACCGCAGCCCGGCGGTGATCTCGGGGAAGGCGGCCGAAATATCCTCGCCCGTGCGGGTATAGAGCCGCGCGGTGCCGCCCTCGGCCACCGCCTGCACGCGGATCCCGTCCCATTTCCATTCCGCCGCGAACTCGGCCGGGTCGAGCCCGGCGAGGTCGGGCTCGGTCAGGGGGGTGGACAGCATGACCGGTCGGAAGGGGGCGCGGGCGGTAACCTCGGGCCGGGGGCCGCCGTCCAGCCAGCCGAAGAGCGGCCGGTAGGGGGGCGTGAAGCCGGCCCAAAGCTCGCCGATCTCCTCGACCGGCACGGTGCCGATACGGGCCAGCCCGGTCAGCGCCAACCTGGCCGAAATCCCCACCCGCAAACCGCCCGTGACCAGCTTGATCAGCGCCAGCCGTTCGGAGGGGCCCAGCGCATCGAGCCAACGCGCCATCAGGCCGGGCACCTCGGCCTTGCCGGCCCGCGCCAGTCCCTCGACGACTTCCGCCAGGGGCACGTCGCGCGCGGGGCCCCGGGCGGGCCAGATCAGCGCAATCGTCTCGGCCAGATCGCCCACGAAATCGTAGGACATCGCGAACAGCTCGGCATCCACCCGCTCCGCCACCAGTGCCCGCAACAGCGCCGGTTTCGCCTGCCCCGTCTCAAGCCCGCCGGTCAGCACGGCCAGGGCATAACCGCGGTCGGGGTCCGGCACCTCGCGGAAGAAGCGCTCAAGCAGCGCCAGCTTGGCGTTTCGCCCGGGGGTGAAGGCGAGGCGTTCCAACAGGTCGGCGAAGGCTTTCATTCGGCCTCGTCCTCGTAGCCCAGCAGATGCAGCGGCCGGGCGCGGCGCTGTTCCAGTTCGGCCCAGCGCATCAGCGCATCGTCGCGGCCGTGGGTGATCCAGAACTCCCCGGGGTTCAGCTCGCGCAGCGTGCGCGTCAGGTCGGGCCAATCCACATGGTCCGAGATGACCAGCGGCAGCTCCACCCCGCGCTGGCGGGCACGCGCCCGGATCTGCATCCAGCCCGAGGCGAAGGCGATCACCGGATCGGCGAAGCGCTGCACCCAGGGGCTGGCGAAGGCCGAGGGCGGCGCGATGACCACGGCGCCCCTGAGCGCCCGCGCCTCGGCCTTGTCCATCGTCGCGGGGCGCAGGTCGCCCAGCGGAACGCCCTGCGCCAGGTGATAGTCACAGAGCCTTTCCAGCGCGCCGTGGATATAGATCGGCGCGTCATGGCCCGCCGCGCGCAGCAGCATGATCACCCGCTGCGCCTTGCCCAGGGCATAGGCGCCAATGAGATGCGCGCGCTCGGGAAAGGCCGCGACCGAGGCCAGCAGGCGGGCGATCTCGTCCCCCGGCGGCGGGTGATGAAAGACCGGCAGGGCGAAGGTGGCTTCGGTCACGAAGAGGTCGCAGCGCACGGGCTCGAACGGTGCGCAGGCCGGATTCGGCACGCGCGAATAATCGCCCGAAACGACCGCCTTGACGCCGCCCGCGCGCACCTCGACCTGACACGAGCCCAGCACATGCCCGGCGGGATGGAACCGGACCTCGACCCCGCCCAGCGTGAGCGGCCCCTCGGCCGCCTGCCGCGAGCCGGCGAAACCCTCGCCGTAGCGGATCGCCATGATGTCCAGCGTCTGCGCCGAAGCCAGCACCGCGCCATGCCCCGCCCGCGCGTGGTCGGAATGGCCGTGCGTGATCAGCGCCCGGGCGACCGGGCGCACGGGATCGATGAAGAAATCGCCCTCTGGACAATAGAGCCCCTCGGGTCGCAGGGTCAGCAGGCGGGTGGCATCGGCTGGCATCGGCATCACATCCCCGGGGTCAAGCGAAACCTCTCGCCCCCTCACGGGTTAACTGGCACCCTAACCCGATCTCTCAAGGGCTTGTCATGCGTCGTTTCGACTGTCCCTCGTGTGGCCACGAGGTGTTTTTCGCCAATACTGCCTGCCTGAACTGCGGCACGGCGCTGGTTTATGCGCCGGGGCGGGGGTTCCTGCCCTCGACCGATGGCGACGGGTTCTGCGCCAACCGCGCGGCGATCGGCTGCAACTGGGCCGCCGAAAGCGCCGAAGGGTTATGCCTGTCCTGCCAGCATACGCAGGTCGTGCCCGACCTGACTGTCCCGGGCAATGCCGAACGCTGGGCGCGGCTGGAAGCGGCCAAGCGCCCGGTGATCCGCGCGCTGCATCACCTGCGCCTGCCGCTGGCCGATGCCCAGGGCCAGCCCGCCCCGGTTTTCAAGCTGAAGGGCGATCCGCTGGGGGCGGGGGCGCCGAAGGTGATGACCGGGCACGACAATGGAACGATCACGCTGAACATTGCCGAGGCCGACGATGCCGAACGCGCGGCGCTGCGGGAGTCGCTGGGCGAGCCCTATCGCACCCTGACCGGCCATTTCCGCCACGAGGTCGCGCATCATTACTGGCAGGTGCTGGCCGAGGGGAATCCGGCGCAGCTCGACTCCCTGCGCGCGGTCTTCGGTGACGAGCGGCAGGATTACGCTGCCGCGCTTGAGGCGCATTACCGCGACGGGCCGCCCGCCGATTGGGCCTCGCATTTCATTTCGGCCTATGCCTCGGCCCATCCCTGGGAGGATTTCGCCGAGACCTGGGCGCATGTCATGCATCTGCTCGAAGGGTTGGAGACGGCCCGGGCCTTCGGGCTGGTGCCGGGGGATCTGCCGCTCGACCTGCCGGATCTGGCCGCGCTGCCGATGGCGCGGCTGGCCGAGGTCTGGGCGGCGCTGTCCGTGGCGCTCAACGCCGTCAATCAGGCCATGGGGCACGAGACCTTCTATCCCTTCGTGCTGACACCGCCGGTCGTCGCCAAGATGGAGGCGGTTCGGCGGCTCATCCTCGGCACCTGACCCCCTTGCATCCGGGGACGAAAGCCCGCGACAGTGCCGCCCGGGACGAGAGGGAGGAACCATCATGAAATTCGCCACCCTGCCGGACGGCAGCAAGGACGGCCGCCTGCATCTGGTCAGCCGCGATCACAGCCGCTGCGCGCCCGCCAAGGCCTGCACCACGCTGCAAGCGGCGCTGGAGGAATGGGAGGCCCTCGCCCCGGCGCTGGAGGCCGAGTATCAGGCGCTGAACGCGGGCGGGGGCGCGGGTTTCGACCCGACCGGGACGCTCGCCCCCCTGCCCCGGGCCTGGCAATGGCTGGACGGCTCGGCCTTTGCCGCCCATGCCGAGCTGATGATGCAGGCCTTCAAGGCCGATCCCATCGACAGCCAGGGCAAGCCCCTGATGTATCAGGGCATGTCGCATGAATTCCTGGCCGGTGCCGCGAATGTGCCGCTGCCCTCCGAAGACGATTGGATCGATTTCGAAGGCGAATTCGGGGTGATCACCGATGCGGTGCCAATGGGGGTAACGGCCGAACAGGCGCGGCGCCATATCCGTCTGGTGGTGCAGATCAACGATTGGTCGCTGCGCCGGATCGCACCCGTCGAGATGAAGACGGGCTTTGGCTGGATCCATGCCAAGCCCGCCTCCTCCATGGCGCCGGTCGCGGTGACGCCGGACGAGCTGGGCCACGCCTGGGACAAGGCGCGGGTCGGCCTGCCGCTGCACATCGACTGGAACGGCGCGCGGTTCGGCGCGGCCAATGGCGCGGAAATGGGCTGCGGCTTCGACGATCTGGTGGCGCACGCCGCCTATTCCCGCCAGCTGGTGGCGGGAACGGTGATCGGCTCGGGCACCGTGGCCAACCGGAATTACCGCGAGGTCGGATCCTCCTGCATCGCCGAACGGCGCGGGATGGAGATGGTCGATCACGGCGCGCCGCGCACGGCCTATATGGCCTTCGGCGACCGCGTGCGGATGGAGGCGACAGCCCGGGACGGCACGCCCCTCTTCGGTGCCATCGACCAGCGGGTGGTCAAAGCCGGCGCGTGACCGCCCAAGCGCCCGCCGCCAGCAGCCCGGCCGTGGCCAGGCACAGGGGCAGACCACCAAGCTGATAGCTGACACCCGACAGCAGCGTCCCCAGAAGCCGCCCGGCGGCGTTGGCCATGTAGTAGAAGCCGACGTCCCGGGTGATCCGGCTGGCCTGTCCGAAAGCCAGGATCAGGTAGGAATGGACCGAGGAATTGACGGCGAAAACGAAGCCGAAAGCCAGCAGCCCCAGGACCAGCACCGCCGTCAGCCAGTTCTGCGGCCCGCCCGCAAGGAGCGCGGCCAGCGCCAGTGCGAAGGGGATCGGCACCAGCAGCGCGGCCCAGCGCCGGGCCTTGGCCTGTGGCTCGCCCCCTTGCAGAAGACGCGGCGCCAGCGCCTGCACCCCGCCATAGGCGATAATCCAGACCGCCAGGAAGCCGCCAATAGCGAAGAAGGCCCAGCGCCGCCCCTCGTCCGTGCCGTCCGAGAGCACGGACTGGAAATAGACCGGCACCCCGACCACGAACCAGACATCCCGCGCGCCGAACAGGAACAGGCGGGCCAGCGACAGCCGGTTTACCCTGGGGTCGGGCGAGCGCCAGCCGGCGAATTTTGCGCCCTTGTCGGGGGCGGGCAGGCCCTTGGGCAAAAAGAGCGCGACGGCGATCAGGATCAGCGCCAGCACCCCGGCCATGGCATAGAGCGCGGGCTGGAACCCGGCCAAGGCCAACAGCGCCGCGCCCAAGAAGAAGCCCGCGCCCTTGACCGCGTTCTTCGAGCCGGTCAGCAGCGCCACCCAGCGAAAGAGTCCGCCCTCGGGCGCCAGGAGCTTGACGGCGGATTTGGACGACATCTTGGCCAGATCCTTGGCCACGCCCGAGACCCCCTGCACCGCCATGACGAAGACCACCGAGGCCGCGACCGACCATTCCGGCCCCAGCTGCGTCAGCGCCAGCAGCGCCGCGATCTGCAACGTGAGCCCGGCGTAGAGCGTGGCGGCGAGGCCGAAGCGCTGGGCGAGGAAGCCCGCATAAAGGTTGGTGACGATCCCGGCAACCTCGTAGAGCAGGAAGAGCCAGGCCAGCTGAATCGGGCTGAAACCGAGCCCGTTGAATTGCAGCAGGACCAGCATCCTGAGCGCACCGTCGGACAGCATGAAGGCCCAATAGGCGGCGGTGACGGCGGCATAGGCGCGCAAGGGATTCATCGGCGGTGTCCGCTGGGGCCGGGGAACCGGGGGGCCAGCCCCCCGGACCCCCCGGGATATTTAAGGCGCAAAGAGGGGGTCAGAGGCTGGCGGCGATCATCCGGGCGATATCGGCCAGACGGCAGGCATAGCCCCATTCGTTGTCGTACCAGGCGTAGATCTTCACCTGCGTGCCGTTGATGACCATGGTCGAGGGGCCGTCGATGATTGCCGAGCGCGGATCGTTGGTGAAATCCGACGAGACCAGCGGGCGGGATTCGAAGCCGAGAATGCCCTTGAGCGGCCCATCGGCGGCGATCTGGAAGAGGGCGTTGACCTCATCGGCCGTAGTCGGCCGCTCCACCTCGAACACGCAATCGGTGAGCGAGGCGTTCAGCAGCGGCACCCGCACGGCATGGCCGTTCAGGCGGCCCTTCAACTCGGGATAGATCACGGTGATGGCGGTGGCCGAGCCGGTGGTCGTGGGGATCAGGTTGGTCAGGGCCGAGCGGGCGCGGCGCATGTCCTTGGCCGGGCGGTCGACGATGGTCTGGGTATTGGTGACATCATGGATCGTGGTGATCGAGCCATGGCGGATGCCGAGCCCCTCGTGGATCACCTTGACCACCGGGGCCAGGCAATTGGTGGTGCAGGAAGCCGCGGTGATCAGGTCGTGGCGGGAAGGATCGTAGCGGCCGTGGTTGATGCCATAGACTAGGTTCAGCGCGCCCTCGTCCTTGACCGGGGCGGAAACCAGCACCTTCTTCACCCCTGCGGCGAAATAGGGGGCGATCTTCGCCTTGGTCTTGAAGACGCCGGTGCAGTCGATGACCATGTCGATGTCCGAGAGCGGCAGCGCGTCCAGCGTCTTTTCCTGACTGAGCGCGATGCGCTGGTCGTTGATCCGCAGCGCGCCGGGTTCGGCAGCGATCCGGACAGGCCAGCGGCCGTGCACGCTGTCGAATTCCAGGAGCAGCGCGTGCTGGTCGGGGTCACCCGCCGAGTCGTTCAGAAGCACGATGTCACCGGCGATTCCCTGCTCGATCAGGTCGCGCAGCACGAGTTTTCCGATCCGGCCGAGGCCGTTGAGGGCGATACGAGGCATGTCTCAGTCCTGGGGCCGGGTCAGGGAAAGGGCGTCGACGCTGGCCTGCAGCGCCAGGCGGTCCAGCGTCTCGACCGGCAGTTCCACAAAGGTGGCGATGCGGCGGCGGAGCGCACCATAGGTACGGGCGAAGACAATCCCCTTCTCGGCCTCGGTCCCGGTGGCCTTGACCGGGTCCGGCACGCCCCAATGGCCGGTGATCGGCTGACCGGGCCAGGGCGGGCATTCCTCGGCCGCGGCGGTGTCGCAAACGGTAAAGACGAAATCCATCACCGGGGCACCGGGTTGCTGGAATTCCGAGATGTGTTTCGAGCGCAATTCGCCGATCGCATGGTCGTTGCGCGCCAGCACCTGCAACGCGAAGGGGTTCAGCGCGCTGTTGGGATGGGTTCCCGCCGAATGGGCGCGGAACCGCGACCCGCCCAGATCGCGCAGCAGCGCCTCGGCGAAGATCGAGCGCGCCGAATTGCCCGAGCAGATGAAAAGCACGTCATAGGTCTTGTCCGGCATCGTCCGGTCCTCCTGCGGGCCCCGCGCGGGGGTGGTGAACTGTGGCCGCCCCCGCCCGACATCGAGCGCGAGATAGCCGATGAGGGCTTCGGTCGTGTCCATTGCGACCGAGTAATAGAGGCTGCGCCCCTGCCGTTCGACGACGACGAGATCCGCGGCGGCCAGATCGGCCAGGTGATGCGAGAGCGTGTTGGCCTTCAGCCCCAGCGCCTGGGCAATCTCGGTCGGGCGCACGCCGCGGGGGGCAAAGCGCATCAACAGGCGGAACACCGCCAGCCGGTCGGGATGACCGAGGGTCGAGAAGGCGAGGGCGGCGTCTGTCGTTTCCATATTTCCTGATTAGTGGAAACGTAAGCCCGGCGCCAGTGAAGTTTTGATGACAGTTCCGGGCGGGTCTCAGCCCGGCGGCAGACCGGCGATCCCCGCCAGATAGGCATCGGCGAAATCGGTGCGGATCTCGACCCAGAGCGGCGCATGGTCCGACATCTGCCAGGTCCGCCATGTCAGATAGCGGTCACCGTCACCGTCGCTCGGACCGTCGCCCTGCGGCACGTGGGCGGCATAGATCGCCCGATCCTCGGGCGTGTCGCGAAACACATCCTCGAAGAGGTCGATCAGCCCGCCGCGCAGCACCTCGAAACGCGGATCCTTCACCCGGACGGCGATCTGGTCATAGAAATGGTCGCCCAGCTTTCGCACCTGCCGGCCGTCGATCTGCGGCGGGACGGCGAAGCCCTGCCCTTTCAGCGCCGCCATGGTCTTGTGCTCGGGGCTGACCACGTTGAAATCGCCCAGCAGGATGTAATTCTCGACCGCGCCACGGCTGTCGCGCTCGGCCCGGGTTTCGCTGTCCTGACGGTCGGCGAAGAATTTCACCAGTGCCTCGATCTCGGCGATGCGGCGCTTGAGCTTTTCGCCGGAATCGTCACCGAAATAGATATGCACCGTGCAGAGGCTGAAGCGGAACCAGCCCGACTGAAAGGCCACCAGGAACGGGCTGCGGGCGAATTGCTGCTTCATCTCCACGGTGGTCGGCGCCACATCGGGCTGATTGTCCCGCGCCGCGACCTTCTTCTTCGAGACGATGAGCTGGCCGTCCGGCAGCACGATCTCGCCCGCCACCTTGCGGAACCAGACCTTCTCGGTGTTGTAGAGGAAGGCCATGCGCTCGCCATTGCCGCCGGTGCCTTCGGTCGTGTCGGTGGCGATGTAATCCCATTCGCGGCCGAGGATGCGCATCACCTCCTCCAAGGGGCCGAGGTCGCGCGCCACTTCCTGCACGGCGACCAGATCGAAACAGGCGATCATCTCGGCGATGTAATACAGCGTTTCAGGACGGCGCTTGCCCCAGCCGAACTTGCCGGAATCGAAATCGCGGATGTTCCAGGTGGCCAGAAGCAGCGTGGACTCGCTCTTGCGCTTGCGGATCGGCTCCAGCCGTTTGCGGATCGCCAGCAAGCGCTCGGCGCACCGTTCGGCCGCGCCCCTCTCACCCCTGAGCCGCGCTTTCAGACCCGCGTAATTGTTCGACATGACCGCACCCGTACCCCTGACCGGCGCCGAGCCTAGCACGAAACGCGGTCGAAATCCGCCCCGTTCAAGGTAAGTGCAGGCGATCTTCGGGAAGGAATGGTGCCGGTGAAGGGACTCGAACCCCCGACCCACGCATTACGAATGCGTTGCTCTACCAGCTGAGCTACACCGGCCCGGTGCCACGGGGCCGCCAAGGGTCCCGTTCTGGTGGCTGGGTCTTAGCATCGGGCCGGGGCCGTATCCAGCCCCTTTTTTCGCCCGCAGCATCGGGGGATCAGAGGCCCATGCGCCGGGTCTGGTTCAGGTCGATCACCTCGGCCTCGATGGCGGGATCGTCCTTTTCGGGCGCGGGCGCGGGCGCCTCGGGTTCCGGCTCTGGCTCGGGCTCTGGCTCGACGGCCTCGGGCAGATCCGCCGCGGGCAGGGCGCCGACGATCAGCGGCAGCATCTCGGTCCCCGTCGCGCTGGGGCCGGAGCTGTCCGGCGTGTCGGTCCAGGCCAGCGTGTCGAAGGCCCCGCAATTGGCGCAGAGCGCGTGCCAGCCCGCGTGAACGTGGTGGCAATTCTCGCAGACCCATTGCGGCCCCTTGGGCGCGATCAGCGCGCGGGCCAGCCAGCCGCGCACCACCTGATCGGGCGAGCCCTCGCCACGCTCGATGGCGGCCATGATGGTCATCACGCGCTGCGTCGGGTGGGTTTCGTGCAGGTCGGCCATGGCGCGGCGGGCGGCGGGGAAATCCTCGGCCGCGATCAGCAGTTCGGCGCGGGTCATCTGCGCCTCAGGCCCCGGGGTCAGGACGAGCAGCGGCTCGAAGCGCTTGAGGCGGGTGGCGGGCGCCTCCTCGGGGGCGATGGCCGCGAAGGCCTGCGCCAGTTCCGGGTGGGGTTGGGTCTTCCACGCCCGCTTGATGAGTTTGGCGGCGGCCTGACCCTTGCCGCGCGCCACCAGCGCCCTTGCGGCCATCACCGCGGCGGGCACCAGTTCGGGCGATTCGCGGTTGGCTTCGATGGCCAGATCCTGCGCCAGCGCGGTATTGCCTGCTGCTTCCTCGGCCTCGGCCTGTTGCAGGGTCAGGACGGCATCGCGGCGCTTGAACACGGGCTTCGGCAGGCGGCCCGAGCGCGTCGTCTCCAGCAGAGTGCGGCGCGCGCCAGACCAGTCGCCGGCCTTGTTCTGCAACATCAGCAGCCGGTCCTGGGTCGGCGCATGGCCGGGGCGCAGCGTCAGCGCGGTTTCGGCCAGCTTGCGGGCCTTGGTGGCATTGCCGGCCTCGACCTGCTGGGCCAGCAGCCCCTGCACGCCGACAAAGCGCGAGCGGTCATCCTCCAGAAGGCGCTTGTAGTAATCCTCGGCCAGGGCGGTGTTGCCCTTGGCCTGGGCGGCCTGCGCGATCAGCAGCGTGGTCAGCGCCTGATCTTCCAGCAGCTTCTCGGCCTTGCGGCCCTTGGTCAGGGCCTTTTCGCCCTCGCCCGCGGCCAGCGCGAGGAAACCGTCGGTCAACGCCTCGAGCCCGCGGCGGCGGCGGTTGCGTTCGAAATGGCGGCTGATCGCGGTCTCGTCGCCGTTGATGAAGCGCAGGACGGCCACGGTCAGCCCCGCCAGCTTCATCAGCAGCCAGAGCCCCGCCAGCAGCAGCAGCGCGGCGATGGCCATCTGCACCGGGCCCAGCGTGAATTCGGTGGTGCCGACGGCCAGCCGGAGGCCTGCCTCCTGCGTCATCAGCGCCTCGGCACCCCAGACGAGGCCCGCCACCACCGCCAGGAACAGGACGATCTTCAGTATGGTCCAGAACATCGCCGCTTACTCCCCGTTTTCCATCTGTGCCTGAAGCTCGGCCAAGGCCGCCAGCGCCGCCAGCCGCGCATCGACCGAGCCGCGCCAGGCGGCCATTTCCGCCGCCGGATCCGCGCTCAGCGCATCAAGCTCGGTCAGCGCGCCCGGCAGATCGCCGGCGCGCACCCGCGCCTCGGCACGCGACAGGATGGCGTCGGTGTCGTCGCCCTCACGCGGGGCCAGCGACCGTGCGCCGGTCTGCGCGCGCAGGAAATCCGTGACCCGTTCGCCGAGCGAGGCGCCGGGCGCCACCGGATCGGCGGCCAGCGCGCGCCGGGCGTTGGGGGCGAAGCTGGTCTGGATCTCGGCCAGCGTCGGCAGCCCCTCGGCCATCGGGCGCAGCGCCTCGGGCACCGCGCCCAGCGTCTCCAGCGCCCCGGGCGAGGGCGCACCCGATTCGGCGGCTGCGACCAGCTCGGCAAGCGCCGCGCGGCGGGCGATGCGGTCCTGCGCGGCGGCGACATCCTCTTCACGGGCGTCGAGCGAATCGGCCCGGGCCTCGATCGCGGCGCGGGCCTCGGCCATGGCGGCGGCGACCGAGCCCATGATGCGGGTGTCGATCCCCGATTCCAGCGTGTCGATCCGGGCGCCGAGCGCCTCGACCGAGGCTTCGGCCGGGGTCGCGCCTTCCAGCGCGGCGATGCGTGCCTCCAGCGGCGCAAGGTCGGTCACGGCCACTGGCCGGGCCTCGAGCGCGGTTACCCGGTCATCGAGCCCGCCGTCGCCTGCATCCTCGAGCGCGGCGATGCGCGATTCGAGGCGCGCGATGGCCTCGTTGTCGCCGCCGCCGCCGGCGGATTCGAGCGCCTGCACGCGCCGCAGCAGCTCGGGATCGGCGACGCCGCCCTGCCAGCCGTTCGGCAGGAAGATCAGCACGACCAGCGCGCCCAACACCGCCGCCGCAAAGCCGCCGAAGACGAGGGGCATGGCGTTGCTGCCCGGTGGCGGGGCGGGCTGCGGTTCCGGGGGCGGCGTCACCGGCTCGGCAGCGGGCACGGCCGCTTCGGGTTCGGCCGGGGCGGGCTGCGGATCCTCGGCCAGCGGCGCGGCGGGTTCAGGATCGGCGACGGGCGGCGCGCCATCGACCGGCGCGGGATTGGCGGTTTCGGGATCGGTGCCCGGGGCGGGCGGTTCCGCCGCGGGATCGGCCACCGGCGGCTCGGGGTCCGCGACGAGCCCGGGATCAGGGCGGATCGGCGGAGCGTCGGCGCCCGTATCGGCCGCCAGCCTGTCCGCGCCCGGCACATCGGGCTCCGGCGCCGTCTGGCCTTCGGCGGCGATGTCGGCCTCGTCGATCGGCGACGCCTTGCTGGCGTCCTTGCCCGTCCTGGTGCGGTTGCTGGTCTTTCGGGCCATCGGAACCTCCCCGTCACCGGTCCAAACGTCAGAGCCGCCCGGAAATTCGGGCGCTTCCCTGTTACTTAGCTCGCCCCCTGCCCGGTCTCAACCCGCCGGGGCATTCTGCGACAACGCATCCGTAACGGCGCGCAACATGGCGCCGCCGTCCGGGGCCGCGGCGACACGCGCGCGGGCGGCGAGCAGATCGGGCAAGGCATCCCGCGCCGCCCGGCTGATGACCACCGGCAACAGGTCGGGCAGCGCCAGAATCCCCGGCTGACGCCCCAAAGCCGCCGCCGCGCGAGGCGAGAAGAGCGGCGCCAAGATCCGTCGGTCGGGGGGCAGCAATCCCTCGGGCAGGGACAGCGCCCGCGCCTCGTAGAGCGCGACGCCCGCCACCTCGACCCCCGGCACGGCGCCCGCGACCTGACGCGCCAGATGCCGGCCATGGGCATGGACCAGCCGCCCCGCCGGGCGCTCAGCCTCCAGCAGCGCCAGCAGCGCCACGGCATCGCCCCCGGCCTCGTGCGGCAGGAACCCGGCCCGCGCCGCCGCCCGCGCCGTGGCGGGTCCGACGCACCAGGCGGGCAGGGGCGGAAGCGGCGGCAGGAAGGGGATGGCATTGGCCGAGGTGAGAACCAGCCCCGCCGCGCCCTCGAACACCGCGGGGTCGAAGGGCAGGCCCACCACCTCGGACAGGGGCGCGATCAGCGCCTCATGCGGCGGGCAGGCAGCCGCGGCCTCGGCGGCGAAGCGGCGGGCCTGCGGCAGCGGGCGGGTGATCAGCAAGATCGGCGGGCGGGACATGGGCAGAGGCATCCTTGGGTCGGCCGCACCCTACCCCCCCGCCGGCAAGCGGGGCAAGCCGCCCCGGGGCCGGGCTCAGATCCCCAGATAGCGTTGCTCGACCTCGGGCGTGATGGCAGCCGTGGCGCCGGTCCAGACGGCGCGGCCCCGTTCCAGCACCACGCAGCGGTCCGCGATCGGCTTCAGTTCCTTCACCGTCTTGTCGACGATCAGGATGGACTGGCCCTGCGCCTTCAGCCGGGCGATGGCGGCCCAGATCTCGGCCCGGATCACCGGCGCCAGCCCCTCGGTCGCCTCGTCGAGGATCAAAAGCCGCGGGTTGGTCATCAGCGCCCGGCCGATGGCCAGCATCTGCTGCTCGCCGCCCGAGAGGGTCGAGGCCTGCTGCGCCGAGCGTTCGGCCAGCCGCGGGAAAAAGGCGCGCACCGTGTCCAGCGTCCATTGGCCCGGGCGGGCGGCGGCGATCAGGTTCTCGGTCACGGTCAGCGTGGCGAAACAGCGCCGCCCCTCGGGCACCAGGCCGATCCCCAGCCGGGCCGCCTGGAAGGACGGCAGCGCGGTGATGTCGCGGCCGTCGAAGCGCACCCGGCCCTTGGCGACCGGCTGCATCCGGCACAGCGCGCGGATCGTCGTTGATTTGCCCATGCCGTTGCGGCCCATCAGGGCCACGGCCTCGCCGGGCTGGATCGTCAGATCCATCCCAAACAGCGCCTGCGAGGCGCCATAAAACACCTCGATCCCCTCGACCTCGGCCAGCGCGGTCATTCGGAATCCCCCAGATAGGCCTCGCGCACGGCGGGATCGTTGCGGATCTCCTCGACCGAGCCCGAGGCGATGATGCGGCCATAGACCAGCACGCTCAGCCGGTCGGCCAGCGCGAAAACCGCGTCCATGTCGTGTTCGATCAGCAGGATCGGCGCCTGCGCCTTGAGCCCGCGCAAGAAGTCGACCAGGGCACCGACGCCCTCGGCCCCCATGCCCGCCATCGGCTCATCGAGCAGGAAGCAGGCCGGTTCCAGCGCCAGCGCCACGGCGATTTCCAGAAGCCGCCGCTCGCCATGGCTGAGTTCGGCCGAGGGCACGCTGGCGCGCCCGGCGAGGCCCACCTTGGACAGGATCGCGCCGGCCTCTTCCTTCAGGCGACGGTCGCGCATCACCGGCTTGAGGAAGCGAAAGGAATGGCCCTGCCGCGCCTGCAAACCCAGCATGACGTTGCGCCGGGCCGAATATTCCGGGATCAGCGAGGAAATCTGGAAACTGCGCCCCAGCCCCAGCCGCGCCCGCTGCGCGACGCTGAGGCCGGTGATGTCGCGGCCCTTGAAGGTGATCGTCCCGGCATCGGGCGCGATCCGGCCGGAGATCTGGCCGATCAGCGTGGATTTCCCCGCCCCGTTCGGCCCGATCAGCGCGTGGATCTCACCCGGCATCAGGGTCAGCGACACGTCGTCGGTGGCTTTCAGCGCGCCGAAGCTCTTGGACAGGTGCGAAAGGCTCAGAACCGGGTCAGCCAAGGCGCTCCCTCCCCGCGATCAGGGTGACGATACCGCCGCGCGCGAAGAGCACGGTCAGCAGCAGGACGAGGCCCAGCCAGAGGCGCCAATGCTCGGTCATGCCGCCGAAGATCACCTCGAATCCGACCAGCACCGCCGCGCCCGCGACCGGCCCGAAAAGCCGCCCGGTGCCGCCGAGGATGATGATGACGATGAGTTCACCGGACATGGTCCAGGCCATCGCCGCCGGGCTGGCGAAGCGCGACAGATCCGCCATCAGCGCCCCGGCAAGCCCGGTGATCATCGCCGAGATGACGAAGGCCGCCAGCTTGATCCCGAAGGGCGAGATGCCGACCGCCGCCACCCGGTCCGGGTTCTGCCGGATCGCCATCAGCGCCGCCCCGAAGCGCGAGGCGCGGATCAGCGCGAAGGCTCCGATTGCCAGCATCAAGAGGCACCAGCACAGGATGAACAGGTTCCAGGGCCGCATGGTGTTGAGGCCGGGGAAGGTGTTCCTGACATAGATCGGCAAGCCGTCCTCGCCGCCATAGGTCGGCCAGGAGATGGCGAAGTAATAGACCATCTGCGCGAAGGCGAGCGTGATCATGATGAAGAAAATGCCCGAGGTGCGCAGGCTGAAAGCCCCGATCACCGCGGCCAGCAGCCCCGCCGCGATCATGGCGATGGGCCAGATGATCAGCATCTGGTTGGCGCCGGCGATGCCCAGAAAGGTCTCGCCATTGAAGGCGTGCTGCGCGGCGATCCCGGCGACATAGCCGCCGACCCCGAAATAGACCGCATGCCCGAAGGAGACCATGCCGCCCAGCCCCAGCGCGATGTTCAGCCCGACCGCGGCCAGGGCGAAGATGGCGATGCGGGTGAAGACGGTGATGGTGAAGGGCGAGCCCGCCCAATAGGCCCAGAGCGGCACCAGCAGCAGCCCGAGCGCCAGCACGGCATTGAGCGCATATTCTCGGCGATTGTCAGGCATGGACGGGGAACAATCCCTTGGGCCGGATGACCAGAATGAGGGCCATCAGCAGATAGACGAGCATCGAGGCCAGCGCGGCACCCGCGCCCGAGGCCTTGCTGGGGTCGAGGAACAGGGCGAAGACCTGCGGCAGCAGGAAGCGGCCCATCGTGTCGATGACGCCCACCAGCAGCGCGCCGACCATGGCGCCCCGGATGGACCCGATCCCGCCGATGACGATGACGACGAACGCCAGGATCAGCACGGGTTCGCCCATGCCGACCTGCACCGATTGCACCGCGCCGACCAGCGCCCCCGCCAGCCCCGCCAGCGCCGCGCCCAGCGCGAAGACGAAGGTATAGAGGGCGCGGATGTTGACGCCGAGGGCGGCGATCATCTCGCGGTCGTTCTCGCCCGCGCGGATGCGGATGCCGAGCCTGGTGCGCCCGATCAGCAGCCACAGCCCCAGCGCCACGCCAAGCCCCGCCACGATCAGCGCCAGCCGGTAGAGCGGATAGGGCGTGAGGCCCAGGTTCACCGTGCCGGTCAGCAGGGGCGGCACGTCCAGGTACAGCGGGAAGGGGCCGAACAGGATCTTGGTCCCTTCGGACAGGATCAGGATCAGCGCGAAGGTCGCCAGCACCTGGTCGAGGTGATCGCGTGTATAGAGACGGCGCATCACCGTCACCTCGATCAGCGCGCCCGCGGCGGCGGCGGCGGCCATCCCGGCGGCGAGGCCCAGCCAGAAATTGCCGGTCAGCCCGGCGGCGGCGGCACAGAAGAAGGCGCCGATCATGAAGAGCGAGCCATGCGCCAGGTTGATCAGCCCCATCACTCCGAAGACCAGCGTCAGGCCCGCGGACATGAGGAACAGCATCAGCCCGAATTGCAGGCCGTTCAGGAATTGTTCGAAAAGAAGAGCGGCTGTCACGTTACCCCCCGGACGGGCCGTTTGGAGGGGAGGGGCGCGGGCCCGGGCCGCGCGCCCCTCGCGGGGGTCATTCCATCGCGCAATCGGCGGCGTAGACGTCCTGATGATCCTCGAAGGCGGTGCCGACGATGCGGTTGGTCAGCACGCCATCGACCGAGACGACCTCGCGGGCATAATAGTTCTGGATCGGATGCTGGTTATTGCCGAAGCGGAAGCTGCCGCGGACCGAGTCGAAATCGGCCGCGCGCATGGCGGCACGGAAGGCGTCCAGATCCGAGATATCCGCCGCGGCCAGGGCCGAGAGGATCAGGTTGGCCGTGTCGAAGCTCTGCGCCGCATAGACCGAGGGCAGGCGGCCATAGGCTTCCTGGAAGGCGGCGACGAAGGCCACGTTCGCGTCGTTATCCATGTCGGGCGACCATTCGGCGGTGTTGATCACGCCCAGCGCCGCATCGCCCACCGCCGGCAGAACGTCCTGGCTGAAGGTGAAGGCGGCCGAGATGATCGGCAGATCGACGCCCGATTGCGCATATTGGCGCATGAAGCTGATGCCCATGCCACCCGGCTCGAAGATGAAGATCGAATCGGCGCCCGAGGCGCGGATCTGGGCGATCTCGGCCGCGAAATCGGTCTGGCCCAGCTGGGTATAGACCTCACCCGCCAGCGTACCCTGGAAATAACGCTTGAAGCCGGTCAGCGCATCGACCCCGGCCGGGTAGTTCGGCGCCATGATGAAGGCGTTCTGATAGCCCAGCGTATTGGCGTATTGGCCGGCCGCCTCGTGCATCGTGTCGTTCTGATAGGCGGCGTTGAAATAATTGGGCGTGCAGCCCGCGCCGGCCAGGGCCGAGGGCCCTGCGTTGGGCGAGACATAGATCACGTCCTGCGCGGTGACGGCGGGAACCACCGCCATGGCAAGGTTCGACCAGATGATCCCGGTCAGGATCTGCGCACCCTCGGACTGGATCATGCGGTCGGCGATCTGCACCGCCGCCTCGGGGCGCTGGCCGTCATCCTCGACCACCAGGCGAATCGCATCCGACCCGTTCATCTGCAGCGCCAGCTCGAAAGCGTCGCGCACATCGACGCCCAGCCCGGCACCGCCGCCCGACAGCGTGGTGATCAGGCCCACGGTAACCGGGTCGGCCTGGGCCACGCCCGCGGTCAGTGCCAGCGCCGACGCGCAGGCCAGCGCATTCTTGCGAAACATCATATCGACAACTCCCTGTGTGTTGGCGGCCGTTCTGCGCGGCCCGATAGACCGAGACTACCGGTCAAAGCGCGTTCCGCAAGCATTATTTCAAGCCTAAAACACCTCGAGGACCGGAGGGCGCGAAGGGCGGGGCGGCCATGTCAGGGACAGAAAAGAAAACGGGCTCGACGATCTCTCGCCAAGCCCTTGAATTCTATTGGTGGAGCCAAGGGGAGTCGAACCCCTGACCTCTTGAATGCCATTCAAGCGCTCTCCCAACTGAGCTATGGCCCCACCGAGGTGCCGCCGTTCCCGGCTGCGAGGCGGGGTTTAGGGCCTGCCGAGAGAGAGATCAAGGGGAAAAATACACGCGCTGGCGAAAGGCGGCAAACACGGCTGCGCCCGCCCCGCCCGCGGCCATGGGAAAGGGCGGGCACCCAAGGTGCCCGCCCCGACCGACCCGTTGCGGGGCCGGGAATCTCAGCTTTCGTCGTCGCCTTCGCCGGCGACGTCGCCCAGTTCGTCGAACGACACGGTATCGTCGTCCTCGTCCTCGAGCAGTTCGTCGTCCGCATCCACCGCGACATCATCGTCATCGTCCAGAAGCACGTCATCCGTGTCCAGATCGGCGGCGGCGCTGACCTTCGCCTTGGCCGTTTCGGCGGCCATGGAGACCGAACCCTTGCGGCCGGGCAGGTCGATCGGCACGACCTCGCCGGTGTAGGGGCTGATCACCGGGGTCTTGTTCAGGTCGTAAAAACGCTTGCCGGTCGTCGGGCACAGGCGCTTCACACCCCATTCTTCCTTGGGCATAGACGGTCCTTCCCATGCTTGGATCGACGCCCGTTGCCATAGTTGGATTGCCTTGTCAAAGCCTTTCCTGTTTGGTGTCGCCGACCCCGCCGAGGCCCGCCGATGACAAAAGACCCCGAGACGATCACCCTGCCCGGCCCCCTGCCCGGCGATCCGCCCCTTGCCGTCCGGCTGCACCGCTCGGCGCGGGCGCGGCGCGTCTCGCTCAAGGTCTCGCGGCTGGATGGCGCGGTGACGCTGACCCTGCCCGCCCGCGCGCCCCTGCGCGGCGCGCTCGAGTTCCTGGAGGAACGGCGCGACTGGCTCTCGGCGGCGGTGGCGGGGCTGGAGGGGCCGCTGGCGGTGGCGCCGGGCCTTCTGCTGCCGGTCGAGGGGCAGGCGCTGACCCTGACCGCCGCCCCGGTCCGCGCCGCCCGGATCGAGGGCGCGGCGCTGCTGGTTCCCGCGGCGCGCCCCGCCGCGGCGGCATTGGCCTTCCTCAAGCTCCGCGCACGGGACCGGCTGGCGCAGCGGGTGGCGCGGCACAGCACGGCGCTGGGGCGCGCGGCGGGCAAGCTCACGCTGCGCGACACGCGCTCGCGCTGGGGGTCCTGCACCGCCTCGGGCGATCTGATGTTCAACTGGCGCCTGATTCTGGCGCCGCCGCCGATCCTCGATTACGTCGCGGCGCATGAGGTGGCGCATCTGGCGCAGATGAACCATTCGCCCGCCTTCTGGGCCGAGGTCGCGCGGCTTTTCCCCGCCCATCGCGAGGCGCGGCGCTGGTTGAAGGCCGAAGGCGCGGCGCTGCACCGCTATCGCTTCGGCCCGGCTTGAGTCCCCGGCGCTTTTGTGATCACGCTGCGGCATGACTACCACGCGCCCCCTGCCGGACCCTTCGACCCTGTCGGCGCATGATCGCGTCTACCGGACCCTGCGCACGCAGGTCATGCATGGCGAGTTGCCGCCCGGCCATGCCCTGACCCTGCGCGGCATCGCCCGGGAATTCGGCGTCTCGATGACGCCCGCGCGCGAATCGATCCAGCGGCTGGTGGCGGAAGGGGCGCTGACCATGTCGGCCTCGGGCCGGGTGCAGACGCCGGAACTGGGCAACGAGCGGATCGAGGAACTGGCCTCGATCCGGGCACTGCTGGAGCCGGAGCTGGGCTCGCGCGCCCTGCCCCGGGCGCATTCGGCGCTGATCGACCGGATGGAGGCGATCAATGCCGCCAATACCGACGCGGTGCTCAGGGGCGACGCGGTGACCTATGTGCGCACCAATCTGGAATTCCACCGCACGCTCTATCTGCGCGCGCAATCGCCGGCGATGCTGGCCATGGTCGAGACGATCTGGCTGCAACTCGGCCCGACCATGCGGGCGCTGTATGGCCGCCTCCGGCGCAACACCCCGCCGCCGCATCACCGCATGATCCTCGCCGCGCTGAAGGCGGGCGACGAGCCCGGGCTCCGGCTGGCGATTCGCACTGATGTCACGCAGGGGCTCAGGCATCTCACGCAATAATCGGTGAGCCCGCGCCGAACCTGTAGACAGCCCGCGCGCCGCGTTGAAAAATACCGTCATGCTGGACCGTCTGATCCTGTTCCTGATCCTTCTCGCCGCCGCGCCCGCCGCGGCCTGGACCGATGACGTGCGCTGCGTGCAGCAGCAGCTGGCGCAGGCCGGGCAGGACGCCGGGCCCGCCGACGGGATCGTCGGACCACGCACGCTGGCGGCCCTGCGCGAGCACGCGGCCCGGGCCGGGGTCGCCGGCGGGCATGACCTGACGCCGGACACGGCTACGACCTGGTGCCGGAGGCTGGGCGAGGCCGATCCCGCGCTCAGGGCCTTCTGGCCATCGGGTGACAATGCGGTGGTGGTGCAGACCGGCCCCGGGGTCGATCCGGTGCTGGCGCGGCTGATTCGCGTGCGCCTGCCCGAATTGCATCATGAGGTCGCGGCGCTGCTGGGCGTCGAGCTTTCGGGCACCGACCGGGTGTTTGTCGGCGCCGGGATCGACGAGTTGCGCGCCATGATCACGCGTGACACCCGGCACCGGCCGATCGGCAATCTGGACGCCGTGCTCGAGGATCACTGCAACCCCAACGGCCGGATCGGGGCTTTCGCCACGCCGGGCGTGATGGTGATCTGCCTGCGCCCCGACACCCGGCTTCTGACTGACCTGGCCTATAGCACCCTGGTTTTCGTGCTGACCCATGAAGCGACGCATCTGGTGCAGTTCCAGCTGACCGGCCTGCCCGACTCCGGCACCGCGCCCGAGGGGCGGGTGCGGTTCGAAGGGCCGATGTGGCTGCTGGAAGGGCTGGCCGATGTGGTCGGCCACGCACTCGGCGACCGGCTGGAGCCCCTGGAAATCCGCGAACTGGGGGCGCGGCGCTATACCGGGCGGGCGGTGCCCCGGCTGACCCAGTTGCAGACGCGCGGAGACCTGCTGTCGCGGCGGGACGACGTGTATCAGGTGGGGATGTGGGCGGCCTCGCTCCTGATCGAACGGGCGGGCTTTTCCGGCGCGGGGCGGCTTTTCTCGCTGATGGGCGAGGGACAGCCCTTCCCCGAGGCTTTCGCCGAGGTCTATGGCCGGAGCCTGGACTCGTTCTACGAGACCTTCGCCGCCGAGGCCCAGCCACAGCAGCCCCGACGCCCGGCCAAAGGCTGACCCCTGCTCAATCCGTCCGTTTGCCGCTGGCGCTGTTGAAGGGATGCAGCGCCTCCAGCGGCGCATGCAGCGTCACCACCGCACCCTCGGTCACCTCGGGCAGGCCCGGCACGCGCACGGTGATCGGCTGCGCATTGGCGTCGAGGGTGACGTAGATATGGCTCTCCGCCCCCGCGGGTTCGAGCAGGGCCACCCTGCCCTGCAACACCATCGCCGGACCCGGGGGCGGGGTCAGCGACAGATCGTCGGGCCGGATGCCCACCAGATCGGTGCCGCCGGGCAGCGCGGACGGCGCCGCGCCCCGGTCGCGCAGATAGGCCATGTCGATCATGTTCATGGCGGGCGAGCCGATGAAGCCCGCGACAAACACCGTCGCCGGCCTGCGGTACAGCTCCATCGGCGTGCCGACCTGCTCGATCTGGCCCGCGTTCAGCACCACCAGCCGGTCGGCCAGCGTCAGCGCCTCCAGCTGGTCATGGGTCACGTAGAGCGAGGTCGTGCCCAGCCGCTTCTGCAATTGCCGGATCTCGACCCGCATCTGCACGCGCAGCTTGGCGTCGAGGTTCGAGAGCGGCTCGTCAAACAGGAAGGCCGCCGGTTCGCGCACCAGCGCCCGGCCCATCGCCACCCGCTGCCGCTGCCCCCCGGACAGGGCGCGCGGCTTGCGGTCGAGGTAATCGGCGATCTGCAACATGCCGGCGGCTTCCTGCACGCGGCGCTCGATCTCGGCCTTGGGTACGCCCTTGTTGCGAAGGCCGTAGGCGAGGTTGTTGTAGACTGTCATATGCGGGTAGAGCGCGTAGTTCTGAAACACCATGGCGATGTCGCGGTCGGCGGGTTCAAGCTGATTCACCACCCGGTCGCCGATCTTCAGCGTGCCGCCGGTGATCGTCTCCAGCCCCGCCACCATCCGCAGAAGCGTGGACTTGCCGCAGCCCGAGGGGCCGACCAGCACGATCATCTCGCCATCGGCGATGTCCAGGCTGATGCCGGTGACGGCCTTGACGCCGCCGGGATAGACCTTGTGCAGGTCGTCCATCACGATGCGGGCCATCGTTATTTCTCCGTCTCGACCAGGCCCTTCACGAAGAGCCGTTGCATGAAAAGAATGACCAGGATCGGCGGCAGCGCGGCCAGGACCACGGTCGCCATCACCAGATGCCAGAGGGGTTCGCTGTCGGCGCCCGTCACCATCCGCTGGATACCCATGACCACGGTGTAATACCGCTCGTCATTGGTCACCAAGAGCGGCCAAAGGTATTGGTTCCAGCCATAGATGAACATGATGACGAACATCGCCGCGATATTGGTGATGCTGAGCGGCAGCAGGATGTCCTTGAAGAACTTCATCGGCCCGGCGCCATCGACGCGGGCGGCCTCGAGCATCTCCTCGGGCACGGTCATGAAGAATTGCCGGAAGAGGAAGGTCGCGGTGGCCGAGGCGATCAGCGGGATCGACAGGCCCGCATAGCTGTTCAGAAGGCCCAGATTGGCCACGACCGCATAGGTCGGCACGATCCGCACCTCGACCGGCAGCATCAGGGTCAGGAAGATGACCCAGAAGAAGAAGATGCGGAAACGGAAACGGAAATAGACGATGGCGAAGGCCGAGAGCAGCGAGATGGCGATCTTGCCGACCGCGACCATCATCGCCATGACAAAGCTGTTCCACAGCATGAGGCCGATGGGCGGGGCGCCGGCCTGGGCGCGGCCCTCGAAAATCACGGTGCGGTAATTCTCGATCGCGTGCGAGCCGGGCAGCAGCGGCATGACGCCCTGCAGGAAGGTCCCCGGCGCATGGGTCGAGGCAATCACCGCCACATAGACCGGGAAGACCACGGCGGCGACGCCGAGAATCAGGATCAGATGGGCCAGCAGGCTGCCAAAACGGTCGTTCTCTACCATGGCATGCCCCTCAGTAATTCACGCGCCGCTCGATCCAGCGGAACTGGACCACGGTCAGCACCACGACGATGCCCATCAGCACCACCGATTGCGCCGCCGAGGCACCGAGGTTGCCGTTGACGAACCCGTCGCGGAAGACGTTGTAGACAAGGATGTTGGTGGCCTGCGCCGGCCCGCCCTCGGTCGTGGCATGGATCACGCCGAACGTGTCGAACATGGCATAGACCACGTTCACCACCATCAGGAAGAAGGTGGTGGGCGACAGCAGCGGGAAGACGATGGTCCAGAAACGCTTGGTGCGGCTGGCGCCGTCGATGGCCGCGGCCTCGATCAGGCTTTGCGGGATCGATTGCAGCCCGGCCAGGAAGAACAGGAAATTGTAGCTGATCTGCTTCCAGGCGGCGGCGAGGACCACCAGGATCATGGCGTCGGTGCCATCGAGCCGGTGGTTCCAGTCATAGCCGAAGCCCTGCAGCATGTAGGGCACGATGCCGACCGAGGTGTTGAACATGAACCACCACAGCACCCCCGCGATGGCGGGGGCGACGGCATAGGGCCAGACGAGGAAGGTCGTGTACCACTCGCGCGAACGCAGCATGCGGTTGACCATGACGGCAAAGAGCAGGGACAGCGACATCGCCAGCAGCGTCGTCGCGACCGAAAAGATCGCCGTGGTCTTCATCGACGCAAGGTAGAGCGGGTTGTCGAAGAGCCGCTCGAAATTGCGGAACCACACGAATGTAGTGCGCAGGCCGAACGGGTCCTGACGCAGCATGGATTGCCAGAGCGCCTGGCTGGCGGGCCAGATGAAGAAGACCAGCGTGATCAGCACCTGCGGCGCGAGCAGCGCGTAGGGCAGCCAGCGGCTGGAAAAGGTCATGCGTTTGGTTTGCACCGCTGGCCTCCGAAAGGCGCAGGATGGGCAATAGTGCCCATCCTGCAGGTCGGTCTGGATCAGGTCACTGAAGCGAGGATTCGAACTCGCGCAGCAGTTCGTTGCCACGGCGGACAACGTTGTCCGCGGCCTGTTGGGCGGTGATCGTGCCCATCAGCATCGCTTCCATCTCTTCCGAGACGACATCGCGGATCTGCAGGTAGTTGCCGAAGCGCAGGCCGCGCGAATTCTCGGTCGGCGGGTTCAGGTTCATCTGCCGGATCGAGACATCGGCGCCCGGGTTGGCGTCGTAATAGCCCTGCTCCTGCGACAGTTCATAGGCGGCCTGGGTGATCGGCAGATAGCCGGTCGACTGGTGCCACCAGGCCTGCTGTTCCGGGGTCGAGAGGAACTCGAAGAAGCGCGCGACGCCTTCGTAATCGCCTTCGTCATGGCCCGAGAGGGTCCACAGCGTCGCCCCGCCGATGATCGAGTTCTGCGGCGCGCCCTCGACATCGTCGTAATAGGGCAGCATCGCATAGCCGACCTGGAAGTTGGCGTTGGCCATGACGCCGGCGCGCCCGGCCGAGCTTTCCATCATCATGGCGCATTCGCCGGAATAGAAGGTCGGGCCCGCATCCGGGCCGTCATTGCCGCCGGCCCATTTGAAGACGCCATTCGCCTGCCAGCGGGCCAGGTTCTCCCAATGGCGGACCAGCGGGGCCTGCTGGTTCAGCACCAGTTCCGCGTCGAAGCCGGCAAAGCCGTTCTGCTCGGTGCCCAGCGGCAGGTTGTGCAGCGCCAGGAAGTTCTCCATCTGGACCCAGGACGGCCAGCGGGTGGTGAAGCCGCAGGGCGCGGCGCCCGAATCGATGATCTGCTGCGAGAATTGCTCGACTTCGGCCCAGGTGGTCGGCGCGACCTCAGGGTCGAGGCCGGCGGCCTGGAACACGTCCTTGTTGTAGTACAGGATCGGGGTCGACGAGTTGAACGGGAAGGACAGCATGTTGCCATCCGGGTCGGTGTAATAGCCGACCACGGTGGAAATGTATTCCTGCGGGTCGAAATGAACGTCATGGGCGGCCATGAGTTCGTAGATCGGGACGATGGCGCCTTCGGCGGCCATCATCGTGCCGGTGCCCACTTCGAAGACCTGCAGGATATGCGGCTGTTCTCCGGCGCGGAAGGCAGCGATGGCGGCGTTCATCGCCTCGGAATAGGTGCCGCGGTAGCTGGGCACGATCACATAATCGGATTGCGAGGCGTTGAAGGTCGCCGCCGTCTCGCCGACCAGTTCACCCAGGCGGCCGCTCATGGCGTGCCACCACTGGATTTCGGTCTGGGCCATGGCGGCGGCAGGCGCCACAAGGGCCAGGGCCGTCGCGGCCATCAGGCTTTGTCTGAACATCAGGGATCCCCCCATTGATTGGTCTGGTTACGCGCAAGGCTGCGAAACTGCTCCCCACGGCTCCGCGGGCGCGAATTTCAGCACTTTGCTGCGATATTATTCGTTTGTGAAGAGTTCATGTCAGAACGCGAAAAATTTTCGCCGTTCGCGCGCAGGACCGGCCGAGGCCAAACCAAAAGGCGCGGTCCCCCGGGGGCCGCGCCTTTGTCAGGAATTCCGGAGCCTTCAGCCCTGATAGTGACCCGCGGGCCCGGCGACATAGCGCAGCCCGCGCGGTCCCCAATGCGGCCAGGCCAGCAGGTCGGACAGGGTAACCGGCTGCAGCCCCTGCGCCAGGATCCCGTCCAGCGCGGCGGGAACGGCGCGAATCGTCGGGCCGTGGATGTCATGCGCCAGGATCACCGCGCCGGGCCGCGCGCCCCGCACCATCCGCTCGGCCACGACGGACACCCCGGGCCGCCGCCAGTCCTGCGGATCGACCGACCAGACCACCGAGGTGAGGTTGCGCTGGTCGAAGAGCATGCGCATCTGCCGGTGGCTGAACGAGCCATAGGGCGGACGCATCGTCACCGGCACCGCGCCGACCGTGTCCCAGACGATCTGCTGGGTACGGTCGACCTCGCGCAGGACATTGCCGTCGCCCAGTTGCGACAGCACCGGATGGGTGAAAGTGTGGTTGCCGATCTCGTGCCCCTCGGCGACGATGCGGCGCATGATCTCGGGATAGCGCCGGGCGTTCTGGCCGATGACATAGAAGGTCGCCTTGGCGCGGTATTGCGCCAGGATGTCCAGCAGCCAAGGCGTGTTCTGCGGATGCGGCCCGTCGTCGAAGGTCAGCGCCACCCGCGGACGGCTGGTCTGCACGGCAGTCAAGGACACCGTATCATGGGTCCGCGCCAGCGCCGGCATGGGCCTGGTCGGAACGGCCGGCACGCTTTGCGCGGCGGCATGCGAAACGAAACCGGCTTGCGCGACCCCGGCAAGGGCAAGCGCACCGGCTCCGGACATCAGCGTCCGGCGGTTGATTTTGGTCACACTGTCCCCCGACAGTTGTGTTGGCAGCTGACTCGACTCCTATGTCTTTCAACAGCATGTGGAAAAGTCGAATCCTGCCCGGCTTCGCCCGTCTCTTGTGGAATGAGGCAGGAAAACCACAAGTTATGGAGATTCGGAGCGCCGGCACCCTGAGTCCTGTTGCGGCAAGGCCACTGGCAAACGATCGGCGGGCCTTCGCCGATGGGCGAGACTCGACCCAAGGGAGAGCGATCCGGCGCCGGGAGGGGCGAATCACCCCGGGTTCAGATCTTGTCGCGCAGGGAAAACCACAGCATCGCCGCTACCATAAGCGGCCAGCGCAGGCTGGCGCCGCCGGGGAATTGCGGGCTGGGCACGCTGGCCATGACGTCGAACCGCTCCGCCTGCCCGGCCAGCGCCTCGGCCATCAGCTTGCCCGCCAGCGTCGCCATCGCCACGCCATGCCCCGAGAATCCCGCCGCGCTGAGCACATTGCCCGAAAGCCGCGCGAAACTGGGCATCCGGTTGAAGGCGATGCCCAGCGTGCCGCCCCAGGCATGGGTGATCTCGATCCCCTTGAGCTGGGGAAAGATCTCCTCCATCGGCTTCCTGACCTTGGCGGCGATATCGGCCGGGAAGCGGTAGCCGTAGCTCTCGCCGCCGCCGAACAGCAGCCGGTTGTCGTCTGAGAAGCGGAAGTAGTTGATGACGAATTTCGAATCTGCCACCGCGTGATCGGCGCTCATCACCGCGGCGCGTTCCGCCGGACTCATCGGCCGCGTCGCAGCGATGAAATTGTTGATCGGCATCACGCGTGAAGAAATCTCGGGCTCCAGCCGCCCGGCATAACCGTTGAGCCCCAGCGCGACATAGCGCGCGGTGATCGTCGCGCGTTCGGTCATCACCCGGGCCGGATCGCCCTTGGTCAATGCTGTCACGCGCGAACCCTCATGGATCCGCACCCCCGCCGCCGCGCAGGCCCGCGCCAGTCCCAGCGCGTAGCGCAAGGGATGCAGATGCCCGCCGCCCATGTCGATATCGCCGCCATGATAGACGGGCGAGGCCACCAGCCCCTGCAATTGCGCCCGATCCAGCGGCCGGATCTGGTGGTAATCGTAGTCACGCGCCAGCTTTTCGGCATAGGCGTGGAACTCGGCCACGTAGCGGGCGCGATGCGCGGCATGGATGATGCCCGGGGCATAGCCCGCCTCGGGCGCGTGTTTCTCGGCCAGCGCCCGGGTCAGCGCCACCGATTCCAGCGACAGATCCCAGAGGGCCCGCGCCGGCCCCTTGCCGACCATGCCCTCCAGCGCGCCCTGATCCAGCCGCTGCCCGGTCCCCACCTGCCCGCCGTTCCGCCCCGAGGCGCCGAAACCGACCCGCTGCGCCTCCAGCAGGATGACGTCATAGCCGCGTTCCGCCAGATGCAGCGCGGTGGAGAGGCCGGTGAACCCGCCCCCCACCACGCAGACGTCGCACGAAAGCGCCCCCTCCGCCGCCGGGAAGGGCGGCAGCGGCGTCGCGGTCTGGGCATACCAGCTGGCGGGATAGGCGCCGGGCCGGTCGTTGGCGGTCAGCAGGTCCATCAGACGGCCTTTTGCAGCAGCCCCTCGGCCTTCAGCTGGGCATAGGCCTCGTCCAGCGCCTTGGTGGCGCGGTCGATCAGGATGTCGATCTCGGCGGGGGTGATGACCAGCGGCGGGGCGATGATCATCCGGTCATAGACATGGCGCATGATGACGTTGTTGGCGAAACAGCGCTCGCGGGTGATGAACCCGGCCGTCCCGGGTTCCGAAGCAAAGCGTACCCGCTCGCCCTTGACCGGCGTCAACGCCAGCGAACCCATGAGGCCGACGAGGCTGGTCTCGCCGACCAGCGGATGCTCGCCCAGCGCATGCCAGCGCTCGGCCAGATGCGGATGGGCCACGTCGCGAACATGATCCACGACGGCCTCCTCCTCCATGATGCGCAGGTTCTCCAGCGCGATGGCGGCGGCGACCGGATGGCCGGAATAGGTATAGCCGTGGTTGAATTCGTCGGCGGCGATGGTGGCCGCCACCTCGTCGCAGACGATGGAGCCGCCGATCGGCGCATAGCCCGACGACAGCCCCTTGGCGATGGTCATGATATGCGGCTTGATGCCGAAGGTCTGGCTGCCGAACCAATTGCCGGTGCGGCCGAAACCGGTGATGACCTCATCGGCGATGAGCAGGATCCCGTATTTGTCGACGATGCGCTGGATCTCGGGCCAATAGGTCGAGGGCGGCACGATCACGCCCCCCGCGCCCTGGATGGGTTCGGCGATGAAGGCCGCGACCTTCTCGGGTCCGATCTCCAGGATCTTGTCCTCCAGCGCCCGGGCCCGGGCGAGCCCGAATTCCTCGGCCGTCATCGCGCCGCCCTCCAGATACCAATAGGGCTGGTCGATATGGACGATGCCGGGAATGGGCAGCATCCCCTGCTCGTGCATCGAGACCATGCCGCCGAGGCTGGCGCCGCCCATGGTCGAGCCATGGTAGCCGTTCTTGCGGGCGATGATGACCTGCCGCTGGGGCTGCTCCTTCAACGTCCAGTAATGGCGAACCAGACGGATGTTGGTGTCATTCGCCTCGGACCCCGAGCCCGCGAAGAACACATGGTTCAGATCGCCCGGCGCCAGTTCGGCGATCCGCGCGGCCAGCGCGATGGCCGGGACATGCGAGGTCTGGAAGAAGGTGTTGTAATAGGGAAGCTCGCGGATCTGGCGGGCGGCGGCCTCGGCGATTTCCTCGCGCGCATAACCGATGTTGACGCACCAGAGTCCGGCCATGCCGTCGATGATTTCCTCGCCCTCGCTGTCCTTCAGCCAGACGCCCTTGGCCTGGGTGATGATCCGCGCGCCCTTCTTGGCCAGCTTGTCGTTGGTGGTGAAGGGATGCATGTGATGCGCGGCATCGAGCGCCTGCAGCTCGGCGGTGGGCAGATGATTGGTGATCGGACGCATGGCAGGACCCTCCTTCGGCCCGGGCAACCCGGGGATTCGCCGCAGGATACGCAACCGGGCCGCGGGCCGCAACGCGATTTGATCAAATTATTGACCCCCTGAAGCGGCCGCCCGACCGCCGCGCCCCCGAAGGATATTTTCAGAACGAAGATGAAGGTTAACGAATCACTAATCTGCTTCTTTGCGCTGAAAATATCCCGGGGGGTCCGGGGGGCTGGCCCCCCGGCGCCACCGCGGGCGCCGCGTCACGAGCCGAGGAGATCCGCCTGCACCCGCTCGATCCCCTGCCGAATATCGGCCTCGATCGCCGCGGTCAGCGCCGCCGCATCGCCCGCCCGCATCGCCGCCACTGCCTCCTTGTGGCGGTCGGGGCCGATCTCGCCCTCGGCGGTCATCACCACGCGCAGCGAAGGCGCGAAACGCAGCCACAGCGATTGGGTGAGCGCGGTCAGGATCGGTGCCCCGGCCGCTTCGTAAAGCGCGAAATGGAAGCGGTAATTCCCGGCCAGATAGCCCGGCACATCCCCCTCGGCGAGGGCGCGGTCGATCACGCGGTCCAGCGCCTCGAGCCGGTCGATGGTGGCAGGCCCCAGCCGGGGCAGGGCCAGCGCCGCCAGCCGCGGCTCAAGCGCCAGACGGGCGAAGGCCAGTTCCTCGGCCTGCGAGGCGCCAAGGCGCGGGACCGAGACGCGGCGGTTCTCGTGCAGGACCAGCGCGCCCTCGGCGGTCAGGCGGCGGATCGCCTCGCGCACCGGGGTCATGCCCGCGCCCAGCGCGGCGGTGATGCCCTGAATCGTGACCTTCTGCCCCGGTTCCAGCTGGCCGAACATCACCATGTCGCGCAGGCGCCGGTAGGTCGCCTCGTGCTCGGGCATCTTGCCCGGGGCCGAACCGGGGGCGAAGACGGGATCGCCGGGAATGTCGCTCGCTGCCATGGGGACCGGGATAATCTGATCAAATCCACGCATAGCTGATCGCCCGCCGCCTGCCTAGCGTCTTGCAGCCGGCGCGGACCGGGCACCGGGGGCCGTCAGGACGGATAGGTGGCCTGGCACTGTGCGCGGGCGGCCCGGGATTGCGCCTCGGCCTGCGCAAGCTGCCTCTCCAGCAGCGCGATGCGTTCGCGTTCGAAGGCAGGGTTGATGCGGTGTCGAACCTCCTGCGGGCCGTCGTCCCAGCGCATGCAGGGCCGGGGACCGGCGACACCGGGGCAGAAGCCCGGCCCGAATTCCGGTGCCGAGACCAACTCAACCGCGAAGCCGCGCTGCAGGTTCAGGCGCCGCGTCTCCAGCTCGCGGGCGATGGCGCGCTGGTCCTGATCGGCCTCGATCAGGCATGTCTGCAGGGGCGAACATCCGGCCAGCACCGCCATGGCGCCGGCGATCAGCAAAAATCTGTGCATCCCGTCCTCCTGTGGGCCGTTGGGTTATTCCACTTCGCGCGCTTCGCCCGCCAGCATGATCGGAATGCCGTTGCGGATCGGAAAGGCCAGATGCGCGGTCTGCGAGATCAGTTCCTGCGCCGCCGCATCATAGGTCAGACGGCCCTGTGTCACCGGGCAGACCAAGGCCTCCAGCATATGCCGCTCGGCGCGTTCCCCGTCGCTCATTGCATCCTCTCCCCATTCTCGCCGCTGGCGCGCAGGGCGAATTCCATCAAGGTGACCAGCGTTTCGCGCCGGGTGGTCAGCGAGGGCGCCTCGAGCAGCGCCTGCCGTTCCTCGGGCTGGAAGGGGCAGAGCATCGACAGCGCATTGACCAGCAATTCGTCGTCCGCGCCCTTCAGGCTCGACCATTCCGTCGACAGCGAGACGGCGGCGAAATAGCGGGCGAGCAGGTCCATGAAGGCCGCGCGGTCCAGCAGCGGATCGCTTTCCGCCGGCCCCAGATCGCGCTCGAAACCGTCCCATCGGACCTTTGCCCGGCGATAGGGGAAGGCGCCCGATACCATCTCCTCGCCCAGCCGGAAGCGGCTGACGCCGGTCAGGGTGATCATGTAGCGCCCGTCGTCGGTCTCGGACAGCGCGGTCAACCGTCCGGCACAACCGATGGCGTGCAGACGATCACCGCCCCCGGCCGGGGTGGGGCGCGGCTGAATCATGCCGATCAGCCGCAGCCGGGTGGCCATGCAATCTTCCAGCATCGCCAGATAGCGCGGCTCGAAGATATGCAGCGGCAGCTTGGCCCGGGGCAGCAGCAGCGCCCCCGGCAGGGGAAACAGCGCAATGGCGTCAGGAAGGTCGGTCGCTTTCAGCATGGTCCTGACATAGTGCGCCAAACCCGTCAGGCAAAGATCATCGACGACAGGCGGCGGCGGCCCTTCACGGCCAGCGGATCATTGGGTTTCAGTGCCTCGAAGATGGTGAAGAGCTGGGTCTTGGCCGCGCCCTCGTTCCACTCGCGGTCGCGGCGGAAAAGCTCCAGCAATTCGTCGATGGCGCCCGCCACATCGCCCTTGGCGTGGAGCGCCTGCGCCAGGTCGAACCGCGCCTGGTGATCGGCGGGATTGCCCGCCAGAACCGCGCGAAGATCCTCGACCGGCCCGGCATTCGCCGCCTGCCGCGCCAGCGCCAGCTGGGCGCGTGCCGCCTCGATCTCCTGCGCCTTGGCGATCCCGGCGGGGGCGTTGTTCAACAGCGCCTCGGCCTGATCCAGTCCGCCCGCCGCGATCTGCGCCCGGGCCAGCCCGCCCAGGGCGCGCGCATTCTCGGGCTCCTCGGCCAGGACGGCGGCGAAGACCTCGGTCGCATCCAGCGCCGCCCCCTCGGCCAGCATCGCCTCAGCCTCGTCCAGCGCGGCCGTGAGCCCCTCGTCCTCGCCGACCAGGGCCACCAGCTTGTCGACGAATTTCTTCAGCTCCGACGGCGGCAGGGCACCCTGGAAGGCATCAACCGGGCGCCCTTGGAAGAAGGCATAGACGGTGGGGATCGACTGGATGCGCAGCTGCGCGGCGATCTGCTGATTCTCGTCCACGTTGATCTTGACCATCCGCACCTTGCCCTTGGCGGCGGTGACGGCGGCTTCCAGGGCGGGGCCCAGCGTCTTGCAAGGGCCACACCAGGGCGCCCAGAAATCGACGATGACGGGGACCTCCTGGCTGGCGTCCACCACATCGGCCATGAAACTGGCCTCGCTCGTGTCCTTGATCCATTGCCCCTTGGCGGGCGCGGCGTCGATATTGCCCAGCATGGCATCCTCTCTAATCCGGCGTTGTCCCCTATATGCGACCAGCGGGGCCGCGTTCCAAGGGGCAAGTTTCGGCCGCACCGTGCCTGTCCCGGCAGCGCCAGCTCCGCGGCCCGGACGGTCCGCCCCGCAACAGGGAACAGAAGGCCCCTCTTACCCCGCAGCCCGCCCTGCGGCCCGCCCCGAGAAGAGGCATCCGCCCAGGAAAGTCCCCTCCAGCGCGTTATACCCATGATAACCGCCACCGCCGAAACCCGCGCATTCCCCAGCGGCGAACAGGCCCTCGATCCGCTCTCCCGCCGCGTCCAGAACCGCGCCATCGAGGTCGGTATGGATGCCGCCCAGCGTCTTGCGGGTCAGCACCGACAGGCGCACGCCGATCAGCGGCCCTTGCGCCGGGTCGAGGATCCGGTGCGGTTTCGCGGTGCGGATCAGCTTGTCGCCCAGGTAATGCCGCGCCTGGCGGATGGCGTTGATCTGCGCATCCTTGGCGAAGGGATTGGCGATCTGGGCATCGCGGGCCTCGATCTGCGGCCGGAGGTCCTCCACCGTCAGCGGCGGGTCGCCCATCGTCGCACCGATCCGGTTCATGCCGGCGACCAGTTCCTCCAGCGTCGAGGCCACGGCGAAATCGGCACCCTTGTCCTTGAAGGCCTCGACCGGGGCCGGGGCCTTGCCGCCCGAACCCAGCCGCGCCTTCAGCACCTCGGCCCAGCGGCCAGAACTCAGATCCGGGTTCTGCTCGCTGCCCGAGAGCGCGAATTCCTTCTTGATGATCCCCTGCGTCAGGATGAACCAGCTATGCGCATGCCCGGTCGAGAGGATGCGCCTGAGCGTCCCCAGCGTGTCGAACCCGGGCAGATAGGGTGGCTCCATCCGCTGGCCCAGCGCGTCAAACCACAGGGACGAAGGGCCGGGCAGGATGCGGATCCCGTGTTCGGGCCAGATCGGGTCCCAGTTGCGGATGCCTTCGCAGTAATGCCACATCCGCCCGGTGTTGATCAGCCCGGCCCCCGCCGCTGCCGCCACGTCGATCATGTCGCCGTCGACATGCGCGGGCACGCCTGCCACCATCCGCGCGGGCGGCGGGCCCAGCCGCGCCACTGGCCAGACGGCGCGCACCCGGTCGAAATTGCCGCCGATCCCGCCCGAGGTGACGATCACTGCGCCGGCCTCGACCTCGAAATCACCGACCACCGCGCGCGGGGATTTCTGCCCGCGCAAAACCTCCGTAGATTCCAGCACCTCGCCCGCCAGCCCGGTGATGCGGCCGTCGGCGCGGGTGATCGCGGTGACCCGGTGGCGGAAGGCGAAGCGCAGGCGCCCGGCGGCGGCATGCTCGCGCGCCATCCGCTCGAACGGCGCCAGCACGCCGGGCCCGGTACCCCAGGTGACGTGAAAGCGCGGCACGGAATTGCCATGGCCATGGCCCAGCGCCCCACCCCGTTCCGCCCAGCCGACCACGGGAAACCAGCGCATGCCGATCCCGGCCAGCCAGTCGCGCATGCCGCCCGCAGCGAAGGCAACATAGGCCTCGGCGACCTTCCGGGGCCAATGGTCCTGCGGCCCGTCGAAAGCGGCCGAGCCCAGCCAGTCCGACAGCGCCAGCGCCGCGCTGTCGCGGATCCGCATCCGTCGCTGTTCGGGCGTGTCGACCATGAAAAGCCCGCCCAGCGACCAGAAGGCCTGACCGCCGAGGTTCTGCTCGCCCTCCTGATCCAGCAACAGAACCCGTTTGCCGCGCGCCGCCGCCTCGCAGGCGGCGACCAGTCCAGCCAGACCGCCGCCGACCACGGCCACATCGGCCTGATAGCGCAATGCCTCTGCCATGCTGCCCCCCTCGATTGCGCCCCCAGACTAGGGCGCGCGACCGCGGCTGGCCAGCGCCTCGCGCAGGGGAAATCGCGCGGCGTCGGGCTGTTGCGCGGTCGCGCCGTTTGGCCAAGATTCGTCGCGCGCCGCTTGTCGCACCGGGCGAAGCACAGTAGCCTCGCGCCGCGGCCTCGTTGCGGGGCGGCACCGACATGCGGCAGAGACCGGCATGCGGCGCAGAACGGAACGAGTGAGTGACAGTGGCCGGAACGATGACACCAGCGATGATCGCCGCCGCGCGCCTGCTGCGCGGGCTGGTCGTCGCGCTTTCGCTGCCCCTCGTCGCCGCCGGTTGCGCCATGCCGCGCAGCGCCGCGCTGCAATCCGAGATCCTGCGCAGCACGGAGGATCCGCTGAGCGGCGTGCAGGTGATGCCGGTGACCCGCGCCTCGCTGGACGAGCTCTTGCGCTGGCCCGCCGCCCATCCCGAACTGCGCCACAACTGGCGCTCGACCGGCGCCTCGCCCGCCGCGCGCACCATCCGTGCCGGCGATCTGATGAGCATCTCGGTCTGGGACAGCCAGCCGGATTCGTTGCTGACCACGGCCGAGCAGCGGGTCGTCACGATGAACGATGTCGCCGTCTCGGCCTCGGGTCAGGTCTTCGTGCCCTATGTCGGCGAGGTGCGGATCGCGGGTCTGACCACCGAACAGGCCCGACGCGAGATTCAGGACCGGATCAGCCCCATCGTGCCCGATGGGCAGGTGCAATTGGCGGTGGCGCCCGGCGCCGGGAACACGATCGACGTGGTGACGGGCGTTGCCCGCCCCGGCCGCGTGCAATTGCCGGAAATCAGCCCGACGATCCTGAGCGTTCTGGCCGAAGCGGGCGGCATCGCGCCCAACCTGCGCAACCCCCTGGTGCGGGTGAACCGGGCGGGCGCGGCCATGGCGATCCCGGCGCGCGAGCTTTTCGCGGATCCCGCCAATGATATCCAGATGCGCGGCGGCGACCGGGTCATGGTCGAAGAGGATCACCGCAATTTCGTGGCGCTTGGCGCCGCCGGCCGGCAGGAGGTCGTCTATTTCGAGCGCGAGCGGATCAGCGTTCTGGACGGGATTTCCAGCATGGGCGGGCTGGTCTCGAACCGGGCGAACCTGGAGGGGGTGATGATCCTGCGGCAATACCCGGCCGGTGCCGTGCGGGCGGACGGCCCCTATCCGCGCCAGCAGGAGGTCATCTTCACCTTCGATCTGACCACCGCCGACGGGCTTTTCGCCGCCGAAGGGTTCCAGATCGAATCCGGCGATGTGGTACTGGCGACGGAATCGGCGCTGCCCATGTTCGCGCAAGCCATGGCGATGCTGCGGGCCGGGTCGCAAACCGTCGACTCGCTGGGCAACTGACGCCCTTGCGCGACCCTTGCCCCGGGCCCTGAAAGGCCGCAGTAAGTCAGCGTGATGTCCGAGGCCGCCTTGCCCCCCCTTTCGCCTGCGCCAACCGCCCCGCTGCGGGTGGCCGGGCATTTCGGCGAGCTGATGCAGGGACGGCTGGGACCGGACGGGCCGCTGGCGCTGATCTCGCTGCCCTGCCCCGCCTTGTCGGTTTCGGTGGGCGGGCAGGACGCCGGGCTGCTGGGCCCCCGCCGGGTGCAGGCGCTCTGCACGGCGCTGGGGCTGGCGGTGCCGCGGACGTTGCCCGCGCTCTCGGCGACGATGCCGCCGGGCGGTGGGGCGGGGTCCTCGACTGCGGCGCTGGTGGCGCTGGCCCGCTGGCTGGGCTTCGACGGCCCGCCCGAGGTGCTGGCCCGCGCCTGCGTCCTGGCCGAGGGCGCAAGCGATCCGCTGATGCTGCCCCGGCCCGAGCGGCTGCTCTTCGCGCCCCGCGAGGGCCGGGTGATCGAGGCGCTGCCGCCCCTGCCCCGGTTCGAGGTTCTGGGCGGGTTCCTCGGCGCGGGCCAGCGCACAAGGGCCGAGGATCAGGATTTCCCCGACATCGCCGATCTGGTGGCCCGCTGGCGCCTCGGTCCCGACCTGCCCGCCATGGCGGCGCTGGCCAGCGAGAGCGCGGCCCGCACCCTGGCCCTGCGCGGTCCGGCGGGTGATCCGACGGCAGTGCTGGCCGAAACGCTGGGCGCGGCGGGCTGGATGATCGCCCATACCGGCAGCGCCCGCGGGCTGATCTTCGCCCCGGGGCGGCTGCCCCCCGGGGCAGAGGCCGACTTGCGCGCGGCGGGCTTCACCCAGGTCCTGCGCTTTGCCGGAGGTGGCGCATGAGTTTCGCGGCCTCCATGCTCATCGCCATGGCGATCGACGCGGCCATCGGCTGGCCCGACGCGCTCTATCGCCGGATCGGCCATCCCGTCACCTGGATCGGCGCGCTGATCACGGCACTGGAGGCGCGCCTGAACCACGGCGCCGCCCGCCGCGCCAAGGGCATGCTGACCGCGCTGCTGGTGATCGGCCTGACCGGCGGCCTTGCCGCGCTGGTGCTGGCGCTGCTGCCCGGGGGCTGGATCGGGACTCTGGTGGCGGGGGTGCTGGCCTGGCCGCTGGTCGCCATCCGCTCGATGCACCAGCATGTCGCGGCAGTGGCCCGGCCGCTGGCGGCGGGCGATCTGGCGGGCGCGCGGCATGCGGTGTCCATGATCGTCGGCCGCGATCCCTCGAAACTGGATGAAGCCGGGGTGGCGCGCGCCGCTGTCGAAAGCCTGGCCGAGAATACCTCGGACGGGATCGTCGCCCCCCTGTTCTGGGGTGCCGTCGCAGGGCTGCCCGGTATCGCCGCCTACAAGGCGATCAACACGCTCGACAGCATGATCGGCCACCGCAATGCGCGCTATGAGCTGTTCGGCTGGGCCTCGGCCCGGATCGACGATCTGGTTAACCTCGCCCCCGCCCGGCTGACCGGCGCGCTTTTCGCGCTGTGCTCGGCGCGTCCCGGTGCCGCCTTTCGCACCATGGCCAAGAACGCGCGCCATCACCGCTCGCCCAATGCCGGCTGGCCCGAGGCCGCGATGGCGGGCGCGCTGGGGATCCGTTTGTCGGGTCCGCGCGTTTACGGCGACAGGGTGGCGCAGGAACCATGGGTCAATGCCGGTGCTCCGGACCCGGATGCGCAGGATCTGGCGCGGGGTCTGGGGCTCTATCGGCGGGCGATGCTGGTGCTGGCGCTGCCGCTTGCAATCTTGGCGGTGACGGGATGGTGACACGGGATCACGGCGGCAATCTGGATGCCGCGCGGGCGGAATACGGCGGGTCGGACTGGATCGACCTCTCGACCGGCATCAACCGCCGCGCCTGGCCGCTGCCGGCAATCCCGGCCGAGGCCTGGACGGCGCTGCCCACTGACAGCGCCCGGCGCGCGTTGGTCGAGGCGGCGGCCGAAGCCTACGGCGTGGCGGCGGACTGCGTCCTGCCGCTGGCCGGGGCGCAGGCGGCGATCCAGCTTTATCCCCGGTTGCTGTCGCCAGGCGTGGCGCGGGTGCTATGCCCGACCTACAACGAACACGCGGCCTCGCTTCAGGCGCAGGGCTGGCCAGTGGAGCCGGTCGAGGGGCTGCGCGGGCTGGCCGGCGCCGACCTCGCCGTGGTGGTCAACCCCAACAACCCCGACGGCCGCTGCTGGACGCCCGAAGCGCTGGAAGGGCTGGCGAAGAAAGTCGGCCTGATGGTCGTGGACGAGAGTTTCGCCGATCCGCAGCCCGAGCTGTCGGTCGCGGCCTCGGTCAGCGAGCGGCTGATCGTCCTGCGTTCGTTCGGCAAGTTTTACGGGCTGGCGGGCGCGCGGCTGGGCTTCGTGCTGGCCGCGCCCGCGCTGCTGGACCGGCTGCGCGAGATGGCAGGGCCCTGGTCGGTCAGCGGCCCGGCGCTGGAAATCGGCACCCGGGCACTCCGCGACCGGGACTGGCAGCAGGAGACCGCGCGCCGGCTCGCCGAGGATGCCGAACGGCTCGACCGGCTGGCGGCGCGGGCGGGCTGGGCGCTGGTCGGCGGCACGCCCCTGTTCCGCACCTATGCCACGCCCGATGCCGAGGCCGCGCAGACTCATCTCGCCCGGCGGGCGATCTGGACACGGCGCTTCCCCTATTCGCGGACTTGGCTCAGACTGGGCCTGCCCGACGGCGGCGACTGGGGCCGGGTCGAGCAGGCGTTCAGCGAATGGAGACCCGCATGACCGAGAAAGTCGCCCTGATCACCGCCGCCGGTTCCGGCATGGGCGCCGCCACCGCCCGCAAACTCGCCGCGCAGGGCTGGAAGGTCGCCGTCAACTCGCGCTCGGGCAAGGGCGCGGCGCTGGCCGAGGAGCTGGGCGGGATCGGCGTGACCGGCTCGAACCAGGAGGAAGCCGTGTTGCGCGCACTGGTCGAGGCGGCGATGGACCAATGGGGGCGCATCGACGCGGTGGTGAACTCGGCCGGGCACGGGCCGAAAGGCCCGCTCTTGGAGATCACCGACGCACAATGGCTGGAGGGGATGGAGGTCTATTTCCTGCCCATGGTCCGCATGGCCCGGCTGGTGACGCCGATCTTCGAGGCCCAGGGCGGCGGTGCCATCGTCAATATCACCACCGCCTGGATCGACGAACCCTCGCCCATGTTCCCGACCTCGGCCGCGGCGCGGGCAGGGCTGCAGGCCTTCACCAAGCTTTACGCCGATACCTATGCGCCAAAGGGGATCCGCATCAACAGCGTGCTGCCCGGCTGGATCGACAGCCTGCCGGAACAGGAGGCGCGGCGGCAATCGGTGCCGATGCAGCGCTACGGCACCGCCGAGGAAATCGCCGAGACGGTCGCCTTCCTGCTCTCGGACGGGGCGGCCTATATCACCGGGCAGAAGATCCGCGTGGATGGCGGGCTGATGCGCTCGCTCTGAGCAGGCTTGCATCCCGGGCGGGCGCGGTGCTTTAAGCCTGAAACACTCCAAAGACAGGATCAGGCATGAGCGCGCTGCACAGCATCCAGCATCGGGTGACCTTCGGCGAATGCGACCCGGCGGGGATCGTCTTCTATCCCAATATCTACGGCTGGTTCGACCGCTGCTTCCACGATTGGCTGGCCGGTTTCGGCGGGCATCAGGCGCTGTGTCAGGAACTGGGCGCGGTGGGCATGGGGCTGATGGCGGCCGAGGCGGTGTTCCGCCGCCCGATGCGGCCCAACGACCGGATCGAGATCGCCGTGACCGCGCGCGACTGGGGCCGCAAGGCGTTGGTGCTGGATTACACGGTGATGCTGGAGGGTCACGTCACCGCGACGGGGACCGAGACCCGCGGGCTGTTCATCCCCGGCGAGACGGGGATTTCCGCCGGGGATCTGGCGCCGCTCAGGGCGCGGTTGGGGGTGTGAGGGGGGTTGGGTGGGATGAAATCCCACCCTACAGGCGGCCCTCTGCGCTTGGTGGGGTGAAACCCCACCCTACGGGATCGTTGGCGCATGGCGGAATGGAACCCCATCCAGCAGGGGCCCTGTAGGGTGGGATTTCATCCCACCATGGCCGTCGCAAAGGTGCGTGCAAGCACGCAGCCTACAGGGCGGGTAGGGTGCGTGCCCGCACGCACCTTCCGGCGCCCCGGGAACCCGTTACAACTCCATCTCCTCGATCAACACCGCCAGCGCGGCGCCGTGCATGTCGCGGTCGTCGCGGCTGCCCTGCACCACGGGGCGCGGGATCGACAGCTTAACCACCCGCAGATCCTCGATGTCGAAGCGCTTCACGAGTTGCAGCGGCGTGCCGGTCAGATCCGCCACCCGCTGCGTTTCGAGCTTTTCCGAAACCTCCGCGAAGGCCTCGGGCGTGCCGCAGAAGATGTCGATGGTGATCCAGAACGGCCCCGCGTTCTTGGACCGGACCTTCAGAACTTTGTCTCCCAGACGCATCAGCCGACCTCCGAAACCGTGAGGCGGAAGGCCGACATCGGGTCCTCCAGCGCCATGACGTGATTGAGCGCGAACTCGTAAAGCGGGCCGCGGTCGGTGGTGGCGGGCGAATAGGGGAAGGCGAAGGTCGGCAATTCCTCGTCCTCGGTCAGCGGGTAGTGCAGGACCCAGGGGTTGATCAGCTTGCCGATCTCGGCGGCGATCTCCTGCGTGGCGGCGGTGACGATGCCCAGCACCCCTACCTCGGCCGGCTGGCCCTGCCGGTTCTCCAGCGCGCCGAGTGCGCCGTTCACCCCGATCATGCGGAATTCCAGCGTGTAATCGGGGGGCGTCAGGCCCATCCGCTCGGTGATCTGGGCGGTGAGGAAAGCGTGCAGCTTGTCGGCCCATTCCTGGGCATGGGTGACGTAATGCTGCTGGCGCAGCACCGCCAGAATCGTGGTCTGGTAACCCGCCGCCCGCGCGCCTTCCAGCTTCACGGTATAGGGGCCGGGCACCCATTCCGAGCCCTCGACCCGCACCCGCCGCGCATCGAGCGCGGTATAGGTTGCGCCGCGCACGTCGAGATAGCCGCCCGGCTCATAGAGCTGGAACGGGTCCGAATTCTCGTACAGCATATGGGCCGAGACGGAATGCGGGGTGCAGAGCGCGGTTTGGGCCATCGCCTCGACCGTAAAACCCGTCTCGTCGAACTCCACCAGGATCACGCCCGAGGTCGGGTTGGTCGAACACAGGGCCCCGCATTCGGCGATTTTGGCGCCGTGCCAGGCGCCGCCCACGGTCTCGCCCCGCGCGATCGGCAGGGCGGCGATGGTCGCGGTGTCGGTCACCCGGCCGCAGAGGATGATGTCGGCGCCGGTGGCGATGGCCGCCTGCACCTGCTCGACCCCGCCCAGCGCGACGATATTAGCCATGGCGCGCAGGCCGTCGGCGTCGATCCCGGGCGCGGGGGTCAGGGGGGTGACGCGGCCTTCCTCCAGCGCCTGAACGACGCGGCGGGCGGGCTGCTGGGAATAGAGCCGCGCCACGGTCAGCTTCTGGCCCAGTTCGGCGGCCAGTTCGGCGGTGATGGCATACATCCAGTCGACCGTCGCATCGGCCCCGCAGGTGCCCGAGGTGCCGATGACCAGCGGCACGCCGGCCTCGGCGCGGGCCTGCATCAGGTGGCGCCATTCGGCCTTGGTGGCGGCGCGGGAATATTTCGACTGCCCGGCGCCAAGCGACCAGGGGCCGCTGTCGGTCGATCCGCCGTCGATGGCGATGATGTCGGGTTTCATGGCAACGCCGCGCGACAAAGCCGCGCGGTCGAAGCCCAGTCCCAGCACGCCCGAAGGCACCAGAACGCGTGTGGTCATGTCAGTCCTCGTTGGCCTCGGGGATGGCGGGCCGTTTCAGGAAGCGCCGCAGGAACAGCGGCGCCATGAAGCCGATGATCGCCGCGACCCAGAGCCCGATGGAGACGCCGGACGAGAAGAGATAGGTCCAGTCGCCATCCGACAGCACCATGGCGCGGCGCAGGTTGTCCTCCATCGCATTGCCCAGAAGGATGCCCAGGATGATCGGCACGGTCGGGATATCCAGCTTGCGGCAGATGTAACCCAGGATCCCGAAGGCGACCATGAGTTGCATGTCATAGCTGGAGCCGGTCAGCGAATAGATGCCCACGAAGGCCACCATCGTCACGCCCGGCAGCAGGATATGCGAGGGAACGGTCAGCACCTTCACGAAGACCTTCACCATCGGCACGTTCATGATCAACAGCACGATATTGGCGATCAGGAGCGAGGCGATCAGGCCCCAGACGACCTCGGGCCGTTCGGTAAACAGCAGCGGGCCGGGGGTGATGTTGAGGGTGAGCAGCAGCGCCAGCAGCACGGCGGTGGTGCCCGACCCCGGCACGCCCAGCGTCAGCATCGGGATCAGCGCGCCGCCCGCAGCGGCGTTGTTGCCCGCCTCGGGCGCGGCGACGCCACGGACCTCGCCCTTGCCGAAATCCTGCGGATTCCGGGCCACGCCCTTTTCCAGGATATAGGCCAGGAACGAGCCCAGCGAGGCCCCGGCACCCGGCAGGATCCCCGCCAGAAAGCCCACGCCCGTGCCGCGCAGCATGGCGCCGGTCGAGCGTTTGAGGTCGTTCCACGGAATGCGCACCTTGTCCAGCACCACGCCGATGGCCGAATTCTTGCCGTGGCTCTCGATGAAGAAGAAGACTTCGGACACGGCAAAGAGGCCGACGATGGCCACCAGGAAGTCGATCCCGTCCATCAGATGCAGCTCGCCGAAGGTGAAGCGCGGCATGCCGGTGGTCTTGTCCAGCCCGATCATGGCGATGCCCAGGCCGATCAGTGCCGCCAGCGCCGATTTCGCCTGGTTGTTCGACCCCACGCCGCCCAGCGTGCAGAAAGCCAGCAGGTAGAGGGCGAAATACTCGGCCGGGCCGAAGTGATAGGCCACGCGGCTCAGCATCGGGGCCAGCAGCATCAGGCCGACAGTAGCCAGGAAGGCGCCGACGAACGAGGCCACGCCCGAGACGACCAGCGCATCGCCCGCGCGGCCCTGCCGGGCCATGGGGTAGCCGTCCAATGTGGTCATCATCGCCGGCTCGTCGCCGGGGATGTTCAGCAGGATCGAGCTGATGCGCCCGCCGTACATCGCCCCGTAATAAACCGAGGTCAGCAGGACCAGCGCCGAGATGGCATCAAGCCCCATCGAGAACGAGATCGGGATCAGCAGCGCCACGCCGTTCGACGGGCCAAGCCCCGGCAGGGCGCCGACGATGGTGCCGATGAAGCAGCCGATCACGGCCAGCATCAGGGTCCAGGGCGACAGCGCGACGCCAAAGCCCATCGCCAGGTTAGACAGGATATCCATGGTTTTCCCCCAGGGCGCGGCCGTCAGGCGGCCCGTGTCACGTCGCGCTCAGAACCAGTGGCGCGGAAATCCCACCAGCCCGAGGCCGAGGATCATCTTGAAAAGAACGAAAAGCCCGACCGACAGGCCCACGCCGGTCAGCAGCGCGCTGACGGGTTTGGGATTGATCTGGTAGCTGAGCACGCCCGCGGCGACCGCCGTCGGGATGATGAAGCCCAGGGGCCGCACCGCCGAGGCGTATCCGATGAGCACCGCCAGCGCGATGACCAGTTGCAGGACCGTGCCCAGGCCCGGCCACTCGGCATTGGCATCCGGGCGGATCACCAGGACCAGCGAACACAGGATCACGCCGCCGCCGATCAGATAGGGAAAGATCCGCGGGCCTACGGGGTCGGACAGAAAGCTGGTCTGGATGTGGGTGGCGCTGAAGAGATACCCCAGCGCCACCAGCATCATGACCAGACCGAAGATCCGGTCAGCCTTGATCATTGCAGGATCCCGATCTCGCGCGAGATTTCCTGGATTTCGGCGATATTGGCATCGACGAAGGCCTCGAACTCGTCACCCACCAGCGTATAGGGGGCCAGGCCGTTGTCGGCCATCACCTGCTGCCATTGCTCGCTTTCGGCGACCTGCTGCAGGCGCTCGGCCCAGATCTCGAACTGCTCGTCGGTGATGTCCTGCGGGACGTAGAGGCCGCGCCAGTTCATCGCCACCAGGTCGATCCCCTGCTCACGCGCGGTGGGGATGTCGTAGCCCTCGATCCGCTCGGGCGAGAGGACTGCCAGCGCGCGCACTTCGCCCGACGAGATGAAGCCGCCGATTTCCGAGATGTCGCCGGTCATCGCCTGGGTAAAGCCGCCGACCGTCTGGGTGATCGCATCGGCGCCGCCATCGAGGCCGATGTAGCGGATGGCGCGCGCATCCTCGAAGCCGGTGCGCGACATGAGCATCAGCACTTTCAGATGGTCATAGCCGCCCACGGCCGAACCGCCGGCGAAAGCCACCGACGAGGGGTCGGCGGTGACGGCCGCGACCAGATCGCCCAGCGTCTGATAGGGGCTGTCCGCAGCCACGACGATGACGCCCGGATCGCCGGCAATGGTGCCCAGCCAACGGACCTGATCGGCGGTCATGCCGGCAAAGGCGTTCTGCGCCAGCCGCGTCGTGGTCGCCGAGGAGGCCGCGACGATCAGGTCGGCGTCGTCGCTGCGGTCGCTGACCACGGCGGTATAGGCCACGCCACCACCGGCACCGGCCATGTTGGTGACCTGCACCGGCGAGGGGACGGCGCCGATTTCATACAGGATGCGGCCGATCTGGCGGCAGGTGAAGTCCCAGCCGCCGCCGGGGTTGGCGGGGGCGATGCATTCGGTGGCCAGCGCCGGCGTGGCGACGGCCAGCAGGGCGCCCAGCGACAGCGCGGGCAGCGAAAGACGGGTCATGGAGTTCCTCCCAGTTGGTGCCGGGGCATCGCGCGGCGCTCCGCGTCCTCCCCCTTGCGCCGGGCAGGATTCGCTGGAAACCTTGCACAGACCTGTCACGAACTTGTCAGGTCGCAAGAAAAAGAGGCGCCATGCGGTTTCTTCTGATCGAAGACAATGCAGATCTGGCCCGCTCGGTTCACGAGCGGCTGGAGATGGACGGCCATGCCGTCGATCACGCCGCCACGCTGTCCGAGGCCGATGACCATCTGGCCGTCGCGCCCTATGACCTGATCCTTCTGGACATCACCCTGCCCGATGGCGACGGCCGCGCCTTTCTGCAACGCCAGCGCGCCAGGAAGGCCGATACGCCGGTGATCGTCCTGACCGCCCGCTCGGCGGTGTCGGACCGGGTGGATACGCTGGATCTGGGCGCCGACGATTACCTGACCAAACCCTTCGATTTCGCCGAACTGGAGGCCCGCTGCCGCGCCGTGCTGCGCCGCCGGGGCGGCACCGTGACCAATCTGCAAAGCTACGCCGATCTGGTTTTCGACCCCATGGGCGGTTTCGTCAGCGTGGCGGGCGAAAACCGCGATCTGAGGAACCGGGAATTGCGGCTGCTGGAGGTGCTGCTGTCGGCCCCCGGGCGGATCCTGTCCAAGGACCAGCTCTGCGACCGGCTGTTTTCCCTGTCCGAACCGGTCTCCGACAACGCGATCGAGGTCTATATCGCCCGGCTGCGCAAAAAGCTGGAGGGCTCGACCGCGCGGATCGAGACGGTGCGCGGCCTCGGCTACCGGCTGACCGGGGGATGAGGGCTCCGTCGCTCCGGCGCCGGCTGGTGGGGCAGCTGATCGTCCTGTCGGCGGGGCTGGCCATCGCGCTCTATGTCGCGGTTCGGCTGGGGGCGGAACGAGCGTCGGAGGCGACGCTTGACGGGATCCTCGGTGCCGCCACCTCGACCATTGCCGAGGAATTGCGCAGCGTGGAAGGCGGGGCCGAGCTGGATCTTTCGCCCGGCACCTTCTCGATGCTGGCGGCGATGGGCGAGGAGCGGATCTTTCACCGCATCGACATCAACGGCCTGCCCGTCACCGGCTATGCCGACCTGCCGCTGCCGCCCCGCGCGCCGACCGCGCTGCAACCCGTCTTCTACGATGCCGAATACCGCGATGCCGATCTCAGGCTGGTGGCCGTCGCCCGCAGCCTGATGATCGAGAACCGCGCGGCGCCGGTGCTGGTGATCGTGGGCCAGACGCGCGAGGGGCAGCGGGCCATCGCGCTGGGGCTGGCGAACCGGGCGGCGGCGCTGGGGCTGGCGGTTTTCCTTTTCGCCATCCCGTTCAGCCTGCTGTCGGCGCGCACCCTCTTGCGCCCCATCGGCCGGCTGGCCGAGGCCGTGGGCCGTCGCGGCGGCCATGATCTCCGCCCGGTGCGCCACCCCGCGCCTGCCGAACTGGCGCCCTTGGTCGATCAGCTCAACGCCTTCATCGCAAGGCTGCGCCAGACACTCGCCCAGACGGAAACCTTCATCGCCGAGGCCGCGCATCACATCCGCACGCCGCTGGCGACGCTGAGGTCCGAGGCCGAGATGGCGCTGAGGCAGGCGGGCGACGAGCCGACCCGCACCCGCCTGCGCGGCATGATCCGGGCCACCGAGGAATCGGCGCGCTCGGCCAATCAGCTGCTGGACCATGCCACGGTCCTGTTCCGCGCCGACCAGAAGGCGCAGGACCGCGTGGATCTGGGCGCCATGGCCCGGGCGCTGGCCGACCGGTTCCGGCCCACGGCGGACCTGAAGGATATGGAGATCCGCCTTTCGCTGCCCGAGGAGAGGCTGGAAACCTCGGGCGATGCGGTGCTGATCGAGGCCGCTTTGCGAAACCTCATCGACAATGCGCTGAAATACTCGCCCGCCGATTCCACGGTGGAGATCAGCCTTGTTGACGACCTGGGATACGCCCGGATCGAGGTGACCGACCGCGGCCGGGGCCTGGGCGGCGAGACGCAGGCGGCGCTGGCCCAGCGCTTCCGCCGCGGGCCGAATGTGGGCGGCGTTGTCGGGTCGGGGCTGGGCCTGACCATCGTCAGCGAGACGGCAACCGCCATGGGGGGCCGCTTCGCCCTGGCCGAGAGAGAGGAGGGCGGCACATGCGCTACGCTCTGGTTTCCGCGCTCGCGCTGATCCTGTCGGTCGCGCAGGCCTGGGGGTTCGAGACCGAGGCCGAGCGTCATTTCGGCCCCGAGGGCGCACCGCAGATCCGCGTGCTGGCGACGACCGACATCGCCTTTTTCGCCCCCGTGGCCGAGGCCTTTCTGGCCGAGAATCCGGGCCTCGGCATCCAGTACCTGCAGGCCTCGAGCCAATCGGTCAGCCAGGCGGTCGATGCCGAGGGCGCGGCCTTCGATCTGGTGATCTCCACCGCGATGGACCTGCAGATGAAGCTGGCCAATGACGGTTTCGCCGGCGCCCTGCCGCCCGATATCGTGCAGCGTCTGCCGGGCTGGGCGCGCTGGCGCGACCGGCTGGTGTCGATCGCGCTGGAACCGGTGGTTCTGCTGATCGCCGAGGCCGCGCTGAACGGCCAGCCCCCGCCCCGCTCGCGCCGCGACCTGATCGCGCTGCTGCGCGATCACCCCGAGACCTTTGCCGGGCGCATCGGCACCTATGATCCCAGGATCTCGGGCGCGGGCTATCTGTTCCTGACCCAGGACGCGCGGATGTCCGATTCCATCTGGCGCCTAGCCGAGGTGATGGGACGGCTCGACGCGCGGCTCTATTGCTGCTCGGGCGAGGTGATTGCGGGGCTGATTTCGGGCGATCTGGTGGTTGGCTACAACGTGCTGGGCAGCTATGCCGCCGCCAATCTGCCCGAGGGTTCGGGCGTGCTGGTCGTGCCGATGGAGGATTTCACCATCACCCTGCAGCGCACCGCCCTGATCCCGGTCAACGCCCCCGACCCCGAAGGCGGCGCGGCGCTGTTGCGCTTCATCCTGTCGGACGCCGGGCAGGACATTCAGGCCCAGGTCACCGGCGGCAGCGTCATGCGCCCCGAAAGTTTCGCCAGCCAGCCCTGGCTGATGCCGATCCGGCTGGACCCGGGGCTGCTGTCGACGCTCGATTCCATGACGCGGGATCGCTTCCTGGCGGAATGGACGGCAGCCCTCGATCAGCCGTGAGCGCTGGAAAGCGCCGCGCAGCACCCCATATCTGGCCAGTCATCCCCGAACGGAGGAGCCCATGACCTATTCCAAGACCAAAGACGCCATCGACCGCCTGACCCCGGAACAATACCGCGTCACCCAGCAGAACGGCACCGAACGGCCCTATTCGAACGAGTTCGACGAGCATTTCGAGCCGGGGATCTACGTCGACGTTGTGTCCGGCGAGCCGCTCTTCGGCTCGTCCGCCAAGTATAATTCCGGCTGCGGCTGGCCTGCCTTCACCAAGCCCATCGTCCCCGCCCATGTGATCGAGAAACGCGACCTCACACATGGCATGATCCGCACCGAGGTCCGCTCGGCCCATGGCGACAGCCATCTGGGCCATGTCTTCCCTGATGGGCCGCGCGATCAGGGGGGCCTGCGCTATTGCATCAACTCGGCCTCGCTGCGGTTCATCCCCAAGGACCAGATGGAAGCCGAAGGCTACGGCGAGTACCTCGATCAAGCGGGCTGAGGGCTGGCGGATCGCGACGGCAGGCGCGGGCCGGGGATCGTCCCGCGCCACCGGTCCGATTCGGGGCTGCAATCCGGCGGCCGTGGACGACCAAAGCCCGCGGGCGAGATCGCGTGCAATATAGACAAATTCGATGAAATTTGGGCGGGAAATCGGGATGATCTATTGTTCGACCGACGATAGGCCGAAATTCCCGCGGACAAGACCATAAATTATTGTGATCACGATTGTCGCTCCCTAGGCTTTGCCGGTCTATTCAGGGAGTGCGATTTGATGCGAGAAATCACAAAATTGCTGTCGGCTGGGGCCTTGTTGCTGGGGCTTGCTTCACCGGCCCTCGCGGCCACGGATTTGCGCGGTGGCGGGTTCCTCACGGATTTTGTCGGCTGCGAAAGCGCGGGATGGGCCGGCAATGTACCAATCACGTCGCGGTGGCGACCCGCAGGATTGCCGGAAAACCACGCCACGATCAGCCGCGTCAGTCTGTTCGTCAACAGCGGGGCGCTGAATTACGCTTTTGAGTTCCAGCCTGGTGAGTATCCCGAAATCGGCGAATGGTTCTCGGTATTTGCGACAACGGTCTTCGCAGGGGCCGGCAATCCCCCGGACGTTCAGGTAAGGATCCTTGAGACCTCGCCGATCGAGCAGATCGCGGGCGGTGCCACGACACTTTTCGTGGCCTTTGAACTGCAGAATTTCGACGGTACGCCAGGGTGCAACGCCCGCGGTCGTGTCGCGCTGGCTGTGCAATGACCCGGATCGGAGGGAAACCCATGACGCTCTTTTCCAGGACCCGCCTGATGATTGCCGGGCTTATCGCCGCAGCCAGCCTGTCGCTTGCCCCTGCCGCCCTGGCGCAGGATTTCCGTGGCGGCGGCTCCATCTCGGAATTCACCAATTGCGAGGAGCAGGGCTGGAGCGGCCCGCAGATGATCCGTGCCCGAATGCGGCTGGCCGCGACGGCCAGCAACGGCATGAACGCGCTGTCGCTGTTTCTGACCGACGGCACGGTGACGCTGACCATCCCCGACCCGCTGGCGCCCGGAGGAACCTGGCGGCGGATCTGGGGCGGCGCGGTCTGGGACGAGCCGGGCGGCTGGGATCCCCGGCCCCGCGTGCGCATCCGCAACGTCTTTGTGATCGGCGGCGCCACCCCGGCCGAGGCCGAGGATCTGCTGATCCGCCTGCGGGTGCGCGGCTTCAACTGGATGCCCTATTGCGAGGCGACGGTCGTTCTGGCGTTGACCCGCAACTGACCGCTCGCCACCACGCAAGACCGAGAGCGGCCGGGGAAACCCGGCCGTTTTGCCGTTGTGGCAGGTCGGGCGGCGCAGCCCCTTCCAAGCGCGGCCTTGACGGGGAGGCCCCTGCACTAGACTAAGCGGCAAAGGCGATTCCGATCGAAAGGAAGATCGATGAAATTCCGGTTCCCCATCATCATCATCGACGAGGATTTCCGTTCGGAGAACACCTCGGGCCTGGGCATCCGGGCGCTGGCCCACGCCATAGAGGCCGAAGGTTTCGAAGTGCTGGGCGTCACCAGCTACGGCGATCTGAGCCAGTTCGCGCAGCAGCAAAGCCGCGCCTCGGCCTTCGTGCTGTCCATCGACGACGAGGAATTCACCCCGGGCCCGGAACTGGACCCGGTGGTGCAGAAACTGCGCGACTTCATCGAGGAGGTGCGCTGGAAGAACGCCGATGTGCCGATCTTCCTGCACGGCGAGACCAAGACCTCGCGCCACCTGCCCAACGACATCCTGCGCGAATTGCACGGCTTCATCCATATGTTCGAGGATACGCCGGATTTCGTCGCCAAGCACATCATCCGCGAGGCGAAATCCTATCTGGAAGGGATCCAGCCGCCCTTCTTCAAGGCGCTTCTGGATTATGCCGAGGACGGCTCCTATTCCTGGCATTGCCCCGGCCATTCCGGCGGCGTGGCCTTCCTGAAATCACCCATCGGGCAGATGTATCACCAGTTCTACGGTGAAAACATGCTGCGCGCCGATGTCTGCAACGCGGTCGAGGAACTGGGCCAATTGCTGGACCATAACGGCGCCATCGGGGCATCGGAAAGAAACGCGGCGCGGATCTTCAATTCCGACCATTGCTTCTTTGTGACGAACGGCACCTCGACCTCGAACAAGATGGTCTGGCACCATACGGTCGCGCCGGGGGATGTGGTCGTGGTGGACCGCAATTGCCACAAGTCGATCCTGCATTCGATCATCATGACCGGCGCCATTCCGGTCTTCATGCGCCCGACCCGCAACCATTACGGCATCATCGGCCCCATCCCGCGCAGCGAGTTCGAGCCCGAGGCGATCAAGGCCAAGATCCGCGCCAATCCGCTGCTGGAAGGGGTTGATCCCGAAACCGTCAAGCCGCGCATCATGACCCTGACGCAATCGACCTATGACGGGGTTCTGTACAATACCGAGGTCATCAAACAGGCGCTGGACGGCTATGTCGACAATCTGCATTTCGACGAGGCCTGGCTGCCGCATGCGGCCTTCCACCCGTTCTATGGCACCTATCACGCCATGGGTCGCAAGCGCGAACGCACCAAGCATTCGGTGACCTATTCGACGCAATCCATCCACAAGCTGCTGGCCGGGATTTCGCAGGCCAGCCATGTGCTGGTGCAGGACAGCCAGGAGGTGAAGCTGGACCGTCACCTCTTCAACGAATCCTATCTGATGCACACCTCGACCAGCCCGCAATATTCGATCATCGCCTCCTGCGACGTGGCGGCGGCGATGATGGAGCCCCCGGGCGGGACCGCGCTGGTCGAGGAATCGATTCTGGAATCGCTCGATTTCCGCCGGGCGATGCGCAAGGTCGACGGCGAGTTCGGCAACGATTGGTGGTTCCAGGTCTGGGGCCCCGACGCGCTGGAAGAGGAAGGGATCGGCCGCAACAAGGATTGGGTCCTGCGCCGCACCGATGAGGACGGCGTGCAGCTGGCGGATGGCGAGGACAGCTGGCACGGCTTCGGCGCCATGGCCCCCGGCTTCAACATGCTGGACCCGATCAAGGCGACGATCATCACCCCCGGTCTGGGCATCGACGGCCGGTTCGAGGACACGGGGATCCCGGCCTCCATCGTCTCGAAGTACCTCGCCGAGCACGGCGTGGTGGTCGAGAAGACCGGGCTCTATTCCTTCTTCATCATGTTCACCATCGGCATCACCAAGGGCCGCTGGAACACGCTTCTGGCCGCGCTCCAGCAGTTCAAGGACGATTACGACCGCAACCAGCCGCTGTGGCGCGTGATGCCCGAGTTCAGCGCCAAGCAGCCGCGCTATGAACAGATGGGCCTGCGCGACCTCAGCCAGCACGTCCATACGCTTTATGCGAAATACGACGTGGCGCGGCTTTCGACCGAGATCTACCTGACCGACCACCACCCCGCGATGACGCCGACCGAGGCGTTTTCCTGCATCGCCCGGCGCAAGACCCAGCGCGTTCCGATCGACGAGCTGGAAGGGCGGATCACCACCAGCCTGGTGACCCCCTATCCGCCGGGCATCCCGCTGCTGATCCCGGGCGAGGTGTTCAACGGCAAGATCGTCGATTACCTGCGTTTCAACCGCGAATTCGCCCGCGAATGCCCGGGGTTCGAGACGGATATCCACGGTCTGGTGCAAGAGGTCGGGCAGGACGGCAGGATGCATTACTTCGCCGATTGCGTGGCCGAGGAATAAACCCCTCACGCCATCGTCAGGGGCCGCCCCTCCCCTCGTCGGGCGGGGGGCCTTAAGACGGGCGCAAGGTGCCGGGTCCAGACCGGTGCCGGAGGTTGCCCATGCGCATTCTGGTCATCGAAGACGACCCGGTCCTGGCCAATGGCCTCAGCGTCGGGCTCAGGCTCGCGGGGTTCTCGCCCGAGGCACTCGGCTGTCTGGCCGATGCCCGGGCGGCGCTGGCCGCAGATGACGGGACCTTCGGCGCCGTGGTGCTGGACATCGGCCTGCCGGATGGCGAAGGAACCGCGCTGCTGGCGCAGATGCGTGACGCGGGCGACCGGCGGCCGGTCCTGCTGCTCAGCGCCCGCGACCGGGTGGCGGACCGGATCGCCGGGCTCGACCTCGGGGCCGACGATTACCTGGGCAAACCCTTCGATCTGGACGAACTCGCCGCCCGCCTGCGCGCCCTCCTGCGCCGCAACGAAGGGCGGGCGCGGCCATTCCTCGAATGGAACGGGCTGATCGCCCGGCTGGACACGATGACCGGCGAGTATCGCGGCACGCCGGTGAAGTTCTCGCCCCGTGAATTCGCGCTGCTGCACCATCTGATGGAACGCCCGGGCGCGATCCGGTCGAAGGCCGAACTGGAAGAACGGCTCTATGGCTGGAATGAAGAGGTCGAAAGCAACACGGTCGAGGTGCATGTCCACAAGCTGCGCGCCAAGCTGGGCGCGGCGTTCATCGAAACGGTGCGCGGCATGGGCTACCGGCTGGCAGCCGAGAGCACGGTCGGGGGCGCGGGCTGATGTCGATCCGCCTGCGGCTGATCCTGACGCTGACGCTGGCCACGCTCGCCGTCTGGCTGTCGGCCGTGGTCTGGATCGAGCATTCGACCCGCGCCCAGGTCGAACAGGTGCTGGATTCGCGGCTGGCCGAGGCGGCGCGGATGGTCTCGTCGCTGCTGTCCGATCACCGCATCGCCCTGACCTACCCTGGCGCGCTGATCCCCGCCGACGAGCATGACGGCTACCTGAGGCACTTGTCCTGCCAGATCTGGTCCGAAGCCGGTGTGCTGGTCGGCCAGTCCAGCGGCGCGCCCGAGGGCCCGCTGACCGAGGTCCCGGTCGAGGGCTATTCCACCTCGGTGATCGAGGGTGAGGATTGGCGGGTCTTCACCGTGGTGAACGCCGACCTCGGCCTGCGCATCATGGTCGGCGACAGCATCGCCGTGCGCGAGGGGCTGGTCTTCGACGTGATCTGCGGCTTGCTCCTGCCTGCGGCAGTGATCCTGCCGCTTCTGGTTGTTGCGCTCTGGATCGGCGTGTCGCGGGGGCTGCGCCCGCTCGACCGGCTGACCGAGGCGCTGCGCCTGCGCTCGCCGCTGGACATGTCGCCCCTGCCGCTGGCACCCGCGCCGCCGGAACTCAGGCCGGTGCATCAGGCACTGGACGGGCTCTTCGCCCGGGTCCGGCAGGCCCGCGCCCATGAGCGCGATTTCACCGCCTTCGCCGCGCATGAGTTGAAGACGCCGCTTGCCGGGCTGAAGACCCAGGCGCAGATCGCCCGCCGCGCCCCGGACGAGGCGACACGGCAGGCGGCGCTGGCCGAGATCGAGGCCTCGGTCGCGCGGTCGGACCGGCTGGTGCGGCAATTGCTGGACCTGAGCGCGCTGGAATCGGGCGAGGCCGCACCGCAGGCCGTCGCGCTGGAGGCGATTCTGGGCGAGGTGCAACACGATCTGGCGCCACTGGCCGCGAAACAGGGCGTGGCTCTGGCCGTTGCCGGGGGCGAAGCGGCAAGGCTGCCCCTGCCGCGCGTCCTGCTCTACACGCTGTTGCGCAACGTGGCGGAGAACGCGATCCTCGCCAGCCCCGCGGGCAGCGCCGTGCGGCTGGCGGCCCGCTGCGCGCCCGGGTGCTGCGTGATCGAAGTGAGGGACCAGGGCCCCGGCATCCCGGAGGCGATCCGCGCCCGCGTCACCGAGCGCTTCCTGCGCGGCCCGGGCGCGCCCGTCGGCGGCAGCGGCCTCGGCCTCGCCATCGCCGCCGCAGCGGCCGAACGGCTGGGCGCCGGGCTCGACTTTCCGCCCTGCGGGCCGGAGGGCGGGCAGGTGGTGCGGCTGGTGTTGCCACGCCCGGGTTAGTCTAGGCGCGGGCGTCGCGGATCGCCTGTTCCAGCCCCGCCCGTTCCACCACGCCGGGGAAGATCTGCGTGCCGATCACGAAGGACGGGGTGCCGATGAAGCCGAAACCCTCGGCCTGGGCATGGGTCCGCCGCAACAGCGCGTCCCATTTCGGCCCATCGGCATCGTAGGAAGCGAGCGCCTCCTCGGGATTCACCACCTCGCCGACGACCGCCATCACCGCCTCGAAATCCAGGGCGCCGCGGGTCTCCATCAGCGCATCGCTGACCGCCTCGTAGACGCCCAGCGCCACCGAGCCCAAGGCCAGCTGCGCGGCAAAGACCGAGGGCGCGCCGAAGACCGGCCAGTCCTTCAGGATCAGCCGGACATTGCCGTCCCGCGCCACGACATCGGTCAGGACCGGGTGCAGGGCTTTGCAATAGGGGCATTGATAGTCGAAATATTCGACCAGCGTCACATCCCCCTCGGGGTTGCCCAGAACAGGCGCGTCGGGATCGAAATGGACCTCCTCAAGGCTCGGCGCCACTTGCGCGGCGGGCGTCCCGGGCAGGATCACCGTGGCGCCGGCGGTCAGCAGAAGGTGGCGGCGGGTCAGCATCATTCGGAGCCTCCGGTGTTGCGGGTCGCCTCGGGCGGGACGGTGCCCTGCCCGCGCTCCCCGGGGCCGAGCACGACCACACGGGTGCCGCTGCGCACCCGCGCGGCGAGGTCGATGATGTCCTGATTGAAAAGCCGGATGCAACCCGAGGACACCGCCTGCCCCACGGTCCAGGGCTGGGGCGTGCCATGGATGCGATAGAGCGTGTCGCGCCCGCCCCGGTGCAGATAGAGCGCGCGGGCGCCCAGCGGGTTGTCGATGCCCCCGGGCACCCCGCCCGCGTATTCGGCGTAATCGGGGTTGCTGGCGATCATGTTCTGGGTCGGCGTCCAGCGCGGCCAGTCGCGCTGATAGGGGATCCGGGCCTCGCCGGTGAACTGGAACCCGGCCTCGCCCACGGCGACGCCATAGCGCAGCGCGCGGTTGCCGGGCTGCACCAGATAAAGGAAGCGGTCGTGGGGGTCGACGATGATCGTCCCCGGCGGGTGGTCGGTCCAGTAGTCAACCTCTTGCCGGACGTTGCGGGCGCTCAGGTTCTCGGGCGGGACGGCGGGGATGATCTCGTCCCCGTCCTGCAGCGCGCGGTAGCGGGCCAGAACCTCGGGCGGCAGCGGCGGCTCGGCTGGGACCTCGGCCACCGGGGGCTCGGAATAGGGCGCCGCGGCGCAGGCGCCCAGTATCAGGGCGAGAGTCAGCAATAGGATCGGTCGGATCATTCCACATCTCCTCCGGCGGCGCGCATGCCGGACAGCATGGCCGCGCGGGATAGTTCGCCGGTCACCCGGGCGCTCACCCGGCCTTCGGCGTCGAAAAACAGCGTCGTCGGCAAGCCGATGGCGCCAAGCTCGCGCATCAGGGCGCTGTCGGAGTCGAGGACGATGCCTGCGCCCGCCAATCCCTCAAGGTCGAGGAAATCCTCGATCCGGCCGCGATCCTCGCCCTGATTGGCGAAGATCACATCGACCCCGGGATGGGCGGCGGCCAGTTCCATCATCATCGGCATCTCGCGCCGGCAGGGCGGGCACCAGCTGGCCCAGAGGTTCAGGACCAGGGGCCGCCCTTCGCGTTGGCTCAGCACCACGGGCGGGCCGGTGAGCGCGGCAAAGGCCCGCTCAGGCAGCGCGAGGGCGGGCGCCCCGGCGAAGGCCAGCACCGCAAGGCCGGTGCCTGCCGAAAGGGTCAACACCCCGGCCAGCGCCAACCCCGTGGCGGGCCGCCGCAGCAGCACCACCAGCAGCACCAGCCCCAGCCCGGCGAAACCGCCAAGCACGGAAAACCCGCCCTGCCAGAAGGCCAGCACGCTCAGGGGCTCCCCGGCAAAGACGGCGCGGTTCTCAAAGACATGCAGCGCCCGCGCGCCCAGCACCCAGGCCAGCATCGCGCCGACCAGCGGCAGGTGCAGCGGACGGCCCTGACGGCGGGCCAGAGCCTCGACCAGCCCGCCCATGACCACCAGCACCAGCGCGGCGAGGATGGCGGCAAAACGGGCGATGTCGAAGACCAGCGGACCGATCTGCACGGCGCTCATCCGCCGTCCTCCGGGACGGGGGCGGGCCGAGGGGTGACGGGGTTGTGGACGGCAAGGGATCTCATGCCGCCGGCTTCGCCCGTCTTCCTTACACCAACCTTAAGGCCAGCCGTGCCTCCGCGCGGATGACACAGAGGTGATGGGATCGGGGCGCGAGGGCTCAGCCCTTGGCGATATAGGCCGTGGCCTCGATCTCCAAGAGCGCCTCGTCCTCGACCAGATCCTTGACCACGACCAGCGACATGGCCGGGAAATGCTTGCCCAGAACGCGGCGATAGGCCTGCCCGATCTCGCGCTGGTGGGCGAGATAGGTGGCCTTGTCCTTGACGAACCAGGTCAGCCGCCCGATGTCGCTGGCCTCACCACCCGCAGCCTTGACCACGGCCAGGATATTCTCCAGCACCTGCTCCATCTGGCCGATGAAATCCTTGGCGACAAAGACCTTGTCGGCATTCCAGCCGATCTGGCCGCCGATATGCAGCGTGCCGTCCGGCATCAGCATGCCGTTGGCATAGCCCAGCGCCGGGGCCCAGCCCTCGGGGTGAATGACGGTCGGTTTCATGGCGGTACTCCGGTTGACTTGCTCAGCCCGACTGACGCAGGCGGAAACGCTGGATCTTGCCCGTCTCGGTCTTGGGCAAGGCGCGCGTGAAGATGATGGAACGGGGATATTTGTAGGGCGCGATGGTCGCCTTGACGTGCTCTTGCAAGAGCTTGGCCAGCGCGTCGGAAGGCGTCTCGCCCGCGCCCAGCACGATATGCGCCTGCACGATGGTGCCGCGCGCCTCGTCCGGCACGCCGATCACCGCGCATTCGGCAACGGCCGGGTGGGCGAGGAGCGCCGCCTCCACTTCGGGCCCGGCGATGTTGTAGCCGGCCGAGACGATCATATCGTCGTTGCGCGCGGCAAAGTGGAAATAGCCGTCCTGGTCCATGACGAAAGTGTCGCCGGTGATGTTCCAGCCGTTCTGCACGTATTCGCCCTGCCGATCGCCATAGAGATAGCGGCAGCCGGTCGGTCCCTTGACCGCCAGACGCCCCGGCTCGCCCGGCGGCAGTTCCGCGCCATCGGGGCCGATCACCCGGGCCTCGTAGCCGGTGACGGGCTTGCCGGTGCAGGCCGGGCGGTGATCGGTGAAGCGGTTGGTGACGAAGATATGCAGCATCTCGGTCGCACCGATGCCGTCCAGCATCGGCTTGCCGGTCTTGGCCATCCATTCGTCATAGACCGGCCCCGGCAGCGTTTCCCCGGCCGAGACGGCGGCGCGCAGCGAACTGAGGTCCGCCCCCTCATCCATCGCCCGCATCATCGCCCGATAGGCGGTCGGCGCGGTGAAACAGACGGTCGCCCGGTATTTCTGGATGATCTCGATCATGTTGGGGGGCGTCGCGTTTTCCAGAAGCGTCGCGGCGGCCCCGAAGCGCAGCGGGAAAATGGCGAGGCCACCGAGCCCGAAGGTGAAGGCCAGCGGTGGAGAGCCCACGAAGATATCCTCGGGCACCACGCCCAGCACTTCCCGCGCATAGCCGTCGGCAATGATCAGCAGATCGCGGTGGAAATGCATCGTGGCCTTGGGTTTCCCGGTCGAGCCCGAGGTGAAACCAATGAGCGCCACATCGTCCTGCGAGGTCGGCACGGCCTCGAACGTCACGGGCTTTTCCAGCGCCAGCCGGTCCAGTTCCGCGTCATGATTCGAGGTGCCGTCGAACCCCACCACCGTCTTCAGCCAGGGGCTGTCCTTGGCACAGGCGGTCAGCTCATCCATCAGCCGCGTGTCACACAGCGCATGGGTGATCTGCGCCGCCTCGACATATTTCGCCAATTCCCCCGCCCGCAGCATCGGCATGGTGTTGATGACCACTGCCCCCGCCTTGGTCGCCGCCAGCCAGCAGGCCACCATCGCCGGGTTGTTGGCCGAGCGGATCAGCACCCGGTTGCCGGGCTTCACACCCAGATCCTCGACCAGCGCCCGGGCCAGCCGGTTGGTCCAGTCGGCCAGTTCCTTGTAAGTGCGCCGCCGCCCGTTACCGATCAGCGCCGTGCGGTCGCCGAAACCCTTGGCGACCATGGCATCGGTCATCTCGACCCCCGCGTTCAGCCGGTCGGGATAGTCGAACCCGTCGAGCCTCAGTTCGGGCCAGGCGTCGAACGGGGGCAGGTTGTCGCGCGTGAAGCTGTCGACATGGGCGGAGGGTCTCAGCATCTCACATCTCCTGTTGGTCTCGCCGGTCTTGCCCGGTCATTTCTGGTGGGCGGCGAGCGTCTGCCGGGCGATCACCACCCGCTGCACGTCGGACGCGCCCTCGTAGATCCTGAGCGCGCGGATCTCGCGGTAGAGGCTTTCGATCATCTGGCCATGGCGCACGCCATCCCCGCCATGCAATTGCAGCGCCCGGTCGATGACCTGCTGCGCCTGGTCGGTGGCGAAAAGCTTGGCCATGGCGGCCTCGCGCGTGACGCGGGGCGCGCCCGAATCCTTGGTCCAGGCAGCGCGGTAGACCAGCAGCGCCGAAGCGTCGACATCGACCGCCATATCGGCGATATGCCCCTGCACCATCTGCAACTCGAACAGCGGCGCGCCCTGCACCTGACGGCTCGTCACCCGGTCCAAAGCCTCGTCCAGCGCCCGGCGGGCAAAGCCCAGCGCGGCAGCGGCGACCGAGGAGCGGAACACATCCAGCACCGACATGGCGATGCGGAACCCCTGCCCCGGCCCGCCGATCATGGCGCGGGCCGGCACCCGGCAATCGCTGAAGCGCAGCCGGGCGAGGGGATGAGGCGCGATCGTGCTCAGCCGCTCGACCACCTCGAAACCCGGCAGGTCCGGCGTGACGATGAAGCAGGACAGCCCCTTGGCGCCCGGCGCCTCGCCGGTGCGGGCGAAAAGCGTATAGACATCGGCGATGCCGCCGTTCGAGATCCAGGTCTTTTCGCCGTTCAGAACGTAGTCATTGCCGTCCCGCGTGGCGGTCATCGTGGAATTGGCCACGTCCGAGCCCGATTGCGGCTCGGTCAGCGCGAAGGCCGAGATCGCCTCGCCGCCCCGGGTCAGCGGCAGCCAGTCGGCGCGCTGTTCCTCGGTCCCGAAGAGCGAGATCGCCCCCGTCCCCAGCCCCTGCATGGCAAAGGCGAAATCCGCGAGCCCGTCGTGCCGCGCCAGCGTCTCGCGGATCAGACACAGGCTGCGCACGTCGAGCCGCCCGTCCGGCGCCCCCGAATGCGCGGCGATCCCGGCCGCGCCCATCGCCGTCACAAGCGCCCGGCAGGCCGCATCGGTATCCGCATGGTCGATATCGAGCCCTGCGGCAAAATCCTCGACCTCCGCTGCCAGCGCGCGATGCCGGTCCTCGAAGAACGGCCAGTCCAGAAAGCTGCGATCCGCCATTTCAGTCTGCTCCCAATACGCACGGGGTTTCCAAAGGGGGGCGTGCCCCCCTTTGGGCGGGGGGTGCGGGGGACAGCCGCCCCCCGCTTTCTCAATCCCCTTGGAACACCGGCTTTTCCTTCTTCACGAAGGCCTCGTAGGCCCGGGTGAAATCCTGTCCCTGCATGCAGATCGCCTGCGCCTGGGCCTCGGCCTCGATGGCCTGTTCCAGCCCCATCGACCATTCCTGCGCCAGCATGGTCTTGGTCATCATGTTGGCAAACCCGGGCCCCTCGGCGATGCGCGCCGCGAACTCGCCCGCCGTCGCCATCAGCTGATCGGCCTCGACCACGCGGTTGAAGAAGCCCCAGGCGTAGCCCTCCTCGGCCGACATCGACCGGCCGAGGTACAGCAACTCCGCCGCCCGTCCCTGACCGATGATCCGCGGCAGGATCGCGCAGGCGCCCATGTCGCAACCGGCGAGGCCCACGCGGTTGAACAGGAAGGCGGTCTTCGCGGAGGGCGTCGCCACCCGCAGGTCCGAGGCCATGGCGATGATCGCGCCCGCACCGGCGCAGACCCCGTCCACCGCGGCGATGATCGGCTTGCCGCAGCCGATCATGGCTTTCACCAGATCGCCGGTCATGCGGGTGAAGGCCAGCAATTCCTTCATATTCATCCGGGTCAGCGGGCCGATGATGTCATGCACATCGCCGCCCGAGCTGAAATTCCCGCCGTTCGGCGCAAAGATCACCGCCTTGATGCTGTCGTCATAGACCAGCCCCCGGAACCAGTCGCGCAGTTCCGCATAGCTGTCGAAGGTCAGCGGGTTCTTGCGTTCAGGCCGGTCGAGCGAGACGGTGGCGATGCCGTTCTCGATGCTGAGAAGAAAGTGCTGGGGCATGGGTGCTCCTGTCAGATTTCGCCGCCCGAAAGGCTCAGCGCGTGTCCGTTGATCATGCGCGCCTCGGGCGAGGCGAGGTAGAGGGCGGCGCTGGCCACCTCGTCGGGGCGGATCAGCCCGCCGATGGGATTGCCGCTGGCGACCATGGCCTCGGCCTTGGCGCGGTCGAGGCCCTTTTTCTCCATCAGGCCGCTGATCGCGGTCTGGGCAAGCGGGGTATCGACGAAGCCCGGGCAGATGGCGTTGCAGGTGATGCCCTGTTTCGCCACTTCCTGCGCGACCGAACGCACCAGCCCCAGCACCCCATGCTTGGCCGAGGCATAGGCGGCAATCGCCGCCCCCCCCTTGAGGCTGGCGGTCGAGGCGATGGCAATGAGCCGCCCACCGGGCTGCATCCCGTTCAGCGCCGCGCGGAAGGTCAGGAAGGTGCCGGTCAGCGTCACCGCCAGCGTGTCGTTCCATTGCGCAAGCGTGGTGTCGCGAAGCTTGGCGGCGGGGCCGCCGCCGGCATTGGCGATCACCACGTCATAGGGCTGGTCGAACAGGGCCGCGACCTGCGCCTCATCCGTCACATCGGCCTGCCGCAGGGTCATGGCGAACCCGTCCGCAGTTTCCTGCAACGCATCCAGACGGCGGCCGCAGATCGTCACGGCATCTCCCGCTTCGGCAAAGGCGCGGGCGATGGCGCGGCCGATCCCTGACCCGCCGCCGGTGACCAGAACCTTCCTCATGCGCGCAACGTCTCGGCTTCGCGGTCGGCCAGCCGCCAGGCCTGATCGCGCCCGTTGAGATAGGGCATCGGCCAGTCGGGCGCGGCGCGGTCGCCGATGCGGGTCGCCTCGTGCAGGGTCCAATAGGGGTCGTTCAGATGCGGACGGCCCACGGCGACCAAATCGGCGCGGCCCGCCATCAGGATCGAATTGGCGTGGTCGGCCTCGGAAATATTGCCGACGGCCATGGTGCGGATCCCGGCCTCGTTGCGGATCCGGTCCGAGAACGGGGTCTGGAACATCCGGCCATAGACCGGGCGGGCCTCGATGGTGGTCTGACCGGCCGAGACGTCGATCAGATCGGCGCCCGCTGCGGTGAACATCCGCGCGATTTCCACGGCTTCCGAGGGGGTCACCCCCGCATCGCCCACCCAGTCGTTGGCCGAGATACGCACCGACATCGGCGTGCCTTCCGGCACCACGGCGCGCATCGCGGCGAAGACCTCCAGCGGCCAGCGCATGCGGTTTTCCAGCGAGCCGCCGTATTCGTCTTTCCGCTGGTTCGAGGTCGGCGAGATGAAGGATGACACGAGGTAACCATGCGCCGCGTGCAGCTCGATCATGTCGAAGCCCGCGCGGACCGCCATTTCGGTGGAGGCCACGAATTCGGCCTTCACCAGATCCATCTCGGCCTTGGTGATCTCGCGCGGGGTCGCATTGCGCTTGGACCAGGGCAGGGCCGAGGCGCTGACCAGATCCCAGTTCCCGCTGCCGAGCGGCAGGTCGATGCCCTCCCAGCCAAGGTTCGTGGAGCCCTTGCGCCCCGAATGGCCGATCTGACAGCAGATCTTGGCATCCGTCTCGGCATGGACGAAATCGGTCAGGCGCTTCCACGCGGCCTCATGCTCCGGCGCATAGAGGCCGGGGCAGCCGGGGGTGATGCGCCCCTCGGGCGAAACGCAGGTCATCTCGGTATAGACCAGCCCGGCGCCGCCCTTGGCCCGCTCGCCGTAATGGATCAGGTGCCAGTCGGTCGGGCAGCCGTCGACGGCCTTGTACTGCGCCATGGGCGAGACGACGATGCGGTTCTTCAACGTCATGTCGCGCAGCCGGAAAGGCGCGAACATCGGCGCGCGCAGCGGCGCATCGGGTGCGGCGCCGGCGGTGTTCTGGAACCAGCGCTCGGCACTTTCCAGCCATTCGGGGTCGCGCAGGCGCAGGTTCTCATGGCTGATCCGCTGCGAGCGGGTCAGCAGCGAATAGTTGAACTGCACCGGGTCAAGGTCGAGATAGCGCTCGACTTCCTCGAACCATTCCAGCGAGTTGCGCGCCGCCGATTGCAGGCGCAGCACTTCCAGCCGACGCTCGGCCTGATAGCGCTCGAAAGCCGCTTCCATGGTCGGTTCGGAATGCAGGTAATCGGCCAGCGCGATGGCGGAATCGAAGGCCAGACGCGAGCCCGAGCCGATCGAGAAATGCGCCGTGGCCGAGGCATCGCCCAGCAGCACCACATTCTCGTGGTGCCATTTCTCGCAGAGCACGCGGGGGAAGTTCATCCAGACGGCCGAGCCGCGCAGATGGTTGGCGTTGGACATCAGGTCATGGCCGCCCAGATGCGCGGCAAAGACCTCGCGGCATTTCTCGACGATTTCTTCCTTCGTCATGCCCTCGAAGCCGAAATTCTCCCAGGTGTCCTGCGCGCATTCGACGATGAAGGTCGCGGTGTCAGCGTCGAATTGGTAAACGTGGGCCCAGATCCAGCCGTGCTCGGTCTTTTCGAAGATGAAGGTGAAGGCGTCGTCGAATTTCTGATGCGTGCCCAACCAGATGAACTTGCAGGCGCGCAGTTCGATGTCCGGCTTGAAGACCTCGGCATATTCCTGGCGGACGCGCGAATTGATGCCATCGGCGCCGACCACGAGGTCGTAATCCTTGCGGTATTCCTCGGCCGATTTGAACTCGGTCTCGAAGCGCAGTTCGACCCCCAGCTCACGCGCACGCTGCTGCAGCAGGATCAGCATCTGCTTGCGGCCGATGCCCGCGAAACCATGCCCGCCCGAGACGGTGCGCACGCCGTCATGCACCACGGCGATATCGTCCCAATAGGCGAAATGCGAGCGGATCGCCTCGGCACTGATGGGGTCATTCTGCGCCAGGTTGGACAGCGCGTCGTCGGACAGCACCACCCCCCAGCCGAAGGTATCGTTGGCGCGGTTGCGCTCGATCACCACCACCTCATGCGCGGGATCGCGCAGCTTCATCGAAATTCCGAAATAAAGGCCGGCGGGACCGCCGCCAAGACAAGCTACACGCATGGATCGTCCCTCGCTCAACGCGGACATGGCGGGGCCGGGCCCCGGCAGAGGACCGGAACGACCCTCCGCTTCGGGACTCAGGAAAGCACCATTCGGGGCACGTTTCAACATTAAAGTTTTAAACTTGAAACTTTTCCCGTGGCGGCATCCCGCGACCACGACAAGGCTTGATCCGCGCGCGCGCTTGCCTAAACTTTCAGACTTGAAATAACCGCGCGGAAGCCCCCTCACCCGCCCCGCGACCCCTGCCCGGAGCTGCCGCATGACCGAGAGCCCTCTGCTGGACGCCACCCCCGAACCGGCCCTGGACCCGCTGAGCAAGCGCCGCCTCAAGGCCTGGATAAGGCTGCTGAACGTGACACGGCAGGCCGAGAACCAGTTGCGGGAATTCCTGCGGGTGAACCACGACACCACGCTGCCACGCTTCGACGTGATGGCCGCCCTCTGGCGCCGGCGGGACGGGCTGAGCATGTCGGACCTGAGCCGGGCTTTGCTGGTCTCGAACGGGAACGCTACGGCGGTGGTCGACCGGCTGGAGCGCGATGGGCTGGTGATCCGCACGCCGGTCGCCAATGACCGGCGCACGGTGCGGGCCACGCTGACCGACGAGGGGATGCGGGTCTTCGAGGCGATGGCGGCCGCGCATGAGCGCGAGGTGAACGGCCTTTTCGCCGGGCTCGATGCCGCGGATCTGGATGCGCTGCGGGCGATCTTGCAGAAAGCCAGCGCGCAGGGCTGAGGGCGGCAGATTTGCCCGCTATCGAAAAGGAAATGTCCGATCGGTAAAGCCCTGGCGCTGGCCCCACCCGGCCGCTTTCGCGTCTAATCGGCACAGTTGAGATGTCGAACCGGAGCACCCGATCCATGCACAGCCTGCTGAAAACGCTCGAAGCCCGGGGCGAGTTGCGCCGCGTCACCAAGCCCGTGGACCCGCAGCACCAGCTGGCCGCCGTGACCCGTGCCGTGCAGCGCGCGGGCGGCGAGGCGGTGCTGTTCGAGAGCGTGCAGGGCAGCGCGATGCCTGTCGTCTCCAACATCTTCGGCAGCCATCAGCGGCTGTGCGACATGATCGGCACCGGCGATCAGACCTTCTGCCAGCGCTGGATCGCCCTGACCGAGGCCTGCATCGCCGCCGCACCCGGCAGCTTTACCCGCCCCGCGACCGAGGCCGAAGCGAGCGGTTTCGTCAGCGGCAAACTGTCCGATCTGCCGGCGATCACTTGGCACGGGCGCGACGGCGGCCCCTATTTCACCAGCGCGATCTTCCTCGCCAACGATCCCGAGACGGGGGTAGCGAACCTGTCCTTCCACCGTTCGCAGCAGATTTCCGATCAGGAGTTGCGCGTCCGGCTGGGCAGCACCCATGACCTCGCCCGCTATCAGCGCGCCGCCGAGGAAAAGGGCGAGGCGCTGGAAGCGGCGCTGATCCTGTCCGCCCCGCCCGAGATCTTCCTGTCGGCCTGCGCCTCGCTACCCTATGAGGCGTCGGAACTGGCCATGGCGGCGCAGATCCGGGGCGAGCCGCTGGCGATGCGGCGCTGCGCGACCATCGACCTGGAGGTGCCCGCCAGCGCCGATATCGTCGTCGAGGGCCGCTTCCTGCCGCATGAACGCCGCCCCGAGGGGCCCTTCGGCGAATTCATGGGAAATTACGTCGAAATCGGCCCGAACCACGTCTTTGAGGTCACGCATGTCAGCTACCGCAAGGAGGCGGTGCTGCACGGCCTCCTCTGCGGCTCGCCCGAGGATCTGCGACCCCTGGAGGCGGTAACGGCGGCGCGGGTGTACCGCGCGGTCAGCGCAGCGGTGCCGGGGGTGATCGACGTGAGTTGCCGGCCGAATGTGATGATCTCGATCATCAAGATCAAAAAGGCCTACGAGGGCCACGCGCAGCATGTGTTCCTGGCGGCGCTGGCCTCGCATCTCGATTACAACAAGGTGGTGATCGTGGTGGACGAGGATGTGGACATCCACGACCTCGATGATGTCATGTGGGCCTATCTGACACGGGGCCGGGCGGACACGCGGGCGATGATCCTGAACGACATTCCGGGCTTCTACCGCGATCCGAAGAAGGATCACTGGGGGCGGCTGTGCATCGACGCGACGATGCCTTGGGGGCGCGAGACGGAATTCGCGCGCAAGTCGATCCCCGGTCAGGACGAGATCGACCTCAGGGACTGGCTGGCATGAGCCCCGCGCCGGATCGGCTGATCGTCGGCATCTCGGGCGCGTCCGGCGTGCGCTACGGCGTGCGGCTGCTGGAAATCCTGCGCGACACGCCGATCGAGACGCATCTGGTGATGACCCCGGCGGCCGAGATCACGCTGGCGCACGAGACCGATCTGAAGGTGGCGCAGGTCCACGATCTGGCCGACCGGGTTCACGCGGCGAAGGATATCGCGGCCGGTATCTCCAGCGGGTCGTTCCGCACGCTGGGGATGGTGGTCGCGCCCTGTTCGGTGCGGTCGATGTCGGAGATCGCGACCGGCGTCACCTCGGGCCTGCTGACGCGGGCCGCGGATGTGGTGCTGAAGGAACGGCGGAAGCTGGTGCTGATGGTGCGGGAGACGCCGCTGCATCTGGGGCACCTCAGGACGATGACTCAGCTGGCCGAGATGGGGGCGATCATCGCCCCGCCGGTGCCCGCCTTCTACAACCGGCCCGGCAGCCTCGATGATATCGTCGATCACAGCCTCGGCCGGGTGCTGGACCTGTTCGGGATCGACACGGATCTGGTCCGCCGCTGGAAGGAGTGACGGGGCGTCCCACGCGTGGGACAGCCCTCAGCCCCCAGCAATTCCAAGGACTTGGCAGGCCCTATTAACCTTTGGGCAAGAGAGTCCCACACCACGGCCCCTTGCCCGGGGGTCCGGTGGCGGCTATCCCCGACCGATGCGCATCCTTGAAAACGTCATCAGCGACCGCGGGTCGAAATATGCCGTCTCGGGCGGGCCCTGCCGCAGCGAGGACGAAGCGAAGGCCTTCGTCAAGGAACTCTGCCGCAAGAAGAAATTCGCCAAGGCCACGCATCATTCCTGGGGCCTTCTGACCGCGGACGGGCCCCTGAAGAACGACGATGGCGAGGCGGGCGCAGGAATGGTCATCCTGCGCATGCTGGAGCGCGAGGGCGTGACGGATCATATCGTCGTGGTGACGCGCTGGTACGGCGGCAAACATCTGGGCGGCGACCGCTTCCGCCATGTGCAAGACGCGGTGCGAATCTATCTGGATGCGCCCTGACCCGGGCCGAAGGCGTCGAGAAGCTGCGCGATCTCGCCCTCGGTCACCGGGGCGCCGCCGAGGAAATAGCGCAGGCCCGGCAGGGGGTCGGCACCCCGGGCGACGCGCGCCATCAGCCAATCGGCGATGATCCCGGCCTGAACCCGCTCGGCCGCCAGTTCCACCGCTTTCAGCCGGTCGCGGAACCCTTCGCGCGTCTCGTCCCCCACCCCGGCAACCGGCGCCCGCAAGGCGATGCGCAGCGCCCGGGCCGGGCGCACGGCGGCGGCCCGCCAGGGTTCGGAGGCGGCGCGCAGCGCCTGAACCTCGGCCGGGGACAGCGGCGCGCCCAGCGCCCGGGCGGCGTAGCACAGGCCCAGAAGGACCATCACGTCGATGCCCCCCTGATCCTGCAAGCGCAGGCAGAGGGGGGCGATGCCCGGGCGGGCATAGGCGGCGGTGATCGCCGCCCACAGCGCGTTTTCGCCGTTCATTCCGCGTCGATGCGGAAGGCGGGCGGCGTGGGACGGGTCACGTCAGGAACCGGAATGGCGTCGATCATGCGGCGGGTAAACTCGTGCTGGGGGTTGGACCAGACCTGCCGCGCGGGGCCAGTCTCGACAATCTCGCCCTTGTACATCATCGCCACGCGGTCGGCGAAGGTTTCGACCAGCATCAGGTCGTGGCTGATGAACAGGTAGCTCAGCCCCATGTCGCGCTTCAGTTCCCACAGCAGATTGATGATCTGCGCCTGAATGGAGACGTCCAGCGCCGAGACGGGTTCGTCGCAGATCAGCAGGTCCGGCTTCATCACGAGCGCCCGGGCGATCCCGATCCTCTGGCGCTGCCCGCCGGAAAACTCGTGGGGGAAGCGGCGACCCCAATCGGTCGGCAGGCCCACGCGCTCCATCATTTCATGCGCGCGTTTCAGGCGGGTCGATTTCTCGCCGATCTGGTGGATGTCCAGCGGCTCGCGGATCAATTGCTCCACGCGCTTTCGGGGATTCAGCGAGGAAAACGGGTCCTGGAACACGCATTGGATATGCGGCCGGAAGCGTTTCAGCCGGAAGCGGTCGAGGCCCGCGATGTCATTGCCGTCGTATTCGATCACGCCCGAGGAGGGCGCTTGCAGGCCGAGAATGGTGCGGGCGAGCGTGGTCTTGCCGCAGCCGGATTCGCCGACCAGCGCCAGCGTCTCGCCCCGGTTCAGATGCAGCGAGATGCCGCGCACCGGGTGAATCGTCGTCTTGCCGACGCGGAAGCTGACGTGCAGGTCGTCGATGCGCAGGAGGGGATTGGTCATGTCAGACCCTCGCGTCGGTGACGGGGTGGTGGCAGGCGTAGCCATGCGCGCCCTCGAATGTCGGCTCGGGGAAGCGCGCGCGGCAAAGTTCGCTGGCATTGGCGCAGCGGGGGGCGAAGCGACAGCCCGGCATCGGGTCGGCGATGGAAGGGACGGTGCCGGGGATCTCGCGCAACACGCCGCCCTGCGCCGAGGCGCGCTCAGGGTTCGGCGTCGCGTCCAGCAGGCCGCGCGTATAGGGGTGGCGGGGGTTGAGGAACAGGTCGCGCGTCGGCGCCTCCTCGGCCTTGTTGCCGGCATACATGACCATCACCCGGTCGGCGGTATGGGCAACCAGCCCGAGGTTGTGGGTGATAAGGACAATCGCCACCCCGGTATCGCGTTGCAGGCGTTTCAGCAGCCGCATGATCTGCGCCTGAACGGTCACGTCCAGCGCCGTCGTCGGTTCGTCGGCGATCAGCACATCGGGGTTGCAGGCCAGCGCCATGGCGATGACCACGCGCTGCAATTGCCCGCCCGACAGCTTGTGCGGATAGGACCAGGCGAGGGTTTCGGGGTTCGGCAGGTCCACCTTGGTGAGCAGGTCGATGACCCTTGCCCAGGCCATCTCGCGCGGGAGCTTCTCGTGCTCCTCGATGACCTCAAGCACCTGTTTGCCGACCGGATAAAGCGGGTCGAGCGCGGCCATCGGTTCCTGAAAGACCATGCCGATTTCGGCCGCGCGGACCTTGCGCATGGCGCGGTTGTCGGTGATCGGCAGTTCGCGGCCCTTGAAGCGGATGGTGCCGCTGAGCTTTTCCACGGCGTCCGGCAACAGGCCCATGATGGCCAGCGAGGTCATCGACTTGCCGCAGCCGGATTCGCCGACGATGGCCAGCGTCTCACCCGCGTTCACATGGAACGAAACGCCGCGCAGGATCAGGACGCCGGGCTTCTTGCGGACGCAGATCTGCAGGTTCTCGACCTGAAGGATGGGGTTGGCCATCACTGCCCCCTCTGGCTGCGGAGCCGCGGGTTGAGGTAATCGTTCAGCCCGTCGCCGACGAGGTTGAGGGCCAGCGCGGTGAGCAGAAGCGCGATGCCGGGGATGGTCATGATGTACCAAGCGTCGCGCAGGTTGTTCTTGCCCATGCCGATCATCGTGCCCCAGGTGGTGACATTGGGATCGCCGAAGCCGAGGAAGCTGAGCGCGCTTTCCATCAGGATCGCGGTGGCGATCATGATGGTGGACATGACGGTGACGCCGGACATGGCATTGGGCAGGATCTGGGTGAAGATGATGCGCCGGTCGCTCATGCCGACGACGATGCAGCCCTGCACATAGGCCTTCTCGCGCAGGACCATGAACTCGCCGCGCACGAGGCGGGCGATGGCGGGCCAGCTGACCACGGCGAGCGAGAAGATGATGACCTGAATCGAGGGGCCGAGGACGGCGACGACGACGATGGCCAGCATGAATTGCGGGATGGTCTGGAAGAGTTCGGTCACCCGCATCAGCAGGTTGTCGATCCAGCCGCCGTAATAGCCGGCGAAGGCGCCGACGAGGATGCCGAAGACCATGGCGACGGTGACCGAGGCGAAACCCACCAGCAGCGAGATCTGCGCGCCGTAGAAGAGCCCGGCCAGGATGTTGCGGCCAAGGCCATCGGTGCCCAAGGGCGCGCCGGGGTATTGGCCGGGCCATTGCAGCGGCGGGCCCATCATCGTGTCGGGGGGCTGCGGGAAGAAGAAGGGCGCGGTGGCGGCCATGAAGAAGACCGTCGCCAGCAGCAAGAGGCCCAGCAGCATCATCCAGTCGCGCAGGATGGCGGAGGCAAGGGATTTCACGCGGTCCATCACTTCAGCTCCACGGTCGGGTTGATGATGGCATAGAGCAGGTCCACGACCAGGTTGGCGACGATCACGAAGAACGAGCTGAGGACCAGGATGCTGAGCAGAAGGTTCAGGTCGCGCTGGAACATGGCGTCGAACATCAGCCTGCCAACCCCGGGCCAGGAAAACACCGTCTCGGTCAGCACCGCCCCGCCGAGGAAATTGCCCACGTTGGTGCCGACGACCGTGACCAGCGGCAGCACGGCGTTGCGCAAGGCGTGGCGGTAGGACAGCCGACGCTCGGAAATCCCCTTGGCGCGGGCCACGCGGATGAAGTCGAGGGACAGCACCTCGAGCATCCCGGCCCGCACCAGTCGGATGTAAATGGCGAGGTAAAAGATGGATTGCGCCAGCGCCGGCAGGATCAAGTGATGGGCGATGTCCACCACCCGGTCCCAGCCGGTGTTGAACGCCAGCACGTTCTCCATGCCGGAGGTCGGCGTCCAGCCCAGCGTCACGGCGAAGATCAGGATCATCATCAGACCGATCCAATAGGGCGGTGTGCCATAGAGCAGCAGCGCCACGAAGGAAATCACCCGATCCGGCCAGCGGTTGGCATAGCGCGCGGCGGTGACTCCGAAAACGATGCCGCCGATGACGGCGATGACGATCGCCGCGCCCATCAGCATCAGCGTGGCGGGCATCCGGCTGAAGATCAGGACCGAGACCCGCTCGTTGAACACATAGCTATAGCCGAGGTCCAAGGTCGCCAGCCGCACGAGGAAGGCCCAGAGCTGGCTGAGCAGCGGCTGGTCCAGCCCGAATTGGGCCCTGAGTTGCGCGATATAGGCAGGATCGGCGGTGCCTGCCTGCCCGGCCAGAGCCTCGGCCGCGTCGCCGGGGGCGAGTTTCAGCAGGAAGAAGTTGATGATGGCAATGACCAGCATCGCCAGCGCACCATAGGCCACCCGCTTGGCCAGAAAGGCCCAGGGGAAACGGCGTCGGATCGGTTTCATGCGGGGATTTCCGTGGGACGTGCATCCGGCAGGCGGCCATCGGGCCGGGCCTGCCCGTGATGGATGGCCAGAAGCCAGTCGTAGAAGCCATAGACCGGCAGGTCCAGCGCTTCGGCCAGCGCCGCCTGATAGGGCGGCAGGTTGGTGCATTCGAGGACCAGCGCCCGGGTATCGGGCGCGCGGGCCAGCAGGGCGCGGGCGGCGGCGATCAGTTCATCCGTGGCCCGCTGGGCGTCGATGGGGCGGTCGGGATCGTTGGCGCGCAGCACGTTCAGCAGATGCGCATCATCGGGCAGCGCGCCGACCGGCAGGTCCGGGTCAACCCCGGCGGCAAGCAGGTGCGCCGGGGTAATCGAGCCTTCCAGCAACCCCATCACCGCGACCTTGCCGTGCTGGCGCTGCCGGAGCGGGATCTGGAACAGCGCAGAGGCGGTGAAGGGCACCGGGCATCCCCAAGCCAGATTTTCCTGCTGGAAGACCAGAAGCCCGCAGGAGGTGGTGAGGAGTTCCGCACCCCGCGCCACCAGCCGGTCGCGCGCGGCGCGGAACCCCTGGGCCAGCGCCGGATCCTGCGGGTCGCCCCGCAGGATCCGGGTGATGCCGGCCCCGCCCACGGTTTCGTACAGGACCCTGCCGCCGAAGGTGCTTGCATTGCCGATGTCGCCGGGCGGCCGCGCGAAGCGTGTGTCCAGCAACATGACGCCGACAGGCGGCAGATTCTGCACGGGATCGCTCATCCGGTGAAGGCGAGCGAGCCGTAGGGCGCGCGGATGCCGTCCGGGCCGGGAACGAAATTCTCGACATTGGCGGCGGCGATGGTGACGTAGATCGGCCGCGCGACCGGCAGGATCGGCAGGTCGGTCATGGCAAGTTGCTGGAAGCGCACGAAGAGGGCGCGGCGGGCCTCGGGGTCGGGTTCGACCGAGGCGTCTTCGAGGATCTGATCCATCTCGGCGCTTTCATAGCCGGTCGAGTTGACGAAGGGTGTCCCCTGCGAGGCGGCCTTGGACCACCAGAAGCGCTGCGAGCCGATGGTCGGATCGGCGGTGACAGAGCCCGGATAGAGGGTCAGGTCGTAATCGTATTCGCCAAAGACCGAGCGGATGAAGGTCGGGATATCGGCGCTGATCAGCTCCAGGTCGACGCCCACGTCGCGGAAGTTCTGTTTCAGGAACTGGCCCATCCGTTCATAGGTGTCGCCGACCGTCGGCGCGATCAGCCGCAGGCTGAAGCGCATGCCGTCGGCGCCCCGGGCGTAACCGGCGGCATCGAGCAGTTCATTGGCGCGGGCCGGATCGTAATCGTAGCTTGGCACATCGGCGGTGTAGAAGTTCGGCAGGGTTTCCGGGATCGGGCCGGTCAGCATCTCGGCCAGACCGTAATAGACCACGCCCAGCATCGCCTCGCGGTTCATCGCGTGCATGAGGGCCTGGCGGACCTCCAGCTTGGCGAGGTGCTCGTTGCGCAGGTTGGTGTGGATCATGTCGAGCGAGTTGTTCATCTCGGTCCCGCGGGTATCGACCTGGAAATCCGGGCTGTCCATGAAGCGCTGGACCTGGTTGACCGGGATCGGGCCGTCACCGGCCAGATGCAGCTCGCCCGCATCGAGCGCCGCGGCGCGGGCCGAGGGGTCGGTGATGATGCGGATCACGAGGCGTTCCAGCTTCGGCTCGCCCTCGCCCCAGTAATTCGGGTTGGCGGTCATGATGATATGCGAGCCGCGCTCCCAGGTCTGGAAGACGAAGGGGCCAGTGCCGACGGGGGCATTGTTGGCGGGGTTCTGGAGGACATCGGTGCCCTCGTAGACATGCTTCGGCAGCATGGGCGATTCCCAGCCGGCGAGGGCATACATCAGCGCCGGGGCGGGCTGGCTGAGGCGCAGAATGGCGGTGTGCTCATCGGGCGTTTCAACGGCGGTGACGCTGGCCAGCGTCGAGCGGCCGCGCGGGTGGTGCTGCTTCAGGATCTCCATGATCGTGTATTGCACATCGGCCGAGGTGAAGGGCTGGCCGTCATGCCACATCACGCCCTCGCGCAGGGTGAAGGTGATCGACAGGCCGTCCTCGGCCACCTCCCAGGCGGTGGCGAGCGCCGGGGTGGGCGAGACGTTGAAATCGTAGTTCAGCAGGCCTTCGAGCATCTTGCCCGAGACGACGGTGACGGGCGAAGCGGTGTTGAAGGCGGCGCACATGGCGTTGGGTTCGGGCGTCACGCACATGGCCAGGGTGCCCGATTGCTGGGCTTTCAGCGGGCCGAAGGGCAGGACGCTGGCGGCGAGGCCGGCACCCGTGGCCAGCAGCAGGGCGCGGCGGCTCATGGCGAAGGTCGGGGAGGTCGGTGTCTTGGTCATGTCATTTCCCTGTTGCGCGGGTCGAATGGCCCGGTTGCCCCGGTAGGGCGCCGGGCGAGCTGTCGCTCTGTCTTCGGCGCCGGTGTCGCGGTTCCTTGAGTATTCCGGCGTGCCCCCGTTCTCGCCAGTAGGGGGGTTTCAGATTCCAGTTCTGATTTTTCTGTTATCGGTCATTTCACCGGATTGGCCCGCAATCAGGGGGTGAAGCCCGTTGCAAGTGCCCGGGCCCGGGTGAAAACCTGTGCGAAATCAACAAACGGGAAACGCGAGATGGATCACCTGACGGGCGCCGGGGCGCTGGCCCTTCTGATCCGCGACTGGGCGGGGGGTCCGGCCTTCCATGTGCCGGGCGAGGGGATTCTGGAATTGCTGGACGCGCTGGAGGGCGCGGGCGTGCCGCTGATCTCGTGCCGGCACGAGGCGGGCGCGGCGGTGGCGGCGCAGGCGGTCGGGCAGGTGACCGGGCGGCCGGGGATCTGTCTGGTCGGCCGGGCACCGGGGGCGCTGAACGCGGCGCTGGCCCTGCACACGGCGCGCACCGACGGGGCGCCGATGATCCTGATTCTGGGCCAGCCCTCGCGCGCAATTGCGGGGCGCGAGCCCTATCTGGCCAACGCGGATTTCGCGCAGACCTTCGCGGCGTCGGCCAAATGGGTGGGATCGTGTGACAGCGCGTCTCGACTGGTGGAGATGCTGTCGCGCGCCTGGGCCGAGGCGATGGGCGGTCGTCACGGGCCGGTGGTCTTGGCCCTGCACGAGGAGGTCTGGCACGAGGAAATCCCCGCCGCCAGTCTGCCCGCCACGCCGCCGATGCCGCCGCGCCCACAGGCCCCGGGGGAGGAACTGGACCGGCTGGCCGATGCCTTGGCCGCCGCCCAGCGCCCTTTGATCATCGCTGGCGGCACCGGCTGGCGGGTCGAGGAAACCCGCTGCCTTGCGCAATTCGCCGAGGAAAGCGGCATTCCGGTGGCGACTGCCTATCGCCGCCGCGACCTGATGCCGGCCAGCCATCCGTTGATGGTGGGGGAACTGGGGATCGGCGCGGACCCGGCGCTGGCGCGGCGGGTGGCCGAGGCCGATTGCCTGCTGGTGCTGGGGATGCGGCTGGGCGAGATCAACACCTTCGGCGCCAATGTCTTCGAGGGCTACCGGCTGATCGAGGCCCCGGTGCCCGCGCAGGCCGTTCACCATATCCACCCCGACCCGGCCGAGTTGAACACGGTCTATCGCACCACGACCGCCCTGCTGGCGCATCCGGGCGATGTGGTGGCGGCGTTGCGGGCCCGGGGGCCGAAGCGGCGCGAGATCGGCGAGTGGCAACGCGACCTGCGCGCGGCGCGCGAGGCGTTCACCACCGGCAAGCCCTGCCCCGGGCCGTTGGACCTGAACGCGGTGTTCAAGGCCCTGCGCGCGGCGCTGCCCCACGACGCCATGCTGACGGTCGGCGCCGGGGCCTATGCCCATTGGCCGCAGCGCTATGTCGCGCATGAGGTCTTCGGCACGCAGCTGGGGCCGAAGAGCGGTGCCATGGGCTATGGCCTGCCCGCCGCCATCGGCGTGCAGGCGGCGCAGCCCGGGCGGCGGGTGGTGGCGGTGGCGGGCGACGGCTGTTTCCTGATGCAGGGCGAGGAGCTGGCGACAGCGGCGCTCTATGGCCTGCCGGTCCTGACCATCGTGGTGAATAACAGCCTCTATGGGGCCATCGCCGCCTCGCAAAGCCGGATGTTCGGGCGGCGCAGCGGCACGGCGCTGGCGCCCGTCGATTTCACCGCGCTGGCGGGGGCGATGGGCGTGAAGGGCTGGAAGGTCACGACGACCGACGCCTTCGCCCCGGCCCTGGCAGCGGCACTGGCCGAGGACGGGCCGACCCTCATTGAACTGATCACCGGCGAAGAGGCCCTGAAACCATGAGCGACATCATCGTCATCGGCGCCGGGATCGCCGGGCTGACCGCCGCCTATCGGCTGCATAAGGCGGGCCATGCCGTCACCGTGCTGGAGGCGGGCGCGGTGCCGGGCGGGCGGGTCGGCGACCGCGAGACGCGGGGGATCCGTTACAACGCCGGGGCGCGGCTGGTCTATCCGTTCTCCAAACCCTTCAACCGGATGCTCGATGACTTGGGCCTGCGGGATGACCTGGTGCCGGTGCGCAAACTCTCGGCCCAATGCCTCGGCGCGGGCGAGGATTGGACCATCGAACTGATGCCGGGACCGGCCAGCCTGCTGACCCCCGGCCTGTCGCTGGCCGAGCGGCTGCGCTTCATCGCGTTCGGCGCCGGGATGCTGCTGGCGAGGGGGCGGACCGATCCCGACGACGCAGCGAGCGCGCTGGCGGCGGATGCGATGACCCTGGCCGATTACACAAGGCAGAAGACCGGCGCCAATGTGCTGGCGCGGATGGTCGATCCGGTGTTCCGGGGCACGCGGTCCTGGAATGCCGAGGAGATTTCCGGCGCCTTCTTCGCCTCGACCACGCCGCATCTGATCGGGCAGGACATGGTCTATGTCTTCCGGCAGGGCATGGCGACCTTGCCCAATGCGCTGGCCCGGGGGCTGGATCTGCGGTGCAACACGCGGGTGGTGGCGGTGACGCAGGCCGGTGACGGCTATGCGGTGGAGACGGAGAGCGAGACGCTGCGCGCCGACCGGGTGGTGATGGCCGTCGAGGGCTCGCTGGTCGCCGGGCTGATGCCGGATCTGGGGGCCGAGGATCGGGCGTTCTTCGCCGGCGTGCGGTACAATTCGCTGGGCATCGTGCATTACCGGTTGAAGGGCGATGTGGCGCCGCGAATGAATTTCTTCGCGCGCGACGTGGCGGGCACGATCGCCACCTATCAGCAGACGGCCGCCAATCCGACCAAGGGGCAGGCCGCGCAGCTTTACGCGCAGCTCTCGCCCGAGGCGAATGCGCTTGCCAAAGCCGAAGGGCGCACCGGCGATCTGCATGCGATCATCGAGGAGCGGCTGTTGCAGCTTTATCCGACGCTTCACGCGGATTGCGAGGATCGGGTGGAACAATGGATCGAGCGGAAACTGCCGACCTTCTACCCCGGCTATGCCCGCAAGGTGGCCGAGTTCCGGGCGCGGCAGCGGGGCGGGCTGGCCTTCTGCGGCGATTACCTGGCGCAATCGCTGTTGACCGGGGCGGCGGCCAGTGGCGAACGGGCGGCGGCGCAGATCCTCGCCTCAGTCTGAGGCGTCGCGGCCTTTCACCGGGGCCGCGGCCTGTTTGGCGCTCGACGGCAGCACGCCGAAATGCAGCTTGAAGGCCGAGGTGAAGCTGGCCTGCCGCTTGTAGCCGGCCGTCTGCGCGATCTCGGCGATGGACAGATCGCCCTGTTCCAGCAGGGTCAGGGCGTAATCCATCCGGTACTTCTTGCGGTACTCGAAAATCGTCGTGCCGTAGAAGAATTTGAACCCGGCCTTCAGCTTGGTGGCATTGGTGCCGAGTTCCTTGGCAAGATTGGTGGCCGAGTAGTTCTTGGAGAAATCCGTCGCCAGCATCTCGCGCGCGCGCTCGAACATGGCAAAGTCGCGTTGAGAAAAGCTCTGCGCGCCTTCGTCCGAGCCATCGTCCAGCGCGTCGGCCACCAGACAGATGATCTCGGTCAGCTTGGCCGAGGCCAGCATCAGATCGCGCGGCCCCTCGAAGGGGATGTCCCACAGCGCCTGCAGCGCCCGGACGAAGGCGCTGTTGATCTTGCGCTCGACCAGCGGGATTTCCCCGGGCAAGGGCGCGAAGAGGCGTTCGACCGCTTTCGAGTCGAGTCCGAAACTGTCGCGCAGCAGGCTGGGGGAGACGTAGATGCCCAGCAGCCGGTAGCTGCCCGCCGGAAAACGGACGGTATAGCTGAGGTCGGGCGGGCAGCGCAGCGCCACCATCGTCGCCTCATGCACCGGATGGTCGTTGCCCTGCGCGGGGGGCGGGCTGCCCTCTTCCACGTCCCAGCTCAGGCGCACCGGGCCTTCGATCTGGAAATGCAGCTCGATCAGACCCTCGTCGCGGACATCCTCATGCCGTTCGTCCAGGGTGGTGCAATCGGTGATGCCGCAGAAGATCTGGTCGCGGACCGAGAGGAACCGGTAGAAGCCGGTCCCGGCATCGGCCGCCAGATCGACCCGGGCGGTGAAGAGCGCCTGCGCGCGGTCGGCCAGCGTCTCGTACCGGTCGGGCTGCGCGGCGAGGCTGCGGAACACCCCCGCCAGCGTGCCGCTGTCGTCGCCGAACTCGCGCCGCCAGAGGCTTTTCACGGCGGAATGACTGTCGCGCTGGCCGGTCATGGCGGGCGGATCCCTCCCGTGCTGGCGATGCCGTGGCCGAGTTTACCGGCGCGAGGCCGAGACCTCAATCTCGACCTTGGCGCCCGGGGCGGGAAGCTGGCAAACCAGCAGCGTGTTGGTCGGGCGCACGGCATCGAAGTGCTTCTTCAGCACCATGGCCACGCCTTTGGCAAAACCGGGCTCGGTGATGTAGACGCGGACGGTCTTCACATCGGCGAGGCTGGCACCGGCCTGCGCCAGCGCCCTGGCGACCGAGGCCAGCGCATTCTCCAGCTGGGCCTCGACGCTTTCGGGGAAGGTCCCGTCGGCATCGGGGCCGAGGCTGCCCGAGACATGGATCACCGGGCCGTCGATCACCGCCTTGGCGAAACCGGCGAAATCCTCGGCGGGCGAGCCGGAAAAGATGCGGTCTTTCATGATAGTGGCGGTCATGGGCTCAGCCTTCCTCGGACTTGCGGATGATCAGCGCCTTCTTGCGCAGGAAGCGGTGGAAACCGCCGTGGCCATAGCGGGTGCCGCCCAGGCCCGAGGCGCCGAAGGCGGTCTTCTCGGCCCGGTCGCCGACGCCGCCCATCGTGTCGAAATCGTTGATCCAGACGCCGCCCGCGTTGATACGCTCGCCCACGGCGACCGCCTCGTCCTCGTCGCCGATCACCGTGGCGGAGAGGCCGAAAACCGTGTCATTGGCCAGACGGATCGCCTCCTCCGGTTCATCGAAACGGGCAATGGGGATGATCGGGCCGAAAGTCTCGGCCTGCATGATCTCCATGTCCTGCGTCACGTCGACCAGCACGGTCGGTTCGCACCAGATCCCGCCGTCCTTCTCGATCAGCTTGCCGCCGGTCAGGATGCGGGCGCCCTTGGCCACGGCATCGTCAAGCTGCGCCTGCAGGATCTGCGCCTGACGGCGGAAGATGACCGGGCCCAGTTCGCCCGATTGCAGACCTTCGGTGTTCAGCGTCAGGGCCCGGGTACGGGCCACCACGCGATCCACGAAGGTCGGATAGATGTCGCGCCCGGCATAGACCCGCTCGATCGAACAGCAAAGCTGGCCGGAGTTTTCCATCGCGCCGCGCACGACGATCTCGGCGGCCTCGTCGGCATCGGCGCTGTCCAGCACCACCGCCGGGTCGTTGCCGCCCAGTTCCAGAAACGCCGTCTTGAACTGCGAGGCGGCGCGTTCATGCACCTTGCGGCCGGTGGGGACCGAGCCGGTGAAGACCACCATGTCGGTGACGTCGATCACCCAGCCGCCAGTCTCGCCGTCGCCCGCCACGTAATCCAGGACGTCGCGCAGATGCTCGACCTCGGCCACGGCGGCCATGAACGGCGCGATGAAGCGCGGCGTCACCTCGGAGGGTTTCGCCAGAACGGCCGAGCCTGCCAGAAGCGCGGTGATCGCGTCGATCATCGACAGGATCAGCGGATAGTTCCAGGGCGAGATGATGCCGACCAGTTGCTGCGGGACGTATTGCTGGCGGAAGCGGAGCGTGCCGTCGCCCGAGGCACCGGTCGCGGCCGCCAGCGCGGCCTCGGCGGTCGCGACGCGCATGCGGGTGATGCCTTTCAGCCCCTCGACCTCGGCCACCGACATGGCGTGACGGCCGGTATCGACCGAAAGCGCGTCGACGATGGCGTCGTAATGGCGGTCAACGGCGTCGCACAGCGCCAGCATGGCGGCCTTGCGCCCCTCGAGCCCGATCTCTGTCCATTTCTGCTGGCCTGCGCGCAGACGGCTGGCCTTGGCCTGGAGGGCGGGCAGGTCCAGGGCCTCGATCCTGGTGTCGACGATCCCGGTCCGGGGGTTCGTCACGTCGATTGCACGGCTCATCGGGGCAGCTCTCCGTCATGGGTTTTCAGCGCGTTAGCCGCAGCATGAGGGCAGCGGCGGGCGGCGGAAAGACGGGGGCGGGGCGATGCTTCCGATATCGAAAAACATTCGCCGGAAATCCGCAGGCCGGGGTGGGGGACCTCAGCCCTTGCGCCATTCCATGAGGTGGAAATAGGGACAATCGTGATAGCGCCGGGCGCGGTCGGGGTCGCCGCCCCGGGGCGCGGGTTCGTCGAAATGCACCAGCCGCAGCCCCTGGGCGAGGAAAGCCTGCATGTAGCGGTGCATCGGCCGGTGCCAGTTCACGATCTCGATCCCGCGCCAGCCCACGCGGTCGGCGCGGGTCGAGAGGTAGTCGCGGATCTGCATGCGTCTTTCGCCCGCGGCATCCTCGACCCAGCCGCCGGCGGTGGTGAAGGGGTTGAGATTGGCCACCAGCAACGCGCCGCCGGGTTCAAGAACGCGGGCCATCTCGGCAATCGCGCTGTCGATATCGGCGATGTCGATCAGGGTCAGGTAGCTGACGACCAGACCGAAGCTGGCATCGGCGAAGGGCAGTGCTTCGGCCCTGGCTGGCTCGTAGCGACCTTGCGGGTCGCGGGCGCGGGCCCGGGCCAGCAGGCTGGGCGTGGGGTCGATTCCGGTCGCCTCGATCCCCTCGGCCCGCAGCATCCGGCAGAAGCGCCCTTCGCCGCAGCCCACGTCCAGCGCGGTCCGTGCGCCGCTGAGCCGGGCGCGGTCCAGCATCGGCGCATCGAGGATATGCTGGCGCGAGTAATCCCCCGTCTCGCCCATATCGGCGATCCAGGCGGCGGCCGAGGCTTCCCAGCCGGTCGTATCTTCGGTCATGGTCGGGCCCTCCCCTTTTTGCGGAGGCGGCGGTCTATCGCCAATCGCGCGCGGCCGCCAGAGGGTCAGGCCGCGCCCGCAACCGCCGCATAGGCCGCCTGCGCCCGGCCCAGCGTATCGAGGTAGCGCGCGGCAGCCCCTTCGCGGTCGCCCCGGGCCAGCGCCGCGACCACGGCGACATGATCCTCGGCCACGGCGGCGCGGTTCGCGGCTTCGGCCAGGGTCACGCTGCGATAGGCCTGCAAGCGGTCGTTGCAATGGTCGGCGATCTCGGTGAGGAAGCGGTTCGGGCAGAGGTCGAACAGCGCGCGGCGAAAGGCCGTGTTGGCGGCGATGAAATCGCGGGGCGCATCGGCGCGGATCGCGGCCTTCTCGGCCTCGGAGGCGGCGGTCAGCGCGGTCACGTCCGGCCGGTCGGGGATCTGGCGCAGGATATCGGCCTCGACCAGCAGCCTTGTGTGGAACATATGCGCGACCTCCCCGGGGCTGAGCAGCGGCAGGCAATAGCCGCGCCCGCGTTCGGTCAGGATGCCATTGCCGACGAGGCGGAACAGAGCCTCGCGGATCGGCGTGCGCGAGGTTTCCAACTGCACCGCCAACACCGGTTCGGTGATCAGGTCATCGGGCCCGTAATCGCCCGAGCGGATCGAGTCCAGCACCCAGTCAAAGACCTGATCGCTGAGCCGCTCGCGGCGCAGGACGCGGGGTTTGTCTTGGGTCGGGGGCATGGCGCGTCCAGTCGGGGATCGGGGGCGCAGGATAGAGGGCGGGCGGGGGCGCGACAATTCCCCTCAGCCCGGTTCGAGGCCCGACCGCCGGTCGCGCGCGCGGGCCTCGGGGTCGCGCCCGGCCGGATCGCCGAAACCGGCGCCGCCCGGAACCTCGAACCGCAGCCTTTCGCCGGGACCGACGATCTGGAAGCCCTTCGGCTGCAGCGTGGCGCCCGAGGCGAGGCCCAGCGCGCCCATCGCCCCGGGGGTGCCGCCCTGACGGCCCTGCGCCTGTACCGTGGTGCGGTCGAACATGGCGAAGAGCGCGACCGGACTGCCATCGCGGGTGGCGAGTTCGATGCTCTGCCCGTAGCCGCCGCGAAAGGTGCCATCGCCCGCCGATCCCGGGCGCAGTTCCTTTTTCCACAGCACGATGGGCGCGTGGCTTTCGACAACCTCCACCGGCATGGCGCGCACGCCCGAGGGAAAGGCGGTGGTGGACAGCCCATCCGCCATCGGCCGCGCCCCGCCGCCGCCCGCGTTGAAGAACAGCGTCTCCCAGGCCGGGCCCTGCCAGTCGCCGGGGAAATGCCGGGCGACTTCCGGCCCGCCGCGCAGCTGGATGCCCCAGAGGCCCGCGGAACCCTCGGCCGGGACGCGGTCGGGCAGAATATGCGCCAGGCAGCCCAGCACGGCCTCGGGCAGGAACTGGCCGATGATGTGGCGGGCGCTGACCGGGTTGGGGCGGGTGACGTTGAGGATCGAACCCTCAGGCGCCACGACGCGGACGGTCGACAGCGAGCCGCTGTTGTTGGGGACCGCGGCGCCGATGATGCAGCGCGCCCCGAACGAAGCATAGGCGTTGGTGTAATTGTAGACGAGGTTGATCCCCTTGGGGTGCGAGGGGCTGGTGCCGGCGAAATCGAGCAGCACCTCATCCTCGCCGATGGTCAGCGTGCAGGTGATGGTGATCGGCGTGCCGAAAGCGTCCAGGGTGATGGTATTGGTGGCCGAGGTTTTCGGCAGTTTGCGGATCTCCTCGATCATGGCGGCGCGGGAACGGGCGAGGATCTCGGCGCCGACCTCCTCCAGATCCTCCAGCCCCAGCTGCGCCACGGCGTCCACAAGAACCTGTGCGCTGGCCTCGTTGGCGGCGACGTAGGAGAGGATGTCGGCCTCCACCTCATCCGGCGTGCGGACATTGGCGCGGATCATCGCCATCAGGTCGTCATTCACCACGCCCTTCTTCATCAGCTTCATCACCGGAATCGCCAGCCCCTCCTCAAAGACCGAGGCGCCGTCCGGCCCCTGCCCCCGCCCGCCGATGTCGAGCTGGTGGCAGGTGCAGGCGAAAAAGCCGATGACCTGCCCATCCTTGAAGACCGGTGAGGTGACGGTGATGTCGTGGACATGCCCCGAGGCAATCCAGGGGTCGTTGGTGATCAGGTGATCGCCTTCTTCCAGCGTATCGGCGGGATGCACGGCCAGCATCTGTGGCACGGCGGCGACGGTCGAGTTGACGTGGCCGGGGGTGCCGGTCTGGGCCTGGGCCAGCATGTTGCCCGAGCGGTCGAAGAGTGCGGCGCTCAGGTCGCCCGAATCGCGCACGACCGGCGAGAAGGCGGTGCGCATCAGGGTGCGGGCCTGTTCCTCGACAATGGCGATGAGGTTGGACCAGATCACCTGAAAGCGGATTTCGTCCTGTGCGGGGTTCATGTCAGCCCTCCTGCCCGGTGTAGGTCAGCAGCACGTGGCCGCCGGAGATGGTGCGCGCGTCGAAACCGCGCGGGACGTGAATCGTGGTGCCCTTGTCCTTGATCAGCGCGGGGCCGTGCAGCGGCTGCGGCCCGAGGTCGGCGCGCAGGATCTGGCGGGCGGGGGTCATGGCGCCGGTTGTCAGGTCGTAAAGCGGCGCGGTGTCGGGCAGGGAACGCTCCAGCCGGTCGGTGACGGCGGGGGTGGGGGCGGTGCCTTCGGCGGCGACGCGCAGGCTGAGGGCGACGATCTCGACCGGGATGCGGTCCAGCGCGCGTTTGTAGAGGGCGGCATAATGGCGTTGGAACAGGGCCTGCAGACGAGGGGCGTCCTGATCGGTGAGGTCCGTATCCTCGACCGGGATCTGCAGCGTCTGGCCTTGCCCCTTGTAGCGCAGGAACAGCGTGCGTTGCGCCACCTGCCCTGCCCCGGGGGCGGCGGCTTCGACAAAGGCCGCAGCCTCGGCCGCCATCTCGGCATAAAGGCGGTTATAGAGCGTGGCGTCGAAGCGGCCGAGCGGCATGGCCAGGCTGCGCGAGAGTTCATAGACCGCCTGCGCCTGCAGGAAACCGATGGCCGAGCCGATGCCCGCGCCCAGCGGCACGATCACCCTTGTGGCGCCCAGCTTGCGGGCGATGCGGGCGGCGTGGATGCCGCCACCGCCGCCGAAGGCGATGATCGGCCGGGGGCGCAGGTCGACGCCCTTTTCGCGCGCGTGTTCGCGGGCGGCGCCGGCCATCTGCTCCTCCACCACCTCGGCCAGCGCGGCGGCGGCGCCCAGCGGGTCGAGGCCGAGGGGCTGGCCCACCCCCGCCTCCAGCGCCTGCGTGGCGAGCGTCGGGTCGATCTCGATCCCCGAGCCGTCGAAATCCCCCGGCGACAGGCGGCCGAGCTGCAGGTTGGCATCGGTCACGGCGGGATGCGTGCCACCCCGGGCATAGCAGGCCGGGCCGGGGTCCGAGCCCGCGCTCTCGGGCCCGACCTGCAACCGGCGCTGGCCGTCGACGCGGGCCAGCGAACCGCCGCCCGCGCCGATCTCCACCAGATCAATGACCGGGATGCGGGCGGGTAGGCCGCTGCCCTGCCGGTGCATATGCTCGCGCGCCATCTCGAAGGACGGGCTGCGGCGGGGCATGCCCTTGTCGATCAGGCAGACCTTGGCCGTGGTGCCGCCCATATCGAAGGCAAGGATCGCCTCCTCGCCCAACTCGCGGGCCAGTTGGGCGGCAAAGACCGCGCCGCCCGCCGGACCCGATTCCACCAGCCGGATCGGGAAGCGGCGGGCGAGGTCCAGCGTGCAGAGCCCGCCGTTCGACAGGAACATGAAAACCGGCGCGGTCAGGCCCAGCGCCGCCAGCCCGCTTTCCAGCCGGTCAAGATAGGTCGCGACCTGCGGCTGGACGAAGGCATTGGCGGCGGTGGTGGAAAAGCGGGCGTATTCGCCGATCTCTGGCGAGACCTCGGACGAGAGGCTGAAAAGGACGCCCGGCAGCAGCGGTTGCAGCACCTCCAGCGCGCGGCGTTCATGGGCGGGGTTCACGTGGGCATGCAGGAAGCAAAGCGCGACGCTTTCGATCCGCTCGTCGCGCAGCGTCCGGGCGAGGGCGTGCAGCGCGGCCTCGTCGAGGGGCAGCAGGACCTCGCCATCGGCGGCCAGACGTTCGGGCACGCCATAGCGCCACCAGCGGGGGATCAGCGGCTCGGGCTTGACGATGGTGATGTCGTATTGGTCGAAACGCCCCTCGTCCCCCATGGCAAGCACATCGCGGAAGCCCTGCGTCGTGACCAGCGCGGTGCGGGCGCCTTGCCGCGAGATGATGGCGTTCGTCGCCAGCGTGGTGCCGTGGACGATGCCGGTCACGGCGGTGGGGTCGATGCCAGCCTCGCGCAGGATCTGTTGCACGCCGTCGAGAATCGCGCGCTCGGGCGCATGGGGCGTGGTCGGCAGTTTCAGCGTGCCGAGGCCCTGCGGCGTGGCGAGGGCGAAATCGGTGAAGGTGCCGCCCACGTCGATACCGATGCGGATGTCGCTCATTCTTGCCGTTCCTTCGCTGGTTGAGCTTGCGTATTACTCATTATTCATTATTCATTGTTGCGTCAGGGATGCCAGACCATCCCCCTGTCTGTCAATCGCCGATCCGCCTGGAACCGCCATTATTTTAAACTTGAAACTATGCCGGGGAGGGTCTAGCCTCCCCCGAAACGCGTCAGAGGATTGTCCCGTGCCGACTGATTTCTCCGCCACCCGCGCCCTGTTCGACCTGCCCGAGGGGGTGATCTATCTGGACGGCAATTCGCTGGGGCCGCTGCCCCGTGCGGTCCCCGCCCGGTTGCAGAAAGCCGTCGTGGACGAATGGGGCCAGATGCTGATCACCGGCTGGAACAAGGCCGGATGGATGGATCTGCCGACCCGGCTGGGCGACCGGATCGCCCGGCTGATCGGGGCCGAGCCCGGGCATGTGGTGCTGGGCGATACGCTGTCGATCAAGGTCTATCAGGCGCTGGCCTCGTCGCTGGAGATGAACCCCAAGCGGCGGGTGATCCTGTCCGATACCGGGAATTTCCCCTCGGACCTGTACATGGCCGAGGGGCTGTGCCGGACGCTGGGACCCGATTACACGCTGAAGACGGTCGCGCCGGAAGAGGTGCTGGACGCCATCGACGACAGCGTTGCGGTCCTGATGATTACCGAGGTCGATTACCGCACCGGGCGGCGGCATGACATGGCGGCACTGACCGCCAAGGCCCATGCGGCCGGCGCGCTGGCGGTCTGGGATCTGGCGCATTCGGCCGGGGCGACGGATGTGAAAGTGGCCGAGGGCGGGGCCGATTTCGCGGTCGGCTGCACCTATAAATACCTCAATTCCGGCCCCGGCGGCCCGGCCTTCATCTATGTCGCCCCCCGCCATGCCGAGGTCGCGCGCCCGGCCCTGTCTGGCTGGCTGGGGCACGAGGCGCCTTTTGCCTTCGACCTGAACTATCGCCCCGGCGCCGGGATCGAACGGATGCGCGTCGGCACGCCGCCGGTCCTGCAGATGGTGGCGCTGGACGCCGCGCTCGATGTCTGGGAGGGGGTCGAGATCGCCGATCTGCGCGCCCGCTCGATCGAGCTGTGCGAAGCGTTCATCCAGGGGGTCGAAGTCGCCTGCCCGGGTCTGGAACTGGCCACACCCCGCGATCCGGCGCTGCGCGGCAGTCAGGTGAGTTTCCGCCACCCTGAGGGCTATGCCGTGATGCAGGCGCTGATCGCCCGCGGTGTCATCGGCGATTTCCGGGCGCCCGACATCCTGCGCTTCGGCTTCACGCCGCTTTACATCGGCCTGGAGGAGGTCGAAGGTGCGGTGAGGATCCTGGCCGAGATCCTGGCGACCAACGCCTGGGACCGACCCGAGTTCAAGACCCGTGCGAAGGTGACATGATCCGCATCCGCTCCTACCGGCCCAGCGACCGCGAGGCGTGTTTCCACGTCTTCCGCCGCGCTGTGCATGAGGGGGCGGTTCGCTACGATCAGGCGATGCGCGACGGCTGGGCGCCGCGCGCCACGCCCGACCTGACCACGCGCGACAAGTTGCTGGATCAGGAATGCTGGGTCAGCGAGGTCAACGGCACGCTGACGGGTTTCATGTCGCTGATGCCGGACGGGCATCTGGACACGGCCTTCGTTCTGCCCGAGGTCATGGGCCAGGGCCATGCCGCAGCGCTCTATGATCGGCTGCTGGCGCGGGCTCAGGCGCTGGGGCTGGCGCGGCTGACCGTCCATGCCAACGCGTATTCCAGCCGGTTCCTGGGCCGGCGCGGCTGGCAGGTCGAGCGGGTGGAGCCGATGAGCCTGCCCAATGGCGCGCCGTTCGAGCGGTTCCATATGGCGCTGGACCTGACCGAGGGGGCGGCGGCATGAGGGCGCGGGGCGACCTGCCGCCGGTCTGCCGCGCGGCGGGCTGGATTTCGATCTGGCGGCGGCTGGCCATGGTCGGGGCGCGGGATGCGGGGCGGACGGGCTGAGATCCGCCTTTCCCTTCCCGAACCGACCCGGAGTCCAAAATGACCGATGCCTACGATCCCGCGCGCGAGGGCGCGCAAATGGCCTTTGACGGCCGCATGTCCTATACCGATTACCTCGGCCTCGACGCGATCCTGAGCGCGCAGCACCCACGATCCGACGCGCATGACGAGATGCTGTTCATCATCCAGCACCAGACCAGCGAGCTGTGGATGCGGCTGGCCCTGCACGAGATCGGCGCGGCGCGGGCGGTGCTGGCCGAGGGGCAGACGCGCCCCGCCTTCAAGATGCTGAGCCGCGTGGCGCGGATCTTCGAGCAGCTGAACAGCGCCTGGGACGTGCTCAGGACCATGACCCCCAGCGAATACACCACGTTTCGCGGCGCGCTGGGCGAAAGCTCGGGCTTTCAATCCTGGCAATACCGGCTGATCGAATACAGCGTCGGCAACCGCAACACTGCGCTTCTGAAGCCGCATGCCCATCGCCCGGACCTGACCGCCGCGCTGGAGGCCGAACTGGCCAAGCCCTCGCTATACGACGTGGCGGTGCGGGCGCTGGCCCAGGCGGGATTCGCGATTCCCGCCGAGGTGCTGGAGCGCGACCTGCGGCGGCCCTGGCAGCTGTCCGAGCCGGTGCAGGAGGCCTGGCGCGCGGTCTACGCCGAGCCGCACCGCTATTGGGAACTCTACGAACTGGCCGAGAAACTGGTTGATTTCGAGGATTATTTCCGCCGCTGGCGCTTTAACCACGTCACCACGGTGGAGCGGGTGATCGGCTTCAAGCGCGGCACCGGCGGCACCGGCGGCGTGACCTATCTGCGCCGCATGCTGGAGGTGCAGCTCTTCCCTGAACTCTGGGCTTTGCGCACCAGCCTGTGATCGCCGGGCCGGTCCGGCGCGGACCGGCCCCGTTCACGTGTCAGTCAGACACTAGGAAACCGGTAGCCGGGATCGGTATTTTCCCTGCGATCTGAAAGGATTGCAGGGATTGCGGCGGATTGCCCGAGCTATGCTGCGGTTGCAACACAAGCCTTTCTCTTGGGGCCCGATTTGTGCTAGAAGCGGGCAAGTTCAATCGCTTTTGGCCCGTTTTCATTGATAAACAGCGTCTTGTACGAATCCTCCTGTGCGGGCCCCCGATATTCCCCATGCGCCACGGGCGCGGGTCGCGGGATCTGTGCTGCGGCCGGGTTGTTTGCGCCTTGCCAAGGGGGCGCCAGCCCGTCTATGCGCTCGCACCCGGGGCGGCCCCCCTTCCGAAAAGCTGAGATCGTGACATGAAGGTCAATCACATCCTGGTGGTCTGCGTCGGCAATATCTGCCGCTCGCCCGTCGGCGAACGGCTGCTGGCCCGGAGCCTGGCCGAGAGCGGCCTTGACACCGTGGTGAGTTCGGCCGGCATCGGCGCGCTGGTCGGCCATGCCGCCGACGAGACCGCGGCCGAGGTCGCCGCCGAACGTGGACTCAGCCTGGACGGCCATTCCGCGCGCCAGTTCACCCGCGAGCTGGGGCAGCAGGCCGACCTGATCCTGGTGATGGAGCCGGGCCACCGGCACGAGATCACCCGCCGTGCCCCGGACCTGTCGGGCCGCGTCATGCAGTTCGACCATTGGATCGGCGGCAAGGGCATCCCCGACCCCTATCGTCACCCGCGCGCTTTCCACGAAACCGTGTATGATCTCATTGCCAAGGCCGCCGACGGGTGGTCGAGCAAGCTGGCACCGCGAAAGGGTCGGTAGAATGCTGGAAGACCAGAATGCCAGCGCTCGCCGGAGCCAGGGCACCGCACCGCCGGCGCAGGACAACCGCTCGTCCCGGGACGAAAGCGAAATCGATATCGTCGAAATCCTGTTCAAGGTCTGGAAGGGCAAATTCCAGGTGATGCTGGCGATGGGCATCGCGCTGGTGCTGTCCTTCGTGATCCTCCTGAACACCCAGCCGATCTATCAGGCCGACGCGCTCCTGCAGCTGGAAGAGAACAGCAACGCCTTGGCGCTGCCCAGCGAGATGAGCGACCTGCTGGGCGCGAACGACCCGCGCAGCGTCACCGAGATCGAGATCATCCGCTCGCGGCTGGTGGTCGGCCAGGCGGTGGCCAGCCTGAACCTGGACTGGCGCGTCGAACCGGCGCTGGCGCCCGGCTTCGGCACGATGCTGGCCCGCTACAATGTGCCCCTGATCGGGGCCTTTCTGCCCGAGCGCTTCGCCCGCCCGGGCGAAGGCCTGACCCTGCAGCAGCTGACCGTCCCGCCGTCGTGGCTGGACACGCCCCTTGAGTTGACGGTGGGCGAAGCCGGGACCTTCACCCTGGCCACCCCGGATGGCGAGACCCGCGAGGGCCGCGTCGGCGAGCCGCTCGCCCTGCCCGATATCGGCTTCTTCCTGACCGTGGGCGACATCGACGCGCCGGCGGGCCGGGCCTATACGCTGATGCAGGTCAATGAAAGCGCCGCGATCACCTCGCTTCGCAACCGCCTCAGCGTCAGCGAGCGGGGCCGCAGTTCGGGTATCCTGGACCTGCGGATCACCGGCCCTGATTCCAACGAAAACGTGCGCGCGCTGAATGCGGTGCTCAACGCCTATCGCGGCCAGAATGTCTCGCGCAGCGCGGCGCAGGCCGAGGGCAGCCTCGATTTCATCCGCCAGCAGATCCCGCAGGCCGAACAGACGCTGCGCGACGCCGAGGATGCGCTGAATGCCTTCCGCCAGCAGCAAGTCTCGGTCGATCTGACGCTGGAAACCCAGACGCTGCTGACCTCGGTCACCAATATCGAAGGGCAGATCGCGGAGCTGCGCCAGCGTGAGGACGAGCTGTCGCAACGCTACACGCCCTCGCATCCCACCTACCGGCTGCTGATCGAAGAGCGCACGCGGCTGGAGGCCCGGCTGGCAGAGCTGCGTTCGCAGGTGGGCGAACTGCCCGAGACCCAGCGCCAGATCGTCAACCTGACCCGCGACGTGGAACTGGCGCAGCGGCTTTACACCGAGTTGCTGACCCGCGCGCAACAGGTCGAGGTGCTGCGCGCCAGCACCATCGGCAATGTGCGCATCGTCGACACCGCCGCCGCCACGCTCAACCCGATCTCGCCCCGCCGCGTGCAAGTGCTGATGATCGGCCTGATGCTGGGTCTGATCGCCGGGCTGGGCTTCGTGATCGTGCGTGACGCGCTGCGCAAGGGGATCCAGGATGCCTCGGAGATCGAGCAGCTGGGGCTGCCGATGTTCGCCACCATCAATTACAGCGCGCAAACCGACACGCTGGGCAAGCGCAAGGATCAGCAACCGATCCTTGCCCTGGAACGGCCGGACGACCTGGCGATCGAGGCCTTCCGCTCGCTGCGCACCAGCCTGCATTTCGGCATGCTCGATGCTCAATCCCCGACGCTGGCCGTTACCTCGGCGCATCCCGCGGCAGGCAAGAGCTTCGTGGCAACCAACCTGGCGATCGTCGCCGCGCAAGCGGGACAGCGCGTCTGCCTGATCGACGCCGACATGCGCCGCGGGCAACTACGCCGCTTTTTCAACCTGCCCCGCAACCAGCCGGGCCTGGCCGAGATCCTGTCCGGTGCGCGCAAGGTCGAAGATGTCATTCTGGTGGGGCCGGTGCCCGATTTCTACATCATCCCCACCGGGAAATACCCGCCGAATCCCTCCGAACTGCTGCTGCGCGCGCAGATGCGCGAGTTGCTGGACTGGTGCAGCGAGAACTTCGACCTGACGATCCTGGACTGCCCGCCGACGCTGGCCGTGACCGATCCGGTCATCGTCTCGCGCGAGGCCGGGGCGACGCTGTTCATCGCCCGCCACGACCTGACCCATCCCAAAGAGATCGACGCCTCGATGAAGATCTATGCCGCGGCCGGGATGCGCTTCAACGGCGCCGTGCTGAACGGGTTCGACCCGCGGAAGGCGCGCAGCAGCAGTCGCTACGGCTATGCCTATGGCTATCGCTACGATTACAAGCAGCGGACCGATTGAGGGGGCGCTGCGCGGCCCCTGCGGTGGCGGTGCCCTGTCGTCGCCGGGCGCGCCCGGCTCTATACTGCCCCGGTGCGTCAGTCAGCGGCCCTTGTGGCGTGTTCCCGCGCTTTCGCGCTACCGGGCGTGCCGCAGCCAGCGCGGCGGCAAACCCGGTCTGGACCTTGTTGTGCCGACTTTGATACAGACGCCGCGACTTTGCCGCGCGACCTACCCTTCTTGATCCTCGAAAGTTCTTTCCGTGACGAATCTCGACATGAAGGCTGCGGCCAACAATGAGCCCCCTGTCCCGCGGATCATCAGCGAGGCGCCGCTTATCTTTTCCCTGAACCATTCGCTGGCGCTGATCGACCGCTCGTTCGGGATCGACCGGATCATCGCCGATAGCGGGGATGAATTCGTCGATTCCTATTACCGGCAGTCGCTGCCGGGCTATTCACGGCTCTACAACCCCTGGCAATGCATGCATCTGCCGCTGCACGACGGCACGCTGAGCGAAAGCGAGGCGTTTTTCGCCCAGGCGTCCGAGGTCGCGCGGCATCTGCACGACCGTCCCGGCCAGCGGGTGCTGGAGCTGGGGTGCGGGCTGGGGGCCAATTCGCTGCATCTGGCGGGACGGCTCCCGCATGTGTCGTTCGTCGGCACCGATCTGATGGACCAGCATGTCCAGCGCGCCAGTGCCAAGGGCCGCGCCCTGCCGAATCTGAGCTTCCGGCAGGCCAGCTTCGAGGATCTGCCCGAGGAACTGGGCCAGTTCGACGCGATCTTCGGCATCGAGACGCTGTGCTATGCCAATGATCCCGGCCCGGTGGCCCGGCTGATCGCCCGGCATCTGCGCCCGGGCGGGCATGTGATCCTGTTCGATGCCCATCGCAAGCCTGGATTCGAGGGGTTCCCCACGGATCTGGTCACTGCGACCAAGCTTTACGAGATCACCACCGCCGTGGCCCGCGGCTTTCATGACGAGGGGCGCTGGCAGCAGGCCTTTGCGGCGGCCGGGCTGGAGGTAACGGCGGCCGAGGATGTCACCGAACAGACGCTGGCGGGCCTGACGCAATTGCACAGCCGGGCCACGAAAGCCTTTACCCAGCGCAAGTGGCGCCTCGCGCTGAAGGTGATGCCGCGCTATTTCGCCCGCAATGCGGTGGCCGGGCTGGTCGGCTATCACGTCTGCTTCGGCGACCGGACTGCGCCCGATATCAGGCTCGGCCCGATCACCTATCAGAAGATCGTCGCCCGCAAGCCTGCCGCCTGACGGCGCCAGGGCGGTGCAAGTCGGTCATTCGGCCGCGGGCAGGCCCTTGGAGCCGTCGCGCCGCCCCACGACGGGGGCATTTCGCAAGCCGTTGACGGCAAAGCGCATGCCGGCCAGATAGAGCGCGAAATAGAGCACGAAGAAGATGGCCAGCGCCGCCATGGCCTCGGCCGGTCGGTCGTGCAGCAGGAACCCGGCAAGCGCAGGTGCCGCGATCAGCGGCAGCATCACCGCCGTGGCCACGGGATTGGCGATGCTGCGACGGCTGCGGCCGAAAGCCGCAATCTCGAGGCTGCGCAGCACCAGATGGTGGAAATGCAGCCGGTCCGGCGCCGACAAGGGCGACTTGCGCTGATAGCGACGGACGATCGCGAGGGTCAGGTCAGCCAACGGCCAGAACAGGGCCAGCAGCATCGCGAAGGGGGTCACATCCGCGTGCCGGCCGGCCAGCAGGATCCCCATCCAGGCCAGAAGAAAGCCCACGGTATAGGCCCCGGCATCGCCGAAGAAGATGGTGCCGAAGGGAAAGTTGAACAGCAGGAAGCCCAGCACCGCCGCCGCCAGAACCGAGGCGATGACGGCGACCTCCATGTCGTTGACTGACAGGGCCGTGCCCAGCAGGCTCAGCGCGCCGATCAGGGCGGCCGATCCCGCCAGGCCATTCAGCCCGTCGATCAGGTTGAAGGCATGGGCGACGGCTGCGGCCGCCACCACCGAGATCACGATCGCGAGCGGCGACCAGGCCAGAAGCAGGTCCAGAACCGGCACGCCCGTGTGGGAGATCCAGGTCCCGCTGAACCAGACGACCAAGGCCGAAGACGCCAGCGCCGCCGCCAGCCGACCGGCCGGAGCGACGGGAAAGCCGAGGTCCTCGGCCGCGCCGGAAAGGAACAGCGGCACCGCAGCGGTCAGCAGCAGGACCCAGAGCGATTCCCAGCCCGGCAGCGCCAGCAATGCGGCCGCCACGACGGCGACGAAGACCGCGATGCCGCCCAGGCGCGGGGTGGGGGTGGAATGGGCGGCCTGGACGGCGCCGAGGTCGCCCACGCGCATCAGCCGCGACCAGGTGCTGCGGGTCTTGATCACGAGGACGGCGCAAACGGCCGCCGCGACCAGCAGGGCCGCCACTGCCTCGCCATCGACGAAAGGAGTAAACATGAGAAAAATACCTCAAAGAATAGCCGGATGAACCGGGGCGTGCCCGCAGGGAGAATTCCTGCATTCCGTTGTCGGTCAGAGGGGATCTTGTGCCTGGATCAACAGTCTCGCAATCATACCCCTGTCACGCTTGTGGGCGTCTCCTCGACGCGGCGCCAGGTGTCCGAAGGTCAAACAACACCGACCCGAACGCCACTTGAACGGCGCAAACTATAGTTGAATTCGCAGAATCCCTCAATCCTGTTACGGCAGTTGTGAACGCCCTTCGCGCCGCCCGGGGCCGATTGCGCGCCGTTCCGCCGAGGCCGGTATCCATCGCCCTGAACCGCCACGAGAAACGGCGCCCCGGGGGGCGCCGTTCCTGCTGACCGGGGCCTCGGCGCCCGGGCTTATTCCGTCTGGAGGTCCTGCGCCAGGTTCAGGGCCTGGGCGCTGGGCAGCAGCCGGCTGATCGTGTCGTTCCAGCGCTGCAGCGGCGAGCGCAGGACATAGACCACATCGCCCGGCTCCAGCACGAAACGGGTGCCGAGCAGCAGGCCTGCGGGATTCGACACGTCCAGCTGGAAGACCCGGGTCCAGACGCGCGTGACGCCGCCTTCCAGCGCCTGCTGACGGCGGAACACCAGCACACCGCGGGCATCGGCCCGGCCTTGCTGCAGGCCACCGCGCCGGGTCACCGCCTGGGTCAGCGTGATGGGTTCGACCGACAGGTCCATGACATCCGGCCGGGCGATCTCGCCCAGCAGATAGGCTTCCTCGGCCCGGCGGCGCGGCACGCTGACGATATCGCCGTTGCGCAGCACCGGGTTGTTCTGGCGCATGCCGGCGGACAGGAAGCCCTGCACATCGACCGTATGCACCCGACCCGAACGCTGCACCGAGACCGCGCGCAGGTCGGCGTCGTCGGTGAAGCCGCCGGCGGCGTTCACCGCCTCGATCAGCGTCAGCGGCACCGCGGTGAGGGGCTGGCGGTTCGGATCGCGCACTTCGCCCGAGACGACGATGGCCTGGGCGTTGTAATCGGCGATGCGGACATCGACCTGCGGGTCGGGAATGAACTCGCGCAGGCGCTGGGTGATGTCGCTGCGGATCTGGTCGACCGGGCGCCCGGCGGCCTGGACCTGGCCGATATAGGGATAGTTGAAAGTGCCGTCGGCGCCGACCTGGAAGCCGCTTTCCGAGGCGCTGCGCGATTCACCGGCCGGAAGCGTCAGTTCCGGGTGGTTGAACACGATCACCGAGAGGATGTCGCCCGCGCCGACCATATAGGTCCAGTTGCGCCCGGTCGGCAGGTCGGTGCCCGCGAAGCCGCGCACGGGGCGGGTGAAGCCGTCGATGTTGGTCACGTCCAGCACGATGACCTCGATATCCGGACCCAGCGAGCGCTGCGCCTGTTCGGTCACCGGAAAGCGGACGTAGCCGTCGGAACAGGCCGCCAACGTCAGGGCCAGCGCCAGGGCGCCGACGCCCTTCGAAACGGCCCGATGGACCCTGCTCAGCATACTCGTACCCCGGTCCACTGGTCCCATCTCGTGCGTCGTCATCATCTTCTCACAATTCCAATGGCGCGCGATGCTTCCGTATCAATGTCACAGCCATCCATACCGCGCAAATCTTCACGTCACCTAGCATGGTGATTCCCGAACTCAACCGATTTTGCTCACCAAGTGTGACGGTGGCGCCACACCTTCGGACCGAAAACAAGGCGTGGCCCGTTCGTTTCCGGATAGCGCAGCCGCGCCCCCGGATCGAGACGAAATCGCCCCGGGGGTGACCGATCCGCGCAACTTTGCCGATAGGGCGGTGTCAGGCCGTCGCCACGGCGTCGAGCGCGTGACAGGCGGCCTGCCCGATTGGAGTCGGCCGGGGCAGCGGCACCTCGCGCTTGCAGCGGTCATGGACCAGCGGGCAGCGGGGGTGGAAGGCGCAGCCGGGCGGCGGCGAGATCGGGTTCGGAATCTCGCCCTCGACCGCGCGGCGGCGACGGCCCGACAGCGCCAGATCCGGCACCGCATCCAGCAGCATCCGCGTATAGGGATGCTGCGGCTCGGTGAAGAGCTTCTTGGCCTGCGCGATCTCGACCAGACGGCCGAGGTAGAGCACGCCGATCCGGGTGGACATGTGCCGCACGACCGAAAGGTCGTGGCTGATAAGCAGATAGGTCAGCCCGAATTCATCCTGCAGATCGCGCATCAGGTTCAGGATCTGCGCCTGTACGGACACGTCCAGCGCCGAGGTCGGCTCGTCGCAGACGATGAATTCGGGTTTCGAGGACAGGGCCCGCGCGATAGCGATGCGCTGGCGCTGCCCCCCGCTGAATTCGTGCGGGAACTTGGTCACGTCATTGGCAGAGAGGCCCACCACCTCCAAGAGCCGTGCGGCCTCCTTGCGGGCGTCGGTCGGGTTCATCAAGCCGAAGGTGCGGATCGGCTCGGCGATGATCTCGCCCACCCGCCAGCGGGGGTTGAGACTGGCGAAAGGGTCCTGAAAGATCATCTGGAAGCGGCGGCGCAGGCTGCGGGGGATGCCCGCGGCGGTGTCGATCGTCTGCCCGGCGAAGGTGATCGTGCCCGCGGAGGGCGGCAGCAGGCCCACGACCATCTTGGCGATGGTCGATTTGCCGGACCCGCTTTCGCCGACCAGCGCGAAGGTCTCGCCCTTGGCGATCTCGAAGCTCACATCGGCATTGGCGGTGAGGAATTGCTTCTCGTCCCGCTCGATCACCCGGTTCAGCCAGGGTTTGGACACGTCGAAGCGGCGGGTCAGGCCCTCGATCTTCAGCAGGGGCTCAGCCATGGGGCACCTCCGATGCTTTGGCGGTGTCGTGCAGCCAGCAGGCCACCCGGCGGCCCCCGTCCAGCGCCAGAAGCTCGGGCCGTTCGGTGAAACAGGGGGCGAAGGCGCGTTCGCAGCGGGGGTTGAAGGCACAGCCCTGCGGAATGGCGTTGAGACGCGGCATGGCGCCGGGGATCTGCACCAGCCGGTCGCTTTCCTGGGTCAGCGTCGGGATCGAGCCCATGAGGCCGCGGGTATAGGGATGCAGCGCCTCGGTGATGACCTCGCGCACCGGCCCGATCTCGGCCACGCGCCCGGCATAGAGCACGGCCACGCGGTCGGCGGTCTCGGCGATGACGCCCATGTCGTGGGTGATCAACATGACCGCAGCGCCGCGTTCGGCGCAGATGTCCTTCAGCACCTCGATGATCTGCGACTGCACGGACACATCCAGCGCCGTCGTCGGCTCATCGGCGATAACCAGCTCAGGCTCGGCGCAAAGGGCCAGCGCGATCACCACCCGCTGCCGCATCCCGCCCGAGAAATGATGCGGGTAATCGTCGATCCGGCGGGCGGCGGCGGGAATGCCCACGCGGTCCAGCAGCGCCACGGCGCGCTTGCGGGCCTCGGCTTCCGAACAATCGATATGGGTGCGGATCGTCTCGATCAGCTGCTGCGCCACCGTATAGAGCGGGTTGAGCGAGGTCAGCGGGTCCTGGAACACCATGCCGATCCGCTTGCCGCGGATCTTGCGCAGGGCCTCGGGGCGGAGGTTGTCGATCCTCTCGCCCTTGAGCCGGATCTCGCCGGCGGCGATGCGGCCCGGGGGCTCGATCAGGCCGATGATCGCGGCACCGGTGATGGATTTGCCGGCACCGGATTCACCGACCATGCCCAGCACCTCGCCGGGCATGATGTCGAAGCTCACGCGGTCCAGCGCGCGCAGGGTGCCGCGGCGGGTGGGGAATTCCACCACCAGGTCGCGGACGGACAGAAGGGGGTCAGCCATGGCGGGCTCCCTTAACGAAGACGGGGGTTCAGCGCGTCGCGCAGCCAGTCACCAAGCAGGTTCACGGACAGCGCCAGCGCCAGAAGGGTGAGGGACGGGAAAAGCAGGATCCACCACTCGCCCGAAATAAGGAAGCCCTGACCGATGCGGATCAGCGTCCCGAGGCTGGGCTGGGTCGGCGGCACACCGACGCCGAGGAACGAAAGCGTCGCCTCGGCGATGATGGCCAGCGCCAGGCTGATCGTGGCGATGACCAGTACCGGCCCCATCACGTTTGGCAGGATGTGGCGGAACATGATCTTGGCGGGATGCGCGCCGATCACCCGGGCGGCCTGGACGTATTCCTTGTTCTTCTCGACCATCGTCGCACCGCGCACGACGCGGGCGAATTGCACCCAGTCCGACAGGCCGATGGCCACGATCAGCACCCAGATCGCCAACTGGTCGCGCAGATTGTCGGGGATGAAGCCCCGGGCGATGCCGAAGATCAACAGCGCGATCAGGATCGCCGGGAAAGCCAGCTGCACGTCGGCGACGCGCATCAGCGCGCCATCGACCCAGCCGCCGCGCCAGCCGGCGTAGAGCCCGACGGAGATACCCAGGACCATGGCGAAAAGCACCGCCATGGCGCCGACGAAGAGCGAGGTGCGAGTGCCGTACATGATGGTGGACAGCATGTCCCGGCCCTGGTTGTCGGCGCCCATCAGGAAGGTCTCGCCGGTGAAGGCGTTGGGCTCCATCGGCGGGGTGAAGCCGTTCATCAGGTTCAGGCCGGCCGGATTGTAGGGGTTCATCGGCGCAAGCCAGGGTGCGAAGACGGCGCAGAAGATGATGGTCAGCGCCACCAGCGTGGCGACGATGGCCACGGGTGCCGTGCGGAAGGCATAGGCAAGATCGCTGTCCCAGAGGCGATAGAGGCGGCCGGGGGTTTTCGAGGTCATGGCGGGGCTCCCGTCAATGGGCCTTGCCGGCGCGGTCCACGCGCAGGCGGGGGTCGACGGCGTAATAGAGAAGGTCGACGATCAGGTTGATCACCACGAAGATCAGCGCGATCATCATCAGATAGGCGGCCATCACCGGCACATCGACGAAACGCACCGAATTGATGAACAGCGCGCCGACGCCAGGCCAGTTGAACACCGTCTCGGTGATGATCGAGAAGGCGATGATCGAGCCCAATTGCAGGCCGGTGATGGTGATCACCGGCACCAGCGTGTTCTTCAGCGCATGGCCGAAGTTCACCGCGCGGGCGGAAAGGCCCCGGGCGCGGGCGAACTTGATGTAATCGGTGCGCAGGACTTCCAGCATCTCGGCCCGGACCAGGCGCATGATGAGTGTCATCTGATAGAGGCCCAGCGTCACGGCGGGCAGGATCAGCGCCAGGCGGCCGGAATGGGTGAGAAAGCCGGTGGACCACCAATCGCCCAGCGCCACCACCTCGCCCCGCCCGTTCGAGGGCAGCCAGCGCAGTTCGACCGCGAAGACCCAGATCAGCAGCACGCCGATCAGGAAGGTCGGCAGCGAGACGCCGATCAGCGAGGCGGTCATGATGACATTCGACAGGACGCCCCGGCGCCGCAGCGCGGTATAGACCCCCAGGGCCAGGCCGACGACGAAGGCCAGCAGTCCCGAGACCAGCGCCAGTTCGATGGTGGCGGGCAGGCGTTGCAGGATCAGCTCGGTCACCGGCATCTGCAAGCGGTACGAGATCCCGAATTCGCCTTGCAGGGCGTTCCCCAGAAAGCGGCCGAATTGCAGGATGATCGGGTCGTTCAACCCGAGACTGTCGCGCAGCGCCTGGCGGTCGGCGATCGAGGCCTCTTGCCCGACCATCGAATTGATCGGGTCACCGACGAAGCGAAACAGCGTGAAGGAAACCGCGGCGACGGCAATCATGACGATGACCGATTGCAGCAGGCGGCGGAGGATGAAGGCAATCATGGGCGGGTCCCGGCATGGGGCGAGCGCGGGGAAATCAGCATGGCTGATGTCCGGGGCCGAAGCGGCGCCCGGGCAGGATTGGCCCGGGCGCCGCGACCGAAAGGATCAGTCGATCGTGACGGTCCAGAGGGTCGGCGAGTTTTCGGGGTGAACGTCGATGTTCAGGCCTTCGCGCACGGCATAGGCCAGCAGCTGGTTATGCACGTTCAGGAAGACGCGATCTTCCATCACCTGTTCCCAGATCTGCGCGATGACGGCGTTGCGTTCGTCCAGATCGGTCATCGTGGCGATCGATTCGATCATCGCATCGACTTCCGGGTTCGAATACTGGCCGCCGTTATAGGCGCCGTAGGACCCTTCGCGGGTGTGAACCAGGAAGTTGAAGACATAGGCCGAATCGAAGGTCGGCACGCCCCAGCCCAGCAGATAGAAATCGGTTTCCAGATTTTCGATCAGCGGGAAATGCAGCGAGCGCGATTGCGAGTTCAGCGAGACGTTGATGCCGATGCGGCCCAGCATGCCGACGGTCGCCTGGCAGATCGCCTCGTCGTTCAGGTAGCGGTCGTTCGGGCAATCGAGCTGCACCGAGAACCCGTCCGGGTAGACCGAACGCACCAGTTCGGCGGCCCGTTCGTAATCCGGCGCGCCATAGGCGTTCATCTCTTCCGTCCAGCCGTTGACGAAGGGCGGCAGCGGCGCGGCCGAGGGCTGCGACTGACCGCGCATCACCACCTGGCGGATCGCGTCGCGGTCCAGGGCCAGCGCCATGGCTTCGCGGATCTCGGGATGCGAGAAGGGGTTGTCCGCCACATTGGTCGACCGCAGGGTCGGCGAAGTCGCGTTATAGGCGAAGAAGATGTTGCGGTTCTCGGGGCCGGTGGTGATCTCGATCCCGTCGGTCTGTTCCAGACGGGCGATGTCCTGCACCGGCACGTCCTGGACGAAATCGACCTCGCCCGACAGAAGTGCGGCGATACGGGTCGCGGCTTCGGGGATCGGTTGGTAGATCACCTCGGTCACCTGCGGCGCATCGCCGTAATACCCGTCGAAGACCGAGAGCACGGTGCGCACTTCGGGATCGCGCGAGACCAGCTGATAGGGGCCGGTGCCGTTGGTGTTGCGAACCGCGAAATTCTCCTCGCCGGCGGCATAGTTCTGGGGGGCGACGACGTCATTCGCCTCGGCCCAGGTCTTGTCGACGATGAAGAAGTTGGTGAGGTTGTTCGGATAGAGGGGCGACGGGCCGCTCATCTGCACATGCACGGTGTACTCGTCCACCGCCTCGGCGCCGACGACATCGGCGTGGATGGCGCGGAAGCCCGAGCTTTCGTGCAGCACGCGCTCATACGAGAACACGACGTCTTCGGCGGTGAAGGCCGAGCCGTCGTGGAAGGTCACGCCTTCGCGCAGGTGCAGCACCCAGATCGTCGGGTCCTCGGGGTGGATTTCCCAGCTGGTGGCCAGATCGGGCGTCAGCGAGCCATCGACGGCACGCGACACCAGGGTGCCGTAGACATGGCGCAGCAGCGCCAGGGTCGGCCCTTCGTTCTGGCTGTGCGGATCGAGGGTCAGCGCATCGGCGACGCGGGCCCAGCGGACGGTTTCGGCCTGTGCGGCCCCGGCGGCCAGGGCCAGCGCGGCAGCCGAAGCCGAAAGGCTCAGTGCGCGAGCGAGCTTGGTCATGGTCGTCTCCTTGATGGTGAAGTGTCTGCGACTTTCAGACAATCAGGGGAAGAGACACAGATTTTATCAACGAGTCAATTCTGCTGCACCGCCCCGCAGCCGCTTTTGTCGGCACATGCCGCAACGGCAGCGCCGCCGTTCGGAAACTGCCCCGGGGCGGCTGCGGGGTTTCAGAACGCCCGCACCCGGAACATCCTGAAAACGCTGCGTTTATTTTCGGCTCCTCAAGTTTCGATTATTGCGCAGGTGCAGCATCCGCGGCGTCAGACAAAGGCGCCCTTTCTGTCGCCCGCCGCGCGATTGGCAAATGACGCCCGGTGCTTCGGTGATCGCCTCTGCGGAGAACGGCGACGCGGATTTTGCCGCTGCCTTCCGGATTCCCGGTTTACCAGGGACCGGCGTCTTCTATAGATCGCATCCTTGCCTCATCCGGTCTAGAAAGTCGGCCCGACGGAGAACCCGCGGGGAAAGGACGTGCTGCGATGCCCTCATCCAATCCGCCCAGACGGCGCACCCAGGCCGAGCGGCGCGAACGCTCGCTGGGTGCGATCCTCGACGTCGCGACCGAGATTTTGGCGCGCGAGGGCTATGCGAATTTCAGTTCGAGCCGCGTCGCCGCGCAGGCGGGTCTGTCGCGGGGGGCGCTGGAGCATTACTTTCCCCGGCGGCTGGAGCTGGTTGCCGCGACCTGCCAGCACGCGATGGATCAGGCCGTGGACGAGACCCGCCGCTTTGCCGCAGGGCCCGAGCGGCAGGAAGATCCGGTCAGTACTTTCCTGGCGGCCTCGGAACAATTCTTCTTCAACCCCGCCTATGCCGCGCAGATCGAGATCCTGATCGCCGTGCGGGCCGATCCCGAACTGGCGCGGCTGGTCTTCCCGATCATCGCCGATGCGCGGCGCAAGCTTGACGAGATCTGGACGCAGATCCTGACCGAAAGCGGCCATAGCCGCGAGGCCGCGCGGCGCTTCATCGAACTGTCGCTGCACCTGATGCGGGGCATGTTCATGGTCGATACCTGGCTGCCCTATGACCTGGACCGTCAGCGCGTGATCGAGGATTGGCGCCGCATCGCGCCCGCCGCGCTGAACGCCGCACTGACCGGGTGACGCAAACTTACCAGCAGGACTCCTTGTAAGTTGCAATGGGGGCAGGAAGCCGTTAGGTTTCCTGTCAGGGAGGCGTTCGCCAGCGAATCGCAGCAGGGGATCCGGCAGGGATTCCACCCCGCCGTGGAAACCGGCGGGCGGCGGCAAGGGCTGGCTCCGCGACATGACACCGTTTTGTCCCGTCCGGTCCTCCGGGCGCAGGGCGCAGCATTGCCGCGGTCCGTCGCGGCGCCATGAGAGGGAGGAATTGCAATGCGTATCAAGACATTGAAACAGGGCGTGGCGGCTGTCGCGCTGGGGATGATGGCCGGGGCCGCCGCGGCGCAGGAGGTCAACCTGCGCATGATCAGCGGCTGGGACGACCGGTTCGACGGCACCGTCGCCATCGCCACGGCCTTCGGCGCCTGCGTGGCCGAGCAATCGGCAGGACGAATCGCCGTCACCCAATCGGGGCCTGAGGTGATTCCGCCGAACCAGCAGTTCGACCCGGTGTCGCGCGGGATTTTCGACCTTGGCTTCACCACGCCGATCTATTTCCTCGGTACGACCGGCGTGCCCTCGGCCTTCTTCGCCCTGCCCCCGGACAGCGAACTGTGGCGCGAGCGCGGCTATTGGGCCTTCGCCGATGAGGAAATGCAGCGCTTCGGTCAGCGGCTGGTGGCCTTCACCGCCGGGACCGGCGACAGCGATTTCTATCAGATCGTCATGCGTCAGCCCGTGGTCGAGGGCGACAGGCCGCTCGACGGGCTGAAGATCCGCGGCAACAACTATTACGCGCCGCTGGTGGTACCGCTGGGCGGATCGCTGGTCAATGTCCCGGGCGGCGAGATCTATTCAGCGCTGGAGCGCGGCGTGGTCGACGGCGCAGCCTATCCGATTGCCGGGATGCAGCGGCTGGGCATAAATGAGGTCACGGGCTACATGCTGCGGCCGCGCTTCGGCAATTCGCCCTTCCTGATCACCATGAACGAGGCGCGGTTCGACGGGCTTTCGGCCGAGGATCAGCAGGTGATCCTGGAGTGCGGGCATCGGATCGAAGGCAGCAGCACCGCCGAACTCTCGCGCCTGTCCGAGGAAACCATCGCCGCGCTTCTGGAACTGGGCATGCAGGAGACCGCGCTGCCCGAGGCCATCGCGGCCCGGGTCAACGCCGATCTGGCCGCGGGCTCGTGGCAGACGGCGCTAGATGGCAACGCGCAATCGGCCGAGCGGGTCGAGGCATTGCGCGCCATGGCCCGTCAGCACGGCGACGCCGAGTAACCGCCCAAAGGCCCGGCCCCCCGACCAGACGGTCACGGGCCGGGCCCCCAACCGGACAACAGACATGACGATTCCCGCCCGACTGGGCCGTCTGCACGACGGTCTGACCGATGCCGGCTTCCTGATCGGCACGCTTGGCCTGTTCCTCATGGTGACGATCTATTGCGCCGAGGTCGTCGCCCGCTATTTCCTCGGCCGTCCGCTGGATTGGGCGAATGACACGTTTGCCAATATCCTCTGCGTCTCGCTTTTCGCGATGGTCCCGCATGCGACCCGCGCCATGGCGCATATCGAGATCAATCTCATCCCCGAACTGATTCCCGCGACCCGACGGCCGCTGGCCAGGCTGGGCGCGCTGGCGGGGACGGTGATCTGCGGCTTCGTCGCCTGGATGGCCTGGTCCGAGAACCTTCGCCAATACGCGATGGGCATCCTGACCGAGCAGAACCACCCGGTGCCGGTCTGGTGGATGTCCTCCTGGATCACCTGGGCCTTTGCCGGATCCGCCCTCTATTTCCTGCGCGCGCTGATCGGGCATCCGTCACTCCACCCCGTGTCCTTCGTGCGCCCGGGCGATGTGACGCCCCCTGCCGGCGGGAGCGTCTGAGCCATGCTGGACTGGTATATCCCCCTCTCCATCGGCCTGGTGGCGCTGGTGGCGCTGTTCATGACCGGCATGCCGATCTTCCTGGGCTTCCTGGTGGTGATCGTCTCGGGCGTGTTCTGGCTGATGGGACCGGCCGGTTTCGGCATGGTCATCAACTCGATGTACGACACCGGCACCACGGCGTCCCTGGGCACGATCCCGCTGTTCATCCTGCTGGGCGAGATCCTGTTCCGCTCGGGCTGCGTGCAGGTATTGATGGACAGCATCGACAAGCTCGTGGGCCGGATGCGCGGGCGGCAATATGTGCTGTCCATCTCGCTTTCGACGGTGTTGGGCGCGCTCTCGGGTTCGGCCATGGCGGTCGGCGCGATGATGGGCCGTTCGCTGCTGCCGGTGATGCAGGCCAAGGGCTACGACACCAAATTGTCGATCGGCACGATCCTTGGCGGGTCGTGTCTGGCCCCGGTGATCCCGCCCAGCCTGCTGGCCATCATCATCGGCACGCTGGCCAATGTGTCGATATCCTCGCTGCTGCTGGGCGGCGTCGGGCCGGGCCTGTTCCTGGCCGTGCTCTTCGTCGCGGCCTGCCTGATCCGGGTGAAGATGAACCCGGCGCTGGCCCCGGACGAGGAACCCGTCACCATCACCGCGCGTGAAAAGCTCAGGGCGCTGGCCGGCCTTCTGCCCTTCACGCTGATCATCTTCATGGTCATCGGCCTGATCATGCTGGGTATCGCCACGCCCTCGGAATCCGCGGCGACCGGCGTTCTGGGCGGCATCGTCACCGCCGCCTGGTATCGCAAGCTGAGCCTGCGCATGCTGTTCGACAGTTTTGCGGAAGCGGCGAAGCTGGCCTCGGTCATCCTGCTGATCCTGGTCAGCGCGGTGATGTTCACGCAGCTTCTGGCCTTTACCGGTGCCATCGGCGGGCTGACCCGGCTGGTCACGGCGCTGGAGGTCAACGCCTGGGTCATGCTGTTCCTGCTGATGCTGCTGCCCTTCGTGCTGTGCATGTTCATCGACCAGCTGGGCCTCATGCTGATCCTGATCCCGATCTACGTGCCGATCCTGGGCGTCTATGATTTCGACCCGGTGTGGTTCTGGGTGCTGTTCCTGATCAACATCACCCTGGGCGCCATCACGCCGCCCTTCGGCTACGTCATGTTCGCGCTGAAGGCCGCCGCGCCGCAGGTCGCCATGCGCGACATCTTCCGCGCCTCGTGGCTGTTCGTCGGCCTCACGCTGATCGGAATGCTGGTGATGGTGGTGGTCCCCGGGATCGTCACCTTCCTGCCGGACCAGTTCCGCTGAACCCCCTTCAAAACCAAGGAGAAGACCCTCATGAAATCGCTTCAGGACCTGATGGATTCCAAGCCGGATTTCGTCGATTACCTCTATAACGACACGATTTCGCAATATCACAAGTCGCGCACCGGGCTCTTCGCCACGCTGATCGCGCCGGAATATACCAACTGGAAGGACGAACAGCGCGCCTGGCGCGAAAGCGCGGTGCTGTTCGACCAGTCGCACCATATGCCGGTGCTGACGGTGAAGGGGCCGGATGCGAAGAAGTTGCTGGAATACCTGTCGCCCTGCACTTTCTCGAACCTCGCCACCAACCGCGGCAAGCAGTACATCGCTTATACCGAGCGCGGCCATCACGTCGGCGATTGCGTGCTGCATTATTACGGCGAGAAGGACGGGTTCGAACTGATCTCGGGCATGCCGGTGCTGAACTGGATCCGCTTCCATGGCGAGACCGGCGGCTATGACGTGGAGATCGGCTTCGAGCCGACGACGCCTTACACCAAGGACGGCAAGCGCCAGAAATACCGCTTCGAGCTGGAGGGGCCGAACGCCCGCGCGATCCTCGATGAGGTCTGCGAAGGGGGCTTCCCCGAAATCAAGTTCTTCCACACCGATTACGTCACCATCGCCGGGTGCCGCGTGCATGTGCTGCGGCACGGCATGGCGGGCCACGCGGGGGCCGAGATCAGCGGGCCCTATGCCGACATGGACCGCGTGCGGGACGCGATCCTGGAAGCGGGCGAGAAATACGGCATCCTGCGCTCGGGCACCCGTACCTATTACTCGACGCCCCTGGAAAACGCCTGGATCCCCTATCCGCTGCCTGGCATCTATACCGGCGAGGAAAACCGCGCCTATCGCGAATGGCTACCCGCCGACAGTTGGGAGGCCAACATGCAGCTCGGCGGCAGCCTCTATTCCAAGAATATCGAGGATTATTACTGGACGCCCTCGGCCTTGGGCTACGAGAAGCTGGTGAAGTTCGACCATGATTTCATCGGCAGGGAGGCCATCGCCGAAGGGCTGAAAGGGCCCAGGCGCGTCAAGCGGGTGCTGGAATGGAACCGCGAGGATGTGATGCGCGTCCTGCGCTCGCAATTCGAGGACGGGCCGCTTTACAAATCCATCGAGATGCCGACCGCCTATTGGGGCTGGCCGCAGGCGGACGAGATCATGACCCGGGACGGCACCCGCGTCGGCATGTCGCAATATTGCGGCTACAACATCAACGAGCGGACCATGCTGTCGCTCTGCGGCATCGACGAGGAACAGGCCACGCCCGGCACCGAGGTGCTACTGACCTGGGGCGAGGTGAACGGAGGCTCGCGCAAGCCGCATGTCGAGCGGCATGAGCAGACGCAGATCCGCGCCCGGGTCTGCGAGGCGCCCTATTCCAAGGTTGCCCAGGAAAAACTGCGCGCCGTCATCTGAGAAGGCAAAGGACGCGCCCCTGCCGGCAACGGCGGGGGCGTCATACCGACAGGATCAGGCCATCCTCGGCGATGTCGATGCGCCCGGTGAAGCTGGCGGCGATCCGGGCCTTGTACTGGTCGAAGATATCCGCCGCGACCTCGGACTGGCCGTAATAGACCTGCGACATGGCCCGCGCCGCCGGCATCGCGCGCAAGGGCGCCAGATGCGTCGCCACCACATGGCGCGCCTGCATCTTCTGCGCGCTTTCGCCCAGCCAACTGGGCGTCGTATGGGGATGGGTGTGTTCGCCCGCGGCCGCGGCCAGCGTGGTCGACCGCGCCAGCTTGCCCCCCGTGACCATGCCGCCATCCGGCTTGGCGCATTCGTTGACGACAATATCCGCCCCGCGCGCCAGTTCCTGCAAGGCCGGGGTCGGATGGCAATCGCCCGTCACCACGACCGAGCCATGCGCGCAGTCGATGCGATAGGCCAGGCTCTGCACCCCGAACTTCTGGAAATGCGGCACCTCGACGGCGGTGACGCGGTAGGCATCGGTTTCCACGATCAACCCGGCCCCATGGTCGCTGACGGTGAAGGGCGGCTCGGCCCGGGGACGGCCGGGCATGTCCTCGGGCCAGGTCGCGGCCAGGTTCCGGGCAAATTCCACATCGGTGTAATGGCCGTCGAACACCATCGCCCGGGCCATCCGGCTGGTCCCCGCAGGTCCGCGCACCGGCAGGTCGGCCTGCCGGCTGGCCACCCAGCTGGAGACGATGAAATAGCCGAAACTGGCGATGTGATCGAAATGCAGATGGGTCAGGAACAGCGCATCCACATCCACCGGGTTGATCCCGGCGCGGATCAGGTTCTCCATCACCAGCCGCCCGCAGTCGAATTGCAGGACCTGCCCGTCGACCAGCACCGCCGCCGAAGCGCCGCCGCGGTCGGGGTCGCACAAGGCCGAGCCCGAGCCGGTGATGACCACATGCAGCCCGTGGGCAAGATCCCGGCCGTCGTGAACAAGGGTCTGAAGCATGGCCGTTTCCTGCGTCTCTGAAGGGAAAAGGGGCGGACGCACGGCGCGCCCGCCCCTGGCTTCGATCAGTTCAGCGTGGCGCCGCGCAATTGCAGGAAGCCGTCGCCGGTCTGGAACACCCCGGTCAGATCCGCGCGCATGACGTAGAGCGGGGCCTGGTGATACAGATAGATCACCGGAATGTCGGTCGCGGCGACCCCGGCGGCCTCGATGAACAAGGCGCGGCGGTCTTCGGGATCGGTGGCCGAGCGGGTGCGATCCAGCAGATCGTCCATCTCGGCGCTGGCATAGCGGCCGACGTTGCGCCCGCCGGTGGAATGCAGAACCTGATAGATCAGCGTGTCCATGTCATTGGCGTATTGCGGGCCGATGGGTCCCCAGGCTTCGAAATTGCCCTCGTTGGTCAATTGCAGTGTGGTGGCGAAATCGACGACATCGAGGCGCGTGTCGAACCCGGCTTCGTTGGACATGGCCTGGATCATCTCGCCCACGCGCACCGCAAGCGGGCGGTTCGGCACCAGAATGGTGAAGGGCACGGGCAGGGTGACGCCGGCTTCCTCCAGCAGCGCGCGCGCCGCCTCGGGGTCGCGGGCGGGCATCGGATGCCCGGTGTCGTAGAACACGGTGCCGGGCGCCGCGAACTGGTTCGCCGCGATATACTGGCCGGCGAAGGCCACATCGACAATCGCCTGCCGGTCGAGGCTCAGCTCGAAGGCGCGGCGCACGCGCGGGTCCTGCATCGGGCCGGGGCGGTTGAGGTTGAACATCAGCGCCTGGTTGTTGGGCGAGAGGTTCTGCATGATGGTGTATTGCGCCGGATCGGCGACCGAGCCCGCATTCGACGGATCCAGCTTCTCGATCAGGTCGACATCGCCCGATTGCAGGTTGGCCAGGCGCACGGAATCGTCAGGGATGATACGGAAAACGATGCTGTCGAAAGCATAATCCGCGGCGAAGCGATAGTCGGGATCGCGTTCCAGCGTGATGCTGTCCTGCGCCACGCGGTTAACAAAGCGATAGGGTCCGATGCAGACCGGCTCGCGCCCGATATCGGCGCCCATCGCCGCGACCTGCGCGGGCGAGAAGATCACGCCGGTCGGACCGGCCAGCTTGCTCAGCAGCTGGGCCGCGGGCTCCGCCACGGTGATGAGGACGGTATAGGGATCGACGACCGAAACATCGGTGATCGAGCTGATGTCATTGGCCCGCTGCGACCCGGGCGCGCGGGCACGGTTGATCCCGGCCTGCACCGCCTGGGCGTTGAAAGGGGTGCCATCCTGGAAATTCTGCCCCTCGACCAGATGCAGGGTCAGTTCGGTGCCGCTGTCCGACCATTCCCAGCTTTCGACCAGACCGGGAAGGATGTTGAGGTCGGTGTCCGTGGACAGCAGCCGCTCGCACATCGTGTAGAGGACGGTCACCGCGGTCTGTGCCGCGGTGGTCACCGGGTCCAGCGCGTCGGGATCGTCGGCCAGGGCAATGCGCAGCGTCTGGGCCCCGGCCGTGCCTGCCATGAGTGCGCCCGCCAGCGCCAGCGCGCTGGCACCAAGTCTGGAGAATCGCATGAAGTACCCCTCTCTGTTGATCTTTGATCACATATCTGAGACACTGAGGGATGCCGGGCGCCCCTGTCAACATGGAAGATGGGGACCGCTCCCATTTCGCGATTTCTGCCCGCAACGCAGGCATTTCCCGAGGAACGATGATGGCAATCGAGACACTTTCGCCCGCGCCGCAGGTCAACGCCGAGGCGCAGGCCTATTCCGACGAATGCCTGCGCCGGGCGGCGCTGGCGGTGGAGAGGGGCGACTGCCGCTATCTGCCCGATATCACCTATGGACCAGACCCCCTGCAACGCCTTGATATCTGGGCACCGAAACCGGCGGGCGCCCCTGCGGGCCTGCCGGTCCTGGTGTTCTTCCATGGCGGCAATTTCACCCATGGCTACAAGGAATGGTGCGCCTTCATGGCACCCGCCATCACCGCCTTCCCGGCGCTGCTGGTTGCTGCGGGCTACCGTCACGCGCCGGGGACGTCCTATCGCGCCATCATCGGCGACGGGCTGGCAGCGCTGAAACTGGTCTCCGACCGAATCGCCGAATGGGGCGGCGATCCTCGGCGGGTCTGGCTGGGCGGACATTCGGCCGGGGCGCAGATGGTTTGCGAGATCGCCCTGGACCATGAGCGCCGCGCCGCTGCCGGGCTGGGGGACGAGGCCTTTCGCGGGGTTTTTCCGATCAGCGGCAATTACCGGCGCAGCCTCAGCGCTCTTGAAACCGACCCGGCGCTGCGACAGCCCGAGGGCACGCCGGACAGCCCGCTGGACCGCGCGGGCGCGGCGCGGCATCCCTTCCTGCTGGCCTGGGGCGGCGAAGAGAAGCCCTATGTACACGAAGGCGGGCAGGCAATGGCCGAGGCGATGGAGGCCGCGGGCGCCGATGTGTCCCGGCTGGTCATTCCCGGCCAGGACCATTTCCAGGTACATCTGTCCTGCACCGCACCCGGAGGTGCCTGGCTGGCCGCGGTGCAGGCGGCGATGTCCGGGGCGCCGTAGCGCCCCGTCTCCCCGCGGTCAGTCAGCGGTCAGTCAGCGGTCAGCAGCCGGACCATCGGATGCGCCGGATCGGCCAGCCCATCCAGCACGTCGAAATGGTGGCGGTCGGGCTCGGCCCAGGCCGCCGTCCGGGCGCCGAGGCCGGTCCAGACATTCGCCAGAAGCGCGTTCTGGCGGCGGAATTCCTCGCGCTCGCCGCCGCCGACCCAGGCCATCATCCGCACCGGCTTGACGGGACGCAGCAGGGCCGGGCTTTCGGCAAGGGCCTCGGCCTCGTCGATCTGCAGGGTCTCGTTCAGGCGCGATTGCATGAGCGGGCGCAGGTCGAACAGGCCCGAGATCGGCAGGCAGATCGACACCCGCGCGATGACCTCGGCGGGCAGGGGCGTGCCCTCGCTGAGCATGCGCGCGGTCAGATGGCCGCCCGCCGAATGGCCGGTGATGGCGATCGGGCCCGGCACCTCGGTCGCGGCGGCGGTGATCGCGGCGCCGATCTGGCGGACGATCCCGGCAATGCGCACCTGCGGGCAAAGGTCATACGAAGGCATCGCCACGGCATAGCCATGCTGCACGGCGCCTTGCGCGAAATGCGACCAATAGCTGTTGTCGAGGGACATCCAGTAGCCGCCGTGGATGAACACAACCAGGCCCCGCGGCGCGCCGATGGGCAGGAACAGGTCATAGCGGTGGCGTTCGCCGGGGCCATAGCTCTGCCCCAGCCGGGCGCGGCCCGCCGACTGCATGGTCTGCCGGTAATCGGCGGCGGATTTGACCCAGGCCTCGGGCCAGCGGTCGCCCCGGGCAATATGGATGCCGTTGCTGTAGGCGTCGGTGAAATCGCTGACGTGGTGAAAAATCATGCCTGGCCTTCCTTGCGGCTGATGCGGTGCAACAGCAGGTTTCCGTCCGCTTCGACATGGCATTGCCAGCCGGGGAGAATCCAGACCGTCGTGTCATCCTGTTCGACGATCAGCGGCCCTTCCAGCCGGTCGCCGGGGGCAAGGCTGTCGCGGCGACGGAAAAGCGCCTCGTGCCATTCCCCGCGCGAGAAGACGCGGCGGTGACGGCGCGCACCGGGGGCGGGCGGACTGGCCTGCAGGGCGGCGTCGGTGAGTGCCGGTTCCGGTAGCGAAACCGAGAGGCGGATGGTCGAGACGCGGACCCGCTCGTCCCGGCTGGAAAAGCCGTAAAGCCGTTCGTGCTCGCGGTGGAAGAGGTCGAGCAGCGCCGCGCCGTCGAGTGTTTCCCGCAGCGCTTCGGGAACAAAGATCTCCAGCGCATGCGCCTGATCGGGGAAGCGCATTTCCGCCATCAGCCGGAAGGCCAGCGGCCGGGCTTCGGCGCCCGGCGTCTCGCCCCGGATCCAGCCTGTGCCCTCGGCGGCCAGCGCGGCGACGGCCTCGGCCACGGCCTCGAACCCCGCGCCATCGGGCAGAAGCGTCGCCGAGAGCGAGCGGCCGTAATCACGGCGGATGTCGGCCAGCGCGGCGCCCAGCGCACAAAGCGTGCCGGGGGTGCGCGGGATGATCACGCGATCAAGGCCCGCCTCCTCGGCCAGCATGCAGGCATGGGTTGCACCGGCGCCGCCGAACGCCACCAGCGAGAAGTCGCGCTGATCGAGCCCGCGCTGCGCCAGCAGCTTCAGCATCTCGACCGACATCATCGCCGTCGCCACCTGCAGGGCCGCATCCGCCGCCCGCTGCGCCCGGTCTTCGCCGGGCGGCAGGCCCAGCGTGTCGCCCAGCGCGGCCAGCGCAGCGGCCGAGGGCGCGGGATGCAGGGGCATCCGGCCACCGAGGAAGCTGTCGGCCGCAAGGATCCCGCTGGTCAGGTAGCAATCGGTGATGGTGGGCACCTGCGCGCCACGGCCATAGCAGACCGGCCCCGGGTCCGATCCGGCGCTTTCCGGCCCGATCTTCAGCACCTTCTGGGCGTCTACCGTCAGAAGCGACCCGCCGCCCGCGCCGATGGCGGTGACGGCGATGACCGGCAGGATGATCGGGAACTCGCCGATCCGGGCCTCGTTCGTGTATTCCGGCTGGCCGTCCACCACCACGGCCATGTCGGTCGAGGTGCCGCCCATGTCCAGCGTCACCAGCCGCCCGCGCAACCGCACCGGGCTTTCGAGCACCGCGGCCGTCACCCCCGTCGAGGGGCCGGACAGCGCCGCGTCGATGGGCCGGGCGCGGGCCGAGGCCAGCGAGACGGAGCCGCCGTTGTTCGTGGTGATGAACACCGGCATGGTCAGGCCCAGCCCGGCCAGCCGGTCGGTCAGCCGGTCGAAATACCCCTCCATCAGGGGCTGCACATAGGCGTTGAGCGCGGCCAGCATTCCGCGTTCGTATTCGCGGATCTCGGGCCAGAGTTTCGCGCTTTCGCTGATCGGCAGGTCGGGCAGGCGGCTGCGGATGGCCCCGGCGACCTCGGCTTCCAGAGCGGGATGGCGATAGGAATTGACCAGCATCAGCGCCACCGCATCGACCCCGGCCGCCGACAGCGACGCGGCAAGGGCATCGAGCGCGGCCGCGTCGGGCCGCCGGTCGATCACCCCCTCGGCCGTTACCCGAGCGTCGATCTCGAACACGCGCTGACGCGGGATCAGCGGCACCTCGCGTTTCAGCGTGAAATCGAAGGCCGAGGCCATGCGCGAGCGCGCGATCTCCAGCACGTCGCCATTGCCGCGCGACACGACCAGCGCCAGCCGGGCGCCGCGGCGCTGCAGGATGGTGTTCAGCCCCAGCGTGGTGCCGTGCATGATGCGGCTGACCTGCGCGGGCGCGATGCCGGCGCGATCCATCAGGCCGCGCAGCCCCTCTTCGACCGCGCGGGAGGGATCCGAGGGGACGCTGGGCTGCTTGAAGGCCACGCGGCGGCCATCGGCCTCGCGGATCGCCACCAGGTCGTTGAACGTGCCGCCCACGTCGATGCCGATACGCCAGCCTCCGCTCATGCCGCCACCTCCCGTTCCAATTGCTCGATTGCCTGCGCGAAGGCGTCGCGGGTCTGGGCCGGCTCCTCGATCCGGGGCAGGCCGCCGTCTTTCAGCGCGGGCAGGACGGATTCATAAAGAGCCTGCCGTTTGCGGCTGCGGATACGCGGCGTGAAGGGCGCCAGCGCCGCGATCAGGCGGCGCACCAGATCGTCGGGAAAGGCCTCGTCCCAAGAGCGCCGGAAGGGCCCGGCGTCAAGCGTCGGCACCGTGTCGCGGGGCTGGCATCGCAGGGCAGAGGTCGCCGCTTCGTCCACCTCCTCGCCCTGGATGACCACGCCGTAATCGTCCCGCGCCGAGGGGACCGAGACAAAGCCGCAAAGCACATCCTGCAACACCGCCTCCGCCGGACGGGTAAAGGGATCGCCGAAGCCGCCGCCGCCCGGGGTCATGAAGGTGATCGTGTCGCCCTTGGCCAGCGGCAGGTAGTCCAGCCGGCTGACCTCGCGCTCGTCGGGGCGCCCCATGTTGACCACCACCCGGCAGCGTGCGGCAGGGCGCCCGCCAGCGCCGCCCCAGGGCGTGAAGCGGAAGCGCTCCAGCCCGCGGGCCATCACCGCCAGATCGTCGCGCAGCATGCGGATCCGGTAGATCAGCCCGCAGCCGCCGCGCCAGCGCCCGGGTCCGGCGGAATCGCACCGCAGGCCGTAATGTTCAACCAGCACGGGCGCCTCGTCCTCGGTCCGTTCGATGGGCGAGTTGCGGGTGTTGGACAGACCGGCCTCGCGCCCGTCGATCCCGTCCGATCCCTGCCGCGAGCCCGAGCCGCAGACCAGCGACTGAATGACCATCGGCCGCGTCTCGCCCGTGACCGGATCGGGCGACACAAGCACCACCGGCAGGACGGTGCCGCCGCCCGCGACCGGCACCAGCCCCGGATCGGCCTGGTGCAGCGCGCCCGAAACCGCATCCAGCAGCCGCATGACGGTCGCATGGCGCACCCCGCAAGCGGCGGGATAGACCGGGTTGAGGATGCTGCCCTCGGGCGCCGCGGCGCTGACCCGGTTCAGGAGGCCGTGGTTGTTCGGCGCGGTCCGGTCGCGGCTGGTGACCAGATGCAGCAGGCGCAGCGCCAGATAGGGGCTGCGCAAATTGGCGGTCGGCAGGTTGAAGGCCGATTGCACCTGCGGGTCCGTGCCCGCGAAATCCAGATGGATATGACCGTCGCGCTTGGTCAGCGCGCAGCACAGCCGCACCGGCACGTTGGAATTGAAATCGTGGTCCAGATAGTCCCAGAACTCGAACCGGCCGTCCGGGATCGTGTCCAGCACCGTGCGGGCCTTCTCGGCGGCATAGTCGGCGATCTGGGTCTGGAACTGCAGCAGCGCCGCGACGCCATGTGCGCGGGCCACCGATTCGATGCGCTTCTGGCCCACCTCCAGCGCCGCCAGCATGGCGTTCAGGTCGCCCATGTTGGTCTTGGGCGCGCGGGAATTCAGCCGGTAGATAGCGAGCAGCGTCTCATCCGGGACGCCCCCGCGGACCAGCAGGACGGGCGGGATCTGCAGCCCTTCCTCATAGACTTCGGCGAAGCGGGGCGAGATCGAACTGGGCACGCCGCCACCGATGTCCGAGGTATGCGCCATGGTCCAGCCATAGGCGACGAGCTGACCATCGACGAAGAAGGGCCGGACCAGCTGCAGGTCGGGCAGATGCGTTGACAGCCCGCCATTGGCATAGGGCAGGTTCGACAGGATGACATCGCCGGGCGATAGGGGCCCGATGGCCTGGAGCGTCGGGTTGAGGTCCAGATCGACGAAGGCCGCAAGCCCCAGCGCCGCCGGATAGGCAAAGGCCTTGCCGTCGAGCCCGGCAATGGCGGTGCCGAAATCCGAGACCTCCTTGACATAGATCGAGCGGGCGCTGCGTTGCAGGGTCAGGCCCATTTCCTCGGCGGCGGCGACGCTCTTGTGGCGCAGGATCTCGAAATCGGTGGTGTTCAGGCGCATGCGGAACTCCGTTGGTTGTCTTGTGATCAAAGATCATCTATCTAATGTCAAGAGGTATGGTCGGGTCTCCGCGCCGCACCCGGGTTCGTCCAGCGAGAGGGTGAAAAAAGGTGCACGGCCGCTACCCTTCTGCCGCGATCCTCATGACCTTGAACGCGTTTATCTATTCGGTGATGGCGGCGATCATCAAATCGGTGGCCGGGGACGTCCCGCTGTTCCTGATCATGTTCGTTTCGGTCGCGACACAGTTCGTGTTCCTCAGCGCCTCGGCCTTCCGGCGGATTCCGCCGCTGATCCGCTCGCATCCGCGCCGCCGGGCGCATCTGTTCCGGGCGGGGGTGCTGATCGTCAGCATGTTCTCGGGCTTCTGGGCGGTGTCGGTGCTGCCGCTGGCGGTCTCGACCTCGATCAGTTTCTCCAAGGCGCTGTTCGTCACCGTCATGGGCGGGCTGATCCTGAAAGAGATCGTCGGACTGCAGCGCTGGCTGGCGGTGCTGATCGGCTTTTCCGGCATCCTGATCCTGTCCGCGCAGGGCAGCGCCGATGGCACCACGACCCTGGGCGTCACGCTGGGCGTCCTCTCGGCCGCGACTGCGGCGCTTGGCGCGATCTGGACGCGGCGGCTGTCGCAGCTCGACAGCGGCGAGACGCTGCTGCTGTTCCAGACCTTCACCGGGACGCTGGTGCTGGCGCCCCTGGCCATCGCCACCTGGAGCCCGCCATCGCTGGCCGATCTGGGGGCGCTGGTGGGCATGGGCATGCTCAGCGTGATCGGCAATCTGAGCATGATCGCGGCGCTGCGTCAGGGCGAGGCCTCGGCGCTGGCGCCCATCGATTTCACGCGGGCATTGTTCGCCGGGCTGCTGGGCTGGCTGGTGTTCAGCGAGGTGCCGACCGCGCAATCCTGGATCGGCATGGCGGTGATCCTGTTCGGCACCTTGCTGTCGATGCGGCGGTGACAGCGGGTCAGGCCCGCATCACCAGATGGTCCTCGCCCACCGCCTCGTAGCGGCGCCGGGGCGGCACGTAGCCCGCCGGATGGAGCGGCGTGCGCAGCTCGTCGGTGGACAGCGCCCGCCGGACGTGGCGCAGCGCCGGATCGGGGACAGGCACCGCGTCGATGAGCTTGCGGGTATAGGGATGCTGCGGGTCGCCGAAGATGGCGGCGCGCGGCCCGATCTCGACAATCTCGCCCATGTACATCACCGCGACACGGTGGCTGATCCGCTCGACCACCGACATGTCGTGGCTGATGAACAGATAGGCCAGGCCCAGGCTGGCCTGAAGCTCCATCATCAAATTGACCACCTGCGCCTTGACCGAGACATCGAGGGCCGAGACCGCCTCATCGGCGATGATCACCTTGGGATTCAGGGCGAGCGCCCGGGCAATGCAGATCCTTTGCCGCTGTCCGCCCGAGAATTCGTGCGGGAAACGGCCCATCACCTCGGGCGACAGGCCCACCCGCCGCAGCAGTTCCGCCACCCGCGCCCGTCGCTCACCGGCATTGCCGACGCCATGCGCCACCAAGGGCTCGGCGATGGCGCTGCCGACGGTCAGGCGCGGGTTGAGGCTGGCGAAAGGGTCCTGGAACACCATCTGCGCGCTGGCCCTGAGGCGCCGCAGCCCCTCGCGCCCCAGGGACAGGACATCCTGCCCGTCCAGCGCGATGGCGCCGTCGGTCGGCTGGGTCAGGCGCAGGATGCTGCGGCCGGTGGTGGACTTGCCGCAACCCGATTCCCCGACCAACGCCAATGTCTCCCCCTGCCTGAGCGAGAAGGTGACCTTTTCGACCGCGTGCACCGCAAAGCGCGAGCGACGCAGGAACCCGCCCGAGGCGGTGCCGAAGCGCGTCGTCAGATCCGTGACCTTCAGTACCGGGGGCAGGTCGTGGCGCACGGTATCCTGCGCCGGGACGGTCGGCAGGGGCTGGCCGCTGTCGGGGTCGATGATCGGAAAGGGCGTGGGCAGGGCCTTGTCCCGCATCGAGCCCAGCACCGGCACCGCCGCCAGCAGGGCGCGGGTATAGGGCCGCGCCGGGCGGTGGAAGATCTGCGCCGTGGGGCCGCTTTCAACCACGTCGCCGCGGTACATCACCACGGTCCGGTCGGCCATCTGCGCGACGACACCCATGTCATGGGTGATGAAGAGGACCGACATCCCCTCTTCATCCTGAAGGGTCTTGATCAGTTCCAGAACCTGCCCCTGCACCGTCACATCCAGCGCGGTCGTGGGCTCGTCCGCGATCAGCAGCCGGGGGCGCGAGGCCAGCGCCATGGCGATCATCATCCGCTGCCGCATCCCGCCCGAGAGTTGGTGCGGATACTGGTCCAGACGGCTGCGGGCCGAGGGGATTCGGACCTTTTCCAGAAGCTCCAGCGCGCGGGCCTGCTGCGCCGCAGGCGACAGCGCCGGATCCTGCCGCAGGATCGCCTCGCCGATCTGGTCGCGCACGGTGAAGACCGGGTTGAGCGAGGTCATCGGCTCCTGAAAGATCATGGCGATGTCGCGGCCGCGCACCTGCCGCATCTGATCGGGGGTCAGCGTCGTCAGCTCGCGCCCGTCGAAGCGGATGGAGCCCGTGACGCGCGCGTTGTCGCGCGGCAGCAGACCCATCACCGACAGCGAGGTCACGCTCTTGCCCGAGCCGGACTCGCCGACGATCGCCAGCGTCTCGCGCGGGGCGATGTCGAAGCTGACGTTGCGGATCACCTCGGTCCAGCCGGATTCGCCGCGGAACGCGGTGGTCAGGTCCCTGACCGACAGGACGGGGGTGTCGGTCATGCCGTGGCCCTCCGCCGGGCTTCGGCCAGCAATGGGGCAATGACGCTGCGCCCCAGCGCGCGGGCGCGCGGGATGGACCAGCCGGTCACCGGATCGGGGCGTTCGCTCACGTCCTTGAAGGTCTGTTCCAGCAGGATGGACAGCGCCTGTGGGAAGCGCTCGCCGATCCAGTTCCAGCCCATCGACAGGTCGGCCTGGGCCGGGCAGCCGCCAGGATAGGCCCGCCCCGGGATCAGATCGGGATTGGCGGCGGCCCAGGTGGCCTCGAACAGGTCGAAAGGCCGCCGCCTGTCCGCCGTCCACGAGGGGACATTCTCGGACGGCCAGATGAAGAGGAAGGGAAGCTCGTTGTCGGCGTGGCAATCGAGGCTGACATCCACGCCCGACGCCTCCATCGCCGCGCGCACCGCGGCCACCTCGGCCGCCGGGGCGGCGCTGTTCCATTCGCGGTTCAGGTTGACCCCGGCCGGGGTGGCGCGGGTCTGGCCTGCCGTCCAGCCGTCGGGGTTCACGTTCGGCACGATATGCAGCGTCGCCGCGGCCAGCAGCGCGCGGCTGTCGGCGTCGGGCAGGGCAAGCCTCTCGGCCAGACCGTCGAGGAAATAGGCGCCCTGCGTCTCGCTGGGGTGCTGGCGGGCGATGACCCAGAACTGCAAGGGTCCCTCGCCCAGACGGAAGCGGTCGATGGTCCGCCCCTGCCCCGACTGCCCCAAGACATCGTGCCGCGCGCCGGGCAGGGAAGCCAGCCGGTCACGCTGGGCAGCCTCGTGCGCGGGCCAGACGGGCGGGAACTTGGCGTAGAATACCCGTTCCTGCCGGGGGGTGTGCCAGAAGCTGAAGGCGCGGCCGTCAAAGGCATGATCCAGCCGGAACCAATCGATGCCGTCATAGCTGGCCACCGGCCCCGCGCCGTTCCATTGATGGGAATCCCCGTTGCGATTGGGCAGGCGGCCCCTGAGCGAATCAGAGGCATTCTCGATCACGAAGCGGCGGAAGAGGTTGGCCGGGCCCGTCGCCTCGAAGCAGTACCAGCACAGGAAGGGCGTGCCCTCGTCGGCCGGCAGCGACAGGCGGATGCCGCCGGAGTCCGTGGCGTCCAGAACGCGGATCCGTCCCGAAGGAAGAGCGGCATCGATCTGCATGGGCTTATCCGTTCAGGTTGTAGTGCATGATCCGGCCGTGCCGCCCGTGGCGGTCGCGTTCCAGATCGTAGACATCGCCCTCCAGCTCGACCCGCTGCGCCAGGATCGCCGCCAGGTCGCGGCGGTCCTGATCGGTCAGCGTCAGGCCGAACAGGCGGCGGTGCGCTTCCAGATGGCCGCCGTGGCGGACGCCGACGATGATCGCCGTGACCTCGGGCCGGTCCAGCATCGCGCCCATCGCCACATCGGCAACATTGACGCCGTGACGGTCGGCGATGCGGCGCAGGGTCTTGAGGATCTCCTGGAACAGGTCCCAGCCGCCCATGTCGTCGATGATCAGCTTGTATTTGGTCAGCGAGCGGTTTTCGAGCCGCGTCGCCTCGCCCGGGTCAGCGACGCCCAGCCATTTGTCGCTGAGGAACCCGCCCGCGACCGTGCCGTAACACAGCAGCTTCGCCCCGGCCTTTTGCAGCAGGGGCACCAGCTTGTGCGCCGGGCGGTTGTCGAGGATCGAATACTGCACCTGCGTGGTGGCCAGCGGATAGCCGGCGTCCAGCAGTTGCTGCGTGCAGGCGGCGTTGAAATTCGTGGTGCCCAGCAGGGTGATCCGGCCTTCCTTCTGGAAGTCGGTCAGCCAGCCCGCGACCTCGACATAGCGCTCGACCGCGGTATTCCACCAGTGGAACTGCACCAGATCCAGCGCGTCCAGCCCCAGCCGCGCGCGCGAGCGGTCGATGGTGGCCTGCAGATCGGCGCGGGAGATGCTGTCCAGCACGGCCAGATCGGGGACGCATTTGGTATGCACCCGGATCGGCGCCAGCAGGTCGGCGCGTCCCTCGGCGATCATCTTGCGGCGGAAATCGCCGATCATCTGTTCGACACCCGTATAGATGTCGGCGCAATCGAAGGTGACGATGCCGCTTTCGACGTAATCCCGCATCTCGGCGATGGCCCGGTCGCGGTCGACGGCGCCATGTCCGCCGGCCAGATGCCAGCCACCCTTCAGGACCCGGCTGATCCGGTAGCCGGGGGCGATGTCGGTCATGTCGACCGGGATTGATGCGAGGGTCATGCGTTGCCTTCCTGGCCGTCCATCGGCACTTTCGTTGTCTCTGCGTGGTCGAACCGGCGCCGGGCGGTCCGGGTGATGCGGAAGCGGGTCGGACAATGGGGATCGGGATTGCCGATCTCCGCATCGGTGGTCATCCAGTCGGCGGGATGGGTGTCGCGCTGCTTGGCGGCCAGAAGCGGCAACAGGGCCGCCAGCGAGTAGATCGAGAACCCCTGTCCCGGCGGCAGATGCAGCATCTCGCCGCGCAGCTCGAAGTAATCCCCTTCCCGGGCGCCGCTGTAGATCTTGCCGGGGCCGCTGCGGACCACCTCGACCTTCAGGTCCCAGAGTTCGAATTCGGTTTCCGCCACGGTGGTCATCCTTTCACTTCGAGTGCGTCCTGAAGCCCGTCGCCCAGCAGGTTGAAGCCCAGCACGGTGAGGAAGATCGCCAGCCCCGGCCAGATCGCGATCCAGGGCGCCAACGACAGCGAGGACCGCGCCGAGTTCAGCATCGAGCCCCAGCTCGCATCCGGCGGTTGCTGGCCGAGGCCGAGGAAGGCCAGCGCGGCCTCGGCGATGATGGCGGTGGCGATGGCCAGCGTGGCCTGCACCACCAGCTGCGGGGTGATGTTGATGAAGATATGCCGCAGCAGGATCGACAGCGTGCCGGTGCCGATGGAATGCGCCGCCTCGATATATTCCTCGACCTTGACGACCAGCACCTGCCCGCGGGCGATCCGGGCAAAGACCGGGGCGGTGGAGACGCCGATGGCGATCATCGCGTTCATCAGGCTGGGGCCGAGGAAGGCCGCAAGCGCAATCGCCAGGATCAGGAAGGGGATCGCGAGGAAGGCGTCGACGACGCGCATGATCACGGCATCCGTCGCACCGCCCAGATAGCCCGACACCATGCCGACGGGCACGCCGATGGCAAAGGCGATCGCCACCGAGACGAATCCCGCCAGCATCGAGGCCCGCGCGCCATAGATCACGCGCGACAGCACGTCGCGGCCCAGCTCGTCCGTGCCGAACCAATGGGCCGCGCTTGGCGCCTGGCGGACGGCGGTCCAGCTGGTCTGGTTGGGATCGAAGGGCGCAATCAGCGGGGCGAGGATCGCCAGAAGGGCGAAGGCCGCGACGATGAGCGCGCCGATCAGCGCCAGACGGTTGCGCAGAAAGCGCCGCAGGATGCGCGAGTTCAGCAGGCCGCCCCGCGGCCCTGCCAGGATCTGACCGGTGATCATAGCGACCTGCTCCGCAGTTTCGGGTTGGCCCAGTAATAGAGAACGTCCGCCAGCAGGCTCAGCAGGACGAAGGTGAAGCCGGACAGCAGGGTCACGGCCTGCACCACCGCATATTCCCGATTGAACACCGCATCGACGATCATCTTGCCCAGCCCGGGGACCGAGAAGATCTGTTCGGTCAGCACCGCCCCGGCCATCAGGTTGCCGAATTGCAGCGTGGCCAGCGTGATGATCGGCACCAGCGCGTTGCGCAACGCGTGCTTGCGGATCACGACCCCCTCGATCAGGCCCTTGGCCCGGGCGGTGCGGATGTAATCCTGCTGCAGCACCGAGAGCATGGCGCTGCGGGTATGGCGCATCATCGCCGCAGCCAGGGGCAGCCCAAGCACGATGGCGGGCATGAGGATGGATTTAAGGCTGGCGACAGGATCGACGAAGGGGCTGACATAGCCGCTGGCCGGCAGCCAGCCCAGATTGACCGCGAAAAGCAGGATCAGCATGATCCCCAGCCAGAAATTGGGCATCGAGATCCCGGCAAGCGCCGTCACCGTCACCGCGATGTCCCAGCCCCGCCCGCGCCAGACGGCGGCGACGATCCCTGCGGGGATGCCGATGGCCAGGGACAGCACCAGCGCTGCCAGCGCCAGATGCAGCGTGACCGGGATCTTCTGCAGCAGCATCGGGCCGATGGCGTCCCGCGTCCGGTACGACACGCCGAAATCGCCCTGCAGCGCCGCGCCGATCCAGCGGGCATATTGAACGACATAGGGATCGTTATAGCCGGTTTCCTCGCGGATCCGCTCGATGGTTTCCTGCGTCGCCTCGCCGCCGCCGATGACCAGCGCCGCATCGCCCGGCAGCAGCAGTTGCAGGCAGAAGACGACGACCGAAATGACGAACAACGTCGGCACGGCCGCCAGCAGGCGTAGTATCAAGAACCGGATCATCCACCCCTCCTGCGCCCGTCAGCCGCCCCGGTCTCGCCGCCAGGCAAGACCTTGCGTCGATCATTGATTTGATCTGTGATCAAAAGTACCATGGCAATCGGGCCCGAGCCTGTCAATGCTTTAAGATATGTGATCTTTGATCATAGTTCTGAAAATGAAGGATGCCGATGATTTCTGCCGATATTGCGCCTCAGACCCCGATCAACCCGGCCGCCGATGCCTATGCGCTGACCTGCCTGGAGCGGTCTGCCTCCATTTTCCGCATCCCGGACATCGCTTTCGGGCCCCGGCCGGCGCAGCGGCTGGACCTTTATCTGCCCGAGGCCGGCGACAGACCCGGGGGCGCCCCGGTCTTTCTGTTCTGGCACGGCGGCGGCTATACCCATGGCCACAAGGAATGGTGTGGCTTCATGGCCCCGCCGCTGCTGGCGGCGGGGGCGATCTTCGTGTCGGCCAATTACCGGCTCTTCGACGAAGCCAGCAACGCCGAGGTGCATGACGACGCCCGCGCCGCCTTGCGCTGGGTGCTGGAGAATATCGCCGACTACGGGGGCGATCCCTCGCGGCTGGTCATCGGCGGGCATTCTGCGGGCGCCAACATCGCCGCCCGTGTCGCGCTGGACGCCCCGGCCCGGCGCGCGGCCGGGATCCCCGACGAGGCGATCCGCGCCGTGATGGCGATGAGCGGCTCCTACCTCGCGCGCCGGGGGGACACCCATCCCGATCCGGCCCGGCGCCCCGCCCCGGGCGTGCCGGACGCGGTAGCAGAATTCACCGGGCCCAGCAGTGCCGCCTTCACCCTCGCCTGGGGCAGCGACGAGCGGGCGCCCTTCCCCCAGGCCGGGGCCGATTTCGCCCGGATCCTGCGCGAGCGGGGGCAGCCGGTGACCGAGATGATCTTTGCGGGCGACGATCATTTCTCGGTCCATCTGGCCACCGGTTCGGCGCGGAACCGCTATGTGCAGGCCGTGCTGCAGGCGCTGGACCTTGCGCCGATATAACCGATGGTGCGCCTGCGCCGTCTCCCGTAAAACCATCCTGTCCTGCGCCGGAGCTGACCGTGACCAAAGACGTTTCCGACACCCATTCGCCCATCGGCGAAGTCCATATGATCAAGGCCGAGACCATGCAGAGCCGGGTGCATGCGCAGCTGCGCGACCTGCTGATGCTGGGGCGCTTCCAGCCCGGCCAGGCGCTGAAGATCTTCGAGCTGGCCCAGGCCTTCGGCACCTCGATCCAGCCGGTGCGCGAAAGCATCCGCCAGCTGGTGACGGAGCGCGCGCTGGAGGCGATGCCGAACCGCAGCGCCCGGGTGCCGCATCTGACGGTCGAGCGGCTGCGCGACCTCAAGCGGGTGCGGATGGCGCTGGAGGGGCTTGCGGCGGAATTGGCGGCGGAGCGGATCACTGCGGACGAGGTCATGGCGCTTCGGTCTTATTGCGCGGCCGAGGCGGCGGCGGACGATTCCGGTGATGTGGAGGCGAGCGTACAGCAGAACATGCGGTTTCATTTCACGCTCTACCGCGCGGCAGGCTCGCCGACGCTGATGCCGCTGATCGAGAGTCTTTGGCTGCAGATCGGCCCCTGGGTTCGCCAGAGTGCCGAGAGTTTCGACGGGGCTGAGGGGCGGGGCACGATGATGCACCGGCTGGCGATCGAGGCGCTGGAGAAGGGCGATGCAGCCGGTGTCCGGCGGGCGATCGAGGACGACATCACCCGCACCTTCGACCTGGTGATGGCGAGCACGGGCGCGGCTGCGGCGACGTGAGCGGCGGTTCTCCGGGGTCGTGACCGAAAGAAAGCCCGGCTTGGGGTGGGGCTTTCGTCTTCGTGGGGTGAGGCCGGGGGTTTCTGATCGACGGCTTGCGGTCGGGGGCGGCCGGTTCGGTCCTGGTGTTGCAAACGCAAACGCCGCCCTGGGGGCGGCGTTCAAGCGTTTGGAAACGCGGGTAGATTTGGTTGCGGGGGTAGGATTTGAACCTACGACCTTCAGGTTATGAGCCTGACGAGCTACCGGGCTGCTCCACCCCGCGGCAGGGTTGTCTGTTCGGTGTTGTTAGGTATCGGAGGTAGAGAGAGGTTTCTGTTTCTCGTCAGGTCTGGCGGTGACCTACTCTCCCACGTCTTGAGACGCAGTACCATTGGCGTGACGGCCCTTATCGGCCGAGTTCGAGAAGGGATCGGGAGTTTAGCCGTCGCTATGACCACCAGACCGGAGGAGAAACAGAACATCGGCTTGGGCTTTTGCCCAGCTGTCGTTTGTCGGTGCTTTTTGATTTTCAGGAACAGTCTTGCTGTTACTGGATCAGATCAAGCCAATCGGGCCATTAGTACCGGTCAACTGAATGCATTGCTGCACTTACATCTCCGGCCTATCGACGTGGTGGTCTACCACGGCCCTCAAGGGAGACCTTGTTTTGAAGGGGGCTTCACGCTTAGATGCCTTCAGCGTTTATCCTGTCCGCTCATAGCTACCCTGCACTGCGGCTGGCGCCACAACAGGTCCACCAGTGGAGCGTTCACCCCGGTCCTCTCGTACTAGGGGCAACTCTTCTCAAGTCTCCTACACCCACGGCAGATAGGGACCGAACTGTCTCACGACGTTCTAAACCCAGCTCACGTACCTCTTTAAATGGCGAACAGCCATACCCTTGGGACCGACTTCAGCCCCAGGATGAGATGAGCCGACATCGAGGTGCCAAACGATGCCGTCGATATGGACTCTTGGGCATCATCAGCCTGTTATCCCCAGCGTACCTTTTATCCGTTGAGCGATGGCCCACCCACGTGGGACCACCGGATCACTATGGCCGTCTTTCGACTCTGCTCGACGTGTCAGTCTTGCAGTCAGGCTGGCTTCTGCCATTGCACTCAACGAGCGATTTCCGACCGCTCTGAGCCAACCTTCGCGCGCCTCCGTTACTGTTTGGGAGGCGACCGCCCCAGTCAAACTCCCCACCATGCATGGTCCCGGACCCGGATGACGGGCCGCGGTTAGACATCAAGAGTGCGAAGGGTGGTATCTCAAGGGAGGCTCCACAGGAACTGGCGTCCCTGCTTCGATGCCTACCACCTATCCTGCACATCACAATCCTGATGCCAGTGCAAAGCTGGAGTAAAGGTGCATGGGGTCTTTCCGTCTAACCGCGGGTAGTGTGCATCTTGACACACAGTTCAATTTCGCTGAGTCCACGTTTGAGACAGCGGGGAAGTCGTTACGCCATTCGTGCAGGTCGGAACTTACCCGACAAGGAATTTCGCTACCTTAGGACCGTTATAGTTACGGCCGCCGTTTACTGGGGCTTCAATTCGGAGCTTGCACCCCTCCTTTTAACCTTCCAGCACCGGGCAGGCGTCAGACTGTATACGTCGCCTTACGGCTTCGCACAGCCCTGTGTTTTTAGTAAACAGTCGCCACCCCCTGGTTTGTGCCCCCGGCCCATACTTGCGTACGAACCGGGCCTCCTTCTCGCGAACTTACGGAGGTATTTTGCCGAGTTCCTTAAACGTGGTTCTCTCAAGCGCCTTGGTATTCTCTACCAGTCCACCTGTGTCGGTTTCGGGTACGGTCTTATAGAGGGGCTATTTCCAGGAACCTCTCAGCAACCCAGGCAATCCGATAAGCCTGAACTACACCTGAGATCCGTCACCACCTCACGGCCCAGGAATATTAACCTGGTTCCCATCGACTACGCCTTTCGGCCTCGCCTTAGGGGCCGGCTTACCCTGCTCAGATTAGCTTTAAGCAGGAACCCTTGGACTTTCGGCGAGAGGGTCTCTCACCCTCTTTGTCGCTACTCATG